>VOFG01001314.1_pt1 | contig 697699 bp, 653 predicted proteins | sample 5384171 | NCBI WGS metagenome assembly VOFG01 (sample SAMN12384726, study PRJNA508395) | human gut metagenome | isolation source: healthy gut F | host: Homo sapiens | reverse complement strand
AAAGATTCTCAGCATAGTTGAGAGACAGGAGAAATTGCCGTCTCCGGCTCATGAAGGTGGAAACCGTCTATATGACAACAAGTCTTTGATGGAGAAGTTGAACATCAAAGATAAGTATCTTAAAAAGTTGCGAGACAACGGCTATCTCGGCTACTCGCGTGAAGGTGATAAATACTGGTACACGCAGGAAGATGTAGACCGCTTTCTGCGTCGTTTCCATTATGAAGCTTTCGCCTATTGGTGATGAACTTCCCAAACAGGAAGGAGGTAGCTATGTTTGACACCATTCATTTGACCAACATGCTTCGTTCGGAAATGGAAGGTATTCCGGAAACAGGTCTTCCGTTGGATGCCTTCCCGGACAAGATACAGGAGATTATCCTCAATCTTGCCAGATACGAAAATTTCAATGTGGAATATACTGCGTCTATTGTTCTTTCTGCTGTTGCTACTGCAATAGGCAACTCTTGTCATATCCGTATAAAGGGCGAGTGGAAAACTTGCCCATCTCTTTATATGATGCTGGTCGGACGTCCCGGGCTCGGAAAGACTCCTCCCCTCGGTTTTATCTATAAGCCGATTAATGAGTATGATGACCGGCTGCATGAGAAATATAACGAGGAATATGACGAATATGAAAGAGCCATGTCAGCAGGCAAGCACGGAGGTGACGGGGGAAGAACAACTGCTCAAGAAACCGAATTTTGTAACGACGGTCATTTATGATTCCACCCCGAGGCGATGATGAATATTCATCAGCATAATCAGCGTGGGATAACATTGGTCGTCGATGAAATCTTGGCTTTGTTCAATTCCGTCAAAAGGTACAACAGCAAGAACAACCTCATTGAAGATCTGCTGACAGCTTATAGTGGACAGCCTTTAAAGATTATCCGCAAGTCAGAATCACGTCCTGTTCTAATCAAGAATCCATGTATAAATGTCATTGGTTCAGTACAGACAAATATGCTGCAGGAAGTCTTCCGTGCAGAGTTCCTTGCCAACGGATTGCTTGACCGTTTTCTGTTTGTCTATCCCCAAAACAGGAAGATATCCGGATGGAGACGGGAAGAACGGAATACAGCCCGTCCTGGTCGAATCAATGGAGGAGAATAATCAACAGAATCCTGAACCATCCCCTGTATCCTTGATGACAAGGGCACAACGGTCAATCCCCGTATCATTACAATGTCTGACGATGCGGAAGAATATTTTTTATGAATGGTACAATGGAATTATCGATACTGTAAATGCAATTGAGGATGATGCGGATGTTGGAAAGCCGCAAGATGAAACTCAACGGCCATGTAGCGCGTCTTGCCCTGTTGTTTCAGGTAACGAAATGGGCTACTGATAGTGGAGATATGCAATATATTGAGCGGGACTCCGTAGAATCGGCAATCCGTATGATTGATTATTATGAGGAAACATACAGGAGAATTCAGGAAACCATTGTCATAAACAGTATCGGCGAAACGAAAGAAGCCTGGCTTTCTCTGTTGGAAGATCGGTTTACTTCCGGGGATGCTGTTATTGCCGGTAGAAAAGTTGATATGTCCCGACGTACCGTCTATTATGCGCTTGACCAATTATGCCGGCTTAAACACCCTCTTATAGAAAAGCTTCAGCATGGAGTCTATCGCAAACTTATGACAGAAAATACTGATGCACCTTGCACTATTGCACTTTCATCTTGTCAAGATACCGTGCAATCATCTCAAAGTGCAAAAGTGCAGAGTGCAACCACACTAAAATCAGAGGACCATGAGTGAATACAGATTCCATTTGCAGAAATACCGCCCTGGAAGCAAGACTACTTGTCCGAACTGTGGTAAAAGCCGATGTTTTGTCAGGTATATTGATGAACAAGGCAACATTAGCTTTCCCGCTAATGTCGGTAAGTGTGATCATGAAAACAGTTGTGGCTACCACTATACACCTAAGGAATACTTCAAGGATAATCCTGATGTGTTGGAAATGGATGAGGAAGCGGCAAGTCACTTCTTTCTGCCCCTTATAAGACGGCAGATAAAACTCCGTCTTATATTGCTCCTTCGTATATTCCTTCATCTTATGTGTTAAGGAGTCTGTCACATTATTCAATCAATCCCTTATATCAGTATTTCTGTCAGGTGTTTGGTAAAAATGAGGCAAGCAGATTGTTTGAAATGTATCGCATAGGGACATCTTCAAAATGGGGAGGCGCAGCGGTTTTCTGGCAGACAGATATAAATGGGCAGGTAAGAACCGGCAAGGTAATGTGCTATAATGCCGAGACCGGCCATCGGGTTAAAGAGCCCCAGGCTTTTGTCAGCTGGGCGCATTCCGAGTTGAAGTTGCAGAATTTCCATTTGAAGCAATGTCTTTTTGGAGAACATCTTCTGAAAAATTCATCGTCTCCGGTAATGCTGGTGGAAAGTGAAAAGACCGCTGTTGTAATGAGCCATTTATCCCCGATTATATATGGCTGGCAACAGGTGGAAAGAACGGTTGTTTCAACAGTGAAGCCATGCAGGTTCTCAGAGGCAGGGAGGTTACTCTCATCCCTGATTTAGGAGTAACCGAACAATGGAGAGAGAAGTCTGCTTTGTTGTCTGTAATATGCAAACGGGTTGTTGTGTCCAATGTTTTGGAATGTACATCCGATGAAGAGCAACGCAGCCAAGGTTGGACATTGCAGACTTCTTTCTTTTTCGCCATCAAACGACAGATACTCCAGCAAATGATTCAGCGTAACCCGGCTTTACAATTGCTCATTGACGAACTTGGGCTGGAACTTATTGAATAGTAAAGGAACTTGTTCCGAAGATTTATAGAAAGTCCATAACACAATAAGGACTTTTTGCCTGACGGCAATAAAAACCGGTCATTGTCCCGCAGAGCGGACTGGCACAAGAGCAAGCTCAAATATTAATCATTTATCAAAAGAATACCATATATGAATACAGATATTAAACAGGCCATGCATGTTGAAGCTGGGAAGTCATTCGGCACATCAGAGGCAAATGAAAACTGAAAGGCGTTGGAATGACGACAAGATTGACAGAAAGAATCAGGATCCGACCAATCACTATGACAAGACCCGGATGAAACTGAATTTCGAGATTGGGACCGATGGAAAAGTGCATCCGTTGGGATATCAGGAGAAATCGCTTGAAGTCCGTTTGCAGGAACGGTTGACTGAACTGGGTTGGAAGCCCTTCAAGCCGGACAGCAAAATTCAACCAAACTGTTGTGCGAAATTTATCTTCGGAGGCAATCATGACCGTACACTTGAAATGGCATTTGGGACCCAAACCGTAAATCTGGATAAGGGGTGCGGACAACAGCCATCTCCAGCGATGTCCGGAAATCGAACAATGGGCAAAAGATGTCTATGACTGGTGCGCCAAACGGTACGGACAGGAAAACTATAATCGGCTTCCAGGTTCATCTTGATGAGAGCAGCCCGCATATCCATGCCTTGATTGTTCCGGTTGGACAACGAGGCAAAAAGCGGACGCAAATGTGTCATGTGGTCGGCGAAGTTCGGGAAGAACTGTTATGAGTATGGCCATATTCTTCGGGAAATGCACACCTCTCTATATGAAGAGGTAGGGGAGCAAGTACGGGCTGGAACGTGGTGACAGTATCGAGGGTCGGAACGTCAGCCATCTTGGTAAACGCGATTATATCCGGAAACTGTCCAAAGATGCAGAAACAGGCGGAGAAAAGCAGTCAAGGGACTGCAGACTATGACACGGAGATTGGAAGCACAGATATTCAGGTCTCAATCCCAACTTGAAGAAATTGAGAAGTCTCTGGCTTCCGGCAAAATCGCTCTTCAGGAATATGAAATTCAAAAGACCAGGATACAAAAACAGATTTCTGAATACCAGTCCAAGCTTGAAGACAAGGCATGTAAGCTTCAAGAAAAGGAGCAGGAACTGGAACGGCTGACAAGGGATGTAACAAAGGCTCGTTCAGTTGTCCAGCCCTTCAGAAACCACAAGGTCGATTTTATGCCACCGAGAATTACTGAAAAAGTTCCATTGTTTGGTACGGACAAGTGGGTCGAACGGCAGAACCGATACATTGCCAAGCATTTTACCGAAATTGTCCGCAAGATAGAATCACTATACAAGATTGATGCAGTACGGCAGGTCGAAGCTGCCCAACGCAATGTTCTGGCGGATTACGGCGAGTTTTACCGACTGAAAAGAGAGAATCTGTCCCTTTTAGAGATCAACCAAGAACTGGAATCCGAATTGAATACTTTGCTCAGCCAATTGGCAGTACCGTCAATTCGCAATATGATTTTGCCATTGCTGACGCACTTATCGGTAGCCAGCCTGTACCGATTAGCTCCGGTGGCGGAGGTTCTACATCCGACCTGCCTTGGGATGGGCGAAGACCGGATGAGGAGGAAGAAGCCTATAGGAGGAGGTGCTTACTTCATGCTTTTAAGGTCGTAAATACTTGCAATAGGAAAAATTATAGAAGATAATCGGAGGTAAATGCTTAAGAGTATTCTTGTTTTCTTTTCTCATTTTGTTGGGGAAGTGAAGCGTTATCACTATTTTTGCACAATACTGCGAGAATTTTCTTAGTAGTAAATTTAGAATTAAATGAAAAGATTAGACATATATCCGGCAAGACCATTTATCAAGTGGGTTGGAGGGAAAACTCAACTTCTTGATGATATAAAAAATTCTACCTCGTGATTTATCACGTAGGGATGAATGACGTATATTGAACCATTTGTTGGGGAGGAGCAGTATTGTTTTGGATTTTACAAGAATACCCAAACATAACAAGGGCTATTATAAATGATATCAATGCAGAGCTGATCTGTACATATCGAGTAATAAAATATGATGTCGAAAATTTAATTTTTGAATTGAACCGACTTCAAAATGAATATCTTCCACTTAATGAAGTTGATAGAAAAGAGTATTTTCTTGCTCAACGTGAGCGTTTTAACGAAAGAGATACCTCAGAGGTTGAAACCGCTGCACTATTTATTTTTTTGAATCGTACTTGTTTCAATGGATTGTATCGTGTAAATTCTAAAGGTAAGTTCAATGTTCCACATGGAAGATATGCAAATCCTAAAATTTGTGATGAGGAGACATTAAGGGCAGATTCTGCCGTCCTTCAGCGAGTTGACATTCTTTGTGGTGATTTTTCACAAACTGGCAAATATGCCCATGATAATGTTTTGTTTTATTTTGACCCTCCGTATCGTCCTCTGACAGATACTTCTGCATTTACATCTTACGCAAAAGAAGGTTTTGATGATGCCGAGCAGATACGGTTGCGCGATTTTTGCGCTCTAATTGCAAAGCAAAAATCTTTATTCGTGGCAAGTAATTCAGACCCATTGAACGTAGACAATGAAGACGATTTTTTTGATCATCTTTATAAGATGTTCTCTATTAAACGTGTATCTGCTGCAAGGATGATAAATTCAAAGGGAAATGGACGTGGTGCTATTTCTGAAATAATGATTTCAAATGTTGCTAATGCTTACTGATATGAGAGACTTTGATGCTTGGCTTGCTGGTTTCAGACCGTCTATTGCCGATTATAAATATTATGTTGATTTTGATAAGGTATTTAATAATGTGGAAGCTATTAAAATTCCACTCAATATCTTAAATGCGCTTATTGGCTCCAAGAATATCGAGGATGAATTCAGGAATATTTTGGTACAATATCCAGAAACATTAAAATGTATCCCTATTCTTTTAGCTAAGCGTGAGCTTGATATTATGGCTATGGATGAAGAAGGACAGATTGACTTTCATTTTGACAAGCCAAATTGCACAAATGAAGATTACGTGAAATTCATGCGGAAGACTGGTCTTTTGATTTGATGGAGAATCATATTGTCAACAATCTTGTGGATTACGTGACAGGTATAGAAACTGGTCTTGACTCGAACGGACGTAAGAACCGTGGTGGCCATTTAATGGTAAATCTTGTAGAGGGTTTTCTTTGTAAAGCAGGACTTGTAAAAGGAGAAACCTATTTCAAGGAAATGTATATCCATGAGATTGAGGCTAAATGGGGAATAGATTTGTCTTCTATTTCTAATAATGGTGGTGCGGAAAAAAAGATTTGATTTTGTTGTAAAAGGAAAGAACACTGTTTATGGCATAGAAACAAACTTTTATACAAGCAGTGGTTCCAAGTTAAATGAAACGGCACGTAGTTATAAAACTATCACCATGGAAACCAAAGAACTGGGATATTTCAAATTTGTTTGGTTCACCGATGGTTGTGGCTGGCGCAGTGCAAAGAATAATTTGAAAGAAACCTTTGATGTGTTGGAACACCTTTATAATATTGCGGATCTTGAAAATGGAATAATTCCAAAAGTTCTTATCTAAATGCCAACATCCTATTATAAGTCAGAGAACAAGGATTTTACCCTTTTGAAAGGAGATTGTATCGAACTGTTGAATTCATTTGATTTTAAGTTCGATATGATTTTTGCTGACCCTCCTTATCATCTTTCCAATGGAGGAATCAGTGTTCAAAGCGGTAAAATGGTATCTGTCAATAAGGGCGATTGGGACAAGTCCAATGGATACGAGGAAGATTACCTGTTTGATAAATCTTGGATTTCTGCTTGCCGGAATAAGTTGAAATCCAATGGAACGATTTGGATAAGTGGTACATATCATAATATTTTCTCTGTGGCACGATGTCTTGCAGAGTTAGGATTTAAAATCTTAAACTGCATTACTTGGGAGAAAACAAATCCACCACCAAATCTGTCCTGTAAATATTTTACTCACTCGGCAGAATATATTCTTTGGGCACGTAAGGAACAAAAAGTGCCTCATTATTTCAACTATGAATTAATGAAGATAATAAATGGTGGTACTCAAATGCGTGATGTCTGGAGACTGCCAGCAATTGCGCCATGGGAAAAATCGTGTGGGAAGCACCCTACACAAAAGCCACTATGTGTCCTTTCTCGAATCATTCAGGCCTCAACTCTTCCCGGTGCATGGATTTTAGACCCATTTACAGGTAGCAGTACGACTGGTATTGCAGCCAATCTATTGGGACGTCGTTTTCTGGGCATAGACCAAAATGAGGAGTTTCTAGAACTAAGCAAAGAGCGTCGTGAGGAAATCAACGACATCTCAAAACGTACTTTGTATTTGGAGAAACTTCAAAGACAGGCGCAGCTATTCGAAGATGATGTAGTTCAAGTCATTAATGAACCTATAGCACTATATGGACAAGATTTACCATTTTAATACTCACGATGGTTAATGGCAAGATTAAGTAAATTTCTGTAATTGATTTTACCATCCATATAATCACGTGTCATTTGTAATTGTAGTTTGAACTGATGTGCTCCAACAGTTTGTTTTTCGCAAATGCAGAATAATTCAAGAATTATAGCTATACCGTCCATTGAAAATGTACCTGGAATTCGAACATGAGAATATTTGTCTCCTATTAGTTCTATGGATTTAGGTGTATAAGAGGCTCTTTCTTCAACAGAAGAAAAAGGTTTACAGCTGTCGTAAAATTTGATAAAGTAGTCAAGCAACTCTTTTACCTCATTAGGGTATTTTGTGCTTTTATGAGCAAATCCACTACCCAGTCAACGTGAGGCAATTGAACTGGTCTTGCATTTGGATCATCATTGAGGTATTTAACACGAAAGTCTAATTCAGGATTATCTCCTCTGTTACCTTGAAAGATGGCAATAATAGTTCCATCTCCAGTTTTGAATGTATGTATCGCTTCAGCGTATGGCTTGAGTTGAAGCATTTTTTTTCATCTTTGTAATAATTTGTATTGTACATATTATTCTAAAAGCTTTTTGTATTTCTATATTCAGTGCTTTTGCAATTTTTTCTATGTTGCAGAGAGTGATATTCTTTTCAGCACGTTCTATCATACCAATATATGTTCGGTGTACTCCTGCAAGTTCTGCAAGTTTTTCTTGAGATAGACCTTGGCTTATTCGATATTTCTGTACATTCTTGCCAAATATGAGCAGAATTGGTTCTTTATTCATTGATAAATTGCTATTGTTTTGTACTCTATTAACTTAATGCAAAAGTACTAGTGCTAACTAAAGTCATCAACATACTATAGTTAGCATATTAATGAAATCTACATTATATGATGTTACAAACCTTTGTAATATCAGTTTTTTGAATAGTTATCAATTTGATTTGTTTGTAGTTAGTCCTATTTTAATCTAAAAATGTATCTTTGCAACCATAATAAAACCAAGGAGATAAATATATGGAGCCAGTTTATGTTGATGTACATATTCATACATCAGAGAATCCTGATAGTCTAAATCAGAATTATGATATAGATACGCTGTTTGAAAAAGTAAGAGCACAAGCACAAGGACAACATGGGCTTATTTCACTTACAGATCATAATACAATAAATAAGAAAGCATATCTTGATGCTATAGCAAAGTGTGGAACGGATATACATTTATTGCTTGGTGTTGAACTACATATTCATTATTCAGTAGATACAGAAGCTTATCATTGCCATATATTTTTAAAGATAACATCTCTGAACAAAAAATAGATGAAATAAATAAAATTCTAGATAGCCTATATGAACAAAAGACTGTTGTAAAGACAGATAAAAATATTCCTACTCTAGACAAAGTTATCAATGAGTTTGATTCATATGATTTTGTTCTGCTCCCTCATGGTGGGCAATCGCATGCGACATTCGACAAAGCTATCCCCAAAGGGAAGAAGTTCGACACAATGATGGAACGTAGTGTTTATTATAATCAATTTGACGGTTTTACAGCAAGAAGCGATAGTGGTCGTGAAGAAACGGATAAATATTTTCAACGTCTTGGGATTAGTGGATTTGTGAATCTTATTACATGTTCAGATAATTATATACCTAGTAGTTATCCTGATGCAAAAGCTAAAGATGCAGAACCGCTTATCCCAACTTGGATGTTTTCTGAACCAACATTTGATGGCTTCCGCCTTTCTTTATCAGAGAAATCACGTTTGGTATATTGTAATCAGAAACCAGAATCTTGGTCTGAAAAAATTGATTGTGTAAAATACTCAAATGAAAAAATTGATATAGATGTAAAATTTTTGTTCTGGATTAAATGTTGTTATTGGAGGATCGTCAAGTGGAAAAACTCTATTGGTTGATTCAATTTGGCGTAAGTTGTCACATACAAATTTTGATGATTCTCATTATAATAGTTTTGATGTAGAGAATTTAAATGTTGTTAATCCGTCAGAATACATCCCCATTATCTTGGACAAAATTATATCATGAAAGTAGTAGGTGATGAAGAAGGACATAATATTGAGGACATTGATATTATCCGCAGTTTATTCCCAGATAATAAAGAGGTTGTTAATAGAGTAAATACGAGTTTGGCTAAATTGAAAAATGATATTACACAATTAATTCAAACTGTCAAAGATATTAAATCTATTGAGGATAAATTAAATACTACATCTCAAATTGGACGTTTATTGGTTTTTAATGCCGTTAAACAAAACATTATTACAGGGTTTGTACCTCAAGAAGAAAACCGTGATATCATCAGATACAGCAAAGACAAGAAAGAAGCACACATCGCGGCTTTGCTTGAAATTAAAGAGGTGTTAAGTCGAAATCCATTCGTAAAAGAGCAGAATGTAACGATAGACGGACTTATTGCTATGCTGCAGGAGATTTATCGTTATAGTGAAATGGAAGCCATGGTATATAAAGAAATAAAAGATGCCTCAGATAATTATGCTACGCAGTTAAGGACAGAAAGTCAAGAAGATCAAACAAAAAACACAGGAATTCAACTATTTATTAGAGAGTGCGAAACAAAATATCTATTTAAATAGAAAATTCATGAAGCATCTTAATTCTATAGCTGCTTATCATGACGAAATTGAAACAAAGGAAATTGTATCATCTGGGCATCACCTATATATTAGCAATCAATTTAAGATGAATAAAGATGTCGTTTTAAATTCGTTTAACTATATGCTGAAATCTGGTAAGAAAATTAATTGTTTTGATGATATTCGTCCGCAATGCTTGTATGAATCAAATTTTAGTAAACAAAAGCCTAAAGTACAAGACTACAACGATTTTATTGACAGGGTATACAATGAGTTTGTTTCAATGAATAAAACAGTCTATAAGATAAAGACAAAAGACGATAAAGATTTTGAAAGCCTTAGTGCAGGTTGGAAGACTTCTGTTCTTTTGGATTTGATTTTGGGTTACGATAAAGATATTGCGCCTATTATCATTGATCAACCAGAAGATAATTTAGCTACTAAGTATATTAATGACGGTCTTGTAGCGGCTATAAAAAAAGTAAAAAAGAATAAGCAGATCATATTGGTCTCTCATAATGCAACAATTCCAATGATGGGAGACGCTCAACAAATAATTTATTGTGAAAATAGTCAAGGAAAGATTGTTATTCGTTCTGCTCCTTTAGAGGGGGAGATTAACGGAACACCTGTTCTTGATTTGATTGCCTCAATAACTGATGGAGGTAAACCTTCAATTAAGAAAAGAGTAAAAAAATACAATCTTAAAAAATTTACAGAATAATATGAAACTACATTTTTGCAAAAACGAAACCGGAAATATCCAAGTTCAAATTGAGACAGGAACTGTTTTGTCGGAGTTTAATTATATCGAAATGTTGAAACAATTGACTCAAGATAATCAGATAGAGTGTGATTGGGGGGCTCTTGATGAAGATGAACGTACGAAGTTAAAGGAACTTCTTGATAAAATCAGGGAAGCTGTTAGCACTGGTATGAATAAACCTTTAGAATAAGAGTCTACTCTTTATATAATATATATTTGTTTGTCCATCATCTCGTCCCATCGCCTCAGACTGTCTTAAATAGTGCGGTTTGTTTGTGCAAATTTTATTGATTAACACATAATATGTTGATAATCAATGTAGATAAACTTCTTCAACGAGGAAGAATACTAAAAGCGATTTTGAGGCCGGCGGCCTCAAAATAAATCAATGCGAAGCGGCACGATTCCCGGAATGTGCCGCTTCGCATTTTACATACCCGGCCAGGTCAGGGAATCCACAGGACCTCGTCGACGGCATAATGGGCCGTGAGGGTGCGCCCCAGCAGGTAGAAATAGTCCGAAAGCCGGTTCAGCCAGACCAGCGCCGTGGAGTCGACGCCGTATCTGGCGTCGGCACGGAGCGCGGCGCGTTCGGCGCGCCGGCAGACGGTGCGGCACACGTGGCACATCGACACCACAGCGTTTCCGCCCGGAATCGTGAATTTATCAATCGGTTTCAGAACCTCCTGCATGGCGTCGATGCGCCCTTCGAGCCATGCAACGGTCTCCGGGTCCAGCGGAGCGACCTTGTCGCTCCCCGACTGCCCCGTGGCCAGCAGCGCCTCGACCGACATCAGCCGCGAAAGAATGCGGTTCAGGTCGCCGACCGACGACGCCAACGCAGCGTCGCCGCGCATGTTGTCGGCCAGCAGAGCCGTGAAAGCAGCCAGTTCGTCGACCGTACCGTAAGCCTCGACCCGTTCGTCGGTCTTGAAGACCCGCTCGCCGCCGATCAGCGAGGTCATTCCCTTGTCGCCCGTTTTCGTGTATACCTTCATATCCTGAAATGTTGTTTCGGCAAATGGTTGTTGAAAATCAGCAGGTAACCGCGGTTATCCTCCGTCGTCGAAGCGTGTCCCGCGATAATCTGCCCGCACAGCGCCTGCCGTTCGCAGCCGTCGTAGGGCGACATCAGCGCCACGGTATGCCCCTGCTTCGGCCGCCGCACGCACCAGCGCGAGCGTCGCAGGGCGCGGCAGGCCGCACGTGGCGACGCAGAATTCAGCATCCGCACGATTCAGGCCAAAGGTCGTATAGCCGCAATGAATCATCAGATTCTGCAACTGCACCGCCCGACGGCGGGAAACGCCCGCCGTGAGCAGGGCTTCGTACAGGTCCCGGCGGCCCGGCAGCAGGTCGTCGCGCATGAAGACGCTGCGCACAATGTCGTAGACGAACGGCGAATGGACTCCGTGACCGCGGAAATAACGGGCGCGTGAGCCGGTTGCGCAGTTCGGAAACCCGCCCGGGCAACCGGAAAGAAATGGGATGGCCGACGATCTTCATAACGTCTATTTTTTCAGCGACCCGGCCAGGCGGCCCGTCGAAAAGGCGATCTGAAGGTTGTAACCGCCCGTATTGGCGTCGATGTCGAGCACCTCGCCGGCAAAATACAACCCTTTGACTTTCAGCGACTCCATCGTATAGGGATTCACTTCGTCACAGCGCACGCCGCCGGCCGTCACCACGGCGTATTCGAACGGCGCATAGTCCGTGATCGGGAAAGTCAGTCCCTTTGAGCGTACGCACCAGACGCGTGATCTGTTCCTCGGTGATTTTGCCGACGTAACAGTTCGCACGGATGTCCACCTCCTGCGCCAGCGGCATCACCAGCGGCTTGGGAACCAGCTTGCGCAGCAGTTCGCCGAAAGAACTCGTTGGGTTGCAGCTCGGCGATTTCACGGGCGATGCGTTCGTGCAGCACCTCCTCCGTGAGCGCGGGTTTCAGGTCGAGGACCAGCTTCACGCGCTTCTCTTCGATCAGGGCGTCCACCGCGTCGCGGCTCATCCGCAGCGCCACGGCGCCTTCGATGCCGCGTTCGGAGAATCCGATCTCGCCGAACTCCTCGCGTACGGCTTCACCGTCGATGAAGAGCGTCGCGCGGATGTTGCGCAGCAGCACCTTGTCGAGGTATCTCATCTGGGCGTGCGACGACAAGAGCGGCGTCAGCGACGGACGCAGCGGCTCGATCGTATGACCCAGGTCGGCGGCGAAGGCATAGCCGTCGCCCGTCGATCCGGTCGCGGGATACGACACGCCGCCCGTGGCGAGGATCACCTGCGCGCACTCCTCCTTGCGTTCGAAACCCCGCTTGTTGATATATTTCACGCCGAAGACCCGGTTTCCGAGGGTCATGATCTCCGTAACACGCGTATTGTAGATGATCTTGACGCCGTTTTCGACGCAGAACTCCAGCAGGGCGTTGGCGATGTCCCACGCCTTGCCGCTCTGCGGAAAGACCCGGTCGCCGCGTTCGATGTCGAGTTTCACGCCTGCGCGTTCGAAAAAAAACTTGATCGCCGCCCGGTTGTTGAACTCCGAGAACGCGACCTTGAAAAATTCGGCGTTGGTGCGCACCTGCTCGGCGAACTCCTCCGGCGGGCGGGCGTTGGTCAGGTTGCAGCGCCCCTTGCCCGTGATGCGGATCTTGCGGCCCGCCTTCTCCATCTTTTCGATCAGCAGCACGCGCGCCTGCCGCTGCGCGCCGCCGTACCCGCGGCCATCATGCCCGCAGCGCCCGCCCCCGATGACGATCACGTCGAAAGGCTGTTTTTCTTCCAATTGTTCCATACGGGTGCAAAGATAGGCAAAAGCAAATTAAAAATTAAAATTAAAAATTAAAAATCAGGATGCAAAGAGAGCCCCGCAGGCGGTCGGCAGAGTATATTTCTTTCGCAATTCAGTATATTTTTTCTATTTATCCGTTCGCCTCTTTTATTTCAAAATCCAATGTCCTAAATTAGGACCAATATAAAACGCCATTGCTATTATTTCGGAGGCGAGGCCGAAGAGGGAATTTAAAATGAATCTGCCATGAACAAAACCGAGCTGAAAGTGTTTCTCAAAGGATTGGCTAATTTCTACGTCGTTCTGATGATTATAGCGTTTCTGCCCACACCCGGAAAAGATTGCTCTCCGGGACGCCTCGTGCGGTGCATCACCATTTATACGATCGTAAGCATCGTGATCTTTTCGGCCGTCTATTTTTTGGAACCGAATCAGAAAGGGTCCGGATAAACGTCCCGATACGTGTCCGGTTCCCCGATGCAAAAGAGACGAAAGACGACGATTTGAGTATTTCCCGGTTCCTCACCTTGCGAAACATGGGCGCCTGCTTCATCTATTTTCTTTGTGTCTTCGCGCTTCTCTATCCGGAAATGTCTCTCGAAAGCATGCTCAAAGCCAGCGCCCGAAGCACCGGCTATTGCATCCTTGTCCTGCTCGTGGCCGGAATCGTTTATTGTGTCTATCAAAGTCATGTAGGCAAGAAAAAAGTCGATCCGGGAAAAGTAGTTGCAGCATCGGGAGGCCATCGCGCCTCCCGTTTTTCGATACGCCGGAATCCGCCGCGACGGCCGCGCGGAAATCGCCCGGAGAAAGAATTCTCCCGGCTTAATTTTTTATTCTTGATTTTAGTTGTATTTTTTGCGGCCGTTAAAAATCGTTCTAAAAAATGTTGAGCAGAAGATTACCCGTATAAAGGTCGTCAAGGCGCTGTTCGCCCATCTCAAATCGGGCGCGGATAACATGATGGCGTCGGAAAACGCTGATGGCGTCCGTCGACAAGGCCTACGACCCCTATTTCCAGATACTGACCCTTCCCGTGGAGATCGCACGCTATGCCGAACAGCGTCAGGAACTGGCCAAACAGAAGAAACTGCCGACATTCGAAGACCTCAACCCCAACACCAAGTTCGTGGACAACGCCGTGATCCGCACCATCGCCAACAGCGACGCGGTGAACGATCACGTGGCGGCCCGCAAACTGGGATGGGAACGCTATCCCGAACTGATCCGCACGCTCTACGCGCAGTTGACCGAGAGCGACTACTACAAGGACTACATGCAGCGCGAAGAGCGCCCGTTCGACGAAGACAAAAAGCTGCTGGAGGATTTCTTCAAGGAGCTCCAGAGCTGCGAGGCGCTGGACGACGTGCTGGAAGAGATGTCGATCCTGTGGAGCGACGACCTTCCCTACATCGTGATCATGGTCCTGCGCACGCTTTCGAACCTGCGCGTCTCGCACACCGAACTGCGGGTTCCCCCGAAATTCAAGAGCGACGAGGACCCCGGCGTTCGTCAAGACGCTGTTCGAAAAGTCGCTGGTCAACTACTCGACCTATCAGGACTACATCGAAAAGTTCACCTCGAACTGGGATGTCGAGCGCATCGTCTTCATGGACAACCTCATCATCGGCACGGCGATGGCCGAGCGGACCTCGTTCCCGTCGATCCCCGTGAAGGTGACGCTCGACGAGTGGATCGAAATCTCGAAATACTACTCCACCCCCGGCAGCAGCACCTTCATCAACGGCGTGCTGGACAAGATCGTCGAGTCGCTCACCGCGGAAGGACGCATCAAAAGGCCGGGCGCGGCCTGATCTGACCCCTGCCGGCCATGACCCGCATGCTCGCGATCCTCGCCCTGGCGGCACTCGCCGTTGGCTGCGGCACATCTCCCGTGCGGTCGAACGCAAGGGCCGGATTATCTCGCTAACGGATTCGATTCTCACCGCGGGAGGCACCGACACCGTGCGTTTCGACGCCTCGGCTCGGGCGAGATCGCCGTGCTGCGCCTCTGGCTGGCCAACGACGCAAGCCGTCCCGTGGCCGTAGCCTCCCTACCGGCGCAGCTGCGGATGCACGACGCTCGAATTTGACGCACAACCGATTGCACCGGGCGACGCACGGCAGGTGACGCTCACCTTCGATTCGCGCGGCGAACGGGGCTGGCAACTCAAGGCGCTGGACATCACGCTGGCGGGAGGGCAGCGGCCCCCTGCGGCTGTTCGTGGAAGCGGACATAAAATAAATCCTTGTTTATTCGGCAATAATTTGTACCTTTGCTTCGTTCAATGGAATAAACACTTAAAACGAATACAATTATGATTAATTTTCTTCAGACGGTCCCCATAGAGCCTCAACCGGGATTCATGCAGCAGTACAGTTTCATTATTATGATCGGCCTCATGGTGCTGGTTCTCTGGTTGTTCATGTGGCGTCCCGAGGCCAAGCGCCGCAAACAGATGCAGGAGTTCCGCAACGGTCTGAAAAAAGGCGACAAAGTCATCACCGCCGGCGGCATCTACGGCGTCGTGAAGGAGATCAAGGAGACCACCCTGCTGATCGAGGTCGACGGCAATGTGACGCTGCGCATCGACAAAAAACATGGTCGTAGCCGACAATTCGGACCTCCAGCGTCAGTAGAGATAACCCGCGCATAAAAAGAGCTGCAAGGATTTGCAGCTCTTTTTTTCACACCCTATCCGAACAGGTGCAAGGCCCCGACGTCGATGATCCGCTGGTTGGAACTCCCCGGAAATCGAGCGACAGATCGCGCAGCGCCTCGACGTAGCGTCCGTCGACCAGTGTGTCGATCCACCGCAAGCACTCCCGGCGGGCCGGGTCGGCCACATTCCTCAAGCGTATAGCCCGTATAGCACCAGACGTTCTGCCCGGTGCGCTCCTTCACCAGCCGCAGAAAGGCCGCCATGGCTTCGGGCTGCAACAGCGGATCGCCGCCGCTGAGCGTCACCCCGTCGAGAATCGGATTCGCGGCGATTGCAGCGCAGATGGTTTCGGCACGCTCCACGGTCAGCGGCTCGCCCCCGCCGGGGATCGTGGCTCTCGGGGTTGTGGCAGCCGGGACAACGGTGCGCGCACCCCGCGAAATAGATCGCATAGCGCAGCCCGTAACCGTCGGAGATGGTTTCGGGATAGATGCCGATGATTCTTAATAATTCCATTGCGTTTTCATAACATGAATACAACACCGTCGGTCTCGATTCACGGCGGAACGCCGTGTTTACAAATCTGATCCACCTCTAAACTTTAGGCGGGGACTTGCCGCACGCGACCGGAAACGGCGGCAAAAAGGAATTCTTCCGCCGGGTGAATTTTGATTTTAGGCGGGCGGACAGGGGACCACCAACGATTATCGCAGAGCGGTTTTCGGGCTACGTAAAGTGGGGCCAAGCAGGAGCATACGAACGTATGTAACTGTTTCGCCCCGCAAGGAAGTGCAAAAGATGCCGGTGAGAATCGAAATTACCGGTGCTTTACCCGATCGCGCTCCTCGGCCTGCTTGGCCGAGTTCCACGATTCGAGGCTGCCTGTCAGGTAACCCGTGATGCGGCGCATGCGCAGGATGTCGTCCGAACCGCAGACGGGACATTTCGAGTAGATCACCCGCGGTGGCCGCACTTGCGGCAGGTGTCGATCGGATGGTTGATCGAGCCGTAGCCGATCCCTCGTCCTGCATCACCTTGACGATCTTGAGGATCGCCACGGGATTCTTCCGGGCCTCGCCGTCGAGTTCGACGTAAGTGATGTGCCCGCCGCGCGTGATGGCGTGGAACGGCGCTTCGAGGCGGATTTTCTCGACGATGGAAACCGGCTCGCGCACGTCGACATGGAACGAGTTGACGTAGTAGTCGCGGGCGGTGACGCCCGGAATCTCCCCGTAACGCTTGCGGTCCATGCGCGTGAAGCGCCCGCTCAACCCCTCGGCCGGGGTCGCCAGCACCGAATAGTTCAGCCCGTATTTGGCCTTGTACTCCTCGACCACGCGGTTCATCACCGTCACGGCGTCGTAGAGCGTCTGCCACGCCTCCTTCGAGGTCGCATGGCCTTCGCCGTAAATCGCCACCATCGCGTTGTGTCCGCCGATGAAGCCGATGCCCAGCGTGCCGTGCTTGAGCACGTCGCCCACCTCGTCGTTGGGCTGCAACCGGCCGCCGCCCTTCCAGACATCGTTCGACATCATAAACGGGAACTGCCGCGCGAGGGCCGTGCGCTGGAAGCAGTAACGTTCGTAGAGCTGCTCGGCCATCATCGTGGCGGTCTTGCGCACCGATTCGAGGAAAATTTCGCGCGCCTCCTTGCGGATCGCGTGTTTGTTGCCGTCGGGAATCATGTCCCCGGCCTCGCGCATCGCCTCGATGGCCAGCCGCGGCAGGTTCATCGACGTGAAGGAGAGGTTGCCGCGCCCCCACGACGACTTTTCGCCGTGCAGATTCTCGAAGACGCGCGTACGGCACCCCATCGTCGCCACCTCGTAGCGGAAGCGGTCGGGGTCGTCGATGCGCCACTTCTCGTGGCGGTTGAACGGTGCGTCGAGAAACATGAAGTTGGGGAACAGCGCCACCGACGTGGTGCGGCACGCCTCGATCAGCAGGTCGAAGTTCGGAGTTTTGAACTTGATCTCCCCAGCCAGTGCCTTGTCGAAGTCCTTCACCGCTGCGGCATAGTCCTCTTCGGACCACGAAACGCCCTCCTTGACCTTGAAAATCTGGATCGGGAAGACCGGCACTTCGCCGTGCCCCAGCCCCTCGATCGTGGCGGAAAGCAGTTCGCGGATGACCATGCGGCCCTCGGGCGAAAAGTCCGTGCCGTAGTTCACCGAGCTGAACACCACCTGGTTGCCGCCGCGCGAGTGCATCGTATTGAGGTTATGGATGAATCCCTCCATCGCCTGATGGGTCTCGCGGCGCGTCGTGTCGTATGCCTGCCGCCAGATGCGTCGGATGTCCTCGTCGGCGACCTCCACGCCCGACTGGCGCAGGGCGGCGAACAGACGCCCCACCGCCGTCTCGCAGGGTTCGATCGTCGGCACGTGTTCGGCGACCAGGGCCTTCAGCTCGGCGCGCTCCAGCGTCACGCCGCCCCGCACGCCGCACAGGAACAGCGTCATGTCGGTCAGGTGACGGCGGAAGGTTTTCAGCACGCCCGGAGCCATGAAATGGTCGAACGCCGGGATCGACTGCCCGCCGTGCTGCTCGTTCTGGTTGGTCTGGAAGACGATCGTGGCCAGCGTGGCGTAGCTCTGGATCGACTGCGGCGTGCGCACCGAGCCGTTCTTCGTCGAGAATCCCCGTTCGTAGATGTCACCCAGATCGTACTGAATGCACGTCGTGGTCTTGGTGGGATAGTAGTCCAGGTCGTGAATGTGGATGTCCCCGTCGCGGTGGGCGCGGCCGTGGCGCACGCCCACCAGATATTTCAGGGCGTAGTCCTTGGTGATCTCCGAGGCGAAGGTCATCATCTGCCCCGCGGGCGTGTGCGACGACATGTTGGCGTTCGAAAGGTTGATGTCGTTCTTCTCGACGGTCACGATGCCGTCCATGACGCTCTTGATCGACGAGCGGCGGTCGCGTTCGACGTTGCGCCACTCGCGGTAGATGATATAACGTTTGGCGATCGAGGGGTTGCGTTTCATCAGCCGCTCCTCGACCATGTCCTGAATCTCCTCGACCGAAATCTCGGCCTTCGTAATTGCCGCCGCCACGTCGGATGCGATCTGCTCGACGGCCTGCCCCTCGTCCGTTATGCCGCCCGCGCGAAAGGCCTTCGTGATGGCGCGGACGATTTTATCCAGAGAAAAAGGCTCGGTTTTACCATCACGTTTGATGATGGAAATCTGCGTGTAATCCATTGTAATATGAGTATATACGTTTCACAACAGGCCCCGTTTCCCCGCAGGGCCGACATTGCATGCGCAAAGGCAGGTCTTCTGACTCGCACCGACCCGCAGGCGGCCTTCCCGTCCCCCGCGGGACAGTGGCTCGACGATTCGCCTGCGGCATTGAAGTGCATACAGCAGCGGGAACTGTCCGGGATTCGCACCCGATTCCCTCTTATCCTCCGCCCCGGCGGGACGAAGGATACCTTTGCGGGTCACAAAAGTCTCCATTATTCCCCGACTTTCAAAATTCCGGAGCAGGAAGTTTTCAACATTTTGTGAAAGGCTCCGAATTTCGTATCTTCGCCCCCGCAAACCGGAAAATCGTAACTCCATGACACAGAAAATAACACACGTCTGCCAGGGAACCTGCTCCCGGCAAATCGACGTCGAACTCGAAAACGGCGTCGTCCGAAGCGTCTCCTTCACGGGCGGCTGCCACGGCAACCAGCAGGGAATCGCGGCGCTCGTGCGCGGGATGACGGCAGCGGAAGCCGTCGCCCGGCTCGAAGGCATCGACTGCCGGGGCCGCGGCACGTCGTGTCCCGATCAGCTGGCAAAAGCGCTGAAAAAGGCGTTATAAAACGCCCCGGCCCGGCCGGGTACGGATTTTGCACTCCGAAAAGCGTTCCAAAATGCAAGACTATGTATTTTCTATGGTATCTGCTGATCGGACTGGCCGCCGGATGGATCGCCAACCTGATCGTCAAGGGAGGAGGTTCGGGACTCTTCGTCAACCTGATCGTCGGGCTCATCGGCGGCATACTGGGCGGCTGGCTCTTTTCGCTCTTCGGATGGGTTCCCGTCGGCACGCTGGGCAGTCTGGCGACGGCCGTCATCGGCTCGGTCATCCTGCTGTGGATCGCCGCGCTCATCTCACACCACAAGATCCGCTAAACGAACGTATGCACGAAAAAGGCGGTCGCATGACCGCCTTTTCGTGTTGAGCTGCCGGGAGTACTTTTATTTTACCATATTTAGAATATCGTTGATTAAAATGCGTGACACACAGATCAACGTCTAATTAATTCAACCAAATACATACTCTAATTACAGTTTTTTAATACAACAAATGCAACAAATCACTTTGAATCTTTTCACCCGATTTTTATTTAGTCAATAGCGACAGTTTTTCTTGATTACATTGACGCCATCAGCCGCGCGATCACCAAAGCGAACATCGGGGCAGTGCACTCGCTTGTTTCAAGCTGCGACATCCAGTATGTCATTTCTTCATTCAAAGTAATGCAAATGTTTTTTCTTACATCAGTTCGCCTTCGAAATACTCTCGGATAAAGTGCTTCCGATCCTTGTCGCATAGTTTTTCCACAGCTTTTCGATAGCATGATAGTGCCATTTTTTCGGACGGAATATCAGACGGCGAAGTGTGCCCCATATCTTCGGCGATACTCTTGGCGTGATCGCTGTATATCATTACAGCTGTAACCCATAAGGCATTTTCGTTGTAATACGGTTCTTTTTCGATGTCTCTGCCCAGTTTTTCCACGGTCTGCAGGAATGCGTCCTTGCTCCATTTAGCTCCGATGCTTCCATCTTGGTTTACGAGTTTTGTGGCGATCATCTTTGCCTCGGCATCTGACAAGTAGTTGTTCCAGCAGACAGCCTCCAGTTTCCCGAGCCATATTTCGGCAACAGTCGGCGACGATTCCGCTATCTTACCGAATGCCCACATCTGGGCTCCAATGAACACTTTTTCTGCATGTTCATCGTCCATTCTGGCCACCTTGTCATGCAGCCGTCCATAGCGTTCTTTTAATTCGATTGAAGTCATGTTTCAACAGTTTTTACACGCCGGAACGCGGGGAAGCGGTTTGTAGCTTCCAATCAGAACCGGAGCATTAGTTATTGTTATCGGCGTTTCCGTCGTTTTCGGGGTTCCGTTTTCGATTTGTTTGTTGTTCTTTGCCATAGTTTTGAATAGATATTGTTCAATTCCATATATACAAATCCCATCCAATTAGCCGCATAGGCAGCCAATAAAGATAGCCCTATCGCAAGGAGAATGTTACACCCGTAGCAAAGCAACACTCCCAATACGGTCCAAAACGATAGGCATTTCGGGCATCCCATGATCTGGTTGCCGATTTGTGCTACCTTTTCAGCCAGTCCGAGGTGTTGTGCTATGGTTGCACACACCATTGCAAATAGGGCTATCCACAGCATACCGCTACGCTGTTGGTGCTGCGGCCGTAGCCACCGTTACGGTGATCGGCGTCTCCGATACAAATGTCCGGCTGCACGGCTGGCAGGCTGATGCCGCCACGGCGTTCATCGCGGCTCCCTGCTCGATGGTTACGGTGGGTGTCGATGCCGACTGAATGGGAATCGTGAAATCCTGCGAGAGAGGTTGCTGCTTGGTGCATCCGCAGCCGCCGTTACACGGAACATAGGAGATGATGCCCTCGACATGGATGGTGGCCACATATCGTCCTGTCCCAACCTGGGACAACGATTTGAGCGAGAACTGCGGATTGAACACTGGGGTGTTGTCTGCGCACGTCGGAAAGCAAAGCCGCTGGGTGATGTTGACCTGGTAGAAGTACGGCGAGGTCACCGATCCGGCAGCCAGCACAGGCGTAATAACTGCCGCTTGAATTTTGTTACAACTCATGGATATGAATTTATTAGGTATTGTTCCCTACTGTCTTATTCTTGTCATCCGCGCCGGGAACGTTAGGCTCGGATGTTGGATAGAGGGCATCATATATCGCATTGATTTTTGCCTCCATGTTGTCCATACGGGCATGAATTGCGACTATGTTGTCATTGGTTACCTGCACGCCGAACAGTGTCTGCTCGAAGATGTTCCGCGGTTGACGCGTCTCCTGGGGATTCGTAGTCTCACTCATCGTTTCAGAAAGTTTTGCACGAAAAAATTGTTCTTGTATTTTACGAGCAGGTCTTTGAGTTTGGATGCCGTAACGAGTCCTCCATGCTGGTAGTTCTCGTTCACGAAATCATAGGCTGCCTGCTGCACTTCACGGGCTTCCTGCTCGGATTCAGCATATATGTATACTTCAATCTTATAGGGTTGCATGGCTTACAATTTCGGTAGAGGTGGAACATCTGCGACGGGAGCGGAAGCACTAACGGCGCTTATAGGCTCTCCGCTTTTCATCGCCCGGAAAAGGTTATAAGCTCCCACAAGTTTTTCCTGATTGGCATCGGCCCAACCGAAAAGGTCTCCAATCGTGGTTTTTGCCTGCTGAAGCATTGAAGGAGCCACCGGATCGAAGTCCGGAACATTCTGCATATCCTTCATATAGAAATCATACATCCGTTCCATTGTAGCCACATCACCTTGATACATTTGCATAAGGGATCGTTTTAAGGCATCTTTGGAGGTTGTACGTATCATTTCCATATTATGGAATTCTTTTCTGTTGAACAACATATCGTAGCGGTTTTTAAGGGTAAGGGTGGGACGGTTTCCCATCCCACCCTGCAGGCGCTAATCCTGGCACGTGTCACACCCGCACGGCTTGGGAGCCGAGTAGCGGGCCACGCGGAGGAAATTGCAACCTCCGATAGCCGAATTCAGGCCATTGCTGTTGTTGTTGATTGCACTGGCAAGTGCCATCGCTTCAGCAGCGGCCAGGGCATTTGCTCCGGCGCCTGCCCCCGCGCCTGCTCCGGCACGGACGTCGACGTACTGGCTGATCGTAGGCGCGTGATTGTTCTGCCACGTTTCACGCGACAGACGATCCTGGAGCTGCGTCTGGGCGAGGATGTCGATGGACTTGGCATTGCCTGCAGCTGCATTTTCAGCAGCCTTGTAACGGGCTTTCGATGCCTGATTCGCACCCCAGATCCCGGCCAAAGCCAACAGCAGGGCACCGCCGCCCAAGCCTGCCGCCAGGCCGATACCCGTGGCGGCCATACCGCGGCCATGATGACGACCGTAATCGTCGCAATAGCTACGGCGACCGTCTTTAGCGTCAGCCCAAAGAGCGGCGTCACCTTTGGTTAAATAATCACCTTCCATGTATATACACATGTTTCATTCGCCTCTTTCTCTTCGGCGATTGAGACGGGAACATACTGATGGTTCCCGCATAACAAAGGTCCGAATAGGCGTGCTCGAAGGCAATCAATCAGTTTTCAAGGCGTTGCCGATACGAATAAATGTTATTTCAAAGATTTTCCCGTTTTGCTTGCGGCGTGTTTCAAACTGGCGCAAAATGGCCCCCACAGCCTGCCGTGTTATGCGGAGCATGCGGGCGATGTCGGATTCGTAAAGACCTTCATCTTTAAGATAATAGACGGCCAAATACCGGGCATCTACTTCCTCACGCGTTTTACCGCCTCCTGTAATTCTCCCCCACGGGTATTTCGGTCTCACGCGAAACGAATCCCATGACCCGGTCAAAAACTGCAGTTTTGCACATATCCGGAAAAGTTTTTATATTTGTAACATCTCTCAACAAAACAATAGGTGCCAACACACCCAAAGGCTTATTGCCTCTGTCGTGGTGTGTTGGCACCTTTGTCGTTTCTGGGGATGTTGAGAGATAGCCAGAGACGAAGGCGGGGGCTTTTTTCATGCCCCCTATATTATGGATTTATCAGTCTTGCATGGGCGGACGTTCGCTGTGCGGGATATAAGGATATTTTCTATTGGAGATATACCCTATCCAAGCGAACAGATGCTTCCACCAGAGACGAGTATACGATCGTCTGTGCTCGTTGTAGATGGCCTCTGTTTCGAAGCAACTGCTGCCATAGGCCCGATCGTAAGGCGGCAGCAGGATCTCGATGCCGACTGAAATGCCGTAGATGATGAACGGTGCCGGAATAGAAACCATCATCCACCACCACGACCCGCCCGTCATAGAGATAAGTCCCGCGTTGATTACAAGGTATGCCGCCACGATTTCCAGCTGCTGCCGCATGTGTATCTTTTCATGGTTATACAGCCTTTCGGTCAGCTCCTTCCCTCGCTTGATGAACAACCAAAACAACACCGTCAAAGCTGTGAATCGCCCGAAAGGTATTATATTGTTATAAATAATTTTCATCGCTTTTTCCTTTTAAGTTCGATGTATTCGGTGTAGACAATGTTGGTGTGGGGATTCGACGACACGACCTCCTGGCGTATTGCCTTCGTCCCCCATCGGATAAAGAGGAACCGCCGCGGAACCCGGTGGACAATCTGCTGTAGGGTGTCAACGCTCACGACACGACAGCTTGCCGAATCGTCGCGGATCACTCCGTCCACACTCACATGGCGGTCCGACCATCTGAAAACCTTCGCTTCGGGGACTTTCGGCAGTCCGGAGAATTTCCGATCGAGGGCGGCTTTTACCGAATCGGCGGCCCTTCGCACCCCTGCGCCGTATTTCTCCCATGCTGACGACTGCGGACTTGCGGGTTCCAGGGGCGCCGTGATCTGCACCTCGGTCCGCGTGGCCGTCATGGCTGCCGCCTCCAGCCGTCTGGCCTTGATCCGCAGCTCCCGGACCGTGGCGGCCAGTTGGGCGTTGTAGCGCTCCAGCTCCGAGGCCCGGAGTTCGAGCACCTGACGCGATGCGGCGTGTTTTCCGCTGGCCGTCCGGTAGAACTCCATACTGTCGGTCAATACCTCGTTGTTGGACTGGACGCGCCTGCGCTCGGCCCGTTCGCCTCGCAGGCGGACCGTTTGGATCCACAACAATCCCGACAGCACCAAAAGGGCCATAATCAGATAGCGTTTCATTAGCATGCTTGCCAATCGTCGGCGAAAATGTCCTCCCAAGTGGGAATGTAGTACGTAGCGTGAGGTTTGGGGCAGTTGTCGTTCGCCTCGACAAGCAGCACTTGATCGTGATACGATATGCTGCCGTCTCCCATCGTTCCGATGAACGCCTTCGCGCAATCCGGCAGACTGGTCATGCGTGGCACTACTTCCGCCGGCACGGTCTGCGGAATCTGTTTGACGATGAACTTGCCGGCCCATGCGGATCTGAACAGCGTCGGAAGGTATATCCCCTGTTAAGATCGTCGATGATTTCAGAGAATTTCATACATTTTGATATTTTGATGTTAAAGTAAACCTTCTGTCTCTACGATCCGCGCCACGGTGTCGATGATGCCCGCCATCACTTCGGCGTAGTTCGGTGCCGTAGCGTACTTCGCCCCGGTGTCGTCCACCAGCCGCCGGGCAAACTCTTTCGGGTCGTCCCGGTAGGGCCACGCATCGGCATATCCCGGTTTGCGAAGCAGTTCCAGGTGGTTGTCGAGGCACTCGTCGAGCGATGCGAAATTCCGGAAATACCGATAGACCCGGTATTTGTATTTGCATGGTCCGACGTGTTCGATCGACACGACCCGCTCCGGTGCTTTGAACTTCACGCTCGGGGTCTTGAAATACTCGGTCGTCAGTTCCAGCGACACCGGGCCGGTCCACTTGCTGCCTTTCGTAATCCCGAAGATGTTGTTGCCGATTCCTTTGATCTTCCATCCGGTTTCCAGAGCGGCCTGCGCCGTCACGAATAGCGGATGCACCCCGCCGGAACGATACAGCCGGGCCGCAGCGGGATAAATCTTCCGTACGAATTCAATCTGTTCTTTTCTTGCCATGTTGGTTAATTCTTGGTTAGTTTTCCTGTGCTGCCGTCCAAATACTTTTTAGCCTCGTCGACCGGGACCTGCATCTTGCGGGCGACCTCCCCGGCCAGCACCTCGCGGAATATGCGCAGGAACCGCATCTTCGGGTTCACGATCAGCGCCGAGCCTCCCATCGACGAAAAGTTCCACCAAACAGATCAGCGTGCATATGGCGATCACCGCGAGCTGCGATTCCAGGTTGGCCATGCGTTCGAGCAGCACGAATCCGACGATCACGGAGGCATACAGCGCCAGTTTCGACAGCATGCCGTGCCGCCCCAACTCGGAAAGCGCGAAATGCCCGCGTTTGATCTGCGCCGCGATTCCCCAGACAGTATCGAGAGCCACGCAGATCACGACGGCGTTGATGGCCGTCTCGTATCCTGCAAAGAAGTTCATAACGAAAATGCTGGCTGCCGCGATCCAGCCATAAACTGTCTGGAATATCTCGCCCAGTTTACAGCCGAGGTTAACGATTATTTCAGTCAGGCGGCTCATCTTATCTCGCAGTTAGGGTAAACACGATGAACACCACCCATCCTACGGCTCCTCCTGCGAGCGTCCATAGAATGTCCTGCATGTCGGCTTTCGGGTCGATCTTGCGCTCCTTGACAACGGCGGCCGTTAAGACGGCGATTATCGACACCAACTGGGGCAGCCACCGCCACCAGGCGCCCAACGGCACGGCCACGATCAACGCCGCGGAGGCGATGACCGCCCCGACTGCGAAGTGTTGGTATTTGTCTTTAGCGATGGCGTTGAGCCATCCGATGAGTTTATTGATAAGTCTTTTCATATATTTGTGGTATTTCGAGAGTTCGACCGACAAGTTACTTATCCGGGAATCGCTCCCTGATCTCGGCCTTCTTGGCAAGATAGAGTGCCTTCTGCTCGTCGGCTTCGAGTATCTTGCCCTCGGCCAGATAGCCCTCGTAGGCCATCAGATATTGATCCGCTTCGGCCCGGTAGGCCATTTCCCGCAACTGTTCGGGATCGGGCTGCGGCTCCGGTACAGACGTGTATTCTTCCCAGCCGACCCGGATGCGGTCCGCCTCTTCGGTGTAGACCTCGCGGAGATCGTTGCCCGGGGTCGTGATCTCCGGGCGCTCCGTATATTCCACGGGTTTGTACCCCATCGGGCCGAGGATCTCAGCCCGGGGTTCATGATGACCATCCCGCCCTGCCGCACCTCGCCGGGGCCGGGATCAAATATCCGTTTTCAAGTTTGGCGTATTGCATAGCGTTGTTTTGGTTATTCGTTATATAATATCTCCGGCGCACCGTTGGCCGCCATATCATAGCCTCCGATCGACTGAAACAGCGGCTCCATGTACTCGTCCGACAGCGGGAGCTGCTTCGCGCTGTCGAGCCAGGAGATCGGGACAGACACCGGAGTGATCCCCTTGATCGTTACTTTGAGATGACGTGCCGTTGCTGTCTCATAGTCATTACCTCCATATATATAAAGGGTAGGAGTTCCGGATCCTGGCATTTTAACAAGAAGAGTACGAGATTCACCTACTTTAGCTTTCTCAAGCGTACTCCAATCTTGGCCATCCGGAGTTAAAATAGTTGCCCCGGTAAGGCCCAAAAATCCTACTGATCCTATTGGTTTAGGTTGGTAATCCCACTCATCAACCACATAGTCTACGCGATATATACAATCATAAGGATATTTTGCTTGAGTAAGAACCGATTTATAATATTCATCACCTATGTTAAATTCATAGATTTTTGCTTTCGGTTCCACCGCCGGTCCTTTTTCTCGACTCCATCAGATTCTGCGGCAGGTATTCGGCAAGGAGGCCGACAGAGGTGATGCTGTTGACGGTAATAGTTAAATGTCTATTTGGATCACCGTCACTACCACCGTAAATTGGGAAATTATTTACATATCGTTCGTTATAAACTACAATATCAAACGTGCCATTTTGGGCAGGGATAGGATATGATATACCTGTGAAAAATACGCGGAGATCCTAATTGATAGTCTGAAACAGTCACATTGATTTTATAATATTTTCCGATGGTTATAGGATTCCCGGTTATATTATAGTAATAAGGCGAATCAGATCCGTCCCATGTAAAAGAATTACTACCAATTAGATTTACCGATAATAGCTCCCGCATCGCCTTCGGCACGACGTACCCCATCGGGTCGCCGTTGTTGTAATGAGCCGTAACATCGTCTGCCGAGAGAGCGTAGTTCCAGACCCGAACGAAGCCCACATCCGAGGAGTTGGCAAAAATCAGATCCATATCACCCATATCAAGCACCTCACGTGTATCCCAAGTGATCGCCAGTTCGTTGTTTACATAAATCTTGATCTCATTCCCCTGCCTTGTTATGACCAAATGAAAAGGATCATCATTGTCAAACTTAACATTCGGGTATACTTGATTAGATGCACCATCTGATGTATTACCAAATCGTATGATGTTCACGCCGTTACTACCATCTTCATATCCCCATGCAAGTATTCCTCCAGATTCTCTTACACCTACTGATGTCTTCATATATGCGGGATTACTGCCGATAGAGCCAATAGAATTACCAAAATATTCTATCGAGTAGTCAGATAATTTAATAGTTACAGGGGGCATAGTAAACTTTGTAAATGAACTCACTGATGGATTCTCTCCGTACCCCAACTTCACCCCGCGCTGCATTCTCTTGGCCTGCCGGTAGGCGGCCATCTTCTGCACGTTGTTGTAGTAGTACAGCAGGCTATTCATCGTAGGTCATGTTGCCCGCACCGAACAAGATGCAGATGGTGTAACTCTTGTTCTCCTCGGGCTTCGTCCAGCCCGTGATGTTGAAGTCCTCCGGATAGGAGAACTGCGTAGCCGTAGCGCCCGACGTGAAGCGGATGATTGACGGCTTCGTCGAGTTCTCGACGCTCGCAATTGTCAGCGAGGTTAGCTCGCCACAGATGTATTTGTGGTTGCCTTCGACGTTGATCGTGACATCCGCACCTTCGACGTTGACAACGACGGGGGCGGCCGCTGCGGCGGCTTCGAGAGCTTTGGCGGCAGCGGCGAGGGCGGCGGTTGCGGCTTCCGTCGAAGCGGCCCCGGAGGCCAAAACCTGCCACCAAGCCCCATCCGTCACCGGGTGTCCGAGGTTGTTATCTTGGAGTGAAACATAGGACGAATCGCCCGCTGTAACGAAGTCCAGGCGCTCGTATGTAATGCTCGCCGAATACGCCTTTTTTGGGCGTAAGGCCCACTTTCCCTAAATTTGTCTTTGCCATATCTGTCAGTCGTTAATTTCGTAATACAAATGCCCATCATCCTTGAGTTCGAACTCGGAACCATGGCCGTAGCCGGGCTGGTAATTCACGCCCAAAAGCATTGTCGCCGGATCAATGTCGAACGTAGCGAAGATCGGACCGCCATCCGAGCGGACGGACGAGGTGATATAGTCTTTCGCCTCTTCATTCCAGAAGGCCCAGTAATTCGTATCGTCGGCCGTTACGATCTTCGGAGGGTGGTCGGCCAGAGACTTCGCACGCGCGGCCTGGAGGTCGGCGTTGGTGGACGCGGTGTCGGCTTTGCCAGCGGCAGAATTAGCACTCGACGCAGCGTTAGTGGCCGTTTCGGCAGCAACAGCAGCATTTCTCGCAGCTTCATTGGCGGAATCGGCTGCCGTGTCGGCTTTCTCCGCGGCCGAGTTTGCATTTTTGGCCCCATCGTTAGCCGCTGTTGCTGCTATATCCGCCTTTGCGACTGCCTCGACTACTATGGCAGCGGCTTCATCTGCCGAAGCTGCTGCTTCTTTCGCTATGCCGGCAGCCGCAATAGCTTCCCCTGCGGCAGTCGAGGCTTCATTCGCTGCCTGATCAGCCTTTTCAGAGGCGATTACGCAATCCTCGATCACTTTGGCAGCATCCTCTTCGCGCTGGGTTTCGGCTGCCTGACGGGCCGATTCATTCTGCATGCGCGCTTGTTCATCCAAAACACGTTGCCTTTCGGCGGAGACGCGCAGCTGCTCGGCCGATTCCCGGCCCATTTCAGCCTCCACCCGTTTCGACTCGGCTACCTGGCGGGCCGATTCATTCCGTATGCGCGTCTGTTCATCCAAAACACGTTGTCCTTCGGCAGAGACGCGCAGCTGCTCGGCCGATTCCCGGCCCATTTCAGCCTCCACCCGTTTCGACTCGGCCTCTTTAATCTTCGCTTCAGTACCGAGAATCCATCCGGAAGATTCAAAATGCAGACACACGGATTTCGGCAACGAATCGCCTCCGTCAAGTTTTAATACCAGGTTTTCGGGCTTTTGCATGTTGTTTGTCATAAATTGTCAATTATTCCGATTCTGGATTCCACAATTTCGAAAGCAAAGGCTTTATCGCTGACAATGACCTTATCCCCCTTCGTAATTTTGCATTCGACAAAATATTTTCCGATCATACAACGTGTCATATCACCATCAATTTGAAATACCACCGTTCCATCGTCCTGTAATTCCAACGGATAAACCCCTTCACGCGGTGATGTAGAAAAGCGTAATTCCTTATATTTTCCGCTGATAAGAAAGGATATTGTATATTCTTCAATGTCCATGACAGGGCCTGCGCTTCCCGTCAAACCGGCTATTCCGTCAGACATTCGCCCTGTTTGACAGATTTTGTCGGTTCACAATGAGATATATCAGTATTGGAATGCTGCATAATTGCCTGACTTCAAAATAGTTCAAAAAAAAGAAAGATCAATTAGATGTTATTGGCTGCAAAAAAAAGAGTACGTTCTATAACGAGCTACATGAAGCGATAATATACTGAAAGACACAACCGAGGGTATTCACAGCACTCTTTTTATGGGTTATGATATTACAGCAACACGGATAACAGGTTCGGGCGATGCCCTTTTAACCACAATCAGTTCGATGTGCGCTATGTTGGAAATCCGCGTCCATCCTTCACCGCCGAATCCCGTTTTCCTGAACAGTGCCACGCCGATACGGTGTTTTATGTTCCGGGTCGCGGCAAACCGTTTTTTAGTCGGAGAGATCGTCAGCGGTAATACCTGATTCAATTTCCGACCATCGCGGAACCACGGAACGATCCGTCCGGTCACCGGCCACCATGTGTCGGTTTCGGCAATCGTGCTGTGGACGTCTCGTCCGGTGGGTTCTGCTTGAACATAGGGAAGCATCGGGATTCGCCACCTGCGGCCCTCGCCTGCATGCTTCCGCTCCTGCATCAATACGAGGCGGTACGTCCCCGAATCGGCCAGCAGCGGCAGATCCTCATCCGCAACCCCTTCTATCACCGTGTAAAAATCATAAGGTCCTACTGTTGCTCCTTTCACCGGAGAAACGTTGCTCTTCTTGGTATGAATACAGAACTGTTCTGACTTTACCTGCGGCAGACTCCCCGTCGTCAACAGTTCGAGGTTCGACGTTTCGAGGTTGACTGATTCTGTCGCCAGGTTGCTATCGTCGCTTCCGCCTTCGTCGCAGGTAGTCCGCACCAGACAGAAAGCATCACAGCAATCCACCGCCGTCTGCCCCTCTTTGCCGAAATTCTCCCACAGCGTGAAGCTGTATTTTCCAACCCTCGACTGGCCTATGCCCGGAACGACAAATTCCAACACGTTCCCGCTGCGCGTAAATTCGACCTCCTCGGTCGTATGGAACGGCGTATGGCATTGCAGCTTCAGGTCACGTCCTTCGAATGAAAGCGCCTCCTTGTTGGTCAACACCGACCAGCGGACCCGGATGTCCTTACCTATGCGAATGCTTTTCATAATGCCCCATCAGAAATAACGCAACCGGCGTGTGGTGCAACTCGGCGTAAACAACGACCGCAACTCCTCCCCTGCGGTCTCGGCCTGCTCGGCCTGCTTCTGCCACAAATCCGGGTTGCGCAACCGATACCACCATGCCAGCATCGTAGCTTTCATGTAATCCTTCATCCTCCGTTCCATGATCTGCCGCGGCAGTTCGCGGGCTATCGTCACGTCGGCTGCAAACCGGTCCTCGGTCAGCGTACATGCACGCACCGACAGCGGAAACCGGGCGCATAACTCCGCCGCCACCGACTGAAACTCCACGACAAAGGGATCTTTCTCGTCCGTTGAAAGCATATAATCGTCGTAGTATTTGTCGGCAGCTGCCGCATCATTTACTCGCATCGCCCGAAAATCGAGCGCCACCTGATTGATGCACTCGTCCAATATATCCTGCACCTGCAGCGTCACATGGTATGTTTTCATAACAGTTGCAGTATTTCAGCTACTTTGCCGGCGCATATCTGCATGGCCGCGATGTCGTTCATCACAGCCATCACCAACTCCGCCGTTTTCCAGGCTGTAATGTCGGCCAGTCGCTCGGGATAGGCGTCGTCCACCTCCGTGAACCCGAAATAACGAGCCTCTTCGACCGTAGCCCCGGCACCTTTCGACGAACTGAAATACTCCAGCCGACGATCGTCCTCGCATAATGCCACAACAGGCTTGCAGTCTCCGCCGCGGAGCACGGGATTGAACTGCTGGGCATACCGTTCGTCCGTGTCTCGAATAGGAATAATCACGGGCCGGCACCACCCTTTCATCCGGAATCGAAGCAGCCGGATGAAATCTTCCGGCAACAGCAGCGATCCCGTTCCGTCCTCCCGGGCTTCCAGCGACTGCACCGATAAATCCGTTCCGGGTCCGAGCGCTTTCAGCGGCACGGCGTGAACCACCCACCGGGCGGCTTCGTCGAGCACCCTGTCGACCGGAAAAAAGGAGGCGTTGCCAGCCTCCGACGTGGTATAAACCTCGTCAATGCACACCAACGCCTTCTCTTTTATGTCGTCCCGTAAAGCCATCTTCGGATTATTCCCAGTTGTCGAATACTATATTATAAACATTCCGTGCCTCCTCCTTCATCGCTGCGATGTCGGAGGTCTGCGAGAACGTCGCGCCATGCTTCTCCAGCAGGTAGGCAATCGCCTTGTTCTTGCTGGTGACACTCTTTTCGTGCGTCAGGTTGTCTTCGGTTCCGGTCTCGCTGTCGGGGGCTTCTTCCTTGTCCGTTTTCGTCCCGGTGGCGACATCCGTGTTCCCTATGCCCCTTGCTTCAATCCCCTCTTTGTCGGGAATCGTTTTTCCCTCCTCCTCGATGAAAAAGAGCGAGCCGAAATCCCTGTGTTTTTTCAGCGCTTCGACCACCTCCGGATCGGCCGTTCCGAACTGGCTGTTTTCCGTGCGACCGAACATGACGATCGGCGAGAAATCCACTTTCACAATACCTCGTCCGGTCTTGACGAAAGTGGTATAGTTGCGGTTGAACCTCAACCGAAAAATCGTAGTACTTGCCATATATGAATCGAATTTAATGCGGGCGGAAGATCGCTCCCCCGCCCGCGGTTCGTGTTTAGAGGAACATCAGCGTATGCGTGTCGGGGTTCGTCACCTCCATCGTGAAGGCTTCGAGCACACGGGTGTCCTTCGAACGGCGCTCGCCCGCAGTGTCGAGGTCGAGGTCTTTGGTCTGGAGCGCCAACTGCTCGACCTTGCGCACGTTGGCCACATCGAGGATCAGTCCGGCGCTTCCGTACCCAGCCAGAGCCAACCCGGTGTGCATCTTGCAGAGCAGGCGTCCCGAGTTGGTCTCCACCTCGTTCCAGGTAATACCGAACTTCATGACGGTCTTTCCTGCTTCGAGCTGTTTCTGGAAGGTCGCCGATTCACTCAACCCGATGCCGAACTCCGAACCGTAGAACATCACGCGGGTGTCCGAGCCGTTGTTGGCGTCGAAGGTCTTGGCTACGGCGTGAATCAGGAACTTCTCGACACTCTGCTCGGCGTCGCGCACCAGCGTGTTTCCGACCTTGCGGATGATACCGTCCATCATGTACTTGGGTTTCTGCGAGATCGGGTCTACCAGCTCGCGCTTCACGCCGAACAGGGCGTTCATCTCGTTCTGATAGCGGAAGTCGAAGAGCGCCATCTCCTTCATGTCGGCCATGCCCCACTCGGTCTCCTTCTCCTGCACCTCCTGGGCAAAGAGCTGCGAGATTGTACACATGTTAGTCTGCACGTAGTTCTCGTCGTAGGTAGGCATCACAGTCGGATCGCTCGAACGGGCCGCCTCCTGGTCCATCGCGCTGCCCATACGGTAGAACGTCGTGTCGGCTTCGAACGCCGGGACTTTCGAAGCATTGACCGGATAGACCTTGATCGTCTTGGCGGAACGGTCGATCTCCACGATGTGCAGTACAAGCGGCAGGGGCGACACCCCGCTGGAGACTTTTTTCGCCACAGCGTCCGATCCGGTCGCAGTGTAGTTCGGGACGAGCAGGTTGCCGTTGAGCGACAGCGCATGCACCGATACCATTTTGATCGTCGCCACATCCGGTGCCGTCGCTTCCGTACTCAGTTCCTTGACCTTTGCCTGGACGCCGCGTGCAACGACTGACGGATATTTGTAAATGTCCGATTTGGTGGTTCCGGTGCCGATCTCGCGCAAAATGGTGTCCATCGGGAATCGTGACGGGAAAATCTTCGCCAGTTTCTGACTAAACGTCGGTTTGTTCACCTCCTGACGCACGAATCCGTCCGTTTGGGATTCGTCCTTCACGGTTCCAACGACGCCTTGCACGGTCTGTTCCTCCGGAGCTCCGGCGAATACAGCCATCACGCAGCCACCGCCGCCCGACAGCAGTTCGAAAATGTAGTCCTGCGCCACCACGGCCATCGCCAGCAGCACAACGAAGCAGATGGTTCCTGCTACGAAAAGAATTTTTTTGGTTTTCATGTTCTGATCTGTTTGAAAGTTTGATTTTCTGTTGTATTTTTCTTGTGATTACTTCAGCATGTTGTACCGCCGTTCGTTCCGTTTCAGTATCTCGTCGATCATGTCGCTTGGCTCCGCCGGTGCGGGCGGTGCGATCTGCCCGTCGAGCTTCCGGGACCTGGCAACCCGTCCGTCGCCTCCTGTCTGCGCTGCCGTTCGGCGTCGATATTGGCATTCATTCCTTCGACCTTTCCGATCTCACGGGCATCGGCCACGTCTTTCGAATAGTTCATGGCGTTGCGGAACATGTTGAGCACATCCACGGTCAGCCGCCCGTCCAGATACGCCTCCATGATGTCGTCCACGTACTTGCCGAGCGCTGCGGCCTCCTCCTCCGACATTTCGTTGTCGGCAAGATACTTTTCCACAATCTCACGGCTTGCTTCCAGATTCCGGTCGAGTTGCTGCTGATACTCCTCGCGGGCCTTGCGGCGCGATGCACGTTCTTCCCGGACTTGCGCAGTTGCTCGAAACCCGGATCGTCCTCCCCAACTTCCAACTCGTCCTCGTCGATATTGCGCCGGATCGCCACTCCGAGAGGCATCCCTGGATTCTTCGCCAAGTCATCGGCAATCGCCATGATCTCGGGATATTTTTCCGCGATGCTGCGGATTTTCTCGTCAGCCGTCCGGTAATCCGCCAGCGACTTGTCGGCCTCCTCCAACCAGTCGGCCACACCGTTTTCCAGTTCCGCATCGTCCTCCCAGGGTCGATCGGGGAATTTTGCGAGCATAAAAGCCCGAACCCGTCCCGCCGGACGTTCCGTGTCAGCCTCCTTTGCTGCTGTTGCTGCGGCTTCCAAAATATCTGTTTCTGGAACCTGCTGCTCTTTGTCGTCTTTCTTTGCCATCTTTTGTCTGTTTTTAAGTCGAAAAACGAGTTCAATAACTTTTCGCTGTAAATGTAATTATTTACTATATTTTTGATAAGTAAATTAAATCACTTACTTTTGCTACGAAAGCACAAAAAATTCCACGGACAATGGATATAAGGCAGGAACCGCAGACACGTCAGGAGTTCATTCGCAACAAGCACCGGGAGATTTACCGGAAATACCTCGAACTGCTGAAAAAGGAAAAGAGCGAGAATTCCCTTCGTGCAGAGCATATCGGCAAGCTCTACTATGCCCGGATCATCGCACGGGACATGATTCCGCCGATGGCTCCGAAATACATTCAGAAAATAATAAACAGCTGTTTGCGGGAAAGTGATAACCGAGGTTAGAACCCCCGAGGGCATCCGGCAGGTGCTCCGGGAGAACGACGACCATAACCGCCGCCTTTTCGAAAAAATACGACCCGCTTACGGGGGCCGGCTCCCCATCCCGCGCGAGAAACTGCGGATCGACACCGAGCGTTTCATCCTCGTTCCCGACTACCTCTACCGGACGCCCGTTTTCCAACAGATCGCCGAGGCCGGGTCGCTTGCGGCCTTCGCCGCACGGAACGGTCTGTCGTTCGACAAGTGCTGCGATTTCCTCAACGGCGAGCGCATCCATTACGATTTCGAATACTGGGCGGCGACGTGCGCCCGGATCAAAGACAAGAAATCGGGAAAATCATCCCCTTCGTTCTGCGGCGGCCGCAGTTAAAATTACTCAACGAGTTGATTGCGGCCCTTTTCGCCGGGGAGCCGATCCGCGTGATCGTCCTCAAAGCCCGCCAGTGGGGCGGTTCCACCCTCGTCCAGCTTTTTCTATGCGTGGATTCAGCTATTCCACCGCATCAACTGGAACAGCTGCATCGTCGCCCATCAGAAAGACCAGGCACGCAACGTGCGGGCCATGTATTCGCGCATGGCGCAATACCACCCGAAAGAGGTGTTCCCGGTCCGTTTCCAGAATTTCGAGGGTTCGCAGTCCAACCGGCAGCTGGAGGAACGCGGGGCCGTCGTCTCGATCGGCTCGGTGCAGAATCCCGAGGCGCTGCGCTCCGACGACCTGAAACTGGCCCATTGCACCGAGGTCGGACTGTGGGAGGACACCCCCAAGCGCAAGGCCGCCGACGTAATCCAGAGCGTCGTCGGTTCCATCCCCGACGATCCCTACACCAGCGTCGTGCTGGAAAGCACGGCAAAGGGCGTCGGCAACTATTTTCACGATACCTGGATTAAAGCGGAGAAAGGTGAAAACGGCTTTAAACCCGTCTTTGTCGCCTGGTTCGAGATCGGCCTCTACTACCGCCGTTTCCGTACCGAGCAGGAAAAGTCCGACTTTGTGCGCAGCATGACCGAAGAGGAAATTTATTATTTCAACCTCGGGGCGACGCTCGAAGGTCTGAACTGGTATCGTCAGAAACGCCGCACCATGCCTTCCGACTGGCGTATGCGATGCGAATATCCCTCCACCCCCTACCGAGGCATTCGCCCACTACGGGCCGCAATGTCCATAACCCGAACGACATCCAGCGAATGACGGCCCAATGCTGCGACCCGATCCACCGGGGCGAACTGATCGCCGACGCCGCCTACGGCCCGCAGTCCATCGACGATTCCCTGACCTTCGTTCCGAACCCGCAGGGCACGCTGTGGCTGTGGGCGCTTCCCGACAAGAGCCGCCATGTCGCCAACCGTTACGTCGTCTCGATGGACATCGGCGGCAAAAGCGACGATGCCGACTGGACCGTGATCCGCGTAATCGACCGCTACATGAAACTCTTCGGCGGCGACGAAGAGTGCATCGGCACGTGGCGTTTCCACATGGACCAGGACCTCGCCATCTGGAAAGCCGTGCAGCTGGCCGAGTTCTACAACCACGCGCTGTTCGTCCCGGAGTTCAACTCCATCAAGAAGCATAAACCCGAGGACAGCGATTTTTTCTACACAATCCTCGACGAGATCGTGGACGTTTACGACAACATCTATTCGCGCGACGACCCCACGAAAGTCCGCGAGGGCGTGCCGCCCCGGTACGGCTTCCACACCAACAAAGCGACGAAGGACGACCTGGTTACGCAGATGCAGCGGCGTTTCCGCGACCAGCTTTACGCCGAGAATGACCTCCGAGCACTCGACGAGGCCATGACCTACGAACAGAAGGCCGACGGTTCCTACGGCGCCGTGGACAAGTTCCACGACGATATTTACATGGCAACTGCCATCGGCCTGAAAGTCTCGTCGGTCATGGACCCGCCCGTTGAAATTCCCCTCAACGAAAAACCCCGGTCTAAAAGGACCGAGGTTCGCACACATGCAAATTTCTGACCTATGCCGCGGGCTTGTTCGGCATCCCGGGCACTTGCCCGGAAGATTGCGCCCCGAACATCCGCGCCAGCAATGCCGTAGCCTGCGGATTCGCCCTCTGTGAGGCTTCTGACTGCACTTGCGCCATCGCCTCCGGATCGAGCTGCTGGCCCTGCTCCTGCTGCTGACGGAGCGACTTGATCTGCGCCGCGAGTTTCTTGCCGAAGGGCAGCGTAGTGTTTTCGAGAAACAGGTCGAACGGCATCCCCAGCTTCACGAACTCCATCAGGTAATCGTCGATCCGCTGACGGAACACCGGTGCATCCGCGGCCTGCGCGATCACCAGCGCGTAGTTGTCGGCAATAGCCTGCGCCTTCTCGGGAATGTATTCCTGCTGCCGCGTCGCTGTATGTCTGCCCGGACACGGACAGGTGACGCCGCTTGTCGTAGTACTGGATCAGCACTTTCAGCAGCTTATCGTCGCGCTTGCGACCAAATTCGTTGAAGCGATCGAACAGAAGCACGAAATTCAACAGGGCGTTCTGCGCCTGCTGGGCATACAGCGATGAAGGTGTCCCCGCTTTTGCGACCTGCCCCTGCAAAGCCCCTGTTAGTCCGGCGATCTCCTTGGCCTGTTGCATGTCGAAGTTCAGTATCTCCCAGACGCCGATATTCGTCGAGTTCCGCGACAGATATTCCGGCAGCGGCACGCCAGCCTTCGCTTTGTATCTCACCACGCCGTTGATTCGCTCGATCTGCTCGGCATAATCTTCCAGGGTCAGGTCTGCGGGTATCTGCTCCTCGGCGATGAACAGCGTGTTTTTCGCGCTTCCGGCGATGATCGCGTCGAGCATGGTTCGCTGCCGGTTGATATTGCGCTGAATGTCGATCAGGTCCGACAGCAGCGGTTTCGCCAACCCGTCCACAATCGGCATGGCCGCAAATACATACGGATGCTGCTGGTGCTTGTAAGGGGTCTCCATTTCGAGCAGACATACCCCCCTGCGGGGGTCAGGTATTTAACATACCAATACTCCTCTCGTACCGGCGTTCGTACTCGATCCGCGCATCCTCGGCATCCGCTTCCGTCAGCCCCGCGGCCAGCGCCTGCTCGCGGCGTCGGTCGTTCTCGGCCTCCGCGGCCCGCTCCACGGCATCGAATCCCTCCAAATACTCTTTCGGCAGGTCCGCCGTAGCACGGTCATGCACCCACAGCACCCACCGGCCCAGTTTCTGCCACACCTCGATCACGCGGCATTTGTTCAGCGCCGAAGTGTTCTGCCAGAAATCCAGCGTCGCAAGGGTGTCTACCGCAGTCTGATTCACCGTTTCGGCGATGCTTCCGCGGCTGAACATCGGAGCATACAGTTCGCGCAGCGCCTGCTCGTCCGACGGTGTTTTGGCAAAATTCGCCAGCAGCTCCCCGGGCGTATAGTCATGCAGTTCGAAAATACGCCGCAAGTCGAACATGCGCGGGTCCTCACAGTCCTGATTCCATCCGATACGGTTCTGATTCACGAAATAGATTTTTCCGTCCGTGTCGTTTCGCTCATCCCACGCTGTATATGTCACCTTTCCCCACGATATGCCCATCGACAACAGGCAGAACAGGTGATTGATGTCGAGCGTCGGATTTTCGTTCAGTTCCAGACACGCCTGCAACGTATTGGTGAGCATTTCGGCCACCACGTCGTCCTCGCTGCGCCGAGCCCTCACAACCGACTGGTATTTGTTCGAAAGCATCTGCCCGAGGATGTTGCGGATGAACTCCTGCATAATATTCAGCGAGATCGGCGTTATCCCCGTCCGGGAGATCAACACCTCTTCGCGGATCATCTTTCCCGCGTTGTCCGGATCGGCCACCAGGTCGCTCCATTGATCGCCGCCCATGTAACGCATGAACCGTTCGTGATCGCGGCGTTTCCCGTCCAACTGCGACCAGTCGTTCAGGCAGGCATACAGCAAGTCCATGTTCTCGCTCCTCTCCGCCTGCGAGCGGCGGATCTGCGACATTACGCCTTTCGGATATTTCGCCGCTCCGTTCTTCCTGCCCGACGCCAACGCCCGCAAACGCCGGATGTCTACACTCTTTTCAGCCATATATTACTGTTATTTGTTGTTTTCCACATCGACCATATATTCTCGTTTCCGATCCATCAATTCCCGCATCCGCTCCGCATAGCGTTCGTTGTACACGATCACCGCATCGAGTTCCTTTTCCTCTTTGTTGATTTTCCACGCCATCCGTGCCCGCTTCTGCCAGCGTTTCTTCTGTTCGGGGTTAGCCCCTCCCAGTCGTAGTCCGTGCGCATACCCCCGCGGCCGTCACCCCGGAGTTTTTCAGAGCCGCCGCATACTCCGCATCGAGTTGCTTCAACTCCGGAACCGTTACATTTCCGTAGATGTCGCGTTCGGCCTGTATCCCCAGCGCTTCGGCCTGCCGGTAGGCGGTGTAGTTGCGCGTCCACTTGTCGCGGCGTTTCTTATCTACTCGTTCAGCAATGCGCCGCTCAATGAAGATCATCCGCTCGTGATATTTCTCTTCGGTCTCCCCTTCTTTGGGTTTGCCGGCAAGGAGTTTCGCCTGCGACTGCGGAGCGTTGAGTATCCACATCAGGTCCTCCACATCCACCCCGTCGCGGATCATGCCCGTGATTCCCTGATACATGTTAACGAACGATTCGAGATCTATTCCAAGTCCGTTCGCCGAGAGCGTTTGCAGGGCCAGATAAGCCGCCGTCTCGTTCCACGCATCGGGATTCTCCTTTTTGACGAGGCGCCCCAGCCGGTTCGTGAATGAGATCATGTCCGACAGCAGCACCGAGGGATTCGCCCCGTAACCGCTGGCGAAACCTTCGGCCAGCGATCCGACCGTCGTATTGCGCACGGCAGCCACGAAGGCCGATTTCGCCAGTTCACCGGGTATCTCGTCCCGGGTTTCCGGAGCAAAGAGATATTTCCATACGTTGTTGCCCAGCCCCCACAGGATATTCAGCCCGAACATGAATACTACAATGTTGAACAGCGCCCCGAGTTTTGCCTCCACGACCTCTTTCAATGCCAAGTCGGAGGCCTCGTCGTCCGAAAATCCCTGCTCCTTGTAATACTCCGTCCGATTCCTGCGTTCACGCATCGTGTCGCGGAACAGTTCGTCGATTCCTTCCAGTTGCTTGCGCAGGTAGGCGAAGTTCGAGTTTTGGAACGTAGACATGGACACGCTCCAGAAATCCCGGTCGGCCTGCATCTGCCCGATATACATGCCTTCGCTCGATTGCTGGGTCGTGTTGATCGACACCGCAGCGTCAATGCGGGCCATCCGTTCGGCTTCGGCCGCGGATTTTCCGCGCTCCATGTATTCGGTCCGTCGGAAATCATATACGGCCTTCGCCCCCGTTCGCACAGGTCAGCGCATCCACGAAAGCATTGGGCAGCATTCCGTACTTATTCATCTTATCGAGCCATTTGTCGAGCAGCGGCGCAGTCATTTGCGCCAGCTTCTCGTTGCCGGCCATGCGGCCCAACCACCGTTCGCGGAACGACGGAATGTTGTCTATACACCAACGGAAATTCTTCGCCCAAGTAGTTGGTGCGAGGTTCTTCGTCAGCTGCGCCCAGAATTTCGGATTCGGGGAATAGGCATAGAACGCCGGATAGGAAAGCACCTGTTTCAGCGCCGTGTTCACGCGGAAAGCGATCTTGCTCGACGCGGCCAGTTTGCCAAGCGCAATCCATGCGCGGTTCACGTCGTTCGCCTGTGGACGGTAACTGTCGGCTGCAAGCTGCGCGGCCACCTTCAACCGCTTGTGCAACCCCGGATTTCGGGTGTCGAGCATCCGCCGGAACTTCGTGCTCGTCAGCAGCGCATTCATGTCGAGTACGACCCGCGTAAAGGCATTCCAATGTTCCATCTGCTGCCCGTGCTCCAGCATCAGGTCGAGAGCATTCGTGTGCAGGTTCAGGATTTGGTTGTTGCGTGTACGCCTGATGATCGACCCGGTAATAGCCGACGGCAGCGTGTCCGGATCGGGTTCCGAACCGTCCACCACCTGTCGCACGTAACTTTTCTGAATTTTCAGCGGCACGTAGTTCTCGATCCGGGCCATCTGTGTCCCGAAGACAGCAAGATGCGTCGCATTATAGGTTTTCCGGCGCTCGGGCAGGAACTCGTTCTGGAGCCAGTCGGCGAACTGCACGTAGCGCGCCGGAAGAATTCCGACCAGCGCATCCACTTCCTCCTCCGTTATTCCCATGCGTTTGAGTTTCACCTGCCCGTCGGTCATTTTGTTCGTCATGTAGATATACAGCGCTTCACCGATCGTCGGGTTGTACTCCTCTGCCGCGGCTACCCTTTCCGGATTCCCGGCATCGGTCCCTTTCTGCTTATCCCGCTCCGGCTTCCGGGGCGCGGCGTTCGTGATCGTGATCGTCGCTTCCGTGGGTACGTTGCTGTCTGCCACGACCTCGGGATAACTTTTACCGAATACGGCCCGTGCCTTTTCGTCGAGCGCCCGTTTGAAATCCTCGTAACCGATATAATAACGGCCGCGGGCCTCCACGTAGCCGTCCGTGCCGCGCATGAAATGATCGTACAGCGCACCCTCGCCCTTCGGGGCGTTCACGCTTATCGTCTTCAGCAGATAGTCCATCGAATAGGCCGGGGAGAGCAGAAATTCGACCGTTCGCCGATACCCCTGCGTCCATATGCCGGGCCGCTTGTCGAGCACCGGAATTTTCGTTCCGTCGTCCACATCGTGAAACGCATCGTTTACGATCTTCTTACGGCGCTCTTCTTCCTGCTTTTTCCATTCGGACAGTATCTCGCGGCCGGCGCCTATCTGTCCCGAAAGCAGCCCCGCCGTCTCTTTGAGAGCCCCCTGCCCGATGTCCCTTCGTTTCGACACGCTCGGCCTCCAGCGCATCGATCAGTTCGTTGTTATAGAGTATCTGCTTTTTCAGTAATTCGAACAGTTCCTTATGCCCGACCTTGTTGGCCGCTATCCGCTCCCGGCGCAACTGCGTATTACGCGCCCGTAGCGCTTCGACCTCCCGGTCTATCTCGTCAACCTCCCGGCCATAGCGCACGGCCTCCTGATAGGCTTCGAGGGCGCTGACGGCATCCAGGTCGTAGAGCATGTCGGCATCCTCCTGTTCGCGCAGATCCCCGGCGACTTCCGCCGCGGGCCGGTCAAGGTTGTTGCGGAAAATCTCGAACATCCGCCGTGTTCGGTCGTCCACCTCTTTCGCCACCGAGACCCCGCGCGGCCCTTCGCCTTGCACTTTCAGTTTCAGAAAGTCGTCCACCACCTTCTGCAAACGCTTTATTTCGAGGTCCGTCGCTACCTCAGCAATACGTTGCAGAGGCTTCTCCACCTCCTGCCGGGCCGTAGCCTCCTCGATCTGCCGAATGAGGGCGTCGAACTCGCGCTTGCCCATAATCTCCACCAAGTCGGTGCCGACCTCCTTGCGGACGCGGCGGCTGACGATCTGCGCCACGGAACGGGCTGCGGCCTTGCTTTCACGCACGGCACGCCTCAGGTCGGCGATCAACTGCTGCTGCTTGGTCAGTTTCGGGGGCGTCATTCCTCGAATCTCCGAATGAAAAACTCGGAAGGTCTAAATCTCCTCCACGTCCACCAATACGTCCTCCGGCGTCTGCGGCAACTCCTGCTGCGCCTGCTCCAATGCGTTCCGGAACCGCATCCCCTGCCGTTCCAGTTCTTCCGCCCGTTTCATCTGCCGTTCCGTCGCCTTCGCGGGCAGGAAATAATCGAGAATCAAGTTGTCTCTCAACTTCTCCCGGGATATTCTGTCTCGTTCTTTCTGTGCCATATTGATCTGCTTTTATGTTTTGCAGGTTCTCAACAATCAAATCTTTCAGTCGGGACGGAACGCCGTGTTCTTCCATGTACATGATTACCGGATAGATCGGACCATTCTCCGTAGCGAAAAACTCTGCCAACAATCCCTTTCTGTACAACAGATCGACACCGCGGCTAATCATTTCATTCGCGCCCTGAATCATGCTCTCGACGCTGTTCTCGTCCACATGGTACGAAGCATTACGCTCTTCGAGACGCTTATTCATGTAGTCCGCTCCCATCTCCTCGGCTGCATCGTACAACTCATCCGGAGTGAACAATGCCTCCGTGATGTCATGCGCCTGCTCATGGATATAAATCACTCGGGCATGCACCTTGTCTGCAACAGCGTCACCCCGGATGACGATTTCGCCTCGCCATTGCGCACCCTCCGGACAATGTTCGGGAGAGATTCCTTTCAGCTGTTCATCCGTAGCCCCCATTTCCCGCAGTCGGGCGATAAACTCATCGGCATTGCGTACTACGACAGTCTGTGTCGGAAGGTTTATTTCGCGCTGCATATCGTACACCGCATCCTCCACGGCCTGCAGATGGGCATCGCCCGCGCCATCCTTGCCGAATGTATCGGCTACCGGATCCGACTGCATGTATGCCTCGATCTCGGCTTCCACCGCGGCAATCTGTTCGTCAAAGTTAGCAATATTTCCGCGGTCGGCAATCAGCGCATCGCGCTTATTTTCCAACTTTTCGAGCGTCGTCACCCGCCGCTCGGTAAATTCCCGCGCATTCGCTAAACTTGCGGCTCCGCCGCCCAACGCTTCGCGTAGAATAATCTGATCCTTCCGGGCCACATCCTCCGTCTCCTCGGCCAACGACGCCAACCGTTCTTCAGCCGACATCCCAAGGCGTTTCTGCACATTACGAGCTTCAACCTCACCAGCAATATTAAAATATGCTTCACCTGGAGACACCCTTCGCGATGCTTGCGATAACCGATTGTATTCCCGGCGTAGTTCTTTATCGTCCATTGTCATAATGTCGCGCGAAATGCTCTCGCCATAACGTGCTTCATCCGCAGCCATGTTCCGCATGAATCTCGACAATGGATAATCTTCGCGCATCGTGTCCTTCAGGCTTTCATATATAGCAACGTCCTCTATAAAATTACGTTGCCAATCCGTCAGCGAATCTCTCTGTTTCGCAATACGTTCCCCTATGGTCAGATTTCCGCCTCTCGCAAAGCCCTCAATATCTTGAATCGCATGTTGAATTTCGTGTGACAAAACCGATCTGGCACTCTTTCCGAACGCTTTTTCCGTAGAGCCTTTTCCCCACATTAGGTCGTAATACTCCTTGCCAATATCGGAAGTGAAAAACTTTTTCATAGCCATGTTCATCTCCGCCTCTGTTGCATCTTCGGCATCAAAACATTGCTATATTCTTTGTATTCCGCAGATCGTTCTATTTCGCCGATACGTTTTTTACATCCTCTTTCTTATCTTTATATGTATCAATGTTTAATATCAGTACATTATTGTGATAACTTCCAGATTCCCCTTTGGGAAGAGTCTGTATTCCAACTTCAATATCCGCGAGTTGTGGGTAAGCAGTGAACAATTCCGTAGCATCAATCAATTTCCCGAGTTTTGTCTTATACCAGACATCCCCTTCTTCGGTCCGATTAACCGTCATTTCAGGTTGCCTTATCACCTTTATGTCGGGTATTTCATACCTCCACTTCCCGTCAGTACCCCGCTCCCAGCCGGTCGCCATCTTAATCGCAAGTGCATCCTTCCCGGCCGTCTCCATACTGCGGGCTGCGGCCAGGTTATCGAGCCTTACGGATGCCTCTTCGGCCTTGTCGAGATTTTCAGCACCCCGTTCACCGATAAAACTGAACCGAGCTTCGGAATTGCTCCCGACTTTCGCATATTGCCCCTCATCGGATGTTATCCATGCCACATCATCCACAGAAACCTCCTTTCTGTACACCGGTCCGCCTCCAGCATAATCCGCAGCATTCATCTGCGACGGCGAAACGAATACTCCCTGTTTGATGGGATAGGAACTGTACACGGTTATCCGGCCTGTTTTTGCCGCTTCTTCCAGCATGTCCAAGCCAATATCATGATATGCCGTATCACCCTCTGATTTGGCTTCGTTTACGACCTCTTCGAACGACTTTATATCTTCGATATTTCGGATACCGGTATGCACATCGTCTCTCATCGGATTATAACGTTCGATGATCTCCAACTGCATCTGCTTATGCCCGGCAGCCCGCTGCGGCTCCGGTTTGGGTCCCCGGACTTTTTGCAGGTCTATCCCTTCCACAAAATCACGCAAAGGCATCTGCGCGAATTTTTTAGGCGTAAGATCATCCAATTCACGCTTCGTCCATTTTGCAAACGTGCCTTTCAGAAACCCCCAAAATTTGCGCATCCACGCACGCAATTTACCCAACAGCACCGATGAATCGGTTATCGCGTCTTGTTTTCCGGCAAATTCGTCGGCAACGATGCGCGAGAGCGTTTCACTCACCCTCAACTCTTCGGACAACTCTTTGTAATTCGGATCGGCGTTCACCTCGTCCCAAACAAGGGTATGCTTCATCAACTCCACACCGCGCATCCATAGTTCAGGATTTTCCCGGGCCACGATCTGCGACCACAGCTCCGTATATTCGTGCATCGGCGTCGCAGCATTCATCCGCTCGCTGTCGAGGTATATTTTTCCGCCTGCCGTGAATCCGTACACCTCGCCCTCCAGAGTCCGGAAATAGCGCGTTTTTTCGTCTTGCGGAACTATATTTTCCGGCCCGATCTTTGGATTCTCGAAATTTGTTACTATCTTTACAGCAGTAATAAGCCTTTGATCGGATGCACTTGGGCCGAAGGAGCCCCCGTGATCAACCAATCAGAGGCTTTTCTTTGTCCACCCATTTCAGATTTTCCGCACCGAAATCCGTCAGCGGCGTGTTCATATCGGTCAGTAACCGATCGATCGACTTGCCATGCACACTTACCACCTTATTGATCTTGATACCATCCACCGTTTGCCGGAATCTTAATGCGACTGCAATACGTTCGGTTTCACGAGGGGTCTCGGTTATAACGATGGTCGTTTTTACCTTGTTCCCCCACTCATAAACCATGATCGGGTTTTCCAGCGCGGCAGGCAGGTTCCTAATGTCATCAGCCGTCAATCCGTGCTTTTCCATGTGGTCCTTTAATACCCGCTGTGCAATCGTCATGTACGCATTACGGATGCCGCATGCCAACAACGTCGCCCCAGGATAACCGAGGTCTATTTTATCCCCCGAGGGTAGTTTTCCTTCGGTGAATAGATCCAACTGCGTATTGTAGCGCTCGTTCGCCTCGGCCACCTGTCGCCGCCGTATCTCCATACCGCGCCCCATAATCCGGTCATAAGCCGCCAGGACCGCGGCCGGATCGGTCACGACATTCTCCGCTCCGATCACCCGCCGCAGTTGGTCCACAATCACCTTCCACCGTTCGGGCGTAACACCCGCCGGAGCCGCTGATGCACCGCCCACTACCGAGAACGGTACATCGTCAGGCCCCGGTTGTTCTGCTATTACCGGCTCCGGCCGACTGTTGTACCTCTCCTGGTCATACGCTTCCGCCGCTGCCAGGTCCTCCGCATCCCGCGGAGCCCCATCGTCCTCCGTATGCCGGGCTGCCATGTCGCGCAACTGCTCCATTGCCGATGCCCGCGACGGCGTGGCGAGCAACACGTCGATCACCTCGTCGCGCAGCGCCGCATCGTCCATATCGAAGGCATATCCGTTACTGTCCTGCCACAAGTCATGCACGTACCTGCTGACGTGCTTCGCTCCCGTGGCCTCGCCCCCGAGCATTCCGAACCGTGCCCGGCGTTCGCCCTCGTTCCCCGCAAACCCGAGTTCCGTCGCCACGCCGCGCTTCGTCCCATCCGGACTGTCATTCCACACGAACCGCTGCCCGCGGGCAATGTCGGCCAGCACCTGCGCCCGGACGTTCGGCAATCCCTCCGGGAACAACCGCTCGATCTCCTGCGAAAAGTTCTCTGCCGGTGCCTTTCCGACAACGGGTTCTTCGACTGCGCCCAACTGTTCCAGCGCCCCGGCCAGCCGGGCATCTTCCTGCTGCATGGCGGCGAGGCGCTGCTCCACGGCCATCGCCTTGTTCAGATCGCCCATCCCGTCCAGCGACTTGCGCAACTTGTCCATACTCTTCGCATTGGCCTTTCGGGCTGTTTGCAGACGTTCCACGGCCTTGTCATGACCGACTGCCGCCGACATCTCCACGGCCAGCATGTCCGCCGGCATGGCGTTGAAATCCGGCTGTCCGTTCTTCTGTCGCGGGATTTCCGGTCCTACGGCCTGTTCCTGCGCTTCCTCCGGAGCTTCCGTTTCATCTGCCACTATCGGAGCCGTGTTCCCGTCCGATCCGACTGCCTCCGGCACAGATTCCTCCCCCACGGGTCCGACAATATCCCCGGCCTCCACTCGCCCGGTCACAATCCGACCTTCGGCATCCTGCACCGCCACGTTGAAACTGCCGTCCTCGTTCACTCCCTCGACGGCACCGATGCGGCCGTCCTTCAACTGCACCAGGCCACCAGTCTCGACCGCCTCGGCCAACGCTTCCTCGCGGGCCGCCGTGTCGAGCTGTTCGCGGATCGCCTTCAACGCTTCCGCCCGGGCGTCGTTCGTGCTCACCGCCTCAACGATCATGTCGATCTCCCGGACCGACACCTGGCGCATCTCCCCGTCCTCATAGCGCACGACCACGGTAGAGTCCGACTGCGTGGCATCCACCTCCCCCGTCTCCGGATCATAGACCAGATTGGCGCCCTTGATAATGTTCGCCTGCCGCCCGTCCTGCATCGTCGCCGTGTAAACCACACCGTCGTCACGGTTCTGCGCCTGCGTGATCGCCTGCTCCGCCACCTCGACCAACTGCTTCTCGGCCTGCTGCTCGGGCGTCGGTTCCGACCGCAGTTCCTGCGTAGCTATCTCTTTCAGCCGGGCAGCGTATTCGGCCACCGCGGCCCGCTCTTCGGGCGTCCGAACCTCCTCGCGCCGAGCCAACGCCTGTTCGAATTCGCCCTCCTGGAGACCGTGTTTCCGACCGATCTCTGCGGCCAGCATCCCCGGAACATCCACAGTCCCGGTACCGGCCTGCCCGGAAAGCTCCACGACCCGCCGGACCAACTCTTTGTCATACGGCTGTCCTCCGACAGCTTTCCGCACCTCGTTCTTCACGGTTTCAACCGGCACGCCCCGCTCTACGGCATATGCCTGCGACGCCTCGTCGAACGCCTGCACCCGGTCGATCAAGGCTTCGTAATACTGAATACTGTTGACCTCCCGCACACCGGCACTCTCGCGCTCGAACGCCTCCGCGGCTTTTTCCGAGGAGAACGCGCGCCGCTGTACCAGGTTCCCGGCCGGATCGAGCAGGTCCACCGTTGTCCGGCCGTCCTCACCCACGATCCGCCGCACGTCGGTCGTCAACGGCAACCGCTCCGGGATGCGGCCCTCCACCAAATACATCAGCTTTGCTTTCGCCGACACGGGAACCTCCGGCGACCGCATCACGTCGGCATATTGGCTTCCCAACTGCTTTGCGGCTCGCTCGGCCACCTCACGCCCCGATGCCGTCTCTTTCGCGTTCAACAGGTCGAAAACAGCACGTTTGTACGAGCGTCCGTCCACTCCTGCACGGCCGAGAGCCTCTACCTCTTCGGGTGTAAACTCCGTCTCGGCAATCACCTTATCGTAGAACCCGGGATTCTTCGCCCGTCCCCGTTTCAGGGCGCCGACACTCTTCATAATGCCAAGCACACCGACGCTGTGAGCGAAATCCTCGGCCAACTGCTCCGGCGAACCCCATTCTCCCGTGCGCAACCCGTCGTAAAGGGTCCCCATACCTACGAATGCGGCATTTTCCGCCGCAAACCCGCCCAGTTCCGCAGCATAGCGTCCCAACCGTGACGTGGCCGCATCGGCCACGCGTCCCGTGCCATCCCGATCCCCGGAAGCAATGCCCCCGTAGCGAAACCGCGGCCCATTGCCCCGATTATATCCCCAAAACTCGGATTTTCTCCAGCTGCGGCCATCGCCAGCGGCGTCGCCACGGTATCGTAGGTACTGAGTGTGGTTCCGCTTGCCACCAATCCCTGTGCAAGACGTTGCGCCGGACTCCCGGCCACCAGCCTCCGGGCCACTCCTTCGGCCCCCTCCGTGATTCCCCGCGCCATCAGCCGCTTTATTACGCTTCGCTCGGCTATCCGGCGCAGACCTGCGGCCCCAGCTTTACCCAATGCCCCGCCTGCGGCAAACACCGGACCGCTCGACAGTAGTCCGGCCACTTCACCGCCGATGCGGCTTGCGATCGACGGATCGTACTTTTCAATGCCCGTTGCATGATCTGCGCATGCAGGGCCTTGTCGCCTCCTGCTGCATTGCTGACGGTCCACTCCGTCAGCATCCCCGGCACCGAAGCGTTGAGCGCGATCCGGGTAAATGCGTCAGTTCGCTTTCGGGCATGTTACGCCGGGCCATTTCCTCCACAAGCCGTTCAGTTATCCCCTGCTGAAACTGCTGCGCCTGCCGTTTCCAGGCGGCATCCGCGGCTTTCTGAAAGGCTTCCTGCTCCCCGACTATCCGTTTTTGCTCTTCCGACACGGCCTTATCATACTGTTTGCGCTGTGCAGGCGACAACGCAGTCTGCAACCGCTCGATCTCTTCATCCGATACCTCCCCGCCTGCGGGTACAACTCTCTGTAAACGGTCGGCCGCCGCCGCAAACTCGGGATCGTCGGCCAGCCTGTCGGCAATGTAAGCATTCGCCTTCCCGGGGTCAATTCCCGACAGGACCTCTTCCACGATTCGCGCAGGTCCGCGTTCGCTGCGGCTCGTCGCAGCCGTCCGTACCGCATCGGCCACATAATCCCCCACCGGGTCGATATTGAAATGCTCCAACCAGCGTCGATCCTCGCTTCACTTTGTTCGGTAAGCACTTTGCGGGCACGTTCGTCAGCCGCAGCCTGCATCGGTTCGATTCCGGGCATGACTTGTTCCCGGAAAAATTCGTCCAGATCCCGGTCGCTCTTTCGCAGTACCGTCCCCGACGGCAGCGCCATGTCGCCCGCCGCCGGAGCCTCGCTGCGTTCCGGATCGAGCAGCACTCCCGACCGAACCGGGTTGGATTCAGTATGCCACGCACATCGAAGCGCTCCACGGGCATCCGTCGTCCCGTTTTCTCCGCAGGGACCGACACGGCTCCGGTCTGCAACGTCTCGACAGTCTCCGACGCAGGCATGGATTCGGCAGCCCTCTCCCCCTGCCAACCGTCCATCATCCGCTGCGACTGCTCCAAAAAAGCCAACTTTTTCTTTCCGCGGAAATTCGGCGTCCATCCGGGTTCCCGCTCTTGCTCGGGCCCTATCCACGGATCACTCGGAACCCAAAATCCAGGATCGGCCGGCGATAATACCGCCGTATCGGTCCTTTCCTTCGACAACTCTTTACCAGTGCCGAATATCTCTTTCAGCGGACGTGCCGGCTTGCGCTCCATCCGGCGCTTCCCGGCACCTAAAATCTCCCCAGCGGTCGTTTATTCTGATGTGCCATGATGTCAGTTCGTGCGAATGAATAAAACAATGTCGTCAACGCTATACCCTTCGGCCAGCGCATCGGCGATTTGCTCCCAGCCTATTCCGACGGAAGGTTTCGCAGTGATCGCCTCTTGCAAAATCCCGATGTCGTAATCCGACAGTTCATACCGCTTTCGGATCGGCGCGATCTGTCTTGCCAGCGCCGTAGCGGCTGCCACTTCTTGCTTGTTGTACGACGTGACATCCCGTACTGTCGTCATATCGAACTTTCCGCCGCTCGTGGTCGAGGTCCGAGTTTTCGGCAACAGCAATTTCGTCAGATAGGCCACATCGTCGTCCACACCCGTACCGGTTCCTTTCAGTATTGCGGCATTTCGCTGTTCTATCAACCGCTGCTGGTGCCGTTTCTGTTGCAAATCAGCACGAACTGCGGCTTGCCGTTCGTATGCGTCCGACCGATTACCGGCCCGCATCGCCTCACGGTCCATGTAGTCCTGCGCCGTGCGCAACTGCTTTTCTTCAGCAGCAGCATCGCGCCACCGCTCCCGGGCGGCTGCCGCACGATCCCCTGCGTTTCGTTCCAGCATGGAGCCCATCAGATTGCGGTATTTTTCATTGGCGAGAATATCGTTATCGCGCAGCTGCTGCAACCGCGCCAGCGTATTACGGTACAGTCCCGGCATCTTCGGGACATATCCGCGGCCCGATCTGCTTCCGAGGCCCTGAATACCGCCGAACAGCGCCCCGACGAACTCCCCGACGGCCTGTCCGATAGCCAGGTTCCGAAGTCTGCGCTGTTCTTTCGCTGTGTCCCCGGATTTAGGTTTGGCGGCGCTCACCAGCGCCAGGCGGGCGCTCTTCTGCTCTTCCAGCGCCTTCTGCCAGCCACTCAACGCCTCCTCCCGGCTCCGGGAAGCCTGCGAACGGCGGGCCGCAAGGCTTTTAGACAACCCACCGAACTCGGCATAGGGAGCCGCAACAGTTTCGGATACGCCCAAGGGTTTCAAAGGGGCATCAGGCACAGCCGGTTCCTCCCTGATTTCGGGAGCCTCCGGCGTTTCCGGCTTCAGATCTGCACCCGCGACCGGCTTATAAACTTTCTTCCGTATTTTTTCAGCCATAGCGTCACCCTATTTTGTATCGGCCCGCCCACGCGGGAATGCCTGCGGCATTCTGCGCCATAGACTGCACCTTTTGAGACACCCCTACTCCCGGAGATGCGGGAGCACCCGTCCCGCCACCCAAGGTACCTGCCAGCCCTGCAGCGGCTCCTGTAATCCCCTGTACCATGTTATCCACCCCCGAAGTGTCCATCAGATTCTGAATTTTCAGGTTGTCGAGATTCCGTGTTTCATCCATGTACTGTTGCTGCACCGGTCTTTGTGCCGGGCTCCGGCTCCAGCTATCTGACTGACGACATCGGCATAATTCTCGTTGAGTTTCGCGGCTTGTGCCACCTTTGCCTCGTCGGTCATACCAGACTTCACTGCATTCGTGTTCGCCGCCTTCTGCGCTTCTTTATTATGTTCGAACACGCGGCGCAATGCGGCTCTCGAATCGGCCCGGTCGAGATAGTTTGTGCCCATCTCCGCATCCCGCCATTCGGCCAGTTTCTTTTCTGTTTCTCCAATTCGCGTTCAGCCTGCCTGCGCCTCCTGTTCGCTGCCGCCGCACCGAATATACCCGAGGCGGCCGAGGCAATGCCGCCGATCAAGGCCCCGACAAACGAAACATACACCTTCGGGCTATCTATTGCAGTGAATCCAAGACGATCCAACGCGACGCAAAGGGCCCACACCAGCAAAATCCAAATATTCCGCCTACACATAGTATATTAATTTATTTACACGATTGCTCAAAAATAAACTATTATATTAACTTTTGCTACAAAAACGTAGCACAAAAAAACGCGAAAACCTTATGACCGCTCCGGTGAAAAAAACCGCTTCCCGTCGTAAGACAGCAGCCCGGAAGCAGCAGGAAGCGCGCCTCGAAAAGCAGGAACGCGACAAACTGATCTGCTACCGATATGCGCAACTGCGCAATGCTTCCCGCGTTGCACAAGAGTACGGAGTCAGCCGGATGTACGTCACTCGCACCTGGGAACGCCTCTCCCCCGACGAACGGGAAGCACTGCTTTCCGTCCGGGAACAGGTTGACGAGGACCTGAACCGCCGGATCGTAACAGCCGAAGCTGCCGCCGGCGATGAATTTACAGCGAACGTCGTACAGGCCCGCGAACTGCTGGGCAAAGAGCTGATCCGGCGTTGTACGAGCGTATCGCTTAAGGAGATCTCCGACAAGGATTTCACCTCCCTGCTCCGGCTTGTCGCCACAATCGCGACACCGGGTAATAATTCCGACAAACCGAACGGTCCCGAAGAGGATTTCTTCAATGCTCTGCGGCAGTCGATCCGAAAATCTATCAATCAAAACGACGAATAATATGGCAAAGCAAGAGAACAACCGCAGGCGTATTTCCGTTCCCGTTTCGGGCCTCGATACCTCGACGCCCGATCTGACCGTTGCCGACGGCAAGTGCGAAGAACTCCACAACCTGCGCTGGGAAACGGGCGGCTGGCATAATATCGACCCGCTGAAGATCAAACATTCTCTCCGGGTTCCAGGCGAGGACAAGGAATGGCTCCCGAAAATCTCGATCATCTACCACCACCCGGCCGCTGGTGACGACACCTACATTGCCTCCGTCCCTTATGACGACAGCGCAATCTACCTGCTTACCGTCATCATTGATAACGAAACAATCTACTGGGACTACGGCGATGTCTTCACCGAGAGACTGTCCTCCGACATCCGGATCACGCATTTCGGCAATATTTTGATCGTAATGGACAACACAAACCAACAGGTTGTGCATTACTACCTCAATAGCGGCACCTACGAGGAATTTCAAATTCCCCAGCCTCCCGTCGTGCGGCAGTCCACCATTCTGGGACTGGAAGGATATGGAGGAGTAGATTCTTCCAACAAGCCGATTACGTGCACCGGCATTGCAAAATACAAGACGAACGAAGTGAAGAACGGGGTCCCCTTTACAACATCTCAACAGGGGTATTCTATATCCCTCAAATCAGTGCGGAATATTTCTGGGGTGAAATATGCTTTTTCGCAGCATTCCAGATGGCCGACGGCTCTCTCGTATCACCATCGGCCCTCGTCATCGCCGCATCTGAACCGTTCGCCGCAGGGGAGCAATATCGCAAATACATTAATTTTTCCTTGAAAAAGACGATTCAGCCAGGCGTGTTGTATACCGAAAGCGTAGATAATGAAATAATCGTCAAAGTCAAGACTGCAAGCGGGGACGGAGACTGTACCCCTTCACTTTCTGGATACGCCCCTATATCACTATCACGATTCCCGACAACCTCGATACGAATCTCGTCAAAAGCATCATCATCTATTCCACGCGGATCAATCCCATCTGGGACAGCGAGAAACTCAACCGGCTAAATGCCGGCATAACAATCGGCAATAACATGATCCATAAATACTGGGCCGACAACCGCCTCCCCGAGCAACCCTTCTATTTTGTCAAATCAATTCCCATCGAAGACTTTTCCGACAGCGCATACAACATGTATCTCGGTGCTGACCTGCTTAAAGACATCGAACAGACCGGCGCCTACGAGCCCGTCGATGCCCATTCGCTCTTTTTACGATGTAGCCAAAGAGTACAACTCCCGGCTGCATATCGGGGAAATGCCGAGCTACGTCTCTTCGAAGGTTTCGGGGATGCCTTTTTCCCGTCTCCACAAATCCTCCCCAATATAACATCATCACCAACATACGTATCGACAATACCGACTACCGCACCACGGCGGCCGCAACGCTGCCGCTCAACAGTTACACTACGTTCGTTCCGAATAAAATACTCTCTTATCCCGATTACCGGGCAACATTCATGTATGCACCGGTTTTAGAAGAGATCCACACAGCACCTTATAAAATAGACTTGCAACCCGCCCAAACGAACAATTTCGCTTGGGCGACATACAGGGACGACAGCGAACTGTACGACAACGAGACCTATCGTTACGTGAAATATTCCTCGGTCATATTCAAAGGCATGAAACCCGCTAGCCAGACAATCCATGCGACCGCCACCCTTGTCCCCCAGCGCAACAAACTCCGCGTTTCGGCTGCCAACAACCCGTTCTCGTTTCCGCTGGCCAATTCCTATGCCATCGGCACAGACAGCAACCGCATCCTGGGTGTAAACTCCGCGGCGATCGAAATGTCCGATGCCAAGTTCGGCGAGTTTCCGCTCTACGTCTTTACCGACGAGGGCATCTTCACGCTCCAGTCCGGCAGCGGCGATATACTGTATTCGGCGACGATCCCGCTCAACTACGACCGGATCGTCAACCCCGAAACGCTCGCCGTCAATCACAACGTGCTCTACGTGACAGCGCGGGGTATCATGGCGATGTTTTCCAACGAGAGCCGCCTGATCTCCGAACCGCTGAACGACCTACACAATACACCGCCGCTCGACTACCTGCGCACGGCGAAGCTATACTACCAGCCCGCCCATAACGAGGTGATCGTTTGGAATCCCGCCCAAGCCATCGGGCGGGCCGCTGCGGGAACCCGCGCCTATGTCTACTCGCTCGACGGAAGCTATTGGTCCACGCGCGACTTTTACGGAGCAAAACTCAACACCAACGAACTGTTCGTCCGCCTGGCTCCCGGTCATATCCAGCTCCTCAACCTCGACGAGGAGGAGGCATGGCCCGACCAGCCCGTCCGGATCCGCCTGGTCACACGTCCGCTCAAATTCGGCTCCACGGAGTACAAACGGCTCGAAAGCATGATCCTCCGCCTTCACACTCCCAAAGCCTATCCGATGCAGCTCATTGTCGAAGGGAGCACAGATTTGAAAACATGGACCACCATGCGGAACACGGACCTCTCTGCCGCTGACCGCGACATCCTGCTGCGCCGGTTTCCATGCTCCATGTGTTACCTGCGTGTTACCTTCGAAGCTGCGGTCAGTTCCCGGCTCGAATTTACGCAGTTCGACATGGAGTACTACTTGCGCTTCCTGCACCGTCTGCGCTGACAACGTGCTACTGCACACAAAAGAGGGGGTATTGCACAAATTACTGCACAATACCCCCTCTTTTGCGACCTTCACTCTACTATGTAGAGTGGCTTGCGTTGTGCACTCGATGTTTCCGGGATGCACATTGCACGCTTTTCTTCGATTTCAGACCGTTTCCCTCCAAATCATCCCCACGTCCAGCGAGGTGTCCATCCGCTCCGAATAACGTCCCGAAACGGCCAGTAACTGCACCTTCTCCCCGTCGTCGTAAACAACCTCCATGTAACGCTTGTCGTAAAGCGAATAGAGGCCCGTGATCCATCCTTCCCGGACGTCGCCCCGGTGATCGGGATAGCTCGCCACCCGTGCGCCCACAGCGGCCAGCCCTTCGTCGTATGTCACCCAGCCACCCATCACGCACACACCTCCTTTTCCCGCGTTGCGGCGTCGATCTCCGCCGCGGGAACCGACTGCCGCATCGCCTCCATCATCCGGCCGACCCCGGCGGCGAACATCATTTCGCATAGCTCCCGGGCAATAGCCCGGAACATTTCGCGCGTCACCCCGGCGGGCGGCACAAGTTCCATTTTCTTTTCCAGGTATGCCCCGATCTTCGGCCGTTCATCCCGCAACAGCGTCCCGACATCTATTGTAATTCGCTTGTATTCCATACTTTAAGTGTTTCATGGTTCATTGTTCATCGTCCGGCATTTCTCCCGAGTGCTCTCGGCAAAATCCGATCGGCCGAATATCCGGTCCCCGTTCGTCCTCGAATACAATCACGACGACCTCTCCTTCCGTCCTGCACCCCACGAGCCTGCATCCATCCGGCACACCCACCCGCAGTTCATATTCTTTATCCGATTTTTTCATCCAAAATGCGCTTTACCGTGCTTTCTTTCCACCCTCGATTGTTATTGAATCCCCAACGACGGACAACCGGATTCTCCGTTTCCACCGGTTCCCAAATCGAATCCACCTGCACGTTTTTGGTATGACCGCAGCGTGAACAGGTTTCGTATTTCGTCATTATGATCCGTTCTTTTTTTGTCGTTTTATCGACACCCAGGAGTGCGCTGTAACGATCCCGATAATCATGCCCGCATACGTGGCAAATCAGTTTTTCAAACATATCTTTATGTTGTTTTCGATCTTATTCTTCATTCGAAACCGGACTATCTCCACACACCTCGTCGTCCGCATCTGCCGGCCATTGGTGAAACTCGCACCATCCCACATCAATCCCGCCCTCGAACCACTCGAAGAGCGGACACTCCCCGCACACCCTATTTTCGTACATGGTCCCCAGGCTTATCCTCCAACATCGAACAATCGACATAGATATTGCCGATCTTCGTATGGTTCCGGCACAACGTCAGCACATACGCGTTGTAGGCGTTGTCCATGTCGTAGTCAGGTTCTCCCTTGCGCAAATACCCCTTCCCGGCGGTGTAGAGCAACCGCCGGTAGGTCCCTTTATCGCAAACGTACAGATTGTCCTCACAGCCCCGACACCACATATTTTCTTCATAAACAGCGAATATGTCGCCGTCGAAAACATCCATATACCCCGACTGCCCGCATGAAATCTTCTCCACGAAATCCAACGCCGCAACGATCTCGCCCCCCTGCCGGAGAATCCCGGCGTATGCAATTACCTGCGACGCTTCATTGAAATCCACCTCAACGGACTGCAACTCTTCACCTTCGGCCCGACGATAATAAATCTGCTTGCGGACCGGCTTTGTGTGCTGCTTGACGTGGTACGGAACCGCCTCGTTCAGCCCGATCAGCCGGACGATCTCTCCCGCCTTGTCGAGCAGGTCGTCGAGCACGGCATGGAAATCCGGGTTATGGACAATCCCCGGAAACCGGTTGAACACCTCCCAATAGTGTTCGATGCGGCTTTTCTCGAAGCCGTACAGGTGTTCGAAATAGTAGAAAAACCGCTCCCGCGACAGCGGGTGCTTGTAGTCGATAATATCGGCTATCTGTTGTAAAGTAAAGGTCCTCATTGTCTGTTTTATTTTATGTACTCGAATGATGCAATGTCGCCGAAATAAAACCCGGTCAAAAGATTTTCCGTTCACCGATTCGCAGGCTATCAGATTCGTTTCATAATCCATATATCCGATGATCGTATCTCCTTTCCGGCTTATAAACTCTGCTTTTCGGTTGAACTGAATGTATTTCGCAGGATTTTTGTAGAAATCGTCGTTATCATAAATCGGTGTCATTCTTTCTTGGAATTTTCTATCGTTGCAATCTCGTCAGCCATTTCGGTTGATATGGGCATTATGTTTCCATGAATCTCGTAATAATCGAAACAAGATGCAGCAATCAACAATCGAGCGGAAGCCGCCGGCTGCTTCCCATAACCACTACCGCAATGATACGGTCGACAATAAATTCCGGACGGTTCCACGTAAATTTCAAAATCATACATAGCACAATAAGAATTTTCCCCGGATTTGTAATGCGGTATATCGGGATATAAGTCTAATTGATCTTGATAACTGACCTCGCTCCCATCCGGGCGGATCACCCGGAAATTATTCCGGTTCCAATAGGGATGTCCCCTTGTCGAATAAGTTTTACGATTCTCATTCCCCGTTCAGTTTTTGTTCGAATTTTTCCAGAACAGCCCCCGCATAGTTGACCGCCCCGATTACGAAATATCCGTCCGTCGCCTCTTTGAACGCGGCCACGGCCCTGCCGCGCAGCTCCTGCGACGCCCTGCGCAGGTCGGTTATCACCTTCTGCTGAATCTTCTCCCGCTCCAATGCCTCGTCGAGCGCCTGTTTGTAACGGGCAATCTCGGCCGACTCTTCGTGCTCCCGGATGAACATCTGTCCGTCCCCGGCCAACAGCCACAATTTGTCGATCTGCGGGAATTTGGCACAAATCCGCTCCGCCACGTCGAGCGAAATGCCATTGTTGCCCCGTTTGATCTGATAAAGGTTTTCACCCCGTGCAAGGCCGATATACCGTGCAAACCCGTTCGTGGACATCTTCGCCCACCCGATCACCGCCTCGATCCGCTGCCAGCAATCCATATCCGTATTTTTCGCTTTCATACTTTTCGCTTTACAGTTCAAAATTTCGGTGCATCTTTGGTTTCCCGCCTTAACGTCCGTATCGCCCGGTCTATGGCATCTCCGATAATCGTGGGGTTCGGCTGTTTTCCCCGGCCGCCCCGCCGCCATTTCTGAAAATGGTGCAGAATGCGGACAGCCTGAACCTCGTCCGGCTTGTCGTCCTGAAAACTGCACATTTCCCCGCAATGCCGTATATTCCGGGTAATGATACATTGCCCGTAGCCGTCTATGCCTTCATTCTTCAGAAAAGCACACTCGCCGCACTTACAGTACTTTTTCATCTTTCTCTAATTCTGCAATCAGGGCGTCGGCCATGCTGCATGAAGCTTTAGCTACTATGATCTCTGATCCAATAATGTTAAGACCATTGTGAGACGCTAATCCTCCAGCTATATGCCCGGCATACACCCGCCGCCAGTACTCGCGGTCAGTATTTAAGTTTTGCTTAATAGCTGGCCCGATCATTTCGCGCTTATCCTCGATATGATTTCCATACTCCCCACGTTCCAGCTTCTCCAGATAGTCGTCGTCGCGCATCATAAGGTCGGAAGCGTCTTTGAAATCTTCAATGATTTCACCTCGTTCTGTATGTGAGGCGCTTTGCTCCCAATCGCCCATATCAATTAAGGCCAATATGGGCTTCCTACCGCACCCTTTGCAGTCAAATGCGATAATTCGCGCATTCCTCCCATCCCTCGTACACACCGCCGCTCCTCGCTTGGCAGCCTCCAAATCGAAATTCTTCATGGTCTATTCAGTTTTAAGTAATTCCGGATTGTCGTGGATGTTGCCGATGACTTCGCAACATTGCGATAACCATGATACGCTTTGCATTTCAGCAATGGAAGAATACGGATATACTGGCGCTCTATGGTCATAGCCGAACGACACAGGATTATCCTCGAAAGCAAGGCCGCCGGGCACTCGGAAGACTGACCGCACAATTCCGCTACCGTCTTCTTTGAATATATCCCCTCCCAAATCTCCCTGCCGCTCTTGTCTTTCAGCCCCGTGAACTGGCCGACGGTGGCGGGATCGACCTCATAATCGAATAAAATCTTACAGAGTGGATCGCTTCCCGATGCTGTGCCCGGTATAATTGCACATTTGCAAGGGGTATAACATTGCTGCCCAAATTGGACTAAATCCCCGTGTTCCCATTCCCCATTATCGAGGCGCTTGCCTCGGAATTTAATTTCTCTCATAACGATCTCATTTTACGATTTTCACACACTCGTCCGCCCCAATGATTCCCTGGCGGCGCAGGCGCTTGATGAAGTTCTTCATGTTCAACGCCTGTTCGTAGTAGCAGTCCTTTTCGACCTTCACGTCCGATTTGACATGGCGGATAACCGTATCCGTTCGACGGCTTCGATCTGCGCCTTGCAAATCTTCTCGTTCGTGAGGCCGTCATGTGGAGTTAGAATATCCATAGCTCTATTCGTGAATTTCTCGCCAGCGATAACGGGTTGGATTTCTCTCTCGTAACTATTTTATTCTCCTCTTAAATATACAAAGGAGTCCTACTTTAGTAAGTAGGTGTTCCGTATGAACTAATTCCCAACCATCTGAGCCTCTTTCATTCAACCAAGTCCGAAAATTAGCTGGATGATACCATTCTGCAACTGCGTATTCGAATTTCATCATAATTCCTCCGTTTTATCGTAACTGATGTATTTACTATATGTATTACAATTCATGGATCGGACGCCAGCCGATGACCATATCATCATCAATAGGTCCGTTGTTCTCGTGCCAATGATAATTCCGAGCCCCGTTCGCCTTGTAAAAGGCTATACAGTATCTGGCGCATAATGTTGTTTTAACCAAAACATCACGGTTATCCTTCGGCAACTCCTCTTTCGGGTCATGCCAACGGATCAGCTCTTCACGCTCATCTTCAGCCCCCTGACAATACGCTGCAAAGGCCGCATCGGCTCGTTCTCCTTTCAAGTCATGCGCATCTCGTCGGTATTGATGCGCGTATTCTCGTGCTCTTTCCTCAATCGTTTCCATGTTTCAAATTCTTTAAAGTGTTTAAAGATATTTACAGTTTTTTCGAGATTTTACGAGAATCTCGCTATTTTTTCAGAACGGGGAGTCGCAGTCTTTGCAAACCCCTCGAAATCTAAAGAACTCGTAATAACGCCCCAATATGCACACGGACAAATATCTTCGATACATATTGCGTCCACAGCTATTACACCCGCACCCCTGTATGCGTATTCTAAATATCGTCATAGCTCGCTATTTCACCAATTCAAATTCGTACACCACGACACACGGATTGCGCTCCCACGTACCTTTACCCGACACCCGGTCGATCAACGCGGCCAAGGCCTTGCGGGGAGTGTCAAATTCAACGGCTGTTCCCTTTTTCTCGTCGGCATACCCATACGTGGTGGTATCTGTGGATTCGTACCACGATTCGGAAATGCCCTCACGAAAACAATCATCGTCCGAAATGCCCCGCAACCATTCGCACTTGATTCCGGTGATGCGGATTTGATGGGGCATGTATTTGGCACTTACAAACATCTTATTGCGCCAGCCAGCGTGTTTTTTCGCATACAGCATGCCTTCTATGCGGCATTCCGGGTCAAATCCTGCGGCTTCGTAGCTTTGCGCCACGGCCACGATCTCGCCGGGTTTGTAGCGTGGTATAAATAACTTATGCGTATTGCAATTTATCAGCTGGCACATTCCGCGCGAATCTCGATAGTAACAATGCTGCGGCCTATATATGGGATTATAATGCCGCGCAATATAATCGGAATCTGCATCCAACTCAAGACGCCTCGTCATGATCTTTCGCCCCTCGATCACCGCCTGCGTCAAACCGTAGCGGTCGTTAAACAAGATCTTTTTCATAGCTTACATTGATATTAATTGTACCACTTCGGTTTTGGGAATCTTGTGGTGAAGGTTATTTCATTCACTTCTTCGCATTCGATCATATAAGCCTCCGGCCATAAATCCTTTATTTGCTCGACATTTTCGGCATAGGCGACAATAACGAAAGAGTCGACGCTTTCTCCCGTACACCAATACGGATACTTGATTGGCCATTTAACTGGCCGATAATCGTTACCGCAATCTTTGAATTTGATATAGAATCTTGCTCGTATCATTTCTCACTCTTTTTGAAATGTTCGATAATCTCTGCGACCGTGGCCTTGCGGCAAGTAAGAGAATAAGCAATGTTTGTATTTCGATTTTTGTGCACACAATACGAACTCCCGGCTAACTCGGTAACAAAATACTGTTCGTTGTAATTCTCATCGTTCATCGCCGCCAGCGCCTTGAACAGCTCGATGTTTTCGCCACAGTCAATAAATGCTGGTGATTTGGGTGTCTTAGCCCAAATACCAACATAACCATCCAAATCAGGATCGTAAGGTTCCGTAACTATTACCCAGTCTTTATGATAATCGCTTGATGTGACGGCAGGAGATACATACCGGCCTATACTCGACAGCCACACAGCCAGTTCTTTCCGCTTCTCCGCATCCTCGACGCGGACAAAGCACGGGGTGGTGAATTTCATCCTATTCTTGTCGTTTTAGATTGTTTGTCCTGTTGATCTCCGCGGCAATAGACTCGACGGCCTTGCCCCGGCCTCGGCCATTACGGCGCACACGTTCTATTCTCTGGAACCGCCGAATAACTCCCGTTGGTTGAAGGTATTCATCAAGACCTGAATAGGCGACAATCTCATTGAGCCATTCCTTTACGTCGAACCCATCCGGCGGTCCTTGCCAAATACCATCAATCAAAAAGTTTTTCATTTCTCGTTCAGTTTTTGGATAAATTCATCCATATAGAAGCAGTCATGTTCACCGCATTTAGTTGCCGTATTTGCACATTCGCCATTGCGGAAGTTGCGGAAGAAACAGCGTTTTTTGTGCTCTTCTATCGCTTTCGCCCGTATCTGTTCATAAGCCTCCTCCTCGGCGAGTTCGATAGCGGTAGACACATCCCATCTTGACACGACCAACTCGCGCCCTCCGAATCTTTCAGCATACTCTTGTGCCGTACACGTGGCATGTGTAATGTATTCCTTTGCATTTTCGCTTTTCATAGCTCAATCGTTTTCATCGTTATCGTCATCGGGATAGCTCACATCCTCATAGTTCACGCAGAAGTCGAAGCCCGGATCTTCGTCGAATACTCCTTTGGCTCGGCATTCTTCGTACTTTCGGCAGTTGGCGCAATAACATTCGTTTATTTGCCTGTTGATTTTCATTTTCTCTTTCCTTTTAACCTCATAAATCAGAATACTACAACCATGCTTGGGAACGGTGCGCTATTCTTCGCTCCGCCAAACTTTAACCGTCCTCGAATAAATCGAATCTCTTTCGCTTTACGATAAATAAACTCGTGAAAATAACATGTATCCGTTCGGGCCGGAATAAGGGCGACTACGATTGTTCCTGGCTTGCGCGATTCTTCATAGCACTTTTTTACCCAGTCACAAATACTCCTTCCATAAGGCGGGTTACAAAAAACAATTTCACCGGCCCAATTCTGCAATAACCCATCATCGTGTTTTGTGTAAAACTTCGCGCACTTCGCATTATCCGGACACGCGCAGGGGTCAAGAGTAAAATGAAACTCCGCATTGAGTTTGTCGAAGAAGTCCTGTGGAGTAGCCCACAAATCTGTTGCACTTGAAAACATTACATTTGTATTCATTTTCTATTTCCTTTTAGCTCCGCAACGCGGCGGAGGATGTAATTTCTCATCGCTTCATTAGCAAATTTTAATGCTACGAAATAGCCCTTACACTCGGCAAGCATTAAAACCGGGAACTCTTTGCGGGCCTCCCGCCGCAGTCGTTTCAGTAGGCGTGTTTTCATCGTTTAATCAACTTTGCATGTAAATCATCAATCTCATACTTCCGGTAGCATTTATCGCAGATGATTGGCCCGTCCTCATAAACCGGGCATTCCAAATCTTCCCAAACGTCAGTATAATTAATGCCCCTCGCCTGAATATCATTTCCGCAAATGCACCTGAACTCACAGACGACTTCATACTTAATATCTTCCACATGAATGTCTACATCCAACCGGCCATCATTGGCATCCTTTTCCCGTTGTGTACGTTCGCGCTCGATCTTCTGCAAAAGCGCGATTTGTTCGGGATTGCCGATTTCAGGTTTTACCTCTATATCCCCGCGCATAAATTTGCCATTCACGAGGCGCAACGGCCGCTCAATGCTTGTTACCTGATCTTTCATAATTTTCGTACTTATTTATCGTTTCAAAAATATGCAATGCCTCCTGCGGAACTATGGCGTTGCCGCATGCTTTGATGGATTCTCTCCGCCACGCAGGAAAGGAGAGATCAGCCAGCTCGCCGGGAAACCCATCATTTCGATCACATACCGGGGATTCAGTCGGGAAGTCGTCCCAGCCTGGTATTCGTCGCTTTGCATTACCATTCTGGGCAATCCGCTCTTGCATTTGACTTGGCTGGCCGGGAGACTGGAATTCGTGGCATCGTTGGCCGTAGGCATCGGCAACAGTCCTATTCGAGCCGCCAGTGCTATTGTCGGTCGGCAGCTCCCGGAGACAGACTCCGGTTGATACGCCCCGATCCGGCATCTATTGCAGTCGGCGTCGGCAGCAACTCCAACGGCATGAACACCGTCTTGCCCTTCTCGCATTGTTTCAATCCCGGCGTCTGTACGGTGGGCAACAAACCAGCATCTGTCCCGTCGGTGAGGAGCGCCGACACCGCAAGCCGGTATAATGTACGGCTGCACTTCGTATCCTGCCGCTTCCAGGTCAGAACACACCGTGTCGAGGACCATTCCTTCCGACCAGTTAACAATTCCGTAAACGTTTTCGCCAACGACCCAGCGGGGTCGAACAGTCCGAATAACCCGCAGCATTTCCGGCCAGAGGTAGCGGTCGTCCTCCGTGCCCTTGCGCTTGCCTGCGAGACTGAACGGCTGGCAGGGGAAACCGCCTGTGAGCACGTCGATGCGGTCTCGCCAAACGGCAAAGTCTGCTGTTCGTATGTCTCCGTATTGTTCTGCATCTGGAAAATGGTATTTGAGGATTTTTCGACAAAAAGGGTCTATCTCGCAGTTGAAGGCGTTCGTCCATCCCGCCCACTCGGCAGCCAGATCAAAACCGCCGATGCCGCTGAAAAGGGAGGCGTGGGTCATGGTCATTCGCATAGTCCGTAATAACTCATGCAGCTCGTTGCCGTGTCGTCGTCGAACAAACTGCCCGTAGCGTTCTGCCACTCGACATAGCGCACGACATCACGGATGTCTGGGTATTTGTTACCGCTGGTGATTGCATGGGCGGGTATCTTGTCCGGCCCGAGAAACGAGGAGTGCAATTCCATTTCGAGATTTGCAATCTCGTCGATCCGCTCCGGAGCCTGCCGGGCGATGTTCAGGATGTCCCGCTGATTCGCCATCACGCAGGGCCAGCAGCCAACACGCTTATAGCCCATTCGATACAGCGGGTTCGGCTCCAACCCGGCGGCGAGAATGGAATCGATCACCTGCTGCGCCGACCAGTCGAACACGGGCCGCAAAAGATCGTCGGCGAATTTTTCCCGGAATAATCGTACCTCCTTGCCCCGGTAGGTATGCTTTTTCGGCTTGCCGTTTTTGTCGTAACCGTAAGGCTCAAAATAGTACTTAAAATACGTGCATTGCGCCGACATCTTCGCACGGCTGGCCGATTCTGCCGCCCGGATGCCTTGAATCATCAGCATATTGTCCTGAACCTCGTCCAGCACGTAGTCAATCGTTGGTTCGGTTTTGAGTTTTTCCGTGCAGAACCGTGCCCGCGTCGAGGGCCAACGCTTTTTCTGCCGCGCAAGATCGACCATCCCGTCGTATTTTTTCGATTTCAACGTTACCAGGTCGAGATGCAGTTTGTCGGCGATGCGATTGATGTATTCGTAGGTCAGCGGATGCTCCCAGCCCGTATCGCAGAATACGGTCGTGAAATTCCTTGTGATATGATCTCGGGTCCAAAGAAGCGCCGCAAGGCTGTCTTTCCCGCCCGAAAAGGTGACGATGACTTTCATAACGTCCTCCGTTAATACTCCACAGCCGCCCGGCGGTCGATGAAGAAGTGGATACCCGGAGCACATCCGTTCCAGCGGTCACCGTCAAAGTCGGAGACCTCGACGGTAGCGCCGACCGTATACACGAAGTTCGCATCATGGTCCGAATGAATTGTCTCGATGTCGGCTTTGGTTCCATCAGCATTCTGAATCTCCACCACATAGGCTTTGTCGCAGCGACATTTTTCGCCTCCGGCAGAGCTGCGGCGGGCATCCTCCGGGATTTGCAGCTTCACGACATAGCCCGAAGCCTTCTTCCAGCCGATAAAGCTGCCGTCGGTCGGACAAGCCATGTATGTACCTTTGGCGCCGCATAGGTCGGCGCCGCATAGGTCGGCGCCGCACAGGTCGGCGCCGCACAGGTCGGCGCCGCGCAGGTCGGCGTCGCGCAGGTAGGCGCCGCACAGGTTGGCGCCGCGCAGGTTGGCGCCGCGCAGGTTGGCGCCGCGCAGGTCGGCGTCGCGCAGGTCGGCGTCGCGCAGGTAGGCGCCGCGCAGGTAGGCGCCGCACAGGTTGGCGCCGCGCAGGTTGGCGCCGCGCAGGTTGGCTTCGCGCAGGTTGGCTTCGCGCAGGTTGGCTTCGCGCAGGTTGGCTCCGTACAGGTTGGCTCCGTACAGGTTGGCTCCGTACAGGTTGGCTCCGTACAGGTTGGCTCCGTACAGGTCGGCTCCGTACAGGTCGGCTCCGCCTTTCAAGGCCTCCAATACCGTTTTGGCAAGCGTATTGTCAACGCTCGAATACTCGAAAAGGATAGAACCTGTCCAGCGGTCCTTGATCGATATTTTAATCTCTTTGTTCATGGTTGCAAAAGTCAAAGTTGAATTTCCCGTATTATAGTCAACTTACCAGAGTAACCTCTGGCTTTTAACTCCTCAATGAGTTCGCGAGGTTGAAACCTTGCTAATTCCGGATTGCCCCCCCGTAATCTTCATTTGCTTATTACTCCTGCGTGTTTTTGCGCACGCTTTGCAGATATTGGCATAACCATCGGAGGACAGCGCCGTTCGCCTAAAGTGATCCAGCGTGTAATTACTTCCGCAGACCGTACATTTTTTAACCGTGTTATTCATGTTGTTTGGTTTATTTAGTGCAAAGCATCAGATCGTTATCATGCGGCTGCTCCAACTTTGTCGCACGACCTTTCGGCGTCCATGTCGCCACGAAATCGTAAGCCGGAAAATGAATCACTCCGACAATCGGATAGGCCGGAAACCGCCGGCAGAAGGTGTACACCGTTGCAGGATAGCCAGCGCGTGTTGTCAGAGCTGCCCCGGCCTTCGCCTTTTCAAAATCAAAATCTTCCGTCTTTTTCATGTCGTACTGCTTTATGCCGTCGTAATTGCCCGGGCTGCATTGTAATACTCCTTGCTACTGCGGTCGATGTTGCCGTTGCGCATACTGACATCGTACACCGACCCGGACAATACGGCGTGCCGGCGCCGGGTCCAAAAGTGATAATCGCCGATCAACTGCTGCCCGGCCGCCTTCAGCGCATCGTTAATCTCGGCCCGGTGTTCGCACAACACGAGTGCCTGTTCGAGTGTCGGCAGTGTCCCTGCCTGATCCCGGCACCAGCGCACCGCGGGTTCATATTGGAGCGATCCCTGCTCGGAATACCCGACCATGAACCGCTGGTAGCCGGCTTCGATGTAGATGCCCTTCGGCCGCAGTTCGAAAGAAAATTCCATGTATTTCATGTCAGTTTTTGTTTTGCGCTTCCCGTTCTTTCCTCACAAAATCCGACTTTAACCATTGGCGAAGCGTGGAATAGAAAGAGTTGTATTTTGTTTCGATGCCCTTTGTGTTCGCCATCCGCTCGATCACCCGGCTGATGTCCTTGTCCGGGCCGCCGTAGTCTTCGATAATCTTCCGGGCCTGCCATGCAATCAGCGGCGCATCGAACTTGCGCTGGAGCGCCGGATAGTAAAGCCAGAGCCATGCAAGCAGTTTGTATTCGTCGGGGAGCATTGCGCTTTCCTCGGAATCGAAAAATCCCCGATCCAGCAACTCCTTGAAGCAGGCGAAAGCCGCCTCGCGAGTATCCGCACGCGCGCACGCGTTTTTAAAGTCTCTTAACAACTGTGTGTGTGGTATTTCTTTCTTTTCTTTCTTATCTTTCTTACTATCCTTCTTTCTATAAGAAGTATATGTCCCGCTCACCGCGTCACCCTCTGTCCCGCCTACCGCGTCACCCTCTGTCCCGGTTGCTGTCCCGGTTTCCGAATCGTTACATTCGCAATATTCACGTATAGAATCACTTGCGCATTTTTCATCTGTCCCGGTTGCTGTCCCGGTTGCTGTCCCGCTTACTGCATCACCCTCTGTCCCGGTTGCTGTCCCGCCGCCGGATACTGTCCCACACATCGTTGGAACATCTTCATAATTATACGATTCACAAACAGTTACAATTAAATATGCTGTCCCGGAAACCATATTTATATCTATGCGCAGATCATCCCGCTTTTCATCCCGCATTTTTTTCAGGAACCGATCCACGGACGATTTGCTCCACCCCCAAAGAGCCGCAAGGCTTCGTATGGAAACAACCATCTGTCCGCGCCGAAGCAGAACATCCACCCCGCGAACATGCATTAACCGCCCGTCGGTATAGGCCGCCTGTTCATAGAGCGACATCATCGCCTCGAAACGGGAAAAACGGCGTTTTTTTGCCCATTCCTCGGACTCAAACACACTCCTCGGCACTTTGACATATCCACGTTTTACCATCTTAAAAAGTCTGTTCCTATGTGATCGACATTCCGGGCATATTCGCCCTTCAATCCATTCCGGCATTCTCCGGATTTGGCCTTATTACCCACGTTTCAAATAGGATTTTTCTTTTTTCAATTTGGAAAAATCCAGCGTCAACACCGTACTCGCACGAAACAGCAATTTTGCATCCGTCGAGTTGGGGTGCAGTTCGATCAATCCCCTGCTGGCATAATCCCTGACCCGGGCAGTCGATACTCCGTGAAGTCTCGCCACCTCTTCGGTAGTTAATGCCACAGCATAGAAGCGCGAGGCATCTACGCAACTCGTCTCCTTGTCTTGGAGGATTGCCATCAACTGTTCGCATTTCGCTTCAAGCCGGGATACATGGCTGAAAATAGCCGCTGCATTCATTTCCGTATCCGATCCTCCTGCAATCGGTCTACTCCGTTCAGTCATTTTATTTGATCCTTCTGATATGAATATACCCTTCTTCATCCACGCTCGTCGTGAACTGCATCTCCGTATTAGTCTGGTAGCGGAAAATAGCCCCTCGTATCGTCGAAAGCGTCGTCGTCGAAAGCGCGGGATACTTCTTTTCATCTCCGGGCTCGAAGGTTTTCAGCACGTCACGCCACGTGAACGGAATCATGCCTATTTCTACCTCCTTGTTCATCTGATTCGTCTCCATGTCCTATTTTGTTACTGAATTATTTCCCCGTCATTGGGCTGTGTCGTGCGTTCGCCAGGAATGCGAATCACGGAAATACCATCGGGACGGATGCTGATTCTCGGATCTGTTGCCCTTAAATGCAGCATCATCCGCCCCACAGCCGACCAGGCATTTTCCGCCGGAAGGTCCTGGGCAATGTAACAGATCACCCCATTGGCATCCCTCGCCCACATCCCGACCCGGAATACGGGCAAAGTTTTCCTTACATATCCCATTTCGAAAGGCAAAGCCATAACCGGGGGATTTTTTGCGTTATCCATGATTTTAATTATATTTGGGTACTACATTTGTTAAACATAATGCAAATATATAACATTGCTATTTTATTTGCAAATAAAAATAATCTTATTATTTATAATAAATACATATTTATATGTATAACACTGTAAAAGAGAGAATTGTAAAATATTTGAAAGATAGTAAGATTCCTCAATCTGTATTTTGCGAGCGTGTTGGATTGTCTAAAGGCTATTTAGGTGCGATGCGAAAATCCTTTCAGCCCGACACTATAAATAACATTATTATTGAATTCCCAAATTTGAATATTGAATGGCTCTTGACCGGCAAAGGTGAAATGTTAAAGGGAACTCCCTCAACAGATGCCGACATTCTTTCCCTTGCCGGAAAAAATGAATTTCTGATAACTTATTTGCAAGAAAAGGACCGGAAGATCGAAGAACTTCTCCGAGAAAACGCACGGCTCCAAATGGAATTGGAGAGTGCAAAAAACTCCTCGACAGCTTCCTCAAACGTCAACAGCAAGCATGTCGGATAAGTCGCAATCGACGGAATTTGATCAACGCATTCTCCCGGCGCTTAAATCCGGAATTTACCTGGTGGGCGCATGAATGGGAGCAGGCCGAACTATTTTAATAAAGACCAAATATGACAGCGCTCTCTTTCTTCATCGGCGGTATTATCGCATACGGAGTTTTATCCCTCTACTGGAAAGAACGTAGTGTGCGATATAAATTGATTTCAGGCGGAATTTTCTGCCTGCTCATATTTATATCTGCGTTCGTTGCCTCTGCGTACAACATGGCTGCCGTCTGGTATGTTGCAGGATCAATTCCGATCCTGATCGCATTCTTGGCAACGTTTGTCAGTTTACTCATCATGCCTTACTCTCTTCCGGAAGCTACCGCCAATTTTCAGGTCCCCGATTATCTTCACTCAGTAGATCAGTCGGAGTTTATGACCGTTACCTTTGACGGACTTCCGAATGCAAACCATAAAGGAGAGGCGCTATATACGCTCTTGCGCGTACTGTACGTTGTAACCTCTTCCCGCAAAAAGGCGCATGCACTTTTTCCGCAAGTTATAAAAACCGCCGTTTCATTATACGATGCAGGTAGTTACACTCCAAACTCTGTTTTTTTTGGATGTATTCGCGGGGAAATAACAGATCGCATCAGCAGCAATGAAATCAGACATCAGACAAACGCGATTGACTGCGCTGTTAATTTAATTTACGAATCAATTTTATCCGCTCACAAATCAGGTGAACTTACACCTCAAATGCCATAGTATGAAAGACCGATTTTGGAAAATAGTCGCAATTATCGCCATCCTATTATGGACAGCGGCATTATGTGTATGGTATGTTATAAAGACTACACCACCACGATATATTAAGTCGGATTCGCTTGTTATAGATACAAAAAGAAAACAAGATTTATAATCCTTATAAAAACAATTGGGAAATATGAAACCCGGCCATAAAGTAGCCTACGCCATACTTATCGGCGGGTTGATGATGTTGAAGATAAACTATGATGATATGGGTGAATGGGACGAGATGCATGATGAAATATCAAGAAACTATTGGTATAACCAAGCAAGATAATGCTTATGATTATCGGAATTATTTATTGGACTATTTTGGGTTGTGAAATCGGGGCTATCGCATTTTTATTAAAACAGGATAAGTGGAAAGTATACCCGTTTTACGCGCTGGTTCTCCTTGCTCTCGGAGCTATCAAAGCTATGAACTGGTCGAACACCTGGTGGATCATGCTTCTTGCCATCCCTGCGGCATTGTTGATTTCGGCCGTCATCATCAGCCAACTTGTCAATCTCGCCCGTAGAATGTCATTAAAAAGCAAATCATAATGGCCCCCACCAAGAAAATCCTTGTCAACGACGTTGAAATCACGATCTCGGAGCAGAAAGACCGTGACGATTACATCTGCCTTACCGATATGGCCCATTTCCGGGATAAGGAGCGGACCAACTACATCATCCAAAACTGGATGCGCCTGCGAAGCACTATTGAATTCCTCGGATTATGGGAACACATCAACAATCCCGATTTCAAAGGCATCGAATTCGATGCCTTTAGAAATTCATCCGGCCTCAACAGTTTTACGCTTACTCCAAAACAATGGATTGAGAAAACCAATGCCATAGGCATCATCTCCAAACCGGGGCGTTATGGGGGTACATACACCCACAAAGACATCGCTTTCGAGTTCGGCACATGGTTAAGCCCCGCATTCAAACTTTATCTCATCAAGGAATACCAGCGTCTGAAAGAGGCCGAATCCCATCCGATGCTGGGCGAATGGAATGTCAAACGGATATTGAGCAAGGTCAACTATACCCTGCACACCGATGCGGTTAAATCGTTCGTCATTCCGAAAGTCAATGTCGAGCAAGCTCTATATGCCTATGCCGACGAAGCCGACATGCTGAACCTCGCTTTGTGGGGATGCACGGCGAAACAATGGCGCGAAGCCAACCCCACCTATGCGGCACAAGGCATGAATGTCAGGGACACTGCCAGTATCAACGAATTGGTCGTCCTTTCGAACTTGGAATCATTGAATGCCGAGTTGCTGAAACGCGAGGTCAGCAAATCCGATCGGTTCCGTATGCTCTACCGGATCGCCACCGAACAGTTGCACCACCTCAACGCGATCGAGGCGGACAAGAAATTCAAGGCCATAGAACACAACGAGAAAAATCTACTGAAATGACGGGGGCCCATCTGCGCAAAAAATCCGGGCGAAAGGCTTTACCTTTCAACAGATCGCCGATGCCATCGGGGAGAGCAAACAGAATTTAAGCCAAATTTTATCCACCAATAATATCAAAACCGGAACGTTGGAACGTATCGCCGCTGCTATGGGTGAAAGTGTCTCCTATTTCTATAACGAGCAACCGATCTTTACGTTGGCGGAATATACGGAATACGAATTCCGGAAACGGGAAAACGAACTCCTCCGGCGAATCATCCGGGACAAAGAAGCCTTGATTTCCGAACTTACGAAAGACCGATAACGAGAAACGATCACACCTAACAAAATAGCCCCGAATGAAAGAACCGCAACCCATCCAAAGCAAGATATACGAGATCCGAGGCCAGCGGGTAATGCTGGATCGTGATTTGGCCGAACTCTACATTTACCGAACAAGGTGTCGCAATGTTATCCGGATTATTGAATAGCGACATAGCCATTAATGCAAATATCGCCATTATGCGGGCTTTCGTAGCAATGCGCAACTACATCACCACCACAACCCAAATCACGGCAGAATTGGCCGAAATTCGGGTGAAATTGGCATTACTGGAACGAGCTGATGCAGACAATGCCGAAGCGGTCAGCGATCTGTCGGAGGATATGCGTCAGGAACTCGATAACATCTACCAAGCAATCGGGGCGCTGTCAGTGAAACTTCCGCAGGCGAAGAAGCCCGGCAATCCGATCGGATTTCATAAAAATAAATCCACAGAAAGCGACAAATAACCCATGATTACCTTCACCATCACCAACAAGAACCGCCCCAAAGCAACGGTCGTGATGCTCATCAGCTTGTACGGAAAGCAGTACAAGAAGAGTATCGGAGTCGGTGTGCCCGTGAAATACTGGAATGCGACCAAGAAGCGGGCGAAGGTGACGGCCGATTTTGACGGGAATCCGATAAACGACGAGATCGACCGGTGGGAGGAAATCGGCAAGAAAGCGGTCAGACATTTCACTGAACTGCGACATTCGCCCACTACCGAAGAATTTTCCTCACAAATAGCAAAATTGTCGGCAATCACGGAGGAAAGCACGGCTGATGATGAAACACACTATTTCTGCGATTATTTCGAATATCGATATATCCCGAGATATAAAGGAGTTCGCGGCATTGATACGCTTAAAATATACCATACGGTCCTTCATAAACTGCGGGAATTTGAGCTACACAAGAGGTACAGATATACGTTCGACAACATCAACATCGACTTTTATAACCAATTCCAGGAGTGGTTCTATTCGCAAGGGTTCTCGCGCAATTATTTCGGGAACGTCGTCAAGGTCATTAAACAGATTTACAAAGAGGCGAAAGTATATGATAAGTTGCATACCGGAAGCGGAGCAGAACACCGTGATTTTATAGCCCCGAAGGACACCGCCGACGCCGTTTATCTCACTACCGACGAGCTGGAGAAAATCTATAATTTTCCCATCACGCCCGAAAGCGTACAGAACCCCGACAATCTGATTTCCGGGGATTGGATGGACAAGAAGATCGCCGCGCTGAAACGAGCTCGCGGACTGTTCCTGATCGGATGTTACACGGGCCTGCGAGTGTCTGATTTCTCCCGGTTAAGCGAAGCCCACGTAGGCAAATACATTACCATCAAAACCCAAAAGACCGGAACCCCGGTAATTATTCCGATCCATCCGGTAGTCCGCGATATTATCTCCGGCGGCTTCGACCTAACCGATACGATCAGCGATCAGAAACTCAACGGACAGATCAAAGAATTATGTCGCCTGGCAGGCATTACTGAAGAAGTGATGGTCAATAAAAACGTCGGCGGCCGAAACATCGAAATTGTTACACCTAAATATAAACTCGTATCTTCGCATACGGCCCGACGTTCATTCGCCACGAACGCCTATAAAGCGGGTGTCCCGACCATCGCCATTATGAAGATCACGGGACACACGAAGGAGAGTACGTTTTTGAAATATATCAAAGTTTCAGCCCAAGAAAACGCTGAAATGTTGAGCAATCATCCCTTTTTCAAAGAGGCGGTCAAAGAGGGAAACCCGAACAAATAATACAACATTTGATATAACAAAATAAATACCACCTTGATTATCAAGGTGGTATTGTTGAGCTGCCGGGATTCGAACCCAGAACGACAGAACCAAAATCTGCTGTGTTACCATTACACCACAGCTCAAACATTCGCTCGAAAGCGACTGCAAAGATAAACAAAAAATCGCAAAAACCAACCCCCGGATGCAAAATTGGCAGAGACAAAACCGGACCTCTGCCGGATTTTTCGTATCTTTGCTTCAGTTACCCTGTAAATAAACGCAAACGATATGATTCCGACAATGATTCTGCTCTTCGTGGTGGGCTATCTGTTCATCGCGCTGGAGCACAAAACCAGGATCGACAAATCGGCCGTCGCCCTGCTGATGGCCGGAGCGATCTGGACCGTGTTCAGCCTCCTGGGCAACGACCCGCACATCCAGCACGAGCTGGTGGACCAGCTGGGCGACACGTGCGAAATCCTGGTCTTCCTGATCGGGGCCATGACCATCGTGGACCTGATCGACAGCTACGGCGGCTTCAACGTCATCACCGACCACATCACCACGCGCAACAAGCGCAAACTAATGTGGCTGCTGGCGATCATCACCTTCTTCATGTCGGCCGCACTGGACAACATGACCACCACGATCATCATGGTCATGCTGCTGCGGCGGTTGATCGCCAACAAGAAGGAACGGTGGATTTTCGCCAGCGTGATCGTCATCGCCGCGAACAGCGGCGGCGCCTGGTCGCCCATCGGCGACGTGACGACCATCATGCTGTGGATGCGCGGCAACGTCACGGCCGCCAACCTGATCGCCAACCTCTTCCTGCCGTGCCTCGTGTCGGTCGTGATCCCTGCGGCCATCGCCAGCCGCTACGTCGCCGACCGCCCCGCCGCCGCGGTCAGCGCCAAGGCCCTCGCATCGGGATGCCCCGAATGCATCGGTCCGCGCCTGCGTCTATTCATCCTTATTGTGGGCGTCGTAAGTCTGCTGTTCGTGCCGGTGTTCAAGAGCCTCACCGGACTGCCGCCCTACATGGGCATGATGGTGTCGCTGGGATTCATGTGGATTCTGACTGAAATCATCTACGACCGCAAACGCAGCATCCGCAACATGGAGGAGTCGATCCAGCCGCGCGTATCCAAAGTCCTCAAGCACATCGACATGCCGACGATTCTCTTTTTCCTCGGCATCCTGATGGCCGTGGGCGCGTTGCAGACCGGCGGCGTGCTGACCGACATGGCCGACTGGCTGGACAAGAATGTCCACGAAGTGTTCACCATCGCGGGCGCCATCGGCATCCTCTCGTCGGTGGTCGACAACGTGCCGCTGGTGGCGGCCTGCATGGGCATGTACCCGGTGGCCGACGTCGCAACGGCTGCGGCGAGCGCCGACCCGGCTTTCGCACAGAGTTTCGTGGCGGACGGGCTGTTCTGGCACCTGCTGACCTACTGCGCCGGCGTGGGCGGCAGTCTGCTGATCATCGGCTCGGCGGCCGGCGTCGTGGCGATGGGACTCGAAAAGATCAATTTCGGCTGGTACCTCAAACGCATCTCGCTGCTGGCCCTGTCCGGCTATCTGGCGGGCATCGCGGTGATCTGGCTCGAACACGTCCTGATCGGGCTTTGACCGAAAAGTTCCGGATGCGTCGTGCGCCCAGAATATTGCCGATCACGGGTTTGCCTCATAACAGTATAATCAGAGGTTGGATAAAATATTTTTATCCAACCTCTGATTTACAGCCAAATTATCAGCAGTTTGTAAGTCAGGAACTCCAATATCAATTTAGTAAGAGTACCCTTGCGGAATCAATGCCAGATGTACCCCGGAAGATGTGGATAGACCATTTTTCAACACCCGACATTCGATATCGTGAAGTACGGGTTCATCGGTATCCGACGCAAAATCAACGGTAAATGTGAAGCCCTCACCCGTGTACGGAGGCAGGGTGCTGCTCCATACATAAGTGACAGAAGAATCGTAATTTTCAATAGAACACGTTGCTTGCCCTTCTCCACGGGCCAAATACGCTATATTCCATTTATCATACCCCAAACCCATCATCGAAAGATCGCCGGGTTCCACCTCCGACAATGAAGTCCCGATGTTTGGAGCGGTGGGAGCGGGCCCCGAAACCGCTGATACAGCTGCATAGGCATTTACCAGACCATAACCCACAAATTGGTTCCATAATCCGTTCAATCGAAGCGGATCGACACCATAAGTGTTGCCGCCGATCTTTCGGGTAGTTTGTTCGATAATATTGCGTACCCGCCATACCGAAAGATCGGGATCCGTTGCCCATATCAAAGCCACGATGCCGGAAACATGGGGAGGCAGCAAAAGATGTGCCCGACACACAAGTATATCCACCGGTCACATCTGTTGTCCAGATTTCACGCCCGGGAGCGACAACATCCAATGAAGAACCATAACCGGAGAAATCCGATTTGTACCCATTCCGATCTATTGCACCTACTACTAACGTTGCAGAAGGTGCTCCCGCTGCCGGCTGTGATACAGCACTGCCTTTATTGCCCGATGAAAAAACAACGATGCATCCTTTACCATGAGCATATGTTATAGCATTATTGATTTCGGATATTGGAGAAGATGTATCAAATGACCATGAATTATTAATTACGCGCGCACCATTATTTGCGGCAAACCGAATTGCATTCGCAAAATTGGTCGTGGTGGAGGCAGCTATGCCAAGCTCGTTATCAGTATAACAAATACTGATGGGCATGATTTTCACTCCGGATGCAACGCCTGCAATGCCTTTGCCATTATTAGCCGTGGCTCCGATAACACCGGCAACCTTTGTGCCGTGATCTCCGTATAGCCCACTTGGAATTCCTCCCGTGTGAGCGTTGTAACTGACATTATACAAATGTAAATCATCATGGTTATTATAACACCGTTATCGACAACCGCAACGATAATATCGTTGATATATGGAAAAGCAAAGGCATTCCTTGCGTTCACATAATTGATATCGATCCCCGGATAAGAGACGTTTTTCAGATTCCATTGATAGCTGAAATAGGTATCGTTCGGAGCGGCGTCGGGCATCGACTCAACGATAAACTCGGGTGTTGCATACTCAAACGCGCCCGATTCATACATAAAATTCGCCATTTCGAGCGCATTCCCTTTCGACTCCTTTGTACACGAAAGATAATAGATACTCGGGTCGAATTTGTTTTCTCCCAATATCTCCAGATTATACTCTTCCGCGATTTTTTGAAGTTTGGCAAGGTCTTGCTCTCCTGTCAGTTGTACGCTGAATACATTCGTTATGCCGAGATCGGCTCCATCGCTTGTTTTAAAATAGGGAGCCTCATACACTACATCCTGCGGGTTAATCGATTTTTGTTGGGCGTTATCCAGCGTAAACGACGTAAGACTTTTTTGCATGCGGAACTCTTTTGACGATCTTATGCCCAGCGCAGCATAGTTATCAATAGTTCTGGTATTTCCCCTACGGATATTTACGGCCGATTTGCGAACACTTTCAAATTTTGCGGTTTCAACCAAAACATACGACTTGTTCTCGTTGACCGTTAGTGGGATTTTCACACCGTCACACCAAATAATAATAATAATCAGACGAACCCACAGACGCACGGGTCGCGGGAACGTTTTCTTGATATTCCTCTGACAAAATGTCATCCTGGCAACCATAAAATGTTATGACTGCAATGATAAGAGAAAGCAGCTTTTTCATGATATAAGAATATCTAAATTATGATTTTGTTGACAGTAAGCGTTTTTTCGGGAAGTTTGTCGTATAGTCCCCAGAAATAAAAAATAGTCATAATCGCCGGAGTACCACCCTTCAGTTGCTTATACACCAAATTCAATGTCATCTTATCGGATTCGGTATCGACGACCTGCTTCTCGAAAGAGTATCCGGGATGCCCCATCCAATGCTGTCCAATAATAAGGGTATATTTGTCAAAGTCGATTACTGGCAGCTCGACCGAAGGAGGTGCAACGGCCTCGAACTCTTCCATGCTGTTGATCACAAAACATTCGATGTCGCGATCATCGATCTCGCTGAAATTGAATTCCGGCTCGGGATGCGAACTGGAACTCGAAGGCAGATAGGTCTTGAAAAAAGCCGATACGTCCGCGGAGGCTGTGACGGGAGGAGTGCCGATATATTCGGATTCTTCCGAGTCGTTGCATGCGACAAACCCACCCAGTAGAAGCAGGGCTGCTGTCAAAGTCAAAATGCGAGTTTTCATAGTTTGAAGTTTAAGGATGAAACATTGAAGGCAGGTTCGCGAGAGTCTTACGGATAATTACAATATGTAGTTGTAATGGATGTAGGGCAAAAATAACGAAAAAAATCAATTATGCAAATTCAACCGCCAATAATTCAGCAAGATTAAGTAGTATAAGCACAGAAATTTACAGGCATCGGGCGACTTGAACAGAATTGTACACAAACGAAAAGGATCGAGCCCTGTCCAAACACAGAGCCCAATCCTTCGATCCGGCATAAATAACTACAAATCAAGCTGTACGTCTTTTCGCAGACGCAGAAGATCCGGAGCTTTTCCGTTACTTTACCTTGGCCATGAATTTTTCCCGGTCGACGATGTAGCGGACATGGATGCCCTCGCCGATCAGCCCCTCGGCGTCGCGGGCCCCGACGTTGAAGGTCAGTTTGCGCCCCTCGACTTCGGCAAGCACGGCCGTGGCGGTGATTTCGGCGCCAAGTCCCGACGGCTTGATGTGCGTGACGTTCATCTCGGAGCCGACGGTGGTCGCGCCTTCGGGAAGTTCGCCGGCAACGGCCGTCATGGCGGCGTTCTCCATCAGCGCCACCATCGCGGGGGTGGCGAAAACCGCAAGGTCGCCCGAACCCATCGCGGCGGCCGTGTTGCCGGCGGCGACGGTTGCGGCGCTGCGGGCGGAAAGTCCTTTTTCAAGCATAATATTCGCTGTTCGTAATTCGTTTATCGCGGTGAATCGTTATCTTTGCCGGAGACACCCCGGCAAACCGGATGCAAAACCGCACGGGTTTTCATCCGGACTCCGCCGCAAAGGTACAAAAAATTCGCCGCCGTTGAAAAAGTGGATACTCCTCATCGCCCTGCTCGCCGCCGCGCTTTCCCAAGCGCAGGCGCAGGGAGGCCGTGGCTTCTGGCATCAGGAGTGGACGGTCGAGAAGGGCGATTCGATCCCGCTGGTCCACGTCCTGCCGGTCTACGTCTTCAGCCGCCCGGTCGACCTGCGCCGCTACCGCCGGCTGGTGGACGCCGTGAAAAAGGTCTACCCCATCGCGCAGATCGCCAAGGCCAAGATGGCGACGATGGAGGAGGAGTTGTGCCGCCTGCCGACCAAAAAGGCCCAGAAGGAGTATATCAAACAAATCTACCACGAGATCAAGGACGAATACACCCCCGTGCTGAAACACATGACCCGCACGCAGGGCCGCGTGCTGCTGAAACTCATCGACCGCGAAACCGAATACACCGCCTACGAGGTGCTGAAGGAGTTCCGGGGCGGATTCGTGGCGGGATTCTGGCAGGGCGTCTCGAAAATCTTCGGTCAGAACCTCAAGTCGGAATACGACAGGGAGGGCGAGGACCGGATGATCGAGCAAATCGTGATTTATTACGAAGCCGGACTGCTCCGGTAGCGACGGACGGACCGGGTAACGGAGGGACCGGGTAACGGAGGGACCGTTCCGGAATCCCGCTCCTAAAAATTGAACGACAGCCCCACGCCCAGCCCCAAATAGGAGCGCGAAGGCCGAAACTCCCCGGCCCGGAAATTATCGGTCAGGTAGCAGTGATAGGTGAAGTCGCCGAAGAGGTTGAACCGCCAGATCGGGATGATCAGCCGCGCACCCGCGTCGAACGTACAGGAGAAACGCTGCCGGACGGTATAGGGCCGCCACGAAGGGTCGGTCGTCGAATTGCCTTCGGTCGTGAACGGCCCGCACATCAGCCCCGGGGTAAAGCCCGCATGGACCTCGAACCCCGAGGGCAGGATCGCAAGCAGCACGTTGAGAAACGTACTGCCCACGTCCGCCCCTCCGCCGGAATAAGCGCCGTAAGGATCTGCATAAGAGCCGTTGTAGTAATTATTCTGCACACTCCGCTCCCGGCTCTCCCGGCGCCAGGACGAGGCGATACGTCCGGTCCGCCAGGTGAATTGCAGCGGCACGGAGAAATAGTTCTCGGCATCCTCGTCGACGAAGACGTTCAGCCCCGTTCGAAAACCGATATTGTAAAAATTATAACGGGCATAGTCGATCGAAAAGGCCTGCAATTCGGGTCCCCGCCCGTCGCCCACGTAAAGCTGCGCTCCGTAGCGCACGCCCAGTTCGTTGTCGAAGGTCTTCGGGACGGGTGGCATTTCGTGCTCGCCGGGATAGACGAGGGTTTGCGCCGGAGCGGTCCCGGCCGTGACGGCAAGCAGCAGGAAAAGAAATTTCTTCATTGCATGACGGTTAGGTTCAGTTGTAAACATAACTATTTTTCACGGCATAACAAAATTTCCACGGCGGATTGTGCTTTGTGAATTATTGATTATCTTTGCGCTCGGATAATTTCAGAAGTCATGTTTGAAAATTTAACAGATAAACTCGAACGGTCGTTCAAAATTCTCAAAGGCGAGGGGCGCATCACCGAGATCAACATCGCCGAAACCCTCAAGGAGATCCGCCGCGCGCTGATCGACGCCGACGTCAACTACAAGGTAGCCAAGTCGTTCACCGACGAGGTGAAGCAGAAGGCGCTGGGTCAGAACGTGCTCAAGGCCGTCAAGCCGGGGCAGATGATGACCAAGATCGTGCGCGACGAGCTGGCGCAGCTGATGGGCGGCACGGCCACCGACATCCGGCTGGAGGGCACGCCTGCGGTGATCCTGATCGCCGGTCTGCAAGGTTCGGGCAAGACCACCTTCTCGGGCAAGCTGGCCGCGATGCTCAAAAGCAAGAAGGGGCGCCAGGTGCTGCTCGTGGCCGGCGACGTCTACCGTCCGGCCGCCATCGACCAGCTGAAGGTGCTCGGCGGACAGATCGGCGTGGAGGTCTACACCGAGGAGGGTAACAGGAATCCTGTCGAGATCGCCGAGAACGGTATCAAGTACGCCCGGCAGAAGAATTACAACGTGGTGATCGTCGACACCGCGGGCCGTCTGGCCGTGGACGAGGCGATGATGCAGGAGATCACGGCCATCAAGGCCGCCGTCAAACCTTCGGAGACGCTCTTCGTGGTCGATGCCATGACGGGTCAGGATGCCGTGAACACGGCCAGGGAGTTCAACGACCGGCTGGATTTCGACGGCGTGGTCCTCACCAAGCTCGACGGCGACACCCGCGGCGGCGCCGCCATCTCGATCCGTTCGGTGGTCGACAAACCCCTGAAATTCATTTCGAGCGGCGAAAAGATGGACGCCCTGCAAGTCTTCCACCCCGAGCGCATGGCCGACCGCATCCTCGGCATGGGCGACGTGGTGTCGCTCGTGGAGCGCGCGCAGGAGCAGTTCGACGAGGAGGAGGCCCGCAAGCTCAAAAAGAAACTGGTCAAAAACCAGTTCAACTTCAACGACTTCATCTCGCAGATTCACCAGATCAAGAAGATGGGCAACCTCAAGACCTCGCTTCGATGATCCCCGGCATGGGCAAGGCGCTCAAAGTCGAGATTTCGGACGACGTCTTCAAGCAGACCGAGGCGATCATCGGCTCGATGACCCCCGCCGAGCGCGAGCGCCCCGAAATCCTCAACGCGCGCCGCCGCGAACGCATCGCCAAAGGTTCAGCGGGTTCGACGACGATGGCCGACGTCAAACCGCCTGCTGAAACAGTTCGACGACACGCGCAAAATGATGAAAGGAAGAAACCGTGTTGCCGGCGGCGGCATTTGAAGATGCCCAAGATGCCGGGCCCGCAGGATCAAGCTTATGCTGTCGGACGGAAAGACGCAGGTGGTAAAGCCGATACATCCCGACAATGCATTCGTAAATTTCAGACCCGACTCCCTCGCTTTCGCAACCGCCAACCGCAAAGTCCTCTTCACCAGCCGTTATTTCCCCGAAGATCGGATCTATTACATGCTTTACAACAAATGTCACAGCCGTGAGCTGGCGGCTGAACGGGGCGACGCGGAAGCTGCGCAAAAGCTGCCGTCGTTCGAGGCGTTTACCCGGAAAGCATTCGAAACGCTGAATGATAAACCGGTGGACAAACTCATTTTCGACATGCGTTACAACGGAGGCGGCAACTCATCACAGGGAACCGAATTTGTCGAACGACTCGCACAAGCCCTCAAACAACACCCGCAAGTTGCGGTATATGTGGTGCTGGGACGCGATACATTCTCCTCGGCGATTCTGAACGCCATGGATTTCAAACAGCTGACCAATGCCGTTTTCGTCGGAGAAGAGACGGCCGGAAAGCCCAACCATTTCGGGGAGGTCCGCAGCTTTCAGCTTCCGAGTTCGAAGGTTTTGGTCAATTATTCAACAAAATACTTCAAACGCTCGGAAAAAGAGATCGAGACCATCGAACCCGACATGTCGATCGAGATGAGTTTCGCAGATTTCAAAAAAGGAGTCGACCCCGTTTTCGAATGGATAAAAGCTCAATAGCAAAGAATCCTGCGGTTTGCACAGGGATTCCGTTTACTCGGCCCAGCCGTTGCAGCGGACCTCTGCAGGGTCCCACTTCTGCTTGAGAGCGGGATTTTCGGCTGGATAACCGATCGGTATCACGTTGAGCGGCACGCCCCGGCGGGGAAGCCCCAGCACGTTGCGGACGGCACGCACGCGATCCTCGGAGGAATACACGCCCGTCCAGACAGCCTCCCCAGCCCGACGGCATGGGCCGCCAGCAGCAAGTTCTCCGAAGCGGCCGCCGCATCCTGTACCCACCACCCGGCATTGGTCGCACCCTGCGACTCGGTCAGCGCACCGCACACCACGACAGCCATCGGAGCCGCAGCGGCGCTCTGCGCATAAGGCAGCGAGTCGGCCAGTTGCCGTAGCAAGGCCTTGTTATCCACCACGATAAAGGCCCACGGCCGGCGGTTGCGAGCCGAAGGGGCCGACATCGCGGCGCGCAGCAACAGTTCGACGACACGCGCAAGATGATGAAGGCCGTGGCCGGCGGCGGCATGAAGATGCCCAAGATGCCGGGCGGGATGATGCGGCGATAGGCTACATTTTACAAGACTTCATTGCAAAAAGGCTCTCGGAAACGAGAGCCTTTTTGCAGTCATGTGAAACCCGGTGAGGAATGCTACTTTTCGGAGAACGTCCTGCCGTTATCGTTGGTTTCATAGGATTTTCCGCTCCGGCCTTCATAATATTTTTCGCCGAACAATCCCGATTTTCGGTCACCTCATCGCCATTGTCGAGCGAAAACCGCTTCTTTTTCGAACCTCCTCCGTCGAACAAGGCAATGATCGTCATCACGACACTCAACAGGAACAAAGCGATCGAAATGGCAATGGACAGCAAAATAAGAGCTATAAGCAGCGGGAAAATAGACGGTCCCAGAATAGCAAGCATCACACAAGTGAACAGTCCATATCCGATTTTCTGACCGGTCGTCGAGAACAAATACAAATGCCGTTTCAAATAATAGATCCAGTAGGCGACACAACACAGAAACGGAGTCGTTGAAAGAAAAAACAGACCTATGCCCATGCCGACCGACAAATTAGGAGAGAAATTTCCGTGCCGCATGCTCATAACTACACCCCCAGCAGCGAGGTAATTAATGTCGCTCCGATAAATACACCCGTCACGATCAGGACATGCTTACTCAAATCGGATGTGTAATCGGGATGGTTCTTCCGGGTGAATTTTTCTTCCAGCGTGTTTATGCCCCGGTAAACATACACAAGCAAATTAAAGCGTTTCATCATTCAAGGAGTTAGAGTTTTACATCGAGCAAATGTCAAAACACAAAAAACGCGGACAAACTCTGTTCATCCACATTCAAGGCCTTGGACTGCCTGCACAGAAAGATGAAAGGAATGCCCGCGCCGTAAAACAGCGCGAGCATCAACTTTAATTCCTCTCTGTGATTCAAAAGTGTCCAAGTTCTGAATGTAAGAAGAAAAGCCGATGCGCTTTTATATGTCGTGTGCCGCCGTAGCGGCATTAAGAATCAAAAGTTCTCATTTTTTCATAGGCAGTGCGATTTTAGCATATTGTAAAACAAATATAGGATAAATTCGAATAAATCCCTACCTTTGTCTGCGAATAAAGCAAAAAAAATGCACCGTTCCGGCTTCGTAAATATCATCGGCAATCCCAACGTGGGCAAATCGACGCTGATGAACGCCCTCGTGGGCGAAAAACTCTCGATCATCACCTCCAAGGCGCAGACCACGCGCCACCGCATCATGGGCATCGTCACCGGCGAGGATTTCCAGATCGTCTTCTCCGATACGCCGGGCATCCTGAAGCCCTCGTACAAGTTGCAGGAGTCGATGATGAAGTTCGTGACGGGCGCCCTGACCGACGCCGACGTGATCCTCTACGTCACGGACACCGTGGAGCAGAGCGAACGCTCGGCCGAAATCGTCGACAGCATCCGCCGGAGCGGCATTCCGACCGTCGTGGTCATCAACAAGATCGACCTCTCGACGCCCGAAGCGCTCGAAGCGCTGGTCGACAAATGGCAGGCCGAAATCCCCGGGGCGCAGGTCGTCCCCACGTCGGCCAAGGAGAATTTCAACATCGAAGGGCTGTTCCGGACCATCCTCTCGCTGCTGCCCGAAGGCCCGGCGTTCTACCCCAAGGATACGCTTACGGACAAGACGCTGCGCTTCTTCGCCTCGGAGATCATCCGCGAGAAGATCCTCAAATTCTACGACAAGGAGATCCCCTACTGCTGCGAAATCGAGATCGAAAGTTACAAGGAGGAGCCGACGATCGACCGCATCGCGGCGACGATCTACGTGGCCCGCGACTCGCAGAAGGGCATCCTGATCGGCCACAAGGGCGAGAAGCTGAAGAGAGTCGGACAGACGGCGCGCGAAGACATGGAACAGTTCCTCGGCAAGAAGGTTTTCCTCCAGTTGTTCGTCAAGGTCAGCGACGACTGGCGCAACAACGAACGGCAATTACGCAGGTTCGGATACGAACAGGAATAATAAATCGCACGGAAAGCCCGTTTAAAGAGCAAAATCAGTCAGCATGCGGAAACTCATCGCCGGAATCATATTGGGAACCGCCCTGCTGTGCGGCACGAAAGCCCACGCACAGTACAACCGGGAATATTTTTTCTGGGTCGGACGTTCGTGCATGATGAACAACGACTACCAGGAGGCCATCCGCACGCTGAACACCCTGCTGCGCTTCGACGAGGACGCTTTCGAAGGCTATTTCCTGCGCGGCATCGCCAAATACAACCTCGACGACCTGCTGGGCGCCGAGGACGATTTCTCGACGGCCATCCGGCTCAATCCCGTCTACACGCAGGCCTACACCTACCGCGCCATCACGCGCTCGCGTCTGGGCAACTACGACGACGCTTTGCAGGACTTCCGCGAGGCGATCGAGCTGCGCCCCGACCTGCCGGGCCCCTATTACAGCCGCGGCGTGACGCGCCTGCTGAACCAGCAGTTCAAGGAGGCCATCGATGATTTCGACAAGTTCATCCGCCAGGAGAACAAGGTGGCCGACGCCTTCATCTGCCGGGGATTGAGCTACCTCCACCTGAAAGACACCACGCGCGCCTACGAGAATTTCAACACCGCGATCCGCACCAACCGCGAGAATCCCAACGGCTACAACCGCCGCGGCGGACTGCACCTCCAGCAGGAACAGTACAAGGAGGCCGAGGCGGATTTCAACAAGGCCATCGAGTGCGATTCGGCCTACCTGCTCTCCTACTTCAACCGCGCACTGGTCTACAATGCCACCAACCGCCCGATGCAGGCGCTGGCCGATTTCGACAAGGTGATCCAGCTCGATTCGACCAACTCGCTGACCTATTTCAACCGCGCGATGCTGCGCACGCAGATCGGCGACTACAACCGTGCGCTGGAGGATTACGACAAAGTGGCGCTCTACTCGCCGAACAACGTGCTGGTCTACTACAACCGCGCAGGCGTCTACGCCCAGCTGGGCGAGATCGAGCGCGCCGTGGAGGACTACACCTCGGCCATCAAGCTATACCCCGACTTCGCCAACGCCTACATTTACCGCGGCCGGCTGCGCGAACTGCTCCGCGACCCGCAGGGCGCCAAAGAGGACCGCTCGATCGCCCAGCGGAAAATCGCCGAATACCGTTCGCGCCTGAACGACAGCACCTATTCGATCTACGCCGACACCACGCAGCGCTTCGACCGCCTGCTGTCGTTCGACAGCAAGTTCGCCGGAGGCAGCTTCGACCGCATCACGGGCCACAACGGCGGACACGAGGAGATGCGCCTGCTGCCGCTGTTCAAGTTCACGCTCATGCGCCCCGACTCGGTTCCCGCAGCCAAACCCTATCACCTGCAACGCGTCGACGACTTCAAGAAGCGCATCGGCAACGAATACCTCACCCTCTCGTGCCGCGAGAGCAACATCGCGCCCGACACGCTGGTGATGCTCGACAAGCAGTATGTGCAGGAGCTCAACGCAAGCAACCCCGCATGGACCGTGCTCTTCGAACGCGCCGTCACGCAGTCGCTCATCAAGCAGTACACCAATTCGGTGAGCACCTATTCGTCGGCCATCGAGTTGAACCCGTCGAACCCGTTCCTCTACCTGAACCGCTCGACGACGCGCGCCGAGATGATCGACTTCATCTCGTCGATCGACAACTCCTACCAGCGGATCACGATCGACTCGGACCCCGCCAACCGACTGAACAACAACTCGAAACGCACGTACAGCTACGACGAGGCGGTGGCCGACCTGAACAAGGCCGTGAAGCTCTTCCCCGACTTCGCCTACGCCTACTACAACCGCGCCAACCTGCTGGCCCTCTCGGGCAGCCTGCCCGAGGCGTTCGAGGACTACACCAAAGCCATCTCACTCAACCCCGCATTCGCCGAGGCCTACTACAACCGCGGCATCATCCAGCTGTTTATGAAAGACACCCGCAAGGGCTGCCTCGACCTCTCGAAAGCCGGCGAACTGGGAATCACCGAAGCCTACGAGGTGCTGAAACGCTACGCATCACTGGATAACTAACTCAACACAAAAAAATATGGCAGAAACTATCCAACGTAAACTCAACGACTCGCCCGCAGCCCGATGGACGGCGTTGTTGCTCATCGCGTCCACGATGTTTTTCGGTTACATGTTCGTCGACCTGATGTCGCCGCTGCAAAGCATGATCGAGGCACAGCGCGGATGGACCCCCGACGTATTCGGCATGTACGGCAGTTCGGAGTTCATACTCAACGTCTTCGGATTTCTGATCCTCGCAGGCATCATCCTCGACAAGATGGGCGTGCGGTTCACCGGCCAACTGTCGGCTTCGCTGATGTTCATCGGCGCCTGTCTGAAATACTACGCCGTGAGCGACTCGTTCGCGGGTTCGGGCATCGAAACGTGGCTCGGCTCGTGGTGGACCTCGTTCCCCGCCTCGGCCAAACTGGCGTCGCTGGGCTTTATGATCTTCGGCTGCGGCATGGAGATGGCCGGCATCACCGTGTCGAAAGCCATCGCCAAATGGTTCGAAGGCAAGGAGATGGCTTTGGCCATGGGACTCGAAATGGCGATCGCGCGCGTCGGCGTTTTCGCCATCTTCTCCATTTCGCCGTGGCTCGCCGACATGGCTCCCGCAACGGTCGTACGACCGGTGGCATTCTGCACCGTGCTGCTGCTGATCGGCCTGCTGACGTTCGTGATCTTCTCCTTCATGGACCGCAAACTGGACAAACAACTGGGTCTCGACAGCCGGGGCGGAGGCGGCAGCGAGGAGGAGTTCAAGGTCAGCGACCTGAAGTACATCTTGAGCAGCAAGGTGTTCTGGATCATCGCATTCCTCTGCGTGCTCTACTACTCGGCCATCTTCCCCTTCCAGCGCTTCGCCACCAACATGCTGGAGAGCAACCTCGGCGTATCGGCCCAGACCGCAGCCGACATTTTCCGCTGGTTCCCGATGGGCGCGGCGGCCATCACCCCCTTCCTGGGCCGATACCTCGACCACAAGGGCAAGGGCGCCACGATGCTCATTCTCGGCGCGGTGCTGATGATCGTCTGCCACCTGACCTTCGCGTTCGTGCTCCCGGAGTTCCCGAGCAAACCCATCGCCTACGGCTCGATCGTCCTGCTCGGCATCTCGTTCTCGCTGGTTCCGGCCGCACTCTGGCCCTCGGTTCCGAAGATCGTGGAGACGCGCTATCTGGGTTCCGCCTATTCGCTGATATTCTGGATTCAGAACATCGGACTGTGCCTTTTCCCGATGCTCTTCGGCTTCGCACTCAAATATTTCAACGCCGGACGGGGGACCGAGGGAATGCCCTACGACTACACCCGTCCGATGCTGATTTTCGTCGCATGCGGCGTGCTGGCGATGCTGCTGGGACTGTGGCTCAAAGCGGAAGACCGGAAAAAGAAATACGGGCTGGAACTGCCCAATATCAAGAAGTAGCCCAAGCTACACCCGAATAAATGAAGAAGGAGACCCTGCCGCGCATCGCACGGCAGGGTCCGTTTTTTCAGGATTTCAAACGCCCGCGCAGGGCGAAGCGCACCATCAGGAAATTGACCGGAAAGGCGACCAGAAAAACGCACAGCGGCGCATAGAGTTTCGGAACGCCCGCCCACAGCCAGATTTCGAGCAGTACGAGTTCGTTCACAAGGTTGATGAGGTGGGCCGTCAGGAACCGCACGGCACGGCGGGCAGAGGGCCGTACCCGAAAGGTGAAATAGCTCGACAGCAGAAAGTTGCAGACGATGCTGACGCAGAAGGCGCAAAAATAGGCAAGGGCCGGCCAGAGGTCGTCGAAACACCGCACCAGCACGACGTAAACGGCGTAATTGACCGCCGTGGCGACGCCTCCCACCACGGCGAAGCGCACGAACGGACTCTCATAGAGCCTCCGGAGCATCATCGCTACCCTACTCATCGCATCCGAGGTATTCGCGGGTGGTCAAAAACCGACAGCCGCGGGCTTTCAGCCACTCCAGCAGCCGGATGAATTTCCGTTGCAGGTCCGTCCCCGAACAATGCGTAAGATAGCCCGGAACACCGAAAGCCGGCTCGCGCAGCCGTGCGGAAAACTCCCACGGATGGAAATAGAGGTTCAGGTGCCCGTCGCGGCGCAGGGCGCTGCGGCACAGCAGTTTGTAGAGCGGCAGCGGCATGACGTGGAGCGAAATCCAAAACAGCGGCACGCGGAAAGGCGCGGAGACCGAAACCGGATAGATCGTGAGCCCCTCCTCCCGCGACACGGAGCACGGGGCCCGGAGGTTGTTGTAGCGCGTCGGAATCCACGTCGGATTGATCGACGAATTGTACCTGTACCCCGCCGCCGCGAGCGCCGCGGACGAAGCGGCGGCCAGCCGCGGGGCACGGTAGCCGACAATGCGCTGTCCGGTCAGCTCTTCGAGCGTCCGCCGGCTGCCGGCAGGGTCCGACCCGGCGGTCAGCCCGTGGTAATAGTCATGCGAAGCCACCTCGTGGCCTCCGGCGACGATGCGGCGGACAAGGTCCGTGCGGTGGAGGGCAAAATTGGCCGTCGTGTAAAACGTGGCCCGCAGCTCCAGCCGCGCGAGCAGGTCCAGCAGGAACTCCAGCCCCTCGGAGCTGACCGCAAGCTGGGTGCCGAAATCGATTCCGCGGCCCCTTTCGAGCGGAAAATCGAACTCCTCGACGTCGAAACCGAGTGTCACAGTCATAGGCGGATGGCGATACGGAAAAAGTTTCTCAATTCACGGAACAACACCCGCGGAGACATCGCCGACATGACGATGCCGTCGCGGAGCATGGTCTCGACCTCCTCGATGCGCAGGCGTTTGTCGCGTGCGGCGAGGACGACGAATTCGGTGTCGAACAGGAAATCGGAGATGCGTGTGCGCAGCATCACCGCCCGAGCGCGGGGCGAGAGGCCCTTCAGACCGCCCTGCGTGTCGGTATGGCGGATGTTGAGGAAGATGCGGTTAAGCAGTTTCGACCCGTAGGACATCATCTTGCGCATGGGCGAAAGCCGCGAATGGTAACTCCGGTTGCGCACGGCGATCACCACGTCGGTCCCTGCGAACACCCGGTCGATCACCTCGCACATCGACTCCGCCGTATAGGGCATGTCGATGTCCGTATAGATGGTATACGGGGCCCGGGAACGGGCGATGCCGGCCCGGATGGCAGCGCCCTTGCCGCCGTGCGGAATATCGACGATCTCGACATCCGGAACGGCCTGCCGCAGCGCCCCGTGCTGTTCCTCGCCGAAACCATGCGGCGAACCGTCGTTGACGACGATCAGGTGCAGGCGCTTGTCCGGATACCGGGCGCAAAGCTCCGCATAGGAGCGGGCCAGCGCAGGGACGAACCCCGGAGCCGGATTGTAACACGGGCATACGATGTCGAGCCCGTCGCCCGGCCGCGCGGGACGGGATTCTGCCGCCTCGTTTGCCGCCTCGTCTGCCGCAGGCAGGGTTTTGTAGTCCAGAAGGACGTCCGTGACGGCGAAATCCTCGCGCCACAGCCTCCGGATGCAGTGGAGCCAGATGGCGAAGAACGGCAGCGAACGCAGCGCGTAGGCTACGAATACGCCACGGTAGAACTTAGTCGGGAGTAAGTTATAGGAGAAACTGGCGAACAGGGCCAGTAGGAGCAGCGTCCATTCGAGCCGGCCGCGTGCGGGGGGGGGGAAAATTCACCCACCAGATACCCATGCCGAGCGCGGCTATCACATAGCCGCTGTGTTCGCTGCCGCTGCTGAACAGCACGATGAACAACAGGAGTGAAGCCAGCATCGTCAGGCGGTAGCTGAAGTGTTTGTACTGCCCGGTGCGCAGGTAGGAGAGCAGAAACAGCACCATGGCGGGGACGATGATCAGCAGGTCGGAATAGGCCGGCGAACCGCTGATCTTGCGCACACAGCCCACCAGCGAGATGTTCGTATAGGCACAGAACATGTTCTCACCGTTCTTCTGCACAATGTCGGCGGCCCATGCCGCATACTGCGACCAGAGGTATTCGGGACTGACGAAGAGCAGGGGCAGCAGCAGGGCCATGGCGCTCCACAAAGCCATATACCCGATGAAACGTCCTTTGCGCCGCACGAAGAAGAAAAAGGCCAGCCCGACGATGCCGTAAATCTTGACGAACGTACCGATGACGATGAACAGTGCGGCCCATCCTTCGCGGCGTTTCTCGATCATGGCCAGCGCCCCGACGACCAGCGCCGCGACGGCGATGTTGAACTGCTGTTTGAAGCAGGCTCCGTAAAAGTCGTTGAGCGTCAGCCACAGCACCAGGCTCGTCAGCACCACGGGCATCGGCAGCTGCCGGACGGTCCAGTAGAGCAGCAGCGAAAGGCTCATGCACCACAGCGACATGCCCAGCCACGGCGGCAGCACCGCGAAAGGTGCGATGATAAAGGCGAAAATCGGACCGTAATGGTTGATATCCCCGTATTCGAGCGGATAGGGCTCGTAAAGGGGAAGCGAGGAGAACAGATGGTCGAACACCCCGCGGAAGACCAGGAAATTGTTGTAGTTCTGAGGCCCGGCCAGCGACTGCGTGATGCAGATCCAAACCGTGCAGAGCATCCAGACGGCAAATACCACATACGGGTTAAGCAACCTGGATTTCAGATTGATGAATTGTGACGCCACAATATGCAAGAGTATGAGTTAGGTCCCGCAAAGATAGGTCTTTTCGCCTGAATAACAAACGAAATGCCGAAAAAACAGTTCTCCCGGAAGCTGCGGCGCCCCCTATTTTCCGGAAGCCACCAGCCCGTACAGCTCCGTGATGCGGCTGCACATCTCCTCCCACGAAAAGCGGCGGCGTTCCTCGACGCAGTTTTCCCGGAAGCGTTGAAGCGTGTCCCCTTCGTACATCCGTTCGATGGCGCCGGCAACCCCTTCGGGCGTGGGTTCGCAGACATACCCCACCCGGCCGTCGGGCACGATCTCGGCCAGTCCCCCGACTTTCGTGACGACCATCGGCACGCAGAACTGGTAGGCTATCTGCGTCACGCCGCTCTGCGTGGCGGTCTTGTAGGGCTGGACGACGAAGTCCGCCGCCGAGAAATAATATTTCACGTCGTCGTCGGGGATGAAGCGGTCGTGGAGCAGCACCTCGTCCTGCAATCCGTTGTCGGCGATCCGGTTCAGATACGGCTCCCGGGCGGTGTAGAACTCCCCCGCCACGATCAGCCGGCGGCCCTCGGTGCGGCCCGCGCGCCGGAGCTGCGCCCAGGCGTCGAGTAGCAGGTCAAGCCCCTTGTAATCGCGGATCAGCCCGAAGAAAAGCACGTAGCGGTTCGCAGGGTCCAGCCCCAGATGCACGCACGCCTCGGAGCGTTCGACCCGCTCGCCGAAGTTCTCGAACAGCGGGTGCGGCGAAAACAGGCCGGAGCGTCGCTGTACGCGCGAAGCTCGCTGTGCACCTGCTCGGACATGTAGACGAAGCCGTCCACCGAATGCAGGTAGTAGCGGTTGAAGGGTTTGTCGGTCAGGTGGAGTTCGTGCGGCTCGACGTTGTCAATCTGGCACAGCACCTTCGTATGGCCGTTGCCGCGGGCGATGCGGGCAATGGTCCCGAAACAGGGGGCCATGAAGGGCGTCCAGTACTTCATCAGCACGAAATCGGGACGCTCGCGGCGTATCCGGCGGCCGACGCGCACCCAGTTCAGCGGATTCATCGTATTGACGCAGCGGCAGATGCGGAGGTCCGCAGGCGGAGGCGTCGCAACCGTCTGGCTCTCGCCGGGAAACAGCAGCGAGGGATATTGCAGCGTGAAGGTCTTGATGTCGACCTCGTCGCCCCGCCGCTGGAACGTGCGGGCCATGATCTCCATGATCGAGGCCAGCCCCCCGCGGTAGGGATGGGCAGGTCCTAAAATCGTTATTTTCATCGTATCAGAGCATTCCGGCGATTTCATGCCGTTCATCCGATCCGGCAACCCGACGCCTGCGGCCTCCGGCCGCATCGGCAGATCCCGCCCCGCCCCGAATCCCTCCCCCGGGAGGAACTCATGCGCCGGCCGGGGTTTGCACAGGTTCCCGCGAATGATTCAGGTACAAAGATAACCGAAAAAACGGGACCCCGGCAAAAGGATTCCGTTTTTTGCGTCAGAAGTGCTTTCCGCCGCGCGAACCGCTATTCGCCGCCGCCGGAATGGTTGAAACTCTTCGACGTATGCTTGCTGCCGGCGGCCGATTGCAGCGCGAGGTACTCCTCGCCGTAGTCGATCAGGTTCTGCAACTCGGTGCGGAAGGTGTCGAGATGCTGCTCCTCCTCGACGATGATGTCCTGAAACATCTTGTGCGTTACGGCGTCCTTGTTCTCCGAGGCGATGCGCGAGGCTTCGTTGTAGCTGTCGATCGTACTCTGCTCCAGCTGCATGGCCATGCGCAGCATCTCCTTCACGTCGGTGACCTGCCGGGTGCGGAACGAGGCGTTCATGTCCACGTCGCCCTGCAGGAACAGGATGCGGTCGGAGAACTCCTCGATGTGGCGCATCTCGGCGATCGAAATCTCGCGCATGATCTTCGAAAGATACTGGTAGCGGTCGTCCTCGAAATGAGTGTGGAAATACATGTACTGCAACGAAGTGGCGATCTCCTTGCCCACGGCATCGTTCAGCAGGTCGATGCTTACCTGATACTTGTTTTTCGCTTGTGTTTTGGTTGCGCTCTCCATAATGAAAAAAGGTTTTGCAGCCGTAAACTGCAAAACCCGTTCCACAAGCGCCCTGCGAAGCGTTCCCCGCAGGCCTATTTCCATTCGATAGAGGCACGCACGGCAGCCGCAGCGCCGTCGGCCGAAATTTCGAACAGCGCCGAACGCCCGCGCAACTCGCACCCCACCGTCAGCGTCTGCCCGAAACGGCACTCTTTCAGGAAATGAATGTCCAGCCGCACCGGAGCCTCCTGCGTCAGCATGTCGACGGGCAGCATGTCGAGCATCATTTCGATATAGCGCATCGTGTTGACGTGGCGGTTGAAGTCGATGTCGCTGTAAACCACGCGGTGTTCGGCCGTCGCGGTAGGGCTTACCGCACGGATCTTGCGCGGCTTGTCCGTCGGGGGCGCGGCATCTACGATGGCGTCGGCATGCGCGTCGCCCACCCACGAGAGGTCGATCGCCGAACGGCTCTGCAGGTCGATCATCGCCCACTGCGTCACGGCGCGGCCGAATTCGCGGCCTGCAGCATCGGTCAGCGTGAAGTTTCGCGTCGAGAGCACCCGGCCGTAATCGCTGATCCACGTAGCCACGGTGTAGTCGGTGTACTGCGTGGGCTGGCAGTCGAATTCGACGGCCATGCGCGAAAGCACCCACGAATGGTTGTCGGCATTCAGCGCATCGACTCCGAACCCCTTGCCGTGGGCGTCGATGCCCGCGGTGTTGAGTATCGAGCCGCCCAGCGAAGGGATTGTCGCCCGCAGCGTGAAATCCACGTCCTGCGGTTCAACCCGGTAATTATAGCGAGATTTTTCAGCCATTGCATTGAATTTTACGGTTATGCAGGCAAAGATACGATTTTTTTCGTATTTTTGTTTTTGATGTTAACCCTTAAACCTGTTAGTTATGGAAGTGAAAAAACTCGATTTCGGAGAAACCCTCAAGGATTCCGTCGCCATCGGCGTAAAGAACGCACCTTCGGTGATCGCAGCAGTGGCCTTATGGCTCATTACGATCTGGATACCTTATCTCAATGTGGGTACCACAATCGCCATCACCTTACTGCCCACACAGTTGGCCAAGGGTGAGATTGTCAATCCCCTGGGCATTTTCGACAGCAAATACCGCCGCTACATGGGCGAGTTCTTCATCACGATGGGCCTGATGATTTTCCCGATTTTCATCGGCGTGCTCTTCATGGTCATCCCGGGCATCGTGCTCTCGATCGCATGGACGCTCTCCTACTATTTCCTCATCGAAAAGGGCAAAAATCCGATACAGGCCATCAAGGCTTCGAACGACGCCACCTACGGCAGCAAATGGACCATGTTCTTCGTGTCGCTGGTCGTCGGCGTACTGTTCGGCATCGTATTCGGCATTTTCCAGGCCATCTGCAATGCGATCGGCATCGGCTTCATCACGTTCGTCGTCATGTTCATCCTCTACGTGCTGGCCATCTCGATCTCAATGTCCATCAGCGCTTCATTCTGGAAACAGCTGAAAGACAACGTGGAGTAAACGCTCCGGAGACGATCCGAAGGACGGCCGCCTGTGCCGTCCTTTTTTGTCCGCTGCGAAAAATTTTATCGAAAAACGATAAATATTATTTGTTTTTCGAAAATTAATTCTATCTTTGCAACTGTAAAACCAAAATAGTCACACATGCAGAACAAAAAATCGCTCCTGCAACGCCTGCTGGTCATTTACATTACGTTTTTCATCGTACTCGTGGCAAGCATCGCCCACGGAATCCTGCCCAATTTCTCGCGGGGCGCGGCGGAAGGCGCGGAACTCGGTAACGACATCGCCGAAAAGTGGAAATCCGGCGTGCCGCGCATGATCTACATGCTGGGCGACATCCGGGTAACGGGACAACCCGAAACGGCTGTCGAAATCGCCGCGGCGCCGGGCGTGGAAATCAAAGCCAACGTCCGCAAACTCGCCCTGGTCGTCGAGCAGAACGCCCCGGGCACATCCCCGCTGGGGCTGGCATTCCGTTCGATCGGCGGCAGCGCATGGCTCTATGCGCTGGTTATGCTCTGCCCGCTTCTCTATCTGGCCATCATCGTACTGATGTTCGTGATCATCCACTCGCTGCGCCGCTCGATCCGCGAAGAGCGCACGCTCGACAAACGCAACGTCTGGTATCTGCGCGCAATCGGCATGCTGACGATCGTCACCGAACTGATCAGCGACACCGTGGACTGGGTGATGAACAGCCGCGCCGCCGAACTGCTCGCCGGAAGCGGATACACCGTCGACGCGGGTTTCCACGTCTCCTACGCAATGATCATCATGGGTATCCTGATCCTTTTCGCCGCCGAGGTCTTCGCCATCGGCCAGAATTTGAGCGAGGAGCAGAAACTGACCATCTAAAACAGACGACATGAGAGAAATGCAAACGATAAAAGGGGGGGGGACGACTTTATGGCGATAATCATAAACATAGACGTAATGATGGCCAAACGCAAGATGTCGCTCGGCGAACTGGCCGAACGGGTCGACATCACGCCCGCCAACCTCTCGATCCTCAAGAACGGGAAGGCCAAGGCCATCCGGTTTTCCACGCTCGAAGCGATCTGCCGCGAGCTGGACTGCCAGCCGGGTGATATCATCGAATACCGCCCCGAAGAGACACAGAAACAATAAACCTTATACCACAAATGCCCATGAAAAAATTATTGATGCTGGCCGTCGCGGCGTTCGCCGCCGGCAGCGCCGCGGCACAGATGAACCAGCCGATCCCGGCCGATCCGGAGGTCCGCACCGGGAAACTGGAAAACGGAATGACCTACTACATCCGCCACAACGAAAAGCCGAAGGGACAGGCCGATTTCTACATCCTGCACGACGTGGGAGCCATCCAGGAGAACGATTCCCAGCAGGGCCTCGCCCACTTCCTCGAACACATGGCCTTCAACGGCACCAAGAACCTCCCGGGCAAACAGCTCACGGAGTATCTGGAGACCGTGGGCGTGAAATTCGGCGCCAACCTCAATGCCGGCACGAGCTGGGATTACACGTGCTACAACATGAAGGACGTGCCGACCTCGCGCGAGGGAATCATCGACTCGGCGCTGCTGATCCTGCACGACTGGTCGCACTTCATCGCGCTGGAGCCGTCGGAAATCGACTCGGAGCGCGGCGTGATCATGGAGGAGCTGCGCACGCGCGACGGCGCGTCGTGGCGTTCGACGATGAAGCTGTTGCAGGCGCTGGGCAAAGGCACGAAATACGAGCGCCGCAACCTGATCGGCTACCTCGACGGGCTGAAGAACTTCCGGCACAAGGAGCTGGAGGATTTCTACAAACAATGGTACCGTCCGGACTACCAGGCCGTAATCGTGGTCGGTGACATCGACGTAGACGCCATTGAGTCCAAGATCAAGACGCTGATGGCCGACATTCCGGCTCCCGCCGCCGGCGCATCGCAGAAGGAGACCATCGAGGTTCCCGACAACGAGGAGCCGATCGTCAGCATCTACACCGATCCCGAAATGCAGGGTACGAAGGTGCAGCTCTTCATCAAGCGCCCGGCGCTTCCCGAACAGCTCGCCAACACGGTGCTGGCCGAGGCCAACAACGTGATCGAGGCCTACATGTCCACGATGGAGAACGCCCGCCTGCAGGAGATCGCCATGCAGCCCGACGCGCCGTTCCTCGGCGCCGGCATGGGCACGGGCGACGTGATCGGCATCATCCCGACGCTCGACGCCACGGTATTCGTGGCCATGACCGAGGACGGCAAGCTGGCCCGCGGCTTCGAGACCCTCTATACCGAAATGGAGAAGGTGCGCCGCTACGGATTCACGCAGGGCGAGTTCGAACGCGCCCAGGAGAACCTGATGCGTCAGGCCGAACGCTCGTACGCCAACCGCAACGACCGCCGCAACAACGAATTCGTGCAGACCTATCTGAACAACTACCAGAAAAACCAGCCGATGCCCGATGCCGAGACCGAATGGCAGCTCGACAGCATGCTGATCAAGATGCTCAACGTGGATGCCGTCAACGCCTTCGCGAAGCAGACCATTCTCCCGACGAATCAGGTGATCGTGATCAACGCTCCCGAGAAGGAGGGCGTCGCAACGCCCACCGCCGAGGAGATTCTCGCCATCCGCGACAAGGTGGCCGCATCGGAGGTCACGGCCTATGAGGACAACGTGGTCAAGGAGCCGCTGATCGCAGAAGGGACCGTGCTCAAAGGCTCGCCCGTGAAGAAGACGGTCGAGGACAAACAGCTCGGAACGACGGAATGGACGCTGGCCAACGGTGCGAAGGTCGTCGTGAAACCCACGACCTTCAAGGCCGACGAAGTGCGCCTGGGCGTAGTCGGCAAGGGCGGCCTGTCGCTGCTCTCGGACGAGGAGTACTACATGGGCGAAATGATGCCCGCCGTGAACTCGATGTCGGGTGTCGGCAAATTCTCGGCCACGGAACTCAAGAAACAGCTTTCGGGCAAAACGGCCTCGGTGCAGCCCTCGGTGGAGAACTACACCAGCGCCATGGGCGGCGTCTGCTCGCCCAAGGACATCGAGACGATGCTCCAGCTGCTCTACCTCAATTTCACGCAGCCCCGGTTCAACAAGGACGACGTGGACAATCTCACGAAGATGCTCCTCGCCCAGCTCGCCAATGCCAAGTCGAATCCCGACTTCCTGATGCAGGAGAAGGTGGCCGACGTGACCTACGGCCACAATCCCCGCCGTCAGATGATCTCGACGGAGATCGTCAACAAGTTCGACTTCGAACAGCTGCCCGGCATTTACGCCAAGCTCTACCCCGGAGCCAACGGATTCGTCTTCACGTTCGTGGGCAACATCGACCCCGAAACGCTGAAACCCCTCGTGGAGAAATACATCGGTTCGATCCCCGCCGCCCGCAAACCGATCAATTACGTCGACGACAAGGCCTATCCGGTGAAAGGCGAGGTTACGGAGGAGTTCACGGCTCCGATGCAGCAGCCGAAGGTCTCGGTCAACTACCATTTCTCGGGTGAGATGCCCTACACGCTCAAAAACAAAATGGCCCTGACGTTCCTGACGCAGGCGCTCAATTCGCGCTATCTCGTTTCGATCCGCGAGGAGAAGGGCGGAACCTACGGCGTGCGCGTCCAGGGTTCGACGAAGTACATCCCCCGCGAGACTTACAGCATGACCATTTCGTTCGACACCAACGAGGAGATGGCCGACGAACTGCGCGAGATCGTGATGAAGGAGATCGAGGAGATCGCAGCCAACGGTCCCAAGAGCGAGGACATCGAGAAACACCGCGAATTCATGCTCAAGAGCTGGAAGAACAGCCTCGAACAGAACGGCGCATGGATGAACTACATCCAGATCAAATACGGCTCGGGCCTGAACTACATCGCCGACCACGAACAGGCGATCCGCGACCTGACCAACGCCGACGTGCAGGCGCTCGCCAAGAAGATCCTTGCGGACGGAAACCTCGTGAAGGTCGTCATGCGCCCGTCGAAGTAAGCACCAAAACATCGATTTTTCAAAACAACAGAACAAGGCAGTCACCCAGTTGACTGCCTTTTCTTTTTCCGAACGGGCTGAAAATGGTTAACTTTGTACCGTTAATTCCCAAATTCATCATGCAAAAAAGTATTCGGCTGGTCTCCGGCCTCTATCTCAAACTGTCGCTGCTGACCGTCGCCGTCGGCCTCGTGCTGCGCGTCGTACTGCTTTTCAACGAGCAGACCACCTCACTCGCCTTCTCATTCGGCGAATGGTGCGAAGTCTTCCTGCTGGGCGCCGTGAACGATTTCTGCGCCGCGACGGCGGGATTCATTTTCCTCTGGCTCTTCATGTTGAGCGTTTCGCGCACCAAGTACAGAAAGCCGTGGGGCTACATCCTCCTCGCCCTGCTCGTGGCGGCGTTCTGCTACGTGGCGTTCTTCAACACGATCTTCGACGAATACGGAAGCGTCGCGCCGCGAATCGCCCTCTATGTGCTGGGCTACTGGGCCGGCAGCTTCGCACTGCGGCTCTTCCTGCCCGGATTCCGCAGCCACTGGACCACGGTGTGGTTCGCCCTCTTCATCGTCGTCTACGTGGGCGCCATCATCTTCAACGGCATCAGCGAATATTTCTTCTGGAGCGAATTCGGCGTCCGCTACAACTTCATCGCCGTCGATTACCTGGTCTACACCAACGAGGTGGTGGGCAACATCATGGAGTCCTACCCCGTCATTCCGATGACGCTGGGCATCGTCGTCGTGACGCTGCTCGTGACGTGGTACTTCTTCCGCAGCGAACTCGTGCAGACCGAATGCCTGAAAGGCTGGAGGTGGAAAGCCGTAATCGGACCGGCCTACGTCGCGGCGCTGTTCGCCGCGATCGGGCTGCTGAACTTCAACACCCGCTTCCAGGACAGCGACAACGTCTACGTCAACGAATTGCAGGCCAACGGACTCTATAAGTTCTACGACGCCTTCGTCAAGAACACGCTCGACTACGAACAGTTCTACCTCACGCGTCCCGAAGCCGAGGCCGAAGCCTTCGTGCACGGGGTCTACCAAAGCACGGGCGACAACCTGCACGCCGTGCGCGCCGAAGGGGAGGAGATCCGCCGCAACATCGTGCTGATCACCATGGAGAGCATGAGCGCCTCGTACATGGAGCGGTTCGGCAACACGGAACGGATCACGCCCGCACTCGACTCGCTCTACAAACTGGGACTGGCGTTCGACCGCGTATACGCCACGGGCAACCGCACGGTGCGCGGACTGGAGGCCGTGACGCTCTCGCTGCCGCCCTGTCCGGGACAGAGCATCATCAAGCGCCCGCAACGCCGGCATGCACTCCACGGGCGCCATGCTGCGCGACAAGGGCTACAACGTGCTCTACTTCTACGGCGGCAACAGCTATTTCGACAACATGGAGACCTTCTTCTCGGGCAACGGATACGACATCGTCGACCAGAAAAGCTACAAGCCCGAAGAGATCACCTTCGCCAACATCTGGGGCGTCTGCGACGAAGACGCCTACCGGAAGGTCATCCGCACGCTCAACGAGGAGACCCGCAGCGGCAAGCCGTTCTTCGCCCACGTGATGACCGTCAGCAACCACCGCCCCTTCACCTACCCCGCCGGACGAATCCGCATTCCCAACGACTCGAAGAGCCGCGCCGGAGGCGTGCTTTACAGCGACTATTCGCTGGGACGGTTCTTCGCCGAAGCGGCCAGGCAGCCGTGGTTCGAAAACACGATCTTCCTCGTCACGGCCGATCACTGCGCTTCGAGCGCAGGCCGCACCGAGATTCCGTTGCAGAAATACCACATCCCGGCGCTGATCCTCGCCCCCGGGCTTATCGAACCCGGAGTGGTCGACGGCATCGTCTCGCAGATCGACCTGATGCCCACCCTGCTGTCGCTGCTCAACATGAGCTACGACTCGCATTTCTACGGCCGCAGCATCTTCGACCCGGCATATGTCAACCGCGCGTTCATCGCCACCTATCAGGACCTCGGCTACCTCGAAGGCGACACCTTCACGATTCTGTCGCCCGTGCGCCGCTTCGAGCAGTCCCGCGTGGTTCCCACCGAGGAGAATCCCCACCACCTCGAAGCGATGGAGCGGAAGGACGCCATGCAGGTCGACCGCGCGATCGGCTACTACCAGACCTCCTGCAAATGGAACAAGCGGTAGCGCTGCCGCCGCGGCACAAAAAAACTGCGACCCTATTGGGTCGCAGTTTTTTATTGCTCAAACGCGGGATCAGTCACCCTCGTAATCGTCGCCGCCGTTCTTCACGGGAGGCGTCAGCGACGAGGCGGGCGTATTGGCCCTGATCCACTCCTCGGAAAGCAGCGACTCGGGCGGGAAACCGAGGTCCTCGATACGGCTCACCGAGATCTGGTACTGCGCCCAGTCCTCCGAACCTCCCGTGAAATCGCTCTTCTTCGCATAGATGCCGTAGATGCCCAGCACCGTACCCTCCGTGCCGTCCTTCGGGATGGGCTTCATGGCGAACTGGCTGTAACCGCTCGTACGGATGCCGTAAACGCCCGGGTCCGAAGTGTACTCCGCCGCATCGTTGTAGCTCATCAGCACCGAACCGTAGAGACGGATATTCTGCTCGCTGTTGTTGTAGGCCCAGCGATACCACGCGCCGAAGATGGGCGTTCCCCAGTCGGTCACGATCCAGCTCGGATAGGGATTCGCATTTCCGCCGTTTTTGAGGTTCGGAGGCGTCACGCCGTCCTGATTCTTCACACCCGCATAGCGGATCTTGATCTTGTTGAAACGCACCAGCCGGCCCAGATCGGCCTCGCCGAGCGACGTGTAGTTCGAACCGTCGACCTCCTTGATGTCCGAGTCGTCGAGCGTCGTGTATTCGCCGCGGAAGACGTTCAGGGCGGCAACCTTCGGGTTGTCGAGGTTCGAGTTGGCGTAGAACTTGTGGTTGCCGGCCGTGTTGATGCCGTCCGAGGGAGCGCCTCCGATCGAAAGCATCATGCGATAGTTACCCAGATAGAGACCGTCGAGACGCACGTAGACCCACTGGCTCTTGATCGGCTTCGAAGCCAGGTCGAGCAGGAAGTCGAGATAAAGGCCGTTGTAGAGCTTCAGCTCGATACCGGCTTTTCCGTGGTAGATATAGAGCGACTTGTAGATGTTGCCCTGACGGTCGCTGCTGATCACCTTGCCCTTGATGTAGTATTTCGAAGCCTCGGGCCACTCCATGAGGCCGTCGAACTTGGCCTCCTCGGACGTGCGGGTTCCGAACTTGAGGGTCTTGGTCGTGGAGAAATTGTCGTTGGTTCCCGTATTGGAGATCGGACCAAATTTTTCCTTCACTTCGGCAATGGTGATCCGAGTAAGCCCCATTGCGGCCATATCGTCGGCCGTATAGAGCTTCTGCGGAGCCGGAGTGTCGAAATCGTTGTAGCAGCTCACGGCCACCAGACCGACGAGAGCCGCCAATGCTATTTTAAGACTTTTCATAAATTATGCTTTGCGCGATTAGAAACGGAAATAGACATTCAGGTAATAGGTCGTACCGAACAGGTAGAAATACTTCGAGGGGAAGCGGCCGTAAATCTGCTCGCCGCCCTCGCCGCGGACCTTGCTCATACGCATCTGCTCGTAACCGCCCGTGCGGATGTCCTGATCGTTGAGGATGTTCTTCACCTCGAGGCTGAAGCCCAGCATGTAGACCCGGTGGATATACCAGTTCTTGCCGATATTGGCGCTCAACGTATATGCGCTGTCAAACTTCTCCTGCTTGCGGAGGGTCTTGATCGACGAGAGGGCCGATGCCTTCTGCGCATTGGTGGCCGTATTGGAAGTCAGCACATTCGTATAATACTTAATGGCGGTAGCCGTACGGTACATCGGGTTCATCGAAAGATAGATGTTGTCGTAGTAGTTGAAGTTCACACCGGCGAACCAGTTGCGCGGTCCGCGGTAATCGAGACCGATGTTGAAAGCCAGTTGCGGCGAGCTTTCCACATGATAACCGTCCCAGTTGACCTTATCTTTCAGTACGATCTTGTCCACGTTGTCAACCGTCTGCACGAAGTTGGGATTCGACGTATAGGTATAGTCGCCCCAGCTCAAGGCACCCACGACCGAGAGGCCGTTCCATACGGGAACCGAAAGGCCCAACTCAACGCCGTAGTAGCGTTTGTCGATGCCGCTCATGGCGAAGTTGGTGAACGAACTGCGGGTATCGTCGTAGAACGAGATGACCTTCGACTGGTCCTCGATCGTCGTATAGTATCCCGAAAGACGCGCCTTGATGTAGGGCAGGTTGAGGTTGTAGGTGAGGTCTACGCCGAACACCTTCTCGGCCTTCAGCCCCGGCGTGGTCGTGTTGCGCGTGCGCGGCGACACGAATGCCGTGGCGAACTTGGGCGCCTGCTGCATGTAAGCCACATTGGCCTCGATCGAATGCGCTCCCGAGAACTTGTAGCCCAGCGAAAGTTTCGCATCGTAGGTCAGGTAGTCGAGTTTCTTCGAATCGCCTTTCGAATCGTTGGGGAACAATCCCTTGCGCCACATACCCTCGCGGTACATCTGCGAATAGCCGACCGATCCGGCGACACCCAGCGAGAAACCGCCGATGCCCCACGTATAATTGGCCCAGGCGTTGGTTTCGAGCAGGTGCGCCCGGTAGTAGTAGCCGTACTTGTCGCCGACGCGGGCAATGCGGGCGTGACCCGTAGCCCAGTAGTAATCCAGGTCGTTCTGGTAAGCCTCGGCGCTGGCCATGTCGCGCTCGGCGAACTTGTCGATGTCGTACCAGTAGTCGCCGCCCAGCAGGTCCTTGACCTCCGAATAGTAATTCGTGCGGTTGACGCGCAGGTTGGCGCCGCCGACGATGCGCATGTTGTGGCGCATGTTATGCTGCACGTTGACCGCCAGGTTGTAGTCCAGCTGGTCGGTGTGACGCTCCTCGATCATGTAGTTCGAACGACTGTTATTGCCCATCAGTTTGGACAGCACCGGATCGGTGTCGATATTCCGCATATTCGTCTGGAAGAATTTGTCGTAGTCGAGCATACCGTCCCACACACCTTTCGCTATGGCGCCATCCATCGCGTAAAAATAGATCGTCTCGTCGGTAGTTATGCCCGGCACGATCTGCGTCTTATCCGAATTCGGCATATAGCGGTAGTAGTCGCCGCGGGGGTCCGCTCCGGCGTTCCACGTCAGGGCCGAATAGCCGTTCCTGCCGAAACGCAGCGACGTGGCGGCGTTCAGGCGCGTGTTCTCCGACATGTCCCACGTATAGTTGAGCATCACGATCGGCTCGTGGGTGTTGCGCACGCGCGAGTTGCGGAGCTTACCGGCCTGGTAACCCACATTGGGGTTGTAGTAGTTGTTGCCGAACAGAGCGTAAGCCTCGTCGGTCGAAGCCTGCTGCGCGCCGCGCTCCGAAGGCGAAGCCAGCAGCGTCAACGCAAGGCGGTGGTTCTGTCCGAAAAGCTTCTCGGCCGAAGCGAAATAGGAATAGGAGTTGTAGTAAACGCCGTCCACATAGCCGTTGCCGCCCTGGCGGGTTCCCACCGAGAAGGCGTACGACCAGCCGTTGTCCAACTGTCCCGAGCCGTAGGAAACCATCGCACGGAAACGGTACATCTGGTTGCCGTTCGACACGCTCACGCGGAATCCCTTGCGCATCTGCGAGGCGCGGGCGTTGACGTTGGTCATGCCGCCGATGCCGCCGATGCCGAAATCCGACGCTTCGAGGCCCGTGTAGTTCTCCTGGTTACGCGTCGCGTCGTTCAGTCCGCTCCACAGCGACCAGGGACCGTAGCCCGTCATGGCGTCGTTGAAGCGGATGCCGTTCAGGTAGATGTCCGAGTACTGCGAATCGTAGCCGCGGACGTTGAAACGCATCTCGCTGAAACGGTACGATGCGATGTTGTTGAAGAGGTCCTTCGACGAAGAGAGCGACGAAGGCAGCGCCTGCGTGTCCGACGACGAGGAGTCGCTGTCGAATTCGGCGAAAACGGCGTCGTCCAGAACCGCACTCTGCCCCGACGGCACGATGATCACCGACTTGAGGTCCTGCACATGCTTATCGCCTACGCGGACCATCAGGTTGAGATCCTCGAAGTCGGGCGTAGAGAAGAGCACCGTATAGCTGCCCGCAGGAAGATTCTCGAAGATGAAGTTGCCGTCCTTGTCGGTCATGGCCGTCAGACCCAGCGATTCGATCTTCACCTGTACATTGCTCAAGGCCACGCGACCGTTGCGCGAAACCACCTTACCGCGGATGCCTCCGTCCTGCGCATAGGACGTGAAGGTCACGGCGGCGAGCATCAGAATAAGTAGAACTTTGAGTTTCATACAAATATTTTAGAGTGTTTATTTGGCGATGTAGATATATACGGGGAAGTGGTCGCTGAAACCGCCCTGGAAATCGTTGCCCACGAACGTACGCAGCGGATAGCCCTTGTACTGGCCCTCCTTCTGGATCATGTAGGGACGGCGGAAGATGCCGCCGTAGAACTTCGAGTTGCCGGCGGGCTGGATTTTCAGACTGCCCGTGGAACCGGTGGCGAGGTTCTCCGAAACGACGATGTTGTCGAACAGGTTCCACTCGTCGCGGTAAGCCAGCGTGCCGTAACCCGCTTTCAGCAGGCCGATGAAGGGGTTGAACATGTCGCCCTTGCCGACCTCCTTGATCTTGCCCTTGGCGTTGAGGCCCTCGACGATGCTGTCATCCGTGGCATCGTCGTTCAGGTCGCCCATGACGACCACCTTCGTGGCCGGGTTGGCGGCGGTCACCGAGTCGACGATGTGCTTCACCTGCTTGGCGGCAGCCAGACGCTTGGGGGCCGAAGCCTCCTTGCCGCCCAGACGCGAAGGCCAGTGGCTCACGAGGAAGAAGAACGGCTCGCTGTCGATCGTGCCCCACATCGTGACGAAATCACGCGTCCTGAAGTTGGGCAGTTCCGGCATCTTGAACGGAATGGCGGCGCTTCCCTCCAGCTTGAAAACGTCGGGACGGTAGTAGAACGCCACGTCGACGCCGCGTGCGTCGGGCGAATCGTAATGCACGATGCGGTAGTTGCCGGGCGCGAGTTTCGGCTGCGCGATCACATCCTCCATCACCGAGCGGTTCTCGATCTCCGAAACGCCGATCACCACGGGATAATCCTTATCCTCGGCGGCGATGTCGAACAACACCCGTTCGAGGTTCCCGATTTTCCTGGTGTACTTGGCCGAGTTCCACTTCTTGGGTCCTTCGGGCGTGAACTCCTCATCGAGGACGCCGGGATCGTGAATGGTGTCGAACAGGTTCTCGAAGTTGTAGAAGACCACTTTGTAGGGCTTCTGCGCGAAGCATGCCACCGCGATCAGCGAGGCAAACAGTCCTGTCAAAAAGATTCTCTTCATAAACGATTTTTGTTGTTAAGGTTCAATTCATTGTATCATAATCCCTACCAGTCGGCGAGGTTCTTCTGGCTTTTCACCGCATCGGCCACGGCCGGGTCGAGGTTGCGGAAGAACTTGAAGCCCGTCAGCTCCTCGATCTCCTTCACCGAACGGACAGCCGATTCGATCGACGTGGCGGCTCCGGCGTCATCGTTGGTGAACACGAAGCCGATGGCTTTCAGTTCATCCGCCTTGAATTGAGAGATCTGCCGGTTCTGGTTGCCCCGCTGACGCAGCAGCACTTTCCAGCAATGCGACGGCACGGCGATCGGTCCGTTGGCATTGTCGATGGTCTTCGTGCTCTTGAAAGCGGCTCCCGTCACCACATAGAGCGTATCGTAGGTCTGCAATCCGCCCCAGCCACGGACTTTGCCCTCCAGCGAGGCCCAGATATTCTGATTCAGCGTGCTGTTCTGGGGCATCATGTTGGTGCCGTAGTAAGTCATCCGGTTCGGCTCGTAATTGTTGTAACGCGAAGCCTGCGGAAGCATGTGCCCGCGGTCGTAACCCCATGCACCGTAACCGCGGCCGTTGCCGCCTGTCCCGATGTATTGCTGGTCGCGGGTGGGAATCACGGGCAGCTGGTCATTGGGATCGTAATTGAAATCGTTGACCCGGCTCAAAACGGGCGTTTCGTAGACCTTCTTGAAGATCGGATAAGCCACCCAATGCGAAATATGCCGGTCGACATCGTAGCATACCGAATAGTTGCGCAGTTTTCCGCCCGGAAAGAACTGATTGCTCACAAACGTCGCATAATAGGTCTTATAGATATAAGCGTCGTCGGAACGATATTCGGGCTGTTCGCCCCACGAACGGTCGTAGTCGATGAAGCCCGCGGCCCTCTGCGTCAGCGTCAGGGAGGTGGAATAACCGTTGGTATAGGTTACGTCGATCCGCGCCGTGCGGTCGTCGTCGGAATTGTTTTTGTCCAAATAGAGGTAGGCCGGGTCCCCGACGTTTCCGCCGGCGGAGGATACCTGCTTATTCAAATCGAACGAACACCACTCCGCATCCCCGCCCTGCGAGACGATCGTCGCCTCGAAGGTGATGCCCGACGGGCCTTGGGTCGAAATCTTGTTCGTTGTGGTTGAACTGCTCACGGTCTCTGCAACGAGCGTCGCGAGGGACTCCTTGTCGCCCCCGTCGTCCTTGTCGCCGCATCCCGCAAACAGGACAAGCATCGCCGACATCGTCACGAGCAGCATGCCTATCTGTTTAATTTTCAACATCATTCAGAATAAAGTATAACATTTGGTCCGCAGACCCATTTAGAAACCAAACTCTTGACGGGGAGTTATCCCCGCCAAGAGTGGTTGGTTTTACAAGTCGGTTTCCTCGACTGTTAGAATTATTCGGCAGGATTAATTGCAATAGACTTCAAATACATTGCCTTGACTGTATTTGTTAGCTCAATCGTAATATTACCCGAAACCGGCGAAGATGGAGTAAACGTATAATCCGTAGCGTTCAATACCAGCGTAGTTATTTCACCAATTTGAGTACCACCGACTTTTACCGTCAATTTACCATCACCACCACTGCCAACAGAGGCGTTAATGACAATTTTAGCTATTTTTCCGGAATAAGCTGTTGTTGAAAGCGTATAAGTCCCATTTACAGGTTTTTTTTTGGATCCAAACTGAACACCCTTTCCATTATTCTGATCCCAGCCAATATAACCTACAGCAGATGAAGTCCCACTCCATTGCAGGCTCACCTTTGCCGTTACAGTTCCGCCAGCAGTAGTCATATCACCCGACGCCAACGTCCAAAGATAAGCAGGTCCCTCTGTATCACCGCTCGCAGGCGCAGCCTGCTTCAGAGCAACCGTTGCAACCGTCGCACCGGCAACTTTGGCAACCAGATTGGCCGTATAAGCCGTCTTATCCGTGTTGTCGCCTTTCGCGCTTACGACGATGGTGTTATCAGTCTTGGCGCCGAGCGAGAACTTGTCGGCATTCGTACCCTCGATTGCGAACGTTACAGCCGAAGCCGTCGTGTTGGTAACCGTATAGTTGAGCGTTTGAGCCACGGGAGAGGTTGCAGCGAACTGCTGGGGAGCGGAGATTTCAACAATCGGCGTCGAAGAATCGACCGTCACCGACGTAGCCATCGTCTGGAGATAGTTGGCCGTACCGCCGAGCAGCCAGCCTTCGACAGTCACCGGTTTGCCATTAAACGACGCCCACTCCGATTTGCCATAGGCAACAGAGCCTTTCGTGGTCGTACCGGCGATAACGACATTGTAATAGTTGCCGCTGACAGTAAACTCACCGTTGTATTTCACATACTTGTACACAGCCTTATTTTCCAAGGCCGTTGCGATATAGGCCGTGACAGCCGTGCCGTCCATCACCTCGGGAGCAGGCGTGTTATAGCTGCTCGTACCGGTCTTGGCGACCGAAAGACCCTCCTTGCCGAACTGAATGACGCCATTCCGCAATTCGGTCGTTCCCTTAACGGTAACGGCATCGTTAACAGCTACCGCAGGAGCCTCGCCAAGGAACGCCAGCATGACACCCGACGCATCGCCGATCAGGATACCCTGCGTGTGCATGGCTACGACCGTAGCGGCGACCTCATAGTTCTTGCCGGCTCCGGCTGCGATAGCCTCGGCAACCGTACCCTTCGTATAATCCACCGAAGGAACGACGAGTTCCGAACCGTTGCCGCCTTCATAAAGTTTGAAGTCGTCGATACGCAGACCGTGGTTTTCAAGTCCTGCATAGCCGTCGAAACGAACCCAGATCTTGTCGGTCGAAACACCGGCAGGCAGTTTGAATTCGGCGGTGCAGAGATACCAGTAGCCGGAAGCGACTTTTTTGACTTTCAGAGCAACGGGAGCATAGCTCGAACCATCGGTAGACACCGAGAACCGAATCGTTTCATCCGTCATGTCGCCCAGCACTACGCCATTGGAATAGTTAATCTGTTGAGCGGCAGTAAACGTGAAGGTGAAATTGGTGTTCGATGCGATATTGATGTCATTGATGTTGAAAACCGAAGTCGATTTGTTCATCGAAACATAGGGAGGACCCGTAACTACCGTCGTTTCATCCTCGGCAGGATCGAAAACCTTGCCGCTGTTGGCTACCGAAGCGCTGTTGCCGGTGTAAGTAACGGCCTTCTGATCGAGCGAACCGCCGCGGGTCCAACCTTCGAACTTGTCCACATAAGGCCAGTAGCCATCGACTTTCTCGACCTTCGTGCCGCAGTTCTCGCTGTAAAGAGCGTTACCCGTCGGAACATCGCTGTCGCTCTGTACGACCGTGATCGTAGCCTCGTCCGTAAGCGGGAAGCCCTCGACCGTGGAGCTGGCGGTCAGAACAAGGATTGCGCTGCGCTCTCCCGAAGCCTGACCCAGCGTGAAGGTAAGCTGCGTCGTACCGGTCTTGCCCGACATCGCGCTGGGAGTAACCCACTGCGAATCCCCGGAGTTCTTGAATGTCAGGGTCCAGTCGCCTTTCGAAACGACCTCGACCGTCTGTTCGAGCTTGCCGCCCTCGAGTTTCCCGGCGACAGTCACCGACTCGCCGCCGTTCACGGTAATTTCGGGCATGCCCGAATAACCGCCCTCTTCGTCATCGTCCGAACATGCGCTAAAAGCCGTCACGGCCAGCGCTGCACAGAACAATGTCTTCCAAAAATTTACTACTTTCATAGAGTTGAGTGTTAGTTAAAAAATGTATTGTTTGTAGCCAAAATTCTTTAAATTCACTACATAATGACAATATATTATGCCTCAAAGTTAAAATTATTTTCCGGACCTGCAAAGGTTTGTAACATTCTTTTAATAATCAGATCGGTCCGAATTGCAACCCTTTTCCGTCCGAACAGCAGTTCGCCGACGGGGACAGAAGACCCGGAACATGCGCTCGGGCATACTCCGGGTCAGCAGTATCCGCTCGATCAGCGTATTCTGTCGGCTGCGCGCACCAGCAGTTCGTCGCGGAAAATCGCACGGGCCGCCAAATAGGCAAACAGCAGGCAGACCAGAGGCAGCACAATGGCGGGCTTGAAGCCCTGCGTATGGAACGTCAGGTCGGAGAAGACCCGCCAGCTCAAAAAGTAATAGACGCCTTCCATCACCAGCGAGCCTAACAGCAACACCATTTCCACCACACAGAGGCGTATTTGCAGCAAACGGCGACGGAACAGGAAAATCGTCACCAGCGGCAGCGCACAGGCCAGCGCCAGCAGGACGCCCATATAGACGGTGGACTGGACAAGCTCCCCTTCGGCGGTTTTCAACCCGAAGGCGTAAAGCCCGAACTCGCCGGCGTCACCCGCAAACCACGCCAGCCCCGAAAAGAGCGTCACGGCCATAAGCGCCGCAATGATCAGCAAATAAAGCGTTTGGATTCGTTGTATCATCATTTACAAAGTTTTGTCGATCAGGTATTTGTTCCGCTCGGAAGACCCTCTGTTGATCAGCTCGCCCAAAAATCCGGCCAAAAACAGCTGAACGCCGAGAATTACGGCCAAAATCGCCAGATAAAACAGCGGCTGGTCCGTAACCGCCCGCAGGGGCAGGGCGTGGCTCTGCTTCCAGAGCTTCTCGGCGATGATCCACACCGTCGTGCCGCCGCCCATGAGGAACATCAGCGTTCCGAGGCTGCCGAAGAAGTACATCGGCGAACGCCCGAAATGCGTCATAAACAGCACCGTGATCAGGTCCAGATACCCTTTCACCGTGCGTTCGAGGCCGAATTTCGAACTGCCGTACTTGCGGGCGCGATGGTCGACGACCTTCTCGCCGATGCGGCGGAATCCGGCCTCCTTGGCCAGGATCGGGATGTAGCGGTGCATCTCGCCGTAGACTTCGATCGACTTGACCACCTTGCGGCGGTAGGCTTTCAGTCCGCAGTTGAAGTCGTGGAGCCGGATGCCCGACACGGTCCGGGCCGTCCAGTTGAAGAATTTGCTGGGCCAGCGTTTGCCGATCGGGTCGTGACGTTTCTTTTTCCATCCCGAAACCATGTCGTAGCCCTCTTCGAGGATCATGCGGCGCAGCTCGGGGATTTCGTCGGGCGAATCCTGCAAGTCGGCGTCCATCGTAATGACGACCTCGCCTTCCGCAGCCGCGAATCCGCAGTAGAGGGCCGCGGACTTGCCGTAGTTGCGCGCGAAACCGATGCCCCGGATGGCCGGATACTGCGTCTTGAGCCGTTCGACCTCCTCCCACGAGCCGTCCGACGAACCGTCGTCGATCAGAATAAGCTCGTACGAAAACCCGTTTTCGCGCATCACGCGGTCGATCCATGCCGCCAGTTCGGGCAGGGACTCCGCCTCGTTGTAGAGCGGCACGACGACCGATATATTCAGTTTATCCATCCTTATTGGTTAGTGCCTTCCGAGAAAACGTCGGGATCACGCTTGGTGAAGGCAGCAATAAACAGACCGAAAAAGCCGCCCTTGATAGCCGAGGCGAGCATTCCGCTGAAGAGCTGCACCAGCGGCGAACGCATCAGTTTCATCATCATCTCGATCTGGTCGCCAGTGTAGAACCCGGTGTTCTCCAGCATGGCGATCGACGGGCCGATCATCGCCTCGTATCTGGCCGCAAAGAGCCAGTTGGAGGCGACGCCCATGAAGGCTCCCTCGATAAACCCGGCGCAGAGCATCACGCTGACCATGAAACCCAGGCACTGCCCGTAGCCGTATCCCCTGGCTCCGAAGCGTTCCGCGCGGCGTTTGGTGAGATACCCCAGCAGCAGGACGAAAATGACGAGCGACAGCAGGGACAGCAGCGTGTTCTGCACGTAAAAGCCCAGCACGTCGAAAAGGATCGCGACCAGAGCCATGATCACGCCGTATTTCGCGGCTTCGTTCCAGAAATTCTTCTTCTCCATTTTTCTATTTTGTTTTTAACACTCCGAGGCGCCAGCCTTGCCGCGCGGCGGCATCAGCCCCCTCTTCATTGCAGTTCACCCTTGCCTTCGCGCAGTATCTCCGGCCCGTCGCCCGTCAGGTCCACGACCGTCGTGGGGACGTTGTCGCCGATGCCTCCGTCGATGACCAGCGCGACCTCGCGGCCGTAACGCTCGTGGATCAGTTCGGGATCGGTCGTATACTCCACCACCTGGTCGTCGTCCTTGACCGACGTGGTGATCATCGGACACCCCAGCGCCCCGACCACGGCCCGCGCGACGGGGCTGGCCGGAATGCGGACGCCGATCGTGCGGCGCCGTTCGAGCGCCTTGTCCGGAATGCGCGCCGAAGCCGCCAGCACGAAGGTGAACGGCCCGGGCAGATTGCGCTTCAGAATCCGGAAAACGGCATTGTCCACCCGGCAGTACTCCGCGACCTGGGCGATGTTTTCGAAGACCACGGTGAACTTCTCCTCGCTCTTGCCCCGGATGCGGCGCAGCCGCTCGATGGCCTTCGGCGAGCGCAGCGAACAGCCGAAGGCATAGACGCTGTCGGTGGGATAAATGATGATTTCATCCCGCTCCAGGGCGTCTACGACGCGCTGCAACTCCTTCTCCGAGGGGTTCTGTTCGTATATCTTCGCAAGCATGGGATGACAAAGATACAAAAATTATTTAATCTTACGCCGATTGAGTTCGTCGCTGTACGCCCGGGCGTTCTTATTGTGCTCGCGAAGGGTTTTGGCGAAGTTGTGGTAACCGTCGAATTCGGGCCGTGCGCAGAAGAAGATATAGTCGTGCTTTTCGTAGTTCAGCACGGCGTCGATGGCGTTCTTTCCGGGCATGCAGATCGGCGAGGGCGGCAGCCCCTTGTTCACATACGTATTATAGGGAGAATCGTATTTCAGATGGCGGTAGAGGATGCGGCGCAGGCCGAAATCCTGCATGGCGTACTTCACCGTCGGGTCGGCCTGCAACTTGATGCCCTTCTTCAGGCGGTTGACGTAGACCCCGGCCACGCGGGGCATCTCGTCGCTCTTGCGGGTCTCCTCGTAGACGATCGAAGCCAGCGTCATCACCTCCAGCCGGCTCAATCCGCTGCGCTTGCGTCTTACATCGCGTTCGGAAGTCCAGAAACGGTCGTATTCGCGCTTCATGCGCCTGACGAACTCCCCGGGCGTCACCGTCCAGTAGAACTCGTAGCTGTCGGGAATGAACATCGAAAAAAGCGTCACGCTGTCGAATCCGACCTCCGCGGCCAGCTCCTTCGAGGTCAGCGCCTGCATGATCGCCGTGGAATCGGCGTCGATCTGCCGTGCGAGTTTCTGCGCCAGCTGGGCCGGGATGCGCACGTTGTTGATCGTCACCCGCACGGGGGTCTGCAACCCCAGCTTGAGCATGCGCGCGATTTCGATGACGCTCATGCCGTGTTTGAGCACGTAATGCCCGGGCTTGAAGGTTTCGGCCAGGTTGATCCTCCGGGCATAGGCGTCGAAAGCCCGGCGGTGCTTGATCTGCGGCAGCAGCGAGTCCGCGACCTGCCCGTATTCGGCCCGGGCGCTCACGTAGAGGTCCCGCTCCGTAACGACCGCATTTCCATAGAACTGCTGCCGCAGGACAAGCCCTGCGCCGGCCGTCAGGACGAACGCCGCCAGCAGACCCCAACCTAATATTTTCTTACGCATTTCAGTTTTTTTTTGCAAAGATATAAAATTTTCCTACTTTTGTGCCCGGGTGAGTCTTACACGACCAGCTCCTACAGAATCCCCCAGGCGAGGAATCGAGCAAGGGTATGTGGTCGTAGCGGTGCGATGTAAGTAGCTCACCCTTTTTTTTCATAACGGCGTTTTGACCCGACGGGTCGAAGCGCCGCTTTTTTTTGCGCATACCTTCCGGAACATCCGCTCCCGTTTTGGAAAAATAATTGTATCTTAATCCCGCAGAAAACCAGAAAACGATGGAAAACAGAATCACGACCCTTTTCGGCATCCGCTACCCCGTCGTCGCAGGCGGGATGGTCTGGTGCAGCGGCTGGCGGCTGGCCGCCGCCGTCAGCGAGGCCGGCGGGCTGGGGCTGATCGGCTCCGGCTCGATGACCCCCGAACTGCTGCGCGAGCACATCCGCAAATGCCGTGCGGCCACCTCCCGGCCGTTCGGCGTCAACGTGCCGCTGGCCTACCGTTATGCGCCCCAGCTGATGGACGTCATCACGGAAGAGCGCGTCCCGGCCGTCTTCACCTCGGCGGGCAACCCCGCGACCTGGACCGCACGTCTGCACGACGCAGGCTGCCGCGTGGCGCACGTGGTGTCGAGTTCGAAATTCGCGCTCAAGAGCCGCGAAGCGGGTGTGGACGCCGTGGTGGCCGAGGGATTCGAGGCCGGGGGTCACAACGGCCGTGAGGAGACGACGACGATGGCCCTCGTCCCGCAGGTGCGGCAGGCCGTCGACCTGCCGCTCATCGCCGCGGGAGGCATCGCCACGGGGGCCGGCATGCTGGCCGCTTTCGCCCTGGGCGCCGAAGGATGCCAGTTAGGGACGCGCTTTGCGCTGTCGCGGGAGAGTTCGGCCTGCGAGGCGTTCAAACGGCGGTGCGTAGAGGTACAGGAGGGCGGCACGATCCTGACGCTCAAAAAGGTGATCCCGACGCGCCTCGTCCGCAACGGTTTCTGCCGCACGGTCGAGGAGGCCGAATCGCGCGGCGCCGACGCCGAAGAATTGTCGGCCCTGATCGGCCGCGGACGCCCGAAACGGGGGATTTTCGAAGGCGACCTCGACGAAGGGGAACTGGAGATCGGACAGATCGCCGCGCTCATCGAAGACCTGCCGCCGGCCGGCGAGATCCTCCGCCGTCTCGTTGCCGAATACGAAGCCGCCCGCGGGAGCCTCGGCCCGCTCTGATCCCTCCCGAAATACGGAAAGCCCTACCCCACCCGGTTGCGGACGTAGACCCGCTGCTGCTCCGTCTTCATGTCGACGGCATCGGAAAGCGCCCGGACCAGGAGCGAAAGTTTCTTGTAGCCGTAGTTGCGGGGGTCGAAATCCGGCATCTTCTTCGACAGCACGCTGCCCACGTCGCCCAGCGAAGCCCAGCCGCTGTCGTCGGCGGCATCGTCGATCGTGTTCTCCAGCAGCGTGCGGAATTCGTCGTCGAACGGACGGATGATCGTCGAGGCGTGCCCCGCATCCGGCGACGGTTTCTTTTCCCCGGCAGTTTCGGTGGCCGGACCCACAGGCGCTTCGGCCCCGGCGGATCTTTTCGCGTCCGCCTTTTTCTTCGCAGGGGCCGCCTTCTCCGGCGGCGTCTGCCCGAGGATTTCGACGTAGATGAATTTGTCGCAGGACTTGATGAACGGCTTCGGCGTCTTCTTCTCGCCGAACCCCAGCACCTCCCGGCCCGATTCGCGGATACGGCTGGCCAGGCGCGTGTAGTCGCTGTCGCTCGACACGATGCAGAATCCGTCCACGCCCTCCTTGTGCAGAATGTCCATCGCGTCGATGATCAGCGCCGAATCGGTCGCGTTCTTGCCCGTCGTATAGGCGTACTGCTGAATGGGCGTGATGGAGTTCTCCAGCAGCACCTCTTTCCAGGCGGCGAATTTCGGGTTGGTGAAATCCCCGTAAATGCGTTTTATCGTCGGCGTGCCGTAGTTGGCGATCTCATCCAGAATATCCTTTATCTTGCGGTGCGAGATGTTGTCGGCATCGACCAGCACCGCGAATTTCTTGTCGTTCAGTTCCATAATTAATGCGATTAAAGGCACAAGATACGAAAAATTCCGGCAACTCGCACCCCGCAGCCGCCGGACGGTTCCCTCGCGGACTCCTCCCCGACGCCGCAGAAGCGGGACTTCCGGCGGGATTTCCGGGGAAGTCGACAATTTGTTTCCGCCGACGGCGCACCGTCACCGAAAAATTCGTTATATTTGCAAAACGACAAAACCAAAAAACTGGAAACCAATGATACGTCTCAATGTATTTATCCGCACGACGGAAAGCAACCGCGAAGAACTGGTGCGCACAGCCAAGGAGCTGGCAGCCGCTTCGCTCAAGGACGAGGGATGCGTGGCCTACGACCTGTTCGAAAGCGCCACGCGCAGCGACGTGCTGATGATCTGCGAAACCTGGAGCAATGCAAAGGCCCTCGCGGCCCACGAACAGGCGTCGCACTTCACGACCCTCGTGCCGCGTCTGGAACAGCTGGGCGAACTGAAAATCGAAAAGTTCGTCTTCTGATCCGTTCCCGCGACCCGGGCACAAAAAAACCTCCGCGTTTGCACGCGGAGGTTTTTCGTTTACTCCTCGACAGCCTCGAAGTCAGTCTTGTAGAGTCCGCAGATCGGGCAGGTCCAGTCGTCGGGAATCTCCTCGAACGGCGTCCCCGGCTCGATGCCCGTCTCGGGATCGCCCTTCGCCGGGTCGTAGACGTAGTCGCAGGCCGTGCACTTGTACCGCTTCGGATGCAGCGGTCGGCGACCTTTTGCCAGTCGATCAGCTCCCAGAACGCCGCCAGAAAATCGGGACGACGGTTGCGGTAGTCGATGTAATAGGCGTGCTCCCAAACGTCCACGGTCATCACCGGACGCAGTCCGTCGGTCATCGGGTTGCCGGCGTTCGGCTTGGCGACGATCGACAGCTTCCCGGCCTTGTCCATCGCCAGCCACGCCCATCCGGAGCCGAACAGCCCCACGGCGGCCTTGGTGAACTGCTCCTTGAAAGCCTCCACCGAACCGAACGCCTCGGTGAGTTTGGCGGCCAGCTTCGCGGGCATCGGCTGCTGCGCGGGAGTCAGCATCCGGAAAAAGAAGGTATGGTTCCAGGCCTGGGCGGCATTGTTGAAAATGCCCCCGTCTGCCTTGCGAACGATCTCGTCGAGCGGCATCTCTTCGTAAGGCGTCCCCGCGATCAGGTTGTTCAGGTTGTTCACATAAGTCTGCAAATGCTTTCCATAGTGGTAATCGAAGGTCTCTTTGCTCATCTTCGGAGCAAGCGCTTCCGGTGCATAGGGAAGCTCGGGCATTGTATGTTTCATAGTCGTGTGAATTAAATTCGCTCCAATATAGCGAAATTTCCGGTCGGTTCTTCCCGACAGCCGAAAATGATCATCAATTAAACGAATTGTCGTCTTTCGCGAGGGGCAAAAAAACGGGGGCTTTTCGAAAAAGCCCCCGTTCCGGAAAACCGCTCCCGGCGGAAACGGTTTCAGAAATTGGCCTTGACGCCCACCGTGAAATTGGCTCCCAGTTCGGGATACCAGGGGTATTCGTACAGGCGGCGGTTGACGAGGTTGCGGCCCTCGGCGAAGAGCGTCACGCGGCCCGAAACCTTCCAGTCGAAATTCACCCGCAGGTCCACGCCGAAGGGCGCTTCGAAAGACGGACCACAGACCGGTTCCGAAGCGTCGGTCGTAGCCGAAAGGTCGATCACCGTCCAGCGGCGCACGCCCTGCATCAGCGCCTTCACCCCGAACGAGACCTTGCGGCCCTCGTAGGCGACGCCCACGTTCCCGGCGAACGACGGAGCGCCGTTTTTCAGATCCGTCTCGTCGTTATAGAGATAGCCGTGCACGTCCAGGTCGAATTTCAGCGCACTCACGGGCCGAAACTCGATCTCGCCGTTGAACGAAGTGACGGTCTGCCGCGCCATCACAGGGACCAGAACGCCCTGAAAAACCTCCGAAAAAGCAGGATCGTCCGACAAACTCCGGTACGTGGTCCAGAAAAGATGGTTGTCGCGGACCGACACCCCGGCGTAGACACGGTAGTCGAAGCGGCCGCGCCAGAGACTGCCGCCCAGTCCGAGACGGAAATTGTAGTCCACGGAACTTTTGTCGAGCCACGTCGAGGAGGCGACATAGGGATTTTCCAGCGTCAGCGCCCGGAAGTCGTTCGGCGTCACCGCGCCGTCGGCCTCGAAGAAGGGTTTCAGCCCCGGCGTTCCGAGATTGAAATCGAGCCGGGCGAAAGGAATGACATAATTTTCACTCTTCACGAGGTTCGAGGGTTCTCCTTCGAACTCGGTCCGGTCGCGGTAGTAGTCGGCCCCCACGTCGAAGCGCACGACCCCGCCGGCGAAACCGTAGCGCAGGGCGGCGTGGATCAGCTGCTGGCTGCTGCCCTCCAGCGATTTCTGCCCGGACCGCAATTCGTATCCCGCTTCGAGCGAGAACCTGCTGCGGCCGAATCCCCGGGCGATCTTCGCCCTGGCCCCGAGTGCGGTCTGCCGGGCCTTGTCGCCGTAATCCGGCCACTCGGAGTGGTCGAAGAACATCCCCCCGCGCAGGGCTATTTCAAAGTTCGTGCGGCTCAGGTCCTGAAAATTGTCTCCGAAACGCACCGCGACGTTCGCATCGCCGTAGTCGTTCATCCCCCCGATCCCGAGACCCGCGCCGTCTCCGTCGGCCCAGGCCCCGTAACGGTGATACATCCGGTTGTCGTAGTAAATGTCGCCTTCGAGGATGTGCCGGCCGAAATACTTGCCCGCGGCGGCCCCGATGCGGTTGAACATCCGCGTCGAATTGTTCTTCACCCCGAAATCGTTTTTAATATCGGCGTACCGCCCCTCGTGGTTGACGTACCCCACGACGTAGCCCGTCGACGGATTCTGCGACGAGGCGTAGAAGTCCAGCACCGAGTTGAGCGGATACCCCGCCCCGGCCTTCAGGTAGAAGGGCAGCGGTCGGTTGAACTCCCAGTAGGTCACCGTCGCCGGGCGGATCGGACGCGGCGAGAGCGTCGTGCGCAACGACAGCGGCGTAATGGTGTAGTCGATTTCGGGGCGCATGCGCGCCGTGTCGGTCATGTCGGGCTGGACGGCCAGTTTCGAGGCGCTCTCCACCTTCGGGACATAGGCCTTGGTCACTTCGACCTGCTTTTCGACCTGCGCCGCAGCCAACTGCGGCAGCACCGCCGCGAAGGCGGCCACTATCAGCATCTTCTTCATCGTCAGTTGAGTTTTGCGATTCGCGCCTTCGCTTCGTCCACGATGCCGTCGTCGGCAGGCGAATAACCGTCGGCGACACTCTGCCACGTTGCCCGGGCCTGGAAATTATCCCCTTTCTTCACATACACGTCGCCCAGCAGGATAAAGGCCTTGGCCAGCCAGTAGGCCTGCGGCTCCCGTTCGGAGAAGGCAAAGACCTCCTTTTCGGTCTTGTCCATGTCGCCGCTCCCGAACGTGGATTCGATCACGTAATAGGCAGCCTCGGAACCCTCTTTCGTGCGCACGTCCTTCGCCAGTTCGCGGTAGAGCTTCACGGCCTCGTCGCGGCGGCCTTCGGCGCGCAGCTGCCCGGCCCAGGCGTACTTCGCTTCGCGGAGCGCCGCGGCCCCCGCATCGTCGTGCCCGCAGACGTCGGCGGCCATCGCGGCGATCTTCGCCCCGTCGCCCCCGGCCACCGTCGCACGCACATAGCCCTTCATGGCCTCCTCGCGGCCCGTTTTGGTCGGCGCGGCGTCGTAAAGCCGGCGGTAGGCCGAGGCGGCCTCGTCCCAGCGTTCGTCGGCATAAGTCATCTCGGAGAGCTTCTCCAGCACGGCGACCGTGTACTGGGTCGTCCCCCGGTCGGCGAGCGCCGTGAGCGTCTCGATGGCCTCCCCGCGCTCGCCCGAGCGGAGGTAGCAGTCGCTCAAATAGTAGAGCGCGTCGGTCAGGTAATACCCCTTCGGATAGCTCTGCACATAGCTGCGCAGCGACTTCGCGGCAGCCTCCTGCTGTCCGTCGAGGTAGAGTTTCTGTGCCGCGGCGAACGACAGCGAGTCGCGCGAAAGGGCCGTCAGGTCGCTCTCCAGTCCGGCCTTGGCGGCGTAGTCGAAATAGGCGTCGGCGTCGCCCTGCGAAACGTAGATCTCGCGGATCGACTGCATCGCGCCCCTGGCTTCCGAGGAGTGGGGCGACGCCCCGATCACCCGATCGTAATACTTGAGCGACTTTTGCTTGTCGCCCAGATTCAGGTAGGCCAGCCCGAGGTCGGACAGCGCCTGCGTGCAGCGCGGCGACGACGGATAGGCGGCCACGAACTTTTCGAGCTGCGCGGCGCCCTCGGCATACTTCTCCTGCGCGATGTAGCTGCGTCCCAGCTCGTAGGAGGCTTCGTCGGCATAGTCGCCGCCCGAAGCGGCGATCTGCCGCAGGGCCTGCTGCTTCTGGTCCGTGCGGCCCAGGATGCCGAGCGTCACGGCCCGTTTGTAGCGGGCGTACTGCTGTTCGGGCGTCGCCAGGGCGATGGCTTTGTCATACTCCCCCACGGCCTCCTCGAAACGGCGGTCGGAATAGGCCGCGTCGCCCAACCGGTTGTAGGCGTCGGCGCGGTAACGGTCGCGCGGCGACCAGGCGGCGAGGAACTTTCGGAACGAAGCCTGCGCCTGCCCCAGGTCGTTGCGGTCGAAGGCGCAGTAACCGAGATTGTACCACGCCAGCGCATACTCCCGCTCGGTGCGGGGCGCACGCTTCAGGTAGGCGTTGTATTTGGCCGCCGCCACCGGGTAGTCGCCCTGTGCGAAGGCGATTTCACCCTGCCAGAAGGCATTCAGCGCGGTGTACTTGGGGCTGACGTTCACCGCGGCGGATTCCGTGAGGTAACGCTGCGCCGCACGCATGTCGCCCGCCTTGTAGGCCTCCAGAGCGCGGAAATAGGTGATCTTCTGCAACGCCGCGCGGATGTCGGCGTCGCCCGAGGGCATCTGTTTGATGGCCCTGTACGCGGCATCGTAGTCGCGGGAGTTGTAGTAAGCGGCGATCAGCAGCGCACGGGCCTCCTCCGCGCGCGGCGACGAAGGATAGCGTTCGACATAGCGCGTCAGCACGTTGATCGCCCCGTTGAAGGCGCCGCCGCCCAGTTCGTACTGCAATTTGGCGTAGTTGAACAGCGCGTCCTCGGCCACCGTCGCGTCGAGCGACTCGTCGGAAGCCATCGCGAAGGCCTGCATCGCCGACTCCTTGTCCCCGGCGCGCAGGTAGCAGTCGGCCAGGTGGTAGGAGGCGTTCTGCGTCAGCGCGTCCTCGGCGCCGCACGCCTTGCGCAGCCACTCCGCGGCCTCCGCATAGCGGGCCGTGCGGTAGAGCGAGAAGCCCTCCAGGTAGCTGGCGTCGCGGTCCATCTCCCCGCCGGCCTTCCGGAAAGCCGCGAGGTGCTCCAGCGTCCTGTTGAAATCCTCCAGCCGGAACCACGATTCGGCGACCACGCGCTCCAGCTCGGCGCGCCGCTCGGGAACGGCCCGGCGGGCCAGCGTCTCGCCGTTTTCGACCACATAGCGGTAGTTGCCCTCGCGGAACTCGATCTGCATGAGGTAGTAGGGAACCACGTCGCGGTAGGCGTCGCTGCGCAGAAGCGCCGTGAAGGCCTGCTTCGCACGGCCGTAACGCCCTTCGGCGTAGTCGATATAGGCCTTGTAGTAACGGGCGTGATCGGCGTATTCGCTGCGGCTGCCGATGCGGTCGAAATAGTCGTACGCCTTCCGGTAGTCGCCCCCGGCGAACGCGACGTAGCCCATGCGGATGTCGTACTGCTCGCGGCGCGGCGCGCTCAACGCCTTGTAATCGGTCTGCGCGAAAGCCTCGCGGGCCTTTTCCATGTTCCCCGCGGCGCAGTAGAACGAACCGAGTGCGAAATGCACGTCGTTGGCGTAGACCGATTCGGGATAACGCTCCGCGAATTCGCGCAAGGCCCCTTCGGCATCGGGGCTGCCCAGCTCCACGGCGCAGGCGGCCAGGTAAAAATCCGCCTCCTGGGCCAGCAGGCGGTCCGAAGGCGTCAGCGCCGCCCTGACGCGCAGGAATTCCTGCCGGGCGTCGCTCCAGCGGCCGTAATCGAACAGGTCGCGGGCGCGCCCCGCGAGGGTCTCTATTTCAGGCCCGGCAGCCTGCGCGCCGAAGGCGCACGCCGCAAGGGCAAGGGTCAGCAATGAAATCCGGAATTTTCGCATATGCATTGTTTCACTAAATACGGGCAAATATACGAATTTTTGCCCATCCGCACACTACCAAAGGAACGGAATTTGCCCCCGGGTCATTGTTGAACACAAAAACCGAAATCCATGATTGAAAAAGTAACTTTACAGATGTCCGGAAACGGGAAATTCCGGACCGAAAACGGCACCGGATGCGACGCAATGAATCCCAAGACCCTGATGCTCTACGCCGCGGCGCAATGCTCCGCCCAGACGGCGCTGATGATCATGCAGAAAGAGCGCATCACGCCCAAACGCTTCGAAATCAGCTATTCGGGCGATTTATCCGCCGAGACGGTTCAATCCGAAAGCGTATACCGCTCGTTCCATGTGGTTTACAACGTCGAATGCAGCTCCGAAGACGACCAGGCGAAGGTCGGCCGCGCACTGGAACTGACACACGAAAAGTACTGCGGCATGGTGCAGATGCTGCGCAGGATCGCACCCGTGTCGCGCGAAATCGCGGTGGTCAGCACCCAGCCGGCGAAGGCGTAGAACGCCCGGCGGCAGGAAAAAACGGCGGAGAGATTCTCCGCCGTTTTTCTATTGCGCCGTGATGCGCTGGTAGTCCGACACCGCCACGGCATAGTTGTAGTGCGCCCGGATGGCGTTCGAATAGAGCTGAATCCAGCTCAACTGGGCTTGCAGGACGTCGAGGATCGTCGCCAGGCCTTCGCCGTAGGAATAGGTGCTGATGGAGAGGTTCTCGCCCGCGATGCGGAGGCTCTCTTCCGAGGCGTCGACCTGCGCGCGGCTCTGCACGAGGGCCGTCCAGCCGTTCATCTCCTCGCGCACGATGTCGTCGTGCACGAGCGCGGCGTTCCACTCCTGCTGCAACTGCACGGCGCGCGCGGCCCCCACGGCCCGGCGGCGTTCGCCCCAGTGGAAGATCGGCACGGAGAGTTTCACGAAAGCCGATCCGTCGACGTAGGTCGCACCCGTGCTGTTGGGGTAATAGGGCTGCCACATGCCGCCGACACCCACGCTCAGCTGCGGATTGAACGGCGCGCGGACGGCCCGGATTCCCGCCTCGGCCTGCTCCGAGCGCAGCCGTGCGGCGGCATAGTCGGGACGCCGCTCCAGCGCCTCGGCCGCCACGACCCGTCCGGGCATCGGCAGCGAGTCGCGGATGCCCTGCGCGAGCTGTACGCCGAGCGCGGCGTCGGTTCCGCGGAGGATGTTGAAGTTATGGAGCGCGACCTCGTAACTCTGCTCGGCGCTCACGAGCGAGTATTCGGCCTCGCTCAACCGTGCGTCGATCATCAGCACGTCGCCCTTGGCGATATAGCCCTCCGAAAAGCGGCGGTCGACGACCTCCTTGAGCGAACGGATGATCGCGACATACTGCCGCATCGAGGCGGCATAGAGTTCCACGGCCGAGAGGTTCCAGTAGGCGTAGTCGGCGGCATAGCGCACGTCGAGGCGCGAAAACTCCTCGTCGCACAGCGCGATGCCGTAGCCCAGTTCGGCCTGCCGGGCCGCGGCCCGCACCGCACCGCCGCCGTAGACGGTCTGCACCAGCTGCGGCAGGAGGCTGAACGTCCAGCGTTCCACGCCGTCGAAATGGCGCACGGTCGCCGTGAAACTGCCGTCCATCGCGAGCCGCGGCAAGTAGCCCGTACGGGCCTGCCCCGCCGTCTCGGCCGCCGCATCGCTCTTCGAGGCGGCGATCTTCAGCTGCCAGCTGTAATCGGCGACGGCAGCGCGGTAGTCGGCGAGCGAGGTCTGCCCCAGCGCCGGGACGCAGAGCCAAAGGGCGATTATCGAAACTGTTATCTTCATGGCTTGCGGATATTGTAGAACAGCGCGTAGACCACCGGCAGGACGCAGACCGTCAGCAGCGTGGCGACCAGCAGTCCGCCCATGATCGTGGCGGCCATCGCGCCGAACATCGAGTCGAACAACAGCGGCAGCATGCCCAGAATGGTCGTTCCCGAGGCCATCGCCACCGGGACGATACGGCTGCGCGTCGCAGAGGTCAGGGCCTCGTAGGGGTCTTTGCCCGCGGCCCGCAGCACGCCGATCTGCTCGACGAGCACCACGGCGTTCTTGATGTTCATGCCGACGAGTCCCAGCAAGCCCAGCAGGGAGAAAAAGTTGAACACCTTGCCCGTGACGGCCAGTCCCAGCACCACGCCGATGAAGATCAGGGGGATCATCAGTAGAATGACGACCGGCTCGCGGTAGTTGCGCAGCAGCAGCAGCAGGACGATGAGGATGAGCACCAGCGTCAGCGGCATGTATTCGGCCAGCGCCTCGTTGGACTCCTGCTGGCTCTCCTGCTCGCCGAAGACCTTCATCGAGTAGCCCTCGGGAAGTACCACGGCGCGGTCCACCGAATCGCGCAGCGCGGCGAACAACTGCATGGTGTTGACCCCGCGGCCCGGGTCGCATTGGGCCTTCATCACCCGCTGGCGGTTGAAACGCTTGATGACGCCCGGCCGGAAATCGAAACGGAATCCGTCGGTCGCCTGCTCAATCGAAAAGACCTTGCCCGAAGGATTGAAGATCGGCAGGGCCTGCAAATTGGTCAGGTTATACGAACCGATGTTCTCGTCTTTCAGAAGGATCGGCATGAACTGGTCGCCCTCGCGGTATTCGCCCAGCGTGTAGCCCTGCGTGGCGATGGTGATGCCGCGGGCCATCTGGCTGCGGGTGATACCGATGCGCTGGCCCTTCATCTGCGAGTAGACCGGCTGCCACATCGGCACGCGGTTGCCCCAGCCGTTGCGGATGTTTACGGCTCCGGGGGTGTGCCACATCACCTCTTCGGCCCGGGCCGCGAGACGGCGCAGCGTGTCGACGTCGTCGCCGATGAAGCCGAATTCGATGGCCGCGTCAGGCACGGGCGAGAGCTTGAAGAGCGACGAGCGCAGCCACACGTCGGGAAAATTCGCGGTGACATAGGCGTTGAAACGCTCCTCGACAGCCTCGGTCTGCCGCTTGTCGTGCAGTTCGACGAGGATGTTGCCGAAATTGGGACGCATCGAGATGCTACTGCTGGCCAAGTAATAGCGCGGCGGCGTCGACCCGAGCGTCATCGAGACGGTCTTCACCTCGGGCTGCGCGCGCAGCCACTCCTCCATGGCGAGCAGATTACGCTCCGTATCGCGGATATTATACCCGTCGGGCAGCAGCACGTCGGCCCGGAAATAGGGTTTGTCGAGCGACGGAAAGAAGTTCTGGGGCATCAGCCCCATGACGGCCAGCGACAGGACGAACAGCCCCGCGACCGTCGCCGCGACGGCCCACCGCCACCGCAGCAGGGCGGCCAGCAGGCGGTCGAAGGCGCGGTAGAAGCGCGTGTCGTAGGGATCGCCGGCGACAGGTTTCACCTTGAGCATGAAATTGCCGAACAGCGGCGTCTGCGTCAGGGCCAGCACCCAGCTCAGCAGCAGCGAGAGAGCCAGCACGACGAACAGCGGCTTCACGATCTCGGCCACCGACGAAGGGGCGAGGTACAACGGCAGAAACGAGAATATGGCAATCAGCGTGGCGCCCAGCAGGCTCCACCGCGGGGCGTTGGCTCCCTCGACAACGGCCGTGCGGCGTGCCGCGCCCCGCAGCATGGCCTGTTGTGCATTGTCGGTGACGACGATGGCGTTGTCGACGAGCATGCCCATCGCGATGATGAAACCGGCCAGCGAGGTGCGGTTCAGCCCCTCGCCCAGAAACTGCATCAGGAGCAGCGTGCCGCCGATCGAGAAGAGCAGCGAACTGCCGATCAGCACCCCGGCGCGGAAGCCCATGACGAGCATGATGATCAGAATGACGATCGCAACCGACTCGGCGAGGTTGAGAATGAATGTGGAATTGGCCTCCCGGGCGATGCGGTTCTCGGGATAGAGCACCGTCAGCTCCATGCCCAGCGGCATCTGCCGCGTGAGCGAAGCCAGCAGGGATTCGATCTCCGCACCGGTCTTCACCACGTCGACGCCCTCCTCGGTCGAGACGCCGATGCCCACGGCGCGGCGGCCGTCGACGCGCATCATCGTCTGCGGCGGCTCGGCGTAGCCCCGCTCGACGCGGGCGATGTCGCCCAGGCGGTACTGTTTGCCCGAAGAGGAGATCAGCAGCTGGTCCGAAAGGTCGTCGAGCGTCTTGTAGGTTCCGTCCTCGAGAATCTGTATCTGGAGTTTTCCGGCCTGCTTCTCGCCGCTGTCGACGATGGAATTCTGCTGGCCGATGGTCGCGACGATGGTTTCGGGACGGATGGCGAAATTGGCCAGCGTCGCCATGCTGACATAGACGTTCACCACGGGCGTCTGTTCGCCGTAAAGGGCCACCTTCTGCACGCCGTCGACCGTCACGAGCGCCGTTTTGAGCCGCTGCGCCCAGTCGCGCAGTTCGGACCAGGTGAAGCCTCCGTCGACCGAAAGCCCGTAGTAGATGCCGTACACGTCGCCGAAATCGTCGGCGACGGTCACCGCCGAAGCCCCCGCGGGCAGGCGCGGCTGGACGTTGAGCACCTTGCGGCGCAGTTCGTCCCACAGTTGCGGAATTTCGGCGGCGGGTGTGGCCGGGTCCAGTTCGACCTGTATCTTCGAAAGCCCGTAATAGGATTCCGAAGTGATTTTATGCACGCGGCGCATCGACTGCACCTCGCGTTCGATGGGTTCAGTGACAAGCTCCTCGACCTGCTGCGGCGTGGCCCCCGGATAGGAGCAGACGAGCGACGCCGACTTGATGACGAAGACCGCATCCTCCTTCTTGCCCAGCGTGGCGAACCCCAGGGCGCCTCCCGCCAGCAGCACGGCGAGGAAGAACCAGATCACCTTGGCGCTGCGCAGCGAATATTCGGGCAGGTTCATGGCGGCGTCAGTTTAAGATCCGGACCCGTTCGCCCTCGCGCAGCTGGTAAACGCCCGCCGTGACGACCCGTTCGCCGGGCGCGACACCGCTGTCGACGACCACCCGGTCGCGGCCGAACAGCTCCCCGAGCGTCACCTCGCGGCGCATGACGCGGTCGCCCGCGCCGACGATCCAGACGTAGGTCCCGCCCCCGGCCGGGGCGTAGACGGCCGAAACGGGCAGCGACACGGCATCGGGAACGGGATCGGCGCTCAACATGGTGATCGTGCACGACATGCCGGGCGAGATGCGGTAACGGGCCGGATCGGGGTTTTCGAGAGTCAGCGACACGGGGAATCCCGAGGCGTCGGACGAGGTTTCGACATACTCTTTCAGGCGGGCCGGAATGGCCGCGCCCCGGTAGTTGTCGAACGCGACGGTAAAGCGCGTGGAGCTGTCCCGCAACAGCGGCAGCGCGTTTTCGGGCAGCGTGAACTGGACGGTCGAGGTGACGGGATTGACCAGCCGGAGAATCGGCTGTCCGGCCTGCACGCGTTCGAAATTATCGACGTACTTGCGCTCGACGACCCCGGCGAACGGGGCCTTCAGGCGGGTGTCCTTCAGCAGGTCGAGGGTGTTCTCGTAGGTCGAGCGGGCCTGCGCATAGCGCGTCGCGGCCGCTTCGGCCTCCTGCCGCGACACCGCCTCGTGCTCCAGCAGCCGCTGCATGCGCTGCTGCTGCGAGCGGGTCTCCTCGAAGGCCGAGCGGGTCGCCGCGACCTGCAACTCGATGTCCCGGGGGTCGAGTTCGGCGAGCAGCTCCCCCTTCTTCACGCCCGCGCCCTGCGAAACGGGCACGTCGAGGACCTGCCCCGCCACCTTGAAGGCGAGGTTCACAGCGTCGTCGGGAGTAGCCATGCCGGCGAAATCCTTGTCGATAAGTCCCGCGCCGGCAGCCGTCGCCACCTTCACGGGGCGTACCACCGCAGGTGCGGGCGTCTTACGGGAACACGCCCCGGCAAGCAGGGCGATCGCTAAAATGGGGATGATTCGCATACGAAAAAAGTTGACACCGTTTCCGGCGTCAACTTTCATACCAGCGTCCCGCAGGATGCCCCTACGGACGAATATCGCGACAGTTCTTTTTAGAGGTGATGGTTCCGTCGTCCAGCACGACAAGCCCGTTATCGGCGCGGAGCATGGTTTTCATCGTCGAGGCGTCGATGTTGTAGCACCGCACCTCCACCGTGCCGAACTCGTGCCACGTGACGCCGTAAAGCGGATCGGGCGTCAGGCAGACCACGTGCGCACCCTCCTCACGGGCGCGCTCCGCAAGCCGGGCCATGCGCCGTGCGCACGAACGCGGCAGGCGGTCGAAAGCCGTGACGCAGAGCATGTAAACCCGCCCCGGCATCGTCAGCACCTCCTCCGTGGCGTCGCCCTCGGCGTCGCGCAGGGCGAATTCGCTCACAAGAGGTCTCACGGCCGGGACTTCGCTCGTGGTGCGGGTGTCGACCCACTCCCATTTTTCGGCATCCTGCCACTCGGTGTCTTCCAGCGAGAACTCGCGCTCGCGGCCCGTCCGCCTGTTGCGGTATACCAGCACGGTTTCCGACTCGCCCGGCTCGACGATGGGAGCCTGCATCGCCTCGCGGATATTGACCCCGACCTTATAGGGCAGGAAATCCACGAGCGGCAGGTGGATGTAACAGTAATAGCCGAGGTACATCGCCAGAAAGAAGAACGTGCAGGTAAGCACGATCTCCAGCGGTTTGAAGGCGAAAATCTTGTCGGGCCGGTAACGCCACCACACCACGAAGGCCATCGGCAGCAGCACGACGTTCTTGACGAAAGTCTCCCACGGGGTAAGTTTCAGCGCCTCGCCGAAGCACCCGCAGTCCTCGACGGGGATGAGCGTGGCGCTCAACAGCGTCAGCAGCGTGAAGAAAACCATCGACAGCACGGCGAAGATCGAAATCAGCCGGATACGGACCTTGAACAGCAGCATGCAGCCCATCATCAGCTCCGCTCCGCACAGCCAGATCGAAAAGACCATCGCCCCGGGCTGCAGGTAGTCGAGTCCGTAGATCGAAAGATACTCGTTGACCTTCAGCGCCGTGCCCCACGGATCTATCACCTTCGTGAAACCCGAAACGATGAACGTGCAGGCGAGGATCAGCCGGCAGACGTTGGCCGCGATTTTGAAAGTCCGGGTCTTTCTCATCGCGCGTCGAGTATCGGGGCCAGCACGGCCCGTATTTTTTCGAAATTATGTTCGGGCGAACCCATCGCCCCCGACGGATCGCTGCAATCGACCACACGCAGCGAATCGTCCTTCGCCGCGGCGGCGAGGTACACCTCGCGCACGCGCCGTTGCAGGTCGAGAGCGTCTTCGTGAATGTCCCGGCTGCCTTGCAGGTAGTCGCGGTCGTCTCCCTCGCGGACCTCCGTGAGCTTTCGTTCGGTGAAGGCGAACGGCACGTCGAGGAACAGCGACAGATCGGGGCGCGGCAGGTCGTTGTAACCGAATTCCAGGTCCAGAATCCACTGCGCGAGGCGGTCGCGCCGCTCGCCGGCAGGTAGTTTCGCACACTGGAAACCCACGTTCGAATAGACGTAACGGTCGAGGACCACGGCTTTGCCTTCGGCGATCCACGCCCGGATCTGCGGGCCGGCCGCCGCCCGGTCGCCCGCGAAGAGCAGGGCCACCAGATAGGGGTCGACTTCGTTCACGCCGCCGAATTCGCCGCGCAGAAAGCGGGCGATCAGTTCGCCGTAGACCGGCGCATCGAAACGCGGAAAATGAACGTATTCGCTCTCCACGCCACGTTCTGCGAGCAACTGGCGCAACATCCGGATCTGGGTCGACTTGCCCGCTCCGTCCAAGCCTTCGAGTACGATGAACATAGGTAGTAGTTTTAATTTTCAGTTGCGCAGCATCTTCACGGCCCGTTCGACCCCGGCGGCCAGCGCATCGGCCTCCGCAAGCGTATTGTACAGCGCGAACGAGGCCCGGCACATGCCCGTCGTCCCGTAGTGGTCCATCACCGGCTCGGCGCAGTGCTGGCCCGTGCGGACCGCAATGCCCAGCTTGTCGAGAATCATCCCCATATCATAGGGATGCACCCCCTCGACATTGAACGAGAGGAATGGCGCATTTGCCGGGCGCCGTGCCGTAAATCCGCAGTCCGCCGATCCCCTCCAGCCGCTCCGTGGCGCGGTGCAGCAGCGCCTCCTCGTGGGCTTCGATCTCCGCAGGGTCGAACCGCTGCATGAACTTCACCGCCTCGCCCAGTCCGATGGCGCCCACGAAATTGGCCGTTCCGGCCTCGAATTTCAGCGGCACGGGGGCATAGGTGGTCTTCGCGAACGTCACCGTGTCGACCATGTCGCCGCCGCCCATGAACGGCGGCATCCGTTCCAGCAGTTCGCGCTTGCCGTACAGCACGCCGATTCCCGTCGGCCCGTAGAGTTTGTGGCCCGAGAAGGCGTAGAAGTCGCAGTCCATCGCCCGGACATCGACCCCGCCGTGAACCACGCCCTGACAGCCGTCGACAACGACAACGGCCCCGACGGCATGCGCCGCTTCGACCACCGTCCGCAGGTCGGGCCGCGTGCCGAGCGTGTTGGACGCCTGCGTGACGGCCACCACGCGCGTACGTTCGTCCACGAGCGACGGCAGGAGGTCCGTGCGCAGCGCTCCCGCCTCGTCGAACGGCAGCACGCGGATTTCGGCCCCCTTGCGTTCGGCCAGCATCTGCCACGGCACGATGTTCGAGTGGTGCTCCATCTCGCTGACGAGGATGTTGTCCCCCGCTCCGACGAAGGCGTCGCCCCAGGCGTAAGCCACCGTGTTGAGCGACGCCGTGGCGCCCGCCGTGAAGACGATCTCCTCCTTTTCGGCCGCCCCGACGAACGCAGCGATCCGCTCCCGGGCGGCTTCATACAACACCGTCGCCTCCTCCGAGAGGAAATGCACCCCGCGGTGAATGTTGGCGTTCAGCTCCCGGTGAAGGCGATCGACCGTCTCGATCACCGTCCGGGGTTTCTGGGCCGTAGCCCCGCTGTCGAGGTAAACCAGCGGCTTGCCGTAGACTTCGCGGTGCAGGATCGGGAACTCCTCCCGTATTTTTTCAACGTCGAACATTTCTCACAGGGTTTCGATTTTCGCCGCGGCCCGTTCCAGGATCGCCCCGCACAACGGCTCGATGCCGCAGCGGGTCACCACGTCGCCGACGAATCCTTCGATCTGCAACCGCCGGGCCTGGGCTTCGCTCAAACCGCGCTGGCGCATGTAAAGTATCGCCTCGGCATCCATCTGCCCCACCGTCGCGCCGTGCGAGCATTTCACGTCGTCGGCGTAAATCTCCAACTGCGGCTGGGTCGTGATGCGGGCCGTCTCGCTCAGCAGGATGTTGCGGCTCTGCTGGCGGGCGTCGGTGCGCTGGGCGTCGGGAGCGACGTAGACCAGTCCGCAGAACTCCCCGACAGCCTGCCCGCCGGCAACACCTTTGATGTAGGAATTGCTGCGACAATCGGCGACATTGTGTCCCGTGCGAAGTTTCACCACGCAGTGCTCATTGCCCGCGGCGAGGAACACCCCGCCCAGCTCGTTTTCGGCATCCGCACCGTCGAGGTCGATGCGGTACGAAGCGTTGGCGCTCGACAGCAGCGCCGTCGTCAGGCGGCAGCGGCTGCGGGCGGCCTGCTTCACCGAGACCTCGGCGAACGCCTCGGCCGTGAACAGTTCGGTCAGCTCCAGCTGCGCCCCTTCGGCCAGCGTCAGCGTCAGCGACGACACGTCGGGTGCGGTATGCAGCACGACGATCCGCGCCGAAGCGCCCGCCGCGGCCTCCACGCGCAGATGCCGGGGATCGACCGCCGCAAAGGGTTCGGCCTCGGCCCCGGCGATGCGGAGCACCTCGCCGTCCGCCGCGCGGAACCCGCGGATGATGTCGGGAATCGTCTCCATCACTTGTCGTATTCGTTGATCAGCCAGTCGTACCCCTCCTTTTCGAGCTTGAGGGCCAGCGACTTGTCGCCCGAATGGATGATGCGGCCCTTGTAGAGCACATGCACCACATCGGGCACGATGTAATCCAGCAGACGCTGGTAGTGGGTGATGACCACCGTGGCGTTGTCCGCCCGGTGGAGTTTGGTGACGCCCGTGGCGACGATGCGCAGGGCGTCGATGTCGAGCCCCGAGTCGGTCTCGTCCAGGATCGCCAGCTTCGGATCGAGCATCGCCATCTGGAAGATCTCGTTCTTCTTCTTCTCGCCGCCCGAGAAGCCTTCGTTCACGGCCCGCGAGGTGAGTTTCGACGAGAGTTCCACCACGGCGCTCTTCTCGCGCATGAGTTTCAGGAATTCGGCGGCCGAAAGCGGCTCCTCGCCGCGGAACTTGCGCTGCTCGTTGACGGCCAGCTTCATAAAATTAGCCATCGACACGCCCGGAATCTCCACCGGATACTGGAAGCCGAGGAACAGCCCCAGCCGCGCCCGATCCTCGATGGGCATCGACAGCAGGTCGCGGCTCAGAAACTCGGCCGACCCTTCGGTGACGGTGAATTTTCATTGCCCGCCAGCACCGACGCCAGCGTCGACTTGCCCGAGCCGTTAGGCCCCATGATGGCATGCACCTCACCGGCCTTGACTTCGAGGTCGATACCCCGGAGAATCTCCTTGCCGTCGACCGAGGCGTGCAGATTTTTTACCTTTAACATATCATCAACTTACTATTATTCTCGTTTCCTTTTTTCGCTCTCGCAGGTCGTTTCCACGGCGTTCCGCCGTGTTTGCAAGCCTGACCCCACCCTAAACCCCTCCCTCGGGAGGGGCTTATCGCATGCGACCGGATTGCAGACGCAAACAGCAAACTACCCTACGCTGCCTTCCAACTGGAGAGCCAGCAGTTTTTGCGCTTCTACCGCAATTCCATCGGCAGTTTGGCCAGCACCTCGCGGGCATAGCCGTTGACGATCAGCCCCACGGCGTCTTCCGTCGAGAGTCCGCGCTGGTTGCAGTAGAACAGCTGGTCGTCGGAGATTTTCGAGGTCGTGGCCTCGTGTTCCACCACACCCGTCGGGTTACGCACGTCGATCACCGGGAAGGTATGCGCCCCGCACCGTCGCCGATCAGCAGCGAATCGCACTGCGAGTAGTTGCGGGCGTTCTCCGCCCCCTTCGCCACGCGGACCATGCCGCGGTAGGAGTTCTCGCTCCGGCCAGCCGAAATGCCCTTCGAGACGATGCGGCTGCGGGTGTTGCGGCCGATGTGGATCATCTTCGTCCCCGTGTCGGCCTGCTGGAAATTGTTGGTCATGGCCACCGAGTAGAACTCCCCGACCGAATTGTCGCCCGCGAGGATGCAGCTCGGGTATTTCCACGTGATCGCCGAACCCGTCTCGACCTGCGTCCACGACAGCCGGGCGTTCTCGCGGCAGATGCCGCGCTTGGTGACGAAGTTATAGATGCCGCCGCGGCCCTGCTTGTCGCCGGGATACCAGTTCTGGACGGTCGAGTATTTCACCTCGGCGTCGCGCTCGACGACGATCTCCACCACGGCGGCGTGCAACTGGTTCTCGTCGCGCTGCGGCGCGGTGCACCCTTCGAGGTAGCTCACGTAGGCGCCCTCGTCGGCCACGATCAGCGTGCGTTCGAACTGCCCCGTGCCAGCGGCGTTGATGCGGAAATAGGTCGACAGCTCCATCGGGCAGCGCACCCCCTTGGGGATGTAGCAGAACGAGCCGTCGGAGAAGACCGCGGCGTTCAGCGCAGCGTAGAAGTTGTCGGTATAGGGCACGACGCTCCCGAGGTATTTTTTCACCAGCTCGGGAAAGTCGCGCAGCGCCTCGGAGATCGAACAGAAGAGGATGCCCTTCTCGGCCAGCACCTCCCTGAAAGTGGTCTTGACCGACACGGAGTCCATCACGGCGTCGACCGCGACGCCCGCAAGGGCCATCTGCTCTTCGAGCGGGATACCCAGTTTGTCGAACGTGCGCTTCAGCTCGGGGTCGACCTCGTCCATCGAACCGAGCTGCTTTTTGGGCTTGGGAGCCGCGTAGTAGATAATGTCCTGAAAGTCGATCGGGGGGATCGTCAGGTGGGCCCAGGTCGGAGGCTCCAGCGTCAGCCAATGGCGGTAGGCCGCCACGCGCCGCTCGGTCATCCACTCCGGCTCGCCCTTTTTGGCGGAGATCAGCCGCACGACCTCCTCCGAAAGACCCTTGCCGATGGTTTCGGTTTCGATGTCCGTCGTGAAGCCGTACTTGTATTCCTGCTCTCCGATATCCTCCAGTATGTTTTTCTCGTTTTCTGCCATTACAAGCGAAATATCATGCAAAGATACAAAATTCCATTTACATTTTTACCATCTCCCCTGCAAATCCGGTTCCGCAACGGTCAAACGGCAAAAAAGAGGCGCGGAACGTTCCGCGCCTCTTTCATGCGAAGCCTTCCGGCTACCTGGCGGCCCCGGTATCGTCGGTCGCCGTCCACGTACTGTCGCCGGCAGCCCAGCTGGTCGGCAGGCCCGTGATGTTGGACGAGAGCACACCCGCCGTGGCCGAGAGGGTCATCGCATAGCCGGTTCCCGCGTCGCCGTCGCCCGAGCCGCCGAAATCGGCGACGCTGACCGTATTCGAAGGAATCGCGGGCCGGGCGACCTGCGGCATCTCGAACGGAAGGTTGCAGGCCGGGGCGTGTGCGCGGCATCCTGCGGCGGCTGCCAGGAGCGCCGCGGCTGCGCAAATCGTCACTTGTCTGAAGTTCATAAGAGAGGTGGTTTTATTCGTATACGTAAAATTTTCGCAATTTCAGGTATACAAAAGTACACTGCCCCCGCTTATCGGACAGGGATTTTTTGACGCAAACGATGCACTTTTTCTCAAAACTGTCTGATCCGCGAAACGACGACCGGGGTCCGGGCCGCCCCCACCGACTCCATCAGTCCCAGGACGCATTCGGTATCGCTGCGGTCCTTGAGCCATTCGCTCTTGCGCCAGATCATCTCGAACGCGTAGTCGATCCGTCCGCGGGCATCGGGTGTGAGCTGGAAGAGGTAGCTGGTCTTGTCGTCGGTCTGCGAGACGATCTGCCTCTGCGGCACGGCGACGGCCAGCCCGACGCTCTCGCGCTCCCACTTCACGGTGTCGTTTTCGGGGAAGTCGCGCCCGAAGGCGGCGATCACGTTATCGTTCTTACAGACCTCGCTTTCGGCCATCTTCATCACGCCGGTCGTGAAGACCAGTCCCCTGAAGTCGCCCTCGATGCGGTTTTCGACCTGCACGTCGCCGTGCCCGGCGTAAAGAATGTAGCGCGAGGTCATCGTGATCTCGCGCCCTCCGTAGCGCCACCCTTCGACCCGCATTTCGACCACCGTGCGGATGGGTCCGTCGGCCAGAATGCGCGCTTCGCGGCGTTTGAAATCGGTGATGTGGACCATCTTTCTCTTTTCGGCGTCCCAGCCCTTGAGCGTCCCCACGCCCACCGACCCGAAGACGCGCAGGTTGTCGTGGCCGTAGCCGCGGGAGAGCTGCTCGTCCGAAGGATACCACATCGTCTCGGCCAGCTCGAGCTGCGGACGCTTCTTGCCGTAGGTGTCGACGGTCTGCTTGTTGTCGAAATAGATGCGGTAGGCGGCGTACTCCGACTCGAAGGCCGGGCCGTGGTGGTGCAGTTTATGGTACATGTCGTTCTTCTCCGAGGAGGCGCAGCCGACGGCTCGCAGGGTCTTGTCGGGGTTCTTGAGCCACATCTGGGCATGTACGCGTTTTTTGAAAACGCGCTTGTCGGGGTCCGAGGAGTAGAGAACCTGGAAATTCTGGCTGCCGGAAATGTCGGAGACGAAGACCAGTTCGCCCAGTTCCCGGTCCAACTGGGAGGGAATCCGGTGAACGCCGCCGAGCGACACGACGGCGCTCTGCGCCCACTCGGGCACATCGCGGATCACGACCGGACATTCGGCGCGCTTGCCCGTGACCGTCACACGGTAGAGGCATTTCCGGGTTTTGGCATTCAGGCTGCAAACGGCCCCGAGGGCCAGCAAAAGCAAGAGAATCCGTTTCATGGCTATTCCAGTTTTTCGATGATTCGTTCCGGTCGTGCGCAGCTTCGGAGAGCCGCCGGGGGCAGTCCGCCCGGGAAAGCGCACGGCGCAGCTTCGGGCAGCACCTCGGCGAGCGGCCGCACGAGGCGGTTTTCCGGCGCAGGCTGCGCTGCGGCGGATACCGCGACAAAAGCAGCACACCATATGTAATATGCAACGGGTGCGTTTCAAACCGGGGTCGAGGATTTACGCAAAAATACAAATTTTGACCGCATTTCTTTGTATTTCCCTAAAAAGATTCTATATTTGCACACCCTTTCGGGTTAACAGCCGGAAGGCGTATCCGTTTTAGATCTAACTATTTGATTGGTTCAGCGTCCCTTTTTGCTGGGTGAGTTCGAAACCACCGGTTTGACCATTACCGTCAACGGGGAGATGGTACACTTTTCGACCAAGATGTACATAGAACCCGAACGATGGCTTCCCCTGGAGTACAAGACTAAGGGACAAACACATGAGGAACAGGTGATCAACAGCACCCTGTTCGATTTTCACGCCACGATCAAACGCAAGTACAATGATATGATTTATCGCGGCGAGGTAATAACGGCAAGTAAGATCAAGAGTTCCATACTCTGCCAGGACGAGCGCAGTATGACACTCATTGCGTTATGCAATAAATACATTGAGGACTACGAAAAACTTGTACTGACACAGGACTACGGCCAGGAGTCCTTCTTCCGATATAAGGTTTGCCGCAATCGCCTGCAGGAATTTCTCCGGGATGAGTTCAAGGTAAGTGACCTTCCCTTGCAGGATATCAACAAGCGTTTTTTGGACAAACTATACCTTTGGCTACGCTCGGCACATCGGCTCAACAATAATACTGCAGTAAAGTTTATCCACCGCTTTGCCTCCATATACAAGATGGCAAAAGACAACGGATGGGTTGCAGCAGACCCTTTCAAGCAACAAAAACTACACCTTGACAAGGTGGACCGGGGTTATCTTACGATCGAAGAGGTTTCCCGTTTGTACAATAAGGAATTTGAAAGCCTGCGGCTGGAGCAGGTCAGAGACATATTTATATTCAGCTGCTATACAGGATTGGCGTACATTGATGTTTACAACCTCACGGAAGACCAGCTGAATGTATGGGCTGATGGCAATACCTGGATCAGTTTTCATCGACAGAAGACCAAAGTCCCGTTCAACGTGCGACTGCTGGATGTGCCGCTCCAGATTATTGAGAAATACAAACACTTCCGTAAAGGCAAACGTCTGCTCCCGTACCGTCAAACCAGAAGTGCAACGAGTATCTGAAAGAGATTGCCGAAGTCTGCGGGATCAACAAGAACATAACTTTTCATGCAGCAAGACATTACCCAAATTCTTTCCCATTGAAAACAAACGACTTACAAAGAATTGTTTCTTGATAGGTAACGATTTGGAAACGAGCGAAGTTCCGTATCTTACCTTGTTTTGCATTAAATCAAAAGAACGCTGGCTTCAAATGCAAAGGTAGCATTATTTTTTGAAATACAAACTGTTATAGAGGATGAAATTCCTGTTTACGAAAGGATTCTTTCTTTTATTAGACTAAACCGTACAAGGGCACTTATATATGTTTAGCAGTTCATATATTGAAACCGATGGGCACAGAACTTGAATAGCACATTCCTTGCAACAACATCTTTTATTTCTTGCAAGATACCAAAGACAGCCCTGTGAACCAACCCACTTGTTTATAATGTAAGGTAAATCCATATCTCGCAAAGATTCTATTCTTTCATTTAAGCAACAAACTTCACCATTAAAATTGATAGTTAAATGGCCGAAACAAGAGGGATTTATATACTCTTTTACATAACATTCTTTTAGTGTATGGCATGATTGAAGAATTTCATCTTTAGTCATAATCATTTGTGACTGTAAAGTAATTGTCTTTGTATCCAAAAAAGACCGGGCAGAGAATTACATCCTTTCCTATCTTTGATATTTTGTCCACATCAGAAATCGATGTTATTATATATTTATATAGCAATCTTTCTTCGTTAAAGTTTAGCATATGAAACGGCGTGTGAGAGTCTACCAACAACTCAATTACCAGCGAATCAAATTTACGTAGGATTTCTTTAATATAAGAAAAAGGATATGCTAAATAATGAATTCGGTAGATAACCTGTATATTTCGATCTCTTGCATATTCAAGAAACTTCTCTAACTTACCATATGATAATTCTCCTGACAATATGATTTTCTCCAAACAAAAAGAACGAAGTTGCAGGGAAATCTTTTCCATGTCAATTTCTACACAATTAGTATCTGGGTATTCTAATTGTTGGTATGAGAACGCATTAAGATATGTGAATATTGTATTGTTCAGTAATAATGTAAGGGATGTCAGCATCATATTTGTGTATGACGTGAGATTATAGCCTAAAGCCTTCTTTTCCTTCTGTAGTGAAGTTGCAATCCTTAATTTTCTTTCTGGGATGTATGGCATAAACCCATCATACTGGATGTAATATCCAAAGTGGTTAGTAGCTATCTTTTGCAGCAAGAACTTGGTGTCGCAGTTCTCCTCGATATAGCCAAATCGGTTTAATCTGTCTATATTATGGTTAGCCAATACAACGTCTTTCAGATATACACCTTTGAACGTTATAGTGTCATATATGAGCAGTTCGGTTGATGTCGCTTTGATATAGCAATGTGGGAAAAATATATACAGTCTATTCATTTTATAATAATATTATTTTCAAGAATTTCTATTATATTCGGGTGTGACTCTATGTATGATACAGCCTCTGACAATAGCTTTGCAAACTTATTCTTAGATGTAAATTCTTCGCACTTACCATTGCTATAACAAAAAGAACATTTTGTACAACAAAACTGCATATAGCATTTCTTGCACAAGAATGAAAATTCTGTAATCCTTTTCATGAATCTACTTGCAATATCATTGCAATCAATACGGACACATCCATTGTTGTCTATAAATCTAATGGTGAATCCCTGTTTACTTTCTCACATGGATGTATTTTCCCATCGTAACTTACGAACATTCGTTTTGAGAAAGGAATACAGGTACCTGTTGGCAGTATCTTGTTGTCTGTATTGTCATCTATGAGTAAGTCTGTCTCTTTATTAAATGAATTATTCAATAGTCTTGTACTAAATAGCAATATTCTATTAAAAAGAGGATTTTGAGTGATTAAGCCATGCTCCAACGCAATATCTTCAGGAATTTCAAAAGTTTTGAGCATAGACAATATCCTATCTCCATTTTTTGTGTCCTTTGTAGGAGTATGAACTGGGCTAAAATTTGGTGTCGTATTTAATTGAGATTTAAACCATTCAACTATATTCCTAACGTCACTTATATTGGAAAAAACGGCATTATATCGAAATGTTGCAAACCATTTTGGGAACATACTTTCAACATCCATTAAGTTCTTCATTACGATGTCGAACGATGGGGAGCCATTAGGGGTTTTTCGATAAGAGTCATGTTCTTTGTTTCCGTCAAGGCTAATCAACATTTTGAAATTATGATGTGACAAAAAGTCGGCATGCTTTGATAAAAGCATTGCATTTGTCGTCATCGTAAAAATAGTGAACGATTTCGAAATTCAACACATTTGGCATATTCAACAATTTGACGAATGACATCAAAGTTTACCAATGGCTCACCTCCGTAAAAGCTGATGGCAAAAGGCTCTTTAGGCGCATCCGATTTTGCTTCGCGCTGAAAAAGAACGACCAAATAGTCAATGATGCTTTTTGCTGTTTCAAATTTCAGATTCCCCAAAACGCCCCTTCTGCTGTCAAATGTATCATAACCTTCGCTATAACAGCAATACTCGCATCTGAGGTTACAGAGTGTCGTCGTTTCGAATATGATTTGGGACAAATTTATCAATGCATTTTGTATTGCATTGCCTGTTATGCATGCATCTAACGATGAGGTAAAATCATCGATGTAACCATATTCCCTTAATTGTCGAAGGGTCTCGGTCTCTTTATTTTTACCATTTGATATGATATCGTACAGGTCTTTGGGCAAAGGCAATATCGTCTTCGTTGATGGACTATACAGATAATAATTGCTATGTTGGGTTTGAAAAGCAATGGACTCCATAAATTTAAAATAAGGAAAGCCAAAGTAATAAAACAATGGCTCTCCTTCAATTAGTGATTTTAATCAATGTTCCAACTTCCTGCAGAGGCAACGTCATCACACATTGTGATTTCGCCTTCTCTAATGAAGCACTCACAAGGACAATAGCAATTACTAATGCGAACAACATTGCCTTTTGTCCTGCAATTCTCAATTTGTTTTTGAGTTGTTTGTTCTGTTCTTCTATAACAGACAATTTTAATACTCCCATAAGTTTTTCTTTTTTAAACCCCATTTCATTGTTCACAAGTCAATCGCAGGGGTATTGCGCTTCGACCTGTTTGTGTATTGTTGTTAGATATTCATCCATAGGAATGTAAATATTCTTATCGCCATAAAGAGCATCGGTAAAAGTTTTTGGGAAAGCTGCGTATCCGATAAAGGCTCCTCTTAGCATGTACCCGTACTCTTTATTTTCCACACCTTTATTTTGAACATATCGTTCTATTTGGTCAAAGCCAAAAGGCTTAATAAAGAACGCCATCAAGGACTTCAGTACAACCAGATTATTTGGTATGCTGAATGAAGAACATTGATTATGCTTGTATGCCCAAAACTCTCGAAGACTACGAAGTATTAGCTTGCCATTTTCTGTATTCGCATATTCTCGGCACTTGTATTTATTGGCTGATTCTACTATGAGGTTCAGAACCACATCGTCAGACAACACTCTTTTCTCACTTTTTAGAGCTTCATTAATAATAATGTCAAGAAACGCTTTCTCTTCAACAGAAGCGTTTACATCAATACTCACAGCAGAGTTTCTTAACGATAGGCATGAATAATTAACTTGACCATTATTTTTGCTTGATGTTTTTGCTTTACTGATAAGTTCATTCATAATTTCACTGACACGAACAAACAATGCTCCCAAAGTCGTGTCATACACAGAAGCTCCTGTATCAATGTTAGTTATCTGCTGTTTTATATTACATATGTCTTGTTTAATGGATTTGTACTCGTCATTATCTTCTTCGTATTTTTTGAGTTTGTTTTTGAGATATTGTTTGCGTTCATATTCCAAAGTCCCCTTTTTGAAATATTCACGTGTTTTACCCATCTTGATGCCATTGTTGAGTTCTTGATTCTTTATAGAGTTTAATTCTTCAACCAAATCAGAAGTGCCATCACGATATTCTATGTTGTAAAGCTTATTTTCTAATTCTTCTTTTGAGCCATTAAATTCTCTATTCTGTCAGTACCGCTTACTTGCTTGTTTTCTGAGAGTTCATCCGCACGCGCCTTAGACAATTTTATGATTTCTGAGAACAATTGAATAAGAATGTCGAACAAATTCGTTTTTGTCTTAATGATTCCGTTATATGCAGCCTTGGCTTTTTTTATAAGTGACATATATTCACCTGCATTCGAAACTGCACTTTCAGAAACCATTACTTGCGTATTTAATCCTGCAAATGAATTTTTCAAATCTCGCAATTGGCATGAAAGTCGTTGCTCATGAGGGTCCTCTGCAAATACCATTGCATGGGTGTATGCAACAATCATTCCCTTTAATCTATCATAAACATTGTCTTGGACAATGTATTCATGACGCTGAAAAGAAAAGGAATTCGCAATTCTATCAGTAACCAAAGGCTTCTTTGTTTTACCTGTATTTATCACGAATTCAGATTTATATTTTTCTATACATTTTACCTCAAACAATATTTGTGATTCTGCAACAAAAGATTCAAGTAAATCATTCGAAGAAAACAGAAAAGCGACAGCACCCTTTTTTGTAATAAATTGTTTTACTATATGTAAATAGGGTTTTACTTTTTCTTGACTGGAGTTATATTTGATTTGTCCAGAATTTCCTCATTGACTCTTAAGACATAATCACCATTAATTTCCTTTGTTGACAAAATTAGATAGTTAACTCTTTCATTTGTTCCATCTATATAACGGCTCAAATTGTTGCCATATCCTCTTACTTGATAGAAAGAGAATGGAGATATACTTTCTGAAACAAACGACTCCAGTAAGTTCCATGAATTTATGCCTATATAATAAAACATATTTCTAATTATTTTCTATTTCAACAACATATTCCTTCGATACATCTTTTAAAAATGATGTTTTCTTGCCCGTGTAGGAAATATAAAGATTACGTGAAGAACGAGTACATGCTACATAGAAAGCATTCCTTTTACAGGTATTCGCCTCATTAGCAAATGGAACAAAAACATTGTCGAATTCAGACCCTTTTGCTGCATAGTATGTCAGGATGCATGGTAGGTCATTGTTTGAAAAGTCCAATGTGTTGACAGTTCTAAACGGAACTACATTTCCAGTTCGATAATGAACTTGTGTATTTATCCCTCTTTGTGTTAAAAAATCGTTTACTTCACGCACGTCACTCTCATCAGGAACCAAGATTGCCACATCGTCCAAATCTTCCATTTTTATCCTATTTAAGATGCCTTCTAACTCTTTCTCTTTGGAAGAGTATTTCGTGATAATGGGTTTTGGATAATTAGGATAGTCGCTATTACCACCATCTTTCATGTTATTTGTCATCAAAATCCACCTTGACACTTTGAATTTGCTGAGCTACTTTTGCTATGGTCTTTGGCAAACGATAATTGTAATCTAACGAGAAACGTTTATATCCCAAAGTTTTAGCAATTTCATCAATGGAACTACCATTGAAGTTCATTTGTTGTACAGAATCCCCAAACAAGGAAAGGCTTTTTCCTCTATGGGCTATCATTCTTGATTGATAGTCTGATACGTTGAAATCTTGCGCTTCATCGATGATGAGATAATCAATACGGTCTTCAGATTGTTTGTACATGGTTCCACTTGGAATCAGTTCAAATTTTTTCTGTATTTGTCACGCTAAAGCCTGATGTGTATGGAATTTCTCTAAACCAACTAACTCTTCGTCCAAAGGCAGAGTAGAACTTATAATCAACCCGATCTGCGAAGTCAATTCCATAGGTAGTCTTGTCCTTTTCTGTGCGTTCAAATTTTCTGACGCTTAAATCATTTACCAAATAGAGCGTATTTCTATTTCCTTTCTCCCAATACACATCTCCAGTCAAATCGAAACCGCGGTGAGTCCAAGCCCATTCATATGCTATACGTTCCTTGTCTAAACCAAGTGCCTGCATACCATATGCTATCATTCTCTTCAAGGCCACGGTAAAAATGACAATAGCATAACTTCCTTTATTTTTTGCCTGTAGAGCACGATGGATGGCGAGATTCGTTTTTCCACTACCAGCCGCTCCTTGTACTATTATATCATCGGTTATACTTTGTATGATGATTTTCTTTGCGAATCATCCAAGTTTGAAATAAACCACTTTTCTAATCTCATAACTTAACCGATTTATTAGAGAAAGGCTATAACGAGAATTGGACGGATCTTACTTTTTCAGAAGAAGTTCCAATTCTATCATATCCACATCCACTCAATGCGCATAACACAATGCTCATAACTATTCCTATGACAATATAAAGACTTTTCTTTTCCATTTCTTATCTTTTACGTCGAATTTTTCTCCCTCTCTTCGAAGAGAGCAAGCCTTGATGACCGAGAAAATACATCAAGGAGAGATTGCTAATAAAGAGTTAGCTAAGTTCAAACAACGATCACGCAACAGATACAAACGCAAAGTTCGTAGCCGAATTAAAACTTTAACATTCGCTTATCATGTAATGATGGGTATAATATTTATAATGACAGTATGGGGTATTGCTAAAATAATCATAATGATAGTAACTCCGCAAGACACATACTTGTCTATATTATCTTTCATTATATCCTGCATTATCAGTACCGTAATTAGCATCATCCCTTTGTTAAGAGATCTATTATCTATTTGAGAAACAAACTAACAAGTCATTATAAAAGGAAATTGTTAATAAAGTTTGCGCAACAAGAATATGCTGATTAACAGACATAACTTAATTAGTTTACTTATATGCAACTCCGTCAATTAATAGTCGAGAATTACAAAGGAATAAAAGAGTCAACATGCTTTTATTTTAACCAGTTTGCCTGCATTGTGGGTAAAAACGATGTCGGCAAGTCCACAATACTGAAGGCTATTGACGCATTCATAAATGACAATGCTCCATGCATAGATGACAAAAACCTCTATAATGAATCTTCAACTATTATCATAGAAGCAAGATTTGAATGCAAAGATCTTCCCATAATCATTGATGATGCAGTTTATGTCACGTTTCAATCCGAAGAGCTAGTAAATGAGAACCAATACTTGTGCATAAAAAAAATGTGGGATGTCTCGCAGAAAACAATCAAACCTAAAATTTATGTCTGTCGAAAAAGATATGAAAATTATGATTTTGAAATGCTTGATGAAAAAGGGCTGATTGCCTTGTGTGACAGACTCAATATAGAGATATCAAAAGCCAATGGCGAATTATATAATAACAAAGAAAAAAGAGATAAACTACGTGAATACTGTACACACAACCAGATTGTCTCTGAATATTTTTATGATGAGTTACCAACAACAGGCCAGACGCGAGCTAAAAAGATCCTTGATGCCATAAAACAACATTTACCTTCTTTTGAATATTTTCGAGCAGATAAATCTCTTGCTGATAGTGATACTTCCGTGCAAAAATATTTTAAAGAGAAGGCATATACACTGCTCAAGTCAGAAATTAATACCTTGGATGTTGAAACGGCTATTAAAGAAAAGATATCTGAATATTTATTTAAAATCACAGAAAAAATAAATAGCATAGTTACTGCAGAAGAGCAAGTGTATGCACAAATAGATTTTGATTGGTCGAAACTTATATCGACCTCCTTTAGATGTAAAAAAGATGATGCTAATATTCCATTGGCATCAAGAGGAGATGGTTTTCGACGAATTACAATGCTTTCCTATTTTCAAATGCTTGCCGAGGAAAAGCATGAGGGAAAGAGTATCATTTTTGGATTTGAAGAACCTGAAACATTCCTGCATCCAACCACTCAACTGCAACTATATAATAGCTTGATAGATCTGGCAAATAACGATTATCAAGTATTTGTCACCACGCATTCGCCCAATATCACGGCAGAATCTAATAAAGACGACATTATATTTGTCAAAAAAAGAATAGTGCTAATAGCTATGAGGCTCTACAAGGACAAAAGATTGATATACAAACGATCGTGGACGAATTGGGGATTAAGTCTGACAGCCTAATATTCTCTGTCTACGACAAAATCAAATGCCTGTTTTTGGTCGAAGGCATTGATGATGTCATAGCGATGACGCATGCGGTTGCTAAATACAAAGAAGCAAATATGGTAGATAAAACATTCGAAGAAGCAGGTGTCTTAGTTATTCCAGTTGGTGGATGTGGGGCAATTAAACATTGGAATAATTTAAAAATTATACATATTATATCTTCCTCGATTCAGACAAAACAAGTCAAAAACCATATTATATCTTCCTCGATTCAGACAAAACAAGTGAGGATGCTTGAATGCTATAACTCTTTCAGCAAACTCTGCTCAATTTAGGCTACAAAAAGACGGGATGTGGTGTTATTCAGAAAAAAGCGAGTATTGAACGACACTTTATAATCTATCGTTCATATTTCCAAACTCTGGTACCACCTATAGAAATTGCCTTCTGGACATCTATCATAATGTTGTCAAAATAAAATAATAGGAGGGCTTTTTAGCCACCAAGCATCATTGAGTATACTATTAATTTTTATAGAAATAGGTTAAACGACTTGCATTATTCGACACGCAAAGCGGCTATAAAACAGAAAACCCTGCAAGATCAACGACTTGCAGGGTTTTACTTTTCCGGTCTGCGATTGTTGTTGTCGTTGGAGACCGGGATTACGCGTGATCCGGAAACCGAACGGCTTCCGCCTCCGGACGATATGGCTCCGCCCGGAGGACGGAAGGTTTGGAACGGTTCTTGCCAGACTCAAGCCTGCAATACAAAGTTCCGAGCCTCAAGATGTTAAAGGAAGGGTTTCTGTTCACGTTCATATCCGCCTTCATGGCGCTGTTCCCGGTGGCCAACCCGGTGGGAGCCGGATTCCTGGTCAACGGACTGCTGTCGGGGCTGAACGACGAGGACCGCAGGTCGATCATCCGCAGAATCGTCACCGACTATCTGCTCGTCGGGCTGGGCAGCCTGGCCGTGGGGCATTTCGTGCTGTCGCTTTTCGGGCTTTCGCTCCCGGTCATCCAACTGGGCGGAGGACTGCTGATCTGCCGCACCGCCCTGCAATGGCTCGGCGATTCGGACTCCTCGGTGGGACGGACGCAGGGCAAGGACGTCAACCCCATTCACAAATCGGCCATCGAGTCGCAGATCTTCTACCCGATCACCTTTCCCATCAGCATCGGCCCGGGCAGCGTCTCGGTCATCCTGACGCTGATGGCGTCGGTCAGCATGAAGAACGGCTGGGCGCGGGGCCTGCTCTCCTACGCGATCATCGCGCTGGTCATCGTACTGATGTGCCTGATACTTTATCTGTTCCTGTCGCAGGGCGAACGGATCATCCGCAAAATCGGCAACAGCGGCAGCATCGTCATCAACAAGATGGTCGCCTTCTTCACCTTCTGCGTCGGCGTCCAGATCGTCGTGACGGGCATCGCCAAGCTGTTCAACCTGCATGTCTGACCGAAAACCGGCCTCCCCGTCCCGGCCGGTCACTCCATTTCAGTCAGATGCTTCCAGTAACGACGGGGCATCATACGGCGCTGCTGGCGTTCGTTGATGCGCTGGGGGATCGCCAGCGCCCGGAAATAGTTTTTCCACAGCAGCTGAAACTGCCGCTCGTCCTCGGCGAGCCATTCGTCGGCAAGTTTGTCGGCGATCATTCCCCGGTCGTCCTCCAGCGTGACGCACCGCGCCGTATGCCCGTCGTAATAGTAGCCGCAATCGCGCCGCCTGTCGTAGATCAGCCACCGCTGGTCGGCGAAACGGTCGGTGAAATAGTCCACCGCCAACGGCAGGGCGTCGTGCTCGGGCGTGACGGCGGCGAAATAGGTCCCGTCGGCGGCTTTCTGGAGGCGGACGAACTGTTTGAGCCGTTCCCGCTCGTGGGAGACCTTGAGCGCCAACTGGAAAAGGGACTTCATGTCGGGATCGGCCTGGTCGGCCACGACGCCTCCGCCCTCGTCGAAAACACGGCGCAGACAGCGCAGCATCAGCAGGTCGCCCTGCGGCTGCTCCCCGTGCCAGGCATAGACGAACATCGAACGGGTGCGGGCGGTCAGCCGCCGTTCCAGTCCCCGCCACACACGGCCGGCATGCGCCTCGTCGGTCGCAACGTCGTGGACGCGCTCCGTAAAAAGCGGTTCGGGTTCCCCGGGGCCGATCAGTGCATCGGGAAACGCCCGCATCGAGTAGGCATCGAACAGAGCCGAGAGCAGCCCGTCGAAGGATTTGTCGTATCGGAAAACCAGCATCGCGTCAGAAAAGGGTCAGTTGGCCTTCGTTATTACCCGTTTTCCGCCGCTGCGGAGCGGTCAGCAGGCGGCGCACCTGCTCGGGGCGCAGTTCGTTGACGCCCTGCCCCGCAGTAAGTTCCCGGCAGCTGATGAAATACTGCGCCTTCTTCATCACCACGCCGATCTGCCGCAGCGACTGCTGCGTCAGCGTCCGGTAGCGGCGCGAGGAGACGATCAGCCGGGCCGACTTGACCCCGATGCCCGGCACGCGCAGCAGAGCCTCGTAGTCCGCACGGTTGACATCGACGGGAAAAAACGCGGGATTCCGCAAAGCCCAGGCCAGCTTGGGGTCGATGTCGAGATCCAGCCGGGGCGTCTGCTCGTCGGCGATCTCCTCGGCGCGGAACCCATAGAAACGCATCAGCCAGTCGGCCTGGTAGAGCCGGTTCTCGCGCACGAGCGGCGCCTTGTCGAGCGCCGGAAGCCGCTTGTCGTAGGGATTGACGGGAATGAAGCCCGAGTAGTAGACCCGCTTCATCGTGGGCCGTCCGTAGAGGGCCGACGAGAGCAGCAGGATGTCGCGGTCGCTCTCGTCCGTGGCCCCGACGATCATCTGCGTGCTCTGCCCGGCAGGAGCGAAGCGGGGCGCATGGCGGAAGCGCGTACGCTCCTCGGCGCTCTGGAGCACCCCCTGCTGGATGTAGCTCATCGGGCGGTAGATGCTTTCGTAATTCTTGTCGGGAGCCAGCAATTGCAGGTTGCGTTCGGTCGGGATTTCGATGTTGACGCTCATGCGGTCGGCGTAGCGTCCGGCCTCGGCCACCAGTTCGCGGCTGGCACCGGGAATGCTCTTCAGATGGATGTACCCGTTGAAACGGTGCACCGTGCGCAGATCGCGGGCCACGCGGACCATGCGCTCCATCGTATAGTCGGGATCGCGGACGACGCCCGACGAGAGGAAAAGCCCCTCGATGTAGTTGCGGCGATAGAACTCGATGGTCAGTTCGGCCAGTTCGCCCGGCGTGAAGGCGGCGCGCGGAATGTCGTTGCTGCGGCGGTTGATGCAGTAGGCGCAGTCGTAGATGCAGACGTTGGTGAGCATGATCTTCAGCAGCGAGACGCAGCGTCCGTCGGCCGTAAAGGAGTGGCAGATGCCCCACCCCGCGGCGCTGCCCACCCCGCCCGCACGATGCTTGCGCGTCACGCCGCTCGAAGCGCACGAAACGTCGTATTTGGCCGACTCGGCCAGCACCTTGAGTTTTTCGAGCACCGTCTCCTTCATGGCGGCAAGTTATCGCTTTTTTCGGGAAAAACAGAGGTCCCGCGGGTAATTTTTCGCTCTTTTTCCCGATGTCGCTGGGCGTGTGGAAAATAGGGAAAAACAAAAAACGGGGCGGTAAAAACCGCCCCGCTCCGTATGGTATGGGGAGAAACGCTCTCCCGGAGATCCGTTCTGAAATAAAATCCGGAATTAGTACCGGTTGCGACCGTAACCGCCGCCGTTGCCGCCGTAGCCTCCGCCACGGTTGCCGCCGTAACCGCCTCCGCGATTGCCGCCGTAGCCGCCCGAAGAGCGCTCCTCGCGGGGACGAGCCACGTTGACCGTGATCGTCTGACCCTCGAAGCTGGTTCCGTTGAGCTGGTCGATGGCCTTCTGACCCTCTTCCTCATTGGGCATCTCGACGAAGCCGAAACCGCGCGAACGGCCCGTCTCCCGGTCGGTAATAACGTTAGCCGACGCTACTTCGCCGAACTGCATGAATAAATTTCCTAAGCCCTCACTGCTCGTGCCCCAGCTCAGATGCGAAACATAAATGTTCATTCTCTTGATAAGTTAATTAAAAAAGTGTTATTTGTTACTGATAACTATTCGTACTGCATTCATTCCCCGCGTGCCGCGTTCGAGTTCGAACGTCACCCGGTCCCCTTCGGCAATGCCCGCCGGGGCGTTGGTGATGTGAAAAAAGTATTTCTCGGAACTGGCGGCATCCTTGATGAAGCCGTAGCCTTTGGATGCGGTGAAATATTCCACCCGGCCGCTCATCGGCTCCTCCTCCTCGATTTCCGACTGTCTCGGGACCGAAATTTCGATCTGCGAGGCGTCGATCTCCTCCTTGGGCTTCACATCCTGCGGGGTCGTGTGAAGGACGCCGTTTTCGTCGACATACGCCAGCATGTCCTCGAAACTGCGGCTCCCGCCGCTCAGACGCTCCTCCTTTTTCTTCTGCTTGTCCTGACGTTTGGTCTGCTTTAATTTCTCTCTTTCTCTCTTTCCCGATGTAATTCGTTTGGCCATTTATCAATTATTTTTTTGCAAATACCGAAGCGCACAAGGCGCACCGCTCCCAACAAAAGAGCAAGCTAATGAGGTCGATTTTGAGAATGGGGGAAACCGCGATGGACTGCGGGATCAAACACTTACAAAGAAAGATTCAAAACAAAACTCGATTGTTTGGCAACAAAGATACACATTTTATTCCAGAAATCCTATTTTTCCGGATTTTATCTCTTCCGCCGCATCTTTTTACCCGCCGAAAGCCCTCTGCCGCCCCTGTATTTCAAATTCGTTTCAGATTTACGCCCCAACTTTGCATCGCGGTTCCCCGGACTCTGCATATTTTTTGTACTTTTGTCCGACATGCAACCGAAAGAGAATTAACAGAAAGATACGATGAAAAAATTCCCGATCCTGCTCCTGCTGACCGCCTGCTGGTCGCTGGCCGCGGCACAGGAGAGGCCGCAGGTCCCTGCGGCGCAGAAACGCAACCTCCGCACCGAAATCATCGCGGCCGATTCGACCGGCGAACTGCTGGCACAGCTGCGCAACATGCCCAACATCGAGATCGGCAAGGGCATCACCTTCCGGCCCAAAAACGACTGGTTCGAACTGACGATGCGCTTCCGCATGCAGAACCTTCTGGCGCTGTCGTTCGACGACGACTTCACGCTCACCAAGACCGAGGCCCGCGTCAAACGGCTGCGGCTGCGCTTCGACGGTTACATCTATTCGCCCAAACTGGTCTACTCGGTCCAGCTGGGATTCACCTCCTACGACACAGAGCCGCTGCCCGGCGGCGACATGAACATCGTGCGCGACGCCATCGTCTACTACGTGCCCAACGCCACCTGGAACATCGGCTTCGGGCAGACCAAGATCAAGGCCAACCGCGCGCGGATCAACTCGTCGAGCGCCCTGCAATTCGTCGACCGGAGCATCGTCAACAGCGAATTCAACCTCGACCGCGACTTCGGGTTCTTCGGCGAATACAACATGCGCCACGGCGAGGGCTTCAACCTCTCGGCAAAGGGCTCCGTCACGCTGGGCGAAGGCCGCAACTGGGGCAGTTCGCCGACCGGAGGGCTGGCCTATACGGGGCGTCTGGAACTCTATCCGCTGGGACGCTTCAAGTCGAAGGGCGACGTCATCGAGGGCAACTACGAATTCGAGGAGCGGGTGAAGATTCTGCTCGCCGGAGCCTACTCCTACAACCACAAGGCCTCGCGGCTGAAGGGTCAGCGGGGAGCCGTGATGCCCGGCGACGCCACACGCAACCTGGGGTCCTATTTCGTCGATTTCATCCTCGAATACCGGGGCTTCGCCTTCTACACCGATTTCATGGGCCGTTCGTGCAGCGACCCGCTGTTCAGCCCCGAAACCGGAGCCTTCGTCTACAACGGGCAGGGTCTCAACGTGCAGACCAGCTACCTGTTCAACAAAAAATGGGAAATCGCCCTGCGCAACTCGACGCTGTTCCCGGACAGCGAAGTGCAGCCGCTGGCCGGATACCGCAACTGGAACCAGACCACGCTGGGCATCACGCGCTACATCATCGGCCACAGCCTCAAAGTGCAGGCCGACATGTCGTACAACACCCGGAGCAGGTCCATAGACCCCAATTACAACCGCTGGGAGATCCGCTTCCAGCTGGAGCTGGGGCTTTGACGGAGAGAAAAGGCCGTCCCGAAAAGTCCCCCGGAAAAAAAGTCACCCCTGCCGGAAGCTCTCCGGCAGGGGTGAAATCGTAAAAATCAGACTTCTCGGGCGACACCTATATATATTACAGGATTTTCAGGGCAATCTGCGCGCACGCCTCTGCATCGGCCAGCGCGTGGTGGTGGTTTTCGAGTTCGAAGCCGCAGGCGGCGGAGACGGTGTGCAGCTGATGGTTGGGCAGGCGGCGGCCGAAGGTGCGGCGCGAGGCCCGACAGGTGCAGTAGAAGGTATAACCGGGCCAGGGCATGCCGTACAGTTCGAAGACGGCCCGCAGGCAGCCTTCGTCGAAGGGCGAGTTGTGGGCCACGAGCGGCAGCCCCTCGATACGGGGTTCGATTTCGCGCCACACCGACGCGAAATCGGGGGCATCAGCCGTATCTTCATAGCGCAGACCGTGGATGGCCGTCGTGAAATGGCTGTAAAAATTGGGACGGGGACGGATCAGGCGGTAAAACGTATCGACCACCTCGCCGCCGCGCACGACGACGACGCCCACCGAGCAGACGCTCGTGCGCTTGCCGTTGGCCGTTTCGAAATCTATGGCTGCAAAATCTTTCATCGTATCGGTATATGCGAGCTGCAAATATACGCATTTCCGCGTCGGAGCGTACACCCCGAGCGAAAAAACTCCGTGTTTCGCCGACAAGAGGCCCCGTTCCGATCAGGTCCCGGAAAGCTCCGCGGCATCGTCCCCGAGACCGATGGACTGCACCCGCTGTTCGAAATCCCGCTCCGGAACGAGCGAACGCAACCGCATGCGCGAACGGTAGCTGTACACCGTATTGACCGAACAGTGCAGCAGTGCGGCGATGGTCGCCGTGTCGGTGATGCCCAGCCGGACCAGCGCGAAGATGCGCAGTTCGGTCGTGAGGCTTCCCGGACGGCGGACCCCGATGCGCGCATCGTCGGCGAGCAGACGGTTGAACTCCCCGATGAACGAGGGGAAAAGCCCCAGGAAGGTGGTGTCGAAATTGTGGTAGAACTCTTTCAGTTCGTCGCTCCGGACATCGGTTCCGGCGTACTCGCGGCGCAGCTCGTCGGAACGGCCGTCGCGCAGCATCCGGCCGACATGACGGTAGGTGTCGGCCAGTTTGTAGATATATTCGGAGATCGTCTTCAGGAACCCGCCGATATAAACCTCCTTGATGCGGTTGGCGTCGGCGATGCGGATGTTCTGCCGGCTCAAGTCGGCATTGGTTTCGCGCAGGCTCGCAGCCAGCTCGGCCAGTTTCCCGTTCGACTCGCGCAGGGTCTGCTGCACGGCGTTGAGCCGCCGGTTCTGGCGCAGGACGAACAGCACGCCTCCGATTGCCGAGAGGGCGAAAAGAAAGGCCAGAAGGATCAGCGCGACGTACATCGCGCGCAGACGGGCATTGCGCTCGCTGTACGCCTGCTCGATCTGGGGCAGAATCGCCATGTCGCGCCACGAACGGATAGGCGAATTGTAGGCCTGCGTGTCGTTGATCGCAACGCGGATACACCGCATCGCCCGTGCGGCGTCGCCCCGGCGCAGCAGCTCTTCGGCCACGCCGCCCAAGGCGCCGTAGTCGCGGACAGCTCCCCTGCACGTCGGCCATGGCGGCGCGCACGAGCCATTCGAAACGAGCCGCTTCGTCGCCCCGGAACCTTTCGGTCTCCGAACGGTAGAACGCCGCCCGGGCATAGTCGTGCGACGCGGGCGGAGCGCATGCCAACGCACTGTCGCAGGCCGCGGCGGCACGGTCGTAATCCCCTTCGTCCACGGCGACGAGGTAGGCGAAATAGAAACGTTTCGAAATGTCGCCGGTGGTTTCCAGCGCACGGCGGGCGTAGTACTCCTCGCAGGCCCGAAACCGGTCGCGCTCCGCCCCCGGCTCGCTCTGGCTGCGGCACTCGCGGTTCTGGCGATGCTGCGCGGCATAATAGGCCGCCTGCGTCGCACGGCTCATATGCAGCGTGTCGGTCACCCCGGCCAGCACCCGGTCGGCTTCGAGGAAGCGGCCGTTCATGCTGTAACACATCGCCATGACCGATTTGGCGCGGATCGTCAGGTCGGCATTCCCCGCCCTTTCGGCCAGCGCGACATTCCGGCGCAGGTAGGCGATCGTCGAGTCGCTCTGGTAGGCGAAATAACGCTCCGCGATCTCCGCCGTGACGGCATAACGCGCCCCGAACCCGAGGGTGTCGCCGCATAGCAGGGATTTGAGCGAGTCGAGGCGCGCTTCGTGACGGAGCAGGAACTCCTCGCGGCGGTCGAGCAGACCGTCCAGGCGGCGAAGCAGCGTATGTATGTCCGAAGGTTCCCCGGCACGCAGACCGGATGCGGAGACGACGAGAAAGGCCGCGAAAAGGAGAGGCAGTTTTTTCATTTCAGGCAACGGATTTGCACAAATATAACGATAAAAAGCATGCAAAAGCAAATTATCAGGCCTGTTTTATTTGTATAATTCAACGCCATCCGAAGCATCAATCAACTGGTTTTCAGAAAACTGACAGTTCATATCGTTTATATTTTTCCGAAGAGCCGTTCCGGCGGGCCGTTCATGCGCTAACTTTGCAGAAGACAGAAACGCAAACCAATTCAAAAAACGATGAAAACCTCCGTAAAACTTTTGCTCGCCTTCGCAACGGCAGCCGCGGCGATCGCACCGGCCGCCGCCCAGCAGGTCGTAGCGTGGGACGAGGCCTACCGGCAGGCCGACGCCCGGATCGCACAGCTGACCCTCGACGAGAAGATCTCGTTCATGCGCGGCTACTCCTCGTTCTTCTTCTACGGCGTGCCCGAGAAAGGCATGCCCTACATCTATCTCTCCGACGCCACGCAGGGCGTGCACATGCGCGACAACCTGTCCGACCCGACGATGGTCCGCCAGCTGGAGCGTTCGACGGCCTTTCCGTGCCCGATCTCCCTCGCAGCGACCTTCAACCCGTCGCTGGCCTATCGTTATGCCGAAGCCGTAGGCGAAGAGTGCCGCGCCGGAGGCATCGAAGTCCTGCTGGGTCCGGGCATGAACATCTACCGCAACTCACAGAACGGACGCAACTTCGAATACATGGGCGAAGATCCGCTGCTCGCCTCGGCGATGGTCGCCGAGTATGTGAAGGGCATGCAGTCGACGGGAACCGTGGCGTGTCTGAAACACTTCATCTGCAACGAGACGGAATTTTACCGCCGCCGCTCGAACTCGATCGTCGACGAACGGGCGCTGCACGAACTCTACCTGCCGCCGTTCAAGGCCGGCATCGACGCTGGCGTGGGTTACGTGATGACCTCCTACAACCGCCTCAACGGCGAGTGGGCCGGGCAGAACGCCGACCTGATCCGGCGCATCCTGCGCGGCGAGCTGGGATTCCGGGGCTGCGTGATGAGCGACTGGTCGTCGGTGAACGACACGGAGAAGGTGGTCAAGAGCGGCCAGAACGTCGAGATGCCGGGCCGCAAGGAGTTCTTCGGCGAGGTGCGCGCGCTGCTCAAGGAGGGCCGCATCACCGAAAAGGACATTGAGAAAATGATCCGCCCCAACATCGCCACGAGCATCGCCTTCGGACTTTACGACCGGGAGAAGTACGTTCCCGCCCTGCTGGAGAAATTCCCGGCGCACAAGCAGACCGGCTACGACGTGGCCGCCGAGGGCATCGTACTGCTGCGCAACAACGGCATCCTGCCCCTCGCCGAAGGCCGCAAAATCCTGCTGACGGGACGCTTCACCGAGCAGATTCCCCGCACGGGAGGCAGCACGTCGTCCTCGGCCGAGGTGCTGGGCTACGACAACGTGACGCTGACCGCGGCGCTCCGCGAGGTCTACGGCGATGCGGTCCGCGTCGTCGAAAAACCCTCCCGCGAGGAGCTGGCCGCCGCCGACGTGGTGCTGCTCTCGACGGGCACGATCGACGTGGAGTCGTTCGAACGCCCTTCGCGCTGCCCAAGGAGGAGGAGGCCTTCATCCGCACGGCCGTCGAGTCCAATCCCAACACCATCGTGCTGGTCAACTCGGGTTCGGGAATCCGCATGGGCGGCTGGAACGACAAAGCCGCAGCGGTGATCTACGGCTGGTATCCGGGCCAGAGCGGCTTCACGGCGCTGGCCGACATTCTTTCGGGCAAACTGTCGCCCTCGGGCAAACTGCCCATGACCATCGAGAAGGAGTTCAACGACTCCCCCGCCAAAGGCACGATGCCCGCCGGCGCGGAGTTCTACAACAAGGCGCCCCGCGCCTACAACGAACGCCTGATCCAGCTCTACGACATCGACTACAAGGAGTCGGTGCTGGTCGGCTACCGCTGGTACGAGACCAAGGGCATCGCACCGCTCTACCCCTTCGGATTCGGACTTTCGTACACCACGTTCGAGCTTTCGAAACCCCGCGCCCCGAAGGCGTTCCCCGCCGACAAGCCGCTGAAAGTGAGCGTCACGCTGACCAACACGGGCGATCGCGAGGGCGCGGAGGTCGTGCAGCTCTACGTCACGGAGAACGCCCCGACGGTCCTCCGGCCGAAAAAGGAGCTGAAAGGCTTCCGGAAAGTGACCCTGGCCCCCGGCAAAAGCGCCGTCGTGGAGTTCGAACTCGACCGGCAGGCGCTGGCGTTCTGGGACACGCAGTCGCGCGGCTGGAAGGTCAACCCGGGCGAATACACCCTTTCGCTGGGAACCTCGTCGGCCGACATCGCCGCCACGCTGCCCGTCTCGGTGAAATAACCCCGCAGCGGCAAGAAAGGACCGCATCCGCGGAGAGTTCACTATTGACTATCGTAAACGAGGTTTCGGTTTCCAGGCCGTCGCCTCGTTTACTTTTTTTGCCTTTCATTGCGCATCATGCTGAATTACAACATGCAGTCTCTCGCCTTCTCGCCCATTCCCGAACAGAATCCGATCGAAGCATACGGCAATATGCTGCATTCGGACGGATTCATCTCCGTTTCCGGCATAAATCGCCGAAAAATTTGCCGGTCCCGTATGAACCGTTAATTTTGTATATGGATTCAGTTTGTCGGAATGCGTAAATCGGTATTCATACTGCTAACGGTTTTCATGGCCTGCCTGCTCTGCAAGGAGTCGGGGAACAGGCCGGACGCTCCATGGAAATTCACGAATGAAACGTTCCTAACCCGTGGGGGGGGGAATTTACTTGCCGACCAATGGCAATGTGAATACGTCTATAATTCCGATTTAAGTCTTACCGGTGTCTTGCAGGAGTGCGAAAAAGCACGCACGTCCGTATCCATGTTCCAGCGCGGAGCCCAAGGGCGCTCGCGTGCTGCGTTTTTATCAATGTGTTGCGTCACATACGGTATTTCGGGCGTTGCCGGACTCGTTGCAAGGGTGCACAGAAAAGGTTTCGCTGCCGGACTGCATGCCGTAGACCATTACGTCTACCGTCTGCGCCGGCTCATTATTTAGCCATACGGCAAGAAGATTCACAAAAAGCCATGCACGCTAGCCCGTCCTAAACAAAAAATGCGCGTACACTGCGGCATAATGCCCGGCCGCATCAGGCCCCGACAATCAAGGCCCGCATGCGCTCCCCGTTTTCAAGCCCGTCACCGTGTCCTTCATTTTTTCACCCGCACCTCGTACAGGTCGCTGCGGCGGTCCTTAAGGTTGCAGACCTCTTTCGGAATTTCCATGACGACGGTCGGAATAGGCGAAACGCCCGCTGCGGATTGCAGTTCAGAACGATGCATATAAACAAAAGCAAACGAGGCGACGGCTGGAAACCGAAACCTCGTTTACAACAGTGAATTTCCCGCGGATGCGGTACTTTTTCATAACGGGAATCCCCCTACTCCCACTCGATGGTTGCGGGCGGTTTGGAGGAGATGTCGTAGACTACGCGGTTGACCCCCTTGACCTTGTTGATGATGTCGTTCGACACGTTGGCCAGGAACTCGTAGGGCAGGTGCACCCAGTCGGCCGTCATGCCGTCCGTGGAGGTCACGGCGCGCAGGGCCACGCAGCTCTCGTAGGTGCGCTCGTCGCCCATCACGCCGACGCTCTTCACCGGAAGCAGGACAGCCCCCGCCTGCCACACCTGGTCGTACAGCCCGGCGGCGCGCAGCGAGTCGATATAGATTTTGTCGACGTTCTGGAGGATTTCGACCTTCTCGGGCGTGATGTCGCCCAGAATGCGGATCGCAAGGCCCGGGCCCGGGAAGGGATGGCGGCCGATCAGCTGATCGGAAATGCCCAGCGAACGACCCACACGCCGCACCTCGTCCTTGAACAGAAGCCGCAGCGGCTCGACGATCTTCAGGTTCATCTTCTCCGGCAGCCCCCCCACATTGTGGTGCGACTTGATCGTGGCCGAAGGGCCGTTGACCGAACACGACTCGATCACATCCGGATAGATCGTACCCTGCGCCAGCCACTTGACGTCCTTGATCTGAATGGCCTCCTCGTTGAAAACCTCCACGAAGTCGCGGCCGATGATCTTGCGCTTCCGCTCGGGGTCCGTAACGCCCGCCAGATCGCCCAGGAACTTGGCCGAGGCATTCACGCCCTTGACGTTCAGCCCCATGTGCTTATAGGACTCCAGCACCTCCCCGAACTCGTTCTTGCGCAGTAGTCCCGAATCGACGAAGATGCAGTAGAGGTTCTTGCCGATGGCCCGGTGCAGCAGCACGGCCGCCACCGACGAATCCACGCCGCCCGAAAGCGCCAGCACGACCTTGTCGTCGCCCAGCTTCTCGCGCAGTTCGCGCACGGTCGCCTCCACGAAACTCTCCGAGGTCCACGACTGCCCGCAGCCGCAGATGTCCACGACGAAGTTTTTGAGCAGCTGCGTGCCGTCGGTCGAGTGGTAGACCTCGGGGTGGAACTGGATGCCCCACGTCCGCTCGCCCTCGACGTGGAAGGCGGCGACGCGCACGTCCTCGGTGCTGGCGATCAGTTCATAGTTGTCGGGCACGCGCGTAATGGTGTCGCCGTGCGACATCCACACCTGCGTGCGGGCCGGAAGGCCGCGCATCAGCGCATCCGAGGCGTCGCCCACGGTGAGCATCGCACGGCCGTATTCGCGGCTGGGCGCGGGCTGCACCTCGCCGCCGAAAGCCGAGGCGAGGAACTGCGCGCCGTAGCAGACGCCCAGCAGCGGCAGTTTGCCCTTGATGGCCGAAAGGTCGGGAGTCGGGGCCTGTGCGTCCCGCACGGAGAAGGGACTGCCCGAAAGAATCACGCCCCGCACCGACGCGTCGATCGCCGGAATCTTGTTGAAGGGGTGGATTTCGCAATAAACGCTCAGTTCGCGTACGCGGCGTGCGATCAGCTGCGTGTACTGCGAGCCGAAGTCGAGAATTAGGATTTTTTCCATATCAGTCGTTCAATTACTTTCCAAAATTTCGATAGCCCACCCACACGCGCCGGAGAAGATAACCCAACGCCGCCGCAAGGACCAGCGTACGCAGCACCGGAAGGCGGGTGATCAGCCATGCGGCGAACAGTGCGAACGCCGCCGCCAGAATCCACCAGTCGTATTTCGAAACCGGGAGTCCCATCTACCGTTCGCTCGAATAGTTGGGCGCCTCGCTCGTGATGGCTACGTCGTGCGGATGGCTCTCCTGCATGCCCGAAGCCGTGATGCGGATGAACCGGGCCTGCTTGAGCGTCTCGATGTCCTTCGCGCCGCAGTAGCCCATGCCCGAACGGACGCCGCCGATGAGCTGGTAAACCGTCTCGGAAAGGGAGCCCTTGAACGGCACGCGCGCGGCGATGCCTTCGGGAACGAGCTTGCTGATGTTGCCTTCGCAGCCCTTCTGGAAATAGCGGTCGGCCGACCCGGCCTTCATGGCGTCGATCGAGCCCATGCCGCGGTAGCTCTTGAACTTGCGGCCGTTGTAGATGATCGTGTCGCCCGGAGCCTCCTCCGTCCCGGCGAACATCGAACCGATCATCACGCAGTCGCCGCCTGCAGCCAGCGCCTTGACGATATCGCCCGAATAGCGCAGTCCGCCGTCGGCGATCACCGGAACGCCGCTCTCGCGGGCCACGCAGGCCACGTCGTAGATGGCCGTCAGCTGGGGAACGCCCACACCCGCGATGATGCGCGTCGTGCAGATCGAACCGGGACCGATGCCGACCTTCACGCCGTCGGCGCCGTTCTCGATCAGGTAGCGCGCGGCCCCGCCCGTGGCGATGTTGCCCACCACCACGTCGAGCGACGGATAAACCTCCTTGATCCGCTTGAGCATCGAAACGATGTTGGCCGAATGGCCGTGCGCCGAGTCGAGCACGATGGCGTCGACGTCCTCGGCGACCAGCGCCTTCACGCGGTCCATCGCGTCGGGCGTAACGCCGACGCCGGCCGCCACGCGCAGGCGGCCCTTCGCGTCCTTGCAGGCATTGGGGTGATCCTGCACCTTGGTGATGTCCTTATAAGTGATCAGCCCCACCAGACGGCCTGCGTCGTCCACCACGGGGAGCTTTTCGATCTTGCTGTTGAGCAGTATTTCCTGGGCGTGGGAGAGTTCGGGATTGTGCGTCGTCACGAGGCGGTCGCCGGGCGTCATCACCTCCTCGATGCGGCGCGACATGTCGCGCTGGAAACGCAGGTCGCGGTTGGTGACGATGCCGATAAGCATCCTGTCCGCATCCACGACCGGAATGCCTCCGATCTTGTTCTCTTTCATCAGGTTCAGCGCGTCGCCGACGGTGTGCTCCTTGGAAATGGTCACCGGATCGTAGATCATGCCGTTCTCGGCGCGCTTCACCTTGCGGACCTGCGCGGCCTGCTCGGCGATGGTCATGTTCTTGTGGATCACGCCGATTCCTCCTTCCCGCGCCAGGGCGATGGCCAGCGGCGCTTCGGTTACCGTGTCCATGGCGGCGGACACAATGGGGATGTTGAGAGAGATATTTCGCGAGAAACGGGTCTGGACATTGACCTCTCGCGGCAACACTTCCGAATAGGCGGGTATAAGCAGCACATCGTCGAAGGTAAGTCCCTCGGGCTGAACCCTTTCATTGATAAAAGACATAATGAACGTGGATTTTTGTTGCTCGCAAATGTAGTGATTTTTTTCGAAACGGCCTAATTTCCGGACCTATCCGCCGATTTTTTTATCAACATTCTATCAATAGGTTCGGCGTAAGACTTTTTGTGTTATCTTTGAATGCAAAATCGACCCACCATCCCGAAATGAAAAGAGACCTGCTCCTCCTGCTTGCGGCCGCCGTCGCCGGCTGCGCACCCCGACATACGATCACGGGGCATATCGACAGCCTGACCAACGATTCACTCTGCATCGTGCACTGCGCGATCGAAGATATGCCCGGCCTCAAGGGAGATGACGACCAACGGATCTCCTACGACACGATCGTCGCCGCCAACGGGCGATTTGCATACGACACGCCCGTCGAGCGGCCGACACAATTCATCATCATCCCCATGCAGCTCATGGAATTCGATCAGGGAAGACGCCATTCGACCAGCACTTCGGACATGAAATTATTCCTCGACAAGGGCGAACACGCCGTACTCCGGGGCCGGATCGACTCGACGGTTTTCAACTGCACGCTTTCGGGCACACGTCTCAACGAAGATCACAGCCGCCATTATCAGGAATTGCGGTCCTTCTGGATCGAAGGCCAGCGATTGCAGGATGCCATGGCCGGAAAAAGCCGCGCGAAACAGGAAGCGCTCTACGAGCGGTTCCGGCAGGTGATGGCCCGCCGCCGGGCTTGCGAAATGAACTACATCGACGCCAATCCGGACAACCCGCTCGCAGGGTACTGCCTGACGAAAATACCCATCGACAGCGTTTTAACATACCACGAACGACTCGCCGATGCGGCCCGCAACTCGATATTTAGGCCATTGCTCGAACCGCTGCTGGCCAAAGCCGGAAAATACCGCCTGATCCGGCTGGCCGAAGCGAAGATCGTCGCCGGCAGCCCCGCTCCGGACTTCACGCTGAAAACCGCCGACGATAAGAATTTCACCCTCTCGTCGCTTCGCGGAAAGTATGTCGTGCTCGACTTTTGGGGCAGCTGGTGCGGATGGTGCATCAAAGGAATCCCGAAGATGAAGAGATACTACGACCGTTATAAAAGCAAACTGGAAATAGTCGGCATCGACTGCAACGACACTCCGGAGAGATGGCTCGCCGCGGTCGAAGAACACCGGCTGCCGTGGATCAACGTCCACAATCCGAAAGACGTTCCGGCAGCGGAAGACATCTCCGTCGAATATGCTGTCAGCGGATACCCCACCAAGGTGATCATCGGTCCCGACGGCCTCATCATCGGAAAATACGCGGGCGAAGGACCCGATTTCTACGAGGCCCTGCACAAGACGATCAAATAGCCTTCTTTAGCCTTCTGCAACGCAAGCCCCGGCTGAAATGTTCCAGCCGGGGCTTGCGTGTATAAGGAATCAGGGACTAATACTGCTCCTTTTCGTTGGGGAAATCGCACTCCTTCACATCCCTGACATACTGCTCCACGGCACCGGTCATCACCGTGTGCAGGTCGGCGTAGCGGCGCAGGAAGCGCGGCGAGAAGCCCTTGTTGATGCCCAGCATGTCGTGGATCACGAGCACCTGGCCGTCGCAGCCCGCGCCGGCGCCGATGCCGATCGTCGGGGTCGGAATCTCGGCGGTCACGCGCGCGGCCAGCGCCGCGGGAATCTTTTCGAGCACGATGCCGAAGCAGCCCGCCTCGCTCAACAGGTGCGCGTCGCGCAGCAGCTTTTCGGCCTCGGCCTCCTCCTTGGCGCGGACGGCGTAGGTTCCGAACTTGTGGATCGACTGGGGCGTCAGGCCGAGGTGTCCCATGACGGGAATGCCGGCCGAGAGGATGCGCTGGACCGATTCGAGGATCTCCTCGCCGCCTTCGAGCTTCACGGCGTCGGCCTCGGTCTCCTTCATGATCCGGATGGCCGAGTCGAGCGCCACCTTCGAATTGCCCTGATAGGTTCCGAACGGCAGGTCGACGACGACCAGCGCCCGATCGACGGCACGCACGACCGAACGGGCATGATAGATCATCATATCGAGCGTGATGGGAACCGTGGTCTCGTAACCGGCCATCACGTTGGCGGCCGAGTCGCCCACGAGAATCACGTCGACACCTGCGGCGTCGACGATCTTCGCCATCGAATAGTCGTATGAGGTGAGCATGGCGATCTTCTCGCCCCGCTGTTTCATCTCCGTCAGGCGGTAAGTCGTTACCGCGCGGACGGTGCTTTCTACTGACATTTTTTCAGATTTTAAGTTTTACAACGCGGCAAAGTTAACGCTTCGGACGGATTTGGCAAAAGAAACTCCATAAAACGACGCCGCCCGACACCGAGACGTTGACCGAATGCTTGGTCCCGGCCTGCGGGATCTCGACCGCCCCGTCGCACCGGTCGACGGCCTCCTCCCCCACGCCGTCGACCTCGTTGCCGAAGACGAGCGCATACTTCACCCCCGGCACGGCGCGAAACTCATCGAGCATCACGGCCCCCTCGACCTGCTCCACGGCGTAGACCGCATATCCTTCGGCACGCAGCTGCGCAATGCACCCGACGGTCGAAGCGCAATAACTCCAGGGCACGGTCATCTCGGCCCCTAGAGCCGTTTTGTGAATGTCACGGCTGGGCGGAGTGGCGGTGATGCCGCACAGGACGATCCGCTCCACGGCGAAAGCATCGCCCGTGCGGAAAAAGGCCCCGACGTTCTGGGCCGAACGAACGTTGTCCAGCACCACCGTGACAGGCATCTTTTCCATCGCGGCGAACTCCTCGGCCGAAGGCCTGCCGAGTTCTTCGTTGGTGATTTTGCGCATAATGGGTTCGGAACGATTGATTTCGGGGGCAAAAGTAAATAAAATTAAAATCTTTTCCTTACTTTTGTCAGCTATATTCCGTTGACACCTATGAAAAAACTTTTACTCTTGCTCGCCCTTTCCGGATGCGTCGCCGCAGGACACGCACAGGAGATTCTGCTGGGAACCGATTTCAAAATGTATTTCGACAACAAGGAATTCGGCAGCAACGAGTTCGCCGTGCCGGGACTGGACATCGAATCGGGCACGGACTTCGCGGCCCGGCTGACGCCCCGTGTCGGCATCCGGTGGGACGAGAAAAACACGCTGGTCATCGCCGCGGACATGATCAAGAATTTCGGAACCCAGGAATCGGCCTATCTTTCGGAGATCAAACCCGTCTTCTACTACCAGTTCCAGACGCCCAAGGTGACGGCCGCAGCCGGTATCTTCACGCGCGACATGATGCACGACGACGACTATTCGACGGCATTCTTCTCCGAGTCGGAACGCTTCTTCCACAACCGCATGAACGGCGTGCTGGCGCAGTACAACGGCAAAAGGGACTCCTACGTCGAGTTCGTCTGCGACTGGGAGGGCATGTATTCCACCCTCTCGCGCGAAAAGTTCCGCATCCTGCTCGCCGGACGCCACTACCTCGACACGTTCTACTATGGGTTCAACTACTCGATGTTCCACTATGCGGGACAGCAGGGCGCGCCGATCGAAAACGTCGTCGACCTGCAACTGCTCACCCCCTGCGTCGGCGTGCGGTTCAACGCCTTCTTCGATTTCGACATCAAACTGGGAGCTTTGCTCACGGCCCAGCGCGACCGCAGTTTCGGCCACTCGTGGGAAAAGCCCTGCATGGGCGAGTTCGCCTTCCGGATCAGCCGCTGGGGACTGTCGCTCGACGAACGCCTCTATGTCGGGGACAACATCCACCCCTTCTTCTACGGACATGAACTCGAAGACGGCACACCGCTCCCTACGGCCGCGAGTTGTACCCCGCCGAGAGTTTCTTCCGCACCGACCAGAAGGTGTACAGCCGCACGGCGCTCTCCTACCGCCGCTCGTTCTTCGACGACACGGTCTCGGTCCGCGCGGAGTTCGCCGCCCACCACGACGGCACGGCCCTGGGAACCCAGCAAATGCTGGTCGTGGGGGTGAAACTGCTCAAAACCGTTTACAACAGCAAGAATCATAAAAAATAATATGGCAAGCGAAACAAACGAAACACGGGAGAAGTCGCTGAACTTCCTCGAAGAGATCATCGAAGAGTCGATCGCCGGGGGCGAAACGCGCATACAGACCCGTTTCCCGCCCGAACCCAACGGCTACCTGCATATCGGCCACGCCAAGAGCATCTGCATCAACTTCGGGCTGGCGAAGAAATACGGCGGCAAGTGCAACCTGCGTTTCGACGACACGAACCCCGCGAAGGAGGACGTGGAGTATGTCGACTCGATCAAGCGCGACATCCAGTGGCTCGGCTTCCAGTGGGCGCTGGAGCGTTATGCGTCGGACTATTTCGACCAGCTCTACGAATGGGCCGTCGAACTGATCAAGAAGGGGCTGGCCTACGTCGACGACCAGACGCAGGACGAGATCCGCGAAAACCGCGGTACGGTATCCGTGCCGGGAACGCCCTCGCCGTGGCGCGACCGTTCGGTGGAGGAAAACCTCGATTTGTTCACGAGAATGAAGAACGGCGAGTTCCCCGACGGAGCCAAGGTGCTGCGCGCCAAGATCGACATGGCCCATCCGAACATGCTGTTCCGCGACCCGATCATGTACCGCATCATCCATGCCCGCCACCACCGCACGGGCGACAAGTGGTGCATCTACCCGATGTACGACTACGCCCACGGGCAGAGCGACTCGATCGAGCACATCACCCACTCGATCTGCACGCTCGAATTCGACGTCCACCGTCCGCTCTACGACTGGTTCATCCAGGCGCTCGGCATTTGGCCGTCGCACCAGTACGAGTTCGCACGGCTGAACCTGACCTACACGATGATGTCGAAACGCAAACTGCTGAAACTCGTGCAGGAGGGCGCCGTCATGGGCTGGGACGACCCCCGTATGCCGACCATCTGCGCCCTGCGCCGCAAGGGATACACGCCGGCTTCGGTGCGCAACTTCGCCGAAATGGTCGGCGTGGCCAAACGCGACAACGTAATCGACCTCGGCAAGATGGAGTATTGCGTGCGCGAGGATCTGAACCGGGTCGCCCAGCGCCGCATGGCCGTGCTGAATCCGCTGAAGGTGGTCATCACGAACTACGAGGAGGACAAAACCGAGCTGTTCACGGCGATCAACAACCCCGAGGACGAAGCCGCCGGCACGCGGCAGGTTCCCTTCTCGAAGGTGATCTGGATCGAGCGCGACGACTTCATGGAGAATCCGCCCAAGAAGTTCTTCCGCCTCTCGCCGGGCGGCGAGGTGCGCCTGCGCTATTCGTACCTCATCAAGTGCGAGGAGGTCGTCAAGGACGAGGGGGGCAACATCACCGAACTGCGCTGCACCTACGACCCGATGTCGGGCGGAGGTTCGTCGAGCGACGGCCGCCGCGTGAAAGGCGTCATCCACTGGGTGTCGGCCGCGGATGCCGTGGAGGCCGAAATCCGCCTGTTCAACCCGCTCTTCACGAAGGAGGACCCCGACGACGTGGCCGAAGGGCAGACCTGGGAGGACAACCTCAATCCCGAATCAATGGTCAAAATCACAGGCTACCTCGAGCCGTCGCTGCGCGACATCCCCGTAGGCCAGGCCGTACAGTTCGAGCGCGTGGGCTACTTCTGCCCCGACACCGACTCCACGCCCGGGCATCCCGTCTTCAACCGCACGGTAACGCTCAAGGACTCGTGGGCCAAGATCAACAAATAGAAAGATCCCCCACCGACAAAAAAAGACATCCGGACGATTCCGGATGTCTTTTTTTATCATTTACCCTCCTATTTCACCGGATTTTACCTACCTTTGGGATCGGAAACGAAAACCGAATAATCGGATGCAGTTGTTATACGTAATAGGAACAGGGGTGCTGGCGGCGTTTTGCGTCCTCCTGGCCGTCCGTATCTGCTACCAGCGCCGGTACATCCGAACAAGCGACCGGATCAACGACTGCATATTCCGCAACGTAGCCGCCTACCTGCTGCTGATCGACCCCGATTTCAACGTTCTGCAAACCAACTATCGCTCCGCGACGGGAACCGCTCCGAAGCCGCACCGCCCAAGGTGGGCAACCAGCTGCGCTGCAAGAACGGCGAGGACGCCGGCGTCTGCGGCACGCACGAATTGTGCGCCGACTGTCCCGTCCGCGCGGCCATCACCGGGGTGTTCCGGACGAAGAAAGGCTTCTCGGGACTGGAGGTCCCGATGGTGCTCTACACCTCCGACGACCACACGGAGACCGTCGACTGCGACGTAAGCGTGGCGGGCAATTTCCTCACCGTCGCAGGACAACCCCGGGTGGTGCTGACCGTAAGCGACATCTCGGCCCAGAAACGCACCCAGCGCGAACTGGAGAAAGCCCGCGTTCGCGCCGAAGAGTCCGACCGCATGAAATCACGCTTCCTGGCCAACATGAGCCACGAACTGCGCACGCCGCTGAACGCCATCATCGGATTCTCGGAACTGCTCATGGACGACCCCGCCCCGACCAAGAAACAGGAGTACATGCGCATCATCCGCTCCAACGGCGAGGTACTGATGCAGCAACTCAGCGACATCCTCGATCTCTCGAAGATCGAAGCCGGAACCCTCGGCTACGAATATAGCGACGTGGAACTCAATGCCGTCATGGAAGAGCTGGAAGGCGGTTTCCGCATGCGGCAGCCGGAGAACAGCCCGGTGCGGATCACCTTCCACAGAAAATATCCCGTCCGCTACATCCGCACGGACCGCAAACGGCTGATTCAGGTGATCGCCAACCTTTTGAGCAACGCCGTGAAATTCACCTCCGAAGGTTCCGTCGATTTCGGGTTCGAAATCCGCGGCGGGGAACTCTACGTCTACGTCGCCGACACGGGAGCCGGCATCCCCGAAGAACACCGGGGACAGCTTTTCCAACGTTTCGTCAAGGCGGGATCGTTCAGGCAGGGCATCGGCATCGGACTGGCGATCTCGAAGTCGATCGTCGAAACGATGGGCGGCCGCATCGGCGTCGAATCCCGACCGGGCAAAGGCTCGACCTTCTGGTTCACGCTCCCCTGCAAGCCGGAGCAATAAGCATCGTTATCCTCTTCGCGGTTTCCAAACCATTCCGGCCCTGCGCAGCGGAATAAAATACGCCTGTTCCTTCCAGACCTCTCCGACCCACCAGGCATCCCAGCGCGACACCGAGCGAAACGCCCGCAGAGCTGCCTGCAACAGCGGGTCAGCCGGATCGCTGACAACAGGACTTCCCTTTTCCGACAACAGTCGCGCCCGGTCGATCCGAACCACCCGCCCTGTGGAATCGGCTGCAAAGACCACATACAGCGACAGCAGATCGGGCGACTTTCCGACATGAAGGCTGTCGAACGCCGCGGCCACACGCTGTGCATTGTCCGTCGCATCCGCACCTCTTTCATACAGCCGGTTCCGGTAGGCTTTCGTCTCACTCACGCGCCCCTCGGACACCGCAGCCACCCATTCGCGTTCGAGATTCCGCATAAATCCATCGTGTTGGTAATACACCAGATTCCCCGTGCCATAGCGGATCTCTCCGCTGAACCAGCCGGCACGGGCGCGTGATCCCGCTGCAAATTCGGGAACCAGCTCCGCTCCGGAAAATACGACGTCGCCGTCCTCGGTGTTCACGCACTCAAGCCACAAGATGCCCTCGTCGTCCAGCCGCCAGACACCGATACACCGACGCCAGCAAGCCGTAGAGCCGGAGGCATCGAGTTCGTCCAGCCGTTTTTCGAGCCGGGCGAGCACGGCGGAATCCGCCGTCGCCAGCGGCAGTGCGAACAACTGCATCGTATCGCGCCCGATGACAAGCCGTTCGGCAGCCTGCCCTGTCGCCGACGCGCGAAAAGGCTGCAAAAAACACACGACTGCCGACAGCAGAAGAGCCGCACGTATCATAAGCGAGGGTATTTTTCAGAAAGATACGCAAAAAACGAAGATCGCACAAGTCCCGTTGCGAAAACGACGACATCGGCTCCGCGTCAGCGCATCATGCCGCCGAAGGTCCGCCGGCCGAAAAGGTAGCGCAGCACCACCGAGCCGCGGTAGATGTTTTCCGCGGCGGAACCCTTGCGGTTCGCGCGGATCTCACGCCGTTTGCGGGCCAGCGCCCCGTGCCAGCGGATGAAGTCGCGCCAGGCGCGGAACACGGCGCGGAAGTTGTCCCGGCGGCCCTGCATGAGGTAGGACAGCGCGGCGAGCAGGTCGAGCGCCGGGCGCGCAACGGCCACGCAAAGCCGCTGTGCGGGCGAGGCGCACTTGTAAAGCATGGCGAGATTGTTCCGGTGATTGTAGAAGACCTTGGCCGGAGAATCGGTCTGGAGCGTGCCGCCGCCCAGGTGGTAGACCCTGCTCCGGGGCACGATCCGCACCCGGTAACCCGCCAGCTGCATCCGCCAGCAGAGGTCGATCTCCTCCATGTGGGCGAAGAAATCGCCGTCGAAGCCGCCCAGCGCGCGGAACACGTCGGCCCGGCAGCAGAAAGCCGCGCCGCTCACCCAGAACACGTCGCGCTCGTCGTCGTACTGGCCCCGGTCCTTCTCCACGCAGCGCAGGATGCGCCCCCGGCAGAAGGGATAGCCCAGGTAGTCGATGAAACCGCCCGCAGCCCCCGCATACTCGAACTCCGTGCGGTCGGCGCAGGAGATCAGCTTCGGCGCGGCGACCGCCACGTCGGGATTCCGGTCCAGACAGTCGAGAATCGGCGCAAGCCACCCCTCGGGGGTCTCAACATCGGAGTTCAGCAGCAGGTAATAGTCGGCCTCGATATGCTCCAATGCGCGGTTGTAGCCTCCGGCAAAGCCGTAGTTGCGGTCCATGCGCAGGACCGTGACCGACGGAAACCCGGCGGCGAGCGCCGCGAGAGAGTCGTCCGTCGAACCGTTGTCGGCGACGATGACCTCGACGCCGGCGGGAGCCGCGGCCACGACCGACGGCAGGAAACGACGCAGGTGGTCCGCGCCGTTCCAGTTGAGTATGATGATTTTAGCGACCGGCATGAGTTCGTTTGTGCTTCCAGCGGCGATGCGACCACATCCACAGTTCGGGACACTCGCAGATCATCCGCTCCAACTTACGAACGTAACGCTGCGTGATTTCGTATTCGGCGACCTCCTCTTTGCCGTCATAAATCAGTTCGAAGGACATTTCGTAGCGTCCCCGCCGCAGGCGGTTCATCTTCACGAAGTAGACCGGGAGGTTGCAGCGCAGGGCCAGTTTCTCGCCACCGTCGAAGAAGATCGTATCCTGATTGAGGAAGCGGAACCAACGGCTGTCGGGCCGCCGCGGGGGATTCTGGTCGGCGATAAGCCCCATCACGAGGTTCTTGCCGGCGATGCCTCCGGTCCGGTTGCGCAGGTAGAAACGCAGGCTCTCCTTCATCGAGACGGTCATCGAATTTTCGTAATTGCGCAGCCGCCGGTAGAGTTCCTCCATCACCTTGCTGCGCAGCGGATGGTAGACGGCGACCAGCATCTGCGACCGCTCGTAAAGCCCCCAGTAGGAGCAGTACTCCCAGCAGCCGAAATGGGCCGTCATGGCGATCCAGTCGCGGCCGTGCACCGCTTCCACGTGTTTCTCCACGTCTTTGACCGTAAGCACCGTCCGCCCCTTCTCCTCGTTCATGTAGGCCATGTTGATCGTGTCGACGAAGATTTCGGACAGCGTGCGGTAGAACCGCCGCCGGATGACGGCCAGTTCGCGTTCGCTCTTCTCGGGGAACGAGTTCCGCAGGTTGGTCTTGACGACCTTCATGCGGTAGCGCAGGCAGTAGTAGAGCAGGACGAAAAGCAGGTTTTCGACGACGTAGTACTTGAACCAGTAAGGCATCACGGCGAACACGCGTGCGCCCAGCCAAAGGGTCTCCAGCCAGAAGCGCTGCAAAATGGTCAGATCGGTTCGTTTCATGCCTGCCGCCCGGATTAGGGTTCCACGAAAAGTTTGACGTTCTCGACCTTGGTGCGGATTCTCAACCAGCGGATCAGCGTTTCACGGTCGACCGGAAGCGCGGAATCCCGGGGCGTCACCACGCACACGAGCGTCGTATCGCCGGGCGTGCCCTCGACGTCGAAGGTGATGCCCTTGGTCAGCGAAATGGCCCCGATGTTGTCCATCATGGCCCCCACTTCGCGCGAGATGTCGTTCACCTCGACGTTGGTCACCCGGTAGCGTTTCAGCTGCGAAGACATCTCGCCGATCCGGCGGTTCTTCTCCTCCAGCAGCTCCTGATAGCTCTTCTGGAGCGAAACCACGTCGACCTTGTCCTCCGTATTGGCCTGCCGGACGACCAGTTCGGCCTCCTCCAGCCCGAAATTGCGCATTTGCGTACGGGCATTCTCGATCACCTCCTCGCCCAGCGGCTCGCCCACGAGCAGCAGCTCGATCTGCGAGGGGTTCTTGCCCTGCGCGTAGTGTTTGTTGCACTCGATCACGCGGGTATGCGGAAAGTTGAAGACCTGCGACACGTATTTGTCGGCCACGGCCTCGAACAACGAGACGCGGACCATGTGGAACCCGATGACGACGCTCGGGATGAAGGTCACCAGCGTGATGACCATCATCAGCCGCTTGACCGTGCGCTCGCGGACCTTGTCGATGAAGACCTTCTTCTCGTATTGCAGAAAACGCACCATGGCATAGGTCGCCAGCGCGATGAACACCGAATTGATGAAGAAGAGGTAGAAGGCGCCGATGAAGAAGCGGAACTGCCCCGTGGCAAGACCGAAGCCCGCCGTACAGAGGGGCGGGATGAGGGCCGTGGCGATGGCCACGCCGGGAATGACGGTCGACGTGCGGTCCTGCCGCGTCTGCGCCACGATGCCCGCCAGGCCGCCGAACAGGGCGATCAGCACGTCGTAGGTCGTAGGCACGGTGCGCGCCAGCAGCTCGCTGCTGTTCGACGAGAGCGGCGAGATGAAGAAATAGACCGTCGAGGTGATGATGGCGACGATGAACATCAGCGCCAGGTTGCGCAGCGACTTCTTGCAGCAGTTCGAAATCGTTGATGCCCAGCGCGAGGCCGACACCCATGATCGGGCCCATGATCGGCGAAATGAGCATCGCGCCGATGATCACCGCGGCCGAATTGACGTTCAGGCCCAGCGAGGCGATCATCGTGGCGAAGATCAGCACCCAGAGGTTGACGCCGCGGAACTCCACGCCCTTCGAGACGGAGGCCACGACCTCGTCGCGCTGCGCCTTGTCCTCGTCGAGGCTGAAACGGCCCTTCATAAATTCGCGCAGCTCCCCGAGCCACGCCGAAAACGAACGTTTTACCTTTTGTGTATCGTCTGTACGGTTCTCTTCCATCAATTGCGTTTCGATTTGAGTTACTCCTCCCCGTCCTCCCGGACGCGGCGGACTTTGGGTTTTCCGGCCACGACGATCACGAACTCGCCCTTGGGTTCGGTCGTGCGGAAATGCCCGAGCACCTCGGCGACGGTTCCGCGCACGGTCTGCTCGAACTTCTTGGTGATCTCGCGCGACACCGAAACCCGGCGGTCTTCACCGAAAACCTCGGCGAACTGCTCGAGACACCGGACCACGCGGTAGGGTGATTCGTAGAAAATCATCGTGCGCTCCTCGCCGGCAAGCGCCTGCAACTGCTTCATCCGCCCCTTCTTCTGGGGCAGGAAGCCCTCGAAGCAGAAACGGTCGCACGGAAACCCGCTCTGCACCAGCGCCGGAATCAGCGCCGTGGCGCCGGGCAGCGTCTCGACCTCGATCCCCGCCTCGACGCACGTGCGCACCAACAGGAACCCGGGGTCCGAAATGCCGGGCGTCCCGGCGTCCGACACCAGGGCGGCATTGCGTCCCGCGGCGATCGCCCCGGCGACCATTTCGACCGTGGCGTGCTCGTTGAACTTGTGGTGCGAACGGAGTTTCTGCTCGATGCCGAGGTGCTTCAGCAGGAACGACGTCGTGCGCGTGTCCTCGGCGAGGATGAAATCCACCTCGCGCAGGACGTTCACCGCGCGCAGCGTGATGTCGTCCAGATTCCCGATCGGCGTAGGTACGATATAGAGTTTGGCCATCGTGTCAGGCGAATTTGCGTTCGAGCAGTTCCATCATAAACTTCGCGCCGTCCGAATTGGGATTCCAGGCGTAGTTCTCGGCAATGTGGATCATGCACTCGTCGAAATCGTCGAAGGCGTTGAGCGTCGCGATCGCCTCTTCATAGGCTTCGCCGTCGCCGCCGAACAGATCGCGGATCAGCAGGAACTTGTCGTTGATGCCGATGGCGTTGCGAAGGTCGGCGACCGGTTCGCCGCGGCGCAGTTCCGAAGCCATGTCGCGCCGCGGAGCGATCGTATCGGCCAGCGTCTGCACGTCGTGGTTGATCACCTCGCCCAGCACGGCCCCGACAGGGACCGCAACCTCCCTCGCTCCGGATTCGGCCTCCTCCGGCTCGGCGGCGGCAGGCGCTTCCGAAACGGTGACGGGTTCGCGGCAAACCCGGGACGGACAGTCGGTCCGGGCGTCGCAGCGGGTTCGGGACGGGCAGCGGGTTCGGGCGTCACAGCGGGTTCGGGGCGGGCAGCGGGTTCGGCGACGCTCCGCCGGTCTTTCCGCCGTTTCGGGCCTTGCGGGCTTTTCGGCGGGCGCGGGCGTATCGTAGAGCGACATGATGACGCGCTGTTTGTGACGGTGGCGGACGGTCTCCTCCTCCAGCCCGAACAGCGTGGGCGCGATGTATTGGGGTTTCTCCGCAGGAGCGGGTTCCGGAGCTGGCGCAGGAGCGGGTTCCGGAACGACGGCCGGTTCAGCCGCAGCGGCAGGTCCGGGCGCAGCGACCGGCTTCGCAGACGGTTCGCCGCAGCCTCGGATTCAGGCGCAGCGACCGGCCCGGATTCGGCGGCCGGTTCGGATTCTCCGGCGACGAATGCGGCTTCGGACGCCGCTTCGGGATCAGGCTCAAATCCGGATTCCCCCTCAAGTTCCGGCTCGGAATCCGACACCGCAGGCTCCGCCATTCCGGGCGTCTCCGTATCGGGATTCCCCCCGGCAAACGCCCCGGCAGAATCGGCCGCGACCGTCGTATCGGGTTCGGAAAACGGCTCTGCGGGTTCCGCCTCCGCATCGAACGCGGGTCCGGAAACGGCATCGGGACCGGGTTCGAACACGGCTTCGTCCGTCGGGTCGAGCGAAAGCACCGCCCCGAGGTCGATGGGCACCGGAGCCGCCGCAGGCTCCGTCTCCGCAACCGGGAATTCCGGAAGGGATTCCACCTCCGTAAAGCGCACCGCATCGTAGAGCGTCCGCAGTTTTTCCAGCGCCAGGTCGCGTTCGAGGGCCGGAATCTCCCCGGAAGGCTCCCAGCCGTCGACAATCGCGGTCAGCTTGCGCAGTTCGGCACGTATCGTCTTCAAATCCATCATTGCGTACTGTTTTGACCTCCAAAGGTAGAAAAAATTTGCGAAAGCCCAGCCATTCCCCGGAACCTTTTGTCCGAAACATCTCCGAACGGGTTTTTCCGGGACATCCGGACCGTCCCGCCGGGCACGGAAAAGGGAGCGGCGGCCGAAGCCGCTGCTCCCTTGCAGCTGTCCCGCACCCGCGGCGTCGGCCGCCGTGCCGGAGAGACGAATCATTCGGTGATCCGGAAACTGCCGCCGAGCGTGCAGTCGGAGTCGTGCCCTACCCAGACATGGTAGTCGCCCGGCTCCTGGCCCCACTTTTTGTCGAGACGCCAGAACGAAAGGTCGTCGGGCGTCAGTGTGAAGGTCACCTCGCGGCTCTCCCCGGCGCGAAGCATGACCTTCCGGAAACCTTTCAGTTCACGAACCGGACGCGTCACACCGGACAGCAGATCGCGCACGTAGAGCTGCACGACCTCCTCGCCGTCGCGGCCGCCCGTGTTGGTCACGCGGACCGACACGCGAACCTCGCCGCCGACGGCGGTTTCGGGCGTCAGCACCCGCAGGTCCGAATAACCGAACGTCGTGTAGCTCAACCCGTAGCCGAAACAATACTGCGGCGAATTGGGTACGTCGAGATAGCGCGAAGTGTATTTGTTGGGCTTGCCCGACTCGTCGGCCGGACGTCCCGTGCTCTTCATGTCGTAATGGATCGGAATCTGCCCCACCGTGCGGGGAAAGGTCATCGGCAAACGCCCCGAAGGGTTGTAATCGCCCGACACGACATCGGCCAGCGCCTCGCCCGCCATCGTGCCCGGATACCAGGTCAGCAGCAGGGCGTCGGCAAGTTCCGCTTCACGGGCCAGCTCCATAGGACGGCCCGTAACCAGCAGGACGACAATCGGTTTCCCGGTTTGCTTCAAGCTCTCCAGCAGGTCACGCTGCGCGTCGGGCAGCGCAAGCGACGCAAGGCTTGCCGCCTCGCCGCTCTCCCCCGCCTTCAATCCGAGCGCGACCAGCACCACGTCCGACTTCGCGGCTGCGGCCACCGCCTCCGAAATACCGCCTTCGAGGGCCTTGTGCGGGTCGCATCCGCGGGCATAGGTCACACGGTCGGCTCCGAAACGCGCCCGCAGTCCGTCGAGAAAGGTCGAGGTCCGACCGGCCTCGGCGAAATGAACCCACGAGCCGATCAGGTTCCACCGGGAATCGGCGAAAGGTCCCACCAGCGCGATCCGGCTCCCCTTTTTCAGGGGCAGCACGCCGCCGCGGTTCTCCAGCAGCACCATCGAACTGCGGGCCACGCGGCGCGCGGCATCGAGATGTTCCAGGGCGTAATAGCACTTCTCGCGCTCCTTCGCCTGGTAGCGGAAAGGATCGTCGAACAGCCCCAGGCGGAACTTCACGGCCAGCACCTCGCGGCAAAGGCTGTCGATCAGCGACTCCGGGATACGCCCCTCCCGCACCAGTTCGGCGGCATGAAACAGGTAGGCGGCGCTCATCATGTCCATGTTGACCCCGGCGCGCAGGGCCAGTTCGGCAGCCTGCGCATCGTCGCCCGCCACGCCGTGAGCTTTCAGTTCGCCGATCGTGCCGTAGTCGGTCACCACGAATCCGCCGAAGCCCAGTTCGTCGCGCAGCAGGTCGCGCATCAGCCAGCGGTTAGCCGTGGCCGGAACGCCGTCGAGGTCATTGAACGAGGTCATCACCGTCGCGGCCCCGGCATCGAGCGCCGCCCGGTAAGGCGGCAGGTAGCTGTCGCGGAAAACCCGCTCGGACATATCGACCGCATGGTATTCGCGCCCGGCCTGCGGAGCGCCGTAGGCGGCGAAATGCTTCACGCAGGCAAGGACCGACGAGGGGTCGGACAAGTCGCCCTGATAGCCCCGCACCATCGCTTCGGCGACACGCGCGCCCAGATAGGGGTCTTCGCCCGCGCCCTCGGAGACACGACCCCACCGGGGGTCGCGCGAAACGTCGCACATCGGCGAAAAGGTCCAATGGATGCCCATGGCCGAGGCTTCGCGGGCCGAAACGCGGGCCAGCGACTCCGCGGCGGCAGGGTCCCACGAGGCGGCGACGGCGAGGTTGATCGGGAAGATCGTCCGGAAACCGTGGATCACATCGGCGCCGATCAACAGCGGGATGCCCAGCCGGCTCTCCTCGACGGCGATCCGCTGCAACCGCTCGGTCTCCTCGAAGGACTTGATGTTGAATACGCTGCCGCAGCGCCCTTCGCGGACCAGCCGTTCGACGGAAAGTTCCGTCTTGTCGGGTCCCGTGACGGCGCCGCCTCCGCGCTGCTGGACCAGCTGGCCGATCTTTTCGTCGAGCGTCATGCGTTCGACCAGTTCCGCGGCGCGCCGCCGGTCCTGCGGGGTGACGGGCTGCGCCCCGGCGGGATACAGCACGAGGGCCGCCAATACGGTAAAGATGCTATTTTTCATCGGTAAAAGTTTGAAAAGACATGCGAAGGTAATGAAAATACCGCAAAAAAAGGGCTTCGGAACGGAATAAACTCACTCCCGCCCGAAGCCCCCGCGATCGCAGCGGCGTCACTCCTTCACGCAGCGCATGCCGTAGGCTGTGGTCATCTTCCGTTCGTAATAGGTCCCCTCGCCCGTGGCGTCGCCCGCCTTCCAGTCGTACATCGGGAGCGGCTTGCCGCCGGCGAGCGTCGACGAACAATAGGCTGCCGAACGCCCCGGATAGTGGATGCGGCCGTTATCGCCCTTGCGGAACATCGTCGACGGGCCGATGAGGGTTCCGCCCGAATTGAGCGCATACCAGCGGCTGTACGTGTCGCCCGAATCCTGGTTCTTGGCGGCGTTGCCGTCCACGTAGGCAAGCAGCGACTGCCATTCGGCCGCCGTCGGCACCCGGTATCCCACCGGGCAGGGATCGTTCAGCCCCTTGCCGCCCTCGGTCCAGCCTTCGGACATCGCTGCGGACGACCGGGTATAGAACGTCGTCGGATTGCCGTTTGCCGTTGCGGCGGTCATCTCCTCACCGCTGATCTGCCAGCCGGCGGTGCGGGAGGCGTTGAAAACCACCTCGCGCGTCATCGCGCCGAAAGCATCGGGATACTCCGCATGCCCCTCGTAATATTTGTTCTTCGAGAGGATCTTCGCGCCGATGAACGGCTCCTTGCGGCCCCACTGATAGAACAGTCCGTAGGAGCGGAAATCCTGCACACAGGCCTTCGGGTCGGCCGAATGGTATTCGGCCCCGACATTGCGGTCCTGCCAGGCGATACCGCCGACGGTCACGTCCGAAGGCATCTTGTCCACGACCCAGACCAGCCACGACCAGACAACCGCGCCTCCGGCGTCGAACAGCGCGACCAGCCCGCTGCCCTGCTTCGACTTGGCCGCAGTGCAGGTGATTTCATTCCGGGAAGCGTCGTAGTCAAGCCCCGAAAGCAACTCTGCGTCGGTGGTCCAGACCCAGTCCGCCGCAACGCCCTTCACATACGCGCCGTCGGTGCGCCGCGCCGGAAACGCACGGGTTTCACCCGCCCGGACCACGACCGTATTCGCTCCGGTCGACCGCTGCACGACGGTCACCTGCTGCGGTTCGACGCCCTCCATCTCGGAGGAGACGGTCAGCGTCGCGCTGCGCGGACGCACGCCCTCGCCGTCGTCGGTCAGCAACAGTTTCACGACCGAACTTTTCGTCCCTTCGGACTGCGACACGGCGCACCAGTCGGTCGCGCCCTCGATTTTCCATGCCACGGATGCACGCAGGTTCAGGGCCGGTTCGCTCCCGGCGCCGTAGACGGTTATATCGGCGCCGTTCTCCGCCAGCACGAGGATCGGCTCGAACTTCTCCTGCGTCACGGTCACGGTGTGCTTCTCTTCGCCCGCGGCGTAAAAACGCACCGCGGTCGTGCGCTCCTCGGGCAGGAAACTCTGGTCGACCGTCAGAACGATCTTCTTCGTGTGCGAACCTTCGGCGACGTTGGTGCGGCACCAATCGTCGTCGCAGGAGACCGTCCACGGCGAATCGGCCGTGATTTCAAGGACGCTGCGCCCTCCGAACATATCGAACGTCACGTTATCCTCGAGCAGTGAAAGGTTGGATTCGGCGACCTCGGGATCGTCGCTGCACGCCGCACAGCAAACGGCTGCCGCGACGGTCAGAAAAAGAAAAAGTCTCTTCATCGTTGAAGTTGTATTTAAGGTTTTGTTCGAATGTCGTATTTACCAGGACACGGACGATTCGTAGGTATGCCCGAAACTGTCGGTGACCCGCACCATGCCGCCCCGCTCGCTGCCCGGATCGACCCGGAACATATGCCACGTATTGGTCGGCGTCCCTCCGCGCACACCCGTCGCCAGCACCTCCTCGTAATAGGGATCGGTGCGCTGCGTCCGCTCCATTGCCACCGCCTGCCCGCCCGAAGCGGGAATCCACTCCACGGCGCTCCAGGCCGTGTCATAACCCCAGACATTGGCATAGACACAGGCCGAATTGGTGCGTCCGGGTGCATAGAGGCGCATCTGCATATCGCGCTTCCCGCCCGCCGGCTTGTAATACCACGAGAGCCGTTCGCCATCGACCTCGACCACGGCATAGCCGCGCGGCGTGCCGTCGCAGTTGACGTCGCCGTTGATGAACAGGTCGCCCGGCGTGCGGGCGATGCAGTGCATGACCTTGCGTCCGTCGTCGTAACGGTAAATGTCATGGTAGTGCTTGTGCCCCCCGAAGGCATGGACCTTATAGGGGCTTATCGCATCGAGGAAACGCTGGAAATTGCGGTGGTTGCGCGCTGCGGTGTTCTTCGTGTGATAGAGAATCGGGCAATGGGACGAGACGACGAGCGTGCTGCCCGCCGGAACGTAGCGCAAATCGGCTTCGATCCAACGGCAAATTTCGTCCGTAAGACCGATCGTATACTCCTCTTCGGCGGTCGGCGCATGGTCGAAAAGGATGTTGTCGAGGAACAGATAATGGATTTTCCCGATGTTCACCGAGTAGTTCGCCGGACCGAAATAGCGTTCGTAGCTCTGCAAGGCGAGCGAATCGGTCAACTCGGCCGGATCGTGATCGTGGTTGCCCGGCAGGCTGAAGGTCGTGAAGCCAAGCGTCTCCAGCCCCTGACGGTACTTCGGGAAAAGCGACATATCGTTCCAGACCAGGTCGCCCAGGCTGACTCCGTAAACCGGGGTCGGAAGCCCCTGCACGGTTTTCAGCACATCGGGAACGACATGACCGAGATAGGAATCCACCGACGTGTTATCGGCAGCCAGCTGAATGTCGGCCATAACGATCAGCGAATGGCGGTCGGACGGAGTCTTGCGTCGTGTCAGCGTAAAATCGGCCCGGTTGACGGCCTGTTTGCGGTCGATTTTGCGGTAGAACCGCGGACAGCCCTGCGTGGCGGGAATCTCGCAGTCGGCAGGCACGGAGACAAAGACGAAATTGCGCCGCGCGAGGTCGGAGGCCAGATAGTAAATCCCCCGTTCGTCGGTCGCCGTCACCTCCAGGCCGTCGCTCACCACCACCCCGGCAATGCCATTGCCGGCGCTGTCCTTCACGATTCCCTTCACCGTCATTCCGGCCTTATCGGGGATCTGTCCGGCGGTCGGGCCGTCGTCACCGCCGCCCTCCGAGGAGGAGCAGGCCGCCAGGACAAGGGCGGCGAGGCACACCGACAGAAGCCGCATGTAGAATTTTGACATATTTTTTTGCATTGAGGATGCGGAGGAGGCCGGACCTCCTCCGCATCACGGTTATTTCATCACGACCCGGATGATTACGCTGTTCTTTTCGGGACGCACCTTGCCCTGATCATCGGCCCTGACGGAAAGCGGCAGCACATAGGAGGAATCAATGCCGTCGGCAAGCATCGAAGCGGCATCGAAGCGGATTTCGGCGCGGTCCATGACCCTGTCCCCCGACAAGCGCACTTCGGGGTCGAAGGCGAAATATCTGTCGGGCATCACCTTCAGTTCGAGTCTGTTTTCCACGTTATAGACATCGAGCACGGAGGGGTCGACCACCAGTTTCACGGTGATTCCGTCGTCATTGTAACCGCCCTTGTAAAGATAGAGATCGTAAACGCACGCCTGGCCCGAAGCGGCATCGTATTCGAGGACCTGGAAATCGTTCTTCGGGATGCAGACCATAGTGTCCACCGTCTCGTAGACGACGTAATCGTCGCCGCACCCTACAGCTCCCAGCAGAAGCAGGAGGCATATCGCAAGATTCTTCATCGCAATCGGATTATTAAGGTTAGTAACCGGGATTCTGCACGAGGTTGTAGTTGATATTGATTTCGCTCAACGGAATGGCCATCCAGTAGGTCTTGGGGGATTCGAACGTGCGGACGCCGCTCTCCTTCATCGTGGAGACCCGGTAGAAATCGGCCGCCGTCCTGCCGTCGAGGTTCCACGCCTTGGGACGCCGGGACATCGCTTCGCCCGCCTCTTTCCAACGGCGCAGGTCGTGGTAGCGCATGCCCTCCATCAGCAGTTCGATCGAACGCTCCCGGTGCAGCACCTTGCGCAGTTCGTCGCCGGTGGGAATGCCCCCGGCCAAGGCCCACGAATCCTTGAAATCGGGCAGCCCCGAGCGGCGGCGGACCAGATTCAGGTAATTGAGGCTCGCGTCGCTCAACGACCCGTTGTATTCGAAATCGGCCTCGGCATAGCTCAAATAGAGTTCCGCAAGGCGGATGTAAGGATAGGCGTACTTGCGGTAGGTCCACGACTTGGTGTCGTAGTTGAAGGCCGACTGGCGGTGAATCCACTTCTTGAGAATGTAGCCCGTACAGCTCTGGTACTCCTTCGAGGCGTCGAGCACGCTGCCCTGCATCTCGCCGGCGCGGCATTTGAGAATGAACTCCTCGCCGTTGATGGCGTACTTGCCGCGGTCGTAGCCCACCGACGCATAGAAGCGCGGCTCCTTGTAGACATGGAGGTTGGCAGTCTCCTTTTCGGCATTATAGGCATAGGGGTCGATATGCATGGTCTCGGGGTCTCGGTCCCACGGCAGACCGTTGTGCGTGTAGTACATCTCCACGCACTCGAACGTCGGAACGATGTTGATGCAGAAGCCGTCGGTACTGTACGGCAGCTTCAGGCGCGCGCCTCCGTAACGCTGCAAGTGCTCGATGCCGGTCTGGTCGCCCATCGCCCAAAGGTACTCGGCCGTGTTCCAGAGCGGTTCGACGAAGCAGTCGTGGTAGTTGATCTCGCCGCGCTCGGCAGCGGTTGCAGCCGCAGTCGCGTTCGGGCTTTCGTAGAGCCTGTGCCCGTTGTCCTCGGCCAGCGTGATCGCTTCCTGGCAGGCGTCGAGCGCCCACTTCCACTTTTCGGGATTGTAGGTCTGGCTCATCAGCGGCGTGCCGTCGTTGTTGCGGAAACGCGCGTAGAACTCCGTGTTGCCGTTGCAGAGCGGACTGGCGGCATAGAGCAGCAGCCGGGCCTTCATCGCCTTGGCCGCCACCGAGGTGGCGCGCCCCAGGTCGGCATCGGGACGCGTCGGATACCCGTGCAGCAAATCGGCCGCGCGGTCGTAGGTCTCGGCGATGAACGTCACGCATTCGTCGAACGGACTGCGGGCCACATAGACCTGCTCCTCGGGAAGCCCCATGTCCAGCTGCCCCCTGACGAGGATGACCGGGCCGTAGTGAGTCAGCAGCACCCAGTGGTAATAGGCGATCAGAAAATAGGCTTCGCCCTTGAACTCGTCGGCCACGGACGGCGAGATGCCCGGGACTGCGTCGATGTTGTCGATCATAATGTAACAGTAGCGGATGCCCTTGTACATGTCATAGTTCGTGCGCCCGGACGGGGAAGAGGTCGTCGCGTCCCACAGACCGTAGTAGGTCTGGCTGGCGTTCTCCTCGTTGTAGAGCATGCTCTTGTAGGGAAAATAACGGGTCTGGCCGTTGGTGGCGGTGATAATGTCGTCGCCGGCGCAGAAGTCGGGCATGTAGCGGTAGGCCGCGATGTTGGGGGCGTAGGTGTAGAGCGTATTGAGGTACTTGCGGGCCTCCTTGGAGGTTTTGAAGATGTCCTCCTGCGTCGCCTGCCCCTCGGGAACCACGTCGAGGAAATCGCACGCGGCAAGCGCTCCGGCGCACGCAAACAGCAAAATGGATATGATTTTTTTCATGTCGCTCGAATTTTAGAAGTTATACTGAAGGCCGAGTTTCACCACGCGCTGCAACGGGTATTTCAAGCCGTTGCCGCTTCCCATTTCGGGGTCCCAGTATTTGAAGGGCGAAATGATGAACAGATTCGTGCCGGCCAGATAGGCGCGCAGGCTTTTGTACGTGAAACCCAGTTCGACGCTCTTCAGGCGCAGGTAGCTGCCGTTCTTGATCCAGAACGACGAGGTCTGCGTGTTGTTGGCGTTGTAGCGGTAATCCAGGCGCGGATAGGCGGCATTGGGATTGGGATCGGCTTCCGACCAGTGGTCGTCGGCAACGTACTGCGTCATGTTGAAGCCCGAATACTGATTGTCGCGGAACGGGTGCATGTCGTACATGCGCAGCGAGACGCGCGCCGTGCCCTGGAAGAAGAACGAGAAGTCCCAGCGTTTGTAGTTGACCGAGGCGCCGAAGCCGTACAAGATCTCGGGCACGGTGGGATAACCCAGCGACGTGCGGTCGTTGGCGTCGATCACGCCGTCGCCGTTCAGGTCGCGGTATTTGATGTCGCCAGGCAGATAATCGGGCATGAAGGTCTGCCGGGGCGAGTTGTCGATCTCCTCCTGCGAGGCGAAAAGGCCGTCGGCGACCAGTCCGTAAACCGAATTGACGGGTTTGCCCAGCACGGAGTTGTATTTGTTGGGCAGGTATTTCGCCTCGTCGCGGGCCTTCACCTCGTTGTGCGCATAGGTGAACGTTCCGCGCACGGAGACCAGCAGGTCCTTGTTGAACGCCTTGTTGTATTCGAGCGAAACATCGACGCCGCGGTTCTCCACCTCACCCAGATTGCCGTAGGGCGTGACGCCCGAAAGGCCCATCGTCGAGGGCAGCGAACGCCGCTGCATGAAGATGCCGGTACGATTTTCCTTGTAAACGTCGACGTTCAGCGTCAGGGCGTCGAACAGTCCCAGTTCAAGTCCTACGTTAAGTTTGGTGCTCTCCTCCCACGTGGCCAGGGATTGCCCACGGTCTTGATCTCGTGTCCGGTCTGCTTGACGAAGTTGGGCGAAAACCACACGTAGAGCGCCTTGTTCATGTTGACCGTCGTGAGATAGGGGAAACGGACGATGTTGTTGCTGCTGTCGGCCAGATAGTCGTTGCCCGAAAGACCGTACGAAGCACGGATTTTCAGCAGGTTCACCTTGCTGCGGATACCTTCCCAGAACGGTTCGCCCGACACGACCCACGCTCCGGCGATCGAGGGAAAAAACCCGAAACGACGACCCGATATGAAGTTCTCCGAGCCGTTGTAGCCGAAGTTGAACTCCATCAGGTAGCGACTGTCGTACCCATAGGTAAAACGTCCGGCGAGACCCTGCTCGCGGTAAGGGAGCACCTTGTACTCATCATTGGCGGGCTGATTGTCGACCTTCTCCTTCTGGTGGTAGACGAACAGGGCGTTGACGTCGTGTTTGCCGAACGTGCGCGAATATTCGATCTGCCCCTGCAACGAGATCTCACGGTAACCGTTCCGCCCCGTGGAGGTTCCCAGATAGGACGATCCGGGCGTGCCGATGCTTTGCAGGTTGTAGTCGAAAGTCCCGTCGCCGTTGTCGGTATAGTCGGTCATTTCGTAATAATAGGGAGAAAAAGAACGGTAAGTCGCCGCATAGGTCTTGTTGTAGAACGAGACCATGCCCCGGACTTTCAGTCCCTTGGTGACGAAATCGAGGTCCTGGTCCACCGAGAAGGTCGTGGTGATGTACTGCGTATGGCGCTGTCCGTATCCGCGGCTCAACAGGGCATAAGGATTGATGTCCGTAGAACCACCGTCCCACGAAGGGGCATTTCCGAAAATCGGGTCGTCGAGATCCTCCACGGAGCCTTTGGGATAGATGGCCGGAAAAGCGACCGGATTGGCGCGCATCGTATAGTAGAACAGGTCTTTCACCTCTTCGACGGGACGGTGCCAGAAAAGCAGCTGCGTGTTCATCTTCAGACTCACGCGGGTCGTTCGGGTGAGCTGCGCGCCGACGTTGGCCTGGAAAAGGTATTTCTGCGAATTGATGTTGGTGTTGAATTTCGACTCCGCGGGCTTCTTCAGGATACCGTTTTCGTTGAAGATCGAAGCATTGAGGAAATAGTCGACCACCTTGCCGCTGCCCCGCACGTTGAGATTCATGTTTTCGTTGACCGTAAAATCCTTGAAAAGCATCGAATACCAGTCATTGTCGGGATAGACGTAGGGATTGAGCCGGTTGCGGGTGCCCGTGATCTTCTCGTCCGAAAAGTGCTGCACATAAGTTTCGCCCGCCGGGGTGCGGGTGCGCAGCGCCTCGTTGTAGTTCTCCATGTAAGTCACGCCGTCGGCGATGTCCTGCACGCGCGTCGGCATCGAAATGCCCGACTCGAGACGAACGTTGATCGCCATCTTCTCCGACTGGCGGCCGTTTTTGGTGGTAATGATCATTACGCCGTTGGCGCCGCGCGAACCGTAGAGCGCCGTGGCCGTGGCGTCGCGCAGGATCGAAAACGACTCGATCGCCTCGGGCGGAATGTTGTTGAGCATCTCCGAGACGATCTCCACGCCGTCGAGAATCAGCAGCGGCGATTTGTTAGCCCCGAAGGTCGAGATGCCGCGAATCCAGAAATTCGCACCGTCGGCGCCGGGTTCGCCCGACGACTGGGTCGAGATGACGCCGGCGATCTTGCCCGCGAACGAGGTCGAGAGGTTGCTCGACGTCACCTTGAGCGTACTGGGACGCACGACCTGCACGGCTCCCACCAAACTCTCCTTCTTCTGCGTGCCGAAGGCCACGACCACCACGTCGTCCATGACGTTCGACGCCTCGATCAGCGTCACGAGCTTGAACAGTTCGACATCGGCGACGGCGATCTTCTTGGTGTCGTAGCCCAGAAAAGCGAAGGTGACGTGTTTCGTTCCCGCCGGCACCTTGAGGGTGTAGTTGCCGTTGATGTCCGAGGTGGCGCCGACGGTCGTCCCCTCGACATAGACCGAAACACCGACGATGGGCTTGTTGTCGGCCGAAGAGATCACCGTCCCCTGCAGGACGATTTCCCTACCGGAATCCGCAGCCGGGAGGGGGGGGGGGACGGCGGCGTTTTTCCGAGCGGGCGCTTTCGAGATGATCACCTGGTTTCCGCGCACCCGTCCGGTCAGCTCCGTTCCCTTGAGGACCGCGGACAGCAGTTCGTCGATGGTCGCAGACCTGACCGAAACCGAAACCCGGCGGTCGAGCAGCGGCCGCACGTCGTCGGTGTAAATGAAGGCGTAGCGGCTGGTCCGCTCGACCTCGGCAAAGACGCTCGACAGCGTTGCGTCCTTCATCTTCACGGTCAGCGACGATTTGGCCCCGGCGTCCTGCCGGGAGGCCCGGACGGGCTGGAGATTCACCGGAAGCAACAGCATCGCCGCCGCAAGAATCCGCAGCATACGGCATGTCGAGCCACTCCTCACAAAGAAAAGTTTCTTCATAAGTAACAGTATTAAGGTTAGTATTTAAGACTGGAATTGGTTGTCAGCGATATACGGCGTCGGCGCAATCGTCGGGGGCAGGCCTCACCGCCACCGAGCCGTCGGGCCCCCGGACGTAGGCGATCCGGAAAATGTCGGAGAGCACGTCGAGCGTGCCGTCCAGGTCGTCGAACAGGATCAGCTTGCCGGTACACTTCCGGCTCCCGATCTCCCCGGAGCAGGTTATTTCGATCTTGTAGAACGCAGCCACCTTTTGCAGGACTTCGAACAGCGTGTTCGAGGTGAAGAACAACAGTCCGTCCTTCCAACTGATGTATTTATAGGGATCGACCTCGTAGACCGAATAGCTGCCGTCCTTCATCGAGAAGCGTTCCGAAGGATTCAGCGTCACCGATTCGCCGTTGGCCACGTCGATGGCCACGGAGCCTTCGACCAGCACCACGGCCGACGAACCGTCGGCCCGGGGCGCGGTCGTCACGTCGAACGACGTGCCCAGCACGCGGGTCGCAAAATGGTCGGTGTGCACGATGAAGGGACGGTTCGCATCCTTCGCCACCTCGAAATAGGCTTCGCCCTCGACGAAGACGTCGCGCGTGTCACCGAACGCCGACGGGAAACGGAGCACCGACGCCGAATTGATCCACACCCGCGTCCCGTCGGAGAGTTGCAGATGTGCGCGCTTGCCCTTGGGGACCACCAACTCACTCGTATGCACGCGCACCTCCTGCCGGGGCGTCCTGCGATCGGTCTCCGCCCCTTCGTTCTCCTTGCCGTCGATCAGGATTTCGCCCTTGGGCGTAAGGCTGATACGGGCGATGTCGTCGTACACCTCGCGGCTGCCTTCGCGGGTCACGAGCGTGATGTTCTCATAGGCCTCGGCCGAAGGCAGCCCGGAACCCGTGAAATCCGCACTCCAGAACAGGGCCGCCACGACGCCGGCGACCAGCAGGGAAGCGGCGGCGAAGAGCGCCGTCCGGTTGCGGCGGCGGGGAGGGGCTGCAAAACGGCGCCGGGCGTAATGGTCGGTCAGGATGCGGTCGAGCAGCAACTGTTTCTCCACGGACGGCAGCGCGGGATGGGTCTTGCCCACACGGCGCACCAGGCTCACGGCGCGCTCGAATTCGACCAGGTCCTGCGGATGGCGTTCGGTGTAACCGCACCAATAGCCGTCCTGCGCCCGCTCGGGATCGAGACACCACAAAACGAAGTCCGGGTCGGAGGTGAAGAACTCCGCCGTGTGCTTCTTAATATCGTCCGGTTTTATCATTGATTCCAACGTAATCTTCAAACTGCATGCTGCGGCTGCGGCGCCGCGCTCTCCCCTATGACGGCGAATCCGCCGTTTTGTCCCCCTCGAACCGCAAAAAACAGCGTCCGCCGTGTCAAGTGGCTATTTTCATCGTTTTGCCGCACTCCCTGCCCTTCCGAAGTTTGCCCAGCCCCTTCGACACGAACTTGCGGACGGCGTGAGGCGTGGCGTCGAGTATGACGGCGATGTCGTCATACTCCATCTCGTAGACGAAGCGCAGCAGCAGCGCCTCGCGCTGCTTGGGCGAGAGCTGGTTGAGCAGCGACTCGATCGTTTGGCGGATGCGCAGCACGTGCTCCGATTCGATCATCGCGTCGAGCGAGGTCAGCGACACCCGCAATCCCGGCTCCCGGTCCGAAAGGTCGCATTTGTCCACCCGCGAACGGTGCAGATCGACCAGGCGGTTGTGAACGATCCGGAAAAGGTAGGCCTTGATGTTGACGATGCGGCCCAGGTCGACCTGGCGGGTCATAATGTCGAGGAATATGTCGTGGATGACATCCTTGACCGTTTCGTTGTCGAAACCGAACCCCATGCCGTAGGCATAGAGCGCATCGGCGTAACTGTTATACAACATAACATATACGTCGGTCTCTTCGGCATACTGCCGGTCGATTCGTCGGGTGTCGTACTTGCGTTGCCGAAACATTCGGTTCATTGGTTTGGTCGGTCATTCGATATAACGGAAAACCGTCCGGTTTGTCCCCCTGCAAGCGGTAAAAATCGAATAAAAAATGCGAAATAGCAAATTTTCGCCCCCCCCGGGGACAAAACCGGAAACAGTTCGTCTTAAATTCGAAACCAATCTCTTTCGGAAAAATGATACGAAAACCGTATTTCAGTCTGTTCCTGCTCTGCCTGCCGCTCTTCTCGCTGTGCAGTTCGGGAAACGACGATCCCGCACCCGCCCCTGCACCTGGAAAAGAGTGGCTCGATCCGATTCGCGTCGCCACCTACAACATCCAGTACGACAACTCTTCCGATCAAGACAACAAATGGACGACCCGCCGGGATTTGCTTCGCCAACTACTCCAGAGCGAGAAGTTCGACATCTTCGGAGCGCAGGAGCCTTATCTGACCCAGATCAAGGACATCGAGCCGTTCCTCGACGGATACACCTGGGTCGGAGAAAACGTCATCGGTGACAAAACGGCCCAACGACGCCACTACAACCCCGTTTTCTACCGCAAGGACAAATTCGAAGTATTGGATATGGGATCGTTCTGGTACTCCGAAACGCCTTCCGCCCCCGGGTCCAAAGGCTGGGACTCCTATTCGCCCCGCATGTGCAACTGGGTGCATTTCCGCATCCGCGCGAACGGACGGGAATTCTACCATTTCAATTCGCACTTCGACCACATAGGGACCACGGCCCGCGCCGAGAGCGCCAAACTGCTGGTGGCCAAGGTCCGGGAGATCGCAGGCGGCAAACCGGCCTTTTGCACGGGTGACTTCAATTCGAACCAAAACACCGAAGCCTACAAAACGATCGCCGGATCAGGCATCCTTGCCGACAGCTACGTCCGCTGTCCGTCCAAGACCAACGGAGACTGGCCCACCTACAACGGCTACAAATACATCTCGACGCCTCCCGCCGCTGCGTCGCGCATCGACCACGTCTTCGTCACGCCGAAGGACACGAAGGTCGTTTCGTGGCGCATCGTCAACAACAGTTACAACCGGAAATACCCCTCGGACCACTTCCCGGTCGTGATCGAATGGTCGCTGGCCGAATAGCCAGCCTTGCTGCCGGCAAATAAAACCTCTTCGCCAACTGGCGAAGAGGTTTTATTTGCCAAGGGATAAACGGAACGGACAGAAGCGCTTTTTTCCGCGCCCAGAGCCGGAAACCATCCCCCTTTCCGCTTTTACCCGCGAGCGTCTCCGATTATTGAAAAGAAATTCGTATCTTTGTGGGCTTGTTTCACGATAAGCGCAATTTGTCTGACAGCAACATAAACGAAACGAATAAATGGCGTTACAATGCGGCATCGTCGGCTTGCCGAACGTGGGTAAATCGACCCTTTTCAACTGTCTGTCCAATGCAAAGGCACAGGCGGCAAACTTTCCTTTCTGCACCATCGAGCCCAATGTGGGCGTGATCACGGTCCCCGACCGGCGGCTGATCCGCCTCGCGGAGATCGACAACCCCAAGCGCGTGGTCCCGACGACGATCGAAATCGTCGACATCGCGGGCCTCGTGAAGGGCGCCTCGAAGGGCGAAGGTCTGGGCAACAAATTCCTGGGCAACATCCGCAACACGAATGCGATCATCCACGTCCTGCGGTGCTTCGACAACGGCAACATCACCCATGTCGACGGCTCGATAGACCCCGTGCGCGACAAGGGTATCATCGACACCGAATTGCAGCTCAAGGACCTCGAAACCGTCGAGAACCGCCTGGCCAAGACCCAGAAGCAGGCCACCTCGGGCGGCGACAAGAAGGCCAAGCGCGCCGTGGAGTTGCTCTTGCAGTACAAGGCGGTGCTGGAACAGGGGCTTTCGGCCCGCACCGTGGAACTCGAAAAGGAGGACCGCAAGCTGGTTGCCGATCTCAACCTGCTGACCGACAAACCCGTGCTCTACGTCTGCAACGTCGATGAGAAGAGCGCCGCGACGGGCAACGCCTACACCGAGGCCGTCCGGGAGGCCATCGCCGGCGAGCGGGCCGAAATGCTGGTGATCGCCGCAGCGACCGAAGCCGACATCGCCGAACTGGAAGAGTACGACGAGCGGCAGATGTTCCTCGAAGAGATCGGATTGCAGGAGTCGGGCGTGGCGCGGCTCATCAAATCGGCCTACAAATTGCTCGACCTTCAAACGTTCTTCACCACCGGTGCCGACGAGACCCGTGCCTGGACCTACCTGCGCGGCATGAAAGCCCCGCAGACGGCCGGCATCATCCACACCGATTTCGAAAAGGGGTTCATCCGCGCCGAGGTCATCAAGTACGACGACTACACCGCCTTGGGTTCGGAGAAGGCGTGCCGCGATGCGGGCAAACTGTCGATCGAAGGCAAGGAGTATGTCGTCGAGGACGGCGACATCATGCACTTCCTGTTCAACGTCTGACGCCGCAACCCGGGATCGTAAAAAAATTAAAGAATACAGCTATGGAAAGACCAGTTCGGGTGCGCTTCGCGCCCAGCCCCACCGGGCCGCTGCACATCGGCGGCGTCCGTACGGCACTGTACAACTACCTGTTCGCCCGCCGGCACAAGGGAACGATGATCCTGCGCATCGAGGACACCGATTCGCAGCGGTTCGTCCCCGGAGCGGAGGATTACATTCTGGAATCACTCAAATGGTGCGGCATCGAGATCGACGAGGGCGTGGGCGTCGGAGGGCCTCACGCCCCCTACCGCCAGAGCGAACGGCGCGAAATCTACCTGAAATACGCCCTGCAACTCGTCGAGGCGGGCTGGGCCTACTACGCCTTCGACACGGCCGAGGAATTGGACGCCCTGCGCAGGGAGGCCGAGGCGCGCGGCGAGGCGTTCGCCTATAATTATGCGGTGCGCGAAAAGCTGGCCACGTCGCTGGCGCTGCCCGCCGAGGAGGTGAAGGCGCGCCTCGACCGCGGCGACCAGTGGGTGATCCGCTTCCGGATGCCCGAAAACGAAACGGTCGCGATGGACGACCTGATCCGCGGACACGTGGAGGTCAACACCTCGACGCTGGACGACAAGGTGCTCTACAAATCGGCCGACGCGCTGCCCACCTACCACCTGGCGAATATCGTCGACGACCGGCTGATGGAGGTGTCGCACGTCATCCGCGGCGAGGAGTGGCTGCCGTCGCTGCCGCTGCACTACCTCCTGTACAAAGCCTTCGGGTGGACGGACGTGCAGCCCCGATTCGCCCACCTGCCCCTGCTGCTCAAACCCACGGGCGGCGGCAAGCTCTCGAAGCGCGACGGCGACAAGATGGGATTCCCGGTATTTCCGCTCTTCTGGACCTCTCCGACGGGTGAGACCGCGCACGGCTACCGCGAGGACGGCTATTTCCCCGAGGCGTTCATCAACATGCTGGCGCTGCTGGGCTGGAACCCCGGCACGGAGCAGGAGATCTTCTCGATGCAGGAGCTGATCGACAGCTTCTCGCTGGAGCGCGTCTCGAAATCGGGCGCCCGCTTCCAGCCCGACAAGGCCAAGTGGTTCAACGCCCAGTACATGCACCGCAAGAGCGACGCCGAACTGGCCGCACTCTACCAGCCCGTCCTGCGCAGCCACGGCATCGAGGTTTCGGACGCCGTGGCCGGCAAAGCCGCAGGCATTATGAAGGAGCGCGCGACGTTCACGACCGATCTGTGGGACCTCACGTCGTTCTTCTTCGAGGCTCCCCGGGAGTATGAGGAAAAGCAGGTGCGCAAGTACTGGAAGGGGCAGAATCCCGCCATTCTGCGGGAGTTGCGCGACGTGCTGGCGGGAATCGACGACTTCTCGCTGGAGAACACCGAACGCATCGTCCACGCCTGGATCGAGGAGAAGGGCTACAGCATGGGCCAGGTGATGAACACCCTGCGGCTGGCCCTCGTGGGCGCCGGAAAAGGCCCGGGCATGTACGACGTAACGTCGTTCATCGGTAAAGAGGAGTGCCTGCGCCGCATCGACAATCTGCTGACCAATCTAAAACCCGCAATAGAGTAAAGTCGCCCTTTGAAAAGGGAGATTCAGAGGGATTTTCAACATGAGCCCCGGCGTTAAAAACGCCGTAATATAAGTTCGATGGGGGTTCATAGACAAAATCGCTCCGATCTAAAAACAACCTAACCCCGTCGAACTTATATTAAACTATGGTACAAATCGAACAACACGTCTGGGGCATGACCCCGGAGGGCGAGGCAATCATTCGCTACACGCTGCGCAACGACTCGGGAGCCGAAGTGCAGCTCACGAACTACGGCGCGGCGATCGTCTCGGTGAAGATGCCCGACCGCGAGGGCCGCATGGCCGACGTCGTGCTGGGCTACAAACATCCCGAAGGCTACTTCTTCGACGGGGCCGCCTCGGGAAAGAGCGTGGGGCGCTGCGCCAACCGCATCGCCTTCGGGCAGATGACCGTCGAGGGCAAGGAGTACCGGCTGGAGGTCAACAACAGCGTGAACCACCTGCACGGCGGAACGAAGAACTTCGCCAACCGCATCTGGGAGAGCCGCGTGGAGACCAACCGCGTGGTGATGTCGCTCGTCTCGGAGGACGGCGACCAGGGCTATCCCGGCGAGCTGTGCGTCGAGGCCGTGTTCGATTTCGACGACGACAACGCGCTGGAGATCACCTACCTCGCACGGACCGACAAGACGACCGTGGTGAACCTCACCAACCATGTCTATTTCAACCTCGCGGGCGAAGGCAGCGGGTCGGTGCTCGACCACGAACTGCGCCTGAACAGCTCGAAGATTCTGGAAATGAACGAACGCCAGATCCCCACGGGCAAGCTCCTGGACGCAGCCGGAACCCCGCAGGATTTTCGGGAATTCCGCTCTTTCCGCCCCGGCATCTCGTCGGAATTCAACCACATCCGCGACTTCAAGGGCTATGACCACCCCTTCGTCGTCGACGGTTGGAAGCCCAGCATCCTGGGCGAGGTCGGCACCCTGCGCGAACCCCGGTCGGGCCGTTCGGTGACGGTGCTCTCGTCGCAGCCCAGCGTGATGATCTACACGGGCAACTGGCTCGCGGGCGGATGCCCCGAAACCAAGTCGGGCGGCCGCTATGCCGACTACGACGGCCTGCCCACTGCCGCGCAAACCGCCGACCGACGTGACGACGACCAGATGTCCCCCGCCCCGGCGCTCGAACCAGCCGTAGGCCCAGTCGACGACCGCCGTCCACCCCAGGACATTGGTCCGGATGGCCGGTTCTTCGAGCACAAAGTCGAGCGCCGGGTTCAGTTCGCCCGTCCCGGGCAGACCACGCAGAGGTCCATGCCGCCCATCCGTTCCGACCAGCGCCGTCCAGTGCGGCGATGCACGCGGCGGGTTGCGTGACATCCGCCACGGCATACAACATATTCGCCGGGGGGCTGTCGCCGCCAGTTCGCGGAACAGCGCCTCGCGCCGTCCGACCACCCCGACCCGGTACCCGGCGGCTGCAAGCCGCCCGGCAAGGCCCCGCCCGATCCCGGACGAGGCCCCGATTACAAGAGCCTGTTTCATGGAAGCAAAGGTAGGGTGAATGCTTCGGAAAAAGCCTATGACCGAAATCAAGAAAACCGGAGGGTCAACGGATACCCTGCCGGGCTTCAACGGATACGGCGTCGGATGCGGCTCAGGGTCTCGGGGCGCACCCGCAGGTAGGAGGCCAGCTCCTTCAACGAAACGAGATTCAGCAGGTCGGGGCAACGGCGCAGCAGCGCTTCGTAACGCTCCAGCGGCGTGGAGGCGTAGCACTGCAGCAGGCGTTCGTAAACCTCGGCCAGCAGGTGTTCGGCCAGCGTGCGGCCCAGCCGTTCGTGCGCGGCGTCCGTGGCGTAGAAGGCCGCCAGTCGATCGTTGCCGAGGCACAGCACCCGGCTGTCGCACATCGCCTCGATGCCGATCCAGGCCGGCAGGCCGTTGCTCATCGAGATGTAGTCGCCGACGAACTCTCCGGCAAAGGCGTAGCCCACTACATGCCGTTCGCCGCGTTCGGTGAGGTGCACGTAGCGGAAAGCGCCCTGCTCGACCACGCCGCAGCGGCGGTTCCGCACCTCCTGGCAGGCAAACGACTCCCCGCGGGAAAAGGCGACGCTGCGTCCCTCCCTCCGGAAGAGTTCGGCCAGCGCGGAAAACTCCGCAGCCGTGATATAGCGGTTGAAATCCATCGGCCGACAAGATACGACTTTTTTGGCACACGGATTGCTCTCTTCCCCCAAAGTAAAACCAAAAACTGAACAAGCATGAAAAAATTGCTCCTCTGTCTGCCCCTGCTGGCACCCCCTTCGCCGCAGCTTTTCCGGGTTGTTCCGAGCAACGCAAGTGGAACCGCGAGCAGCGCAAGGCCATGCACGAAGCCCTGCGCGACTACCGCAAGATGGTCTATCTCGACGATCTGACCGATGCCGAATTCGTCCTCTTCACCGACCAGGTGGCCGGAACGCTCGAAAACGCCTATCCCGTCTACGTGGAGTTCATCCAGATGGAGGGTGTCGACGACACGGTAGACATGGTCGTCGTCACGGAGATCGCCGACGAACTCAACGCCGACGCCCGCAACATGCGCCACATCTTCCCCTACAACCTGCTTGTCGCACAGGGAGTTCTGCCCGCAGGTCTCGATCACGAACAGCAGCGCGCCTTCTACAACTGCTTCGCGCACAGCAGGTAAACGACACCTATCAGACGATGGGCCAGTTCTTCAACGCCATCCTCGCCGACACGACGGACATGTCCCAGATCAGCCAGTTGCAGAGCCAGTGCGCCAACGATCTCTTCCAGTGGGTCGTCACCGAGATCGACATTACCGAAACCGTGACGCCGGCCCCGGCACAGGATGCGGCAACAGCCAAACCAATAAAATAAAAAGTCCTTTCCGAAAACAGCGAGGGTCCCCGGCAATCCGGGGAGACCCTCTTTTCATGCGCACGCCGCGCCGCTACCTGTCGGCAAAGAGCGAACGCGCAATGCCCATTTCCAGGCCGCGCAACTCGGCGAGACCCCGCAGGCGTCCCAGGCACGAATAGCCTGGGTTCGTTTTCTTCTTCAGGTCGTCGATCATCTGGTGCCCGTGGTCCCGGACGCATCGGAATCGAGACCTTGCGCCGCTGCTGGATCTCCAAAAAGGCCTTCATCACCTCGTACATCGGCACGTCGCCTTCGAGGTGGTTCGCCTCGAAGAAGTTCCCTCGGCGTCGCGCTGCGTCGAGCGCAGGTGCACGAAGTTCACCCGGTCGCCCCAGCGGCGCATCATCCCCGGCAGGTCGTTCTTCGCCGAGACGCCGAACGACCCCGTGCAGAGGCAGAGCCCGTTCGAGGCATTGGGAACCGCCTCGACCAGTTTCCGGAAATCATCCTCCGTGGAGAGGATGCGCGGCAGCCGAGAATCGAGAACGGCGGATCGTCCGGATGGATCGCCAGCACCGAACCCACCTCGTCGGCCACCGGCGCCACCTCCCGCAGGAAGGCGATCAGGTTCTCGCGCAGCACCTCCGCCGTGACTCCCTTGTAGCGGTCCAGCTCATGCTGGAACTGCTCCAGCGTGAAGCTCTCCTCCGAGCCCGGGAGTCCGGCGATCATGTTCCGCGTGATGAGCTCGATCTCCGCGGCGTCCATCCGTTACGTAACGGGCCTTTGCGGCGGCACGCTCCGCCTCGCTGTACTCCTGCTCGGCACCCGGACGCTTCAGGATGAAGAGATCGAAGGCCACGAAGGCCGCCCGTTCGAAGCGTAGCGCCCGCGATCCGTCGGGAAGCTCGTAGGCAAGGTTCGTGCGCGTCCAGTCCAGCACCGGCATGAAGTTATAGGTGATGATGTGGATGCCGCACTCCGCCAGGTTGCGGATCGACTGCTTGTAGTTCTCGATGTAAGGCTGGAAATTGCCCGTGCGGGTCTTGATGTGCTCGTGCACCGGGATGCTCTCGACACCACGGACCACACAAGGCCCGCCCCGGCGATCATCTGCTGCCGTTTGCGGATCTCCTCCACGGGCCACACCTCGCCGTTGGGAATGGGTGCAGGGCGTTCACAATATCGGTAGCTCCCGCCTGACGGATGTCCTGCAGGCTGACGGGGTCGTTCGGACCGTACCACCGCCACGACTGTTTGCAAAGATTTTTCACATAGTGTATGTGCGTTTTTCGCGGAGACCCGCCGTGCGCTGTCCGGAGCGCAAACCCCGTTTCCGTCAACGGAACAACGGCCGGACGCTCCGCCGGTTGCTGTTTAGATCGAAAAGCGTCGAAAACCGCCGTCGACAACGGCCAGCGCACCGGTCACGAACGACGAGGCATCGCTGATCAGGTAATGGATCGTGCCCAGCAGCTCCTCGGGCTCGGCAAAGCGCCCCGCAGGGGTGTGGGCAATGATCGTCCGCGCCCGGTCCGTATAGGAGCCGTCGGGGTTGGTCAGCAGCGTGCGGTTCTGGTTCGTCAGCAGGAAGCCCGGGACGATGGCGTTGACGCGCATTTCGGGGCTGAACTTCATGGCCAGTTCGGCTGCCATGTATTTCGTGTAGTTGCCGATGGCGGCCTTCGCGGCGCCGTAGCCCACCACGCGGGTCAGCGGACGCAGGGCCGACTCGGAGCAGAAATTGACGATCACGCCCTTCCTGCGGGCCGTCATCGCCTCGCCGAAGACCGTCGTCGGAAGCACCGTCCCGAAGAGGTTCAGGTCCACGACCTTCCGGAAGGCCTCGATCTCCAGGTCGAGGAACGACTTGTCCGGCGCGATCGTTGCGCCGCCCATGTTGCCGCCGGCGGCGTTCAGGAGGATGTCGATCTGGCCGTATGCCTTCAGAATCGCCTCGCGGTTCGGCCTCCAGCACTTCGCGGTTCAGTACGTCGGTCACGAAGGAACAGCGCCTCGCCGCCCGCGGCGCGGATCGAGCCGACAAGCGCTTCGCCCGACTTTTCGTCGCGGTCGAGCACACGACCCTGGCGCCCTGTTCGGCCAGGTAGGCGCAGATCGATCGGCCCAGGATTCCGGCTCCGCCCGTCACGACGACGACGCGGCCCCGGATGTCAAACAGATTTTTCATGGTTTTCAGATAAGGTTGTTGGTATAGTATTGAATGTTCTCTTTTAGCAGGATATCGATCGGCAGGTGGTTGGCCGTCCTTTCGGGGCGGCGCCTTCTCGACCAGCCACCCGCACAGCGACATCACTCCGCGGTAACCCTGCACCTCCGGACGCTGGGCCATAAGGGCTGTCACCACACCGTCGGCCAGCATCCGCCGGTTGCGGTCGATTACGTCGTAGCCCACCAGCCGAACGCCGTGCGGCGGCGTGTCGCGAGATAGCCCGCCAGGATGTAGCACGTCGAGTTGAAGGTTACGGCGCCGGCAATCGACGGATGGACCGCGGAACAGCTCGTCCAGCACGCGGCGGTTGCAGGCTTCGTCGTCGAGCCGCAGCGCGGCGTAGTGGAGCTCCCGGAACCCATGCGCTTCGAGGTAGCTGCGGAAACCCTCCTCGCGGCTGCGGCATTGGTTCGAACCTCCGTCGCCGCGGTGGATGATGTTGCCCACGACGATGTCGGAGCCCGGGTCGAGGCGGTCGGACAGCAGGCGGGCCGCCACCGCCCCGGCGTCGAATGACGACGTGCCGCAATAGGCCAGGCGGTTGCAGGCCGGGAATGTCCGAATCGACAAAGACGTAAGGGATGCCCCGGGCGTCGAGTTCCCGGGTGAACGGGGTCGACCATCTCCGCGAAGAGTGTGGCGATCACCGCGCCGTCGAACGCTTCGTCGCGCAGCGTCTCCAGCAGGCTTTCGAACGACGAACGGTCGTACTGGTCGAAGAAGAAACGGCGGACCGTGACGTTGTAACGCACGGCCTCGGCCTCGGCGCGGGCGATTCCGGCCTCGAAATCGGCCCAGTATTCTCCCGGGGCGAAACGGGGCATGACCGCGCAGAGCGTGTACCTGCGGCCCCGACGCCAGCGAGCGGGCGATCAGGTTGGGACGGTAGTCGACCCGCCGCAGCACCTCGTTGATGCGCGCGAGGTTCTCCTCCGAGACCTTGCCGCGGTTGTGGATCACGCGGTCGACCGTCGCCACCGACACCCCCGCCATGCGGGCTGGCCCGGTGAAGAATCGAGAATTCGAGCGGCGTATGGCCCAGCGGCTCTCCGTCGATCTCGACCGACACCTCGGGCGAAGATTCGATGCGGATGCGGCTTCCGCGCTCCTGGAGGATGTGGCGGATGCGGTAGATGCCGCCGTTGAACAGGTAGTGGAAGCGGAACAGCAGGTGCCAGAAGTGCACCGGGCGGATCAGCGACAGGTCGAGCATGCCGTCGTCGGCCACGGCCGCCGGCAGCTGCTGGATGCCCCCGCCGTTGAACTTGCAGATGCCGATGGCGGCCGACAGCAGCAGGTTGTTGTAGACCAGCCGGTCGTCGACCCAGACCTTGACGCCCGTGGACTTGTAGCGGAAGAAATTCTTCACCAGACACCACGTATAGCGCCAGCGGCTCCGGTGACCCTTCTTTTTCAGGTGCGAGAGCTTGCGCACGACATGCGCGTCGAACCCCGCCCCGGCGACGTTGGCCATGTAGCGGCTCTGGCGGTAGTGCGCCTCCTCGTAGGAGACCACCCCGACGTCCTGCAGGAAGGAATACCCCTCGCTGATGGCCTTCACGGCGTCCTGATAGCGGTTCGAGATGCCGAACGTGCGGACCCAGTCGTTGCCCGTGCCCACGGCCACCACGGCCACGAGCACCTCGTCGGGACACACCTCCTGCTGGATGAACAGCCCGTTCACCACCTCGTGCAGCGTCCCGTCGCCGCCCACGACGATGATCCGGCGGTAGCCTTCGCGCACGGCCGTGACGGTGAGTTCCGTGGCGTGGAACTTGTGCTCCGTAAAGACCGGTTCGCAGAGGATGTGGGCATCGCGCAGGTGTTTCGAAATCTGTGGAAAATGGTCAAGCCCGCGACCGCTTCCGGCCACGGGATTGACGATGACGAACCATTTTCCGGAATCGGCCGCCACGCTGCGATTATTTTTCGGGAACGTTGCGCAGCGTGTCCACCAGGAAGTCGTAGAACTTGCCGACCGAGGCGATCTCCACCTGCTCGTCGGGCGAGTGGGGGTAGCAGATCGTCGGGCCGAACGAGATCATGTCCAGCCCGGGATAGGCGCTGCCGATGATGCCGCACTCCAGCCCGGCGTGAATGGCCGTCACGGCGGGCTTCTTGCCGTAGAGCGCCTCGTAGGAGGCCGTCATCGCTTTGAGGATCGGCGACTCCATGTCGGGGTTCCAGCCGTCGTAGGAGCCCGTGAGCTCGGTCTTGGCCCCGGCCAGCGTGAAGACGGCGGCGATGGACTCGCCCAGCGCCTCCTTCTCGGTGTTGACCGAGCTGCGCAGCAGGCATTGGAGTTTCACCGTCCTGCCGTCCGACACCACGCGTGCGAGGTTCGTCGAGGTCTGCACCAGCCCGGGCATGGCCACCGACATCCGCTGCACCCCGTCGGGGCAGGCCGCAACGGCCTTGATCAGATTTCCGGCAACCTCCTTCGGCAGCATTTCAGCCGGTTTTCCGACCTCCGCGACCTTGACCGACACCGCGTCCTCGATGCCGGCGTATTCGGCCCTTACGGTCTCCTCGTAGGCTTTCACCGCGGCGGCGAACTCGTCGTAGTCCCCGGTTTCGACCAGCACCACGGCCTCGGCCTCGCGCGGGATGGCGTTGCGGAGTCCGCCGCCGTCCACCGACGCCAGCAGCACGTCGCACGGCGCGGCATTCAAAAAGCGGAACAGCACCTTGTTGGCGTTGGCACGCTGGCAGACGATCTGGATGCCCGAGTGGCCGCCCTTGAGCCCCTTGACGCTGATCTTCGCAGCGGTATAACCGCCCGCGGGCGTCGGCTCGGCCTTGTAGCCGAAGGTCATATTGGCGTCGAGCCCTCCGGCGCAGCCCACGTAGAGTTCGCCCTCCTCCTCGGAATCGAGGTTCAGCAGGATGTCGCCGTGCAGCAGCCCCTTTTCCAGACCGTTCGCACCGTCCATGCCGGTCTCCTCGGTGGCCGTGAAGAGCGCCTCCAGCGGCCCGTGCTTCAGCGTCCGGTCCTCCAGCACCGCGAGGATCGCCGCCGCGCCAATACCGTTGTCGGCCCCCAGCGTCGTACCGTCGGCCGTCACCCAGTCGCCGTCGACGTAGGCGCGGATCGGGTCTTGGGAAGTCGAACTTCTTGTCGTTGTTCTTCTGCGGCACCATGTCGAGGTGGGCTTGCAGGATCACGCCCTTGCGGTCCTCCATCCCCTTCGAGGCGGGTTTGCGGACATAGACGTTGTGCGCCGCGTCCTCCTTCGATTCGAGGCCCTGCGCGCGGGCGAAATCGAGAATATAGCGGCGGATCTTCTCCTCGTGCGACGAGGGGCGCGGGATGCGGACGATCTCCGCGAAATGTTTCCAGACAAGCGCCGGTTTCAGCGCGACCAAATTACGGTCCATAATATTGAAGTTTAAGTGTTATATATCTATCGTTCAAATCTCTCTCTTTCTCCGTCTCTTCCGTTCCGGGGGCCGCTGTCGCAGCCGGTCAGCGGCCCCCGGGAAGGGACAGGTCCGCCGCTCCGGGCCGGTGGCGGTCAACGGTCTCCGGTCCCGTCCTTTTCGACACTCCTGTCGAACGCCTCGACGATGTGTTTCACGAGCGGGTGGCGGACGATGTCGCGTTTGTCGAACTCCACGATGCCGATGCCGTCGACGCCCCGCAGAATCTCCATCGTGCGCACCAGACCGCTGTCCGACTTGCGCGGCAGGTCGATCTGCGTCACGTCGCCCGTGACGATGAACCGCGCATTGCGGCCCATGCGCGTCAGGAACATCTTGATCTGCGACAGGGTGGTGTTCTGCGCCTCGTCCAGAATGACGAAGGCGTTGTCCAGCGTGCGGCCGCGCATGTAGGCCAGCGGGGCGATCTGCACGGTCCCCTCTTCGAGGTGTTTCTGGAGCTTGGCCGGCGGGATCATGTCGTTCAGCGCGTCGTACAGCGGTTGCAGGTAGGGTCCAGCTTCTCCTTCATGTCGCCGGGCAGGAAACCCAGTTTCTCACCCGCCTCGACGGCCGGCCGCGTGAGGATGATGCGCCGCACCTGCCGCTCCTTCAGCGCGCGAACGGCCAGCGCAATGGCCGTATAGGTCTTGCCCGAACCGGCAGGCCCCACGGCGAACAGCAGGTCGTTCCTGTCGTAGAGCTTGACGAGCCGCTGCTGGTTGACGGTCCGGGCGCGGACGATCGTGCCGTTGTTGCCGTAGACGATCACGTCCTTGTCGACCGGGGCGTCGTCCTGCGCGATGCCGCCCGCGAAACACTGTTCGATGACCTCGGCCGAGACGTGGCCGTACTTGACATAGTAGGCCGCAAGCCCCTCCATGCGTTTGGCGAAACGCTGCGTGTCGGCCTCCGGGCCGAGGACCTTGAGCGACTGCCCGCGCGCGACGATCTTCAGCGTGGGGTGCAGCGATTTGATCTGTTCGAGGTAGACGTCCTGCGCCCCGTAGAGTTCGCGGGGATCGACGCCTTCGAGCATAATTTCCTTTCCGACAGTTTCCGTCATAGACCGATCAGAATAAATAGCCGAAGCTGAGCGCCACGTTATACGTACGGAGTTTGTCGAGCTGCCGCCCGTCGGGCAGCACCACGTCATGTTTCGAGCGGAACTGGCCGTTGTAGCGCAGGTCGATCAGCAGGTGGCGCATCAGCACGATGCCCGCACCCACGGTGTACGACACCGAGGGACGCACGCGGCCGAAATCCAGCAGGTCCCCGCCCGACTTCTGCTTGCAGTTGTTCATCACCGTGAAGACCGGGCCCGCGTAGATCCGCACGGGATTGAGCAGCCGCAGCGACACCAGCACCGGAACGTCGATCGAATTGGACTTGAGGTTGATCTCGCTCCCGCCCTCGGGACGGATACGGAGGCCCTGGCGGACGTAGAGTATCTGCGGCTCGATGGCGAAGGCCCCGAGGTTGACAGCCGTCGTGATACCGGCCTGCCAGCCCAGCTTGTTCTTCACGTCGGTTTCACTCATATTGGTCGTGTAGTCGGGGATATTGATACCGCCGACCACGCCCCACTCCACCCGCGCGCGGGGCCGTTGTGCGGCGGCGCCCGCCGCAATGGCTGCAAACAAAAGGGTCAGTACGATTCTGCGAAGCATCATTTTAATTCTTAATTTTTCATTTTCAATTGTATCGACGCCCAGAGCATGTAGGCCACGCACGCGGCGACGAAGAGCATGCCCAGGTGCGGATTGCCCCAGGCGCGGACGATCGCACCGCAGACGGGTCCCGAAACCGCCCCGGCCGAGATGGCCATGATCATCAGCCCGGCCACCTCGTTGGCGTTCTCCGGAACGGCCTTGGTGGCCACGGCGTAGAACGTGGCGAAGACGCACGCCATGGCGAAGCCCAGCACTCCCACGGCGGCGTAGATGGCGGCCTCGTTGCGCACGAACAGCAGCGCCGCGCACAACGCCAGCGCCCCGGTCATGTTCCAGGTCAGGTATTTCACGTCGGAGACCTTCACCAGCACCCACGCGCCGATCAATGTACCGACGATGCGGCAGGCGTAGAAGCCCGTGGTGGTGAGGATCGACGAGGGATTGTCGATCAGCCGCACCGACAAGAAGCCGATGCCCACGTCGGCGGCGATAAAGCACGCCACGCCCAGCGTCGAGAGCAGCACGGCACGGTTTTTCAACAGGCGGAAGCAGTCGGCGAGTCCCGCGGAGCGTTCTCTTTGCGCAGGTTCCGGCACCGGAGTCAGTTGCAGCCAGAGACCCCCGACCACCGTAAGGCCCGCATAGATCGGCAGCAGGAGCCGCCACGAACCCGTCGCGGCGACCAGCCCCGTGACGATCGGAGCCAGCAGCAGGAGCGAAGTGTTGCGGAAGATCTGACCCACGGTGAGGTAGCTGGTCATCCTTTCGCCGGGAACGATGGTCGCCAGCAGAGGGTTGACGGCCACCTGGATCGCCGTGTTGCCGACGCCCAGCAGGCCGAAGCCCGCGAAATACCACCCCAGGGCGCAGTCCGCGCCGGCGGCATAGGGCGTCATCAGCCCCGCGACGGTGAAGCCGTAGCCCAGAAGCGCCGTGGCCTTGCGGCCCCAGCGGTTCATCAGCGCCGCGACCGGAGTCGAGAGCACCAGAAACCAGAGGAAAACCATCGTCGGCAGGAAGCTCACGGCGGCCTGCTGTCCGGGCGGGAATTCGGCGGCGATGCGGCCCGTGATCGGGGCCACCATGTCGCAGAAACCCATGATGAAGAAGCCCGCAAGCACGGGTCCGAGCAATCGTTTGTCTACTTTGTCTACGCTCATCCGAGACGAAATTTCGGGTTCCAAATTTTTCAAAGTTACATTTTTTTCCGCAAAAAACGCGTTTCCGGCGGCGATTATTTCACAATTGCCCCTCACCGCCGCGCGGCGGACACGATCCAATAAACAAAAAACGTGCGAGATACGCAGCGGCGGCGGAACCGGCCGCAGCGGGCCAGCCCGGACCGCCCACCCGCCGCGGAAGCCGCCGTATCCATCGCCGCGGGGATGCCACACGCACGCGAAAAAGCGGCCAGCGAATCGACGGATCAGCCCGCCGCGCGAGAAAACGCCGCGCACCGTTTGGACGGGAACGCAGATTTTATTATATTTGGTGTCGTTACGACACTTTATCCGTCGGAAAGCCCCGCCGAACCGCTTCGGATTCGGTTTTGCGCCTCCGGCCTTTACGTAGCCCCGGCTACAAAAAAACAACCTGCGCCCATGCTGCTCTTCGCACACATAAACCTGACGCTGCCGCTCGAAGACCCGATCCTGAAATTCCTGCTGATCCTGGTCATCATCCTCGCGGCTCCGCTCCTGCTGAACAAACTCAAAATCCCCTATCTGCTGGGGCTGATCATCGCAGGCGCGGTGATCGGACCCCACGGCCTCAACCTCGTGCTGCGCGACAGCAGCATCATCCTCTCGGGTACGGCCGGACTTCTGTACATCATGTTCCTCTCGGGACTGGACATGGACATGTCCGATTTCCGCCGCAACAGCTGGCGGAGCCTCTTCTTCGGAGGCTACACCTTCTGCGTCCCGCTGGCCTTCGGCATCCTGGCCGGCTATTACATCCTCGGCTTCCCGATCTACTCCTCGATCCTGCTCGCAGGGCTCTTCGCCTCGCAGACGCTCATCGCCTACCCCATCGTCAGCAAACTCGGCATCGCCCGCGACAAGGCCGTCACGATCGCCGTCGGCGGCACGGTCATCACCGACACGCTGGCCCTGCTGCTGCTCACCGTGATCGTCGGCATGGCCACGGGCAACGTCGACGACATGTTCTGGTGGCGGCTCGCAGGCTCCGTCTCGCTCTGCATCGCCATCATCGTCTTCCTCTTCCCGCTGCTGGCCCACTGGTTCTTCAAGCAGGTCAGCGACAACGTCTCGCAATACATTTTCGTACTGGCGATGGTCTTCCTCGGGGCCTACCTCGCCCACATGGCCGGGCTGGAACCGATCATCGGCGCGTTCCTCTCGGGACTCGCGCTCAACCGCCTGATCCCCCGCACCTCGCCGCTGATGAACCGCATCGAGTTCGTCGGCAACGCCATCTTCATCCCCTTCTTCCTGATCGGCGTGGGCATGCTGATCGACTACCGCGCCTTCTTCCGCGACTGGGAGAGCCTCGAAGTGGCGGCCATTATGATCGTGCTGATCACGGCGGCGAAATTCGTCGCCGCATGGTTCACGCAGAAGACCTTCCGCCTCTCGCCCGACCAGCGGACCGTCATCTTCGGCTTAAGCTCGGCCCACGTGGCCGCGACGCTGGCCGCCGTGATGGTCGGCTACAACATCATCCTGGGCCACACGCCCGACGGCGAGCCGATCCGCCTCTTGAGCGAGAGCGTGCTCAACGGCACGATCCTGATGATTCTGGCCACCTGCACCGTGTCGACCTTCGCCACGCAGCGCGGCGCCCACAACATCGCCATGCGCAGTGCCCAGGACACCGGAGACAGGCAGCCGCGGCAGGAGGACCACATCCTGATCCCCGTGGCCGACGAACGCACGGCCGACGAACTGGTATGGTTGAGTTCGATGCTCAAGCGCGCCAAGGAGCCGAACGGACTATACGCCCTGCACGCCATCGACAACAAGGTGGAGGACCCGAACGTCGAGAAACGCGCCCAGAAGATCCTCGACGCGGCGGCGACGGCGGCCGCGGCAGGCGACATCTACCTCCAGGAGCTGATGCGTTACGACGTGAACATCTCGAACGCCATCGTCAGCGTCGTCCGCGAACGGAACATCACCGACATCGTGATGGGCATGCACCACGCCTCCCCGGCCGTGCCGGGACTGACGGGCATCCCCGGGGCGTCGGGTCCCGGCATCGGCAAAATGGCCGCCGACGTGCTGGCACAGAGCAACGTCACGACCTTCATCTACAACCCCGTGCAGCCGCTGAACACCATCAAGCGCCACCTGATCGTCGTACCCGAAAAGGCCGAGCAGGAGGCGGGATTCCAGATGTGGCAGCGCCGCATCCGCCGCCTGGCCGAAAACTCGGGGGCCAGAATCATCGTGTTCGCCCCGGAGGCCACGCTGGAATACCTCCGCCCCAAAGGCCGCAAGCACCCGGCCAACATCGACTTCGTGCCCTTCGCGCAATGGGACGACCTGCCGTCGCTCGAACACGACATCCGCGCCGACGACTGCCTCTGGTTCGTGATGAGCCGCCGCGACCGCGTCTCGTACAACCCCGTGATGAGCCGTATCCCGGCCTACCTCGAACATTTCTTCTCCGGATACAGCTCCGTACTGCTCTATCCCGTACAGGCGGGCGACACCGAAAGCCGCTATATCTGACGGTTCGGAAGTACAAAATACCCGAAAAAGTTTTTCCCTTCGCGGATTTGCGCTATCTTTGCAAGTGATTCATGGTAGCGGCATTCCGGTCAGAATCCCGGTCGCGATGCGACAAGTCCCCGCCAAGGCGGGGATTTAGGGGTGGGTCCAATTTGCAAACGCGGCCATAGGCCGCGACTACGGCGGTCGGAGTTGTAAAACGGAGCAAACAGCAGAATAAGAAAAAGATAAGATATGAGCCTTGTAGCAATCGTGGGCCGTCCGAACGTCGGCAAAAGCACCCTCTTCAACCGCCTCGTGGGCGAACGGAAGGCCATCGTCGACGCGACGGCCGGAACCACCCGCGACCGCCATTACGGCAAGACCGACTGGAACGGCAAGGAGTTTTCCATCATCGACACGGGCGGGTACACCGTCAATTCGGACGATATTTTCGAGGACGAAATCCGCCGTCAGGTGCTGCTGGCCATCGACGAGGCCGACGTAATCCTCTTCCTGGTGGAGGTGTCGACGGGCATCACCGACCTCGACACGCTCATGGCCGACATCCTGCGCCGCACCACGAAGAAGGTGATCCTGGTCTGCAACAAGGTCGACAACAACGACCAGATCTACTCCTCGCACGAGTTCTACGCCCTGGGGCTGGGCGATCCCTACTGCATCTCGTCGATGTCGGGAAGCGGCACGGGCGACCTGATGGACGCCATTCTGGACGCACTGCCCGTGGAAACGGCCTCCGAAGAGGACGAAGACCTGCCCCACATCACCATCGTGGGGCGTCCCAACGTCGGCAAGTCGTCGCTCACGAACGCCCTGCTGGGCGAGGAGCGCAACATCGTGACCTCCATCGCCGGGACCACCCGCGACTCGATCCATACCCGCTACAACAAGTTCGGCATGGATTTCTACCTCGTCGACACGGCCGGCATGCGCAAGAAGGGCAAGACGATGGAGGACCTCGAATTCTACTCCGTCATGCGGTCGATCCGCGCCATCGAGAACTCCGATGTCTGCGTCCTGATGCTCGACGCCGAGCAGGGACTCGAATCGCAGGACCTGAACATCCACAACCTGATCGTCCGCAACCGCAAGGGATGCGTGATCGTCGTCAACAAATGGGACCTGATCGAGAAGGAGAACAACACGATGAAGGAGTGGACCGAGTTCCTGAAAGAAACTCGCGCCGTTCAACGACATTCCGATCATCTTCACCTCGGTGCTGACCAAACAGCGCATCTTCGACGTGCTGCAAACCGCCATCCGCGTCTACCAGTCGCGCAAACGCCGCATCCCGACCTCGGAGCTCAACGACTACATGCTGCCGCTGATCGAGAACTACCCGCCCCCCGCAACCAAGGGCAAGTATATCAAGATCAAGTATGTGACCCAGCTTCCGACGCCGACGCCGCAGTTCGCGTTCTTCGTCAACCTGCCGCAGTACATCAAGGAGCCTTACCGCCGCTTCCTCGAAAACAACATGCGCGACCACTGGGATTTTTCGGGAGTCCCGGTGCAGATTTACTTCCGGCAGAAGTAGGTCTCCGGACGGGATTGCAGCCCAAGCGGCTGAAAATCTCGAAAAATCCCGTGCTGACAACCTCCCCAAACCCCTCCTTGAAAGGAGGGGCTTTCATTACGGGACTTCCGACAGAAGGTGCAGATTTACTTCCGGCAGAAGTAGGTTCCCGGACGGAATTGCAGCCCAAGCGGCTGCCAATCCCGAAAAATCCAGTGCTCACAACCTCCCCAAACCCCTCCTTGAAAGGACGCCGTCCCCTCACATATGCTTTCCGCAGGGCCGTCGACCGACTTTACGTCAAAAAAGGATTGACGACCCGGTCCACATATTTTTTCCGGAACTCGGACTCCCGGTACACGTAATCCACCGCCGTGAACCGGATTTCGTCCCCGGACTTGCTGATTCCGGACCGCAGGGCCTCTATCTTCCCGTCGCAACGCGCCCCGAGGCGGACGAAGCAGCCTTCGGCAATATCAAAAGCAAACTCCCGGATACCCCGGATCAGGACAGCGGGGTGCTGCAATTCCATTGCATCGGGAAATGTCCGGATCAGGACGGCGAACCCGACCTTCTCCACCTCCGTGACCAGCATGGCCGCAAAAAACTCACGGCTGAAATTCAAATCAATCATTGCAGGCTAAACTGTTTCAGCGAACGGTCCCGATTCCCGGAACCGCCGTTCCGTTTCTCAAAGATAACGCCCCGGACCGAAATATCCGCACATTCGGCCGGAAATTTTCAGTCCGCACGCCGTTCCGTCCGGGCACGATTTTGGCCATTATAGGTTTAAGTTATGGCACTATCAATATTATCCGCTTGTTATTCACAGAATTATATCATACATTTACAAGCAGGGAATCCGTCACAACCAAAAACAAAAGCCATATGGACAAAAAGAAACTGACAGCCGAAAACGGCCGGCCCATCGCCGACAACCAGAACATTCAGACAGCCGGGAAACGCGGCCCCGTAACCTTGCAGGACCCGTGGTTCCTCGAAAAACTCGCCCACTTCGACCGGGAAGTGATCCCCGAACGGCGCATGCACGCCAAAGGATCGGGAGCCTTCGGAACATTCACCGTGATGCACGACATCACGAAATACACCCGGGCGTCGATCTTCGCCGAGGTGGGCAAGCAGACCCCGTGCTTCGTGCGCTTCTCGACCGTGGCCGGAGAACGCGGCGCGGCGGATGCCGAACGCGACATCCGCGGCTTCGCCATCAAGTTCTACACCGACGCCGGCAACTGGGACCTCGTGGGCAACAACACCCCGGTCTTCTTCCTGCGCGATCCGCTGAAGTTTCCCGACCTGAACCACGCCATCAAGCGCGACCCGCGCACCGGACTGCGCAGCCCGAACAGCAACTGGGACTTCTGGACGCTGCTGCCCGAGGCGCTGCATCAGGTGACCATCACGATGTCGCCGCGCGGCATTCCGGCCTCCTTCCGCCACATGCACGGATTCGGAAGCCACACGTACAGCTTCTACGACAAAGACAACCGACGCACGTGGGTCAAGTTCCACCTCCGCACTGAGCAGGGGATCAGGAACCTGACCGACGCGGAGGCTGAGGCCATCATCGCCAAGGACCGCGAATCGAACCAGCGCGACCTGTTCGAAGCCATCGAACGCGGCGACTATCCGCGCTGGCTGATGCAGGTGCAGCTGATGACCGAGGAGCAGGCCCGGACCTATAAAATCAATCCGTTCGACCTGACGAAGGTGTGGTATCACGGCGATTTTCCGCTGCACGACGTGGGCATTCTGGAACTCAACCGCAATCCGGAAAACTTCTACGCCGAAGTCGAGCAGGCCGCCTTCAACCCGATGAACATTGTCGAGGGCATCGGCTTCTCGCCAGACAAGATGCTGCAAGGACGCCTCTTCTCCTACGGCGATGCGCAGCGTTACCGCCTGGGCGTGAATCACAACCTGATTCCGGTGAACAAGCCCCGCTGTCCGTTCCACGCCTACCACCGCGACGGGCAGATGCGCACCGACGACAATTACGGCGCGACGACGCCCTACGAGCCGAACAGCTACGGCGAATGGCAGGACACACCGGCCCTCAAGGAGCCGCCCCTGGCCGTCGACGGCGCGGTCTACAACTACGACGAGCGCGAATTCGACGACGATTATTACACGCAGCCGGGCAAGCTGTGGCGGCTGATGACGCCCGCAGATCAGCAGGCGACATGCGAAAACACGGCGCGCGCCATGGGCGATTCGGAACTGTTCATCAAGCAGCGGCACGTGCGCAACTGCTACAACGCCGATCCGTCGTACGGCGAAGGCGTGGCCCGGGCGCTGGGCATCAGCCTCGCCGAAGCCCTGACGGCCGAAGACCCCGCGCATCCCGCGTGGGATAAAAGATAAATCCGACCCCACCCCAGCCCTCCTTCAGGGAGGGAGATGGCATACGCTCCGGACGGCGGTACATTAGAGTATGTGATCACGCCCGGTAAAACGGAGGTAAACAAAAATTCCCGTCGTTGGTTCGACGGGAATTTTTGGTATTTATGCCTGCGGCGTCGGTTCGCCGCCCTGCGGCTTGTTGCCGCGGCCCCGATTGCGGCCTCCGCGGTGACGGCGGCGGTCGCGGGTCCCGCGGTTGCCTTCGCCACGGCCCGAAGCGTGGTCGCTGTCCGGCGAAGCGGGTTGTGCCGCGGCAGGTTCCGCAGCCGCAGTCGCAGCCGCCGGGCGTTCGCTGCGGCGGTCCCGGTCGTTACGACCCGAACGGTCGCCGCGTCCGCCGCGTCCGCGGTCCGAGCCGGAACGCCCTCCCCCGCTGCGACCCCCGCGCCCCCGGCCGAAGCGGCCGCGGTTCTCGTCGGGAGCGTATTTCGGGCCTTCGCCCACGCTCTCGGGCAGTTCGGCCTTGCGGATGTCCCGCTCGATGAATTTCTCGATCTGGTGGAACTTGCCCTGCTCCTCCTCGCTGACGAACGTCATGGCGGCGCCCGAAGCCGCCGCGCGGGCCGTACGGCCGATGCGGTGGATGTAGTCCTCGGGGTCGTGCGGCACGTCGTAGTTGAGCACCAGGCCGATGTCCTCGATGTCGATACCGCGCGCGACGATGTCCGTGGCGACGAGGATTTTCACCTTGTTGTTCTTAAAGTTGAGCATCACCTCCTCGCGCTGCGCCTGCTCCAGGTCGGAGTGCATGGCCGCAACGTCGAGTCCCATGCGCTTGAGTGTATGGGCCAGCTCCTTGACCTTGAGTTTCGACGACGAGAAGATGATCGTCTTCGAGTCGGTCGGCTCGGCGAACAGCTCGCGGATGATGCCCAGTTTCTGACGCTCGTAGCAGATGTAGGCCGACTGGTCGATGGCTTCGTTGGGTTTCGAAATGGCGATGTTGACCTCGGCGGGATTGCGCAGAATCGTCTTGGCCAGCTCGCGGATCTTCGGCGGCAGCGTCGCCGAAAACATGATCGTCTGCCGCTCGGCGGGCATGTAGGAGATGATCTTCATAATGTCGTCCGAGAAACCCATGTCGAGCATGCGGTCGGCCTCGTCGAGAATCAAGTATTCGACGTGCGAAAGGTCCACGCCGCTGTTTTGCAGGTGGGCGATCATGCGGCCCGGAGTGGCGATCACCACGTCGGCGCCGTTCAGCATGCCGTTTTTCTGGATGTCCCAGCCCTTGCCGTCGCCGCCCCCGTAGACCACCGTCGTCGAGAGGGGCGCATAATAGGAGAAGCCCTGGAACTGCTGGTCGATCTGCTGCGCCAGCTCGCGCGTCGGCACGATGATCAGCGATTTCACCACATTGTCGGGGTTGCCCTCGATGAGCAGTTTGTTCAGCAGCGGCAGCGTATAGGCCGCGGTCTTTCCCGTACCGGTCTGGGCGCAGCCGATAATGTCGCGGCCCTCCAGAATCACCGGAATCGTGTGCTCCTGCACGGGAGTCATCTCGTGGAAATTCATATCCTCAAGACCGTCGAGGATTTCATCCTCCAGGTCGAGTTCATCGAAACGCATAAAACAGAAATTTTTAATTCTTAATTTTTCACTTTTAATTGCACGGTCCGGAAATGACATCTCCGAATAGCGTGGCCGGCGTGCAGCCCGTGATACGAACCCGCACATAGTCGCCGACCCGATGATACCCGCGGTCGAAAACCACCACCTTGTTCTGCGAAGTGCGCCCCGACAGCTGGTTCCTGTCGCGCTTCGACTCGCCCTCGACCAGCACTTCGAACTCCCGGCCCACATCGCGCAGGTTGCTCGCATGGCCCAGCTCGTTTTGCAGGGCGATGATTTCGGACAGCCGGCGCGACTTCACCTCCTCGGGAACGTCGTCCCCCAGGTGCTTTTCGGCAAAAGTGCCCGGACGCTCCGAATACTTGAACATGTAGGCGAAATCATAGCCCACCTCGCGCATCAGCGACAGGGTTTGCAGGTGCTCCTCCTCCGTCTCGCCCGAGAAGCCCGCGATCAGGTCGGTGGTGATCGCACAGTCGGGCAGATAGCGGCGGATGGCAGCGATGCGGTCGAGGTACCATTCACGCGTATATTTGCGGTTCATGCGGCCGAGCATCGACGTGGCGCCCGACTGGGCCGGCAGGTGAATCGCCCGGCAGACGTTGGGCATCGAGGCCATGACCTCCAGTAGGCTGTCGCTCATATCCTTGGGATGCGAGGTGGCGAAGCGCACGCGCAGCAGCGGCGAGACGTCGGCCACACGGCGCATCAGCTCCGGAAAATCGACCTCGCCGGTACGGTAGGAGTTGACGTTCTGCCCCAGCAGCGTCACCTCGCGGTAGCCGTTTTCGAACAAACTGCGCGCCTCGGCGACGATGGTCTCCGCATCGCGGCTCCGCTCGCGGCCCCGGGTGTAGGGGACCACGCAATAGGAACAGAAGTTGTCGCACCCCCGCATGATCGCCACGAAGGCGCTCACGCCGTTGCGGTCGAGGCGCACGGGGGCGATTTCGGCATAGGTCTCCTCGGTCGAAAGCAGCACGTTGACACCCTTGCCGCCCGCCTCGGCCTCGCGCACCAGGCGCGGCAGGTCGCGGTAGGCGTCCGGCCCGGCCACGACATCGACGCCCGCAGGTCCCTCGACCAGCTTCTCGCGCAGGCGTTCGGCCATGCAGCCGATGACGCCCACGACAAGACCCGGATTCGCGCGCCGGTAGCGTTTCATCTCGGCCAGACGGCCCCAGATGCGCTGCTCGGCGTTGTCGCGGATCGAGCAGGTGTTGATCAGGATGACATCGGCCTCGCCGATGCGGTCCGTATAGACATAGCCTTCGCGCTGCATGATCGACACGACGATCTCCGAATCGCCGACGTTCATCTGGCAGCCGTAGGTCTCGATGAAAAGTTTGCGTCCGGCGCCCTCCAAAGGCCGTAATGTATTGACGTTAAATCCCAATTTTCAATTCTTAATTTTTAATTCTTAATTGGCGGAGCCTATTCCGCCTGTATCTCGTTTTTCTCGGGGAACTGCTTGAAGCCCTCCCCGAAGGTTTCGTAGGCATCCGTCACCACGACGAATGCCTTCGGGTCGATCTCCTTGATCTTGTGCTGCACGAGGCGCACCTCCTTGCGGCTCACCACCAGAAAGATCATGTCGCGCAGCGAATCGGTGTACATGCCCTTCGACTTGATGTAGGTGGCGCTGCGGTCGAGATCGTCGATGATGAACCGTTTCAGCTCCTCGTGGTGGTCGCTGATGATGAACAGCAGCTTGTCGTACGACGCGCCGTCGAGCAGGTAGGCGACCACCCGCGAAGAGATGTAGATCGTGATGAGCGAATAGAGCGTCAGCATCCAGCCGTTCGCTGCCGCCTCGCCCGTGCCGATTCCGAAGCCGATCACGGCCAGTCCCGACAGCACGACGAACCCGTCGGCCAGCAGGATGCCCGTCGAGAACTTGATCCCGGCGAACTTCTGCAACAGCATGCCCACGATGTCCGTGCCCCCCGTGGTCGCCTGCTGCCGCACGACGATACCCTGCCCGATGCCGATCACCACGGCGCCGATGACGCACGTCAGCAGCAGATCGTTCGAGAGGTCCAACCGCCCGCCCAGCAGCAGCGAAGGGTCCAGCGACTCGACCGCCTCGGGATTCGGGTAGACCAGCCGCGTGAGCACGTTCATAAAGCCCGGCGTATAGAGCGCCGCCAGCACCGTGCGCGTGCCGAAACCGCCGCCGAAGACCAGCATGGAGATCAGCATCAGCGGAATGTCGAACATGTAACCGAACGTACCGACCTGGACCGAAGGGAAGATGTTATGCAGCACGATACCCATGCCGTAGACCCCGCCCGGCACGAACTTGTAGGGATTGACGAAGAGCACGAACCCCGCGCCCATGACCGAGCAGCCGAGGAAAATCAGAAACCACGAGCGCCACCACGCCCACGAGCCCATCGGTTCGAGCAAAGCCTTTGTGTTCATACATTAATTCATTTAGAATGCAAAGATACTAAATTCTCCGGAAATGCGGGATACGGCGGCGGTTTTTTCGCCCCCGGCTTCCACATACGGATTTTTTGACTATATTTGCATGAACAAGTTAACACGCGAAAAAGATGATTCTGACGATATATACGGCTACCACCATGATTATCATCGCCTATCTGCTCGGCTCGATTCCAAGCGCCGTATGGATCGGCAAGAAATATTACGGCATCGACATCCGCGAGCACGGCTCGAAGAACGCCGGAACGACCAACATGCTCCGCGTGCTGGGCCGGCGGGCCGCCCTGCCGGTCTTCGCGCTCGATTTCCTGAAAGGATTCGTGGCCGTGACGATCATCGAACTGATGCAGTACGACGACCTGATCGGACAGAACGACCTGATAAACCTCAAGATCGTCGCCGTGTTCGCCGCCGTGCTGGGCCATATCTTCCCGATTTTCGCCGGATTCCGCGGCGGAAAGGGCGTCGCGACGCTCGTGGGCGCCGTGACGGGCATCTATCCCCCCGTGGCGCTGCTGTGCTTCGGCGTGTGGCTGGTGATGATGGTCTCGCACTACGTGTCGCTGGCCTCGATGGTCGCCGGATGCTGCTTCCCCGTCTTCACCCTCATATCGCCCAAAGTCAACGGATCGACGGCTTCGTGGTGTTCTCGTTCGTGATCGCCATCCTGCTGATCTACACCCACCGCAAGAACATCGAACGGCTGAAGGCGGGAACCGAGTCGAAGACCTTCATCTGGAAGCCGCGGCGCGTGAAACTCGACGACGAGGAGCGGAAAAAGAGCGGCAAAGAGCACGATCGGGAATAACCGGCTCCGGACTTTTCGACGAAATTATCCACATAAAAGGATAAATCCTGCGGCCGGCATACGGCAAAATAAATTTTTACGTTATCTTTGCGCCGCAATAAAGACCTAAAGCAAGCGTCATGTTACAGGAAAACCTGCTGAAAATATACGAAACGAGTTTTCGGGAAAATCGGGAGATGTCGGCGCTGACCGACTATTTCAAGGGCGAGACCTTTTCGTACTATGAAATGGCCAAGGAGATTGCGAAAATCCACCTGCTTTTCAAGAAAGCCGGGATCAAGCAAGGCGACAAAATCGCCCTGATCGGCCGCAACAACCCCCGCTGGTGCATCACCTACATGGGAACCATCACCTACGGAGCAGTGATCGTGCCGATCCTTCAGGATTTCACCCCTGCGGACATCATCCATATCATCAACCACTCGGAAAGCCGCCTGCTGTTCCTGGGCGACAACTTCTGGGACGTGATCGAGGAGGACCAGATCAAGCAGATCGAAGCCGTATTCTCGCTCACGGACTTCCACGCGATCTACGAGCGCGACGGCAAGTCGCTCACCAAGTTCCAGCGCGACATCGTGAAGAACTACCGCACCAAGTATCCGCGCGGATTCAGCGTCAACGACATCAAATATCCCGAAATCCCCAACGACCAGGTCGTCCTGCTCAACTACACCTCGGGAACGACCGGCTACTCGAAGGGCGTGATGCTCACGGTGAACAACCTCACGAGCAACGTGATGTTCGCCGCAACGACAATCAACACCCAGACCGGACAGCGGTACTTCCAGAAAGGAGGCCGCACGCTGTCGTTCCTGCCGCTGGCCCACGCTTACGGCTGCGCGTTCGACTTCCTCGCGCCGCTGGCCGTCGGCGGACACATCACCCTGCTGGGCAAGATTCCGGCGGCGAAAATCCTGCTGGAAGCGATGGCCGTCGTGAGGCCCACGATCATCTGCTGCGTGCCGATGATCCTCGAAAAAGTCTACCGCAAGCAGGTACTCCCGATGCTGGAGAAGGGCCCGATGTCGATCGCCATGAAGATTCCGCTGCTCAACTCGGCGATCTACTCCGCCATCCGCAAGAAACTGATGGACGCCTTCGGCGGCAACGTCGGAATCTTCATCGTCGGCGGCGCGCCGATGAACCAGGAGACCGAATCGTTCCTGATGAAGATCAAGTTCCCGATCACGATCGGCTACGGCATGACCGAATGCGCCCCGCTGATCAGTTTCACCCCCGACAACGAGTTCAAGGCCGGTTCGTGCGGCCGGTTCCTAAGGGCTGCTCGAAGTGAGGATCGACTCGGAAGACCCGCAGCGCGTGGCCGGCGAAATCCTCGTCCGCGGCGAGCACGTTATGAAGGGATACTACAAAAACGACAAGGACACCCACAAGGTCCTCGACGAGGAGGGATGGCTCCATACGGGCGACATGGCCACGATGGACCCCGACGGCACGCTCTACATCCGCGGCCGTTCGAAAACCATGATCCTCTCGGGCAACGGCCAGAACATCTATCCCGAGGAGATCGAGGACAAGCTCAACAACATGTACCTCGTGCTCGAATCGCTGGTGCTCGACGCCGGAAACGGCAAGATCAAGGCCCTCGTGGTCCCCGACTACGAACAGGCCGAGGCCGAGGGCGTGGACAAGGCCGACCTGCCGCAGATCATGCAGAACAACCTTCAGGAACTCAACGCGCAGCTGGCCGCCTACGAGCGGATCTCGGGCATCGCACTCTACCCCAACGAGTTCGAAAAAACCCCGAAACGAAGCATCAAACGCTATCTATACGAACCCTCGCTGTTGAACAAATAAGGCACAGGCAGGTAACCAATTGGATTCTCTATCCCAAAATTCTTCATAGTCACTGAATCCATTCTAACAATGAGGCGTCACTAATTAGTACGGTTACCTGCTTTCTTTCACACCCGGCTTCCGAAGAGCCGGGTGTTTTTTGAATCGGCGCATTGCGGGCAAAGCTCGATGCGTCGCGGCAAAGCTCAAACAAGTTTGGCTTTGCCCGCGACTTTCACTATATTTGAAGCATGAAAATCCAGAAAAAACAAGCCATCGGTGAAAACCTGCTCTACGTGATGGTCTGGACGGCCATCATCCTGGTCCCGGTCCTCAACTCGCAGATGATGTCCGAAATGCACGTCAACCTGGAAAACGTGCTGACTGCCTGGAGGTATATCGCCCCCTATCTGATCATCTTTCTCATCCACAATGCCATCATCGCCCCGCGCTACATGCTCCGGCGAAAATACGGGAAATACCTCGCGAGCAACCTGGCGCTGATCATCAGCGTCTTCTGGCTGGTGCAGATCTACGAGGACCACCTCACGGACCACCTCCTCAAACAAAACGATCCCGAAGCGCTCGACGCCTACCGCAAAGCGTCGTTCTCCAATCTGGAGATGTACTGGAACGTGGTGCTGGGATTCTTTATGACCGGAGCCAACACGGGTATCAAGCTGATATACCAGTCGATGCGCGACGAACAGCAGATGGAGGCGCTCAAGCGCCAGAACCTGCAGGCCGAAATGGATTACCTGAAATACCAGATCAACCCCCACTTCTTTATGAACACGCTCAACAACATCCATGCGCTGATCGACATCGACACCGAGTCGGCCAAGAACGCCGTGATCGAGCTTTCGAAGATGATGCGTTACGTGCTCTACGAGTCGGGGCGCGAGATCATTTCGCTCAACCGCGACATCCAGTTCCTGAAAAACTACATCGAACTGATGCGCATTCGTTACACCGACGCCGTGAATATCAGCGTGGAGTCGCCCGGCAACCTGCCCGAACAACTGTCTATCCCGCCGCTGCTGCTGATCGTCTTCGTCGAAAACGCCTTCAAGCACGGCGTAAGCTACAACCATCCGTCGTTCATCCGCCTGAAGATCGAATACGCCGACGGGCAGGTGACCAGCACGCTCACCAACAGCCGCCACGCCGCCCAGAGCAGCAAACACCCCGCGGGAATCGGACTGGAGAACGTCCGCAAACGCCTCGAACTGATCTACGGCGCGAAGAACTACTCGCTGGAAATCCGCGAGGAGGAGAAGACCTATACCGTAAAACTCGTAATCCCGACGCTCAATGCTTAAATGTATCGCCATCGACGACGAGCCGCTGGCTCTGCGTCAGCTGACAAGCTACATCTCGAAAATTCCCTATCTGGACCTCGTCGCAAAATACAACAACGCCCTGGAAGCGCAGCAGATGCTCGCGGGAGAGAAGGTGGACCTGATTTTCGTCGACATCAACATGCCCGACCTCAACGGCGTGGATTTCGTCCGCGCGCTGATCGACCGCCCGATGGTGATTTTCACCACGGCCTATTCGGAGTACGCCGTCGAGGGATTCAAGCTCGACGCGGTGGATTACCTGCTCAAACCGTTCAGCTTCGCCGATTTCAACCGTTCGGCGGCCAAGGCCAATTCGCTCTACAAGCTACGCCACAACCAACGGCCGCCACAGGAGGGAGAATCCGAGGCGCTGCCCAAAGACAAGGAGTATATCTCGGTGAAGGCCGATTACAAGGTTTCGCTGGTGAAGATCAGCGACATCGTCTATCTCGAAAGCGAAGGCGAATACGTGCGCATGCACCTCGCCGACGGAACGACCATCACCACGCTGTTCCGGCTCAAGAACATGGAGACGGCGCTTCCTTCGGAGTCGTTCATGCGCGTGCACCGTTCGTACATCGTCAACCTGCGCACGATCAAGGCCTACGTCAAAGGGCGCATCTTCCTCAACGACACGGAGTACGTACCGATCGGCGAGAATTACAAGGAAGCCTTCCAGGGATATATCGACAAGAATTTCCGAAATTTGTAGCGATCCGGCCGGGCGGAGATCAGGTACCGCCGAGTACAGGGAAACGGCCAGGGAAACGGACGGGGAAAACGGGGGCGGTCATTCACCGGAAAGATCCGGAAAGCCGCCGAGCTGGACATACTCCCCGTCGCGGCATTCGCAGCAGTAATGCCGCAGGCCGTTGGTCAGAATGACGTAGCGCGCCCCCAGCACCGAATTGTAGCGCACGGCCTGCGCGAGCGTCCGGCTGTTGATCGGGATACACGGGGCCTTGCACTCGGCCAGGAGCAGCGGCTCGGCCCGGTCGCCCACGACCACCACGTCGGCCCGCTGGGGCTGGCCGTTGAGCGCCACGGCATACTCCTGGACGATGCGTTTGGGCTGCACGCCGCAATACGCCGTCAGGTAAGCGATCAGATGCTGGCGGACCCACTCCTCGGGCGTCAGCACGAGATAAATGCCCCGCAGGGAATCCCAGACCTCCACGCCGTCGCCGCGGCGGCGCGCACGCAGCCGGATGGCAGGAAAATTGAGTTTGGGCAGCCCGGACATCGCAGTATCGAAAAATTTCTGTATCTTTACGGAGGACAAATATACGAACTTATGCGGACTATCCTTTCGACCATAGCGCTTTTTTCCCTCTGCGGACTTTGCGCGCAGGAGTACACACCGACTTACGGACGCGAATTGCCGCGCGGCGAGATACTCGCCTATCCTTCGGCCGAAGCGGCCACGGCGGCCGACGGCGGCGACAACCGCTACTTCACGCGTCTGACGGAATGGAACCTCAAGGACAACGTTTTCTCGACACCGTTCACCGTGCCGTTCGCATGGGCCAACCGGCAGGTGCTGTTCCACCTGGGATGGGCGTCGGGCAACTACGAAGTGCGCGTGAACGGCCTTCCCGTGGCCTGCAACGCCGACGGCAACAACCCGGCGGAAATCAACATCACCAAACAGGCCAAAGAGGGCCGCAACATGCTCGAGGTCATCCTCGCGCAGCCGTCGTCCGTCACACCGCTCGAAAGCTGGAAAGAGGCTCCGGCGCCCTCCATCGGCGGAGCCTGGCTGATGAGCCAGCCCACGCTGCGCGTGCGTGACGTCGTGACCAGAACCCGCATGGGCGAAGACGGCAACGCCACGGCGGAGATCGCCGTCGCGGTGAAAAGCGAGGCCCTCAACCCGCGCACCTCGCGCATCCACTACCAGCTGCTCACGCCGACGGGCGAAAATGCCGCAGCGGGACAGAAAGACGTCACCCTCGACATGCGCCGCGAAGACACGCTGCGGTTCCTGGCCCGTATTCCCGCCAACTTGCTGTGGAGCGCCGAACTCCCCACGCAGTACACGCTGCGGCTCAAAACCCAGCACGAAGGCCGCTACGTCGAATATCTGGAACTCCGCCTCGGCTTCCGCTCGGTGGAGATGCAGGACGGGCGGATGTCGCTGAACGCACGCCCCGTGACGCTACGCGTACGCGAAGTCCCCGCGGCGATCACCGAAAACGAAATCGCGGCGCTGCGCGAGCAGGGATTCAACACGCTAAAACTGCTGCCGGGGCCTGTGCCCGAATCGCTGCTGAACTTTTGCGACGTGCAGGGCCTCTACGTGATTGCGCAGGCGCCGATCGACACCCGCCGCAGCGGGGAGTCGCGCCGCAAGGGCGGGAATCCGTCCAACGACCCCGAATGGCAGCCGGCATACCTCGAACGCACGGAGAACAGTTACCACACCACGAAGCGCCATCCGTCGGTGGTGGCCTTCGCGCTGGCCACACAGTCGGCGAACGGCATCAACCTTTATGAAAGTTATTTGAATATGAAGCGTTTCGGCGATTCGCGGCCTTTCATCTACCCGGACGCCGGCGGCGAGTGGGACAGCGACAAACTGGCGCTGGAATAACCCCGGAGGCCGGAAAAGCAGAAATTTTTCAAAATTTTTCCGGCAAATTTTTTGGAGATATAAAAATTATAGCTACCTTTGCACTCGCAATCAGATAATGATTGATGCCTCTTTAGCTCAGTTGGTAGAGCACGACACTCTTAATGTTGGGGTCCAGGGTTCGAGCCCCTGAGGGGGAACCGGTTATTTTTGCTGAAAATGTAAGAGTAGAACCTATAACCCATGCAAAAAATGGATATCAGTACATTCTCGATCCTCTTCATCATTCAAAAGGGAAAAACCAATCAGGAAGGCAAGGCTCCTATCTTGGCTCGAATCACGATCAACAAACAGATGGTGCACATCTCGACCCGGCAATCCGTTCCTCCGCAGCGATGGCTGCCGAAGGAGTGTAAAACCATCGGACTTACTAAAGAGGAGAAACAGATCAACCGTTTTCTCGAAGATTTCAAAGGTCTGATCTACTCCAAGTACAACGAACTGCTGCTACTGGGCGAAGTCATCACCGCAGACAAGCTCAAGCAGGCGATCTCTTCAAAAGGCGAGAAATGTATCTCATTACTCGATCTTTACGACGACTTCCTGAGCGATTATGCTCAACTCGTCGGTCACAAAACGAGCAAACGTACCTATGATAAATATGCGCTGGTACGCAACCGACTGGCACAATATCTCCGAGAATCCTACAATCTTTCGGACATTCCGCTGCGGGACATCTCCCCGAAGTTCATATCCGGATTCGACACGTTCCTTCGCACGACCTATCAGGTTGCGAATAACCATGCCATGAAAATGATGCAGAAGTTCCGAACGATTTATCAGACGGCCATCGATAACGGATGGGTGCAGAAAAACCCCTTCGCCTCGGTAAAAATTCACTTCGACATCGTAGACAGGGGATTCCTTTCCAAGCAGGAACTGGTAGCCATCATACAGAAACCGATGACCTCGAAACGGCTCGATCAGGTGCGCGACGTATTCGTGTTCTGCTGTTTCTGCGGACTGGCCTACTGCGACGTCGCGGGACTGACCGAGGAGAATCTCGTCGAAGGCGATGACGGAAAGGTGTGGTTACGGACTCGGAGACAGAAAACCGACACGTCGGTCGATGTTCCCCTGCTGGAAATTCCCTTGATGATTCTTCAAAAATACAAAGGTCAACTTACCGCAGGCAAATTGCTGCCCGTACCATCGAACCAGAAATGCAACGATTACCTCAAAGAGATCGCGGCGATCTGCGGCATCGATAAAGAATTGACCTTTCACATGGCCCGGCACACCTTTTCGACGACCGTAACGCTCTCGAATGGCGTCCCCATCGAAACGGTCTCGAAAATGCTCGGACACCGTAATATCCGCACGACGCAAATCTATGCAAAAGTTATTCACGACAAGGTTTCGGCTGATATGGATGCGCTGGCCGAGAGGTTAAACAGTACGATGCCGTCCCTGCCGCCAATACGAGAAACGAAAGTGGTTCAGCTCGCTGCACACAGCACATTATCGAAAGTCGACAGACGAGTCGCTGCGAGAATCTGATATTGCAACGGTTCAAAAACGGGAAACGGCAGCTTCGACTGCCGTTTTACGTCAGCACCCACCCTTTGTCTGTCGCGATCGCTTTTTGGATAGCATTCAGTTTCGCGAGGTTTTTCGCCCCGATATTGCAGGTTTTGCCATTACCGGTATCGGATAGCGCGTTCAGCAGGAATACCAAACTCTCGACCGTGAGTTTCGGACAACCGTTCACGGCGATGTCCACATCGACGGGTCCGTCGATGATTACCGTTTCGAGTGCGGAGCAGGAAACGAATGTCGTGTCGACCTTCGATGTTACCTTGCTGAAGTCGAGTCTTCCGCCGATTTTGCGCAGGCTCTTGCAGCCATGGAACATCTCCGAGGCGGAGGTAATGCGCGAGGTGTTCAGTCCGCCGATCTCCTGCAAGTTCGTACAGCCGTAGAAGGCATACATCATATTCGCGACGTTCGAGGTGTCGAGTGTCGGCACGCGCTCCAGCGCCGTACAGCCGTAGCACATCTGATACATCGAATCGAACGACGCCGTGTCGAGTGCCGGAAATACCGACATCGTCGTATTGCCCCGAAAGAGCTGGTAGCCGTTGCGGATCTGATTCATTCCGCTGGTGCTGTCCACCAATGCGACTTTATCGACGAGCGATGCCAACGTCTCTTCGTCGGTTGTCGCCACGCCTTTTGCACGGAGTGTTCCTGTAAGGACCTGCCGTAAAGAATCGAGCCGCAAAACGAGTGAGGTAAAGTCTGCCATACGCTATCCGATAATATGGTTCAGGGCCTCCTCGATGCCCGTCAGTCCGAGCGAAGCGGTCATTGCATCGACCAACGTCGCATAAGTCACGGCAGCACCAGTACCGTTGCGGTCGATTTCGATAAGGTCGGTGGTGGCCAAAGCCGTCACCTTCGGGAGTTGAGAGAGCGTGATCGTATCGGTATCCGATCCGGTTGCAGGTCGTCCTATAATCGACCCTGTTTGTTCTGTTGCCATAATTCTATTCTTCGTAAATCCTGAATTCGGACATCATCTGATAGGTTACGTGCCACATGCATTTAACGGAGGAATAGGGCGACGGCACAGCCAACAGTTGCAGTAGCCCTCCGTAAGTTTCGATGCGAGGAACCGGCAGATAGCCCATTCCGTAGGCATCTTTCTTCAGTGTCGTCACGATGCCCGACTGCGTGTCGTCCGCCGCAAGCACGATGTTCGGCGAAGAGCGCGTGCGGATCGGACAGTCGTAGAGGTTCACCACGCTGCCGATATATTCGGCCGATACGGGCAAGTTCAGCCAGACGATGAAACTGCCGAAATCCGCGCCGTTGGCGATCAGGTTGAAGTTGCGGTTCAATGTATATTTGCGGGTCGAGGCGTTGTAGTCCGTGCCTTCGTCCGTGAAGTATTTGAACTGCACTTTCGAATATCCGCTGAAGATGCCGCTCGCCATTTCGACGTGTCCGTCTTCGTAGATGCGTGTGGCAGCCGTCGCAGCGTTCTCGATACCGTCCGCGCCGGCGAAGAACATCAACTTGCCGTGCTTCGACGTCGGAGCGCCTTTCAATGCGCAGCCCGCCATCCCCGCCACGACCTTCTTGTCCGTATCGTCCTTTACGCCGACGAACCCCGACAATACAACGCCGCTACCGGCATCGATCTCTGTCGAAATGTCTTGAAAGTTCTCGCGCAGATACTCCAGATCGCCATTATCATTCTTCGCAGCCTCGTCCAAGAGTGCTCCGATCGTCCGGCGAGCCGTATAGTAAGCCTCGATGTCGGCGAAATCCGCTTCGATCGGGATGAACTCCGGTTCCGACTGCGTGTATTTTCCGATAGTGGCAACGGCCCGTTGATAGGCATCTTCGTAGGGTGTCCATTCGTCGGCGAGCAACCGGACGGCGCGTCGCTTGCCATATACCATAAGCGTCTTGCCGTTTACACTGCGATAACGGAATACAGAGAGCAGCCGCAGGGCATTGGTGCGAAGTTGTTCGTACTCGGTTCGGATATCCTGCAAGCGCTCTTTCAGGAACGACTTCTCCACGGGCGAAACATATTCGTCGGAGTTGATACGGCCGAGCGTCTCCAGCGTCGAGGAGATCGTCTGCATCAACTCGTCGAAATCCGTTCCAGTATCGGGCTTCGCGGGGTCGATGCGACCGAAGCGCAGGATGCCGTTGCGGAAACTTACGCCATAACCCGTCGTACGGTTGAAGAGCTGCATATCGCCCGTAGCGGAGTCGAACCACGAGTCGCCCGACTTATCCGAGAGGAAGCCCGTGAGGTAGATGTTCTTCAGATAGGCCGAATAACCGGTCATATCCAGACCGTGCGCCTTGAGATTCGACAAGTCGCCGAACTGCGCTGCGATGTTCTCCGTGCGGATCGTCCAGTCGTCCATACCCGTGAGGAACCGCAGGTAGGTACGGGTTTCGTAGCGGGATGTTTGTCGCTCTTTGTCGGTCGTATTGCCGAATGCCACGAACTGCATCGCCGCCTGCGGGTGGTAGGGGGTAACCCTCGCGCAGCTCGTACCGCCATTCGGCGTAGGTATCGCGGTCGAGGCACTCGGTAAGGCGGAAGTAGCAGGTCGTGAAGCCGGCATAGGTGCGGTTGCCGAACGAGTCGTCCGAATTGACGGTATTGCCGCTCGAAGCGTCCATTGCCGAGTTCAGGAAGATGCCCATACAGAGGTCGTTCTCGCGTAGGGTGCTTATTTCACCATCTTCCAACTTGACGACCAACGTCCGTTTCTCCGACGAGACGACCTCGACGATGCCGCCGCCCGGAGCGGACCACCGATCGCCGACGATCGTTTCGATGCGGTTGTAGCGGTATTCGGGAACCTCCAAGAACTCCTCAAATGAAGCCGCCGCAGGTACGTATCGCCCATGACCGACAAGTCGCCCGAGATCGAACCGCCTTTCTTGTCCAATTTCTTGTCGAGTTCGCCCGATAGCCCCGTGATGTCGGAGACGGCGTGCGTATGCTTCTTCGGAGCCATCACGCCTTTGATCTCCTTACCGGAAACCTTCATCGATGCGGCGGCAGTCGGGACGTCGACGATGAACTCGAATGCGTCGAACTCCGCCAACTGTCCCGAAGCGCTCGCGAGGTCTTTGATGCGTACTTCGTCCATAATTTTTACTCTTTGACAGTGAAAATAAATGGATTTTTACTATCTTTATGGAAACAAAGTCTCAATTTGCTACACTATGTATATTGTTGATAACACAACTAAAAATAATCACTATTCCGTAATAGAGAATTTGGCATCTTCTGCCGATGAGATTATTCTTATCAGTCCGTTTTGCGTTTCTGATTTTGATAATTTTTTAGACCGGGTAGTAAACTCCGAATCGATTAAATCCATGACTTTTATGACCACCCTGAAAAGGAGTGAGATTGCAGATAAAACACAGTCTTTGCTTTCATTCAAACGAATGGCAACTAAATATGGAATTCAAAATTCTATCTTAATAAACAACTCTTTACACGGTAAAATTTATATCTTCAAATCCAATGGTGTACCACTTAATGCCCTTGTGACGTCTGCAAATGCTACCCACAATGGATTTTTTCAGGAATCATGAATGGGGTTGTTGTTTCGATGATAAAGATCAAATTGATAATCTCGAAAAAACGATTATCCACACGGCTGAATATGAATTGACAGACAATATGCTTAATGATGTAAAACATCGAGTAGATTCACATAAACAGCAATATCCTACAGCACCGCAAATTTTGCCGCCAGTCATAAATATTAATGACATCATTGCTTCAAGTAGATTCAATCTTAATATAACTCCAAACACTCGAATCTTTCTCAAGCCCATCGGTCATACAGAAGATCCTGTTTTTGATGGAAATTACTCTGAAGAGACAAAACAATATTTTGCGAAACGTCCCAAGATTGTCCGTAATGATGACTTATTGATATCTTATGGGGTTGGTTCAAGAAAAATTATCTCGGTATTTCAAGTATTGAGCAATACTCCCAGCAATTCAGGGGACAAAAATTCTCGTTGGCCATGGTCTGTAGAGGTAAAGAATCTTACTCCTAAATTCGCGAAAGTATGGTTCGATAAAAATCTTTATATTACGAATTTAGCCCGAGAGTATGTCGATATTTATGACTTGCCAATTACTAATAACGGCGGTAAAACATTAGGTGCTCTTCAATGGGGAACTGATAAAATACAGCTCACACAAGACTTTGGAACTGAATTATTATCATTAGTAATGACTATTGAAAAGGGGTTATAATTCAAAATTAATTATCGGCAAAGAACTTTATGATAAAACTGAAACAAACATCTGTTTCGAAGTCGAGTTGTTTTCTTATGCTACAGACTTAAAAATCACCCACCCAGCACCTCTGACTTGAAGTTCTCTTTTCCGAGAACATACACCAAATCCCGACCCTTGGCAGTCAATTGACCGCCGAGGGTTATTCGTAGGTTCTGCGCGCTGCCGCCTGTCGGGAGCATCGCCTGCAACTTCGACAGCGGAGCGATGACTTCGGGATCCGTACCGGCATTGGGATTGTCGCCGACCATCGCATAGGTAGGACCGTATACCAGACCGCCGTTGGCCAATGCCGGCACGCTCTCCTGCGCATTCTTGTTGATGAGCGCCGTCATCACGGCTGCTGCCGCGACCATTGCTGCACCGATGGCGATCGCCGCCCACGGGTTAGCGAGGACGGATCTCAACGCCGATTTGAAGGCGATGATCATCACGCCGAACTCGATGAGCTGCGAGCCGATATTTTTCAGAAAATTGGCGAACTGCGTCAGAATCGCTTTCATCAGCCCTCCGAATCCCAAATCGCCGGCGATGATCTGCCCGATAGCCTCCGCCGCAGCGACGATGCTGTCGGCCATAAACTTCGACACCTGCTGATCGAAGCGTGTCATCACCTCCGCAATCGTGGCGTGGACATGCTCCAATGCCGCCGAGAACGACCAGCCCTTCGCCGTCAGCGCTGTCGTGTAGTTCTCGACCATCGAGACCGTATCGGCGAGGTTATTTTGCAAGTATGCGCTGTTGTCGTCCGCCCAGCCGTAAAGCCCTTCGCGCACCGCACCGAATATCGCCTGCATCTGCTGCGCATATTGCGATGTTACGGGTTTCAGATCGCCCATTTTGAGTTTCGGAGCCGGCAGTTCCAACTCGAAGCCCGCGGGCAGAATACCGTCCATCTTGACGACGGGCTTCAGGTCTTCGGGCTTGATATTTCGGATCCGCTCCAGCTCTTTTTGTAGCTTCCCGATCTCGGCATTCGCCGCAGCGATATCCTCGACGGTCGATTCGGGCAGCAGTTTCTTCTTTTCGAGGGCCTCGATCCGCGCCTGCAATTTACCGATGATGCCCGTGCTCTGCTCCGTCTGCGCGTTGGTTCCGGCGATGGACTTCATCAACTCCTCGGTTTGCTTGCGAGCCTCGTCCGTTACCTTGTCCAGTTCGGCCTGCGCCTCGGCCGCCTTCTTCTCCGTTTCGCGTTTCTTTTCGATCGCTGCCGTCAGCAGATCGTACTCCTTGCGCAGGGGTGCGAGTTTCGATTCGTCGGGGACTTTCTGCAAGATAAATCCGGCGACCAATCCACCGAAATTCGGAACCATCCGCGTCTTGGTCGTCGTGGCGATGATCTCTTTCTGCTCGGCGATATTCTCCTGCAACTTGCGTTCGAGCTCGTCGAGCGATTCGGTTTCGGCCATCTCGTCGCTCATCTTCTGCTTCTGGAGGCGGGCGTAGGCGAATGCCGCACCGAGCGCGAGGACCGCCGCCATAATCAATCCGACGGGCGACAACAGAGCCGTAAATCCGCCGCCAGCATCGGCAGCACCTTGATCACGGCGCCGATTCCGAGCGAAAGGGGACCGATCGCAGCCACCAGCCCCGCCACGACGACGATCGTCTGCATCATCGCCGGCGACATCGATTGCAGCATCTGCACGACCGTCGAGAGCGCACCCGCTATCTTCGTCGCGAAAGGCATGATGGCCGCACCGATCCGTTCGAGGAAGTCGCCCCACGCATTCTTGAGCTGCTGCACGGTGCCGAGTCCCGTCCGTGCGGCGGCTTCGGCCTGCCCGCCGAACTTGCGCTCCAACTCGTCGAGGATCATCGCCTGCGCTTTGGCTATGTCGCCCGTCTCGGCGAGCTTCTTGATTACCTCCGTCTGCTCCTTGGAAAAGGCGATACCGGCACGCGACAGCGACGAGAGCTTCGTCGCGGGATCGGAGAGCGCCTTGCCCAACTGCAACGACGCCGAACCCAAATCCATCTCCAACGCCGTGGCGAGGTCCAATGCCAACGCCTGCGTACGCTTGAAGTTCTCGCCCGTGATGTTAGTAAAAGCCAACAGGCGGGCGGTGGATTTGTCGAGGATCGTCTCGTCGCCGAAGAGTGTCTTGCCCTGCAACTCCGAAGCGTAGTCGGCCAACTGCCGGAAGTTGTAACCGACGGCCTGATTCGTAACCTTGAGCGCCTGCTGCACCTTCGCCTCGGCTTTGGCCTGCACATCGGCCAGGTGCAGCGACACGCCGCCCAATGCAGCAAGGGGTGCGGTGAGCTTCAGCGAGAGCGACTTGCCGACGGAGGTCAGCTTCTTTTCGAGCGAGCCGAGTCCTTTCTCGACCTGTTGCGCCTTCTGTTGGAACTCATACGAGTCGGCTCCGATCTTTATAAGTAAATCGGCGATTCTCCGGGACATGGCTGTTTAGGGTTTGTGTTGCAGATAGAGCGTCCAGCCCGCCTCGACGTCCGATAGTACCGCCGGTTGCCCGTTTTCCACCTGCGACATAGCCGCCACGATAGGAATCATCGTCTCGCCCGCCTGCGTATCGACCGGCTCGTCGGCGCCGATACCCGACCATTCGGCCACACAACGGATATAGTTTTCGGTATGGTTCTCGATGGGCGGAGCGTAGCGCGAGATCATCTGCCGGATTGTCCGGTAGCCCTTGCGGGAGTAGGAGTCCAGCAGCACGAACATCGCGCGGTAGCCCCACGCCATCGTCTCGAACTGCTTGAATGCGGCATCGCGCGAGGGCGCAACTTCGCCCAGATACTTCGTCGCCGACCGGCGGATATTGCCGGGATTACGATTGCGCATCCCTCTCGGCAAAGTTTTCTCGTTCATAATATCTGTGTTATTCGTTCCGGAATGTCATTGTAGCAATCGTTTCCTCCTTGAGGCTCGGCAGAGCCCGCAAGCGGGTTCTGCTCTCGCTCCGCGGCGTCGGTTACAATTATTCAGTCCTCTGCTCATCGCTTTATGATTTTCGGTTATTTTCGTCGGTCTCTTTGCGCTTGCGCTCCAACTCGGCTCTTTTGAGCAAGACCGGGCAATGTTCGGGCGGCGTTTCGCACTTGTAGGCCTGTCGGATGACGATGCGGCTGCGGTCGATCTCCACGTCCTTGTGCTCGATGATGATTTCGAGTTTGCCGACCTTCTCTTCGAGTTTCTCCACGCGCCCGTCCAGCCGCGTGATCTGCTCGGATTGGATCGCCACGACCTTCTCCGTGTTCGCTAATTCGGCGGAGTCGGCGGCCGCGTTCTCCTTGCGCTTCTTCGCGTTGAAAAAGAGGATCGTTCCCGCCAACCCGCTGGCAAGAATGAAGTTCAGAATGATGGATAGTGTTTCCATAGTTTCGCACTTATTCAGGAATGTATTTGTAAATCGCCCGTTCGCGCACGATATAGAGGTCGCCGCAGATGAAAAACAGCCCCATGATGTTCTCGCCCCAGCCGGCGGCGTTCCGAACGTCGGTCGTCGTGTCGTCGCGGAAGTTCCGGATGAAGATGCCGTCGTCGTAGGAGTGTACGACCTCGCTCATCGTATGGTCGGCGTGATCCGCCCAGCGTCCCAACCGCCGGAGCAGCGTCCGCTCGGTAATCGAATCCCGCCGATAGAACCACAGCATATCGTCGGCGTTGATGCCGATATAGTTGTCGGAGACGGTGACGATCTGCTCGCCCGCAGCGAATTGCAGCATCTTACAGGGCTGGTGGAACCGCTTGTCGTGCAGATAGGCGCCATGCGAGGTATTCACGACGATCGTATTTTCCGTACGCCGCAGGGCGAGGATCGCACCCGACATCGGCGTACCCTCGTAGGCATATCCCCGTCCGCGATATCCGGTCGAGGCATCGGGCGAAATGTACTTGCACTCCGGGCGCGAGAGGTAACGATAGGTGCGATAGTTCGGATCCGTCCTCTGCCGTGCGGGCTGCGTCCGCCGGCATCGCCGCCCCGCGGACCGATATATTGCCGGTAGGATTTCAGGATATGGATATATCCGTCCATGTAGGTCGCGACGTTGCGGTACTCCTCCGGCGGGGTATATATCCGTTCGACCGTACCGCGATAGTCGAGGTAGCGGACCCCTTTCCCGTCCACCGCGACGAAACCCTCGTCCGCCTCGTACATCTCGAAGGATGCCGTGCTGCGGTAGATCTCCCGTACCTGCCGCGTGGCGGTGTCGAAGGCATAGACCGTCTTTTTATCGACGGACTGGAGCAGCAGACGGTTCAGGCAGCGGATCGCCTTGCCGACCGTGAAGGAGAGCGTCGCGACCGCTATGCAGTCGTCGCCCTCCGGCGGTCTCTCCGTTGCGAGCAGGCGCGGCATCTCCGTGAGTTCGCTGTTGTAGGAGTCGTCGAGGGCATTCAGTTCGATGGAGTTCAGGTAATAGGCGGCGTTCAGGAACTTGTCGTCCCGAACCACCGTATTCATATCGATATGCTGCCCCGTGAAGATCTCGCCCGTGATGCGCCGGCTCGGCAGCTGCTTGTACCGCAATGCTCCCTGCACGATATGACCGACCAGCGTGTCGTAGTCGTTCCGACCTTTCGTATGCCAGATGCGCGTGGGATTGCCGGCGGCATCGAGGTAGTAGAGCGCATAGAGCAGCCGGTCGTTCGGAATGGCGGGAATATCGCTCACGGGAAGCGTTACGGACATATCGACATTGTTCGCGGGATCGACGAGCGACTCGTAGCGCAAACCCTTGTCGTAGCTGTCGCCCGCATCGATCGAGAGCGTCATCTTGCGGAACGCGGCGCTCTCCATATAGCCCGAAGTGCGGCCGCTCGGATTGCCGAAGCGGTCGGTATAGGTCGTGATCTTGCCGATGAGCGTCTGCCGGACGAAGAACCGCCACTCGCCGTCGCAGGGGATGCCGTCGATCTCGATCTTCATGTTCTGCTCGTTGCCGGTCTTGACCGTACTCGCGATCTCCCGTCGGAGGACTGCACCCACGAACCGCTCTCGGCGAGGCTGTATGTCGCCTTTTCGCCGACGATGCGGACGCCGTAATGCACCGCGACATCGACGCTTTCGTTCGGGCGGTAAATGCCCAGTCCCCCACTCCCGATGGTAGGTCTGCAACGAACTCCCATACGAGCGGGAAGTTGCACTGCTCGACGGGAAAGCCCCCGAGTTACGACTTCCGCACCCCGATAGGCATCCTCGCCGCTGAAATAGAGTTCCTCTCCGCTCTTCACGGAGACGAAGCCGTGCGGATCCGTCCAAGCGTCGGGATCGTAGAACCCGATGCGGGCGATCAGGTTGTCGAGGCTCTTGTTCTTTACATCGACCGAGACCTTGCGCAGCGCAGGGACGATGTCGAGCGTCGAACTTCCCTCGATGTGCAGGTCGCCCGTCCACATGCCGTCGATGCGCTCGCGTGCAGCCGATGTGACGACCTGCGCACCGGTATGGATCACGAGCCGCAGTCCGCTGCCCGTAACGATCCGCCCGACGGGATGCTCCGTGCCGACGCGATAGAAATTCACGGGACGGGCAGTTCGGTAGAGCGATACGGCGCGGCGGATATGCAGGGCACCGTTCGACTGGAAGATCTGTCCGGCGAACGGACGCAGGCACAGTTCGAGGATGTCGCGATAGGTAGGCTCCTCGTAGACGTAGTAGAGCCGTTCGAGGTCGATATAGGTTTGACGGAGCGAAGAGGCGTTCTCGTCCATGCCCTCGACATACAGATCCATCCAGTCCGCCGTATCGAGATCCAACTCCAACAAGTCGATGCAGGAGGAGGCAGTTCCCATAGCGACCGCCTGCCCGCGATGCCGATATGTACGAGGTCGCGGAACGGAATGCTCGACAAGAGGTTGAAGCCGTCCACGGCCTTGATCGTAACGGTATAGGGCGGAGCGGTGAAGTTCTCGGGTAGAGGTCGGAGGTGACGTAGCCCCGCCAATAGAGCTGCCGATTGCGGAAAATCGAGACGCGAAAATAACGGGGATCGGAGGTGAACAGAGCCAGGTAATGGAAATTCTCCTTGCAGAGGATATTGATGGTCGCCTCCGAAGCCTTGACCGGCACGTAGAACTCGTCGCCCCGTTTCTCCCACGTAATCTGCAACGGCGTACCGCCGTCGAAGGCCATCTCCTCCGACGGACCTGCGTACCCCGCTCCGAAATCTCCACACGCCACAAAACGCCCTTGTACTTCGAGCGAAGTTCAGCGTAATATTTTAGACCGAAAATCGCCATACCTTTGTCGCGGGAATAAAGGTAAAATGGCAAAAGGCCTCATCGCTGAAACAAAGTCCCTCTATAATGAGATTGCCGGAGCCGCACATGATGCGGCTCCGGCTGCAATAAACAACTGATGGAGCACGATAGATTTCCTATCGAAAGAGACGACGTGTGCAACCCTCTCCGGGGTTAGGACGGATGCTCCCCGTTCGAGCTGCGGGGAGCATCCGTGCGTCGGTCTATTCCTCTTCGCCTTCGAACCACTCGCGGAAGTAGTCGTAGAAGCGCTCTTTGGTCCTATCCGCCATGCGATCGAAATTCGTCAGGATGAACTCGCGACCTTCGGTATTCCACTCGGCCGGGGTCTCGATAGCCCGGAAATTTACCGGTTCGACGATGACGCCTTCGTACTCTTCCAACAATTCGCGAGCCTTGCGAGCCATGTCGCGCACCTCGTCCGTCGCCTGCGCCCAATTCGTGGCATTCTTCGGGAATCTCTCTAAAAACCGTTCGATGTTCGTTCTCATAATTCGCTCTTTTTTAGTTGTTTATCGTACTGCAAACATAACATCGTTATTCGGAACACGCAAGTTGTTCGGCGACTATTATCGTATTTATTTTCAGTAAATTAGGTGTTCCGAAAAGATGGCGGAACCGAGCATTATCGTTGCCGGCGATTATTCCGGTTTCTCGATAATTACGAACCGATCGACTTCGGGAATGACTGCCAAGCCACCCCACGTGCCGTGCAGTTGTCCGAGCGAGTCGATGAACTCGATCGTACCCTCCTTGCCGTCGTAACGGCTGTCCTCGTCGCGAAGATGGATAATGCGAATCTTGTCGCCTACCGTTGCATTTGCATTCATCGTTTTCATCTCTTTATGTGTTCTCCTGTTTCGGGTCTTAACCCCGCCCCGAAGACGGTTTCTCGGCAGGGGTCGTCTCTCGTTTCGTCAATCAGCCGTCTCTTCCGATTCCCAACGCTCAGCGAGCAATGTGAGGATCCGGTTGTTGATGTCGTGATTCGCATTCGATAATTCGCCGTAGCGGTTGCCGGCACGTCTGTTCTCGTCGGCAAGGCCTTGCATCTCCCTTACGGTTCTTTTCGAATTCGACCTCCAACCGGTCGAGTTCGGCGTCGATCTCCGTTCTTTTTCGATTCGCAGTATTCATGATCGAGTCGTTTAATAGATTGTAGTTCAATTGTTTGTTGCACTGCAAACATAACATCATTATTCGGGACGCGCAAGTTTATCGACAACTTAATTCAAAAGAATATCAACTATTTATCAAGCATATCCCATATGGTAAATATACATGCTGCCGAAGATCCGTTGCAGAAACAATGTCCCGCCTTCGAACGAAAACAGGAGCCGTACACGATGCACGGCTCCGGTCGCAATAAACAACTGAATGGACGAAACGAGGGAAAGCCTCCCGTCGGAGGCTCGGAGCATTCGCTCCTTACGATCGGAAGTCGGTTACTAATCGACCGCCCGGTATTCCCACTTGCCGTCCCGATAGAGATATTTGTAACATATATCCTCCTCGATTTCTCGTTCGTAGGCGGCGACCGTTTTATAAATCCGAGGCTCGGTTTCGCACCGTTCATTCGATTTCTCGAACCGGCACTCTTCGAGACGTGCCTCCACATCGATTATGTTGCCTCGTTCGACCAGTGCCATTGCCGATTCCAATGTATTGTAGTGCGCAGACAACATTTCGCCCAACGTATCGGGATGTCCGTCCCGCCATATATGGATGCTTTTGATTTTTTCCGTCGGGAAGTCTTACTCCGATTCTTGCTTTTGTACTCATAATACGCTCTATATTAGTTGTTTATCACGCTGCAAAGATGGCATCATAATTCGGGACACGCAAGTCTTTCTGCAATTATTATCGCATTTATTTTCAATATCTTACACGTTATCGAAGCGCGTCGCACACCTGTCGCAATGCCTCGCGTTCATCGCCATCGAGCGAGCAGACGAAATCGTCGTTGCTGTAATAGTTGCCGTCCCCGTCCTGCTCGTCGAAGCAACGCCCATCGGCGGTAGTAAGCACAGCCGCAAGGGCGCGATATTGAGTTGCGGTAATACCCGCAATCGTGTAAGTTCCGGTTTTTGTTCGGCGGAGTTTCATCATCGTATCGTTTTATGCGCACCTGCCTTTCGGCAAGGTGCGCGGTTATCGGTTACTCGATAGGAAAAACTTCCTGCCATCCGACTCTCGATACGCAACCGGACCGGTCCGCCCGTCGGATGATATAGGGAATACTGCTGCGGTCCTTTACATTGTCCACGAACTCGTAAACCACGCAGTCGCCTTGCAGCCGGAAGCGTTGTCCTGCCGAAAGTTTATCGATCCGAGTAGCCGGCTTCAGATATTCGGATAGGCGTCCCGTGTTGCAGATCTTCTTCCAGCGGATCTCATTCGACTGCGGGTCCATCTCGACCTCGACGATCAGTTCGTCCCCGTAGTCGTCTTCGGTGGTGAGCCACACCTTAACTGGTCCGTTCGCCGGAGCGAGGCTTTTAACCGTTACCGCCGAAAATACGTAATCGCTCTGCTGCCGCATATAGTTCGATGCGATCTGTTTTGCCTGTGCACTTGTCATGTTCGGGTGTTTTAATCGTTTATTATTCAGTTGTTTATCGTACTGCAAACATAACATCGTTATTCGGAACACGCAAGTTATCCGGCAACTATTATCATATTTATTTTCAGTTATTTAGAATAGCGTCGGCGCGTGTTCGAAGAGATCCATCCTCCGCTCGATCTCCTCGAAAGTCTGCCCGTATTTGAAGCCTTCGGATGACTTATTTCCGACCTTCGAAAGCCGTTGCAGTTCGCGCCACAGTTCGGGATGTCGGCGGCGCAGTTCGGCGAAGACCGGTATGCGGCAGTTGGGGCAGAACCAGCAACCGCCCCGATGCGAGGTTCGGTAGAGAGGCGACAGCAGACCGTATTCTTCGCACTTGCGTCGGGCATCCGCCTCGGTGTACCCGTACTTGGCGAGCAGACTTGTTTTACGGATATACCCTTTGTCCTGCATCCGCGCGAGGCGTCTCGGTTCGTCGGCCGCGATGCCGACGTACTGCACGACGCCCTGCTTGCGGAAACGACCGTAATAATGATGTATGGGCCGGATTTTGAGGTCGCGGTTGGCGCAGCACTTGCCGCCGATGAGCCAGCCGCGCAGCATACCCTTATGCGTACCGCTCCCTATGACCGTAGGGAATAACGTAAGATAGTCTTTCTCCGAACGGACGACATCGACCCGTACGCCCAAGGCTGCAAGACGCGGAATAGCCGTCGAGTAGATCCACTCGATGTGTTCGGGTATCTCGCCGCTGATATTGCGCCAGTGGTCGAACATCACCTCCGAGAAGACGGCGGCATCGAGCGGCTCGCCGTGCTCGAGGGCAAGGAGGATCGTAGCGATCGAATCCTTGCCGAACGAGCACGAAGCGATATAGGCGGGATTGTCGTAAGTATGCGAAGACATATCAAAGGGAGAGGGTTTGCTGTTCGAGTCTCTTCTCGCAAATTGCGACATACTCCGGATTGGGTTCGAAGCCGATGTAATGGCGTCCTAATCGTCGGGCGACGACTGCCGTCGTTCCGCTGCCCATAAAGGGATCGAGAACGAGTCCCCCTTCGGGACATCCGGCTTCGATCGGCGTCTCGACCAATCGCGAAGGATACATGGCATAGTGCGCCTCGTGGCTCGGTTCATAAGGGATACGCCACACGCACCGCATATTGCGACCGCGAGGATTTATCTCGAGGCGTCCGTGAGGTTTTCCGCTGATGCAGCGATACTTTTCGCTTTTGCCGTTGAGCGTTACCGGATTTTTATAGCGGTCGAAAGATGAAGCGGCATACGGTTCGAACTGCTGCTCGAAATAGTATCGCTGCGACTTGGTAAAGAAGAACATCTTCTCGAAGTCCACCGTAAAACGATCCCGCACGGAGGCGGGCATACAGGCGGGCTTGTACCAAATGATCTCTTTGCGCAGCACCCAGCCGCGCAGGATCATTTCGTCAGCGAACTTGTTCGGAATATTGCAGAGCGACTTGGATGGAATACGGTGACGCACCGTATCGACCTTGATGTCTATAAGGCAATCGCTGTTCTTCGAATTCTCGCTCCACTTGGGATCTTGTCGGCGGTTGTATTTGTATGGTTTGCTATACGAATCGCCGAGGTTCACCCACAGCGTGCCGGAGGGTTTCAGTACGCGGCGGCACTCGTCGAAGATCATGCACAGATGCGCGATGAACTCCTCGCGCGTAGGTTCCAACCCCAACTGTCCCGACCAACCGTCCGGCCATACGATCGAGCCGATGCCGTAGTCGCGCATCTGCCAGTACGGAGGCGAAGTGACGATGCAGTCCACCGACTCGTCGGGAAGCAGCCGAAGACCGGTCAGAGCGTCGCAGGTATGGATAGTATTCGGTTCCATATGGGCGATATCAGTAGTTCGTCGTGATCCACTCCTCCTGCCGGCGGCGGGAGACTTTCGAGGCGGTGATGGTGCGGTCGAGCCGATGGATCGTCCAGCCGTACCGGGCGGCGAGGCGTTCTATCTTCTCGTGCGGAAACATCGTGAGCATGAACTTCCCTTCGACCGTCGCGAGCGTGTCGAGCAGCCGCGAAAAATCCTCCTCGTCGAACGTACCGTTGTAGTGTCCGCAGTCGCTGCCGACATAAGGAGGATCGACGAAGTGGAACGCTTCGGGACAGTCGTAGCGGCGGATGACATCGATGCCGTCCTCGCACTCGACCGTAACGCGGTCGAGGCGGCTGCACAACTCCTCCGTGAAGGCTTCTTTCGCATTGCGGAGTTTCAGCGTCGTCGTGCCGCTGCGGTCGTAGCCGAACGTCCCGTCGATCATCGAGGCGAAGCCCAACTTCGTGCAGACCCACACCGCCCAAGCCCGCTCGACGGGCGTGAAGAACGACGGATGCTCGTTGATATGCCGTGCGTGCGCGTGTATCTCGCGGCTGTGGAGCGTCGCGTCGACCATCGCCTTGAGTGCCGCATACTGCGTCTGCGCCACGCGGTAGAAGTTCACCAATTCGGTGTTCGTGTCGTTGATGACCTCGCACTGCGCGGGCGGCTTGGCGAACAGCACGGCGCAGCCGCCGCAGAAGGCTTCCGTATAGAGCGTATGTTCGGGAATCAGCGGCAGGATATGCTTCAGAAGCATCTGCTTGCCGCCATAGTATGAAATCGGTGTTTTCAATCTGGCCATAAGGGTTCGGTTATCGGAGTTTGAGGAATAAGAGCAGCAGAAGCGTCAGTGCGACGAGCGCCGTCGCCCACTTGAGCCATGCGACACTGGAGGATGGCTGCTCGTCGGTCTGCTCCTGCACGTCGTTGCGGGCTGCCGTGTTGATGCGGCTATGCGAAATGCTGTCGGTAAGGATCGTGCGGTCGTTCTGCATCGACACCTCGGTATAAGAGATGCGCTTGACCGGCTGCCGGGAAACACTCGCCGCCGGAATCTTCGGAGGCGGAAGAACGGCACGGAGCGTGTCGGTCGGATTCGGGAATCGATCGTCGCTCGGTTCCGGATATTCCGCCGGCGGATAAAACTCCACGACGGTTCGGCGGAGCGTTTCGATCTGCCGCTCGAACTCCTGCCGGAACAGCATCGTAAGGGTCGAGTCGGCGATAGTGAGCGTCTCGTGCCGCTCGGATCGCGTGCTTCGGAGCGGAGAGCAGCCGCTGGCGGCGATCGTCAGGATAATCAGGGTTATTTTCGGATACATCGTTTCATTTCTTCGATTCGTTCCATGCGTTCCTGCATGGTCGGTTCTTGTTTTGCGGGAGCCGTCGTCTTCTCCCACGGCAACGGGAACATCTCGGTCATCGGGCGGCGGTCTTTGCGGTCGAGTTGGATACAGGTCGCAACCCACACTGCCCACCGCTCGCGCTCCCACGCCTGCCGCTGTCTATCGCCCTCGCGTTTCGCCCAGCCGAGCCACGCGTAGATGAACTCTGCGGGCGTCAGGCGTTCGAAGGCTTCGGGCGCCAGTCCCATCTGCCCGACGGCGATGGCGAACCACCGCTCGTAGGTTACCGCTTGCGGCTCCCCGTCGTCGGGCGTTTCCCGTTTTTGAGAGGTCGCCCAACTTATCCGTCAGCGGCGCGATGCTGTCGACGAAGAGTTCCGAGACGGCGAGGATGAGCGACGGCTCCTCGTCGAAGATGTCCCACACCTCGTCTTCGGTGTAACGGCGGTCGCTGCCGGCACGCCGTGCGCCCTCGTTGAGTCCCGTAGCGGTCAGCGCGACGATGCTGTCCAACGATCCGAGGGCATTGGTCGAAGCGACCGTCTGCCCGAACTCCGCACCGCGCTGCCTGACGAACTCGTCGATAGTGCGCAATCCGAAATGGATCGGATGCGGCGTACCTTGAATGATGATCTCTTTCATAGCGGTCAGGATTCAGGTTTGTCTGCCGGCGTCAGGTTGCCGCTGCCGGTAAGCGAATAACTGTAAGAGGCGTTGTCGCCCGCAGGCGTCGAGAGCGAAAAGGTCGTGATGTAGGCTTTGCCCGTGTACATCTTCGCAAGTCCCGTGAGCGGCGACTTGACGACCACCTCGACGAGTTTCTTCCGAAGTACCAGGTCGAGGACCTCCTCGGCGGTATGGCTGTTCTCGATCGAATCGTCGACGACCACCAATCCGTCGCCATCCACCGACCACGAGACATCGCCCGGCCACTTCTCCTTACCGTCGGTATCCTTCGTGCGCAGCTCCTTCATCTCCAAGTCCACCTTCAGCGTGTGCGTCGTGGCGTGGAGCGTCGTCTTATCGTCCACCAAGAGGATGATGTCCTCGCCTTGGACGACCTGTTTGTTTCCGTAAGTTTCAGGCATAAGCGTAAAAATATTTCGGCATAAAATTTGTTAAAATAAACAAATGTGTTTACTTTTTGCATTGTATGAGCAATTTAATCGACATACTGAAAGGAGTACATCCGGGACTCTTCTTACAACGAGAGCTGAATAATCGAAACCTGAAAAGCGGCCGGTTCGCTGAATCTATCGGTGAGCATCCCCAAACCATAAGCGCCATTATTCGCGGCCGCAGGTCGATGAATATTCCGCTGTCGTTGCGAATCGAACATGCGCTCGCATTGGAGGAAGGCATGCTTATGACCCTGCAAGTTCACTACGACATTGTGCAGGAGAAGCGAAAACTTTCGTCCGCTCACCATCCGGATATCGACAAATACCGACTTTCCCTGTTTTGGGACACATCGTTCGACAATATCGATTGGGATGCCCATAGCAGTTACGTTATCAATCGCGTAATGGAGCGAGGCAATGAAGAAGAGATCATCGAAACCATCCGTTTTTATGGTCGAGAAACCATTTTAAGCAAGATCGTATTATCGCCGTCATCTCCGTTCTCATCGGTTATCAAAAAGAACCTGAAGCAATATCTCGATTATGAAGCATAAAGCGTTGCAATACCATACTGTCAAACCCATTCTGCGGTCGTCGCTCGAACATCTGATGACTCTCGAAGCATTCGCCCCGTTCCGCCTTGTCGGCGGCACCTCGCTCAGTTTGCGCTATGGACATCGTATGTCCGACGATATAGATCTATTTACCGATGCCGAGTATAGATCTTTGGATTTCCATAAATTGCAGGATATTCTGCGCAAAGAGTTTCCTTATTGTCAGGGTGATTGCGGAGAGATCGTCGGCTTCGGAGCCTCATATATCATCGGACAGAGCAGGGAAGAGTCCGTAAAACTCGACCTGTTCTATACGGATGACTTCATCCGTCCGGCAGAGCAGCACGATACGATCCGTATGGCGTCCGTAGACGACATCGTTGCGATGAAGATGGATGTTATCGCCCGCGGTGGCCGTAAAAAGGACTTTTGGGATTTGCATCTCCTTCATAATGCCTATTCTATCGAGCAGCTGCTCGCTTTATACGCAGCACGATATCCCTACGGAGCATCGCGCGAAGAATGCCTTGCGGGATTGACCGATTTTACAAAGGCGGATGGCGATCCCGACCCTGTTTGTCTTGAAAATAAAAAATCTGGCAACTCATAAAACTCGATTTTACGGATTGGGTTAAACAATTCTGAATGTCATCGTCGCACCATACAGGTCATAATCGGCATAGTATTCTGCCGCCGAAGAGACGAAGCGGCTGCGCTTGCCGTCGAACTCCACACCCTCCAAGGCGGCGATCACCCGATGCTTGAGGCGTTCCGCACCGGAGAACCTGCTGTCATAGACCGCTACCTCGAACATCGTCCGATAGCCGGCGATGCCGTGCAGCGTCCTTACGGGCGTCTCCTCCGGTACGGAGAACGCGGCGAAAGGCGCAGGCGTCCGGGCATCGACCGCACCGGCTTGGATTTTATCCGCCAATTCGGGAATATCCCGCTCCAACAGCGAAATTAACCGTGTCTTGAAATCTTTCATTTCGATACCGGTTTGAAATTCTTATTCACGAACTTCTCGACCGCCGCGGCCAACTCGTCGCCGAAGATCGCCACCGTACGCTCGGAGTTCTCCGTATAAGCCTGCTCCAAATAAGGCGTCGGCCGGATGCACTCGACGCTGCGGACAAAGACCTTTTTGCCCTGCGCATCGTCGAGGACCAACAGTTTACCCTTTTTCGAGGTGCGCGGATCGGCAGCCCCCTCGTGGATGAACTTGCCGTAGTATTCGTTCACGGCGCCTTTCTTCTTCGTGCGCCCGAAGACCGGCTTCACGGCGATGGCCACCTCCGACTTCGAGGCATTGCGGTCCTTGTAGCGAACCGTGCGCAGCTGTTTCTTCAGTTTGCCTGTGCGGACGGGAACTTTGCTCCGTGCCGATTGCAACATCGGTTTGGCCGAGGCGCGCAGAGCCACAAGCAGCATCCGCTTCTGCATCGTGTTCGGCAGCTCGTCCATAATCCGTTTGGCTTCGGCATAACCTTCAACCTCGATCGTCAGCATCGCTCTTTCGGCATTTGAGGTGCAGGCGCCAGCGGCGCCCTTCCTCGTGGATCGAGATTATCTTCCGCAGATACCCCTCGTCGCGAACGACCATATCGGGGCGCAGGTCGGGTTGCCAGCGGATCGTATAGACCACTTCGTTCTCGTGGACGATGCGTCCGGCGTAGAGGTTCTCCCGACCACCGTTCTCGGTGCGCTGGGCGTAGCAGACGGCGACGCGCCGGAACGATTTCGTGAGGTCGTTGTACTCGTCCCGCTCTTCGGTGTATTCGAGGATTTCGATTCGCGTGTCAAACATCGCCATAAGGAGTTATCCGCCACGGAAGCAGGAGTTTCTCGGCCGTGAGCGACAGCTCCGAGACGGAGCGGCCGACGAGGTTGTCCGATTCGTTGTCGTAGAGCGTACCCAAAATCAGCAGAATAGCCGCCTCGATTGCCGGAGGAATGCTCTCCTTATCGTAGCCGACGACGGCTGTAACCGTTGCAGTTTGTCCGCCGTACTGCGGTTCGGCAACCAGCATCGGGTCGTAGTCGTCCTTCAAGAGCGTATAATCGGATTCGGGAACGATGGTTCGAGAGACGGAGAGCCGCTCGATGCGCGTTGTAGGGACTGGCAGGCGGACGATGGGAGCGTCGGAGGGGATCGGCACGTCGAACCGTACCCTCTTCTCCCGAATGGTCCGTCCTGTCATATCCTCCGCCACGGCAACGGCCATGTCGAGTTTCGCAGCGATCAAAGTATCGTCATGGGTGGCGCTGCCTACCCGCAGGTGCTGCTTGGCGAGTTCCAACGCGATCGGCGGCTCCCGCATCTCGATTACCGTCATACCTTACGCCGATTTATGCACCAACTTGTGGACGGGATGCGTACCGGCATCCAACAGGATGCCGTCCACGCGGGCGAAGCCGAACAGTCCGATCGAAAGGTACTCGGCGAGCAGTTCGTTCAGGCGGATCACGCGGAACGACTTGACCATACGGATCTTGAACTTCGAGAAGTCGCCGAACAGCACCGAAGTCTTGCCCGCTACGGCATCGTCGAGGTCGTCGTTCAGGATATAAGGTTTACCGAACAACGTCGGCGGCGTGCCGTCCTTCGCACCCTCCTGCCAGATGTAGCGCCCCGTCGTATCCTTGATCTTGACGAGCGAGTAGAGCGTATTGCGGTTGAACATGAACCGCCCGTGCCGGGCATAGGAAGAATCCACGCCTTTCACGAGGTCGATGATATTATCCAACGTAATGGCGGCAGCGGCCGGTTGAGCATCCGAGGCCGTAGCCCACTCGACGATGCCCTTGGGTTTGCCCTTGCCGTCGCCGCGTGTAAGATCGTAGTTGATACCCCGCCCGAACGACTCGGCCAACAGCCCCGAGAGCAGCGCTTCGAGGTCGAATGCCGAATCCTGCAGCAGTTCCAACGACACGGGGACGATGGGCGTGCGATAGGTATAGGCTTTGAGCGTTTCGGAGCCGAACGATGGCGCGGACTTGGTCGACTGCTGGTATTCGGCAACGACCGTAGCCTTCGCATCGGTATCGTTCACCGTCGGCATAATCAGGTCGCCGCCCTTGCTCGTGGTGAGAATGGAACCCGCCTCGAACATCCCGCCGTAGGCTTTCAGTGCGACCTCGATGCTGTCGGCCAGCGACGAAGGGACGATCACGCCGCCCGACAAACCCGTGATGCCGGCACGCTGTTCGAAGAGTGTCCGGTGCTCGGGTGAGATATCCCGCTGCGCCGCGCAACAGGTAGTCGCGGAAAGCGGTGCGGTACTCCTCGGCACGACGTTCGTCCGTCTGCTCGCCGGAAGTCTGTCGGACATACTGCTGCTCGGCCTGCCGGCGCTCGATATCGACGTAGCGCTCCTCGGCTTCGACAGCTCGGTCGGCCTGCTCGTACTCCGCAAGCAACGTATTCCACCGCTCCTGCTCCTCGGAGGTCATCTCGCGCCCGTCGGCCGCGGTACGCAACTCGTCGATCTTTGCGAACACGGCAGCGCGGCTCTCTTTAAGGGTTTTCAGTTTGCTCATAAATCTCGTTATTGATTCGTTCGGGAGCAAACTTAATCCACGTATCAGCCGTAATAGGGGAAACTTTGTCCTGATTGAAGAGATTATTCTATCGATATAAGAAAAGAAAGCTATTAATGAGAGAACAACAAAAATTACGCAAACAATTTTGTTTGCGTAATAAGAAATAAAAAGCAATGCCGAAACATTGCTTTTACTTTTTGATATTAAGAATTATCGAGGACCAATAAATCGGTCTCCATTGAAATGTATCATGTGATCCGGATTATCGGCAATCCAAACCTCAGTCTCCCATGCGATATCCGCAATATGTTTTCTGAATTCCGCCCGATCCGGGAATGCCGTAACATATATTTTACCGACTTCTGACTCTTTCAAAAAATCCTCCAATTCAAGCATTCGCTTGGGTGATACGGGACCGTGAGATGTAACCACTTCTATCAAGAATAACCATTCCTTACATTCATCATAGATAATGATATCAGGAAGCTTACTATGCTCTGTAATAGGAATGCCGATTTTTTTTTCCAACGCGACCTTGTCTACATATAAATCTTTATTCTCTGTATCTCCGATATATAATACTTTTGCTCCGGGGGCAAATCGAGGGGCAAATTCCTCTATGACTGCTGCTTGAACAAGATTATGTTTTCCTGCCGACAACTTATATTCTTCACCTTCAATAACAACAGGTATTTTCGCTAAATCACGCTCTTTGTCATACCTGTCTTTCAATTTACCCAACAACTTTATGAAAGCCGACAGCTTGTCATCCCACTCTTTTTGTCCATATGCTCGGATTACCTCCAACGCCTCGGTACTCACGGCATAATGGGCTCGCGGACTATTGACAGGCAGATCCGGAATGTCCGGATTATAATACACGACTCCTGCCTGTACAAACTGGTGTAAAACCTGTCTGCGAAATGTCTCTCTCGTATTGGGAGCGTATGGCTGATCTTGTTTGTAATACTCGTTTACAAACGACATGATACCTTTACTTACCCCCATACTTTCATGAGTTGCTTCGCTCCAGTTTTTCTTCTCGGTTATATTACATAAGGCAAGAAGAGTCAAAGCAGACATTTCGTTTTGTTGAGCATCCGGCAATCCCAATGCTTTCAATATGGCTTGCGCTTCCTTGATTTTGCCCATATCAGTTTATTTGAAAATAGTTATTTACAATCTCATTTACATTCTCTATTGAGAAGTTATTTTTCAATATCAATTTTTTGCCAATAGATCTGATTATTTCCAAATCCGGTAAAGGCATACTTCGCAATTCTGTGGCACTCACATTCACGTTGCCGTTGAATGTTCTGAAATAGTCATCGAATAAATCGCTATCCAATAGAGCCGATATTCCGATGACTTCGGTTCGATCCAAATGGCCCTTGGGCCTATAAATATAATTCAATTTATTTTCCACACCGATATAGCGGGCATTGGTCTTATTGCAAAAGTAGGGGGCTGCAATCAATCTGCTTTTATCATCCTTTGCACTGAATCGTCTTAAAAATACATAATTGCGATTAGGTATAAGTACTCGTTGCGTCTGTGCAGAAATCCTGATGTATTGCTTTTTCCCTTTATATTCAACAGGGTGATCCACCAACATCTTTACGACATTATGCAACCAAAATAACGGTGCAACATCAAAAGCGGCAGGTTTATCACACAGGCTATTTTCCATTCGAAGCGCCACGACCGGCCCTGTGGATATTTGGATGTCGTATTTATTGAGACTACCATTCCATGACTTAAACAGTCTAATAATGGACTCTTCGCGTGCATTGACCGGCAAATGAATGATCTTATCTTTCGATGTCGTATCAACTATATCAGCATATGGGTATACCTTCTGCCTCGCGGCATTCAAATCCGTTATCCCTTCGCTATATGAAATGCAAATTCTACGATCATTTATCATTTCGTCCCGCCGGAAGCCTTTGACTATAACCGTTTCTTGCAATACATCGTCTTTGGCGAACGTATCTTTCCGAGTATTGAATAGATGAATGAACGAAATATCTATTGCCCCTAAAAATATTCTCTGAACAGCCGAAAGTACCGACCGGATGCAAAGCTACGAGGAACAATGAAAATCAATTCTCCGCTTTTATTCAACAACCCCGCAGAGATCGCCATAAACAACGAATATATGTTCGGTTGCCCGTCAACTATTTGTTGTGTAACCTTGACTCGGCTATCGTCTTTTGGCAGTTTGAAATACGGCGGATTCGATATGATGAAGTCGAATTTATCCGCGTCCTTCTGAAGTAGTGATGGAGAAGAACTCAGCGCTTGATAATTTTGCAGAATAAAATCATCTTCGCATATAACATAATCAAAATTAATCCCTGATTCTTTAGTGTCTCTGCTAAATAAATTAATGCTTGCTTCGTATATGCGATAACGCCTGAATCAGTTTCATATACGACCAGCCGAATACTACGCACAGTACAAAGTTGTACTAACCTCTCGATTAAAGCGCAAGACAATACGCAAGTGCCACAACCCGGATCTAATACTGATATATCCTCTTTCTCGGTGGATAGTTGCTCGCTCATAAAGCGAGCTATCTCAACCGGTGTAAAAAATTGACCTTTCTCTTTTTTTTGCTTCATTCGAAGTCGTAGACATGTATTGTGCTCCCAATCTTTGAGCGAAAGATGTGGGAGATTCATTGTCTTGATTATGTAATAAGTCAATTTTCACACAACAAAGATAGTGATTTAAATTTAGTCTTCCATTTTACCATTGTGCAAAATATAACAAGATGAAAAATAACAAACAAAACCACCTCCTTTTATATAACAGTTTCGGAAGCAGGCGGGATTTTAAGGTGTGTTTCGAGAGGCATCAGTGTTTGAGCCTCATGACTCTCACAAGTCGATCCCGCGACAGGCATCGTACCATCGTATCGTTATTGTCAGATTGCGGAACAGTAGGCTCCGCAGATATTTCTTCTACCAGAGCGCCATCCTGTAACGAGCGCAAATACTCGGCTTTCCGCTCTTCGAGATACCGCACCGAGGCTTCGGTTTCGGGATAGGCAGGAAATACCACGAGCGACACATCTACCACACGCGAGAACCGGAGTATCGTCCGCTCGTCCATCACGAGACAGTTTTGCTCGTCGACATACTGCCACTCGTCCTGCTCGACGCCGAAGCGGAACGAACATTTCGAGACGTCGCCCCGGCGTACCAGCTCCAGCATATCGCTCCCTAAAGTCGTATTCGGAGCCTCGAACGCGAAGCGCAGACCTACGTCGTCCACTTCCAATCGCAGCGTCCCGCTCGTCGTGCGGGCGAGGATCGAATCGGTGTTGTGGTTGAAACACATGATGACGTCCGACAGATCGCACCCGTCGAACGCTCCCCGTGCGATCTTCTCCCGGAACCACCCCATAATAGGCTCGCTCCAACTCTCGAACTTCGCGGCATAACCGACGATCGTTCGGCTGACGGTTCCCGCTTCGCGGCTCTCGATATGCAGATCGCCGATAAGGCTCCGGATCTCTATTTCATTATTCGGTTCCATTCGTTTCAGGTTTTACGGCAGCCGTTACCGACTGCATGTTCATTTGTACGAAGTATTCGTCGCCGCCATCGTAGGAGTTCATATCTTCGAGGGAGCGGATCTCGTTGGCAGACATCGCGCCGACGATATTCATATTCTTGTAGTATTCCGAGCGGGTCTTGGCATCGCCGCGCAGCAGTCCGTTCAGACCGAAGAGGAAGTAACACTCCCCGAACTCGTCCTCGCGTAGCAGTTTGCGGTTGAACTCCTCCTCGATGCGGACGAGGTACGGCATCAGGCAATACTGCACGAACTCCATACCCTGATGCTCGATGTTATTGTTCGTGGCACGCTCCAAGTCGGCGATCATATGCGGCGGGATACCGTAGATAGTGGCGATCTCGGTCTTTTGGAACTTGCGCGTAGCGATGAACTGGGCATCTTCGGGAGGAATGGAGATACGTTCGTAGGTCATACCGCCCTCCAACAGCAGCGGGACGTGGGCGTTGTGCAAACCGACCGATTGAGCGATGAGGTCTTTTTGAGACGCTGGTAGGCTTCGGGCTTGAGTGTCGAGGGATATTTGAAGACGCCCGACATATTGCCGCCCTGATCGAAGAACCGTTTGCCGTAGAGTTGCGCAGAGACGGAGAGTGCGAGGTTGTCGCGATGGACGGCGATCGGACTTTTACCCTTGTAGCCGTTGGTCGAGAGCCCGCGCAGGTGGATGACGTTTTCGTTCGGGAGCAGTTCGCCCGTGTCCGATCGGTAGAAAAGTTCGTCGTTGTCGGTAAGGATCGGCTCGATACGGGCAGGATGGATGAACTTCAGCCGAGCGGGACGATAGCGTTTATCCCGAAAGATGCGGGCATAGCCGTTGCCCCACAGAGCGCACGAAACCATCAGGTGATGCATCAGGTCGAAACGTGTGGAATAGGAGTTGGGGGCTTGCACGAGTCGGTGGCATAGGTGGTCGTACTGCCGTTCACGACCGCAAGCAGTACGGCGATAGAGATGCAACGGGAGCGTTCCGACCGTCTCTGAGAGGATTCGCACGCAAGCCCAAACCGCCGTGAGATTCAATGCACCCTCCTCGGTGATATATGGCTGGTGCGTGGCATCGACGACAGTGTCGGCGGTAATGACTTTATTCACCGCCGCCTCGAACTCGGCCGATGAAATGTCGCGCCGCTCATCTCTATGCAAAAATGAAAACCACTTCATCAAACTTGCTTTGTGGCAAACTTAATGAAGTGATTCTCGTTTTTAGTTAGACACTGTCCTAATCTTTTTTTAACTCTTCAATTTGCTCAATATAAAGAGTTTCGATCAGTTTGTTTGTAACATTTTGTTTCTCGGCAGTTTTTGAGCAATATATCTTATAGTATGTTAATCGAATTCTAATACCGGACAAAATACCTGGATCTAAACACTTTCCTTTATAAAGTTGTTCATTAATTTCATCATATAATTTCCAATCACCATTTGTACTGTCTACTTTCAAGAAATAGCCTGTGAGTTCTTGTGTCTCTTTTTCTAACTCTATAGATTGCTGAATAACATTATACGCCTGTTGCAATTTTTCAGTTGAAACATGATTATGCGCAACAGGATTATCAATATCGGAAGTAGTCCAAGCTGTTTTAATACTAATATTATTATCTATTAAGCCTTTTATAAATCGTTTATAGTGTGTAATAGCGTACCCTTTTATATCATTTAGGTGATTAGTCAAAGATTGTTCATCTTTAAAATTAAGTATTTCATCAATATAATTTAATGTATGATCCATATTTGACCCGCCAAATAAGTCGAGATTATCTTGAATATACATATGTAAGTTAAAAAAAGAGGCTGCCGAAGTATTAAAAATATATAATTCCGGATTGATTTGACGGCTTTCAGGCGTATTAGATATTTTTTATGGGTGTTAATGACAAACTCTTGGTAACTTGCTATTAAGGGGATAGTATACTTGCTTTTTTATATCATGTGAGTTATTAGCATCAATAAACCCTAAATGAATAATGGGTTTCCGACAATTAATACGTTCTTGTATTATATCTGCATATCCTGATTGTGGAATCACAAATGCATCTTCTTCTGGAAGCATGTACTCTTCCACATTCTCAAATTTATCAATGATCTCAAATTCTTGTTCTTTAACTATGGTCAAAGATAATATTCGTTAGATATTTCAGGATTTAAGTATAATGAACGTAAATCAATCTGGCCAGAAAATAATGAGGCAAGTTTATTCGTAGAAGTTCGTATTGCCAAATACTTATCTTGATCATTATCTGCATATAACATACATAGATAACGAGTTTGGACAGCATCCAAACCTACAAATAACTGTATTGTATCGTAATACAGTAAAATTTGATTCTATGTATATTGCTTTATTCATTTACCAGTCTTACTGATTTTATGTCAAAACATTTCGAGCGCCACCATGAATAATGGTTGGTTGAATTTTTATTTGGCGTATGCGCTATTAATCCGTCTGATTTAGTTAATGTTAATTCTCCAATATGTAGATCTTTTTCCTTTGAATTTTGGAAGTTTGGCTATCGCTTGGCAACTCGCAATATCTGTAAACAAAGATATAGCCATAGCTTGGCATTCACTGACAGCAAACCGTTTATTGGGATCTAAAGCCCTATATGATAAAAAATCAGTATTGGAAGGATGTTCAGAATTGAGGATACGATAGTACGAACCACCAGAAGGCTCCTTTGCGTCTTTTGGAGGGCAACTTTTGGGTAAATTCTCGTACCAATCCATGCCAATTAAGAAAATTAGAATGTAAATATACTACAAAATTCTGAATATCCAAATTTAAGTCTTGTGTAATAACCTATTCAACACCCTCCTGAATGAACTGAATTCGGAGTATCTGCGCTTGCCGGTGATAGTGATGTAGAAATCCTCCAACCGTTCGTAAGCCTCTAACTGCGTCGGATAGAGGTCGCGCATACGGAGGTAGAGTTCCGCGAAGCCCTCGAACGAGAGAAAATGCCGCACTTCGGGTTCGAGCGGATTCATCGCCGACAGTTCAGCTTCGACTTTCTCGCGCTCGGCCGTAATCACCGGCGAATGATAACGTTTATATTGCTTTCGGTTCATCTTCGACGCACATTTGCTACGCTCGGCATAGTCTGCGAGCCGCCTCTGCTCTCGCTCATCGCAAATGTTCATTTTTCTGCTGCTCATAATTGTATCGTGTTATAAGGTCAATAATCCTCTGTTCTCATACGGGTTGCGTTCGTCGTTGGCCTGTGCGGTCATCCACTCTCCGAGTGCCATAATCGCCGCGACGATGCCGTCGATCTTCTGCGTCGATTTCTCCTTGTCGGGTTTGATATTGCCTGCAGGATCGGTCTTGACAAGCGTCGATGCGAGCATCCACCGCAAGACCGGATTGCCGAAGTGTTCGATTTTCCCAGTCAGAACCAGTTTCTCGAACTCCTTGGTCGGCGCCGACATCGAGCCGTAGCCCTGACCGAAAGGATTGCACTCCATCCCCTCGTTCTGCAAGTCGATGATCGTCTGCGAAGAGTTCCAGCGGTCGTAAGCCGATGTCCGCAGATCATAATCTGCCACGATACGCAGGATATCCGCCTTGACGAAGTCGTAGTCGATGACATTGCCCGGCGTAACGGTTACATAGCCCTCTGCCACCCACTTGTCGTAGTTGATATTCTCTTTGCGGATCTTCTCCCGCATCTTCTCTTCGGGAATCCAAAAGTGCGGCAGCAACTGGAAACGGTCGTTCTCGTGGAAGAGCAGCACGTAGGCCGTAATGTCCGATACGTTCGAGAGGTCCAATCCGCCCCAACAGGCGCATCCTTTCAAATCGGCGGGAGCGGTCGTGCCGATGCACTTTTGCCAAGCGTCGTCAGTATCCACGTCCGTTCGGCATCGACCCATAGATCGACGTTCTTCGTCATCACGTTGCGGACGGCTTCGGGGCGGTTTTTGGCATCCTTGACTTGGTCGGCGAGGTAGTCGGCACTCAAACTCACGCCGAGGTTGGGATTGGCCTTGATCCACATCTTCGGGTCGTCCCACTCCGATTTATCGTCGAGCGTATAGATGATGCCGAACAACGAATCGTCCTCGTTTACACCGCGCAGCACTTTGATGACATTCTCCCGATAGGCATAGCAGGCTCCCGACTTATTGAAGCCCGCCGTCGTGATGACGAACATCAGCGGCTGCCGCCGTGCGCCGAAAGCCGACTTGATGACGTCGAACATTCCGCTATCCTTGTGGGCGTGGAACTCGTCGATAATGCCGCAACTCGGGTTCAGACCGTCGTGCGTGCCGTAATCGGACGAGAGAGGTTTCATCGTACCGCCTTTGAGTTCATAGACGATCGAATTTCGGTATGGCGTAAGGTAGTTTTTCAGGTCGGTCGCCTTGACGATCTCCACCGCATCCGAAAAGCATATCTTCGCCTGATCCTGACCGTCGCGGCCGAGTAGACCTCCGGGCGGCTCTCGCCGTCGGCGAAAAGCATATACAGCCCGATGCCGGCAGACAGTGCGGTTTTGCCGTTCTTGCGTGCGATCTCGATATAAGCGTATCGAAAGCGGCGCGTGCCGTCGGCATTCTTCCACCCGAAGATATTCCACAATACGAATTGCTGCCACGGCTCCAGTCGGAACCGCTGTCCTGCCCACTCGCCCTTGGTATGTTTGAGTTTCTCGATAAAGTGAATAGCGCGCATTGCGGCTTTCTTATCGAAATACCGACCTTCGTCGAGCGCACGGTCGAGGTCGGCATAGTAACGCTCGACGGCAAGGCGGACATACTCGCAGACGAGAATAGCGCCGGAGCGTACCTGCTCGGCATAAAATTCGGCGGGATATTTTTTGACAGCAGCCATATTGCGATATCTACTTTATCTCCTCGAACTCGGCGAAATCGTCTTTCGGCGTATTATCCGAAAGCAAAGCCGCCACGCGGCTGCGACTGGCAGGCGTCAATCCGAACTCGGCAGCCAGTGCCTTGGCATTGGCGAGCGCCGATTCCGCAACCTTGCGCTTGGGGTTGACGACCGTCGCCGTACCGTGTTTCGTCACCACTTCGATGGTGTATCCCTCTTTTTCGGTTTCGCGCATCATATCGTGGTACAGCCCCATTTCGCGAGCATAGGCGACGACCAGATCCGCACCGACGACATCGAGCAGGCATTTGTGGATCAACTCCGTCGCCACGACCTCGAACACCTTCTTCGCCGTACCTTTCAGACCGGAGCGCGGCAATGTCGCGACGGCGGTTCCGGCAGGAACAGCGTTACCGGTCATCCGGCACCGCTGGTCCGTACCCCGTAAGGATTTCAATTCATCAGGTATTTTCTTGCGACCTTTCATAATTTCGGCAGAAAATTTGTAAAAAATAAAATCTAATTTTATATTTGCAAAAACCTCGGCATCATGATAGAGCGTACACTGCAATCGAAACTTTGTTTTTGGCGACGAAATATCCTTTTGTCGCTATTCTCGGTCCTCGTCAATCGGGTAAATCCACGTTGGCTGAGATGGCATTTCCCAACTACAAACGAGTATCCTTGGAGGATTTGGACAATCGTGCATTTGCTACCGAAGACCCTCGCGGATTTATCGCTACTTATCCCGACCGAACGATCATCGATGAAGTGCAACGCGCTCCGTCGCTGCTCTCCTACCTGCAAACCCACACCGACAAGCAGCACAAAACAGGAATGTATATTTTGACCGGTTCGCAAAATCTCGCTCTTTCGGATGCCGTAGACCAATCATTGGCCGGACGAGTGGGCATCCTCACGCTGTTGCCCTTATCCCATCAAGAGATGAAAGATGCCGGAATCTTGCCCGAAACAGCCAACGACGAGATATTCAAAGGAAGTTATCCGCGCCTGTACGACTACGATATCGCACCTACAGACTACTATCCCAACTATATCCGAACCTATGTCGAACGCGATATCCGTAACTTGAAGAATATAGGCGACCTCGCTAAATTTACGAAGCTCATCAAGTTGTGCGCAGGACGCATCGGTCAGTTGCTCAACAAGAACTCGCTGGCTGTGGAGTGCGGCGTGTCGGCTCCTACTGTCGATTCCTGGCTCTCCATCTTGGAGGCCTGCTACATCATACATTTCCTGCGTCCCGATCATCGCAACTTCTCCAAACGGCTGGTGAAATCTCCCAAATTGTATTTCTACGATACCGGACTTGCCTGCTCGCTACTGGAAATAAAGAGTGCCGAGCAACTCGAAACGCATTACCTGCGCGGCGGTTTGTTCGAAAATTTGGTTATCAACGAATTCATCAAGCGCGACCTGAATCGGGGCATCGAACCGAACCTTTCATTCTGGCACGACTCTACCGGCAATGAGGTAGACCTCCTGCACGGTATGGGTGAAGAGATGCAGGCCTACGAGATAAAGTCGGGTGCGACATTCTCGAAAGAGTATTTCAAAGGACTAAACTATTGGAGTAAGCTCTCCGGTGCGGGTGCCTCGCACAAAACGGTAGTTTACGGCGGGGACAAATCCATGAACACTTCCGACGGGAAAGTAGCGGCATGGAAGAATTTATAGTATTCGATATCGTAATAATTCATCATCTATTTATCCTAAGAACTGCTGTTTTTTTATGGTTTTCCGTTTCCTTCGATTCTGCACGCGCGTACAGAAGACTTGGGGCGCGATTGCTTTTCGCAGGGTCCGAAGGATTTTCGACCCCTCCCCGTCTTCGGTCGGGAGCGTACCTCGATCACGCAACTCTTTGATGTTCATGTATTGGATTTCAAAGAGTTGCGAAAATTGCCAAAGTTTTGCGTGTTAAATAGTTAGCCTAATTCATTAATTCACTGTACTTCAATCATCGGTGCGGTTTGCCGCCGCTGCTCAATATCGCATCTCCGATGGTCATCGACGGCGAGTGATGGAGCAGCCGTCGCTGCTGCGCCATCTCGATATAGAGGCGCGTGGTCTTCGTATCGGAGTGTCCCATCATATCCTTGATCGTCTCGATGTCTATGCCTTGTTCGACCATCAGCGCTCCGAACGTGTGCCGCAGCGAATGCGCCGAAATCTTCGGATGCGAGATGCCGATGCGGGCGAGGTGTTGTTTGATGATCCGCCCGATCGTCTGCCGCACGAGCCGGTTGTCGCATTGCGCCTTGTGGGATACGAAGAGCGGAGTGTCGCTGTCGAAGTTCCTATCGGCGATATACTCCTCCAGCCACGCGACCGTGTCGGGATGCAGCACGACGATCTCGTTCTTGTCCGTACGTCCCTTGCGCTGGATGCGGAGGATCGGATGCCCCTCGCGTTCGGCGAAGTCGCCGATGTCGATACGCTCCACCTCGCAGGTGCGAAGCCCGTTGAAGAGCATCAGCGAAATCATCAGCCGGTCGCGGCGCCCGATAGCGGTCGAAGTATCGATGCTGTCCAACAGACGGAACGCCTGCTCTGCCGTCAGCGGCAGTTTGCTGTACTCCGTATGGCGTTTGCTGCTGCGGATCCCGGCAGCGATATTGTCGTAGTAGCCCTGTCGCTCGCAGAAGCCGTAAAACAGCTTGAGGATCGTAACAAGGCTGTTTACGGTATAGACGCTCTTGCCTTCGGCTTGCAGTTGCTGTTTATATTCCAAAACGTGCCGACGCTCCGGAGAACGGGTATCGACATCGTGCGCTGACAGCCACCGGAACCACAGCGCGATCTTGCGCCGGTAGTCCCGTTTGGTGGCGGGGAGTATGTCGCACTCCGAAATCCATTCGGAGATGATTTCATTTAGGTTAAGGGTCGTTCGCATTTCGGTTCATGCCTACTCGAAAAAGGGATGGAACGGGTGCCGACATTGCCCTTGGACTGATTGCAAACCACGCATCCGCTCCATACGGTTCCGATCAAATCATAGGCATTCGTTTTAGAGGTTCGACATCGTGTTATCTTCGCTCCCGAGCACTCTTGCGGTTGTGGCAGGAGTTGCAGAGGGATTGCAGGTTCTGCAAGTCGAGCGGCGCCCCGCCCCGATTGATCGGGACGATGTGGTCGACCATCTGCGCCGGAGTATGCCGGTCGTGTTTCAGACACTCCTCGCACAGAGGCTGCTGCTCCAACTTGACGAGGCGCAGTTTCCGCCATGCGGCGGAACGGTAAAACTCCGTATTGGCGTGGCGGCGTCCCGACTGCGGTTTATGCTCCGGCAGCCACGGACGGCGGACGGTACGTTTGAGGTGCGGCATCGTCAGAAGATGATTTCGGGGTTCAACGGCAGGTCGTGATCCTCGGTCTCGAAGCCGACGATGCGGATGATCTTCGCATCGGGATAGCGTTCGCGAAGTTCGCGAGCGGAGATGCCGTACTTGGCGAAGTCGGCGGTATAGGCTGCCGGACCGTACTGTTCCGTATTGCGGCGGAGGTTTTCGATCTCGACCTCCGTCCACTTTTCCATCTCGCCGTTATGGGTCACATACTTGCGGCGGCCGTCTTCCAAATGATGAATGATTCGTTGCAGTTTCATATCGTGTTCTGTCTTTTCAGAAGTTGTTTAACGCAAGCTCTCGCCCTCGAACTTCACCGGACGGCACAAGCGCGTCAATCGGTCGAAAGTCCGCTCTCCGTAACGGCGAAGCAGTTGTTCGCGCGTAAGGTTCGTAGAGATGAACAACGGCCGCAGATAGCGTTCGGCAGCGTTGATGACGCGGTTGAAGCCCTCGTACTTCTCGCCATAGTCGTTCACGAGCGGCTCGACGCCCAACTCGTCGATAATAGGATAAGCCGTACGGGTCAGGTAGTCGAGGTTGGTCGTATGCACATCGTATCCGGCTGTCCGCAGGGCGAGGTCGTAAGGCTTGGAGAGTTCGTCGGCGTGAATGGCGACCGTCATCCGCTCCTTCATCGCCAGCAGCACGGGAACGACGCCCGTAAGAATGATGCTCTTGCCGCGTCCGCAATCGCCGTAGAGCAGCAGCCCGCGTCCTTCGGTCGAGGTCATCCAGTCGATGATCCCTACATACTCGGGCAGGTGGCGGTAGCGCACGATCGAAGTATCGACCCTCCGGAAGATTTCGCAGAACAGGCCCTCGCAATAGTCTCTGTCGCCCCACGAGAGGTCGTGCGGCGAACGGACGACGAGGCGTTTGTCTGCGACCATGCGGTCGATAAGCGATGCGATTCGGTTCATGCGGTGTGTCGTTTTTGTCGTGTGAAAATAGTTTCGTCGGTATTTGCGCAAAGAGGTCATTGTCCCACATTTCATTTGCGGTCGAGTTTTTCCAACAATCGCCGGGTACGTTCGTCGGTCGTAGGATGGATGATCTGCCCGGGATGCTGTCCTCGCGCAGGCTGCGCCGGTTGCAACGGGAACAGTCCCGCCCAGTTGTTGGCGATGCTGCGGTCGATGATCTGCTGTGCGGTCTGTATGTCGCTATTCGAGAGATGCTGAAGTTGCGTCAAGCACTTGCGAGCCGATATCTCGCTCTTGTACCGCTCGCGACGACTGCGCTTATATTCCAACCATGTCCGCATCACGCTGCGCCATGCCTCATCTATCCGTTCCGACCACTTCTCTGCATCGAAAAAGAGGGGAAATATGAGGGGAGAACGAAACGTATATAGAAGTATCGGCGGAGAACAGCGGTAGTGTGTTGTACAACAAAGAGATACGCGATAAATCCGGACGCGCCGCACAAAACGAAACGTATAATTTGATATAATTTCGGTATAATAAACCGGACCAAATCCGGCGACCGCTATAATGTCGGTATAAATTCAGAGGGCAGAATCAGGCGATTCCGCCCTCTTTCGTTGTATTCGCGGCCTCGTGTATGTCTGACGGCATTTTCTGGCTCTACAAAGGCTATTTCAATAGCGGTTGAACGACGTTAAAACGGGGCGTCGTTCCTCCTTTCCTCGTGTGATGCCTGGAATGCGGAAAATCGGCAATTTTTCAGTTGGGGTTACACCAGGGGTTACAAGTTGGGGTTACATTTTGGGGAAGTTGGGGTTACAAAACCCGGTTTTTGACTCCCTATAAAACATAGGAAACCGCCCGAAAATCGGCGCTAAACCCCGAAAATCGGCGAATAGAAGGCAGGAAACTGCCCTATAATTGGGGAATTGATTTTTATTTAATCTGCTGATATTTATTCAATTAACATATTTCATCCTACTTTGAGCGTATGCGCCCCTCCCCTTGCGGGGTGCAATAGGGCCGCACGAGGGCCTATCGAATAGTATTATAACGCACGCTTGCCTTCACCAATGCGAGGGCGCGAATCATCGAGACCGGAATGTCTTTAGGCTCGTGGTGTTGGTTATGGCTGACGAGCTTCACACAGTTTTCCCATTCGGATTTATGGATGTATTTTATCGTCACGAACTCGTCCCCATCGACATTTGCAGATACTAAGTACATTTCACCCCAAAAAATTCCGTACTGCATGTCGTGTACCTGCTTATAAAGGACAATATCGCCGCTTTTTTAGTAATGGGTACATCGAATCCCCACGCACATAAACAGCCCCATCGCATGCAGGCAGATCCGGCAACGATATATAGCTGATCGGAATCGCATCGACATCGTTGAACAAGGAAACCAATCCGGCCGTCGCCTCCAGATTGTAAAGGGGGATGCGCTGGAGAGCGACCAAATTGTCGGTTTTGAGAGGGAACTTTTCTTGCACTTGCATTCCGGCCTGTTGTAGGTTCGGTTCTTTTTCCATGTTCCCGCGACCAGTCAGCAACCAGTCCGGATTTACATCGAGAGAAGTCACGATTTTTTCAAGCACATCATATTTGGGCATGATGCCTTTGATGTAACCTCGTATATTCCCCTCGCTTACACCAATTTTATCTGCAAGTACTGTGTTTTTGCCGCCTCCAAATTCTTTTACAAGGCGTTCAATTCTTTCGTGAATCGTCCCGGCCATAATAAGTATTCTATTGTTTTTCGTAAAAACCACGATTCAAATTTGGAATATTCGTGATATGTTACGATATTTGCAGTGTTGATACAATGTACTAACGGGGTAAAGTTACAGAAAAATTGAAATAGTATGGCGACAAAACAAATCTTATTACCTACGACGGTCCGGATGGAGATGGTCAAGACTTTCAAGATCACGCGCTCGACTCTCGACCGGGCCTTGAAGTACAAAGGGAACAGCGCGCGCGACAATATGCTGCGGAAAGCGGCCTTCCAGCGCGGCGGCGTGATCTACCTGGGAATAACCGCCCCAAAAGGCTACCTGCCGGACGTGGATACCACTTTCGAAAACGGCTGCATGCGCCAGCGGTTCGGCCGCCGGATCGAGGTCGTCGTCCATTTGGAAAGCAACCGGACGACAATCCACATCGACGGGCAGAAAGTCGCCAGCTTCGATGATCTTACCGTTTCGACCTGGGGCAACATGCTTTACTCCCTGCAAACGATCTACAACAGACTCACCGACCCGCATCCGGCCTATACGCCGAAGGCCAAACCTGCCGAGGCAAAAGTGCGGGCGTCAATCCAGTAAATCGGACAGTCATGCGACGTATCTTGAAATATTGGATGATCCGGTTGCTGGGCCGCGGATTCATCATCCAGCCCGTGAGGTGTAAGCTGGCCGGGCTGTGGTGGTGTCTGTCGCTGACGGTTATCTGCGGTTACGCGGGGCAACAACAGCAATGGCCGCTACTGGTTATCACGGCGAACTTCGCGGGCAGCACCTTTGCAGTCATGGCGGTTTTTAAGACGAGAAAATAACATGGAATAATCTCCCGTGTAGCTCAATGGACAGAGCGTCGATAAATGGCCGGGCCCGGTCAAGTATCGAAGGTTGTCAGTTCGAATCCGGCCACGGGAGCACAGGAAACGACAAATGGAGTATTTTAATAACATACTTTGTATTACGCAGCCGGAACTTCTGGAGGTCATGTCGGAATCGAACTACAAACAAATGGTTCAGCGGGGCAAAATCAGCCGGGCTCGCAGAGGAGGTAACGGACGACAGGCTTTGATCGTATTCGACAGTCTGCCGGGGAAATATCGTTCGGCCGTCCGGGAACGCAAACCGGACATCTCGACGATGCCGTTACAGGAGTGGCTTCGGGCGAACTACACACCCGACGCCGAGGCGCGGAGCTACTTTTCAGCCTTCCGTTTCGACAACGGTTCGGCCCTTCCGGCGGAAGATCAACGAATACACGGTGAACGCCTCCGTCATCAAGGCGGTGCTGCGGCTGATGGCGTCGGCCAATGCCCTGCGACGTGTCGGCCAGATCGGCTGGGAGGCGATGGCCGGGACCGTCGCCTACTTCAAACGGGAGTTCGGCCACGCTGCCCGAAAGCATGCTCCGCTTCCGCAAGAAGGTCGCCCAGTTCAAACGGGAGGGTTATGCCTCGCTGATCTCCGGGAAATTCCAAAATCAGAACTCCCGCAAGGTGAACTACCGAATCGAGCGGCTGATCCTTTCGCTGGACAGCTTGCCGGAGCGCCCCTTCAATACGACGGTGGCCGAGATGTACAATCAATTCGTTTGCGGTGAACTGAACGTGTACGACCCGGAAACCGGGGAACTGTTCGATCCGGAGGAGTTCACGGACAAGGAGGGCGAACCTATCGCCCTGAGCGAAACGACCGTCGCCAACTACCTGAACAATCCGAAGAACCGCGTCCTGCGGTCGAAACTGCACGACAGTGCGTGGGACTTCAACAACCGCTACCGTCCGCACCACAAGCGCAAGGCCCCGGTCTGGGCCTTTTCGAAGATTTCGCTCGACGACCGCGACCTGCCGCGCAAGATGGCCGACGGAAACCGCGTCAAAGCCTATTACGCCTACGACGTGGCGAGCGGCTGCGTCGTCGGTTACGCTTACAACCGCCTCAAAACGGCTGGCCTGTTCATCGACTGCGTGCGGAACATGTTCCGGCTGATCGACCGCCAGGGCTGGAACTGCCCGGCCGAGGTGGAGGTCGAACACCACCTCGTAAACAATTTCGCCGACGGGCTGATCCGCGCGGGCGTGGTGTTCCCCTTCGTGCGGTGGTGCAACCCCGGCAACTCGCAGGAGAAACGAGCCGAGCACTTCAACCGGGTGAAGAAGTACGGCGTGGAGAAGCGCTCGCAGGTCGGCATCGGCCGCTGGTATGCCCGCCTGGAGGCAAACCGCCCGAAGGAGGAAAAGGTCTACGACGAGTTCAACAACACCTACAAGGAGGCGACCTATACCTACGAGCAGCTCGTGGCCGACGACATCCGGGCCATCCGCGAATACAACAACCAACAGCATCCGAACCAGAAGCTCTACCCGGGACTGACGCGCTGGGAGGTGCTCTGCCGCTACCAGAACCCGGACCTCGCGCCCGTGGACAAGGCGCTGCTCTACCGCTTCATCGGCGAGGAGGTGCGCACGTCGATCCGGCGCAGCAAGTACTGCCGGGTCCGTTACGAGGATTATGCGCTGCCCTCGCCGGAGCTGATCGGACGGCTCGCGCCGAACGACTACGCCGTCGAGGCCTACTACCTGCCCGACGAGCATGGCAACGTCCCGGAGGTGTATATCTACCAGCACGGGGCCTATATCGCCACCTGCCGCCGTATCGAAGCCTACAACGAGGCCACGGCCGAGCAGACGGAGCGGGACCGCGAAGCCTACGCCGAGCAGGCAAAATACAACGCGCAGTTCGACGCCATGATGGCCCGAGAGAAGATCTGCAAGGTGCGGCTCCTGCCCGGTGACGTTCCGGTCCATGAGGCCGGAGATCGTCGAAGCGGCCCCGGCCGCCCTGCCGGAGGAGGCGGAGGGATTCGATTTCGGCATCGATTACGCTGCGCTGGCGAAACAGGAACTTTAGAATGATGACAAAACACGTTGAGATATGATTTCGAACGACATTAAAACCCGCATCGTACTGGCCATATCCGGCAACAGGCAGAATTACGCCACGGACGCCAAACACGCCGTCGCCCTGGGCATTTCGACCTCGGTTTACAGCGAGATCAAGAAGGGCAACACCGAACAGAAATTGAGCGACGCGAAATGGATGTCCATCGCCCGGCGGCTGGGTGTGAGCCTCGACGACGGCGCGGAGTGGAAGATCGTCAAGACGCCGACCTTCGAATACCTCACCTCGCAACTGGAGCTGTGCCGCGCAAAGAGTATTTCGGGCATGTTCTGCGATATTCCGAACATCGGCAAGACGGTCGCCGCACAATACCACGCCAAGACGCACAAGAACGTCGTCTACGTGGACTGCTCGCAAGTGAAGACCAAGCAGCGGTTGGTGCGCTTCATCGCTCGCGAGTTCGGTCTGAACTCTGTCAGCCGTTATGCGGACGTCTACGACGACCTGGTATTTTACCTGCGGACGCTCGACCATCCACAGATCATCCTCGACGAGGCGGGCGACCTTGTATATGAAGCGTTCCTGGAGATCAAGGCCGCATGGAACGGCACGGAGGGCTGCTGCTCGTGGTATCTGATGGGGGCCGACGGCTTCAAGGCCAAGTTGGAGCGCGGCATCGAGTTCAAGACAGTAGGGTTTGCCGAGATCCGGAGCCGCTGCGGCGACAAGTACAACAGCATCACGCCGCCCGAAGGCGACGAGCGCCGGAAGTTCCTGCTCGGCCAAGCCATGATAATCGCCCAGGCGAACGCCCCGGAAGGCACGGATTTCCGGCAGATCGCCCGCCAGAGCAACGGCAGCCTGCGCCGGGTCCATTCGCTGATCACCAAAGGAGAGGAGGCATAATCATGCGGGCCTATTCACCCTCGGAGATTGAGAATCTGAATATCCCGGAACTTCCGCTGGACGGGGAATGGGAGGCCGCCTTCGGCCGCCCGTCCCGCTTCGAGCGCTGGTTCGTTTCCGGCGATTCGGCCAGCGGCAAGAGTACGTTCGTCATGCTGCTGGCCAAGAAGCTCTGCCAGTACGGACGGGTCGATTACGTGAGTCTGGAGGAGGGTGCGAATCTCTCGTTCAAGAAACGGATCAAGCGGCTCGGGATGAAGGATGTCGCAGGGAAATTCAAGGTCGTGACGGGGCTGACGGTAGCCGATCTCGTCGCACGGCTGGAGCGGCCCAAGAGCGCGAACTTCGTCGTCATCGACTCGGTGCAGTATCTCGACGTGCGGAGTTTCGACCGACTGAAGAAGGTACTTTTAGATGCTTTCCCGCGCAAATCGTTCATCCTCGTGTCGCAGGTCTACAAGGGGCGGCCGAAGGGCAAGATGGCCGACGACATCCGCTTCGACTGCGGCGTAAAAATCCATACCAAAGGTTACCGGGCATATTGTCAGGGACGCTATACCGACGACGCGGAGGCGTACTTCACCATTTGGAAGGAGGGCGCCGCGAAATATTATCTGACCGAATAAACAACCATATCCGCCATGACCTACAAACGATTCTACAAGCTATTCAACCGTCTGCCGCTCCACGACGACGAAATGAAGGAGCGCCTGGTGCAGCAGTACACCGACGGCCGGACGTCGAGCCTGCGGGCCATGTCCGCCGCCGAGTACGATGCTCTGTGCGACGCGCTGGAGCGTTCGACGGCCGACCCTCAGCACGAACTTCGGAAAAAGAAACGGTCGGCGGCGCTCCGCCTGATGCAGCAGCTCGGCATCGACACGACGGACTGGCCACGCATCAATGCCTTTTGCCGGGACCGTCGGATCGCCGGAAAGGAGTTCGGCGCACTGACCCCGCCGGAGCTGGACGAGCTGGCCGTGAAGCTCCGCGCGATCCAACGCAGCGGCGGGCTGAATCCCCGGCCGGAACGGCCGACCGGGCAGACCGAGCAGTCCCGGCCGCAGATAATCTACATGCCGCTCGGCGGCCTTCCTAATTGACAACGCATTATGAAATCGAATCCTTACGCAGACCTGCGGATCGACAATCGGGCCGATCTCCCGGCCCCGTGGTACGATTACCCCGTATTGCAGTCGGGTGAGTACAGAACCGAAAATCTCTACACCAGCGGCCACGACTATGTAAAAGTCCATATCGGGCAACAGGACGGCGCCTGGGTGGCGGCTACGACCTGGATGATCGGCGGGTCGGGCCGCGGGTGCCATCCCGGCCGGAAATGGGGCGAATTCGCCTCGGAACAGAACGCCCTGCTGTGGGCGTTCGGCGACTTGCTGGCCGAAAAGAGCATGTTGCCTCCGGCTGCGATCAAGACCGTAAAGGCACGCATTTTCGAAATCAGACAATACAAACTGTTTTAATAATGGACGATCAATTATATTTCGAGCAATGTCTGTTGGCCTCGCTGGAACAAGTCGGGTTCACCATAGACCAACAGCTAAAAATGGCGCTGGGCATTGCGGATTTCGCCACACTTCACCCCGCATTCCCTGTTCGAATAGGGTTAGAATTATGTTTGGACGGTATTCGATTTACCGTCATCCTTCATTCGCTCTCTTTTTATGAAAGGCTTTCCTTATCGGCATTTGATGCGTTATCCGCCGAAAGCTGATATAATCATTCCGATGATATTACGAGCTATTTTCAACGACCTGGGCGATGAACTCGCCCGAAATTTCGAAACCAAATCAATTCTTAAAATTACAGCAATGAACGACAACGAAGTGAAAACGGTACAGATGACCGCCGAGGAAGCGGCGCAGTACGCGGCATTCAAAGCCGAGCAGGAACGGAAGGCGGCGGCCGACAAGGCCCGGAAAGACCGCGAGGTTTACGGCCAGATGGTGGACGAGGAGATCGAACAGGCCCTCCCGATGCTCCGGGAGCTGAGCGGCGACATCCGCACGGTCAAGGAGCAGGTGCTCGACAATTTCCGGCAGATCCTCGACATGAAGGCCGACGTGCTGAAACGGACGAAGGACGGGCAGAAAAGCCACACGTTCACCAATTCGACGGGCGACAAGCGCATCACCATCGGGCGGTGCGTCGTGGACGGCTGGCGCGATACGGTCGAGGACGGCATCGCCATCGTGAAGGATGCCGTCATGGGTCTTATCAAGGACGACGAAACGAAGGCGATGATCAACCAGATCATGCGGCTTATCGCCCGCGATCAGAACGGGAACCTCAAGGCGAGCAAGGTGCTCCAGCTCGACACGCTGGCCGAGGAGCTGCACAACGAACGGATCAACGAGGGTATCGCCATCATCAAGGAATCCTATATCCCGAACCTGTCGAAAACCTATATCCGCGCGGAATGGAAGGACGACAACGGCGTCTGGCGGTACGTCCCGCTGGGCATGACCGAGGCATAACAGCCCCGGCCGTGCGGGGGGGGGTAATGTAAACGACCCGCCCGCCGGAGTGCGACGAAGCGGGCCGAGTGATTATTTAAGAAAGCCTTTGCAAAAGTAATCACAAAACCTGCCGAAACAATGGGTAAACACCGCAAAAATACACTCCGGCGCATCCGGTTGGTTCTCGACATCGTGGAAAAGCACTACGAGCCGGGCAACAACGCGAAAAACTACCATAAAGTCTGGGAGCGGTACGTGAACCCCGTTTACCCGTGCTGTTACCGGACGATGCTCAGCTATCTGAAAACTCCCGAGAGCGAACTGGAGAGCGTCGCTCCGGCCGAGGACAAAAGGCAACTGAAACTCTTTTGAACATGGAAACGAACATCAAAACGATTCTGCTGGCCGTTCAGCAACGGCTGGTCGACCAGGTCCCCGAGCTGGCCCACATCGACAAGAACTGGGGACAGCTCGACTACGAGGCGCCTCCGGTCAAATGGCCCTGCGCGCTGCTCGACATCGACGAGGTTTCGTTCTCGCAGATCGGCGGGGGCGGACAGATCGCCGACGGGGTGAGCGTGGAGATTCTGGCGGCAAACCTGCGGCTGGTCAGTTCGTCGGCTGCCGCACCCCGCAAGGCCGATGCCTATCTGCTGATCGAGCTGCTCGGCAAGATTCACTCGGCCCTCCAGTGCTTCACCGATGGAACGTTCGGCCCGATGTTCCGCACGCAGATCAAGAAGATCGCCGCGGTTCGTGCGGGCGAATGTTACAAGGTTATCTACCAGACCGCCTATACCCAGCCCGGCGTACAGGAGGGGCAAAGCGCCAAACTGCCGCCCTCGTCCGTCCGTCTGGAGATGAAGTGATCCGACGAAAGAAGGGAGCCGCGAGGCCCCTTCTTCATTTGATCCGGCTCTGCATGTATGCCTTGAGACGTGCGATGATCTTCTGCCGAAGCTCCTCGGCGTCGCCCATGTACTGACGCTTGGGCATTTGAAAACCCCGGCCGCGTCCGGCCCGTCCGCCCGTATTGTGTACCTCCGCATAGGGCACTTTTGCGTTGCCGCCGTCCATACGACCTCCTGCGAGGTCGCGCGGGCGATGCGGACGCTGTTCATCAGGGCGGCGGAGTCGATCATGAGCGACCCGCGCCGCCGCGTTCCGACCTTGTCCTTCTTCGCCAGCGGCCAGGGCGTGCCGTCGAATCCCTTCTTCCGGAAGGCCCCTTTGAAATAGGACACTCCAGTCATGGCTGCGATGTCGGCGACGTCCTGCATGTCGATCCGCACCTCGTCGAGTATTTGTTTCGGTATCATTGCGGTTTGTTCAAAATTCGCTATATTTGCATCGAAGCGCGCAGCGCCGGGGATGAATCATCCCGGCCAACCCTCGCGGATGATGGGGGCCGGGCGAGTCCGGGCACGATACGGCGGCGGGGCGCGTCAATCCGAAGCGGATCGGTAGCACCGGGACCTCAACCCGTTGAAACAGCACGGGCGACTACCAGGAACCGGGCCGCGAAGCACAGGGGAGCGTTGAAAGGCTCCCCTTACTTTTTCACCAGCAGCCCGCGCCGATACTTGAGCCGGGGGTCTTTCTCCGGTGCGATCTTTCCGCCGTTTTTGGTCGTCGGTCGGATGGCTATTTCGAACCACGTCCGGACGGCGAGCGTCTTTCCGTTCTCGATCCGGCACACGACGTTGATCGCCTTATCGCGGTAAAAGCGGATGTAGTTCAGACAGTCGAACGCCTTGCCGTCGTAATTGTTCAGCCATACCTCGTCGGGCTGCCGCAGGAACCTCGGCGATCACGTCGAGTAAAGGCATGCGCGCCGCGGTGTATTTGCCCGACGTATGCGTTGCGAACGTCCGCTCGGGGAGTTCTATCGTTTTGCCGGAGAAGTCCGTAAAACGGCTGTTTTGGGCGAACCATCCCGCGGGATCGCCCGTGAACGGGACGAACTCCCGTGTCGCGGCCGCCAGCCGCTTCCCGAACGACAGCAGCCCGTAATGCTGGCAATGGAGTTTGCCGAGAAGCGAAGCCGCCCGGTCGGGGAATTTGCGGATGTACATTTGATTCGCCGTGAAGATCTCAGCCGTCTCGGCCCGGTTCACGCCCCAGCCCTGAGCCGTCGTCCGCTTCCATTCGGGGCTTGTTAGAAACGCCTGCATCTTCTTCTGCTCCTCGCCGAAATCCCCTTCAAACTCGTCGGCCATGATCGCCTCCACCCGGCAGCGGCAGTTCCAGTCGTTCGGCGGGAAGATCTTCCGCCATGCCGGATCGGACGCCGGGAGCGTCAGTCCGTCCAGCGCGGCATGGGACGGGCGCACATGGCCGTCGCCAGTGGTACGATAGACCCAGTATGGGAAAATATCGGCCCGCCGCCGGAGCTGTCGGTAGTTGCTCGCCGCCTCGGCGACCTGCACGGCCGTGCGGTACTCCGTGCGCTGCCATCGGTCGTTGAACGTGCGCGTGATCTCCGCGGCCCGGGCTTTGAACTCGTTATAGCTCTTGCTTTCACGAAACGCCTGGTTCAACTCCTGCACCTCGGCGAGCGTCTTGGCCGCGGAGAAGTGGAACAGGTTTTGTTCGAGGGCCGCCGTATATACGTCGTCCGGCACGTCGTATTCGACGGCCGCCTCGACCGCTCCCGAGGTGTGTGCGAATACGGTTCGAACGGCCTTCAAAAGGTCAGAGGCGATGTATTCGAACAGTTCGGCGTCCCAGTAGTCAGACTTCCCGGCCGCCACGCGCCCGACGAGCGCCTCGTCCCGCGGCGTGAGGGATTCTCCATCGGATGCCCCGTCCTGCGGGGCCTCCGCGAAAAAGCGTGTCCGTCCGCACTGCCTTCCGTGTCTTCCCATCCTGCTGCTCCCCGTTGCCGCCGGGCGGAAGGAGTCCCTGCTGCTTCTTGCCGATCACGGCAATTCCGAACGTGTCTCGAATCCATTCCGGATCGACATCGTAATTCTGGGACGCCTCGTAAGTCATTTTCCAAAGTTTTTCCAGGTCCACCTCCTTGGTGATCTCCAGCCGCAGGCCCGGTTTGAGGAAGCCGATGGCGGCCAATGCCGGGAGAATCTTCCGATTGAAGGAGGACTCGATCAACCGCTTGTCGGCCTTCACGACGGCCTCCATGAGCTTGGCGCTGCTCTCCTCCTTCGAACGGTTGCCGTTCTCGGTGTCCTGACCGAGCACGGCCGCCAGGTTGAGCAGCGAGAGCTGCTGGTCGCAGGTCGAAATGAGGTTCTTATAGACGTCGCCGTTCGTGGCGACGCCCTGCGCGAACTCGAAATCCTCCGTCGTGTCGATGATGAAGTAGGCCGCCGATCCGATCTCGCGCATCATCGTTTCGGCCCGCTCCAGCATTTCGTCGTCGGTGGTGTTCGTCTTCATGACGCGCGGAGGTATGCCGAATATTTCGCATAACTCGCTCCAGCAGGAGAGGGCGAACTTCTTGATCAGCACATACGGCACGGCCTTGTTGAGCAGCCCGAGGTCGCGCTTGCGCGGGTAGATCTCGACGAGCCAGCGGCCGAACTCCGGCAGGAGCCGATAATCCACCGTTTCCGAACCTTCGGCGTCGGGATAGAATTTCCCGACTTCGGGCGACACGTTCTCGCGCGGCACGAGGTCGGCTACGACCGTTCCGGCCGGATCATAGTCGAACTCGATGAGTGAATGGTTGAAAAACTGCGCTTCGACGATCAGCTCGACGAGGTCCTCGTACAGGCCCGAATCCTTGAACTTCTGCGTCTCGGCCTCGTCCTTGCGGCCGTTCATCTTCAGTTCGAACTCCGCACCCTGGCTTTTGCCGATGCGGAGAACCGACACCTGCGAGGTCATCAGCGCGTCGTCGATCACCTCCGAGAAAAGCCGTTGCAGCAACACCTGCTTCGGTTCGTAGGTACTCGTCGCCTGCAAGCGGGCACGCTTCCAGTCGGCGATGTCCTTGCGGGTCACGGATTCCTGCCTCTTGATGACGCGGCGAATGATCCGCGCATCGTTCCGGCTGGCAGGTTTCCCTTCCGTCCTGGCGGCCGCCTCCGCAGCGGCCGCTGCTTTTGTTTTATATCCGATCTTTTTTCATTAGAACGAGTGTCTGAATTTAGGGGTTGGAGCCGCAGCGCATCCTAATCCGAACTTCGCCTTTCTCGTCGGTCAGCAGCGGCAGACTCGGGGTGCGCGTCCCTGCGGCCACGCCCTCCAGGTATTTGATAACACGGTCGTAACGCTCCTTCCATATCTCGTATATGGTTTCGACGTTCGACAGCGATAAGGTTCCACACGGTGACGATCTTGGTGTTCTCCAGGACGAGCGCATTACGCTCGGAACCCTCCGCTGCGAAAATCCGGTCCGTGTCGTAACGCGGCCGCAGATAGGAGCGCACCTCCTCGACGGCGGCTTCGATGGCTTGCAATACGATCTGCTCGTCGCCCTCGGTGATCTCCTCGACAATATGGGCGTACATGTGGCTTTTCAGTTCTTCCGGTGTCAGATACATTGTCCTATTGATTTTACCACCTGCGGCTGGCCCGCTGGCCCACCGCATAGCGGTTGTTCGTCTTGCGCACGGAATTGCTCAATTTCCAGATTGCCCCCTCCAGCGCATCAGGTGCGTCGTCGTGGACCTTGCTGCCCTTTTCAAAGCAGAGAAGCTGCTCGATTAGAACGCGCATGCCCTGCGAGTCGCGCTCCAGTTCGTTGAAAATGATGTCTCCGCGTTCAAAAAGCGGCTGCAGGGCCTCGATACGGGCGAACTTGTCCGGCTTCTTGCGGGTATCCCCGACAATGGGTATCTGGTAGCCGACCTTCTCCCCGTACTTGCGGAACTCGTCCAGCAGAAGGTCTTGCATGAACCCCGCCTCCATTTCGTACCGCACCGGATTATCCCCGACGTAATCGTGAGCGTCGTAATGCCATTCGACCATCGTCGAGACCTTCGTCTGATCGGCATAGGCTTTCAGCACGTGGTATTTGCCCTGGGACGTGATGCCGACGAGCACCGTCGCCTTGAAGTCGGCCGTCGCCGATGACTTGAACGACGGGTCGGTGTAGCAGACGATTGCGCGGTATTCCCGCATGCGCAGCATCTTCCCGAAGCGGACGTGCTTCTCCTCGAAAACGGTTCCCGCATTGACGGGGTTGTTCATGTATTCGCGCTGGAAGCGCCGCTCGCCCATGATGCCGCGCATTTCGGCGATTTCCCGCTGCGTGTAGTTCTGCGGCCAGGACGGGAGGCCCTTTCCGTCGAGCGCATTGACGACGGTATGGTAGAAATGCGGATTATCCGCCAGGGTGCCGATGACCGACGTGCGGCCGATCCGGTTGCCTACGACGGCCAAGCGTCCGCGCCCCATCGCCATCGTTCCGAGCAGGGCCGTCAGCAGCCAGTCCCCCGCTTCGCCCACGCGCCGGGGATTGCGCACCAGCTCGTCGTCGTCGATGTCGTCCACCGCGATATAATTGGGGCGCAGCCCGCGCTTCTTGATGCCTCGCGGCGACTGTCCGCGTCCCAGCGCGATGAACAGATCGCCTGCGGCCGTCGTGAACTCGCCGTTTGTCCATATTCCCGTACCCCGTTGATTGCCGAAATCTGCGTTATAGAGGTCGTTGGACTCCAGCTCCGCCTGCAAGTCGCCCAGCAGGCGCCGGGCGGCTTCCTGGCTTTTCGATACCAGAATCATGATCAACGGCTGCGCGTTGGGCTGGATCTTCAGCCAGAGCGGCTGCAAGAGCGAAATATGCGTGGACTTGGCGTGTCCGCGCGCCCACTCAAACAGACTGCGGGCGTTTTCATGATCCCGCATGTAGGCCGCGGCATCAACCTGGAAGTCCGCGCACTCGGTCGTCGCAAGATGGGGAAAATAGGTGCGGACAAAATACCTGTAATCCTTTCGCGCGCGGGCGATGCGGTTCTTTCGCTCCTGCTCCGTTCCTTTCGGAATCTTGGCCGTCGAGCGCTCGATGTCGTGGCAATGCTGAATCCAGCGTTCCTGCGCCTCCTTGTATTTTTTGCTGACCGCTGCCATTCGTTACGCCTCCTGTGCGGAAATGTATTCGATGTACTTCTTGTGCAGACCGTTTATGGTCGTGAGCAGTTCGGGGGTCAGCTCCTAGTCGGTTTCCGCCCGCTGCATCATCCATTGCTCCAGGTCGATGATTACGTCGATGATCTCGTCTTTGGTGATGCCCTTTGCGATGCGCTTTGCCGAGGCCATGACCTTGGCGATGTTGTCCGACAGTTTGGTGATGCCGTCGATGTCGTCTGTTTCGCCCTTGTTCAGCTTGGTGATGATCAGTTCGGAGATCTTCCTGGCTGCCTGCATCAGCGAATTGACCAGGGCGGCCGACGAGGAGTTCTGCTCCCGGCGCCGGGTGTCCCAGTTCTCCTCCCTGGCCCACCTGCTGACGGTGGCCTCCGTCAGTCCCGTTTTCGCGGCGATTACCCGCTGCGTTTCGCCGCTCAAAAACAGACGGCACGCATAATCCCGAGAACGTCGAGCTCTCGCTTCGTCCTCGGCTTTTTGGTCGTTTTAGCCATTCATAGCAATTCTATTCAGCCCTTCCGGGCAGTTTGTACGGTGCAAAATTGGGGTATTCGCCCGCTGGATAAAAATAGAGTGTAAATAATTTACAATCTATTTGTTACGCGAATCTACCCGGGCGATATTTGCACCGTGAATCGCGGAATGGAGCAGAGGCCAGCTCGTCAGACTCATTATCTGAAGGTCGGGGTTCGAATCCCCCTTCCGCAACAATTTTTTGTGAGGACAACGCTTTTTGACGGACGGCATCGGCCCCGAGTAGCAACGGACGATGTCATTGAAACAAGGCACAGCGGCGAATTGCTACCCGGTTAAGCCGCTGTTTCGAAAAGACGATGGAAAAAACGTACATAGATTCCGTAAACGAGACGCCGCGGGAAGCCGTAATGCGGCTTTACGGCGCGATCGGCCCGCGGGTGGACGGCGACTATTTCGCTCAGGAGCTCGCGTCGCTCGACCGGGGCGACTTCGATATGATCCATATCCGGATGAACTCTCCGGGCGGCAACGTCTTCCAGGGCATGAGCATCGTTTCGGCCATCCTTTCCATGAACACCCCCGTCTGCGTACATATCGACGGCATCGCGGCGTCGATGGCGGCCGTTGTCGCCGTGGCTGCGGACCGCGTCTGCATGATGGACTTCGCCAAAATTATGATCCACGACCCCTACTTCACGGGGGAGAGCGGAAAGGCGATGAGCCCCAAGCAGAAGAAGGCTCTGGCGCGGCTTACCGACATGCTGCGGCAGGTTCTCGTCCGCCGGGGCAAGGACGAGGCGACGATGGCGAAGCTGATGCGCGAGGAGACGTGGTTTTCGGCCGCGGAGGCGCTCGATGCGGGGCTGTGCGACGAGATCACCTCCTCGGCCCGTAACGAGTTCATGAGTTTAGACCCTATGCAGCTTGTCGCTGCGGTCGATGCAGAATACCAAACCAACAATCGAGAACAAATGGAAAAAAATCAATCTGTCGGCCGAGGCTATCGTTGCCCTCGGCAGCAAGAGCGGCCAGATGGACGAAGCTGCCGTCAGCGCGGCGATCGTCGCGGCCGTCGCGGCCAAAGACGAGGAGATCGCCAGCCTCAAGGCCGCGAAGGAGACGGCCGAAGCGGAAATCGCCCGGATCAGGAAGGAGAAGGAGGCCGCCGTGGCCGCCGAGGCAGTAAGTTTCGCCGACGCGCTCGTCAAGGCGGGCAAAATCGCAGCCGATGCCAGGGATGCCGCCGTCGAGACCTTCAAGGCCAACCCGGAGAACGCCCGCAAGATCTTCGGCAGCGTACCGGAACGCACGAAGCTCTCCAGCCTGGCAGGGACGCAGGGCGGCGACGCGGGCAAGTATGCCGCGAAGTCGTGGGACGAGCTGGACCGTGCCGGACTGCTCGCCGAACTCAAAGCCAACCACCCCGACCTCTACGAGAAGAAGTACAAGGAGATGGCCGCCTCGCTGCACATCTGCCGGGGATAGCCGAAAACGCATCATCAACAAATCAAAACAGAATGGGATTACAAGTTGAAATCTGGGTGAAGTCCATCATCGAAGGACTGTTCGCCAACAACACGTTCGCGGCCCGCTCGGTCGATCACAGCGAGTTCGTGAACGAAAAGACGGTGCACGTTCCGAACGCCGGGGCGGCTCCGAACGTGGAGAAAAACCGAACGGTTTTCCCCGCCAACGTGACCGAACGCAAGGACGTCGATCTGATCTATCAGATGGACGAGTTCACCGTGGACCCGGTGCGCATCCCCCATGCCGAGCAGGTGGAGCTGTCCTACAACAAGCGCGAAAGCGTTACGCGCCAGTCGCGCCGCAAACTCGCGCAGGACATCCACGAGTCGATCATCTACAACTGGATTCCCGAAGGGGTGAAGGTCGTGGAGACGCTCGGCGAGGCCGTCGCCGCACACATCAAAGAGGCCACGGGCAGCCGCAAGCGGATGACCAAGCAGACCATCGAAGAGCTCCAGACGCTTTTCGACGAGCAGGACATCCCGGAGGAGGGCCGCTGCATCCTGCTCGACGCACGGATGTACAACCAATTGCTGAACTCCCTGACGGACGCCGAGCGCAACGGCTTCCTGGTATGCGCCGACCCCGCCCGCGGTGTGATCGGCAAATACCTCGGCTTCGACTTCTACAAGCGTTCGAAGGTGGCGAAGGTCGCTACGGACGGCACGCTGAAACCCTGGAGCGCGGCCAACGTTGCGACGGACTGCGCCGCGGGTCTGGCATGGCACGAGGACTGCGTGTCGCGCGCGCTGGGCGATTCGCTTCTGTTCGACGACCAGGGCAACCCGCTCTACTACGGCGACATCATTTCGTTCCTCCAGCGTGCCGGAGGCAAGAGCATCCGGGCCGACAAGGCGGGCGTGGTACTGATCAGGCAGGCGGCGGCCGAGTAGCGGATGGAGACCTGGATTATCTACGTCATTGCCCCCATCGCCATCGCGCTGGTAAGCTGGATTCTCGGCAAAAACGGACGACGGATTGACGAGACGTCCAAACTGGTGGCCCTGCTTCAGGAGGAGATCACCCGTTTGACGGTCAAGGTCGAGAAGTTGGAAGCCAAGGTCGAGATCAAGGAGCACGAGTCGGAGCGCAAGAGCGGGATAATCCAGGAGGCCTTCCGCTGCAAGACGCCTTCGCACAAGTGCCCCGTGTTAATCAAATTGTTCGAGTTCAACGATCAAAAGGAAGATGAGCAGAGGATTAAGAAACTGCAATCCGGGAAATATCCGCCGGAGTGCGACCAAATACAAGGGAGAGACGAGGAGTGCCGACCCGGCCTTTAAGGCATTCGAGTCGATGCCGTGGGGCTACCGAGCGATGTTCGTGCTGCTCCATACCTACCGGGTGCGCCATGGATACCGCACGCTACGGGAGATGATTTCGCGCTATGCGCCGCCTATGGAGAATCATACGGAGAACTACATCCGGGCCGTGGCCGCCGGGGCGCAGGTGTCGCCCGACGAGCCGCTCGACACCCGCAGCGGTGAGCGGATGATTCCGGTCGTTGCAGCCATGAGCCGCGTGGAGAACGGAACGCCCGCACGCATGGACGAGGTTCGGGCGGGCTGGGATCTGTTCGCAAAGTACCCGGTATGACGCGGCTACGAATCCTCCTTTCGCTCCTCCAGGTAGCGTTGCTCTGCGCCTGCGCGCCTTCCCTCCGGACGGCGACGGTGCACAGTCGGGCGGAAAACGACCTTCGGATGCAGACGCTCCGCGAGGAACTATCGACGCGCGACAGCCTGTTTTTTCGGGCCCTGTGCGAGGAGCTGCTCCGCAGTCTCGACGGCGAGCGGCATCTGCACCGGGTTGTCGGGGAGGAGGTCGAGACCGTCACACGGGAATACGACACCTCCCGGCAGGTCGATACGTTGACCGGAACACCGCCCCTGCGACGGGAGACCATCCGACGGCGGCGCCTTACGGATTCCACCTGCGAGGCGGGCCGTGTACGACAGACCGAACACCGAATCCGGGCCGACACGACCCTCGGCGGCGGTCATACCGGGCAGCAGCTCCGGACGGAAGGGAACACCTCCCGGCAAGAGGCCGCCGAAACAGACCTCACCACGACCCGGCGTCGCGGCCTTACCTGGTGGCAACATGCTCTGTGCATCGTCGGACTGCTGGTCGTGGCCTATGGCTCTTACAGATTATTCAAACACCGTTAAAACAACAATCGAATGGCAAAAAACAATCATACCGCAAAAGCCGCCGGGAAAGCTCCGAAAACGGCCGGAGTCTCCGACCGGACCGCAGACGCGCCCATGCAGGCAGGGAACGAATCGCCCGATCTCCAGCCGGCTCCCGACACGGAACCCGCCGCGGGGAAGCCGTCGGCTTCCGAAGCTCCGGATGAGACGCCCGGTCTCCGGCCGGACTCCGCATCCGATGAGAGCGGCACAGCGGATCGGCAGCCCGATGACGCCCCGGCAACGGGCGGGGAGGATGAGCGGCCGCTTTCTCCGGCAACGGCATTCACCGACACCCCGGAGGAACTGGCGGCCCGCCAGGCTGCCGAAGCGGCGGCCCGTGAGGCGGCAAACCGCGCAGCCGCGGAATCGGGAGCCAGAAGCCGTCTGGAGATCGAGGCCGGGCGAATCCTGGCCGCATACCCGGATGCCCCGGCCGTCTACATGACCTCCAACGGGTTCGGGTTCTTCAGGGAGTCCGAGGCCCGCAACCATGCGGCCACGCTCCGCGACAAGGCTGTAATTACCGTAAAACGCAAGTAAATGTTACCGAGAGTACGAATCATTTATGCCAACGGCGCATTGGGACAGGTGGCCGCGATGGCGGACGGCTGCCTCGGCATGATGGTGCTGGGTGCCAAGGAAGTGACAGGCGGCGACAAGTTCAAGCTGGGCAAGGCGTACACGCTGCGCAAGCTCGCCGACCTGGAGGCGCTGGGTGTCATGTCGGAGAACAACCCGAACCTCTACCGCAACGTCAAGGAATTCTACGCCGAGGCGGGCGACGGAACGGAGCTCTGGCTGACGGGCTATGCCGAGAGCGAGACCTTCGCTAACGCATTCGACAAGGACAACGCCGCCGGAGCCGTGGCCCTGCTCAAGGCATCGAACGGCAAAATCCGCGGTCTGATCGCTTTCAAGACTCCGGCCGAGGCCTACGAACTGACGACCACCGAGGGCCTCGACGCCGACGTGTTCGCCGCGCTGCCGAAAGCCCAGCAGTTAGGCGACTGGGCTACGGACACGCTGCGCGCGCCGATTTTCTCGCTGATCGAGGGCTACGGCTATGCCGGGGACCCTGCGACGCTGAAGGACCTTACCGAAACGGAGTACAACCGTGCGGGCGTGGTGCTCGGCGACACCGCGCCTTCGTCGAAGAACGCCGCGATGGGTGTCGTCGCCGGGCGCATCGCCGCCTCGGCCGTCCAGCGGAAGATCAGCCGCGTGCGCGACGGTGCGCTCCTGCCGCTGACCTTCTACGTGGGAGCCGAGCCCGCCGAACTGGCCGACCTGGAGACGATCGACGGCAAGGGGGGTATATCACCTTCCGCACGTTCGTCGGCAAGGCCGGGTATTTCATCACCGACGACAACCTGGCCGCAACGCCCGAGGACGACTACCGCGCGCTGACCAATCGCCGCGTCATCGACAAGGCGTACCGCATCGCCTACGCGCAGCTGGTCGAGTGGCTCAACGACGAGGTGCCGGTCTCGAAGTCCGGCACGCTGGTTCCCGCCTGGTGCTCGACCGTCGAAGCCGACGTCGAGCAGGCCATCGAAACGCAGATGACCGCACAGGGCAACCTGGGCAACGACCCGTCGGACTCGTCCGATACGGGCGTGGAGTGCAGGATCGACTACAACCAGAACGTACTGGCCACCTCGCAGGTAAAGATCGGGCTGCGCGTCAAGCCCAACGGATACGCGAAGTATATCGACGTGGAACTGGGTTTCAAAACCGCATAAAACGACCAAACAATGATCAACGGCAGAGAATACAGCTGGGAGGACATCACCGCCTATGCGGGCGGCCGCGACGTGATGGGCCTTCGCTCGATCAAGTACACGACCAAGAAGGAGAAGGAGCCGCTCTACGGCAAAGGGCAATAAGGCGCTGGCCATCCAGAGCGGGAATATCTCGAACGACGGCGAAATAGGACTCACGCAGTCCGAGGTCGAGGCGCTGGAGGCCGCCGCGGGCGGCTCGCTGCTCGACATCCAGCTCGACATCGTGGTGGCTTACGGCGATCCGGAGAAGGGCGACGTTCCGACGATACACAAGCTCGTCGGCGTGCAGTTCACCGAGGACCCCCGCGAGGCCAACCAGGGCGACAAGTTCCAGGACCTCAAACTGCCCTTCCTCTTTCTGGAACGGCGATAACCAAAACGAACAACCGTCCGGCTCCGGCCGGACAAAACGATGAAATTATCATGGAGATGAAGCAAACCCTTATCGGCGAGGTTACGGCCGACCAGATCAACGCTTGGAAAGAGCAGCACGGCGAGGTCTTCGCCATCAAGGTAAACGGCCACGTGTGCTACCTGCGCAAACCCACGCGGCGCGACCTCTCGTTCGCGTCGGGCGCAGGAAAGAAGGACCCGCTGAAGTTCAACGAAACCCTGCTGCGCGACTGCTGGCTGGGCGGCAGCGAGGCGATCCGCCGCGACGATGACAAGTTTATGGGCGCATCGGGCGTTCTCGACAAGATCATCCCCGACGCGGAGGCCGAGCTGGAAAAGCTCTGAAGGCTACCGAGGTCGATCCTGCGGAGGGCCGCGACTGGGTCCGGAAACTGGACACCCAACTGCGCTATTACCTCCATATCGACCCCGATAGCCTCACCGACTGGGAATGGGCCATGCGTGTGAACGAGCTGATGTGGATACGCAAGCAGGAGGCGGAAGCCGCACAGCAGAAATAGCAGGCCCGGAATCACAAGGTTCGGACTGTCGGGAGATTTACTCCGTGCGGAGGACAACACCAAGGGCCGCGCAGGCATCGTCCGCGGGTCACTTTCCGCAAGTCGCGCCGTTGTCTCGCACGGGGGAAAGAACCCCGCGGTTCGGACCTTTTCTAATTTTCCATATAGAGAATGAAGGCGAGCAGCAGGTAGAGCAGCGACCAGCCGATGACGATGCACCGCGCCTGCCACGGATGCGTTTCACGGTTTTTATACGCTACGGCAAAGGGCATCGCAGGCAGGCAGAGCAACACGCCGAGCGCTTTCGGGATGCACGGCAACACAGCCCGCGCGGCCTTCAACACATAGAAAACCACGGCGACGGCGAACCAAATACCTATAAGTCCTGCTACCATACGCAGCGAAGATACGAAAAAACAGACACAATGGCAAATGTTGTCGAATATACACTCTCTCTGAACGACCGGATTACGGGGAAGTTGAATAAGATCAACATCACCAACAACCGGGCGTTGGAAGTCTGGGCGAAGGTTGAGCAGCGGGTGAACAGCGCGAACGGCACCATGCAGAAATGCGGTGTCACGCTGGGCAGTCTCCGCGAGCGTGTCGATGCGTTGCGAGCCGAGCGCGAGTGGATTCCGGCCAGCAACATCAACGCCATACGCCGCACCAACATCGAGGTCAAGGCCCTCGAACGGCAGATCCGCCAGCTCGAACGGGTGAACGGCGGCAAGATCAAGACCATGCTGTCGGAGGCCTTCAACAGCATTCCGTTCGCCAATACGCTGACCAATCCCATCGTTATGGCGGGCATGGCGGGCTTCAAGGCGCTGCAAACGGGCTTCGAACGAGAAAAGGTGCAGGTCGCCTTCGACGTGTTGCTTCAAGGCGACACGAAAGCTTCGAAAGCCTTGCAGGACGAGATTCGCCACTACGGCATGATAACGCCCTATATGACGGCCGAGTTGCAGGATGCTGCGAAGATGATGCTCTCGTTCGGCATCGCACAGGATCGGATCATGCCCAACATGAAGGCGTTGGGCGATATTGCGATGGGCGACAAGAACAAACTCAATTCGCTGACGCTGGCCTTCTCGCAGATGACCTCTACCGGAAAACTGATGGGGCAGGACTTGCTCCAGATGATCAACGCAGGTTTCAACCCGCTGACGGAAATTTCCCGCAAGACGGGCAAGTCCATCGGCGTATTGAAGGACGAGATGTCGAAGGGGCACATCTCGGCCGACATGGTGACCGAGGCGTTCTATTCAGCGACGCGGGCCGGAGGTCAGTTCTACGGGATGACCGAAAAGATGGGACAGACGGCCGCGGGTAAGTGGTCCACGCTTCTCGGACTGGCGGGCGATCTGCTGTTCCGCCTTTACGGGATCATCGAACCGCTGGTAATTCCTGCCATGACCGCGCTGGAGTGGGTCGTCGGGCTTGCCGGAAAAGGCATCGACGCCTTGGGGGCTGCTATCGGATGGGTCTCGGAGTTCATGCAGCGGCATGCGACGGCCATTGCGGTATTGGGCGCGGCGCTCGGCATACTGGCGACATCCATGTTCCTCGTCACGCTCCAGTCCAGGGCGATGGCTGCCTGGGCGGGGATCGTCACCACGGCGAAATGGGCCTGGGCGGCAGCTCAGAACAGGCTGAACCTCGCGCTGCTGGCGTGCCCCGTGACATGGATTGTTGCCGGAGTTATCGCATTGATCGCTGCCATCTCCTATGTCTGCTACAAAGTACAGGGCTGGGGAACTTTGTGGGAAGGTGTCGTCGGATTCATGAAATACACTTTCCTGGCCTACGTGGATTCCGTGAAGCTCTATTTCAGCACGATGATAAACGGTATTATGATCGGCCTGGACAAGATCAAACTCGGATGGTACAAGTTCAAGGATGCTGTCGGTTTGGGCGACAGTTCCGAAAACCAAGCGGCCATCGCCCGGATCAACGCCGATATCGAGAACCGCCAGCAGGCGATCATCGAAGGTGCGAAACGGGTTGCGGACAATGCCGCAAAAGCCAAGGCATCACTCGATGGAATCAGTCTTCGGTGGGATTCCGAACGGTCGCTCGGTAATGTCGCCGCGAAGTTGAAAACCTCGCTGGGAATCGCATCGCCCTCCCTGCCCGGCATGGGCGGCGAGCTGGCGGCGAACACCCCGGGCGGTGGCAGCGGAACCTCCGGCAGTACGGCCGGGGCGGGAGCCGTTTCGGCCATCGCCACGGGCGGCAGGCGCTCCACGACGATCAACATTTCACTCGGGGCGCTGGTCGATAAGCTGGTTTTCGAAGGCGGCTACGAGGGTTCGCGCGACGACATGCAGCGCGATCTGGAGAACAGACTGATTCAGGTATTGCAAATGGCCGCGACGGCACAATAGGATGGGCAAGATATTTTTCAATATCGGGAAAACGACCCCGGACGTCGTCGTTTCGTCGGACGGACTGCGCGATCCGCTCCGCGTCCGCACGACGCAGGCCCTCGGCGGCTTCGGAGCCCTGCCTCCGTATTTCCTGCTCCGGGACACGGACGGGGTGCAGACAGCCGATGCGGACGAAATCCGGGCGGAGATGGCCTCCGTCGGCACGGTAAGTTCGGTCATGCCGCTGCGGCTCAAACGTCCGACCGACGGCGTGACCGAGTGGTTCACCTTCCCGCTCGAACCGCTCGTATCGGTCAGCGGCCGCAACGAGATCGTCCGCCGCACGGTCGCCAAGGGCCGCCATGCGGGAACGGTCAAGGAGCGGTGGAGCCGAGGCGACTACGAAATTTCGATCCAGGGCGTGTTCATCGCCGCAGGGAACCGATACCCTGCGGAAGCCATGCGGCGGCTGCGCGACCTGTTCGATACGGCGGACCACCTCGACGTGGAACACGAGCTGCTGCTGCTTTTCGGCATCACGCGTCTCGTAATCGAGAGCGTCGGATTCCCGCACACGAAGGGCTTGCAGAACCAGAACTTCGAAATCAAGGCGTACAGCGACTTCCCCACATCGCTTTTCATTCCGATTTAACGGCGTTCGAAATGTATTCGATGAACTACAACATAACGATCGGGAAGTATCGGCTGGCGGCACTCGAAAAGGTTGCGATCAAATGCAGCGTCGAGAACCTGGCCGACACGGCCGATATTACGCTGCCGGGAACGCTTTTCAACCGGACGCTGGAGGTCGAACGGAAGATCGCCGAAGGCGACGCCGTCCGCATCCGCCTCGGGTACGGCCGGGCACTGCGCGAGGAGTTCGCGGGGTATGTCGCCGAGATCGCCACCGACAACGACTCCGTGCGCGTCCGCTGCGAGGACGAACTCTACAAGTTCCGCCGGGACCTCGAAGACCGGGTACTGAAAAACGTGACGGTGAAGGCGCTGCTGACGTCGGTGGCCCGGGAGGTCGGGGATTACGGGGTGGAGTGCGACTACGACTTCACGTATGACCGCTTCACCATCCATGCGGCGACGGGGTACGACGTGCTGCACAAGGTGCAGAGCGAAACGAAGGCCAACATCTACCTGCGCGGAAAAACCCTGCACGTCCATCCGCAGTATGCCCAGATCGGAGAGAAGGTCATTTACGACTTCGCCGTGAACATCGAGAAGTCCGACCTCAAGTACCGGGACGCCTCGAAGCGGAAGTTCCTGGCCGTGGTGGAAGGTACGGACGCCAAAGGCAAAACGATCCGTATCGAGCGCGGTACGACGGGCGGCGACAAGTTCACCCTCAAACTGCCGGGCGTCTCCGACCCGGCATCGCTCCGGCAGCGCGCCGACGAGGAGCTGAAGGTGCGGGCCTATACCGGTTACGAGGGCTCGTTCACCGGATGGCTCGAACCCTATGTCGGGCCGACATGGCTGGCCGAGATACGCGATGCGGAGTATGAATACAAGAACGGAAGTTATTACGTGCTGACGGTCGAGACGACCTTCGGCGACAAGGGGGCGAGCCGGGTCGTCACCATCGGGAAACGCATCGAAAGCAATGGATAACGCATCGAGGATAAAACAGCTTTTTGCAGCAGATTACGGGCACGGAACAGTCTGTATTCCTGTTTCTCCCGATGGAGGTCGTCTCCGTCGAGGGCGACACCTGCCGGGCGCGGTATAACGGACTGGAGATTCCGGACATTCGCCTGGCGGCCATCGAAGGCGGTACGTCCGGCGGCCTGCTACTGAAACCCGCAGCCGGAAGCATCGTTTTGGTAGCCGACCTTTCGTGCGGCGAGCTGCGCGAATGCGCCGTGATCGGCTATTCGGAAATCGAATCGCTGACCTACCGCCACGGCGACACCTCCGTCGAGGCAAACGGCAACGCCGTTTCGGTCGCCGCGGGAGACATGCGCGTGAAGGTCACGGCCGAAGGCGTGGAGATCAACGGAGGTAAACAGGGCGGTCTGGTATTGGCCTCTGCGCTGCGCCGTTCGCTGGAGAGCATCCGGAACTATTGCTCGACGATGCAGCAGGCCGTCGCCGCAGGATTGTCCGGGGTGGGTGCGGGAGCTGCGGCCAACGGCCCTACGGGCGCGGGGATTTTCTCCGAACAGATGGCCGCCGCGACCATCACGCTGGAAGACTTGGAAGACAAGAAGGCAACGCATTGACAATGGCAAAGAATATCGACATACTGACCGACCCCGCGACGGGGGACCTGCGGATCGACACCCGGCGGAACAGCCAGGGCGTCTATGCCGAGGGGTGCAGGTCGGAGAGGCGACGGCACAGAACCAGGCCGCCATCCTGCAAATGATGAAGGGCGAATCGAAAGAGTACCCGACGCTGGGGAGTCGGAATCACGAATATCGCCAACGACCACGAAACGGCCGGATGGGTGTGCGAGATCACGGAGCAGCTGAAGGCCGACGGAATGCGCGTGAACGAGGTGAAAATAGACTTGACAAACAACAAACTGATCGTCGATGCGGACTACGACACGAAATAACCAGACCTTGCCGGACATCGCCGTACAAGAGTGCGGCAATATCGAGGCGGCATTCGACATCGCCCGGCTCAACGGGCTTTCCCTGACGGACGAACTGAAGACCGGGCAGATGCTCGACATCGCCTGCACGACCGCCTGCACGGAATCGGTCGTCGGGAAGCTGGCGGCCGACGGGGTGAAGCCCGCCACCGCGCCTTCGGCCGAGGAGGTCGAGGCTGCACCCTATGGCGGCATCGGATACATGGGCATTGAAATAGACTTCGTGGTAAAATGAGAACAATCGAGCAAATCAAGGAGAGCATCGCGGCCGACTTCATGCGCAACGAGCACGTCGCGGAGCTGTTCGCCTTCACGCCGGGCGACAGCTTCACGGCGCATTTCAGCAAGGTGTCCGTCATCGGGATTCTGTTCTACATTTTCGCCGTTGCGGCATGGACGCTGGAAAAGCTCCTCGACACGTACAGGGGCGAGGTGGACGCGCGCATCGAGGAGATCATCCCGCACCGTCCGCGGTGGTACCGCGACAAGGTGCTTGCGTTCATGAAGGGCAAGACGCTCGTTGCGGACACGGACCGCTACGACACCGAAGGGATGACCGAGGACGCCATCGCAGCGGCGCGGGTGGTCAAGCACGCCGTGGCCGCGGAGAGCGCCGACGCTTCGCTGCTGACCATCAAGGTCGCGGGCGAGGAGAGCGGCCGCCGTTGCAGGCTCGACGCCGAGACCGAGGCGCAGCTTAAAGCCTACATCGCCGAAATCAAGGACGCGGGTGTGCGCACGGCGCTCGTGAACACCGATCCCGACCGCTTTTCGTGCCAGGTGGAAATTTACTACGACCCGATGCTCGTGGCCGAGACGGTCGAGACCGCCTGCCGCGAGGCTGTCCGCAACTATATCGAGAACCTGCCCTTCAATGGCGAATATACCAACATGGCGCTCGTCGATGCGCTCCAGGCGATCGAGGGCGTGCGGATCTTTGAGTTCAAGGGGGCGACGAGAGTTGCCGCGGACGAGACGGTCATCGTGCCCATCAACGCGCGTTGCGTCCCCGTGGCGGGGTATTTCACGATGGAGGATGTACAACTGACCCTGAAAGCCTATGGCAACGAATAACCTGTACGACGTGAACTTCAAGCGCCTGGCGCTCCTGCTGCTGCCGACCTTCCGGCGGCGGCCGCTACTGGCCGCCTTGGTCTACGCCGCCGTGTCGCCCCTGCAATACCTGCACACGCGGTTCATGCGCTGGCGACGCGACACGGACTATCGGCTCTTGCACAACGGCCAAGTGTGTTACCTGCGCGGGCTGCTGAACGACCTGTTCGACCCCATCGACCGCAGGATCACCGTCTCCGAGGAGGTCTCGAACATCGGCAACATCGTCCTGCACAAGCGCGAAGTGCAGCGAGCCGTCCGCTTCCCGGCCCGCGGCTCGGGGCGCATGGTGGTGCTGAACCGCCGCGGCTACGGTGGCGTGAACGGCTACGACTTCTGGGTGAACATCCCCGTCGCGCTGCTCAACGAGATCGATGCCGACCGCGTCCGGGCCGTGGTTGATGCATACAAACTGGCTTCGAAACGCTATCAGATAAACTTCGTTTGAAATGAAACAGATACTCGGCAGGTTTCTCCTGCAACCCAACAAAGACTTCCCGGCCGACTGCGAGACGCTCGACTACCAGCAGACCAACCTGCACGTCGTCTCGATTCTCGGCAACCTGGCGGGCGACAAGGCCGTCCTGTGGGGCTGCACCCCGACGGGCGGCGGAACGCAGCGCGCCGAAGGGTACGTCTTCCTGCGCACGACAGAGCATCCCGAGGGCGAGGTGCTCTACTGGGAGGGCGGCACGACGACGGGCGGCATGTACCTGCGGCAGGAGACGATCCCCGTCACGGCCGACGGCTACGACTACCCGCAGGCATACGTCGCGCGGTCGCTCGCCCCGGGCGTCGGTGCCGAGAATTACGAGTGGGAGGAGTTCTCCGAGGCGCAGTCGTTGCCGGAGCTCTGCAAGCAGATCGCAGCCCTGCAGAAGGCCCTCGCGGAGGTCAAGCGCACGCCCCTGGGAATGGTCGAGACTTGGGCCGGGTCGCCGTGCCCGATGGATACGCCCTCTGCGAAGGGCAGCAGCTCAAGCAGTCGGAATACCCCGACCTGTACAAGGCTATCGGCTCTGCGTTCAACAACGCGACGGATTGCAATGGCCGCAGGCTCTCGACCACGGCGGGATACTTCCGCCTCCCGGACCTGCGGGGCCGCTTCGTCGTGGGCTATAACCCCGGCGACGGCGACTACGACGAGTTCGGAGCCGTGGGCGGCGAGAAGGCCCACACACTCTCCGTGGAGGAGATGCCCTCGCACGACCACGGGCTGTTCCTCAAACATTCGGGACGGCGGTTTACCGGAGGCGGCTCGGCCAACGCCCTCGACGAGGGCAAGGAACACACCGACGCCGCGGGCGGAGGACGCCCCACGAGAACCGTCCGCCGTATTACGCCCTGGCCTACATCATGCGAACCAAATAAACACGACGACAATGGCAATCAGAGTTCGCGCCATGCTGCGCAAATGGTTCGGCCGGGGCATGTACCCCACGGCCGAGCAGTTCTCGGATTTGTTCGATAGCTTCTGGCACAAGACGGAGGACAAAATTCCGATAAATTCGGTCGGGGGCCTCCCCGAACAACTTAACGGCAAATATTCGGCCGCTGACGGCAAGCGGCTCGAAGAGCGCGTGACGCGCGATGAGAAGAACCTCTCCGACTACATCGAACAGACCGACGAAGCCATCGACCAGCTCCGCGAGGAGGACGCCGCCATCCGCAGGGATTTTGCGGCGGCTGACTCCGCGACGCTCACCTCGGCCAAAGGCTACACAGATATTCGGGAAGGAGTAATCCGTACTGACATGGCCGCAGGTGATGCCGCAACGCTTCAGTCGGCCAAGACCTACACCGATGGTCGGGAAACGGAAATTCGCAAAGATATGACTGCGGGCGATGCTACGACGCTGGCACAGGCCGAAGCCTTCACAACCGAACGCGAGGGTGTTCTGCGCGGGGAGCAGCAGGACGGGGACGCCGCCACACTCGCCTCGGCGAACGAATACACCGATGGCCGGGAAACGCTGATCCGCGGGGAGATGGCCGCAGGCGATGCCGCCACGCTCCAGTCGGCCAAAGAACATACCGCAGCCCGCGAAACGGCGATACGCAAGGATATGACCGACGGCGACGCTTCGACGCTCTCCTTGGCCGAGGCGTTCGCCACCGAGCGCGAGAGCGTGCTGCGCAAGGAGCAGCAAGACGGCGACACGGCGACGCTGAATGCGGCCAAAGGCCACACCAACGAGCGCGAGACTGCCGTCCGCAAAGAGTTCGCGGCGGCCGACGCCTCGACGCTCCAGGCGGCAAAAGACCATACTGCGGCCCGCGAAACGGCGATCCGCTCCGACATGACCTCCGGGGATGCTTCGACCCTCGCCTCGGCCAAAGAGTACGTCGACAAGGCCGTCGAACAGATACTCAGCGGTTCGCCCGAAGCCCTTGACACGCTCAAAGAGCTGGCCGACGCCCTCGGCAATGACCCGAACTTCGCCGCGACCGTGACCAAACAGCTCGGCCAAAAGGTCGATAAGGTCACGGGCAAAGGTCTTTCGACCGAGGACTACACCACGGCAGAGAAGCAGAAACTCGCGGGCATCGCGGCCGGGGCGAACAACTACCAGCATCCGGCCAGCCACCCGGCGACGATGATTCAAGAGGATGCCTCGCACCGCTTCGTCACCGATACCGAGAAATCGGCATGGGGCGGAAAGGCCGACAAGACGGCGGCCTCTGCCTCCGCGGCGGGTCTGATGTCCGCGGCCGACAAGCAGAAACTCGACGGCGTAGCGGCAGGTGCGAACAACTACCAGCATCCGGCCACGCATCCAGCCTCGATGGTGCAGCAGGATACCACGCACCAGTTCATCACCGAAGAAGAGCGCAGGACATGGAACTCGAAGCCCGGAAGCGGAACCGCGACGGGAACTTCATCGGGCCTGATGTCTGCGGCCGACAAGCAGAAACTCGACGGCGTGGCGGCAGGTGCGAACAATTACCAGCATCCGGCCAGTCATCCGGCCTCGATGGTACAGCAGGATTCCACGCATCGCTTCGTGACCGACACCGAAAAATCGGCATGGAGCGGGAAGGCTTCGACATCCGTAGCGACCCAAGCCGCAAACGGACTTATGTCCGCTGCCGATAAGAAAGCACTCGACGAGTTGCTGAACGGCGAGTTCATCATACAATGTACAATACCCGGAATAGAATAACGACATGGCAACAGAAAAGACTTTGAAGGGGCGGATGCAGCACCCATTCCTTACAGAAACAGCCCTCAGAACAGCGAATCCCGTGCTGCTGGCTGGAGAAGTCGTCTACGAATCAGACACCGGCAAGCGCAAGGTCGGAGACGGTAAGACGGCATGGAACAGCTTGGCCTACGAGGTAGCGCAGTTACCGAATAATATTCCGGCCTCGATGATTAGCGGGGATGCCGCGCACAGGTTCGTCTCCGACACGGAAAAATCGACGTGGAATAACAAGGCCGCCAAGGACCTGTCGAACGTATCGCTGACAAAGCTATTTTCGGAAAACGGATATTACAAAGCTCCGGACGGATTGATGTTCCAATGGGGAATCTTTAACGGCGTTTCTAATTCGACTGGCGCAACGGTTTATTTCCCGACTGCATTTGCGTATACTCCATATTCATGTGTCATAACACCCAAGAATGGAGCCGATAAAACCGTTGTTATGGGACGTGTGTATACGATGACCACATCTTATTTTAAAGCCACTACCGTTTGGGCCACCTCCGGCTCCAATTGGGGCGCCGAAATATATTATTGGCTTGCAATCGGCCGCTGGAAATAGAGACACGAAAGATTATGAAATACTGGAAGCAAGGATTTTATGACGCCCCCATTGATGGGGCCGCGGAGATCAGCGATAAACGCTGGATGGAGTTGCTCGAAGGGCAAGCTGCGGGGATGGAAATCACGGAGAACGAAAACGGTGTGCCGATCTTGCGGGAACCAACTCGCGAAGTGTCCGCACCATCCTACGAGCAGCTCGTACAGCAGAAAATGCGCGAGCGTTATTCCGTGGCCGATGAATTGGCGATACTCCGCCAGCGGGACACCAAACCCGAAGAATTCGAAGCGTATTATGAATACGCTGAACAATGCAAAACGCAGGCAAAAATACAAATCGTAGAACAATGAAAGGACGCATACAACATCCAATGTACACCGCGGCAAGGTTGACCGCGGTGAATCCGGTACTACTCGCCGGGGAAGTCGTCTATGAATCCGATACGAGACGTCATAAGATCGGGGACGGCGTGAAGGCGTGGAATGCCCTCCCGTATGCCCGGGGGGGGGATTTTGAGGGGTCGATCTCGGCCTCGAAAGTTACGCAGGACTCCACGCATCGCTTCGTGACCGACGCCGAGAAATCGGCTTGAACGCCAAGGCTGCCGCAACGGCCGCAACGCAATCAGCCAACGGTCTGATGTCCGCGGCCGATAAGAAGAAACTGGACGGGATCGCTACCGGAGCAAATGCCTACACTCATCCGTCGAGCCACCCGGCCTCTATCATCGCACAGGACGCCACCCACCGCTTCGTGACGGACTCGGAAAAAACGGCATGGAACAAAGCCGTCAGCAGCACCTCCGTGAGGACCATCGTCGGCCCGATGACGGCCGCGCAGTATGCGGCCATAACCCCCGACGCTTCGACGCTTTATATCATTACCGATTAGCAATTCAAGGTATGTCTATTCGCAGCGGAAACAAATTCGTACAGAAGCTCTACGTCGGCGGCAAGCCGGTACGGGCTGTCTATGCCGGCCGTTTCAAGGTGTGGCCGGACGACGCGGTGCGACGCCACGAATTGCGCACCCCGTCGTGGGAGTGGCGCGTAGGTAACAGGACCGTAGAAGTCCATGACGATGCGTATGGAGGGCCCGACGGCACGCTGATGATCGACGCCTGCCTGGTAGAGAGCGGGGGATGATGCAAAGCTCGTGTTCTCGAAACGCGAGCGGGTGGGTGTCAATGGCAGCGGCACGGTCATGACCAGCGAAACGGTGGCTGCGCGCGACTTGACTTTGGACATCGGCGCGCCGGCGACTCGAAATTTAGACATCGCGCTGTACACTGCCGGCTCCGAAATATTCATCGGTTTTCGCAAGGACGATTATTCGTACCCCGCTGAATTTAACGGGGTAATCACGATTTCCGACAGCCGTTCGGAGGCGCGAATCATAATTTATTTGTCGCTGGAATTATTGTAGACCTTTCGGGGGCGGGCATAAAAAAGCCCCCGGCCTGTTAGTAGTATCTGACCACGTACTAACAATCGAATGCGCCACAACACACCCCAACCGAGGGCTAAAAAGCCTCGGGGTGTGTTGTGGCGCTTCTTTTGTAGTACGTGATCAGACACGGCAAAAGTAATAAAAATTACACCAACTTTTTATAAATAATGGGAAACTTTAATTACAAGGAGCAGTATGGCGTAATCGTCATCTGCAAGGATGAAAAAGAGCAACAGGAGATTTATGAACGTCTCCTCGCTCAAGGTCTGACTCTTAAAATTGTTGCAGTATGATTGTAGAGGTAAAGCACCATTGCAGCGACTTCAATAGTTACCGGGCTGCACGGGTAAAGAGCTTGTTCAACGCCGAGAACGGTTGTAATTGGGAACGCAAGGTTGAACTCCCCATCGAAGGGCTGGAGTGGAAAATCGGGCTCATTGTCGGTCCTTCCGGAAGTGGCAAGACAAGTATAGGCGGCCGCATCTTCGGTGAACCGATCTATGACTTGTATGCTGGGTGGGACGCATCAAAGCCTATCGTGGACTGTATTGCTCCGGAAGGAGACTTCAACGCTGTAACAGGCGCGTTGTCAGCCGTTGGTCTGGGCGATGTCCCGGCGTGGCTCCGGCCGTTCCCCGTCTTGAGTAACGGCGAGAAGTTCCGCGCTGGCCTGGCCCGCCTGGTATGTGAACGGCCCAAACGGGCAGTCGTCGACGAGTTCACTTCGGTAATCGACCGACAAATCGCCAAGGTCGGAGCGGCGGCCTTTGCCAAAACATGGCGGCGCGGCTCCGGGCAGGTTGTCCTGCTTTCCTGCCACTACGATATTATCGAATGGCTGCAGCCGGATTGGGTGTATGATATGCAGGAGGCCCGGTTTTACAATCGGGACTGCCTTCAACGCCGCCCCCAGCTCAAACTTCAAATTTATAAAGTCCGGGGAACTGTGTTCCCCGATTGTTTAAGCAGCATTATTATTTAGACTTGCCCGCTCCTGTGGCCGCCGAGTATTTCGTTGGGTTCATTGGCGGCATACCCGTTTGCCATTTGGCCGTCACACCGCTATTCACGGCCAGGGCCTACCGGGCAACACGGCTTGTTGTAATGCCCGAATGGCAGGGAATTGGCGTCGGCACAAAGTTCCTTGCCGCCGTTTGCGAATACCATCGACAGGGCCGGGGGCGCTGCGGTAAGAAGTTGCCCGTGTTCTTCCATACCTCACACCCACAACTATGCGGGGCACTCCGGCACTCCCACAAATGGGTGCAAACTGCAGCAAGCCTATACGGGCCCAACAAAACCCGTTCCCATAATTCAATGGCACGGTCGACCGTGAGAAAGACGGGGCGGTGTCGGGGCAACCTCGGGTTATGGGGGCCATTTCCGGGCCGTACAAGCCTTTAAATACATCGGCAGCAATGGTTGTTAGGATATTAGGAAGTCCCGACACAACAGCCTACAAAGAGGCCGAGAGGGTGGTTAAAATGCTGGGGCTGGCTGTGTGGAACGAAACCTATTTTTTTGTGGATGTAGCTATCGCACCGTTACTGACCGAGAGGGTGAGCGGCGAAGAACTGGCCGAGCCCAATATGGGAACGTTGATATTCCACCCGTCGCCATTGCCGTATGGACGGGGCGCATCGTCTATCCGGTGGGCATACAGGCGCAAGGAACCGATAACAGCTGCCACATGGTTCTGGGCGGACAACGGACTCGACACGGGCGATATTTGCGAACAGGAGATCATCAAGATCGACTACAGCCTACGGCCGCGAGAGTTTTACGAGCAAGAGATAATCCCGGCCATGCGAAGAACGTTAGAACGTTGTTTGAACAACCTACAAATGGGTATTAAACGGAGGGTTCCTCAAGTAGAGAAATACGCAACCTTCGACAAGCGGATTTAAGCAAACGAAGCGCACCGAAAGGTACGCTTCGTTTTTTGGGGATAATCGTTTCGTTTAAAATCTGCCGAACATTTCGTTTTGCGGATTATATTTCGGCGTTTTCTTCTGGCTCTTATCGAGGTTCACGACATTGAAGATGTTGGGAGCGCCGGCAATGGGGCCATATACCGAGAGTTCGTCGAAGCGGTTGTCTTTGATCGACGCGCCGATATGTGCGTCGAGCGAGAATTTCTCTTTGAACGTTTTGCTGATGTTGAGCATTACGTCGCCGTAGGTCTGACGTTCTTCGCCGCGGGTTTCGGTATATTTACCTTTTTTGCTGTTCTCCAGCAGCGTGGGGTTCGATGTTGCGTACAGTTTTTCCGTATATAAACTATTGGTGTTATCGACGCGGATACGTCCTGCGACATTCATCCAGTCGGTGATTTTATAGGTAATGCCGCCCGTAAATATATAGCGCTTGCGGCTGTTTTCGCGAGGATTGCGGTAGGCGATCCAATAGGGATTCTGCATGCGCAGGTCGCCGCCCTCGCCCTGCGGCCAGAACTGTGCATAGATTTTGCGTGCTGGGTTCCAGCGCTCGAATGCCTTTACGAGCGAAAAATCATCGCCGCGGGGAAAGAGATAAGCCGATACGAGCGGGTTTGAGTACATGCCCTGGTTTATCATGTTGCGGTCTTTCTGGATGATGTAGCTTCCGCTTACGTCCAGTATCAAACGGTCGTTCAGCAGGTTCGACGTATTGCGGAATGTAAAGTTATAACGATTGTACTTGTTGTTGGGGACAAGTCCTTTGGAGTTTACTGCTGCGGTCGAGAAATAGATTTGGTTTTTCTCCGTACCCCCGGACAGTGTTACGGAGTTTGTCAGTATGTGACCTGTTTGCAGGAAATCTTCGGGCGAGTAGTTGTAACGTGCCGCTTGGTTGAGCGGTGCGCCCCAGCTATGGATTGTCGAACCGCTGGCTTTGCCTTTACGCCCCGTGCCGTAGCGGGTCTGGAAGTCCGGCAGGCGCAGCGGGTTCATAAATTCCGTGTTACTCGAAACCTGTATCTGTGTTGCTCCGGCCTTACCTTTTTTGGTGGTAATGAGCATTGCGCCGTTCGCGGCGTCAGAACCGTACAATGCCGCGGCTGCGGCTCCGGTCATAACGGATATAGATTCAATGTCATCGGGGTTCATATCGGCGATGGATTCCGTTGTGCCGCGTGATCCGAACTCCATGCTGCCGTCGCTCGTGAAGTTGTGCATAGGAATACCGTCAATCACATACAGTACGTTCGAGGTCTGCATAATCGACTTCATACCGCGCATAATGACTTTGGCCGAACCGCCCACGCCGGACGAACTGGTATTGATAACGGCTCCGGCGACTTTACCTGCGAGGCTGTTCACGAAGTTCGCGGATTTTACGGTTGTTACGGCTTCGGACTTCACTTGCTGCACGGTGTAGGCCAGTGCCTTTTCCGAGCGTTTGATACCCAGGGCCGTGATCACCACGTCTTCAATCTGCTCTGCTGCTTCTTTGAGTGTTATGGCAAAAAAGGTTTGTGTGCCGATTTTTACTGTTACGGGGTCATAGCCGATGAAATTGACATACAATTCAGCGGTTTGGGCAGGTGCGGGGACTTGGAGCGAGAAAGCGCCGTCAAGTCCGGAACTTGTGCCGATGGTCGTTCCCTTTACGACCACCGATGCCCCGACAACGGTGTCCCTTTGGTGTCGCGCACGACACCGCTGACCTTTGTGGAGCCGTTGTTTGCGGCTTTCTTGTCCGAGGATACGGAAAGATAAATGTTTTGCTGGTAGATTTTGTACTCGGTTTTCGTTCCTGCGACCATCGCCTGTAACGCTATGCCGAGCGGTTTATCGGCGACATTGATACTGATGGTTCTGTTAATATCTACGCCTTTGTTTACGATGAAGAAATAGCTGGTCTGTTTTTCTATTTCATTCATAACCTGCTCCATGCGAACATTGTCCATCTGCAATGTTACTTTCGCGGTCTGGGCATACGCTCCCCATGCGGAGAACGTGGAGCAAATTATGAATAGAAAAGTAAACCAGCATTTAATTTGCTGAATAAATTTATTATTCATAGATTTGTAGATTAGTGGTTGTTAGATTGGTTCAAATTCTATTAGCCGCTATGCCTGCGGGTGGTTGCTACACCTGCGGGCTTGTTTTTGCGACTTTGAAGATTCATAGTCTTATCTCATAGGCATCGCAGTTTTTTAGATTCTTATTAGTTGATTTTGGCATAGTTATTTTATATGGATTACATTGTTTTCGTCTTTCTCATATTTAAATGGAGATATTTCCTGTAAGGATCTTAACGCATAATCCAGCCCCATATTGACGGGGATTTTGCCCCGGATAACGTCGATCTGCGGAAGATCGGCCGTTTCGATCTGGATTTTCACACCGTATGTTTTCTCCATTTTGGCGATGATGTCGGCAAACGGGTGTCCAACGAGATTCAGAATACCCTCTGTCCATAAATAGTCGTCCGTATTTTTAATCTTTGTCAATACCAGACGATTCCCATTTAGGCATACCTTTTCGTTCGGGTCTAATATAATCTGGTCGCCGCTTGCTAATTTGTTGGTTATTTTTACCTTACCATTTAATAATGCGGTTGTAAAGTCGTGTGCTTGCTCGTTTGCCGTTACGTTGAACTTCGTTCCCAGCACTTCCACGTCGCAGGCGAAAGTTTCCACGATGAACGGATGGGCGGCATCATGCTCCACGTTGAACATGGCTTCGCCGGAGAGTTTCACACGGCGATTTCTATTGAACCGTATCGGATATTCCAGTTTTGCCCCGCTGTTCAGGCAAACGCTGGTTCCGTCCTGAAGTGTAATGTCTATACGTTGTCCTGCCGGTGCGGCAACGGACAGATATTGTTTTGCGGTATCTTCGATAATGACGGTTCTGGAAGCGTACCAACTGCCTGCGACCAATAGTAATACTGCGGCAGCCTGGGTGCAGATACGAATAAAGCGTTGGCGATACCATTTCGGGCGTCTGGTCGGCAGGTGCAGACGATTGTGGTGCTGATAAGGAGCATTTGCGATAATCGCGTCCTGCATAGACCATAAAGCATTTAATTCTTTCTGGTTATTGGGGTCGGCATCAAGCCAGTCTACAATCGTTTTTTCTTCCTGCTCGGAAGTTTGTCCGTTTATGTACTTATATAATAATTTCTTGTCCATTTTTTTACATTGTGTGGCGAGTGCGTTATGAATTTTGGCAGCCCGTGGCTAATCCATAATTTTTCTGTTGGTAATTTTCTTGATAATTATACTTTGTCTGCTTACAATTATATGGTGCGTGAGCGCGCGACATTTACATCGAAAAAGTGCATTTTCCGTTAAATAAATTTTCTTAAAAAAATGGTATTTTTTTTAATTATCGTATAACGCTGGAATACAGGACGATAATTAAAATGATGAGATAGTCGTTCAGTGCGATTCGCATTATGGCCAAAGCCCGTTGGATATTGGCTGTGACGTTGCGCACATTGATTCCAGTAATTTCGGCGATTTCTTGGTAAGTCTTGCCCTCGAAGCGGTTGTATAGGAAGATTTGCCGCATAGGTTCGGGCATTTTGTTGATCTGGCTTTCGATGATGGATTTTATTTCCGCTGTAAAGGATGCTTGCGGATTGGTGCTTTCCAAAACGGTGATTTTAGCTTTGATGCTGCGGTAAGCCGTCGTATGTATTTGTTGCTGGATTTTGAGTCTGTTTTTCTGGTTGCGCAGCCATTCAAGACAACCATGCTTTACGGAACCTAAAATATATGCGGGAATAGTCGTAGTAATATTGAGCTTGTCTTTGTTTTCCCAAAAATAAAGGAAACTGTCGGTAACGATGTCTTCCGCGGCCATATTATTGCGGATGTATGACCGGGCAATAATGATAAAACGAGGTTTATACTCGGAGTATAATCGTTCGAAATCTTCGAGCGTGATATGTTCATCCAGTTCTGACATGCGTGTAGATTAATTCAAAGGTAAACTTTTTTTATCAAAATTCAAAAATTTGTAGAATGTCCGTTAATATGGGGTGATGTGAAATATTGGGTTTATCTCTTTGATGCGGAACGAATCGGAGAAAGAAGTGAGGTTTAGATAATATCGTTATGGATAACTTCGGTCAGACGCGGGAATTGCAGATCGAGTTCGAAAGTAGGCCGGGGCCGCAGCCCCGGCGCTGCTCACTCACTCCGGGGTTTGGGTTGCTCGGTTACGATTTCGGGCTTACTGTAAAACGATGTTGTGCAGCGGGTCTTAAACCCGACAATGCTATTATCTTCCACCCGGATAAATCGGAATAGCCGCGTATATACGTAGTTCATCATCGCATAAGCATAGGGGTCGGGGGCTTTCACGTTCTTCCATCCGGGAGCTATGTCGTCGAGGGTGGGGAAACGTTTTTTGAACTGCGCTTTGAGTTTTTCTTTCAAAAGGGCCACTTGTTCGGGCCGTGTTGTCGGTTGTTCTTCGAAATATTTTTGCATGGTTAAAATGTTTATGGTTTAAAATAGGGTTTGCTCAATGCCAGGAGATGCGGGATAAACGATGCTGTTCCGTGCCCGTTGAAGGTTCACTTTATCCAGCGCAGCGGCTGCCCGTTCCGCGTCGATGGCCCGCAGTTCCTCGTTTATCCATTCCTCGTACTGGAGTATCGAGGCGTATATCCGGGCGGCTTTCTGCATTTCCTCGCGGTATTGGCGGCAAAGTTCGGCGTAACGGTCTGGGTTGATTTCTCCCTGCTCGTCGATCATCACCTCGTAATGACCGCCCAGCCGAGGATCGTCCACCATAACGCGCATACGCTCGGCCATGGCTCCGATGTGCTTTGCATACCCGTACTGCCCTAAAAAGTTCTCTTTTTCTATCCCAACCATGTTTTCGAAGTGCCGGATGTTTATACGATGGGGATTCGTTTCGCAGATGTCCCCGGCATTGTCGCGGGGTTCCTCGTGCAAAAAGCGATAATAGGCTTTGTATAACGCAAGAGCGTCTATTTGCTGATCTTTCATCGGCCTAAATTATGAATTTGGGGAGTAAATATTTTTTGTCGGTTGCCGTGCCGTATTGGTCGATGAAGTGTCGCACCGCGTTGTATTTATCTTCAAGATCGCTATCGTCCCAAGCAAAGGACGAATAATCGTAATTATGGAAAGGGGACGCTTCTGTTTGGCAGATTCGCAGAATGTCGTTCAATTCCGCCCAGAATATACGTGTGCCGTTATCCTCCAGCCGATACATTTTCAGAAACAGCCGCCGCAGGGTGTACGCCGAATATAGGCGTACACTCTTGTCGGTTATGGTATTCAAACGGTTGCGGCTACCTTTCCCCAAGTTTCCTGCGCAGACAAAACCGAGGTTGCGAGCTTGCGCTTCGGTGCGGGCTTTATAGTCGGCGAATCGCTTTTCTGCGCGGTCTACTGACCGAGTGAAGTAGGGGATTTCTTTCATTTTCATAAATTGGGTGGATTACAAGTTAAAATAATTGTTGTTGTGTAGCATGTTCGGGCTGTGTTTCTGCCGATGGGACGGGCGAGATGCGCCCGGATAGGTAAGCATGTAAGGTGTTTAGAAACTGCTCCCGATATACCGGGTCGATACGGCACTTGTCATATTGTTCCCGATGGTTGGTAATTGCTCCGTCTTTTTCGGCTGCTTCAATCGCTTTCGGGAATCTGCTGCCGCCCTGCATCAACCCGGAAAAATAGTCGAAAAGGATTTCCATTTCTACGGCCTTGCGGCCTTTCTCCCGCAAAATCGCAGTTAGCCTTTCCGATTTAGCTTCCCGATATTCCAACGGCCAAACGTTACTGGCTGCGCTGTCGATAAATACCTCTGTTCCGATTATGGAAATGCGCTTTACTTTTTCGTGCGACATAGCTGCAAATATTAAGTTAATAGGACTGACTGCCCCGGCCTCCGTTGAGCAGGTATTTTTCGTGCAGGGCTTGTTCTGTGGTCTTGCCGCTGGCCTGTTCGATACGGGCGACGCGGCGGGCGATTCGCTCCTGTTCTTTCTGCCAGCGGTTTATAAGGTCGAAATCGGCCAGAAACGCCGGATTCTCGTTGTCGATGCCGGGGCGGAACCCGCGGCGATACATGCCGCCGAAAACCTCGTCTATCGCTTTGGAATAGCGGTTGCGCTGCTCGTCGAGTTGGCATAGCTTCCGTGCGGCAGGATTTTGCGGGTATCGTACCCGCAAAATCCTGCGCTCGGCAGCGGCATAGCGGTTGTTCTGCTTTTGCTTACTTGTCATATTCCGAATATTTGAGGAACGGATGTTTTTTCGTTGGACGGAATTTCCACAAGTCGGCCAGATATTTTAGGAATGTCTGCGGGTCGAAATGTTCGCCCGTGGCGCAGGAATGGTAGTTCCGAATATCCACGGCGTTGATGTGGCCCTCGAAATCGAAAAAAGTTGTGTATTTCCCGGATGCGTTCAACTTGGTAAGTTCTTCAAGTATTTCAATAAATATTTTGTCCATAATAGTTTGGTGTTGTAGGCGGGGACGATGCCCCGCCCGGATTTATGCTTTTTGGCTGATGTAACGGATAAGTTTCTTTTTCGTTGGTGTAGTCGAGTGTGTCCAATAAGAATTGTATGCTGCCCGTTCGCATGGCCCGCCATAGTCTATTGTATAGGCTTGATTGCTTTCGGGAGTTTGGCCGAATATTTCTTCCATGTAGTTTTCCGGCATGTGGGTACGAATACGCCAGTCGAGGGCTGCGGTTGCTCGTATTATTTCTTCGTATGATTTCATAATTTCGGGTATTGTGGGCGGAGCGAACCCCGCCCCGTTATTATTCTGTTTACGCGGCTGTTTCGTCGGGTTTGGCGTTGCATTGCTCTACCCGGTCGGCAATCATCGTCGCGGCCTTGTTCGCGTCGATAAGGATTTCGAACAGGTATTCGGGTTTCTCTTTCAGCCCCCGCAGCCAGCTTGCGAGGTAGGCGGCGTTTTCCTGCTGCGGCGTTGTCGCAAGCCCGAACCGTATGCCGCAAAGTGCGGCGGTCATTTCGGCGATCAGTTCCTCGCGGGCATAGCTGGGCGAACCGAAAAACCCGGACATATCCCGGTTGAGCCGCGACGGGTGGCCCGTGCTGTGGGCGACCTCGTGCAGCAGCGTCGAATAATAATCCGCACCTTTGGGGAATTGTGTTTTCAGCGGGCACACGATTATATCGGCGCTGGGGCGATAAAATGCGCTGTCGGATTCCAATACTTCGATCCTGCAATACCATTTCCCGGCATCGACCATGTGATCGACTTCGGCGCAGGTCGTTCCGTCCGTCTGCGGCATCCCTGCGGCCTGCTCCAACAGCCGTGCATAGCGTTCGGGGTTCTTCTCCGGCATATCGGTCTGGTCGATATTGAATACCGAATAATAGCGCAGCAGGGGCAACAACTTGTAAGCCTTTTTCTGCTCGTCGGACAGACGGGCGTATTTCTCGTATGGCATGCCTTTTCCGTCTTTTGGTCTTTGGGAATGGCGTACAAATACCAGAAATAAACCGGAAACGATTTTTCGCCTTTCTTCACGTTGATTTCTTCATCCTGCGCTTGCTTGTAGGTTAGGAAAATAGGCGTTTTGTAGCGCTTGTATTCGGTCAGCAGAAGAAGCATGAACAGGTTCCCGCCGTTGTAATACCGTCCGGCCAGATTGCGGGGACATCCCTGTGCCATCGAAACCCACGGCTTGTTCCAACCCGTTTTAAGGTTCTGTATTTTTTCAATCATCAAAGCCGTGAATGCCGGGGCGATTGCGTCTATAACTTTATTATTGTTCATCGTTCTGATTTTAAATATTTACTTCCATGCAGAAAAACCACGTTTTCAGATTTTTGCTATAACCTACATTTACTCGGTCGCCTTCGTTTTTGTACTGGTGTTCCAGCCGCAGGCAAACCAATCCGGATGCGAGGGCGTAGGCTCCGCCGGCAACGATTTCCACCGTTACCGCTTCATTGGCCTTATGCGACCAAAGGCGTGATAGATATTCTTCATATTTTTGTTTCTCGGTTTTGGGCGCCTTGTTTTCAGATTCCATCCCAGCGGCTAATCCTGCCCCTGTTCCTTTCCGGTCATTTTTCTGTATGTCCTTTTTTGTTGCCATGACTTTTTTTTATCCCGTGCGGAGCACCCACCGCCTGACCTTTCCGTACTCAAAACCTGCGGCGAGATAGGGAAACAAGGTTTTGCGAAAAAATACGACCCGTAATCACGGCTCCCGCAGGGACCATTTAAGGGGTGGAGATTTTTTCGTAAATTCACTTTAACCTTGTGCGGAAAGCGTCCGGGCCTACCGCTGAAAATCGAATGATATTCAGGTCCGGACGCCGGGCTTTGGCCGCTACCTTTGAGTACGGAAAGGTCAGGCGGTGGTTGCTTCGTACACCGATTTCAAAAAGAGGAATGGCGACAAAAAAGGCGCAATACAGAAAACTCCCCTGTCCCGTGCGAAGCGCGGGACACCGCTTTCCGCGCCGGGTTTCTTTGCTCCTTTCTTTCCCCGCCGTTACGAAAGAAAGGAGGGCAGCCGTTTCCCCGGAAAAGATACTGTTAAGGTCTATCCCTATGGGCAATTTGAAATACCAGCGGGGCCGGGTTGCCCCGCTGGTAGGTTGTTGCTTATCGCAATTTGATATTTAACAGACGTTCCGCGGCACATTCCGCATTTGGGGTGAGTTGGCGCTGCCATGCTCCGAACTGGCGCGACCAGTTGAAACGGTATTGGTTGTGCATCTTTGTCCGGAACTCTTTGTCCGGAATTTCGTTGAACAGGATTTGCAACCGATCTTCGGCGAAATTGTAGCGGACGATTCCCCCGTCGAACGGCACGTCTTTATTCTCTTTCGTAGCCGTTGCCGCCCGTCGCCCCCGGATTGCCGCGGCGAGTTCAGCCAGTTTGAAAAACTTGTGTCGCTCGGTGTATATCGGACGTTTGCGGCCTTTGTTGAGTTCCCGCACATAGTCGATTGCCTGCTGCATTAATTCCACTTCACCCTTTCGGGCAATCGTTTCTAAACGGTTGTATAAGTTTGTCGAGCACAAATTCCAATCGACAAAACGGTCTATATCTTCCTTTATGCGCTCCCACGCTTCGGCGGTTTTCTGCTCCTGCGGTTTGGCCGCTTCGATGCGGCGGGCGATTGCCTTTTTGCGTTCTCTCCTCCAGCTTTGAAATTCCGCGACGGCTGAATCGTAAATTATTTGCTTTGCGGTTTCGCTCGGTGGGGAACCTCGCCGGGCCTGTAATTGCCGCACTCATTATCCGGGAATGTTTGGCGAAAAGGGTTGCTACCCACTCTTTGAATTTGGCAATATATTGCCCCTGCTCGTCCTGCGGGATTCCTTTCAGATCATCGAGCAGCAATATTTCATATTCCCGGATATATTGCGCCGCACGTTTTCGGGGTCGAAACTCGTTGCGGAAAATGCCCTGCGGGCGGCGTCCCAAAGTTCCGATAGGTTGATTTCGTATTTCCATGTCAGCACTTCCCAGAATTTCATGTTATTATCGGAAATGACGGTGGCGTTCCCGAAACCGGGTTTTGATGCGATATGCGCATATTCCGTATAAAAAGCGTTTCTGCTTAACTTCTGGCCGCGCCACTCGAATTTCAAACCCCGTATTCGGGATTTGCGATCTGCTGTACCGTTGCTGCCCGGTGGCAGTTCTTCATGCTCAAAATTTCGTGCTTTTCCATGTCTTTGATTTTTTAAGTTGGTTTTGTTGTTGCTTGCTTTGTTTTTGTGGTTGTCTGTTATTTTACTTGTTTCCCCGCGCGATTTGTGCGGCGTCCTCGTTCTGTTGCGTGTTGTTTTTCAACTTTATCCCAGCGGCTAATCCTGCCCCTGTTCCTTTCCGGTCATTTTTCTGTATTCGTTCTTTTTTGTTGCCATGACTTTTTTTTTATCCCGTGCGGAGCACCCACCGCCTGACCTTTCCGTACTCAAAAACCTGCGCCGTCCGACCCCTCGAAGCGGGATTATTCAAAAAATACGACCCGTAAACACGGTTCCCGCAGGGACGTTTGAGGGGTGGAGATTTTTTTGAAAAATCCTGCTGTGCGCGAGGTCCGGGCCTGCCGCTGAAATCGGACACGATCAGGCCCGGCCGCAGCGAGGCGCTACCTTTGAGTACGGAAAGGTCAGGCGGTGGTTGCTTCGTACACCGATTCCAAAAAGAGGAATGGCGACAAAAAAGGGCGCAATACAGAAAACTCCCTTTGTCCCGTGCGAAGCACGGGACACCGCGGTCTTAATGCGTAAGAAATACGCATTAAGACACCCGCTACCATCCGAAAAGTGCGTAACATCGCACTTTCCGGCAATTTTGCCGACAGAATAAAGCAGGGGAAACATCTGTGCGGGAGGCAATATGTGAACGAACCCGACATTAATGTTTTAATCAGGTCGTTATGGAGCGTATTTTCAGTCGATTAACAGTTCAAATAATTCTCCGGAATCCAAATAGGACATAGGTTCGTAATTTTTGGACATGGGTGAATTTGTAGTTAGATTTGCCATTGGGACGCTCCTCGGATAGTCCCGGCACGGCAAAACAAAAACTACTATGACAGACAGAAAATGGAGTTGTACGAGCGATATTTCGCCCGTAAACTGGACGATTATTTGGCGCGTAATCCTGCGGAGAATCCGGGTATTGCGCAAACACGCATTTCAGCAGCTTCGGCGGTTTATCTTGCGGACAGACAGGTTGCGCAACACCCGGCCGTCGCATTGGATAGGGCGCTGGGAATCCTCTATATCGACTTCTCCGGAGATACTGAAATCCTTTAACTTTTCGTAAACCAAACTCGAAAGGATGAAACCAGAACAGAACTATTTTTTGTTAGGGGAGTGAGAACCCTATACGGGTGCGACGCGCGGGTGTCCGAAAACCTCCGGTAATACGGCGCACTTCGGGCAACCGTAGCGCAGAAGTGGATTATTATACCACGTTGCTTATAGAACATTTGCAGGAATATTTTCCCGGTGAAATGTTGTTGCTGAAAGATTTGCGGGCACGGGCGCGTATAGCCTATAAAGAAAGCGTTCGGACGAATGTGCCGATTGCGGATGCTCTTGCTAATGCCTTGCGTTACTTGTTTTCGGGTTCGAAACATCGGGCTTCGAACGTTTAAAATCGGAAATCTGGATGCAGGGCTATTATTCGCAGGCGAAAGGCCGACATATCGAGCTGCCGGAAGTCGCCCTGCAAATCTTTGCGGGCGAATTGTCGCTGCAATGCCGCGAATTTTTGGCGAAGTACCCGACCACAAAGGACCGGGAAACCCTGATCGCCCGCTATGGCATCCGGGAGATCGTCGGCGAATACCTGAAACGCAGGTGGGGCATATAGTTCCGGCCCGCGTATGAAGGCGGCAGCCGCACCGAATCCGGTGCGGCTGCCGTCGTTGGGTCATTTGGTCGGGGGCAGTATTTTCTTCAACCGCTGCGGCCGGGTCGCAATTTCCGCAACGTTCACCATCTGCTCCAGCGTATAAACTTTTCCGCCCTGCCAGAACGTGCATTTGGGCGCGACTTTGGATAGTGTCTTTTCAAAAGTCTTGTAGTCGATTTTCAGGAAGTCGCACACGTCCTGCGGCATCATCATAAACTCCAGTTTCTTTTTGCAGCAAATAGCCCCTAAAAGCGTAAGCATATACCGCATCCGGCATTGCAGATTCATCAGCTCGATCAGTTTTTTACGGGTGATAACGATTAAATCGTCATTGGCTTGTTTTGTCATATATTCAGGTTGCATAATTTATCCTTTTGATTGAAATGTTCCGCCAGAAATTTCTGCACTACGGATCGCCGGAAAAACACGCGCCTTTGAATGATTACGGCTTCCAAAATTTTCCTGTTTCCGGTAGTACTGCAAACTCTTTGGCCGGAGATCGAGAATTTCCGCAAGCTGGCGGTTTGGAATCAGCGGATCGTCCGCATTATGATCGCCGCCTTGTTTCAGCAAATTCATTTCGCGGCGGGTTTCCTGTATCAAATTCAGAATAAGATCGAGTTGGCGAAACATGCGCTGTACATCTGCATCTTTCATAAACTACTAATGTTTAAAGGTTTGCCCGTTTTTATGCTGTGTATATTGCCGAACCTCCGGCCGGGGCATGAGCCTGCGAAATTCTGTTGCCGTATGCCCCAGACGGAAGTAGTCGGATATATCTTTTTCCTGTTTGGTTCCTGCAAGCGGAAGTTCAATTCTACTGACGTTATATTCTGCAAGTTCCTGCTGTAATGCTATGGCCTGCTTTTTTCCCGTCGCATCCATATCATAGAGCAGTATGATGTTTTGGAAACGCTGTGACAATTCTTTTATCAGTCGGTGCGGTATGCGGACCGTTTCGCTCCCCGAAACAGATTGCCGGGAATCCGTGGGCGGCCAATGACAACACGTCCTTTTCCCCGCCTGTAATAAACAGCGTGTCACCCGTGGCGGGTAGTTGCTCCTGCCCGAAGCAATAATAATCTTTAAAACTGCCGCCGAATAGGAATCGGGACTGCGATTGGGGGCGGTAAACCTTTATTCCATTCTGGCGTACATACCCGAACATGGGTTCGGACGGGGATGACCGAAGCGTATAGGGATGACCGGAATTGCTGACCCCGCAATATTCTGCCAGCGAAACAACACCATACCGATTAAGTGTTTCAGCGTTGATGCCGTATTGTTTCCACCATGCCTGTTCTGCGTCTGAAAAAGTCTGTACGCGGAACTTATAGGGAGTGGGTGTTTTCCGTGCGGGTTCAGGTACAAATGACCGGGGCCGTATTATGGGCTTGTTTGCAGTCGCTTCGTCAGAAAGCCCCAAACATAGATCGCGGTTGATAATGCGCAGGATTTCTACAAAATCATCTGCTTTCCGACACGACAGATTGTGTAACGTCGCCACCAGATCGAAACAATCGCCTGCATAATCTTCATTCCCGAAATCCCGATACTTGTATACCCGCTCCGGCGGTCGAAATACAAGCTGCATGAAGCGTGTGTATCTTGGTAAAAGGGATTGCGGAACTTTCTGCCAACACGCAGTCCCCTGCCGAGGTAGTGGCGAAAAATATCCAATCCGCCATGGGTCGCATTAATTATATCGTTTCTATTTAACACAATTTAAAGCATATTTTTGTTTAAACTGCATAATCCGTTCATAAGTGCATGGAATAGTTTTGTCGTCAAGCAATTTACAAATGTCTTTCACCTTATATCTACACCGCCGTCGCACGTATGTATAGGACAATTCACCCTCAGCCCTCAACCGTTGAAGTGTTCGTACGCTGATATTCAACATATCAGAAACCTCCTGTGAATCGACCCAAATTTCGCTATCCGAAAACGCATACAGCAATGGACGGCTATTGCTAACATGCTCGTAAATTGCATCGAGTTTACTGGCGATCTCCTTAAACGCTTTCGATTCTATCGTTATAACTTCCATAGGCATATTAATTTGTTGTTCGCAAAGATGGCACTATTGAAAAAAAAATGTTGGAGTCAATATTGACTCCAACACGATTATCACACGATTCCCTACCCTATTTATCCATTTCATCCATTTTATCCGTCAGCGAATCATAGATTTGTTTCAGGTATTTTGCCCGCTCTCCTTTACGGTTGCGAATCGACAAAAAGATATTGGCATGGTTCGATAAATCAACACGGAATAAAATGCCAATGCCACGCATTAATTCTTTAAGTTGTGCTTTTCCTCTGTCTACCGACCCTTTTTCAAAAACACCCCGAACCAATTCTACCAAGTCGCTTTTCTGATCGGTCCAATGAAATACAGGTAAAATTTCATCTGCGGCCTGCATTACTGGCAAATTATTATTGAACATGAACACGCACATTTCAATCTCAATATCGAGTAACGCAATCAATAAATCGGTCTGCATTTGTGATTTAGCAGGCACAGTTTTTTTTGTATACTTTACATATACCTTAATTTGTTTTAGCCCCCGCAACCTATCAATAGGATTAGAGGTGATTTCATTTAGCTCGCAGATCAGTTTACTGAAACCCTCTGCTAAGACTTCTGGATTTTCTTCAAATTCTTTACTTTGAAGATACTGCAAAACTTGTTTCAACATTTTGCAGTTCAATGACGCAACATTCATAAGCTATGGATTAAGGAGTTATGTGTGTCAGAACTTTCACGCATACATAACAGCTATCCCATAATAATCATAGTCCCTATCTTAATTTCAATTTACAAAAATTTCAACCCAAAAACAAATAATTAAGATGACTTTACAGCATAATGAGTAAACAGCCCGTTTGAGGGTGCAGGGTACACATTAGGCTCCACATAGGGAACTACACATCCAACTGCATATAACAATGTAATCAAATGACATTCAGAGTTATATGCCGCAAAGAAATTATTTATAAAAATTCCACCTCTCCATTGTGCCTTTTATTCTTTCAAGGCAAACGCAAAAAGGCAGTCGGATTGGGTGTTTCCGTTGCGCTTAAACATTGGGACGCAGAAGCACAAAAGGTAACAGACGACTGCCCCGACAGGGACAATATTCAGTTTCAGATAACAGCCAAAGTAAAAGAGTACGAGAAGAAAATCCGACGTTTAGAGATTATGGATATTCCCGTAACCTTTGAAAATCTCTTTGAACAGAACAGCAAACGACTGAATTGTTCCATAGGCGAATATCTAAAACAAACAATAGAAAGACTTGAAACGCTCGGCAAATACGGCTCGGCATCCAAACACCGTTCCCTACTCTCCCGCCTGTCTGAATTTAGGTCGCTGAACACTCGGTTCGATGAAATAGATTTAGCGTTCCTGCGTGATTTTGAACTGTTCCTGCGTAAAGAGGGCAATGTAAACAATAGTATAGCCACCCAATACGCCATTTTGCAATGTTTGTGTATTCGTTGTCATGGAGGCCTGTGTCCCCTTTTTCGCACCCATCAGAATCAACGCAAAAGCAGCCTGACCATATGGTCAGGCTGCTTTTGGACTTCAACGTCGTCGTATTAGAAAATCCGCAGCAACGCACCGGAAAGCGCGGAGCGCACTTCGGGAGCGTTCCGCACCTCTTCGGGAATGGCAGTTCTCGTATAGACGCTCTCCTCGGCCTTATCGGTCTGGCTGATCATCGTCAGCGTTTTTCCGTCTCCGCTCAACTCAAAGGCGTAGCTGGCGCCCCAAGGCTCACCGTCGCGGTAACGGCCCGAAAGCTGCGCACCGTTGACCGCAAAATCGCCGGAATAGCACACAAAGGTCGGAGTTTCCACCTTCTGGAAGATGTTGAACGTCCCGTCGGACAGAAACTCGACGTAGACATCGAAATCCGCATATGCCTCGTTGCTCCACTTCGTCTGGTGCCACTCGCCCACAACACCCGAATCAATGTTTTTCGAGCCGTCGTCATCCTTCGAACAACCGGCTGAAAACAGGAACAAAACAGCCGCAAACAGGGAATAAATATATTTTTTCATTGTATTTTAACTCTATCGTTTATAACCAGCCTCCGTTTTCAGCACCCGTTTCGCGGGCAATGACGGCAAACGTCTTGGTAATTTCGATGCCGCCCATAACCGATCCTGTTCCGGGCCTGTTGCCGCCGCCCACCGCCTTCACGGTGATGTGCGCAACTCCCGGCTTCGTACATTTGATCATCAACTGACCGTTGTACATCTTCGGTTCCACGGCCATGCCGAGTTTCTGCATATCTTCCGCCGAGACTTCGACACCCATATAGGTCAGATCCTTGGCCGAACCTCCGAAATGTTTCGTAAGGGTGACAAGCTCCAGTTTGCCGGTCTTGACTTTCAGACAGGGCGTTCCTTCGATCTGCATCAGCAACTGGTAGGCATCGGTCAAACCCGTACCCATTTTGCCGCGGTATTTTTCGAGATTGATCGTCCCGCCGGAGGTTTTGGACCCTTCAAACCGCGAGTCGATGTCGTTCACCGAGGTGAGCAGCATCGAAACAAACTCCTCGCGCGTGAAGTGTTTGCCCTTGGCCAGCGCATAGGAAAGCCCCAGAGCGGCCTCTCTCGAAACATGCGATCCGAGCCTGCGATTTTGCTTCCGGGGGAGCGAAGGGCGGAAGGAAGATCGTAAGCCCGACAGTTGCGCCCGAACATCGCAATAAAAAGTAACTTTTTCGACGTTAAAAAGCTCCGATTGTAACAAACGAAAAGAAAAAACGGGAAAAAGCGGCATGATTGTCGCGAATTTGTATTACTTTTGAATAAAGTATATAATCCGAACCAAATACGATGAAAAACCGCTGGATCGTTGCGGCCTGCGCCGCCGTTTGCTGGACGGCCTCCGCGCAGACGACTGCGCCCTATGCCCCGGCGCCTGAAAACCTGCAAGCCCGGACGGCGTTTCAGGACGCCAAATTCGGCATTTTCCTCCACTGGGGACTTTACTCCATGCTCGGCTCGGGCGAATGGACGATGACCAACCGGGAATATCAACTACCAGGAGTACGCCAAGCTGGCCAATGCGTTTTATCCACATGATTTCGATGCCGCGGAGTGGGTCTCGGCCATCAAATCCTCGGGTGGCAGGGTACGTCTGCTTCACGACGCGCCACCACGACGGCTTCTCGATGTGGGACACCGCGCAGACGGATTACGACATCGTGGACGCCACGCCGTATAAACAGGATATTGTAAAGGCGCTCTCCGACGAGTGCGCCCGCCAGGACATCCGGCTGCACCTCTATTATTCGCTGATCGACTGGTACCGCGACGACTGCCCGCGCGGCAGGACCGGACTGGGAACGGGCCGCCCCGGCACGGCGATCAGCTACGAGCGTTACTACGACTTTATGAAACGCCAGCTCACGGAGCTGCTGACGGGCTACGGCCCGGTCGGCGCCATCTGGTTCGACGGGGTGTGGGACCAGGACCGGAACCCGGATTTCGACTGGAAACTCCGCGGGCTGTACGACCATATACATGCCATCCGGCCGGCCTGTCTGGTGGGTAACAACCACCACCTCGTCCCGTTCGAAGGCGAGGACATCCAGATTTTCGAGCGCGACCTTCCGGGCGAGAACACCGCCGGGCTTTCGGGGCAGGAGATCGGCCGCCTGCCGCTTGAAACGTGCCAGACGATGAACGGCATGTGGGGCTACAAGATCACCGACCTCGATTACAAATCGACGAAGACGCTGATCCACTACCTCGTGCGGGCTGCGGGCCGCAACGGGAACCTGCTGCTCAACATCGGTCCCCAACCCGACGGGAAACTGCCTGCGACGGCCGTCGAACGGCTGCGGGAGATGGGCGAATGGCTCGCCCGGTACGGCGAAAGCATCTACGGAACCCGCGGCGGCGACATCCCGCCCCACGACTGGGGCGTAACGACGCGCAAGGGCGACAAGCTCTATGTGCATGTGCTCGATTTGCAGGACGATGCGCTGTACCTGCCGCTTGCGGAAAAAGTCGGGGAAGCCCGGTGCCTGAACAACGGCGAGCGGGTGAAGTTCGACACGCTCCGGGGAAAAGGGATCGTCCTGAATCTGGAGCATGTTCCCGAGGATACCGACCGAATCATAGAACTCACTTTACGATGAAAAAAACGACACAGCTATTCGCCGGCCTGCTTATGCTCACGGGCGTGTTGTCGGCGTGCTCCCCGGCCGGCAACGAGGGTTTCATGCGGCGCGTGGAGACCGATTTCCGTCACAAACAGGAACTGCTTTCCCGGGGCGATCTGTTCGGGATATTCGACGAACCGATGACGCGGCAGGAGCGCGAGGCCATGATGTTCCTTTATGCCTATATGCCCGTGGGGGACATGACCGACTACCCGGGCGATTTTTATCTGGAAAACGTGCGCAGCGCGCTGGCCACCCGCCGGGAAATGCCGTGGGGAGACATCGTTTCCGACGAACTGTTCCGGCATTTCGTGCTGCCCGTGCGGGTGAACAACGAGAACCTCGACGATTCGCGCCGGGTGTTCCACGACCAGCTGGCGCCGCGCGTCGAAGGGTTGCCGATGTACGACGCCATCCTCGAAGTGAACCACTGGTGTCACGAAAAGGCCAACTACCAGCCGTCGGATGCGCGGACCAGTTCGCCGCTGGCCACCGTGCGCACGGCCCACGGCCGCTGCGGCGAGGAGTCGACGCTGCTCGTCGCTGCGCTGCGCTCGGTGGGCATCCCGGCCCGGCAGGTCTACACGCCCCGCTGGGCGCACACCGACGACAACCACGCCTGGGTCGAGGCCTGGGCCGACGGACGGTGGCATTTCCTCGGGGCCTGCGAGCCGGAACCGGTGCTCGACCTGGGGTGGTTCAACGCCCCGGCCAGCCGCGGGATGCTGATGCACACCAAGGTCTTCGGTTATTACGACGGCCCGGAGGAGGTGATGAAAACCACGGCCAACTACACCGAAATCAACGTGATTTCGAACTATGCCGCATGCGCTCCGCTCACCGTGACGGTCACCGACACGGCGGGCAGCCCCGTGGAGGGTGCGACCGTGGAGTTCAAACTTTACAATTACGCCGAGTTCTTCACCGTGTCGCGCAAAACGACCGACGGCCGGGGACAGGCGTCGCTGTCGGCAGGACTGGGCGACATGCTCGTCACGGCCGTCCGCGACGGGCGGTTCGGCATCCGGAAGGTCTCTTTCGGGCGGGAGCCGCAGGCGACGGTGGCGCTGGATCATGCGATCGGCGACGAATTCTCCTTTCCCGTCGACATCGTTCCCCCGGCCGAGAGCGCGAATTTGCCGGAGGTGACGGCCGCCCAGCGCGCGGAAAACGACCGCCGCTTCAACCGCGAAGACTCCATCCGCAACGCCTATATCGCCACGTTCCCCGCACAACCGGCCGTCGATTCGTTCGCCCGCGCCATCGGAGTGAAGCCCGGCCAGATCGCCCGGTTCATAACCGCATCGCGAGGCAATCACGGCGAGATCATGGATTTCCTGCGCGAAGCGAGCCGGAAAGGATGCACCGGGCGGGCGCTGCAACTGCTCGCCACGCTGTCGGAAAAGGACCTGCGCGACACGCCGTCGGCGGTGCTCGCAGACCATCTTTATAATACGGACAAGGATGCCGACGCCGCGACCGTGCTGGCTCCGCGTGCGGCCAACGAGATGCTCACCGCCTACCGGTCGTTTCTCCGGCGTGAAATCCCGGCGGCCGATGCCGCGGCATTCCGCAACGATCCGCAGCTGCTCGCAGCGTGGTGCCGCGACAGCCTGACGCTGCGGCCCGAACTCTCTGCACCGTTTTCACAACCGTCTCTGCGGAGGGCGTATGGCGCAGCCGCGTAGCCGACAAACCCTCGCGCAAGATCTTTTTCGTTGCCGCAGCCCGTTCGCTCGGCATTCCGGCGTGGATCGACCCCGTGACCGGGAACCTCTTCTACCGCCACGCCGGAAAGGATGTGCCCGTCGATTTCGAGTCGGCGAACGACCGGCAGATGGAAACCGGCCGGCTGAAACTGCGCTACGAGCCGATTCCGCGTCTCGACGATCCGGAATATTTCAGACACTTCACGCTCTCGCGCTTCGACGGGCAGTCGTTCGCGCTGCTGAACTACCCCGATTTCGAGCCATGGAGCGCGCGCTTCGACACACCCACCGACCTGGAAACCGGCTACTACATGCTCGCAACGGGCAGCCGCCTGGCCGACGGCAGCGTGCTGGCAAACGTGTCGTTCCTCAACATCGGGCCGAACCGGACGACCGAAACCGATCTACCGATGCGCGACAACTCGGAAGCGGTCCGCGTGATCGGCAGTTTCAACTCCGAATCGAAATTCATCGACGCCCGGACCGGCCGGGAGACCTCGGTGCTGCTCACCGCGGGACGCGGCTATTTCGTGGTCGGACTGGTCGGCGTCGGGCAGGAACCCACCGATCATGCGCTGAAGGACATCGCCGCCAAGGCCGCCGAACTGGAGCAATGGGGCCGTTCGATCATCCTGCTCTTCCCCGATGAGGGGGCGTACCGGAAATACATGGCGTCGCCCGCCGCACCGCTGCCGGCGACCGTCACGTTCGGCATCGACCGCGACGGCTCCGTCCGCAGACAGATCCTCGACGCGATGCATCTGCCGGGGAACGTTCCGCTTCCGGTGTTTATCGTCGGCGACACGTTCAACCGCGTCGTGTTCGAATCGCACGGTTACACGATCGGCCTGGGCGACCGTTTCCTGCACACCATACACCAATTATAACCGGATTATGACGACTGAACTCTGCACCTATACCCGCAATGCATGCGACATCGCCCGGCGGACGGGCGTTGAGCGCATCGAACTCTGCGCCGCTCCCCTCGAAGGCGGCACGACCCCTTCCGCCGGACTGATCCGCTATGCCCGGAGCCTGCCGGACCTGCGGCTGAGCGTGATGATACGCCCCCGGGGCGGAGATTTTCTCTACACCGACGACGAGGTGGCGCTGATGGCCGAAGAGATCCGCCTCGCCCGCGAATACGGAGCCGACGGGGTGGTTTTCGGACTGCTGACACCGGCCGGAGAGGTGGACGAGACGCGCACGGCGCAGCTCGTGCGCGAGGCCGAGGGGATGGAGGTGACGTTTCACCGGGCGTTCGACATGACGCGCGATTCCCGGCAGGCGCTCGAAGCGGTCATCCGCACCGGATGCCGCCGGGTGCTCACCTCCGGAGGCCGCAACACGGCGCAGGAGGCATCGGAACGCTACGTGCGCTGGCGGCGCAGGCTACCGGACGCATCGAGGTCATGGCGGGAAGCGGCGTCGGTCCGTCGAACGCCCGACTGCTGGCCGCCACAGGGGTCGACGCCCTGCATTTCAGCGCCCGCCGGGAACGCGAAAGCGGCATGCGCTTCCGCAATCCGCAGGTCTCGATGGGCGGGTGCGCCGGCGTTCCCGAATACACCCTGACCGATGCCGACGAGAGCGTCGTGCGGCAGATCCTTGCCGAGCTCGGCTGACGCAGGAGATTCGGGCATCGGAGGCCGCGGCACCCCGGCAGAAAAAGAATAACAGCACGGCGGGAACGACTCCGAGGAGGTCTCCGGCGCGTTTATCCGTCCTGGAAACCAGCGCCCCGTTCACCCACAACAAGGAATCTGCGCTGTTCAGCGGGCCGCCCCGAGGGGAGGGGCAGCGGGCGGCGTAAAATCCGACTTACCCGATAATCAGATCTTCCACACGGACTTTAGGGACATAGTGTATGCCGTCCTTGCGGAAATAACGGTGATCGTCGTTTTCGGAAATCTCCACCAATTCGATTTTCTCGATGCCTTTGCCGATGGCCAGGATCAGCAGCGGCTCGGACTCCAGATGGAATTTCTGCCGGATCCGCTCTTTGTCAAACGCGCCGATACAGATGCCGTTCAGTCCGATTTCAGCCGCCTGGAGCAGCATGCTCTGAACCGAAATACCCAAATCAATATCGACATAACGATCTTCCGGAACCGTCGAGCAGACGATGATGAAAGCGTTCGGCCCGGTTCCCGGAAGCGGTAAATGAAGCTCGGGCAAGGCCCCTCCGAGGCGGATTTCGGCCAAGACCCCGGGCGCTTCGTCCGCCAGGACGGGCCGGAATCGCAGGACCTGCTGATTCCGCGCCGAGGGGATGCGGGTATTGACCCCGATAATGCGGCGAAGCTGGTCTTCGCGCACGATGAAGCGGGGATCGTAGCCGCGATGGCTGCGGTTTTTCAGCAACAGCCGGCTCAATGTTACCAGCGGCCGGCGACTGGCCTGGCCAGATGCCGAACGGGCCAGGTACTCTTCCATTTTTCGGCCTAAATAATCATCTGCCATTTTTCATCGGATATATAAACGAGGACAAAGATACGCAATCCGTTCGCATTCCCTCAATCCGGAAGAGATTTTCAACCGCCAATACGCGCCGGCAGCCAACCGGGCCTCAACCTGCCGGTATGAAACGCCGGATTCGACCGGCAAAAAAGAAATAATTTGCATTATCTTTGCGTCCGTCCGACAAACGCCCGATGTCCCAACGCAAGATTATCCATATCGACATGGATGCCTTTTACGCATCCGTAGAGCAGCGCGACCGCCCGAATACCGGGGCCGTCCGATCGCCGTCGGATATGACGGACCGCGCGGGGTCGTCGCCACGGCAAGCTACGAAGCCCGCCCCTATGGGGTTCATTCGGCCCTCTCGTCCGTGCTGGCGAAGCGGCTGTGTCCGGAACTGATCTTCGTTCCGGCACGGTTCGATGTCTACAAAGCCGTTTCCCGACAGATCCGCGCCATCTTCGGCGAATACACCGAACTCGTGGAGCCTCTCTCGCTCGACGAAGCGTTTCTCGACGTGAGCCACGTCCGTTCGGCGACGCTGGTCGCCCGCGAAATCAAAGCCCGCATCCTCGCCGAAACCGGACTGACGGCCTCGGCCGGAATCTCGGTCAACAAGATGCTGGCAAAGATCGCCTCCGACTATCGGAAACCCGACGGACTGTTCACGATCCCGCCGGGGCGGATCGAGGAGTTCGTAGCCGGACTGCCCGTCGAACGCTTTTTCGGCATCGGCGAAGTGACGGCCGAAAAGATGCACCGCCTCGGCATCCGTACGGGAGCCGACCTGCGGCTCTGGAACGAAGCGGCACTCGTGCAGCAGTTCGGGAAGGCCGGACACAGCTATTACGGCTATGCCCGGGGCATCGACGAACGGGAGGTCACGCCGAACCGGGTCCGCAAGTCGCTCGGAGCCGAAACGACCTTTGCCGAAGACACGGACGACCGGGAACGGCTGCGGCTCGAACTGTCGGCCGTGCGCGAGGAGGTCTGGAACCGGGTGATGCGGCATGAATTTCGGGGCAAGACCGTCGTCCTGAAGCTCAAGTTCGACAACTTCCGGCAGATAACCCGCTCGAAAACCCTATTCACGCCCGTCGATTCGGCAGAGACCCTCCGGCGCGTGTCGGAAGAACTGCTGGCCGCGGCGGATTTCCACGGGCGTAAAATCCGGCTGATCGGCCTTACGGTCGGCAACTCGCCGGAGGCCTGCCCGGAGTGCGTGCAGCTGCGGTTCGACTTCGGGAACCCGGAAACGTAAAGGCGCCCGCCATCACCGGAAACGGTATGGCCTTTGCAAGGCTCCCGTCCAAAAAGGGAGCCATGAAACATACCGATAGAACAGGGGCGGAACAAACCGCCGCCCGGCAGCCGGAACCGACGCAGGAAATCACCGTAACGCAAGTCACCCCCGACGACATTCTCAACGACGGAGGTCCGATCACACCTGCAACCGGGGACGGGACGCCCACAGAACGGCAGCTGGAACAGGACGTGGTGACGGTCAACCCGTCGGTCGACAGCATGGAAAGCCGGGGATAACCCGGCAACATGCAGGCTTACCCCGCAGCATTCGCTGGCTGCCCCTCATGCAGCCGACAAGAAGACGCCCGGCCGCTCCTGCGAGCGGCCGGGCGCATGGCACAACCGGAGAGGGGCTATTCGACCGGCCGGAAGGGGGCATCCGCATCGCCGGTCCACCGATAGAGGCGAACGGTGCTGCTCTGCTGTTTGGTCTCCTTCGAACGGGCGTTCTGCGAAATATAGAAATAGCCGCCGCCGAGCGGACACAGTCCCGTCGTTCCCCATTTGAAATCCCACCCGTAGATGCCGCCGGCCGATTTCCCGGCGGGAACCAGCGAGAGCACCTCACCCTCGGCGGGCGTATCGAATCCCTGCAAAAGCTCCCTGCGAGCCGGTTTGCCGCCGTCGATCACAAAGAGCGAATAATTGGGGTACTGGGATTTTTTACCTTTGTAAACCGCGGCATAGCAGTTTCCCGACGCGGGATCATAGGCCAGGTTCTGAATTCCCCACGAGGTATTGCCCGTGCGGACGAAATACTTGTGATCGGGCGCCGCAGGGCCGCTTTTATGCAGACTTCCCTGCGAGAGCGGCTGCTCGAAACGCTTCCAGTCCTTCGTGTCGTAGGCGAGCAGCACCTGGTAATCGTTGTCCGTGCGCAGGGTGTCGCCGTAAACGCCGTAGGCCACATAGAGATAATCGCCGCCCTCCTTCGCTCCGAACCGGGGCGCGAAGGTCACGCCGTCGATGCCCGAACAGCCGAACCGGTGCTCGACCGTCCGTCCGCCGTTCTCCGCCGTTGCGAAATAGTCGTCGACGGCCTCCTTGATATAGACCGTGGTCATCACACGATCCTTTTCAGCATCCATGTCCGGACGCGTGATGCGGTCCACGTCGAAAATGGCGACGTAGAATCCTGTCCGGTCCTTTTCGTCTTCAGGCGCCACCTGCCCGGCGTCGAGCGTCCGGCGGATGCCCTTGCCGATCGCATCGTCCTTGTATTCCAGCGAGCCGTAAACGCGGCCGTCGGCAGGATTCATCGTCAGGCAGCCCAGATGGCCCGTCATGCCGTCCACGCTGCCTATCAGATTGCCTTCGAAGTCCATCTTCAGCAGTTTGGTCGTGAAGGAGAAATAGATGTAGCCGCGTTCGAGATCGACGGCAATGCCCTGCACGTGGAACGGACCTTGTTCGCCCGAGCGGATTTCGCGCGGCAGGTTACGCAGATCGGGACCGTTTTTCGTCCGGTTGGCGCCCGACGGGCAGGCCGTCAGCAGCAGCGGAACGATCAGTAAAGGGAGCAGACGTTTGAGGTTCATCGGAAGTTTTTTTTACGTTAGTATCGGATTTATTTGCTTTTTCCGCAACAAATATAAACAAAAGCAACCAAAAACACAACCGAAAACACAACAAAAGAAAGAATCCTCCGCCCGATCGGGCGGAGGATTTTCACATTCAGACGTTCGCCACGAACTCTTCGAAGGCGGCAAGATCGGCCGCCAGCGGTTCGGAGCATTGCGGCCGCCGCGTCAGCCGTTCGAGCCGCTCCGGAAGCGGCACCCGCGATCCGGTCACCGATTCGATGACCTCTCCGAACTTGGCGGGATGCGCCGTGGAGAGGTAAAACCCGGCTTGTCCACGGCCGCCGAGGCCGCATAGCCGACGGCGCTGTGCGGATCGGAGAAATAGCCGTGGCGCTCATACAGCTCGTCGATCGTGCGGCGGATCGAGGCATCGTCGCAGCGGAATCCCTCCAGTTCGGCGCGCAGCATCTCCGGATCGCCGTCGCAGAGCCACAGCATCCGTTCGAAATTGCTCGGTGCGCCGACATCCATCGCATTGGCCGGAGTCCGCACCGACGGCCTCGGGCGGTAGACGCCCGTGCGGATGAACTCGGGCACGACATCGTTGACGTTCGAGGCGGCGACGAAGCCCCCGAGGGGCAGTCCCATGCGCCGGGCCAGCATTCCGGCGGCGAGGTTTCCGTAATTGCCGCTCGGCACGACGACGACGGGACGGTCGCCGCCCGTGGCCTGCCGCCACTGGCAATAACCGTAGAAATAGTAGAACGCCTGCGGAATCCAGCGCAGCAGGTTGATCGAATTGGCCGACGTCACCCGTCGCCGCTTGCGGAACGGGGCGTCGGCGAACAGCTCCTTCACAAGCCGCTGGCAATCGTCGAACGTTCCGGCGACGCGCAGCGGATGGATGTTGCCGCCCAGGGCGGTCATCTGGCACTCCTGCAGGCGGCTGATCTTCCCTTCGGGATAGAGCACCACGACCTCGACGCCCGGCACATTGTGAAACCCGTGCGCCACGGCGCTGCCCGTATCGCCCGAGGTGGCCGTGAGAATCACCAGTTTTTCATCGGCGGCGCCCAGCAGGCCTGTCATCCGGCCCATGAACCCGGCGCCGAAATCCTTGAAGGCGCAGGTCGGACCGTGGAACAGTTCCAGCGTATAGCGTCCCCGGCCGACCACGCGCAGGGGCACGGGGAAGTCGTAAAGGCCGTCCAGTTCACGCTGCACGGCCTGCGAATCGAAATCGCCGCCGAAGAACAACCCCGTCAGATAACCCGCCAACGCGGCATAGGATTCGCCGGCCAGACGCTCCGCAAGGGCCATGTCGGCCTGCGGAATCCGTTCGGGGACGAACAGCCCCCCGTCGGGGGCCAGCCCCATCATCGCGGCCTCGCGCAGCGAACAGCCGTGCGCCCGTTCCCGATCTCTCGTACTGTAATAATTCATCGTCCTTCGCTTTTGTTATTCGACAACCCGCGCCCCGGCATTCGACACGCGGCCCGCATAGCTATTACAACCGATTCCCAACCCTTCGAAATGCCGCTTCATCTCCCCGGAGATCCGCACGGCAGCCTCGTAATTGGAGGCCAGCGCGAAAACCGAGGGGCCCGATCCGGCGATGTTCATGGCCAGCGCGCCTCCGGCTAGCACCTGCTCCTTCAGCGCGTCGTACCCGGGGATGAATCCCTTGCGGTACGGCTCCGCCACGACGTCGTGCATCGAACGGCCGATCAGCGCCACGTCGCGCAGCGCGAACCCGGCGACCAGTCCGCCGACGTTGCCCCACTGCGCAACGGCATCCGACAGAGGAATCCGCTTCGGAAGCGCCTCGCGCGCCTCCCGGGTGCTGACCACGATGCCGGGATGCGCCACGGCGTAGAAAAAGTTGTCGGGCACGGGCAGCCGCACGATGTCGAACGGCCGGTAGCCGCGGACCAGCACCACGCCGCCCAACAGCGCGGGGCCTACATTGTCGGCATGGGGCGTGCCGCCCAGCAACGCCTCGCCCATCATGGCGAACTCCACCAGCTGCTTGCCCGAGAACGGGCGGCCCAGCAGTTCGTTGACCCCGTAGACGGCGGCGGCCGACGAGGCGGCGCTCGACCCGATGCCGCTGCCGGGAGCGATCTTTTCGAGGATCTCCACCTCGATCCGCACCGGACGGCCGTAAGCTTCGAGCAAGGCCCGTACGGCGGGCGTGATGACGTTTTCTTCGACATTTCCGGGGAGTTCCACCCCGCTGCGGTTACGGATTTCGAATCCTTCGGCATTTTCCGCAACGCCCACTTCCAGCACGTCGCCCACGCCGTCGAGCGTAAGGCCCATCACATCGAAACCGCACCCCAGATTCGCGACCGTTCCCGGCGCGAAAACCTTAATATGTTTCATACCATTTTTTTTGATGAATTGAACTACCTTTGCCTGATTTTCTGTTTCCGCTCCGGCAGCCTTGGCCGGGATGTGCACACGCAGGTATGCGGACGGAATATTGACTACTGAACCCCCACGGGGGTCGTGGCAGTCGTCGTGGCAGTTGTGGCGGTCGTGAAGAGAGCGGTATAAACACAGCCTACGGGATTGCCGATAAATCCGCAACCTCGCCCTGTCGTCGTGTTATGCCGTTTGGTAACCATCGTCGGCAAATATAAAACAAATATTTTAATAATCCAAATCCATGTAACAATTTGTAAGTGGCCCGCCGTTGCGCAGACGGCCTTTTATTTATATAGGAGCAGCGCAAAAAGGCCGCAACAGAGATTTCGAAAATAAAAATGAAAGCCTTTCGGCCCACACCCGCCGGACCGCGGGAAGAAAACGCCCGGGAACCGCATCCGGAGGCCAAAATACCGGTTTCAAATTGTAAGCAAACACGAGCCGTCACGCACAGTTGCGAACTTCAGGAAAGAATATGCTTCCGGACTGTTACAATATTAAATTTTTTTAGGAAATTATTTGTTCAACTGATTCAATATTCATATCTTTGCCATAGTCAGACAGAAAGCATCCGGCATAACGGGGAGACCCGGCCTGCACGCGGATGCACTGTCGCAGAAAACGAACAAACACGGAAAACCGGCTATGAACGCCCTGAATCATTCGAATATTCACGTCATTACCCTGCTGCTCGTCGTCCTTCGGAGATAACGGGAGAAAGGTGGCGTGCATAGTTGATTGAAAATAAAGCCTTTCTCCCACCGGGGAAAGGTTTTTTTGTTGCAGGACCGGACCCGGCAGGAGACTGAAACGAAAACGGAAAGATGAAACACACACTCAAAAGCGCCGTCACCACGACGGGCCGCCGGATGGCGGGAGCCAGAAGCCTCTGGCGCGCCAACGGCATGCGCGAGGAACAGTTCGGCCGGCCGGTCATCGGCATCGCCAATTCGTTCACCCAACTCGTGCCGGGGCACGTACACCTGCACGAAATCGGACAATATGTCAAACAGCGCATCGAAGCCCTCGGGTGCTTCGCCGCGGAGTTCAACACCATCGCCGTCGACGACGGCATCGCCATGGGCCACGACGGCATGCTCTACTCGCTGCCTTCGCGCGAGATCATCGCCGACAGCGTCGAGTACATGGCCTCCGCCCACAAGATCGACGCGCTGGTCTGCATTTCGAACTGCGACAAGATCACCCCCGGCATGCTGATGGCCGCCATGCGGCTCAACATCCCGACGGTCTTCGTCTCGGGCGGGCCGATGGAGGCCGGAAAATTTCAGGGCCGCAGCGTCGACCTGATCGACGCCATGGTGATGGGGGCCGACGAGACGTGCAGCGACGCGCAGATCGCCGAGATCGAGCGCTGCGCCTGCCCCGGCTGCGGATCGTGCTCGGGCATGTTCACGGCCAACTCGATGAACTGTCTGACCGAGGCGCTGGGTCTCTCGCTGCCGGGCAACGGCACGATCGTCGCCACCCACGTCAATCGCCGCCGGCTGTTCGAAGACGCTGCGGCGCTCATCGTCCGCAATGCCGAACGTTACTACTTCGAGGGCGACGAGCGGGTGCTTCCGCGTTCGATCGCCACGAAGGCCGCCTTCGAAAACGCCATGTCGTTAGACATCGCCATGGGCGGCTCGACCAACACGGTCCTGCACCTGCTGGCCGTGGCCCACGAGGCCGGCGTCGATTTCACGATGCAGGACATCGACCGCCTTTCGCGCCGGGTCCCGGTGCTCTGCAAGGTCGCCCCCAACTCGCACTACCACATCCAGGACGTCAACCGCGCCGGAGGCATCTTCGCCATTCTGGGCGAGCTTGACCGTGCCGGACTGCTCGACACCTCGGTCCTGCGCGTCGACGGGCGCACGCTGGGCGAAGCGATCCCGGCCTGCGACATTCTCAACCCGGCAGCCGCCGACGCCGCGCGACGCCGCGCGCTCAGCGCCCCGGCAGGCCATTACAGCCGCGAGCTGGGCGCACAGCACTCCTACTACGAAGAACCCGACACCGATCGCACGGCGGGCTGCATCCGCGACGTGGAGCACGCCTATTTCCGCGACGGCGGACTGGCCGTGCTGACGGGCAACATCGCCCGGCAGGGCTGCGTCGTCAAAACCGCCGGCGTGGACGAAAAACTGTTCGTCTTCCGCGGCCCGGCGCGCGTTTACGAATCGCAGGAGCAGGCCATGAACGGCATTCTCGCCGACGAGGTGCAGCCGGGCGAAGTGGTCGTCATCCGCTACGAAGGCCCCAAGGGCGGCCCGGGCATGCAGGAGATGCTCTACCCCACGTCGTACCTCAAGTCGAAACACCTCGACAAGGCCTGCGCGCTGATCACCGACGGGCGTTTCTCGGGCGGAACCTCGGGGCTTTCGATCGGCCACGTCTCGCCGGAAGCCGCCTCGGGCGGGGAGATCGCCGTCGTCCGCACGGGCGATGAGATCGAGATCGACATCCCCGGCCGCTCGATCCGCCTCGCGGTCGACGACGCGGAGATCGCCGCCCGCATGGCCGCACAGGAACGCTTCCGCCCCGCCGGCCGCGACCGCCGCGTTCCGGCGTCGCTGCGCGCCTATGCCCGGCTGGTCAGCTCGGCCGACAAAGGCGCCGTACGTATCGTCGACGATAACGAAGAATAAAAAACGGACCCGCAATGAATACCTCTCAAACACTCCGTCCCGAAGAGCGACGCGCGGCCTCCGATCCCTCGATGACGGGATCGAAGGCCCTGATCGAATCATTTCTCCAAGAGGGCGTCGAAACCGTTTTCGGCTATCCCGGAGGCGCGATCATCCCCGTCTACGACGCGCTTTACGACTACCGCGACCGCCTGCGCCACATCCTCGTACGTCACGAGCAGGGCGCCGTGCACGCCGCACAGGGCTATGCCCGCGTCAGCGGCCGCGTCGGGGTCTGTCTGGTGACCTCGGGTCCCGGCGCCACGAACACCGTGACGGGGCTGGCCGACGCGCTGATGGACTCCACGCCGCTGGTGCTCGTCACCGGACAGGTCGGCTCCGCGCTGCTGGGCACCGACGCCTTTCAGGAGACCAATTTCATCGGCATCACGCAGGCCGTCACCAAATGGAACTGCCAGGTCAAGCGCACCGAGGACATTCCCGCGGCCATCGCCAAGGCCTTCTACATCGCCCGCTCGGGCCGTCCGGGTCCCGTCGTGGTCGACATCACCAAGGACGCACAATGCGGAACAGCTCCGTTCCGCTACGAAAAAATCACCTCGATCCGCAGTTACCTCCCCGCGCCCGCACCCGACGCGGAACGCATCGCCGAAGCCGCACGGCTGATCGACCAGGCCCGCCGTCCGCTGGTCATGGTGGGTCAGGGCGTCATCCTGGGCAACGCCGAAGCCGAGCTGCGGGCGCTGCTCGACAAGAGCGGCATGCCCGCCGCCTCGACCCTGCTGGGTCTCTCGGCCCTGCCGACCGACCATCCGCAAAACGTGGGCATGCTGGGCATGCACGGCAACTACGGTCCCAACATCAAGAATCAGGAGTGCGACCTGCTCGTGGCCGTGGGCATGCGTTTCGACGACCGCGTGACGGGGAATCCCGCGCATTTCGGCGCCAACGCCAAGGTGATCCACCTGGAGATCGACCCCGCGGAGATCGGCAAGATCATCCCGGCCGACGTGGCGGTCGTGGGCGATGTGAAACGCTCCCTGCCGCTCATCACCGAGCGTATCCGCAAACGCGACCACAGCCAATGGATCGCCGGATTCCGCGCCTGCGACCAGATCGAATACGAAGCCGTCATCCGCAAGGCCGTGCATCCCGCCGAGGGGCGTATCCGCATGGGCGAGGCGGTCGCCGCCGTGGCCCGGGCCTACCGCAACGACGCGGTGCTGGTGACCGACGTGGGCCAGCAGCAGATGAACGCCGCGCGCTATTTCGGATTCCGCCGCACGCGCAGCGTGGTCACCTCGGGCGGTCTCGGCACGATGGGATTCGGACTTCCGGCGGCCATCGGGGCCAAGCTGGGCGCCCCCGACCGCGAAGTCGTCCTTTTCGCCGGCGACGGCGGCCTGCAAATGACCATTCAGGAGCTGGGCACGATCTTCCAGTCGAAGATCCCCGTGAAAATCGTCCTGCTGAACAACTCGTTCCTCGGCATGGTGCGCCAATGGCAGGAGCTGTTCTACGACCGCCGCTACTCCTTTACGGAGATGGTCAACCCCGATTTCGGGCTGATCGCCCGCGGCAACGGCCTTTCGTACCGCTGCGTCGAACGGCGCGAGGAACTCGACGAGGCCATCGCCGCCATGAAAGCCTCCGAAGGCGCCTTCCTGCTGGAGGTGCGCGTCGAGGGCGAAGAGAACATTTTCCCGATGGTCCCGGCGGGCGCCCCGGTATCGGAAATCCGGTTCGAATAAAACGAAACAGCGTATGGAACAGGAATACATCATCACCGTGTTTTCGGAGAACAAGGTGGGCCTGCTGAGCCAGATCACCACCGTCTTCACCTGCCGCGACGTGAACATCGAGAGCCTCACGACCTCGGAATCGGCGTTGCAGGGCATCCACAAATTCACCATCGTGGTCCGCACCACACCCGATCAGGTCGACAAACTCGTGCGGCAGGTCGAGAAAAAGATCGACGTGCTGAAGACCTTCGTCTACACCCCCGACGAGGTCGTGCAGCAGGAGATCGCCCTCTACAAGGTGACCCGCAGCCGGGGTGTCGAACAACTCGTCAGGGAACACAACGTCCGCATTCTGGAGATCGACGAGGACTACATCGTCGTCGAGAAGACCGGTCACAAAGCCGACACGCAGGCGTTGTTCCGCCTGCTGCAACCCTACGGCGTACAGCAGTTCGTGCGCAGCGGCACGGTGGCCATCATCAAGTCGCGGCGCGAGCTGCTGAACGAGTACCTTGAAGAAATCGACCGTTTAAGGGCCGAATCCGATGAAGAAGGGAGCAAAAGCGAAAAATAACTTTCAGAACATATAACAAACTCAAAATCACGAAAATCATGGCAAAGATCAATTTCGGCGGCGTCGAAGAGAACGTCGTAACCCGCGAGGAATTTCCTCTGGAAAAAGCGCTCGAAACACTCAAGGACGAGACCATCGCCGTCATCGGCTACGGCGTGCAAGGCCCCGGACAGTCGCTCAACCTGCGCGACAACGGATTCAGGGTCATCGTGGGCCAGCGCGAAGGCTCCGCGAGCTGGGACAAGGCCGTAGCCGACGGCTGGGTGCCGGGCCAGACGCTTTTCGGCATCGAGGAGGCCGCCGAGCGCGCCACGATCATCCAGTACCTGCTCTCCGACGCCGGGCAGATCGCCGTATGGCCTTCAATCAAAAAGCACCTCACGCCGGGCAAGGCCCTCTATTTCTCCCACGGCTTCGGCATCACCTACAAGGAGCGCACGGGCATCGTGCCCCCGGCCGACGTGGACGTGATCCTGATCGCCCCGAAAGGCTCGGGAACCTCGCTGCGGCGCATGTTCCTCCAGGGCCGCGGACTCAATTCGAGCTATGCGGTGTTCCAGGACGCCACGGGCCGCGCCTTCGAACGCGTCGTGGCGCTGGGCATCGGCGTGGGTTCGGGCTACCTGTTCGAAACCGACTTCAAGCGCGAGGTCTACTCCGACCTCACGGGCGAGCGCGGCACGCTGATGGGCGCCATCCAAGGCATCTTCGCCGCCCAGTACGACACGCTGCGCGCCAACGGCCACACCCCCTCGGAGGCCTTCAACGAAACGGTCGAGGAGCTGACCCAGTCGCTCATGCCGCTGGTCTCGGAGAACGGCATGGACTGGATGTACGCCAACTGTTCGACCACGGCCCAGCGCGGCGCGCTGGACTGGTGGAAGAAGTTCCGCGACGCCACGAAGCCCGTCTTCGAAGAGCTGTACAGGGAGGTGGCCGCCGGCAACGAGGCCCAGCGTTCGATCGACCTGAACAGCAAACCCGACTACCGCGAGAAGCTCAACGAGGAGCTGCGCGAGATGCGCGAAAGCGAGATGTGGCAGACCGGCGCCGTCGTGCGCAAGCTGCGTCCCGAAAACAACTGACACAAGGCAAGGTCCTGAAAAAGGCCGGCGGCAGCAGTCGCCGGCCTTTTTCGCGCAATTCGGTTTTGCACCCGTTCAATTTTTATGTATCTTTGCCTACCGGAACACCGGCAATCCAAACAAAACTACTCAATATGTACAGCCATGACAACCGGGTGGTCATCACCCTCGACGCCGGCGGCACGAACCTCGTTTTCGGCGCCATGCAGGCCAACAAATTCATTGTGGAGCCGATCACCCTCCCGTCGCATGCCGAGAACCTCGACAAATGCCTCGCGACGATGGTCGAAGGGTTCCAGGCCGTCATCGACCGTCTGTCCGAAAAACCCGTAGCCATCAGTTTCGCATTCCCCGGCCCGGCCGACTATCCGAACGGCATCATCGGCGGTTATCTGCCCAACTTCCCGTCGTTCCGAGAAGGCGTGGCGCTGGGTCCGTTCCTCGAAGCGAAATTCGGCATCCCGGTATACATCAACAACGACGGCGACCTGTTCGCCTACGGCGAGGCGCTGGGAGGCGCCCTGCCCGAGGTCAACGCCCGGCTCGAAGCGCTGGGAAGCCCGAAGAAATACAAAAACCTCGTCGGCTACACCTTCGGCACGGGACTCGGCGTGGGCCTTGTGATCGACAACCGGCTGAACCGCGGCGACAACTCATGCGTCGAGACGTTCTGCCTGCGTCACAAGAAAATGCCCGAAATCATCGTCGAGGACGGGGCGTCGATCCGTGCCGTGAAACGCGTCTACGGCGAAGCTTCGGGCGACGTGAACCACACCTTCGAACCGAAAGATATCTGCGAAATCGCCGAGGGTAAACGCCCGGGAGATGTCGAGGCCGCGAAGAAGGCTTTTGCCGAAATGGGCGAGATCGCCGGCGACGCCATGGCTACGGCCGTGACGCTGGTGGACGGCCTGATCGTCATCGGCGGCGGCATCACGGCGGCCCGCAAATGGATCATGCCCAGCCTGCTGAACGAGCTGCGTTCGAAGATGCACCAGCTCAACGGCAACGAGTTGAACCGCGTGCAGATGAAGGTTTACGATCTGGACGACGAGACTGAATTCCGCGAATTCGCCAAGGGCGCGCAGCGGCCCCTGAAAGTCTACGGCACGGACCGCTACGTGGCCTACGACCCGCAGAAAACGCATCGGCGTGACCATTTCGAAACTCGGCGCGAGCCAAGCCATTTCGGTCGGAGCATACGCTTTCGCCTTGAGCCAGCTCGACACGGAAAACGCATAAAATAGATCGACCATGTATAAATTTCAACCGATTCTGAAATCCCTGATCTGGGGCGGCGAGAAGATCGCCCCTTACAAGGGAATCGCCACCGACCAGCGCAACATCGGCGAAAGCTGGGAGCTTTCGGGCGTCAAGGACAACGAGTCCGTCGTCGCCGAAGGCCCCGAAGCCGGGACATCGCTCCCGGAACTGATCGCCCGCCACGGCGCGGCGCTGTTGGGCAAAGCCAACTACGGGCGTTTCGGCGAGGAGTTCCCGCTGCTGATCAAGTTCATCGACGCCCGGCAGGACCTCTCGATCCAGGTGCACCCGAACGATGAGCTGGCATGGGAACGCCACAAATCCAAGGGCAAGACCGAAATGTGGTACGTGGTGTCGGCGGATAAGGACGCGCACCTGCGTTCGGGCTTCTCGAAGCAGGTAACGCCGGCCGAGTACGAGGCCAGCGTCGGAGACAACACCATCACGGACATCCTGGCCGACTACAAGATCGCACCGGGCGACGTGTTTTTCCTGCCCGCGGGACGTGTGCACTCGATCGGCGCGGGGTCGTTCATCGCCGAGATCCAGCAGACTTCGAACATCACCTACCGCATCTACGATTTCAACCGCCGCGATGCCAACGGCAACACCCGCGAACTGCACACCGAACTGGCGAAGGGCGCCATCGACTACACCGTGCTGCCCGATTACCGGACGCATTACGAGCCGGCGCAGGACACGCGCGTGGAGCTGGTGTCGTGCCCTTATTTCACCACGTCGCTCTACGATCTGACCCGCCCCGAGACGCTCGACCTCGCGTCGCTCGACTCGTTCGTCGTGGCGATCTGCATCGAGGGCTGCGGCACGCTCACCGACGACAGCGGCGCAGCGGTTCCGGTGCACCAGGGCGAAACGGTCCTGATTCCGGCTTCGGCCCGTTCGCTCGCCTTCACGCCCGACGGCGGCATGAAGATTCTGACAAGCTGGATCGGCTGATCCGCCTCTTCGGCTCAACGAAAAAAAACTCCGGCCTGCATGCAGGCCGGAGTTTTTCGTTACGGCAAGCCGGAATTACTCCGCCTTGAACCACGCCTTCGTGCCGTAGGTCGCTCCCGCACCCGTCTTCACCACCGAAGCGTTGACCGGGAAATACCCCTTCGCCGCATCCATCGAAGAGAACGGAGCTTCCACGCCGTCGCCCATCTGGTTGTTTGCAGGCGTGTAGCTTCCGGTATGCTTCGCCGACCAGAAATTCGTATCGCTGACCGGCGCGGTGTAGAGGTAATTATAGGTTACCTCCGCCTTGTCAGCCGTAAATCCGGCCGTGTCATACACACCCGTCAGATAGCTCTTGGCAGTAACTCCGGTGTAATAACCGACGTTCTTAGTTACCGTAAGCCCCGCCAGGACATAAGCACGGATCATAATGTTCGGCTGGTAAATGTTATAAATCGTATTGTTCGTCACCTCGACCTGAAGCCGGGTCGTCTGGAATGCCTGCGACCTGTCCCCGCAGTTGATCAGGTAGTTCTGCAAAGGCGTTTCGGCATAGAATACGTTATTATCCAGACGAATCAACTGCTGCGTATGCGCTCCTTCGCCTTGGTCGAATAGAACGGCTTGTTGGCGACGGTCATCTTCACGATCGAATTCCCGAAATAGACACTCTTGAAATTCTGCGTATTGTGCGAATCGTAAACCACATTGTAGGCGGCATCCACGGTACAATCCTCGACATGCAGCGTCGGATCATAGGTGGCATTGGTCGTCGTAAAGAGGTTGTAATTGCCCGAAGCCGCGATATGCAGGTTCTTGAAAGCCGCATTGTACTTGCAACGCAGTTCCGGCCCGGAGATCGTCGCCTGCGCACGTTCGGGATAACGGCCGATCAGCACGATGTCGCCCATATTGATCGACGCGCCCGAAATCGTGAACGACAGATCGGCAGCATCGGAGTTGTCGACGAAAATCAAACCTCCGGCCGTAATGATCGCAGCGGTCAGTTCGGAGGGCTTGAGCAACTGCGCTTCCGGATAGACCGTCTTATTGATCGTCAGGTCGCCCAGCGCGATGTCTTTCCCGTCCTGATAATCCCGATAGTAGTCCGTCTCGGCGGTAACGGGAGCCTCCGCCGTCGTGTTCCCGACGCTTGCCACCTCGCTCGTCAGATCGCCGGCATAGGCGACCACGTAGATCGTATAGGCCGTATTGGCTTCGAGATTCCTGACCGTCACGCCCGTACCCGTACCGGCCGTGCCTTCGGCAAGAACCCTGGCGGCGTCGGGAGCCGCTTCCGTCGATTTGAGGCAGAGGTATTTCCAGCCGTCGGCATTGGCCGAGGGCGCAACGTCGAAGGTCAGCGCCGACTGCGTGGGCTCGACCGTCGCGGAGTTGGTCACCGCAACCGTCGGAGCGGCGGGAGCCGTTCCGGTGCTCTCAACCTGGATTTTGGCCACCGTCGAAAGCCCGCCGGCCGCAAAGGCCTCGATCGCCACGTCCTTCGACGTGTCGGCCGTGGCGCGGGTCACGGCTGCGGGGGCCGTCACGATCAGTTCGGCCCTCTCATCCACGGCATCGGTCAGGCGTGCCGACCAGCCCTCGGGAGCCGACAGTTTCACCTGCTCGACACCTCGGATCTCCACCACGAAACGCTTGGTGGCCCCGGCGTCGAACGTCTGCACGCCCTCGGTCGGCGTGACGATCCGGCAGAAGAAATCGCTCACGATCGGAATGCGCAGTTCCTCGCCGCCGAGCAGCCTGATATAGAGGTCGCCGCCGTCGACCTTCACCTCCTCGAAGAACTTGTCGGTCACCGTACCCGAGCCGATGGCCTTGACGGGCTGCCCCTTGGTGTCCTTCACATTTTCGAAGGAGGTGCCGCCGTCGTAGCTCACCTGCCAGTAGCCGGTGGCCTCGTCGATGCGGAACCGGGGCGTCGTGCCGTCCTCGGCCACGGCCTTCACGCCGAGCGAGGTGAACGTGGCTCCGTTGTCGGTCGACACCTGCCACTCGCCCTTGTCGTTGATCGAGACGATCGGAATCACGGCCTCGGCCTCGCTGCCCTGCACCAGTTCGATGGTCTCGCCGTTGGTCAGCGTGATGAGATATTTGCCATCGGAGGTCTCGACCTTGGAGATCGTGGCGCCGCCGTAGAGTTTCTGCAACGCCTCGATGTTGCCGTTCAGCGCGTCGACCTGCGTTTCGAGCGCCTGCACGCGGCTCTTCAGGTCGTCGATCGCATCCCACAGGTCGTCGTTGTTGTCGCACGACTGGAAAACCGCAGCCAGCGCGACGAAGATCAGGATCAGATACTTTTTCATAATATGTTTGGTTTTTTATTCTATTTCAATGAATTGAGCCATGCGGGGACATACCCTAACCGCTGGCGCAGCTGCGCTTCGTAGAGCGACAGCGGCTCGACGGCCGCGCCGTTGCTTTCGAGGTATTTCACCTGTTCGGCGCTCTCGTCGAAGGTGACCGCCGCGCCGTGGAATCCGACGATGATCGGCGGCATGGTCTTCCACCACTTGTCCGAGGAGAGCCACCACTTGAACGGTTCGGCCCCGAAATCGTGCGCCGCACGCGTGGCGTTCAGATTCCAGATCGTCAGGTCGCCCAGGTGGTTGGGCACGTTGGTTTCGTCGCCGCCGAAACGCCATTGCACGAATCCGCCCGTGCAGCGGTCGACGAGCGTGGCGCGCGGCTGCCTGGAGTGCGACTCGAAGAAGGCGTCGTCACCCCACGTGTTGTTCCACAGCACGGCCCCCAGCGAGGTGTTCGACACACCCGAGGCGTGGTACTGTCCGGCGTTTTCGAAATACCCCGTGCTCGTATAGGGCGGCGAGACAGCCTGCCCGCGGCTGCGGTCGCAGACCTTGCCGATGAAGATGCGCGACGAGGACTGCGAGCGCACGCCCGAGTGGCCGCGGTTGCCGCTGATCTCGATGTCGTAGGCCGAGCAGTTGGCGCTCGACACGATCGACAACGCCTCGCTGACGCCCCTGAAATCGACGCGGCGAATCCACGAATCGGTCAGACGCATCATGTTGAGCGGCTTGTAAGCCCCGTCGTCCTCCCACGAAGCGTGGTGGCCGAAGTTCTCCTTCGAGCGACCCTCGAACGTGAGGTCCTCGACGCCGACATGTTCATAATGGGGGTATTTACGGATTTTCCAGCCCCATTTGGCCTCCACAGCGTACATGATCGGTTCGGCGAAGGTCACGCGGTTGCCGCTTACGGAAGCCACCTGGTGATAGTCCTCGACCGTAATGGTCTGAATATCGGTCATGTTTCCCTCGACCCGGTGCGGCGCCAGCTCCTGCGCCACCAGCGTCGGGTCGTTGTTCGAAAGCGAAAGGCACACCCAGTCGCCCTTCCCGATGCCGGCCGCCGAAGCCACCTCCACCGAGAACGTGCCGCGTGCGGCGTCGCCCGTCACCGTCGTGAGGTCCGAAAGTCCCGAATTGTGCTTGATATTGATCATCATGGGCGACGACCACATCTGCTCCGAGTTGTTCGGCAGGTTGGGCGTGTCCATGACGAGCGTCGTCTTGCCGCGGCCCGCGCCCTTGAGCACGAAATACCCCCCGCGAATGAAAATCTCCTCGCTGCGGTTGTTCCCCTTCGAATCGGTGTATTTCTGGTTGGCGGAGGTTGGGTCCACCACGTTGTCGTCGTCGTTGTGGAGGACGAAACGCCCCTCGGGGAAATAGATCACCGCCCGGGCATTGGCATTCGCGAGGTTCGCCCCCGCATCGCTCCGCCCGGAAAGTTTCAGCTCCTTGAGCAGCGCAGTCAACGCCCCGCGCGAGGACCTGACGCCCGTGGGATCGGCGCCGTAGTCGACGACGTTGTAAACCTTGTAGCCCAGTCCCCAGACATCGGCCGGAGCCTCCTCGCCGTGCTTGTAACCGGCATACGAATAATCGAGCAGGACGTTATCCGCAGTTCCGGCCTTAAAATTCCGCCATGCCAGAGCGGCGTTGGCATCCACCTGCTCGTCGAGCAGCGTCACGTTCAGCGTGACGAGTTTCCGGTATTTCCTGTCCGAATAGACCGTCACCGAGACCGCCGCCTGCTGCGAAGCGGCGTCGAACGTCGCGGGAGCCTTGACCGTCAGCGTCGTCTCGCCAAGCACGGCCGTCCAGCCCGCAGGAGCGTCGATCACCGCCTCGGCGACGTTGTTCTGCACGACCTCGAAGGCCCGGGTCTCCCCGAGGCGGAAAGTCTCGTTGTCGGAAGCCGTCACCGTCAGTCCGAAATCGTCGAAGACGGGAAGCGTAAGTTTTTCGCCGTCGAGCAGTTCGACCGCCAAAAGTCCGGTCGTCGCGTCGTAAGTCACCGACTTGAAAGCCGAACTGTAACTGACGACGACTTTATCCCCCAAGGCATTGACCGGCTGTCCGTTTTGCAAAAGCGGCGCGTAGGTCGCCCCGCCGTCGAGGCTCACGAGCCACTCCCCGTCGGCCGAAACCTTCAGCTGCGGGGTGACGCCCTCGGCGCCGGGCTTATGGTCGCCGCCCGAAACGGGCCATGCCGAAACGTACTCTCCGCCGACCTTCAGCCGCTCGGAAGTGGCTCCGCCGTCGAGGCTCACGGTCCAGTAGCCCTCGGCGTCGATGCCCATGACGGGAACCAGCGCCTCGATCTTCTCACCGAGGATGACGGGCAGCCGGGTTCCGTCGCTCAACTCGATCTCGTACCCCTTTGCGTTGGGTTCGATCCCGACGATGATCGTCGACTCGTCCATCAACTTGTGGAGCGCCACAATGGAGGTGTTCACGCTGCCGATCTTCGCCTCCAGCGCAATCACCCGGTCGCGCAGGCTCCCGATCTCGTCGCGGATGCCGTCGGTGTTCTCACACGATTGCAGCACAAAGGCCGAGGCCGCTGCAATCCACAAAAACAATTTATTCATATCCGATTGATTGTTAGTTATTCGTATCATAGGGAACCACGTCGGACAAGACGCCCTCGCGGAACCACACGTCGTCGTTGTCGCGCAGCAACACAGCCAGTTCGCGGCACAGCGCGGCGAACAGCGCGGGATGCTCCTCCGGCGCGAGGTTGTGCAGCTGGTAGGGATCGGCCGCATCGTCGAACATCAGCACGCGTTCGAGCGTCCCGTCGCGGCCGATGTGCAGCTCCATCGTATGCGTTGCGGTCTTCACGCCGCGCGCCTGGGCGAAGAAGCCGCGGACCAGTCCGTCGGCATCGCGCCCGCCGTCGAGGTTGCGCATGTAAAGGGCAGCGCGCGGGCGTTCGGGCTGCACGGCGTCCTGCCGCAGCACGGCCGAGTAGTCGCGCCCCTCGACACTCGCGGGAATCCGCTCCCCGAGGCCCGCCAGCCCCAGCAGCGTCGGCATGATGTCGGGCGTCGAGAGCAGCAGATCGTCCACACGGTGCGGCACCCGCCCCGGATAGCGCACCAGAAAGGGAATGTTCAGCGACTCGCGCCAGATCGAGTTCTTGGGGTCGTCGGTCGAATGGCTGGTCATCGTCTCGCCGTGGTCCGAAGCGAAGACCACGATCGTGTTCTCCGTAAGCCCCGCCCTGTCCAGCGCAGCGAGCAGGCGGCCGAACTCGCGGTCGATACCGCTCACGTTGGCAAAATAGTAACGCACGGCGGCGGCCTTGGCCATCGTCGTGTCGGCGTTGTCGCGCACGAGCAGTTCGGTCAGCGACTTGTCCTTGTAGAGCTCGTAGCCCTCCAGATCGCAGTCCTCGGTCGAGGCGTAGGGCGAATGCGGCGGATTCATGCCGATCATCATCAGGAACGGTTTTTCGGGATCGCGCACGCCGCCCTTGTTTTCGATATATTCGATGGCTTTCGAAACTTCGTGCCGCGGCGACCACTCGTCGACATCGTGACGGTTGCCGTCGGTATCCCAGTAATGAGGATGCTTGTGCACGTCGTAGGTGCCGTAGGAGTACCAGTAGTTGAACCCGTGGCGGCGTTCGGGCGGCGTGTAGGCGTCCCACTCGGGAACGGCGTCGCTGACGTAGGTTCCCGGACGCTGGGGGTTGTTCTTCGTCGGGAAGTCGGCGTGCAGCTTGCCGATGTAGGCGCAGTCGTAGCCCGCCGCCGAGAAGACGTCGCCGATACACTCGACGTCCTCGCGCAGCGAACTTTCGGGACGCTCCGACATGCAGTTCAGCACCACGCCGTTCCGCTCGGGATACATGCCCGAAAGCAACATGCCCCGGTGGGGGCTGCTCACGGGGAAATTGCTCACCGCCTCGGTCAGCACCGTGGCTTCGCGGGCGAAGCGGTCGAGGTTGGGCGTTGCGACCGGATCGCCCTTCCACCCCACCTCGGCGGCGAACTCCGGATCGCTCCAGAACCCCAGCGAGGAGTTGCGATACTGGTCCGGAAATACGTAGATCACGTTGGGGCGCCCGGCCTCCGACTGCCCGCAGGCCGTCAGGGCGAGGCCCGCAAACGGAATTGCAATTCTAATTTTCAACATCGTGTCTTATTTCATTTCAATCAGGTTCACTTCGCGCGTCGCACCTTCGCGGCTCGTGAAGATCAAAGCGGTGTTTTCGCCCGCGGGTTCGATCCGGCACTCCGGCCTATCGTCTGCGGACTGCCAGCGGCCGCGGATCACGACCTCCAGCTGCGACTCTCCCGAGGGATTGTCGATCCACTTGCGGGAGTAGACGCTCCGCTCGGCGCGCCTGCCGTCGGCATCGAACACCTCGTCGCTCGGCCCCTCGTAGAAACGCAGGTCGGGGTCCGCAGCGCTCACCGTCAGCCCTTCGCCATCCCCGCCGATCATCACCAGCGAAGGCAGCGAAACGCTTTCCAGCAACCCCTCGCCCACCTTACCGGCGGCAAAAAGGGCATAGCCCGTAATGCCCGACGGCTTGTCGCGCAGGATATGCGCCGAGGCGTCGCGGCGCAGCACCTCGTAGGGAAGTTCCCGCGCGTAGCGGGCCGCCTCTTCGTCCGAAGCGTGCACGGCCAGCATGTATTCGTACCCGCCGCCGCTGACGGACCCGCTGCCGTGATCTATCCACGCCGTTGCGAAATTGTTCTGCGTCGGGGCGTCGGTCTCCTCGTCGAGCGAACGCTGAAGTGATTTCGAAACGACTACCCTACCTTTCGGCACGAAGTAAGCGTTGCGCAGGTTGTCGCGCAGGACGGCGCCGCCCGCAAGTTCGGCCCGGTAGGGGAACTGCGTCACCGCCTCGCCGTTCACGACGAGCGGATCGGCCGCGTCCGCCAGAAAATTCTGGAACAGCGTCGTATGCACACCGCCCTCGGCCTTGTTTTCGATGTCGGAACCCATACAGACGATGCGGTTGTCGAAGAAAAACCACGACTTGCGCGCCCGCAGCGAACCGTTGTATTTGTCGTGCTCGTGGAGTTCCATCGCGAACACCCCGTCGCGGCCCCTGTGGCTGACGCCTCCGGCGAAGGCCTCGTCGGAGAGGAGCATCTCCTCGTAGCCCGACGCGGTGTCGACGTTCCGGATATCGGCCTTCATCCGCTCCATCGGGATTTTGAGCGCCGTCGTCCCGGGAATGTGCCGCCAGTCCCAGCCCTCCTGCCGGAACCCGCTGCCGAAGGCGCTCACGGGATCGCCGTCTGCAAGCAGCTGCATGCTGCCGTGCGTCAGGTAGCGGCCGTAGTGGTTGGCTCCCTGGTAAATCTCCGCCGACCAGAGATAGCGGCTGTGGCCCGCGACGGTCACCAGCCAGTCGGCGCGCCGGTGCGACACCGAGGCATTGTAGCCGTAGACGCGGTTCCCCGCAGGCGAAGGTTCGGGAGCGAAGCCCTTTTCGGCGAACAGCCGCGTATAAGCGTCTTTTCCTTTGGCCACGCGCAGGTAGGCGGCGGCCAGCTCCGGGTCGATCTCCCCGCGGCCGTCGGGCGTACCCGCGACGGCCAGCCGGGCATAATGCCACGGGACCAGTTCTCCGCGGCCGTCGGGATGACGGCCCGAAAGGGCCAGCGGAAACGACCGCAGATTGCAGTAGAAGCGCATTTCGAGCAGCGCGCGTTTCAGAACGGCATGGCTTTCGGCGCTCACCGCGAACTGCGTCTTCGACAACAGCCACACGGCATTCACGGCCCCGCCGCTGAACCCGTCCACGGCATAGGCCGGGTAGTGACGCCGGTGGTGGAAGACCGTGCCGTCGCTCTTGAAGCAGGGTCCGGTCCCCTCGGTGACCTTATATCCGTTGTCGACCCAACGGGAGAACGCCTCCAGCCAGGCCGCCTTCACCGGGGTGTCCGGGAGCATCACGATGCTCGCCAGACGGCCGACGAGCGAGGTGTTGAACGCGTCGATGTCCATCCCCGGCTCCGCCGGCGGAAGTTTCACCTCGCCCACGCCCGAAAACCACTCCATAGCCTGCTGCACGTCGTGTTCCAGCCCGGCGCGACGCAGCACGTCGCGCATGATGACGGGAGCCGTGTAAAAATTGCGCATGCTGTACCCCAGGTGGTGCAGGGTTCCCTGCGCACTTCCCGCGGCGAAGCCCTGATCCAGAAGATGCCGCGTCAGCAGCACATACATCCGTTCCAGCTCCGCCCGCTCGGCGGCGTCCGCAGCGGCATCGTGGGCCACGGCGACCTGGAACAGGAAGTCGTTGTATTTGCGCAGCGTCTGGCCGTTGTCGTTGAACAGTTTGCCGACATCGGGATGGCCCAGATTAATATAGGTCTCGGCATAGCGCACGAACCAGATCGGCTTGCCCCGAAGCGTCCCGTCGGAATTTTCCGCAATGCCGTATGCGTCGAAGCGTTTACGCAGGGTCTTCATCGCCATCGGCTTCCGGCCTTCGAGCAGCAGTTCGCGCAGACGCCGTTCGACGGTCGCCATATCGCGCCGCTCCCCCTCACCGACCGCGGCGGGGAGTGCGGGCATCGGATTGCGCCACGATTGCAGCAGCGTGAGCCAGTGGCTCGTGGTCGCGGCGTTGATGAACGGCGCCTGGAAATCGGCCGTATGGTGCCGCACGTCCTGAAACGAGGAGAGAATCAGGTGGTCGAAATACAACTCGCCCCGTTCGACGCCCTCCGCCGTGACGACCAGTTCGTCCATCCCCTCCTCGGGCCGGCCCTGCATGTCGCGGTCGAAAGCCACCCATGCCCCGCGCCAGCCGGTGAACTCCAGTCCGTAGTCGAACCACGCGCAGGTGCGCCCCTCCTTGCGGAACTCGAAACGCAGTTTCCCGTCGAGCGCCTTCGGGGCGTAGACCCAGAACACGAAGGTCGAAACGGAGGTCTCCCTGGGATTGGGATTTTCCGACAGGTAACCCACCGGGGATTCGATGCGCACCCGGGCGCCCGCCCGCGACCATTGCCAGCGGAGCGCGTGCGCACCGTGCTTGTAATGGTGGCCCGAGACGGACAGCGACGAGCCTTCCGACGCCGTGAAAGGCGCCGCAGACTCCTCAAACGAAAGAATCCGCGCATCGGCGACCTCCCGCACCGACTGCGCCGGTGCGGCCCACGACCACACCGACGCAGCGGCGAGAAACAACAGTTTATACATGGGCGTCCGGTTTAAAACAAAGGTTCGCCCGCCTCCAAGCGGCCCTTGCGGATCAGCGCCTCAAGGAAATAGTAATCTGCGTAGTTCAGCGGCACGTCGATATTGCTGCCGTGCGGGATGCTGCCCACGGAGTGCATCAGCAGGAACCCGCCGTTGCCGCCCACCGGAGCGCGGTAGGCCGGCGACGAGAGCGACTCGACGATCCGGTCGGCCTTCTGCTTATACAGCCCGTCCCCCGTATAGGTGTACATTTCGTAGAACGCCGAAGCGATGATGGCCGCCGTCGAGACGTCGCGCGGTTCATTGGGAATGTTCGGCGCATCGTAGTCCCAGTAGGGAACCAGATCGGCGGGCATGTTCTTGTCGCCCAGCATGAAACCGGCCACCTTCCGCGCATGGTCGAGGTAGCGTTTGTCGCCCGTGTAACGGTAGCAGGCCGTATAGCCGTAGACGGCCCATGCCTGTCCGCGCGCCCACGCCGAATCGTCGGCATAGCCCTGCGCCGTGCAGCGTCCGCGCACGTCGCCCGTCGTCAGGTCGTAGTCCACGACGTGATAACAGCTGTAATCGTCGCGGAAGTGCTCCTTCATCGTTCGGTCGGCATGCTTCACCGCGATATTATAATAGGTGCTGTCGCCCGAAAACTCCGTGGCCTTGAACATCAGTTCGAGATTCATCATGTTGTCGATGATCACCGGGCACTGCCAGCCTCGCTCGCCCTGCCAGCCGCGGTCGGCGTCCCACGACTGGATGACGCCCGGCACCGGCCGGAAACGCGTCGCAAGCGACTTGGCCGTCTGGACGATCACATCCTCGTAGCCGGGTATGTTTTTCAGTCGCAGTCCGTTGCCGTAGCTGTCGTAGACCATGAAGCCCACGTCGTGATGCCATTGCAGGTACTGCACCGAATCGAGGATCTCGGTATGCTTCCGTGCGCGCGCGGCCCATGCCTCGTCGCCCGTCAGTTCGTACATGTACCACAGCGTCCCGGCGAAGAAACCGCTCACCCAGTCGTCGACGGGCACGTAGTCGATCCGCCCGTTCTTCCAGGTCGAGGGGATGCGGATCACACCGCCCGTCTCGCTCGAATCGGCCAGCATGCCGATCTGCTTTTCGGCGACGGCGATGTTTTCGTCAATGATCGAAGCGCGCTTCGAAGGCTGCGAGCAGGCGGAAGTCCCCTGCCAGGAGGAGCACAACGGTCGCATATTTAAATAAGGTCTTCATAAATTAGGTGATTAACATGATTATTTTGGTAAACCAAACCAGCTTTTCGGACAAAGGTAAAGTTTTTTTCGGACATGCAACATATTTTAATAACATTTTCCGATGAATGTAAAATTTTTATTATTTTCTCTTTGAAAAATTTTGGCGAACCAATTTCTTTATTTATTTTTGACCAAATATGAATCTATGAAAAATATATTAAAACACGCTGTACCAGCGATTTGGATACTATTCGGCACGCTTTGGGGCCAGCATGCCGCTGCGGCAATCGACGCCAAAATCAGTTTCGAAACGGAAATTCCCAAGGCTTTCGTATGCGGCGAAAACAGCACGGCCGAATTGAGCGGCCTCCACTACAAGGACGGGAGCCGTTCGCTGCGCTGGTCGTGGAGCGCGCCGTCGACGCTCCGCTTCAACGACTTCGGACAGCTGATGCGCTCGCTGCGGGTCAAGGGCGCGGGCGTCATGCTCTGGATCTACAACCCCAGGGCCGTCGACGCCGACATGCGGTTCTCGTTCGAGACGCCCACCGGCGAAGTCCCCTACCGGTTCGATTTCCACATGGATTTCACGGGCTGGCGCGCCTGCTGGATCAAGTACAACGACATGCCGGGCGACCACGCCTCGCAGCAGGTATCCCGGCTGACAATCTCGACGCCCGCCGGGGTCGAAAGCGGCGAACTGTTCCTCGACCGCCTGACCTTCTCCGAGGTCAAGCTCCACGACCAGATCACCCCCGACAAGCAGATTCCCGGCAACAACTGCAATCTCTCTCGCGAATTGTGGCACTGGGCGCGCCTCTGGGAGTGGGAGCAGTACGAATACGAAGAGCCGCTGCGCGACGTCACGCCCGCGGAAAAGGCCCAGCTCGACGCCGTGAAATCGCGCATCGAAAGCATCGTCGCGGCCAACATGTCGAGCGCCAACTACATCAACGGCACGATCATCCCGCGCGCCCGGGCGACCTTCGAAAAGGCCGCGATCCGCCGCACCGACGACGGCGGGATCATCGGCGCCCCGCTGCTCTCGAACGACGAGTGCAACCGCCCGAAAGGCGAACTGCGCCTGGACGACATCGAGAACATGCTCAACGCCTTCGCGCTGAACAGCCATATCAACAACGATCCGAAATACGACGACGATTTCTTTCTGGTGATGGACCACGCCATCGACCAGGGCTTCGCCTTCGGCCACGGCAACGGAACCAACCACCACTACGGCTACAACATACGCAAGATCTACGACGCCATGTGGCTCATGCGCGACAAGATCGCCGCACGCGGCAAGACCGACGAGTACGTCCACGTGCTGGCCTACTGGAGTGGCCTGGCGGAGACCCGCAAACCCTACGTCTACGGCCGCGACGAGCTGCTCGACTCGTGGCACACGCTGCTCATCCCCAAGATCGTCAGCGCGCTGATGCTGCCTGACGAGGCCGAACAGTACCGCGCCATGAAGAGCCTCGGCGTATGGCTCTCGGGGAGCCTCGGCTTCACGCCGGGCACCATCGGCGGCATCAAGCCCGACGGCACGACCTTCCACCACGGCGGCTTCTACCCCGCCTACTCGACCGGCGCGTTCGCCATGATCGGCTACTTCTGCAAAGCAACCCGGGGAACGGATTTCACCCTCTCGGAGCAGGCGCGCCGCAACTTCAAGCTGGCGCTGATGACCATGGCCAGCTACACCGATCTGCGCGACTGGGGCCTCGGCCTGGCCGGCCGCCATCCCTTCGGCAAGAACGGCCGCATCCCCGACGCCGACGTCAACGCATTCGGTTATCTGGCCGCGCTGGGCGACCTGACGGGCAGCGGCAAGGGCGCGGACCCCGAACTGGCGGGCGCCTACCTGCGCCTGAAAGGCACGGACAAGGAGTTGAACAGCCTCTTCAGGAAAGAGGGGATTTCGGCGGGTCCCACGCCCTCGGGATTCTTCGTCTATAACTACGGGGCCGCGGGCATCCACCGCCGCGGCGACTGGATGGTGACGCTCAAAGCATTCAACACCGATGTCTGGGGATCGGAGATTTATACCAAGGACAACCGCTACGGACGCTACCAGAGCTACGGTTCCGCGCCGATCATCGGTTCGGGCAATCCCGTCTCGGCCGCGGCGAGCGGATTCGTGCAGGAGGGCTGGGACTGGAACCGCGTGCCGGGCGCCACGACCATCCATCTGCCCTACCCCGAACTGGAAAGCCCGCTGCCGGGGACGCTCATGGAGCGCAACCCCGAGCGCTTCTCGGGCGCCTCGTCGCTCGAAGGCCGCAACGGCATACTGGCCCTGCACTTCGTCGAAAAGGACCGCAAGAACTTCACCCCCGGGGCCACGGCGTACAAATCCGTCTTCTGCTTCGACAACCGGATGGTCTTCCTCGGCAGCGGCATCGACAACGACAACCAGGCATACCCCACCGAAACGACGCTTTTCCAGCTGCGGATGGACAGCCCGGCCGAACAGATAGAAGTCGACGGCGAGCTTTACGACGCTTTCCCGCTCAACCTCTCCAAGGGAGGCGAGCGGCTGGCGCTCTCCGACACGAAGGGCAATTTCTACGTGGTGAAGAACGCCGCAGCGGTGAACATCACCAAAAAGGAGCAGACCTCGCCTAACGACAAGACCCGCGCACCCCAGACGGGCAACTTCGCCACGGCCTGGATCGACCACGGCCGCGCCCCCAAGCAGGCCGCCTACGAATATGCGGTCTACATCCAACCCACGAACAAGGAGATCACGCGCCTGATCAAGAAAGACGGCTACGAAGTGCTGCGCCGGGACAACACGGCCCACGTCGTGAAGGACCTCGCCACGGGCATCACGGGCTACGTCTGCTTCGGGGAATACACGGGCCAGGGGCTTGTGCGCAAAGCGACCGGAGAGTCGATCGTCATGGAGCGCACCGACACGGACGGACAGGTCGTGATGAGCGTCTGCACGCCCGACCTCGGCCTCACGGAGAAGACCTACACCACGCGTCAGGAGAGCCGCCCCATCGAAAAAGAGGTGCTTTTGGACGGCGCATGGGAGCTTGCCGCACAATATCCCGGCGTGGAGGCCGTTTCCCACGACACCGGAACGCTGCTGAAGATAACCTGCCGCCACGGACAGCCCGTGGAGTTCCGGCTCAAGAAGAAATAACCATTTTCACCCACAACCTGATTTATTTATGAAAAAAGCACTTAAACGCATGGCCGCGGCAGCGCTGGTGACCCTATCGGTACTCCGGGGGGGGGACGCCTTTGCGCAGAACGCCGTGGACGGACGCGTGGTTGACGCCAACGGTGCACCGCTGGTGGGCGTAACCGTCCTGATCAAGGGGACGCAGTCGGGAACGGCCACGGGCGCCAACGGCAGCTACTCGATCAAGGCCCGGGAGGACCAGACGCTGGTCTTCTCCTATCTGGGCTACACGACCGTCGAGGAGTATGTCGGCAAACGCACGGCGATCAACGTCAAGATGACCGAAGAGGCGTCGCAGATCGGCGCCGTCGAGATCGTCAACATCGGCTACGGAACCACCACGCGGCGCGACCTCACCGGCTCGGTGGCCAAGGCCGACCTGGGAACGATGATGAAGGCCAACGTCACCAACTTCGACCAGGCGCTGGGCGGACGCATCGCCGGCGTGGTCGTCACCACGGGCGACGGCTCGCTGGGCGCCGAAGCCAATATCACCATCCGCGGAAACAACTCGCTCACGCAGAGCAACGCCCCGCTCTACATCATCGACGGATTCCCGTCCGAAGGGTCGTTCGCCGCGTCGATCAACCCCGCCGACATCGAGTCGATCGACGTGCTGAAAGACGCTTCGGCGACCGCCATCTACGGAGCGCGCGGAGCCAACGGCGTCATCGTGATCAACACCAAACGCGGCAACGAGGGCAAGCCCACGGTGAACTTCAGCGCCTCGTTCTCCCTGAACAAGATCGCCAACAAGGCCGACCTGATGGACTCCTACGAATTCGTCCGGCTTCAGAGCGAACTGATCAGCGAGGAGACGATGAACAAGAGCTATTTCAGCGAGGGACTGACGCTCGACGACTACCGCCACATCCCGGGCATCGACTGGCAGGACCAGCTCTACCGCACGGCTTTCCAGCAGAACTACAACGTCTCGCTCTCGGGCGGCAACAAGGAGGGGCTGCGCTACAACGTGGGCTTCTCGGCGCTCGACCAGGACGGCATCATCATCCGTTCGAACTTCCAGCGCTACCAGGGCAAGGCCAACTTCACGCTGCCCATCTCGAAAAAACTCACGCTGAACGCCAACGCCAACTATTCGCGCACGGCGACCAACGGCGTGACCCCCACCACGGCGCAGACCACCTCGTCGTCGTCGGGCTGGCTGATGTACTCGGTCTGGGGCTACCGCCCCGTAACGCCTCCCGGGCAGGACATCCTCGACTCGATGCTCGACGAAGCCGTAGACGGATCGAACGACTACCGCTTCAACCCGGTGAAGACCGCCAAGAACGAATACCGCAAGACGCTGGTGGACTACCTCAACGCCAACCTGGCGCTGACGTGGAAGATCACCCCCGACCTGACGTTCAAGACCACGGGCGGCTACGTCCTGAACAAACGCCGCCGCGAGGAGTTCAACGGCAGCGAGACCTACACGGGCTACGCCGGCTCGCCCAGCGGCAAGGGCGTCAACGGCGCCATCTACTGGACCGACCAGACGAGCTGGTCGAACGAAAACACGCTCAACTACAAGAAGCGCCTGGGGCGCAGCCACAACCTCGACCTGATGGCGGGACTCTCGCTCCAGGGGCAGAAGAACACCTACGACGGCGTTGCGTCGACGCAGATCACCTCCGAGGAGCTGGGCATCGCGGGCATCCACACGGGCAACTACCAGAAGGTCCAGAGCAACTACTACGACTGGCGGATGATGTCGGCCTTCCTGCGCGCCAACTACAATTTCCGCTACAAATACTACCTGACCTTCTCATTCCGCGCCGACGGCTCGTCGAAATTCCCCTCCGACAACCGCTGGGGCTACTTCCCCTCGGCCGGCCTTTCGTGGAACTTCAACCGCGAGAATCTGCTGAAGAAGAGCGAGTGGATGAGCAACGGCAAGCTGCGCCTCTCGTGGGGCCTGACGGGCAACAACCGCACGCAGACCCCCTACGACTTCTATTCGCAGATCACCGTCAACCCGGGTTCGGGCAACTCGCTCGACTATGTGTTCGGCGGCGAGCGCGTGCCGGGCTACTACGTCTCGAACATGGCCAACGAGCGGCTCAAGTGGGAGACCACCGAGCAGTGGAACGCGGGTCTCGACCTCGGGTTCTTCGAGGACCGCATCAAGGTGACGGCCGACTGGTACGACAAGGTGACGCGCGACCTGCTGCTCTACGCCCTGCTGCCCGCCTCGTCGGGCTTCGAGCAGGGGATGCTCAACATCGGCAAGATCCGCAACCGCGGCTTCGAGCTGACGCTCGAAACGGTGAACGTCAAGACCCGTCAGTTCCAGTGGTCCACGTCGTTCAACATCGCCTTCAACCGCAACCGGATTCTCGGGCTGGTCGACGGACAGAACACGCTCCAGAGTTCCGTATCGTGGGAGACGCGCTTCAACTCGCAGTTCCCCTACATCTCGCAGGTGGGTAAGCCCACGGGCATGATGTACGGCTTCATCTACGACGGGACCTACAAGGCCGAGGACTTCGACGACAAGGGCAACCTCGTCAGCGGCATTCCCTCGTTCAAGGGCAACGCGATGCAGCCGGGCGACATGAAATACCGCGACATGAACGGCGACGGGGTCATCGACGACTACGACCGCACGAGCATCGGCTGCGGACAGCCCCTCAACACGGGCGGCTTCGGCAACAACTTCAACTGGAAGAACTTCGACCTGAACATCTTCTTCGCGTGGAGCTACGGCAACGACGTGCTGAACGCCAACCGGCTGGTCTTCGAATCGGGATGGAGGAGCCAGACCAACCAGCTGGCCTCCTACGCCGACCGCTGGTCGCCGGAGAATCCCGCGTCGAACATTCCGCGCGTGAACGCCGTCGGCCGCGAGGAGTACTCGTCGCGCGTGATCGAGGACGGTTCGTTCCTGCGGCTGAAGAACGTCTCGCTGGGCTACACGCTGCCGAGCCGTTCGCTGCGCAAGGCGGGCATCAGCCAGATGCGCGTCTACGTCTCGGCCGACAACATCTGGACCCTGACGGGTTACAGCGGTCCCGACCCCGAGGTATCGACCCGCAACTCGGTGCTGACGCCCGGATTCGACTGGTCGGCATATCCCCGCGCATTCGGCTTCACGGCCGGCGTAAACCTCACATTCTAACGGTTTAAACGCAACATTACGCCATGAAAATCAAAAGCATATTGAAACTGGGAACGCTGGCGCTGCTCACCGCCGCCCTTCCGGCGTGCAGCTTCCTCGACACCGATCCGCAGATCATCCCCGACGACGGCTACTACAACAGCGAACAAAAGCTGATCTACGGTCTGGCGGGCGTCTACGGCGTGCTGAACAGCGAAGCGCTCTACGGCAACTACTACTCGCTGCAAATCGCCAACGCCGACGACCTCTGCTACTTCAACAACTACAACAACAGCGAATCGCGTCCCGACCGCTACAACCACAGCGCCGGCACGGCGGCGATCTACGACACCTGGTCGAAGCTCTACGAAGGCATCAAGAACGCCAACCGCTACATCGAGGCCGTCGAAAAGACGGAGATCGACCCCGGGAAACTTTCGGTGGACATCGGGCTTTACATCGCCGAAGCGCGGTTCCTGCGCGCCTACTACCACTTCCTGCTGGCGCAGGCGTGGGGCGATATGCCCCTGCGCGTCAAAGCGACCACCTCGCCCAACCCCAACGACGTGCAGATGGCCGCAACGCCGCAGGAGCAGGTGCTCAAATGGTGCGCCGACGAGATCGAAGCCACGATTCCCGACCTCTACGAGCCCATCGACAACACCCCCTCGCGCGTCAGCCAGACCGTCGCCCAGGGCATTCTGGCCCGCGTCTATCTCTTCATGGCCGGCGAGAGCGTCAAGCAGATCGACGGACTGGATAAAAAGGAGATGTACCGCCGCGCCGCCTACTGGGCCAACGAGGTGATCGCCTCGCACAAGCACGACCTGAACGAGAGCTACGAGGAGATCTTCATCAACATGATCCGCGACCAGTACGACACGCAGTTCCACGAATCAATGTGGGAGGCCGAATTCCTCGGCGACCGCACCAGTGCGACCGACTGGACGAACGGCCGCATCGGCGACCTGATCGGCCTGCGGTCGCAGTCGGGAACGACCAACTACTCGGAGTGGGCCTGCAACTACTCCTACGGCTACTACAACGGCTCCTACACCCTCTGGCAGCTCTACTGGGAGAACGACCGCACGGCAGACGAAACGGCCAGCGCCACGGTCATCGACAAGCGGCTGACGTGGAACCTGCCGGGCTACAACTACCGCGGAATGAACAACCAGAAAATCTCGTACAAGAACAAGGCGGGCGAGACCGTGACGCGCTACTTGCAACAGACGCAGAGCATGTTCAAGACGCCGTGGGTCTACAACAACAATTTCGCCATGCCCGACATCGAGGGGCTGGACCAGACGATCGAGGACGCGTTCGACCCCGCCGATCTGGTTTACGACCCGACGGTGATGTGCGCCGTCCGCAACGCCGGCAAATGGCGCCGCGAGACGGTCTACGAGAAACAGATGTCGGCCAAGAGCCTCTACACGACGATCAACTTTCCGATCCTTCGCTACGCCGACGTGCTGCTGATGTACGCCGAGGCGATCAACGAATACGCCGGGGCGCCGGACGACCAGGCCAAGGAGGCCATCCGGGAAATCCGCAAACGCGCGGGCGTCAAGACCGACGAGAGCCTGCTGGGCGACTACCGTTCGTTCCGTGACCTGGTGCGCAACGAGCGCGGACGCGAACTGGCTTTCGAGGGGCTTCGCAAGTGGGACCTGATCCGCTGGGGCACGTTCGTCGAGAAGATGCACAACGCCGGGACCAACCAGCCGACGGAGAACAAGTACCGCAACGTCAGCTATACGAACTATGCGTCGGCGAACTACGCCAACGTGACGGCACGCCACATCTACCTCCCGATTCCGACCAAGGAGCTGGCGGTGAACCACGCGCTCCGACAGAACCCCTTATGGTAAAACGCTTAATTGCAGAGCATACGATGAATACGAAACGAATCACATACCTCACGGCGACGCTGGCCCTCGCAACCGCGGCAGCCTCGTGCGAACACGAAGAGATCTACGAGCCGCTGGAGTTCTCGGTGCAGCTGGCGCCGACGAACACCTACCGCACGGGCGACCCGGTGGTCTTCAACTTCAGCGGCAACGCCGACTTCATCACCGTCTGGACGGGCGACACGGGACACGAGTACAAGCACCGCAACCGCACGAAGGTCGACATCGCCGACATCGAGTCGTGCGAACTGGAGATCGAGATCAGCCAGCAGTACGGCACGCTGAACAACCTCGTCCTGTTTGCGGGCAACAAATTCGCGGGGCTGAACGGCAGCGACGCCGCCACCGACCGCTCCGTTGTCGAAGCCATTGCGGCGAACGACTGCGCCGACTGGACCAAACTGGAGTTCACGCCGAACAACGCGAACAAGTTCGAAACCTACACCTACGACATCACCCGGTTCGCCGACCGTTTTTCGTGGGGCATGCACCTTTTCTATCCGGACCCCAAGACCACGATGCGCACCTATCGGATCAATCCGAAGATCACGGTCAAGTTCAAGGGCCACGACACGCAGGTCTACAACTACCCGGACATGGAGTTCGTCCCCTTCTCGCTGGCTTCGCAGCACGCCGACGCCCCCTATATCCATAATGTATCGGGCAACGGCAACCTGAAATTCCAGGGCCAGCCGGGAGCGAACAACACCGCCAATATCGTCTTCCAGGGCTTCAGCGCCGGAGCTTTCCCCGAGATCGACCAGTGGGCCTTCATGCAGCCCGTCGCGCTCAACACGATCTCGCCCGACACGGGCCTGAACATCAAGGGCGTGACCGACGACCTGCCGAGCTACTCGTACACCTACACCGAGCCGGGGACCTACACGGTGACCTTCATCGTCGCCGGCGGCAACTACCAGGGACAGTCGGCGCCCGCTCCCTACGAGGTGACGTTCACGGTGATCGACCCGATCGAATAACCCGTCCGAAAGTTTTTCGCAAGCCCGCCCTTCAGCAAGAAAGGCGGGCTTTTTCACAATATCCGGTTGCATTTCTGCGTTTTTTCCAGTAACTTTGGAGGTGAAACTTAACCTTTAACAACCAAAACCGAAACAACCTCATCGTATGAAGGCTGAATTACAGGAAATAGCGTCGCAATTCGCGCTGGAAGGCGCTATCACGGCAATCGACTCGCTGGGCGAGGGATTCATCAACGACACGTTCATCGTCCGCACGGCGGGCGATGCGCCGGATTACATCCTCCAGCGCAAAAACAAGAGCATCTTTCCCGACGTTCCGGCCATGATGGAGAACATCCGCAAAGTGACGGATCATATCCGCCGCCGTGTCGCAGCCGCCGGGGGCGACCCCAGACGCGAGGCGATGACCGTGGTTGCGACCCGCGACGGAAAGCTCTATCACGTGGACGCACAGGGCGAATATTGGGCCGTTTCGGTTTTCATCAGCGACACGATCGCCTACAACAAGGCCGACTCCCCGGAACTGGCCCGCAAGGGCGGCGAGGGCATCGGCAAGTTCCAGGCCCAGCTGGCGGACTTCACCGAGCCGCTGGCCGAGACGATCAAGGGCTTCCACAACATCCGCCACCGCTTCGTGCAGTGGGACGAGGCGCTGCGCCGCGACGCCGCAGGCCGCGTGAAAGACCTTGCGGAGGAGATCGGCTGGATCGAATCGCGCCGCGACGAGATGCTCTCGTTCTGGTCGAAGGTCGAGGACGGCACGATCCCCACGCGCGTGACCCACAACGATACGAAAATCAACAACATCCTCTTCGACAAGCAGGGCGAGGTGCTGTGCGCCATCGACCTCGACACGGTGATGAACTCCACGTCGCTCAACGATTTCGGCGACGCCATCCGCTCCTACGCCAACACGGGCGACGAGGACGACCGCGACCTTTCGCGCGTGGGCATGTCCCTCGAAATGTTCCGCGCCTATACCGAAGGCTATCTGTCGCAGCGGGCCGGACAGCTCAACCAGGCCGAAATCGACCACCTGGCATTCTCGGCCCGTTACATCACCTTCGAGCAGGTGCTGCGTTTTTTGATGGACTACATCGACGGCGACACCTATTACAAAACGAAATACCCCGAGCACAACCTCGTGCGCACCCGCGCCCAGTACAAACTGTTGCAAAGCATGGAAGAGCAGTACGGCACGATGTGCGAAATCGTACGGGAAACCGTCGCCAAATACAAATAAGGAATGGAAATTCGCAAGATAGCAGGCATCGCGCCCGACGACCGGGCCGCCGTGGACGAGGCATTCGCCGGAATCGAGCCGCTGCCGGTGGCGTGCTGCAACTGGCCCGCGGAATTTCCCTACGCCCCGGAAGTCAGCTTCCGGATGTTCCATACGGGCGACTGGCTGATGCTGCGCTTCGACGTCGCCGAACGTTACACGGCGGCGCTCGTCACGGAGGACAACGGCGAGGTGTGGACCGACTCGTGCGCGGAGTTCTTCATCGCACCCGACACAGGGATGTACTACAATTTCGAAACCACCTGCATCGGACGGATGCTGCTCGGGGCGCGCAAATCCCGGACCGAGGCCGAGCACGCCTCGCCCGAGGTGCTGGCGGGCGTGAAACGCTACACGACGCTTCCCTGCGGCGAGCCTTTCGCCGAGCGCGAGGGCGACAACCGCTGGTCGCTCACGCTGGCCATCCCCCCGCAGGCGCTTTTCCGCCATGCGCTGACCGACTGGAGCGGTCTCAAGGCCCGCATGAACCTCTACAAATGCGGCGACAACCTCTCGCACCCCCATTTCCTCTCGTGGCGGCCGATCCGGACGGAGAAACCCGATTTCCACCGTCCCGAGTTTTTCGGGGAGGTGACGTTCGAGAAGTGAAAAAGTGAAAAGCTGAAAGCCAAGAGACAATCCGGTCGCGATGCGACAACTGCGGGCAACAGGCGAGCGCAATCGCTTGCGAATTGCCGAGCCGCCACAGCAGTCAAGGCACGTGTTTTTGCGCCTTAAGTCCCCTCCCGAGGGAGGGATTTGGGGTGGGGTCAGACTTGTAAACGACGCCAACGGCGGCGACAACACGATCGGCAGCAAACCGACAGAGAGAAAGATTAACAAATTACATAAACGTATGAACAACAAGTATTCACTTCCCAAAGACGGCGGCCTGATTTCCGAATCGGCTCCGCGCGACATCATCCATCGTTACGAGAAGATCCACACCAAGGTCTACGAAAACGAGTACGAAGGCGTGCAGTACGTCGCCGACAACATCGTCAAGGCGATCCGCATGTACAACGAAATCCACTGCTCGAACGAAGTCTACGAGGAGTCGCAGCCCTTCGTGCTGGGCCTCACGACGGGCCGCACGCCGCTGGGTCTCTACCGGGAACTGGTGAAACGCCACCACGAAGGGCAGATCAGCTTCCGGAACGTCGCCGTTTACAGCCTCGACGAGTTCTACCCGATCCGGTCGACCGAACAGCAGAGCCGCAACTACCGCATCCACGAGGAGTTCCTCAACCACATCGACATCCTGCCCGAGAACGTGCACATCCCCGACGGTACGGTTCCCGAGGACCGCGTTTCGGAATACTGCGCGTCGTACGACCACTCGGTGCGGCGCATCGACCTGATGATCATTGGCGTCGGCGAGGACGGGCAGATCGGCTTCAACGAGCCGGGGTCCTACTCCCGCTCGCGCACGCGGCTGGTGCAGCTGACCTACAACACCCGCAAAATCCAGTCGGGCGCTTTCTTCGGGCTGGAGAACACGCCCAAGATGGCGGTCACGATGGGCATCGACACGATCATGCGCGCCAACCGCATCATCCTGATGGCCTGGGGCGAGGAGAAGGCCCACATCGTGCAGCGGGTCGTCGAGGGCGAGATCACGGATCAGGTTCCCGCCTCGTACCTCCAGGCGCACCAGAATATCGAGGTGGTGATCGACGAGAATGCCGCGCAGCTGCTCACCCGCGAGCAGACGCCGTGGATGGTGGGTCCCTGCGAATGGACGCCGAAATTCGTCCGCAAGGCCGTGGTATGGCTCTGCGGCGTGGTGAAGAAGCCGATCCTGAAACTCACCTACAAGGACTATATCGAAAATTCGCTCGGCGAACTGCTCGAACAGGGCCACGCCTACGACCAGATCAACATCGACGTCTTCAACGACCTCCAGCACACCATCACGGGCTGGCCGGGCGGCAAGCCCAACGCCGACGACTCGACGCGCCCCGTACCTTCGTCGCCCTTCCCCAAACGGGTGATCGTCTTCTCGCCGCACCCCGACGACGACGTGATCTCGATGGGCGGCACGTTCATCCGCCTCGTGCAGCAAGGTCACGACGTGCACGTGGCTTACGAAACCTCGGGCAACGTGGCCGTGCACGACGACGTGGTGCTGCAAAACATCGACACGGCCCGCGAACTGGGCTACGGCAACCACTACGCCGAAGTCGAAAAGGTCATCGCCGGCAAGAGGAAGGGCGAACCCGAGCCGCGCCCGCTGCTCGACCTGAAAGGCGCCATCCGCCGCGCCGAGGCGCGTGCCGCCGTGCGCTCGTTCGGACTGAACCCCGACACCAACGCCCACTTCCTCAACCTGCCGTTCTACGAAACGGGCGGCATCAAGAAGGGCCAGCTCACGGAGAAGGACATCGAAATCATCGTCAAGCTGCTGCGCGAGATCAAGCCCCATCAGATCTACGCCGCCGGCGACCTTGCCGACCCCCACGGCACGCACCGCACCTGCATGGAGGCCGTGCTCGGCGCCCTCGAAGTCGTGAAGGACGACGAGTGGCTGAAGGAGTGCCACCTGTGGCTCTACCGCGGCGCCTGGATGGAGTGGGACCTCGGCATGGTGGACATGGCCGTGCCCCTGTCGCCCGACGAGCTGATTATGAAACGCCACGCCATCTACCGCCACCTCTCGCAGAAGGACATCATGCCTTTCCCGGGCAGCGATCCCCGCGAGTTCTGGCAGCGGGCCGAGGAGCGCACGCAGAACACCGCGAAGCTCTACGACCAGCTCGGCATGGCCGAATACCAGGCCATCGAGGTGTTTGTGAAGATGTTTTAGCGCATCTTCACAAAAACTTCGATTAAAAAATGAAGCATTGAACATTAAAAAATCACCCCATGCGCTTAATCATTGAAAATACCCCCCAGCAGGTAGCCCAGTGGGCCGCCAATTACATCATCGCCCAGATCAAGAACAAGGAGCAGCACACCTCGTCGCCCTTCGTGCTGGGGCTGCCGACCGGCTCGACCCCGCTGGAGACCTACAAGGAACTGATCCGCCGCCACAAGACGGGCGAAGTGTCGTTCAAGAACGTCATCACGTTCAACATGGACGAGTACGTAGGTCTCCCCGAAGAGCATCCCGAAAGCTACCACTCGTTCATGTGGAACAATTTCTTCAAGCACGTCGACATCAGGCCGGAGAACGTCAACATTCTCGACGGCAACGCCGACGACCTGGCCAAGGAGTGCGCCGACTACGAGGCGCGCATCGTCGAGGCCGGGGGCATCGACCTCTTCATGGGCGGCGTGGGCGAAGACGGACACATCGCCTTCAACGAGCCGTTCTCGTCGCTCAACTCCCGCACGCGCCTCAAGACCCTGACGCAGGACACGATCCAGGTCAACGCCCGGTTCTTCGGCGGCGACATCTCGCTCGTGCCGAAAACCGCGCTGACGGTCGGCGTGGGCACGGTGCTCTCGGCCAAGAAGGTGCTGATCCTCGCCACGGGCCACAAGAAAGCCCGCGCGGTGCGCCACGGCGTCGAAGGCTCCTACAACCACCAGTGGACCATCTCGGCCCTCCAGGTGCACCCCAACGGCATTCTGGTCTGCGACGACCCGGCCGCCGAGGAGTTGCGCGTAGCCACCTACCGCTATTTCAAGGACATCGAGCGCGAAAACCTGATCTCGAAATAAGCGCATTCCCGATACGAAGCTTCCCGCAGGGCCTGCCCTGCGGGAGGCTTTCGCTTCCACGCCCCGGATACAGAACTCCCGGCGTCATTTTACGGCCGGATTATTTGCCGAATGCCGGAAAAATTTTATCTTTGTAGAGCATTGCTTATACGGATAAATCGTGGGAGCGTCACTCAAGGACATAGCCTGCAAGCTCAACCTCTCGAAAACGACCGTTTCGTGGGTCCTCTCGGGGCAGGGCGACAAAAAAGGGATCAGCGCGGAGACACAGAGCCGCGTGCTCGCCTGCGCCCGCTCCCTGGCATACGAACCGAACCTGCTGGCCCGAAGCCTCAACACGGGCGTATCGAAAACCATCGGACTGATCCTCCCCTCGATTTCGGACACCTTCTTCGCCCACATCGCCGACCGGATCGAGTCGGAAGCCGAGCGGGAAGGCTACTCGCTGATGATCGCCGGTTCGAACTCCGAAACCGAACGGGAAAACGCCCTGATACGGCTTTTCCGGTCGAAAAAGGTCGACGGCATCATCATCGCCCCGGCCGACGCTTCGGGACGCGAGGTCGGCCGCCTTGCGGAGAGCGGCTGCCCGGTCGTGCTGTTCGACCGCGGCCTCGCGAAAACGGACGCCGGCTGCGTGGTGATCGACAACGAGGCGGGCAGCCATGCGCTGGTCCGTCATCTTGCCGCCCGGGGATTCCGCAAAATCGCCATCATCACGACCTTCCCCCACCTCCCGACGATGGAACTGCGGCACAGGGGCTACCTCCGCGCGCTGGCGGAAGCGGGACTGCACGCCGATCCCCGCCTCTACGGAGAGGTCGCCTATGCCGGCTACCGGCAGCACGTCTGCGATACGCTCGACCGCATTCTCGCCATGGTTCCCGACACCGACGGCTTTTTCTTCACCACGCATATCCTCGCCACCGAGGCCCTGCGCTATTTCCACGACCGGGGCATCGACATCAGCGACGGCCGTCTGGGGCTTGCCTGCATGCACGAAGACCCGCTTTTCCGCCTGGCCGCCCCCCGGATGAGCGTCGCCCGCTTCCCCGTCGAAGAGATCAGCGCCCACGCCGTGCGCCTCCTGCTGCGGCAAATCCGCGAAAGCCAATCGCCCGGCTCCGTCCGCCCGGCACCCGAATCGGTGGTGCTGCCCTGCCGCATGGAGTTCCGGGACGAATAAGCCCGTTCCGTCCGGACATCCCTCCCCCCGATACGAAAGACCCGCAAAACGATGAAGTCCTGCGGGTCTTTCTCCGGAAACTAATCTCTAAATTACTTCTCGGCAATCAGTCCGATTTCGTCGATGGCAAAATAAGCGGGAACGTTCAGCAATTGCCGCTCATTCGCCTCGATTCGAAGCAGGCGAGAAAGTCAGACAGTCGACCTTGCCCAAAGCGGAAAGATCGACCTTTTTCCAGTCCGACAACTTTTCCGAACCGTTGATCAATGAGCGTCTGTTCCACCGGTCTACCGCCCTCAAGCATTTTTAAATTTCCCTTCACAACGAATTTGAACCAGAATTCGTCAACCTGCGTGGTATATTGCGCAGGTACAGTCGCTGTTGGCCATATACAGATAGCTGACCTGACGCGGTTCCACAAATTCGATCATCGGAGTTGCATAACCGCTCGTATATCCGTCGAAATAACCGATCATGCAGTTCGACGAACCGTTTGCCCCCTTATCGGCCCATACCATAAACTGGTTCGCATAATTGACGCTCGTAGCCGTTCTCCCGTAATTGGCAGACAAGACGAAACCGCCCCAATAGTCTCCGTAGCCGATGTCGGCTGAAAAATAGGTTCCGAACCAAATCTTCTCATCCGAGGTCGACAAAGATACCCGTTGTAAACGCCACCTACGGCCAGATCGTCGTAGCTGCCGCCCTTCGCCCAAAAGACATTATGGTGATTTCCCGCCGCAGAACCGCCGCTAACGGTAATGTCGCCGAGCTGTACAGCCTTGCCGTCGATAGCAAGCATTCCCTCGCTCGTTTCGAAAGAAATCAAATTAGACGGTTCCGGCCCGGATCGGATTGGGGTCCGGATCGGGTTCCGGATCGGGTTCGCTCACATGCACGGTACAGGTTGCCGACACCGAACCGTATGTCGCCGAGATTTTGGCGGTTCCGGCAGCCACGGCCGTCACAAGACCCGATTCGGAGACCGTCGCGAACTCCTCGGCATCCGAAGACCACACCACGTCGTCGGTGGTATTCGCCGGCGCCGGCGTTGCGGTGAGTTGCAGGGTTTCGCCGACTGCAAGTTCTTTTTCCGTACAATCGAGCACAACCGCAGTCGCAGGGACGCGGGAATCGCCGTCATCGTCCGAGCAGGCGGCCAAAGCGCAGGCCGCAAATGCGAAAAGCAAGAGTTTTTTCATCGTTCGTCTGCTTTTAAGTATGTTCGTAAAATAAAAAATCCGGTCCCGGAACCTCTCTGAATCGAACCTTTTTCACGTCCATACCCGTATTTCAGCCACGAAATACCAAGACTTGCGATGCTCCGTTCTCCGCAGACACACCCCGAAAAAAGATTCTTCCTCGTCGGGAAGCTGCAAGGCAGGTCTTCTGGCTCGTTCCTGCCGCAACGCCTTCCCGGCCCTCTCGGACCAGTGGCTTTCAGCGTGTCGCGGCAACTATCGGAACTTACAGCAGCGGGAACTGCTGCCGATTTTCACGGCATTCCCATTTAATCACACGGGGCCTTGCCCGGCCCTTTGTGAACCATTGCGGTGCAAATTTAGGAAATAAATTCGTATCTTTGCCTCCGCAAACATAAAATTCGCAAAAAATTATGAAGCACGCATACGTATTCCCGGGCCAGGGCGCCCAGGCCGTCGGAATGGGCAAAGACCTCTACGACAACGTTCCGGCTGCGAAGGAACTCTTCGAGAAAGCCAACGAGATCCTCGGTTTCCGCATCACCGACATCATGTTCGCCGGTACGGACGAAGAACTGAAGCAGACCCGCGTCACCCAGCCCGCCGTATTCCTCCACTCGGTGATCATGGCCAAGGCGCTGGGCGTGAAGCCCGATGCCGCCGCCGGACACTCTTTAGGCGAATTCTCGGCCCTCGTGGTCGCCGGAGCGCTCTCGTTCGAGGACGGTCTGAAGCTCGTTTCGAAGCGCGCCATGGCCATGCAGGCCGCCTGCGAAGCGCAGCCCGGAACGATGGCCGCCATTCTCGGTCTGGAAGACAAGGTCGTGGAGGAGATCTGCGCGTCGGTCGACGGCGTGGTCGTCGCCGCCAACTACAACTGCCCGGGCCAGCTGGTGATCTCGGGAGCCGTGGAGGCCGTAGACGCCGCCTGCGAGAAAGCCAAGGCCGCCGGAGCGCGCCGTGCGCTGCGCCTGCCGGTGGGCGGAGCGTTCCACTCGCCGCTGATGGAGCCTGCCAAGCAGGAACTCGAGAAAGCCATCGCCGAAGCGCCGTTCCAGACGCCCGTATGCCCCGTTTACCAGAACGTCGACGCCAAGCCCTATACCGATCCCGCCGCCATCAAGGCCAACCTGATCGCCCAGCTGACGGCCCCCGTGCGCTGGACCTACATCGTGCGCAACATGCTCTCCGACGGCGTGACGGAATTCACCGAACTCGGCCCCGGCAGCGTGTTGCAGGGACTCATCCGCAAGGTGGACCCCAACACAGTCGTGGAATCGAAATCGACGCTGTAAAACAAAAAGTTTCGCTTAAAAATTAACGCCCTGAAAATCAGAGCGTTAATTTTTTTACCCCCTCATTTTGAAATAAAATTTATTAAATTTTATTAAAAACTTATTGCATTTATTAAAGATAGTGTATATATTTGCAGAGTTAGTTAAAAATGAGCCTGGAAGGATGACATCACTTACCGAATTTTTCAACAAACACGAAGACGACGCCCTGAAGGGCATTACGCACAAAAACAGCATCATCAAGCGCAACATCATCGCGCACATGGCTGTCAACGGAGAATGCACGCTTTCGGAGCTTACCAAAGAGCTTCACATCAGTGTCCCCACGATCACCAAACTGGTGCAGGAACTGGTCGACGAGAACATCGTGACGGACCTGGGCAAGGTGGAAACCCCGGGCGGACGGCGCCCCAACATCTTCGGACTGGCCAATTCGGCCATCTACTTCGCCGGGGTGAACGTCGGACGCGACAACATGCGCTTCCTGATCACCGACCTGCAGAACAACATCATCAAGGAGGAGAACGACTTCACGTTCGAGCTCATCGACCGTCCGCAGTGCATCGAGCGCATCTGCTCGGGCATCGAGAACTTCATCGCCACATGCGGCATCGACCGGGGCAAGATTCTCGGGCTGGGCGTCTGCATGACGGGACGCGTGAACCCCGACACGGGCCGCAGTTACAAATACTTCACGTCGAGCGAACAGTCGCTGCGCGACTTGCTCGAAGAGCGCGTCGGCATCCGCGTACTGCTGGAGAACGACACCCGCGCCCGCTGCTATGCCGAATACACCTGCGGCAAATCGAAGGACGAGAGCAACGTGCTGTACCTCCACATGGGCCGCGGCGTGGCCATCGGCATCGTGGTCGACGGACAGCTCTACTACGGCAAGAGCGGCTTCGCCGGCGAGTTCGGCCACATTCCCTTCTTCGACAACGAGATCATCTGCTCGTGCGGCAAGAAGGGCTGCCTCGAAACCGAGGTTTCGGGCATCGCCATCGAGGACAAGATGTGCCACCTGATCCAAAAGGGCGTGAACACCATCCTCAAGGAGAAATACGACCAGCAGAAGACCATCCACATCGACGACATCATCACTGCGGCGAAGAACGACGACAACCTTTCGATCGAACTGATCGAGGAGGCGGGCGAGAAGGTCGGCAAGGCCGTGGCTTTCCTGATCAACACGTTCAACCCCGAGACAGTCATCGTCGGCGGCAACCTCGCGGCGGCAGGCGACTACATCATGCTGCCGCTCAAATCGGCGACGAACAAATATTCGCTCAACCTGGTCTACAAGGACACCAAGTTCCGTGTGTCGAAGATGACCGAGAACGCCAACGCCTGGGGCGTGGCCATGCTGATCCGCAACAAGATCATCGGATTGTAATGAACATCGAGGGCCGCACCATCCGCCTGCGGGCCGTGGAGCCGGGCGATGTCGACCTGATGTACGAGTGGGAGAACGACTGCGACATCTGGCCGGTCAGCGGGACGACGGAGCCGTTCTCGCGTCATCAGCTGGAGCGCTTCGTCGAACGGCATCAGGACATCGTCGGGGTGCTCTGCGACGGACAACTGCGGCTGATCATCGAGACGCTGTTGAGTTCCAAGCCGGTCGGGGCGATCGACCTGTTCGAATACGACCCGATCCACCGCCGGGCAGGCATCGGCATCCTCATCTACGAACAGAGCGACCGGGGACGCGGCTACGCCTCCGACGCCGTGGAAACCCTCTGCCGCTACGCACACGATACGCTGCGCGCGCATCAGCTGTGGTGCAACGTCGGTGCCGACAACGAAGCGAGCCTGCGCCTGTTCCGCAGCGCGGGATTCACCGAGATCGGCGTCAAACGCGACTGGCTATGGCGGCCCGACGGCTATCACGACGAGGTGATGCTGCAAAAGATATTCGACTGAAACAGCGGACCCCGTCGGGGTTCGGGATTATAATGATGTAACAACTTGATAAATCAAGTTGTTACATTTTTGTATAAGATAATAGGTAACGAGAAAGCAACGGTTTATTTTCAACTTCTTGCACTCAAATACTGTATTTCAAATAACCTATCACAAAATACGAAAAATTTTGGGGATAGGCAAATTAGACAACGTATCGAAAAAAGCATGTTTTTTATACGACATTTGTTGTAAAAAATCTCAATATTACTAATGAAAGTTAAGAATGGTCACTCTATTTATAGTACCATTAAAAAGTCTAACTAATATTGTAACAAAGGTAACGCATTACCCGGTGTAACTTCTCAACAAGAAGAGTGGAGATTTCGAAGCCTCGACCGGAATCGGATTGGCAATAGACGTATACTGAAATTGAGTAAAGACCAACCGGATTTTGACATTTGTCCGCAGAAGCTTCGATTTGAGTCGCGACGCTTACAAGGGTTTTCTCTGGTAACCTGTTTTATCGTCGTATCAAGTAGGATGATCAGTGGCGTGTGAGTAGGTTGAGAGACGATTGAAAGGTAAGGTTATGAAACATATCACTATAACTTTATAGGTAGAATCAAGAGTATCCTGTTCTATCCTTTGAAATCATCGGTTGAGAGATGTTTTAGACAAGACGATAAATTAGCTTTTGTCCAAGTTTCTATAGTCCGAACTGTAAAGAATTCAGCTTCGTTTGTTTTGTTAAAGTAGGAATTTTTAGAATACAGAATTGCATGCCTGAATATCTGTCCGGAAGAAATCACTCGTCATCCTTATTCAAGGAATAAAGTAATGCTTCAGTAAATTTCGTGCGATCCTTCTTGCATTCCAAGACACGGCATTTAACATCGGTTGGATTACCGAATTTAATATGTAATGTGTCCTCAAAAACTCGAACGACCAAATTGAACAGAGCTGCCGAACTATCTGCCAGAGCGAAAGGTGGTAAAGCCATCCGATCGAGTTTGCAAAGTATCTTCGAAACACTGATTGCCGAATACTCTTTCGACCAATAAAGCGGCAATGAAATCGGAACTTTATCCATGATAAAATGTTCTTGCAAAGTTCGCAATTTGATCTGTGTATAACTTAGTATTCGTCAAGCAGTCTTTTTATCCGTTGGATCACATAGAGTTGCAATAATTGGAGTGAAATCGTGGAAATGTAGATCTAATTTTTCTGCAGTAGGGATATCCCTGTAGATATTTTGATTAGTATTTGAAAAAATGGAATCTTTGTCAATATTTCCACATATGCATTTAATTCATAAGCATTCGATAAATTGTATCTTTTTGACAGAATTTGTCATGTTTGCAGCATATCAGTAGATAAAAAGGTCACTTAAGATACGTTTATGCCGTGGAATTTTCATCACTTGTTAAAGGTATCTTCTGAGGTTTCTATTGCTCAATTCATTTTGAGGCATTCTGGCAAAAATATCTTCATCCATAGTTTCAGCACTTGTGGTCTTGCGGCCTTTCGAAAAAGCCATAAATCATATATCCATCACTTTAGTCCCCTCCTAGTAGTCTTCCAGAAGTTTTTTGTCAGACGACCGTTACGGGAACTTGTATATGGTGGGAAAAAGATTTTCTGGCACAGCATTGCAATTCACCACATGTAATTCTTTACAGCACAGAGTTTCTTATCGTCAATAACAGGCCCTATACTTTCTGCCTGAATTTCATCCCGCAAACAGCCACAACGATTTAAGTTATACATAGTGGCAAGTCTGGCGTTGAGCGTCAAAATGATGAGCGAGACTACCGGTTTCTGGTATTTTTAATCACCCAGTAAGAAGCAGTTTGGTAGAGATACTTGTTGGGATAATGTTGGTGGTCACGATCTAAACCAGAGATAGAACGCTTGTAATACAGTGCTGTATTACAAGCGTTCTATCTCTGGAAAGTAATCAATTTAGTATTGAAGCTATTCGGAGATCAGCTCTAAATTGATATTGCTGGAATATAAATCACCCTTACGCATAAGTATAAAGCTGATTACCTGCCATTTTTTTATAGTTTTTTGACAGTTTAAACGACATTTCGAATTTTCTATCTATTTTCGACCATCAACATCATATCTTTTGTGGGTTTAATTAAATGAATTCGCCTTTGGGAAAGACTCGCAATTCCTAATGCTTACATCGGATACGGTAATATTGATGTGAATTGAACCCGAATTCTCGTAGACTCGCAGTCAGACTTATCCCAGTATTTTACTGGAGGGCCCTATCAATGCTCTTTTATTTAGCATACTTTTTTGTTCAATGGGAAGTTGAAATTGCGAGTGGAAATATTGGGTTCATTCAGATACTTACAAATCACAAAAGTTATAAAAGATAAAAAACAATATGATATGGGAAAGCTTGTAATTTATACAGAAAAATCAAACATAGAAATTATTTTATTCCGTGTTTCTGCAATATTCGAATAATTTGTGGCTGAACTTTCTTCAGCATCCGTTCGAACCCGAGGTCCGTGGGGTGTACGCCGTCGACGGTCGCCTCGTGGTCGTCTCCCAGCTCCATGCCGGGATTGATGAACCAGATGTTTTTGTCCGTTTCGAGGATTTTCTCCATCCCTTTCCGGGCAGCTTCCCGCTTAGCGTCTTCGAAAGCCCGTTTTTTCAGGTCGAAGTTTCCGCTTTCGCGCACCTCCGTCTGGAGGAAGATCAACGGCGTCGTGGGATGGCTTTCGCGGATGCGCCGGACGAACCCTTCCAGCCGCTCGTCGATCTGTTGGGCCGACGGGTTCGAAAAGGTGTCGAACAGAAAGGCGTCGGCCCGGGTCTCCGCGGCGATGCGCGCGAAGAATGTATCGAGCTTGCATTGCCCGCTGGCCCCGAGGTTGATGAACCCGAATCCCAGGGTGCGGCCCAGGCGTGCGGCGTAGGCCATTCCCGGACGGCTAGCCGAAGTGCCGTGCGTGATGCTCGACCCGATCACCACAATCCGGTGGCGGAAGGGGTCGGGAGCGGCTTCCAACAGCGCACCTTCGTCGGTTCCGATTTCGAGGGCGGCGATCTCGTCGTGCAGCGGGAGGTAGAGCAGGCACTCCTTCATCGTCGTATCCATGTGTTCGACGACGGGGGCTTCGTGCTGCGTTCCGGATTTGCTCGGCACACCGACTCCGGCGAAGACCCATTTGCCGTCGCGGCGAATGTAGAGGTCGAGCCCGCGCTGGGCGATGAGCGTCGAATTGGCTCCGGGGAGTTGGTTGACGGTGGTCCACCGGGCGCGGATGTTGCGGCTGTCGGTGCGGAACACCACGGCCAGCCCCGTGGAGTAGCGGTAATATCGCGTGACTGTCGGGGTCAGCTCGGGATAACGGGCTACGTCTATGCGCTGAAACGCCGGGCCGCCCGGCTGGGCTTTGTTGACGATCGTGAGACTTGCCGCATCCGTGTATTTTACCGGAGCGTTTTCTGCGGCGGCCATTGCCGGCATCAGCAGGCAAAGGAGCAGGTATGTCAGTCTTTTCATGCTTCTGTCTTTTGTTTTCGGTTCATCAGCGGCAGCAGGAAGGAGATGACGGACGCCGCGATCCAGAACAGGGCGACGGGTCCGAAATCGTAATGCTTCGCACCGTCCGTGGCGACGGTGATGTGCGAGTCGATGAGCCATCCGGACGCCACGTCCTGAATGCCCGCGGCGATGTAGGAGGCGATTCCCACGACCCCGAGCGCGGCTCCCGTGGCCTTGCGGGGTACGATATCCACGGCCATCAGTCCTCCGAGGAAGCAGATCAGCACGCCGATTGCTATTCCGAAGAGCACCATCGAGAGAACGTTCACCCACATGGCATTTCCTCCGTAGAGGAACAGGACCAGCGCCAGGGAGTTCAGTATGCCGAACAGCAGGGCGGGAATCTTTCGGTCACCCTTGAACAGCTTGTCCGAGAACCACCCGGAGAGCACGGTTCCGAGAATTCCCAGCAGTGCGTTTATCGAGACTACGGAAATCGCCTCTACATCCGAGAATCCCTTGGCCTCCTGGAGGAACAACACTCCCCATCCGTTTATGGCATATCGGGATATGTACATGAATGCGCTTGCCGCCGCCAGCACCCATACGGCCGGGGTGCGGAGCACTTGTTTTTGAATCTCCCGAACGGATTTGTCCGCTCCCGGCGCTGGTTTCTCGTGGGCCAGGGCCTCTACGGGCGGCAGTCCTTTGGATTCGGGGGTGTCGTGAAGCCAGCACAGGACGATGACAACGCCTATTGCACCTGCAAGTGCCGATCCGAAGAACCCGGCCTGCCAGCCTGCGAATGTCACGATGGAACCCACGAAGAGGAACGAGAAGAACTCCCCGAGGTTATGGCTTGCGGAGAAGAATCCGTAGTAGGTTCCCCGTTCCCGGAGGGGATACCACCGCGAGAGGGATATGATGGCCGGGGGCGCTCCCATGGACTGCGCCCATCCGTTCAGTCCCCACATGACGGCGAATGCCGCGAATATCACGGCCGTGGGAACTACGGAATGCGCCAGCCCCAGCAGTCCCATCAGGGCGTTTGCGGCAGCCGAGACGATGAGTCCCGTGGCCATGAAGCGTTTGATGTTGCAGTAGTCGGCGATGAATCCGTTTACGAACTTTCCGACGGCATAGGCGAAGAGCAGGGCCGATCCGATAACGCCCAGCTGCGAGGCGTCCAGCGAGCCGCTGTCGAGAATGGGCTTCTTCATCACGTTGAGGCTCGTGCGGCAGACGTAGTAGAGGCTGTATCCGAGCGTCGCGGCGACGAACGCTTGCAGGCGCAGACGTCGGTAGTACTTCGAGCGGGCGTCGTCGTCCATCTCGCGCCCGGGGGCGGGAGGGCTGATGCGGTAGAAGTCGGTGATGCGGCTCATGGGGTCAGTCGTGCAGTCCGCGTGCGCGGAGGTAGGAGATCAGCAGTTCGGGACGGTCGGTCTGGATCATGGTGGCGCCCATATCGACGAGTTTGCCGTAGACGGCCGCCGGGTCGCCTTCGAAGGCCGCATCGTCGCAGAGACCTCCGCAGAGCGACGGCCACAGGGAGTTCACCCAGAGTTTCGAGCCGCCGGCCACCACTTTTTTCATGCAGGCTTCGACTGCGGGGGTGTACTCCGACCAGCAAACTTCGTAGGCAAGGGGTACGGTGTCCGTGCCGAGGTATTCGGCGAAGAGCGCCTGCCCTTTGGGTTTGAGGATGTCGATGATGGGCATGTACATCATGTTGTGCTCGTAGCGGGAGAACTTCGCGGCGACATCCGCGACGGGGCTTTTGCCTTTGATCAGAAGTTGTCCGGTGACTCCGAGTTCCTCGGAGAGGCGCTGCACGAGGTCATAGTACTGGTAGCCCTTGTCGATATTGACCACGATGCGGTCCTTGCAGAGCTCCAGCGCTTCACGAAGCGTCGGCATGCGGTGCGACGTGGCCACGCCGTGGCCCGATTTGAGGAAACACCGTTGGATGGAGTCGTAGGGGATTTCGGCGATGAGACCTTTGCCCGTCGTCGTGCGGTTCAGCGTCCGGTCGTGGCAGACCACCAGCACGCTGTCGGAGGTCAGCGCAAGGTCGATCTCAACGATGTCGGCCCCCATGCCGATCACCGACTCGATGGCCGCCAGGGAGTTCTCGGGCCAGTTGCGCCAGTCGCCCCGGTGGCAGGCGACAAGCACCTTTTTCGAGGCGGGGTTGTGAATCTCCGAAACGACCCGTTCGGCACGGGTACCGGGGGCGGATTCGGTGTGTGAACAGGAGGTTTGTAAAAGCAGCAGTCCTGAAAGAAGAATAAGCAGTTTTTTCATGGATTGTTTGGATTGAAGGCAATAATAATGTTAAATATATAGTAAGAAAAATCGTGTATTCGCGTGGACATACACGATTTTCTGTTGGAATCCGCTTCGTGTTACCAGTTCATCACGCGGACTTTATAGACATCCAGGTCGGGAACTTTGATCGTTCGTGTCTCTGTCGAGGCGTTCTTGTCCGTGGAGTAGCGGATGGTCTGTGTCGACCAGCTTTGCGAGCCCTCGGGGTTGGTGGAATCCGTGTACCACAGTTCGCCCGTCTCGTCGTTGTAGTTAATCGATTTGATAGCTGTCGATGCGCTGAAGAGCATCATTTCGGTAAACCGGTTGGCGCCGATGTCGTAGAGATAGGCCCCGCGTCCGCCGATGCAGAGCGTGTTCGAATTGACGTAGCTCATGTCGTGCAGGCCGCCCTGGGGCGTCCGTTCGGTCTTTTCCAGTTCGAGCGACGGGGTTGCCGTCTCCCAGTCTTTGAGTTTGTAGATCTGGAGGCTCTGGCCGCCGATCGCATAGAGGCGCTGGGTCGTTTCGTTCCACACGACGCCGTGCGCCGAGCCGAGCGCCGACTGGTAGAGAATCCGGTTGGGCTGCGAGATGTCGTAAAGTTGTATAGAGTTATTCCCAGAACTTTCGCCTCCGGAACAAGCCACGACGATGCGGTTGCCGGGAAGCAGTTCCGCCGAGTGGGCGTTGGGAGTCGCCGTAGTGTGGAACAGCACCTCCTTCGTGGCGATGTCGAGCAGCACGCACCAGTTGTAGGAGCTGGTGCACAGGAGTTTCTTGCCGTTGTCCACCGGCTTGCAGTCGTCGAGGTGGTTGCAGCGGCTCTTGTCGAGCCCGAGCACGGAGGCGGCTTCGGTCGCATCCCAGCTCCACGTGACCGCATCCTTGTAGGTGGTTTCGTTGGCCAGCCCGGCGTCGATCATGTAGACCATGTTGTCGCCGCAGAAGATCAGTTCGGTCACGAAATTCGAACGGGCGTCGTCGGTTTCGTGCTTGCCTCCGGCCTCCAGGGTTACGGGCTCCGTCTTCCCGACCGAGAACGAATTACCGTCGGTGTCGGTGAGGGTCACGGTGTAGCCCTGCGACAGGGCCACGGGGGCGATCATTACGGGTATCAGCTGCGTCTCTTTCGAACAGTCGAGGGGTGCGGGCAGCGTCACGGTGATCGTCTGAGCCGATGCCGATGCCGACCAGTCGTCGATGCCGATCGTGAGCTCTCCGGCGATCCCTTCGCCGCCGTTGGCCTTTACGACCGCCTTGCTGACCGAGTAGTTGCCCTTTTTAACGCTGACGTACATCGTGCAGAAGAGATTCGTGAGCTCCATGCTGCAACCTTCGTAGGCGTTGACCCGCGCCGTGGCCTTGCCGGCGAGAATCGGGGCGACAGCGCCCGTCTGCTCCGTGGGAACGACGGTTTTCAGCGTGCCGTTCTCACAGCGGAGGCCGGCGTCCGAGGGCCAGAAAGCGACGACCGTCGAAGCGGCGTGCTGCGGCGCGCTGAGCGTGAAGAGAAAGAGCGATTTTTGCGATCCCGGCTGGATCGGCGCCGCATAGACGGCCTCCGGGACGCTTTGGTCTGCGGCGAACAGTCCGGCCTTGTCGTTTCTGCCCCAGGTGGGCAGCGTTGTCGCTCCCTTGTCGTTGTAGTATTTCGACAGCGTCAGGGTGGTTTTCGAAGAGAGTTCCCGGGGCGAGTCGTCGTCGTTCGAGCAGCCCGCGACGAGGAGTCCCGTTCCGGCGCAGAGCAGCAGAACCCGGAACAGGCGGAGTTTTAAGCTATTCATAATTTCAAATCTTTTGTGTCGCATTTTTATTGAGATCTTAAAATAAAACGAAACAAGTTCTTACCGGATAATGATCCGAGATATAAGGAGCACCATAATTTTCTTTCAGAGTTTGGAAAATGCTTGCCACGCATCCGTTATCATAAAAGATATGGTCAAGTTTACGGGTTCCAGATGTTTTGTAGCCGTTGTATGTGGCTTCCTGATCTGTGACAGGAGCAGTCGCACGGGCATCTTTCATTACTTGGTGCAACGGATTGAAACAACTCTCATCGGTATCCGAATTGAAATCAGCAGTAAGAAATACCGGAAGTTGTTCTGAGTTGACCTCCTCTATTTTATTTATAATTAACTTGATAGATTCTTTTCGAGCCACAGCGCCGGAGTTGTCGAGATGCGTGTTGAAAAAATAGAACCGCTTGCCGGTTGTTTTTTGTCTGAATAACGCCCATGTACAACTTCGGTTGTAATTGGCATCCCAACCCTTCGAGGGTATGTTAGGCGTTTCTGACAGCCAAAAAGTTCCTTTATCCAGCATTTCGACTATTGATGTCTGGAAAAAGATGGCCATACACTCTTCAGAGGCATATGTTTCTGTTTTGGGAGGTGCTTCACCGGTATCGCGTCCTAATCCGTACCAAGCATATTCCGGGCACTGTTTTGCCAAATAAGTGATTTGATGGGGTTGTGCTTCTTGTAAACCCATTATGGTCGGCTGTTGCCTGTTTATCATCGTTATGACGGCTTGTTTACGATTCTTCCAGATGTTGTCTCCATCGGAGGGGTTGTCGACACGGATGTTGAAAGAGATGGTTTCGATGACATAAGGCGAACGGGCCTCGTCAGCATCAGCCTTGCCGCCGGCTGTCAGCGTGATTGGCTTGTCCGATGAAACAGTATATGAAATCCCGTTAATGTCATAGATGGTCACGGAGTATCCTTGCGACAGGGTTACAGGCGCGAGCATAACCGGGATCAGTTTGATCTCAGCCGAGCAGTCCAGCGGTGTGGAAAACTTTACGGTAACACTCTTTTCCGATGCGCAAATAACACCGTCCTTAAGCCTGATTGAAGTTTCTCCGGCGATGGCTTCCCCGCCGTTGGCCTGTATAACGGCTTTGGCAATTGCATGGCTTCCCCAAACAGGTATATACATGGTGTTGAACAGGTGTTTCAACTCCATGTGCAACCCTTCGTAAGAGTCGATGCGACCTGTTGTTTGTCCGATCAGAAGTGGAGCGACGGTTCCTGTCTGCGTTGTGGGTATCGTCGTTTTCAATATGTCGTCCTCATATATGAGATTCGCATCGGCTGGGTAGAAAGCCACTAATGTTGCATTGCTATGTTTCGGGGCCTTGAAATTGAGCAGAAAAAGCGATTTCGGCGATTGTGTCTGAATTGGGGAGATGTTGATCTTCTGCAAAAAGTTGTCCCTGATGACGAAAATGCCGGCCTTATCGTCTTTTGTCCATGGATGAAGCGTTGTTTCTCCTTCGTTGTTGTAATATTCTGACTGGGTCAGGGTGATTTTTGCGGCTAATTCGATGTATTCCGAGGAATCGTTATCGGAGCAGCCCGCCATGAAATATGCGGTCATTCCGAATCCTATTCCGAACCATATTGATTTTCGAATTTTATTCAATGAAAAGCGTTTCATTGTTCAACGTTTTTTATTTTATTAAGAATGACTTTGCTGCAGGTTTTCATGACGTTTCCGGAGGTAAGGTTTCCTGCGGCGTGCCGGCCTGCTCCCCGCAGGCGGCTCCCGAAAGAGCCGCTGCGAGGATCAGCAGTTTGTTGATTGTTCGTATCATCGGTTATCGTTGGATTAAGTATTCGTTTTCATGTCCCAGTACGACCTGTTCGGCGACGCTGCGCAGGTAGGCGGCCTTCGATGCCTCGATGCCGCAGTCGGCGGGCGAGCTGCCGAACGCCTCCCCGTAGAGCACGAGGTAGTTGACGCAGGCTTTCAGGTAGGCGCCGTAGACCGACTGGTGCTTATTGTCGGTGTGGTAGAGGTTGATGCCCGAAGAGCCTTCGCGCACGATACGGAACGCTTCGCCGATCGGCGATATCCACGTTCCGGCGGCTTTTGCCATGGCACGTGCACCCTTGGCATTGTAGTTTTCGAAAGTCGCGAAGTCGGTGAATCCGCCGTAGCTGCTGGCCGAGAAGGTCCAGGTCTGTTCGAGAATGACTTTGCAGGAGGCCGATTTCGCCCGAATTTTGTCCGCCAATGCCGTGCAGTTGGCAGCTATTGACGCCGTGCCGTCGCGTCCGTAGGTCGCGGGATTCTGGCTCTGGTCCTGAATGAAGGCGTAGTCGTAGCCTCCGATGTCGATGGCGTCGGTCGAGAACGACAGCCCCAACTGCTGTCCGAAATTCTGCGAACCCTTGAAATGCCCCTTGACATTGAGATAGTGGCCTTCGTTCCAGGCGATCTCTTTGAGCATCCACGCCGGGTTGCTGTAATAGGAGAACGAGTTGCCGAGGCAGAGCACCTTTTTCGTGTCGCCCGGGACCGCCGTGCCGAGGTTCTGGACATAAGAGCCCGAGAACCCGAATTGGGGTAATTGACTTGCTGAGTCGTCAGCCGAAATGTCTTGTGTACCACCCGTGCAGGTGTAAGGACCCACAGCGCGGCAGCGGATCTGCACCGCACCCTCGACGGGATCGGTGAAACGGATGGTTTGCATGATACTGGCGTGCTGATAGTTGGCGCCTGTGGCCATGTCCGAGCACTTGTAGGAATAACGGAGCGAGGGGGCCGCGGGTGCGGTGAGCAGGTCCTCTTCGATGCTCTTCCAGACACCTCTGTCGAGATACTCCACGATGAAGTATTTGGGCGAATTGGTTTCGCCGGCCATCGTGGCGTCGAACTCCACGGCCGTGCCGGCTTCGAGCCGCTTTACGGGCAGCGTATAGAGCCAGTAGTCTCCCTCGACCATCGTCGAGACGGAGGGACGGTATGAATTGACCGTGCGGGTGAATTCACGCCCGACGTTGGCCTCGCCGCGTACGACGGATATACAACCCGAACTGCCCGAGGTCGACGGAAGCATGTTCGAAGCGCTCCACGAGGAGTTGTACTGTCCGACAGTCGATGCCGAGAAGATCCACTGGCTCGGGAAGGCCGGGCCTGCCATCAAATCAGTGTCGAGCTTGCCTCCGGCCTCCAAGGTCACCGGTTCTGTTTTTTTGATTAAAGCTATATCTTCGCCTTTGGAATCGTAGATGGTCACAGTATACCCTTGCAAGAGTGTCGCAGGGGCGATCATAACGGGTATCAGTTGTGTTTCCTGTGAACAATCCATGGGGGTGGGCAGTGTTACAGTGATCGTCTGTTCTGATGCTGATGTTGACCAGTCATCGATGTCAACGGTGAATTCCCCTGCAATTGCTTCGCCGCCGTTGGCCTTTATGACCACTTTGCTGACTGAATAGTGGCCTTTCTTGGCGCTGATATACATCGTGCAGAAAAGGTTTTTCAGTTCCATACTGCAACCCTCGTAGGCATTGAGTTGTGCTGTGGCCTTGCCGACGAGAATCGGGGTGACAAAACCCGTTTGCATCGTAGGGATGACAGTTTTTAACGTGCCGTTTTCACAGCGGAGATTGGCATCCGAGGGCCAAAATGCGACGACCGTCGAAGTTGCATGTTGCGGTGCGTCGAGCGTGAAGAGAAAGAGCGATTTTTGTGATCCCGACTGGATCGGTGCTGTATAGACGGCTTCCGGAGCGTTTTGGTCCGTAACAAACAGTCCGGCCCTGTTATTCCTCTCCCAGGCGGGCACCGTTATTGTTCCTTGCTCATTGTAGTATTCCGTTAGCGTTAAATTGGTTTTCGAAGCGAGTTCGCGGGACGAATCGTCGTTGTCATTAGAACAACCCACGGCGAGTAATCCTATTCCTGTGCAGAAAAGTAGCAAGCCTCGGAGCAAATAGAATTTTATTATGTTATTCATATTTGTGGCATTTGATTGGGTTATTTTTTCATTTTGCCGAGAATAACCTCTTTGTAGGCTTTTACGACATTTTCGGGCGTAGCGTTCACCCCGGCGCGGACTTCGTGCATGAAAACTCCCTTGTAGCCGGAAGCCTGTAGGCGGCGGAGGAAATCAGGCCAGTCGATGACGCCTTCGCCCGGCAGCCAGTGACGTTCGTCCTTGCGGTCGTAGTCCGAAGCGTGGATCGTGCCGATGCGGCTGCCGACGGCCTCGAAGAAGTGCGCATGCTCCTCTTTGAGCAGGTGGTTCGAATCGAAGCAGACCATGACTTCGGGGTAGTCGGCGATGAGCCGCATAAGCTCGCCCGAGTCGCGGCCCAGGCACGTGCGGGGCAGGTTCTCGACGCAGAGCACCGCGCCGATCTCTTTGGCGGACAGCGCGAGGCGACCGATGGAGTTGGCCGAGTTCTGCAGGCGGATCTCCCGTTCTTCGTCGGCGATCGGCTCCGAACTGGGATGGAGCACGAGCCGCTGCGGGCCGAAGATCGACGCGAGGCGGATCATCCGCTCCATAAGCGCGACGTTCTGTTCGCGCAGCGCCGGATCGGGTACCGAGATGTCGAGCTGGCGGCTGAACGGCAGGTGGCAGGACCAGACTTTCAGTCCGGCTTCTTCGAGCAGCGCCTTGACGCGGTAGGCCCGGGTGTAACATTCGTTCTCGGGGGCGTTGCGCCAGAAATAGTTGAAGACAACCTCCACGTGGTCGATGCCCGCGGCTTTGATCTGCGCGAGTTTTTCGGGCTCAGGGACCTTCACCATGCCGAGCGATACGCCCAGGGGGTATTCGGCCCGGACGGATCCAGCAGTCAGCAGAAAGGTTATCGTTATGAGCAGTAGTTTCTTCATTGTTTTATTTTGGCTGGTGAAAGGAGACGCCGGGGATTCCCGGCGTCTCTTGATTCAATTATTTGACGCAGCACGATCCACAAATGTCGCCGCCATGGGTACTCCAGCTCGATGCGCGTTCGCCGCCGACGTATTTGCCGACGAAAACGCCGTTCTTGCTTGAGCCGCCGATGAAAGCCGAATAAATGACTCCGTCGAGATAGTTGTTGCCGCCCATCTGCTTCTGGTTGTTGTCGCCGCTCTCGTAGGTCCAAGAATCAACCACGTTGCCGCTGGCATCGAAGATGTAGGTCGTGTTAGAGGTCTGTCCCGAAGTGATGTAGAAGCGGTTTTCGCTGTCGACGCACGGGTGGGAGTAATTGAAGGCGTTGGCGAGGGAGCTGCCGGTGTGGACGTACTCCCAGTTGACGGCCGAAAGGTCGCCCTTCACGTTGTAGACCGAACCGTTTTTCGAACCGGCGAAGACCGAACCGTTGGGGGCCACAACGGGCTCATAAAGGTGGTTGGGATTGTCTTTCTCTACTACCAACGATTTTATCGCTTCATGTGTTTTTATGTTAACGGCCCCTATATAACCATTTCTGCCACCAAAATAAGCAAGGGTTTTGTCGCTGTTGACGGCAAATCCGGTGATGTCGGACATTTCGCAGCCAAGGGTAACCTTGGCGATTTGTTCGCCGGTTTCAATATTGACGAAGAAAGCGTCGGTTTGCGTTCCGATCAGCAGCTCGCTGCCGTTAACCAGCAGGCCCCTTCCGGCATCTCCTGCTGAAAACTGCCATTTCTTTTGTCCCGATGCAGCGTCTATGGCGAAGGCTTTACCCAAAGCATCACAAATGTAAACCACTGTTCCGTTAGCATTGACGGCCGGGGCGGCGCTCTTCATTGAACCGGCTTCGGAGAAGATCCACTTCAACTCGCCTTCCGGCGTGATGGCATAGAACTGTCCAGCGCTTGTCGTGCCGTAGTAAATGTCGCCTGTCACGGGATTCACGGTGAGCATGTTGTAGCTTCCTGATTTGGAGGTTGGTAGGTAACGCCACTTCTCATTGCCTGTCACGACGTCGAAGGCGTAGAGGGCGGAGACTTTGTTGAAGGTGATGATGTAGACGGTCTTTCCGTCGGGCGAGAACACCGGACAAGTGCCTTTGAATCCGTTGTAGTTCGAGCCGTCCTGCGCCCAGTCGGTGCTGTAGATGACGTATTCGCGGATTTCGACCTCGAGGGTCCACGAGCGGGCGTTGCCGTCGATCGTGGCGTTCAGCTTCACGGTCTGTGTGCCGACCGTGCCCAGTCCGTATTTCACGACGGTTCCCTCCTTCACGACGTCGCCCGGGAAGGTCCACTTCACGTCGGTGGCCGTCGGGTAGTCTTCGGTGTTGAACGAGAACGTGATCGGCTGGTTCTTGGCCGCCTTGTCGCGGTCGAGGATGTAGGGGATCGCCAGGGTCGGCATCGCTTTCGCGGTGGCCGGTTCCGAGGCGCCCTTTTCGTAGTTGGCCGTCAGCGAGAAGTAATAGTTCTTGTCGTTGATCAGCTTGTCAAGCGTCACGCTCGTCGCGTCCTTGTCGAGCGTCTGTTGCTCGACGTTGTCGGGTGTGTCCTCGTTGTAGTAGGAGAGCGTGTAGGAGAGCACCGTCGTCGCGGGCTTGGTCCACGCGAGGCTCACGAACGAGTCGCCCGCATCGACCGTGAGGTCGGTGACCGGGAACCGGGTCGTGGCGGGTCTGCCGACGGCGGCGACGTAGTTCGAGACGAGTTTTCCGTAGACCGCCTGCACGTAGAAGGTGTACTGCGTGTCGTTGACGAGTCCGCCGACCGTGCAGTTCATCTCGCCGCCCGTGCGCAGGGTGACCGTTTCCGAATCGGCATCGGTGTAGTAGACGATGAAGTCCGTCGGGTTCCAGCCTTCGGGCAGGCTCCAGGAGAGCTGCACCTCCTCGTCGCCCGGCGTGGCGGTGAGATCGGTGACCTGGTGGCGGGCCGCTCCGGCTTCGGGGATATCCTCACTCCAGCATGCGGTGAGGCACGCGGCGATGAACGATATCAGCAAAAGGTTGATTATCTTTTTCATGCTTGTTCTGACTTAAGTGGTTGGTTAATTGAAACCGGGATTCTGCCAGAGAATCGACGGGTTGTTCACGATTTCGATCTGGTTTTGCGGGATCGGGAAGATCAGGTTGTGCGAATCGAGTGAGTAGCCCATTTCGCGGAAATAGTCGACGGCCAGCCCCAGCCGCACGAGGTCGAACCAGCGGTGGCCTTCGAGGGCGAACTCACGGCCCCGTTCAGCGGCCAGCTCGCGGCGGAACTCCGCTAGGCTTTTGACCTCGTCGGTCGTCAGTTCGTCGAGCCCGGCCCGCGTGCGGGTCTTATTGAGCCATTCCAGCGCGTCGCCCAGGCTGCCTCCCGATTCGGCCAGCGCCTCGGCGTACATCAGCACCACGTCGGCATAGCGCAGGTGCGGGAAATCGTTGCCCACCTGCGTTGTGTAGGTTGCGTCGTAGGTGTCGTACCATTTGGTCATGGCGAAGAGATTGTCTTTAATCTTGGTGTAGGAGCTGATCAGCGGTAGACGGTTGTCCTTCTCGCTGTCGTAGATCGCCTTGAAGGTTGGTGTGGGGTTGTTGATGTCTGCCAACACATCTGTGTTGGCGCTGTACCAGTAACCGTGGCCGTTGTCGTTGGTCTTGTTGTAGTAGAGCGCGAAGATGATCTCCCGGTTCATTTTGTTACCCACGTCGAAAACCTTTTTCGTCGTCGATTCCAGTCCGTAGGAGGTGTTCTTCATCGCCTCTTCGAGGGCCGTCTTGGCCTCGGCGGGCTTGCCGAACGTGAGGTAGACCTTCGCCAGCAGCGTGTAGGCCGCGATGTTCGCCACACGGGCCTTTTCCGGACCCGGTGTCGGCGGCAACAGCCGGGCCGCCTCGGCAAGGTCTTCGGTCAGCAGCGTGTACATCTCCTCCTCTGTGCAGCGGGGGATGAGTTTGGCAGCTGCTGGGGTTACCACGGTGCGGGTGATGGGCACCACGCCGAAGACGCGGTAGAGGTTGAAATACCACCACGACCGCAGGAACAGACATTCGCCGCGATATTTGTCGTAGTTGGCGATCTTGGCTCCGGTCATGTGGTCGAGTACGTCGTTGCAGCGATAGATGCCGTTGTACCAGGCATTCCAGATGTCGTTCAGGATGCCGTTGTTAGCTGTCTCAGCGAAATGGTCGATGTCGTAGCGGTTCTGCGTCGATACAGCCATCGATTCAAGGACGTTTTCGTCTCCGCGGTAGCCGATCTCCGTGAGGTGGAAGCTCATCTGGGTTTTGAGTTTGGCATAGCACGCCACGACTCCTTGGTTGAAGTCGTCGTCGGTCTTGTAGAAGTTGCCTTCGGTGATGTTGTTGCTCGGGTACTGTTCGAAGAAACTTTCGCCGCACGAGCCCAGACCCAGTACGAGGAGTCCCAGCGCAAGGAAATATTTCGGTTTCATAGTCATCGTCATTTTTGATTACAGGTTAAAGTTCACACCGACGCTGAACGTGCGCGACAGCGGATAGGAGCAGTAGTCCTCGCCCGGACGCAGGGCGTCCGTCGAGCGTTTGTTGACCTCGGGGTTGTAGCCCGAATAGTCGGTCCACGTGAAGAGGTTCGTGCCCTGCACGTAGATGCGCAGCTTCGAGATGCCGGCCTTGCGGGTCCAGCGGTCGGGGAAGGTGTATCCCAGCGAAAGGTTTTGCAGGCGCAGGTAGGAGCCGTCTTCGAGGTGGAACGTCGAGGTACAGGCGCCGTTGTTGCCGCTCGATTTGCGGGTCGCGCGGTTCAGTTCGCCGTAGGGATAGCGTTGCAGCGACTCCTTCATCATGTTCGACGAAGCCTCCATGTTGAGCAGGTAGCGGCGTTCGAGGTTCAGGATTTCGTTGCCGTAGACGCCCTGGAAGTTGGCCGCCAGGTCGAAGCCCTTGTACGAGAGGTTGACCGAGAAGCCGTAGTAGAAATCGGGCATGTAGTTGCCTACGATCACGCGGTCGGCGTCCTTTTCGAGAATGCCGTTGCCGTTGGCGTCGACGAAGCGGAAGTCGCCGATCGTCGTGGTGTCGAAATGGGGATAGGAGTCCAGCTCCTCCTGGTTGTGGAAGATGCCGTCCTGCACAAGCAGGTAGTAACAGCCGACGGGCTGGCCTACGCGCGTGAGGTAGTAACCGCCGGCGTAGGAGGATTCTTTGATGATGTCGGCGTTCTCATCGCCGAGGCTCAGCACCTTGTTGCGGTTGAGCGACCAGTTGGCGGCAAAGGCGTAGGAAAAGTCGCCGAAGCTGCGCCGCGAGGTGAGCGCCAGCTCGATACCTTTATTCTGCATTGAACCGATGTTGACGTTCGACGAGGTGAGGCCCGATACTGATGAGACGGGAACGTCGAACAGCATGTCGGTCGTCTTCGAATAGTAGTAGTCGGCGGTGAATCCGAGGGTGCCGCGCCACAGGCTGACATCCAGACCAACGTTGTACTGCGTGTTCTTCTCCCAGCCCAGGTCGTTGTTAGCGATCTGCGTGGGATAGACCTGCGAGGTGAGTCCGTTGCCGAGATCGACGTTCGTCATGCTGTAGAGCGCCAGGTATTCCGAGTTGCCGATCTGGGCGTTGCCGGTCTGGCCGACGCTGGCGCGGAGTTTCAGGTCGTCGAGCCATTTCACGTTGCGCAGGAAGCTCTCGTCGCTCATGCGCCAGCCCACGGAGGCCGCCGGGAAATAACCCCACCGGGTGTTGGGGGCGAAGCGCGACGAACCGTCGCCGCGGATCGAGGCCGAAACCATGTAACGGCCCTTGTAGGAGTACTGCGCACGCACGAGCCACGAAGCGAAGGTGTAGGCGTACTTGTTGTTGTAGGTCTCCGCCAGGTCGATGGTCTTGCCTTCGTGGTGCGGATCTTGTCGTCGCCGGCCGTGCCGGTGCCCACGATCTGCGAGGTCTGGATGCTCTGCTTCTCGGCTTCGTAGACCGCCACGGCGTTGACCGAGTGATCGCCGAAGGTGCGGTTGAAGGAGAGCTGGTTGGAGATCGTCCAGTGGAAATAGGACTGCATGTTGTTCTGCGCCTTGGGGTCTGACGGATCGTCGAGGTATTTATGGCCGCGCAGGGGGATGTACGACGGGCGGTAGTAGTTGCGGATGTAGGAGTAGTAGTCGCCGCCGGCCGTGAATTTGTATTCCAGCCCTTTGATGAACTCATAGGAGACATAGGCGTTGCCCAGAATGTTGATCTTCTCGCGCACGTCGTCGATCTCCAGCGCCAGCGCCACGGGGTTGAGCACCTCGTTGGTCTGGGTGTCCCAGCTGTTGACGCGCAGGAATCCGTTCATGTCCCAGTTGTAGGAGCCGTCGGCGTTGTAGACCGGGAAGACCGGAGGCGCCATCAGCGCCGAGGCGATCACACCATCGTGCCGTACTGCGTGTCGGAGGAGATGTAGTTGGTCTTCGAGTAGGAGGGCGAGAAGCTGACGCCGTATTTCAGCCGGTTGCGCTTGCCGTCGATGTTGGCCCGCAGGCTGTAACGTTCGAAATCCGACCCGATGATCGTTCCCTCGCGGTAGAGGTAGTTGGCGCCGATGTAGTAACCCAGCGTCTTGGTGCGGCCCGAGACCGATACGGAGTGCTTGGTCGAATAGGCCGTGCGGAAGATGGCGTCCTGCCAGTCGGTGTCGGTCATCGTGCCGGTCTTGTCCTGCAGGTAGGCCGTGATGAGCGGGTCAACGCGGTGGTAGGTCTGGGGACGGTCCTCGTAGGGGTCGTCGATCGAACCCGTCGGGACGTTGAACAGGTAGGCGCCGTCGCGGGCCTCTTTGAAGATTTTGGCGAATTCATAGGCATTGAGCATGTCGATCGTCTTCGAGACGCTCGAGACGCTGAACTGGCCGTCATAGCTCACGACGGGGCGTTCGCCCTCGCCGCGCTTGGTCGTTATGAGGATGACGCCGCACGAACCGCGCGAACCGTAGATCGCCGCCGCCGAGGCGTCTTTGAGCACTCGAGGCTCTCGATGTCGCTGCTTTCGAGGTTCGAGAAGGCCCGGGCGTCGCACGGAACGCCGTCGATGACGTAGAGCGGGTCGTTGCCCGACGTGGCCGACTGGATGCCGCGGATGCGGATCGAAACGTTGCCGTCGGGCTGGCCGCCCAGGGTGAGCACCTGCACGCCCGGCATCTTGGCGGCCATGGCGTCGCGGAAATCGGCCGTCGGCATGGCGGCGAAGTCTTCGGCTTGATGGACGAGATGGCCGTCGTCACGTCGCGCTTGTTCTGCACGCCGTAGCCTACGACCACCACGTTGTCCATGGCGATCGCCTCGCTTTTCAGCGTAACGTCGGCCTGCGTCTGGTTGTCGGCGAGGGCCAGTTCCACTTTGTTGTAGCCGATGAGCGAGTAGACCAGCACGGCGTCGGCCTGCCGGATGTCGATGGCGTATTCGCCCGTGGCGTTGGTCGCCGTGCCGACCGTGGTGCCTTTCAGGATGACGGTGGCGCCGATCACCGGCGCGCCGCTTTCGTCGGTCACGCGGCCCTTCACGGTGTGTCCGGCGTCAGCGGCCGGGCGGGTCTGCGATTCCCCCCCCCGTTTGGCCGTGAGGACGATTTTCAGCCCCTTAACTTCCATATTCACATTGGGAAGCACCTCGGCGATGATCGAGGCGATGCTGCGGTTGACAGCCTTCACCGACACCCGTTTGTCGGGGTTGATGTCGGCGTCGATGTAGGCGAACGTGTACTGGCTGTTGGCTTCGATGCGCTGCAACAGCTCTTTGATGGTAACGTTCTTCGCATCGACGGTGACGGTCGGGACCTGGGCCGAAGCCGTGGCGGCCGACACCGCGCAGAGGAGGACCGCCAGGAACAGATGCCGGCAGATCCGTTTCAAAACGTTGAGTTCATTCATGATAGTTTCGGTTTGTGTTTGATTCGGTTTTTCAAATGGAAGGGTATGCCGGAGCCTCTTGTTGCGGGAGGTTTCGGGACAGACCGTCTATGTTACAGGGTTTATCTCTGGGTGATCAGGACGCGGTTGCCGTCTATGCGGTAGCGGATCGACATCAGCGAGGACATTACCTCCATGAGGTCTTCCAGCGGTTCGTGGCAGACGACCAGCGACAGTCGTTTTTCGGGCGAGATGTTCGAAGAGAGGGAGATTTCGATATTGTACCTCCGTTCGAGGTTGATGATGATGTCTTTCAGCGGCGTGTTGTCGAAGATCAGACGCGGCGAGAACCACTGGCTGTAATTCCGCGCGTCGACCTTTTCGACGCAGGCGCGTTTCGAAAGCCGGTTGAGCGAGAACCGCTCGTCGGGACGCAGCGTCACGGGGCTTCGGAGATGCTCCCCGGAGATCTTCACCGAGCCGGTTTTGAGCACCACCTCCTCGCTCGATCCGAACGCGTAGTTCATGGCGTCGAACGAGGTGCCCAGCACCTCGACCTGCAAGTCGTTCATGCTGACGCGGAACGGCCGCAGCGTGTCTTTACGCACTTCGAAGAACGCTTCGCCCGTCAGGGCCACGTCGCGGGTCCTGCCCGAGAATTCCGCGTTGTACTTCAACCGGCTTTCGCCGTTGAGCCACACCTTTGTCCCGTCGGGCAGGGTGAACTCCCCGACATGTCCCTTGGCAGTCAGCAGCGTGACCTCCTTTTCGGGTGCGAGCGTCTGCGTGGCGGCGAAATAGCCTCCGAGGAATACCAGCACGACGGCGGCGGCCATGCCTGCATAGCGCAGGACGCGGCGCGGAAGCGTGCGGACCCGGCTTGCGCGGAGCGACGCCCGGAGCCGTTCGAGTCCCCTGCGGTCCTCCTCCTCCGAGGCGGGCGCCGCATGGTTTTCCCAGATGTCCCACAGGATTTCGTCGATCCCGGAGTCGTGCTCCCGGGCCAGCATCCAGCGTTCGAATTGCTGCCGGATGTCTTCCGGGGTGTCCGGATGGCGGAATATGTAGTCGATGATTCGCTTGCGTTCCGTTTTGCTCATCGTGTGCCGGTTTTAGAGGGGCTGCGGTTTATTGCGCTTTCTGCGTCAGGGTGTAGGTTTCCGAATAGGTCCCGGCCTCGAAGACGACCCGGCCGGTGCGCAGTGCGCCCGTGTCGTTGGCCCCGAAGCTGAGGTGAACGGCGAAAATGCCCTTTTCGCCTCCCGAAAGGGGTTCGATCGTGATCCAGTCGTCGCCGGTGGCCTTCCAACCGCAGGTGGTGTAGATCGTCACGGACTGTGTGCCGGCAACGGCCTCTACGGTTCCCGACGTGCTGTGCATGTAAAGACTGTCGGGGGCCGCCGGATCGTCGTCCTTGCAGCTGCCCGCCAGACATGCGCACAACAGGACCGCAATGAATAGTAGCTGTTTTTTCATGTTGAGTTTTTCAGGTTAAATAGTTGTTTTCGGAGCCGGTTCCATAAATTAAGACAACTTGCCGGCGGCGATGGCCAGTCAGTTCGTACAATTTTTTTTATATTCCCGCCGTTCCGTTAAAAAATCGTGAAAAAAGGAGAAAAGATTTTTAATTTATTCGCTTAAAATCTATATTTGCACCGACCGACTATGGATTGCGACGAACATATTATCCTGAAAAAACTCCGTGACGGGGATTCCGAAGCATTGGATATCCTTTACCTGCGCTATGCCTCCAAGGTCCGTGATTTCGCCTTCCGGCTGCTCAAAGACCGGACCGACGCCGAAGATGTCACGCACGATATTTTCCTGAAAATCTGGGAACAGCGCCGGGGACTCGGGGCCGTCCTTTCGTTTCGGGGCTATCTGTTCCGCATGACGCGCAATGCCATCTTCAATGCCTACAAGCACCGGCAGGTAGAGTCCAAATATCAGGCGGAAACTGGAGCTGCGGAGAGTCCCGCCGCGCCCCAGGCCGACGAAAGCGTGTCGACGGACGACCTGTTGGAGATGATCGACCTGGCGGTCCGCAACATGCCCGAGCAGCGTCGGCGGGTTTTCTGCATGAGCCGTTACGAGAACATGTCCTACAACGATATCGCCGAGGCGCCAACATCAGCCCCAAGACCGTGCAGTACCACATCTCGGGAGCGCTGGCCGAATTGCGCAAACTGCTCTCGGCGATGGCGTTTTTCATATAGCCTGCAAAAACGAAAAGGGCGGACCACAAGAGTCCGCTGTTTTCAATTCGACCGAAGCCGTCCACGGATTGCCCCCCCCCGAAAGTTCCGTCGTTTTTGATCAGCGAGGCATACATCGTAAAAACGGGACGAATGGATGACGTATGCTCCATTCGTCCCGTTCGGGGGGGGATGATTGCGGCAGATGCGCCGCAATCATCGAAAATTACAGCCGGCGCGAACCGTCGGAGATCACGACGTCGTAAACCTTCGGTTCGTGGCCGTATTTGGCGTTGAACTTCTCCTTGGCCGTGGCGATGAAGTTGTCGTAAAGCTCGTCCTTCACCAGGTTGATCGTGCAGCCGCCGAAGCCGCCGCCCATGATGCGCGAACCCGTCACGCCGCACTCCTCGGCGACCTCCGCCAGGAAGTCCAGCTCCTCGCACGACACTTCGTAGTCCTTCGACATGCCCCAGTGGGTCTCGTACATGCGCTTGCCGACCGTCTCGTAGTCGCCCTTTTCGAGCGCTTCGCATACGTCCAGAACGCGCTTCTCCTCGCCGATCACATAGCGGGCGCGCTTGTAGTCCTCCTCCGAAATCCGATCCTTGACGGCTTCGAGCCGCTCCATCGTGGCGCCGCGCAGGAACTCCTGCCCCAGCACCTTCGCAACGCGCTCGCAGGAAGCGCGGCGGTCGTTGTACGGAGAGCCTACCAGTTCGTGCTTCACGCGCGAATCCAGCAGAACCAACTTATAGCCCTTCGGGTCGAACGGGAAGTAGGCGTATTCCAGCGAACGGCAGTCCAGACGGATCAGGTTGCCTTTCTTGCCGAATACCGAGGCGAACTGGTCCATGATGCCGCAGTTTACGCCGCAGTAGTTGTGCTCGGTGGACTGGCCGATGCGGGCCAGTTCGAACTTGTCGATCCCGCAGTTATAGAGGTCGTTCAGCGCAAAGGCGTAGGTCGATTCCAGCGCTGCCGACGACGACATGCCGGCGCCCAGGGGCACGTCTCCGGCAAACACCGTGTCGAAACCGCCGATCTTGCCGCCGCGCTTCTGAATCTCGCGGCAGACGCCGAAGATATAGCACGCCCAGCTCTCGGCCGGTTTGTCGGCCTCGTCGAGTCCGAACTCCGAGCTCTCGCCCAGATCGAGCGCATAGGCGCGCACCTTGTCCGTGCCGTTGAGCCGGATCGCCGCGACAATACCCTTGTCGACGGCCCCCGGGAAGACGAAGCCTCCGTTGTAGTCCGTGTGCTCGCCGATCAGGTTGATGCGGCCCGGAGAGGCGAACAGGATGGCTCCTTCGCCGTAAAGTTCATTGAATTTCTTGCTGACTTTTTCTTTCATGGCTCTTATTTTGTGGTTTTAAGTTTGAGTATCCGGATTCGGATTGCACGAAGATAGGAAAAAAATCCGTGACGCCCGGCATAATTTTGCTTCAATTAACAATAAAAATCGACCATTTCATGCCCGGAATCCCCGAAAACGGCTGCGGCGACATCCTTATGCAAACGAAAGTTTTGCCTTCCTTTCGACTTGTAAATCCGGAAATGTTTGCTACCTTTGTAATAGTTTCGTTTCAGAAGTCACCAACTAACATTTCAAACGATATGACAAAAAACCTCATTTTGGCCGCCGCCATGCTGTTAGCAGGAGGCGCCGTCGCAGCCCAACCCAAGGTAATCGCACACCGCGGTTACTGGACAGCCCCCGAATCGGCGCAGAACTCGATCGCTTCGTTCACGAAAGCTGATGCCGTCGGCGTCTTCGGCTCGGAGATCGACGTATGGCTCACGGCCGACAACAAACTGATCGTCAACCACGACCGCAAGTACAAAGGCACCGACATCGACATGGAGAAAGCCACCGCCAAGGAGATCACGGCCATCGTGCTGCCCAACGGCGAGAACATCCCCACGTTCGACGCCTACCTGAAGCTCGTCGCCTCGAAACCCACACGCGCCTGATCCTCGAAATGAAGTCGCTTTCGGATTACAACCGCGAAGACCTCGCCGCCAAAAAGATCGTCAAGCAGCTCAAGAAATACGGCGTGCTGGACCAGACGGAGATCATCGCCTTCTCGATCAACGCCTGCATGGCATTCAAGAAGCTCATTCCCGACACCAAAATCTACTACCTCAACGGCGACCTGCCTCCCAAGAGCATCAAGAAACTGGGGCTGGCCGGCATCAATGGGTGAAGCAGGCGCACGATCTGGGTCTCGAAACCGTGGATGGGACATGAAGTATTTCATCGGCTGGCCGGCATCGACTACTCGATGAAGGTGAAATAACGACCGGCCGATTCGTCAGACAACCCTACTGATGCTGGGATTGCTGAGCCTCGGGCCAGGAGGCACAAACAGACATTGGGAGGCGTTCTGGGAGTCGGGATTTGTTCTCAACGGTTGCAAAATCGAATTTCCCTGCAAACTTATCGACCTGATGCAGACCTCGAATTATAAAAGCTTCATCGGCGAAAACTTTTGGGCGTGAGGCTACGCTATTCAACCCCACGGCGCAGGAACTCGATGAAGCCGACTGCCTTGTAAACAGCATCAGATCTTCCGATAATTGGCACCGGTTTAAAGAGTAAGACGGCCACGCGGGAAGAGGTCGTCCAGGCGATCGAGAAATATTGCGGCGCACCTGCATACGTCATCGAAACTCCGAATGCGGATTATTACCAATTTTATGATAAAAAGCCTACGGTAGCTAATCCGGCACATTGGACAAATATCAAAATAGAGATCACGATTTCCAAAATGAAAGACACGTATAATGAAAAAATGATAGGATTCGACTTCCAACATGCAGGTGACTTTTACCGTAAACCGGAACCGAAATGATAAACCGTGCCGAACCTCTATTTTTCGCTTAACCTGAAAGCGGCCGTGATGTTCACGGCCGCTTTTTTATGATTCCACGTTCGGGGAAGAATGGCATATCAGACATCCACCACCGTCACCTCGATGCCGCGTTCACGCAGACGCTCCAGATAGAGGGGCTGCACACCGCTGTCGGTGATGATTCGGTCGACAGCCTCCAGATCGCAGATCTTGCTGAACCCGCGGCGGCCGAATTTCGACGAGTCGGCCAGCACCACGACCTTCTGCGCGGCATTGATCATCGCATCGTTCAGCGAGGCTTCGAGCACGTTGGTCGTCGTCAGTCCGAACTCCGTGTCGATACCGTCCACGCCTACGAACAGTTTGCTGCAATTGAAATTGCGGAGCATCGCCTCGGCAAAAGGCCCCACGACCGACACCGAACTGCTGCGGGTGATGCCGCCCAGCTGGATGACGTCCACATCGGCGTGCTGCGAGAGAATCTGCGTCACGGGAACCGCCGCCGTGATGACCGTCAGGCGGCCTACGGGTTTGATCTCCCGGGCCAGAAAGGCCATCGTCGTGCCCGAAGCGATGATGATCGAATCGTCCTGCGACACGAGGGCCGCGGCGGCGGCACCGATCGCCCGCTTCTCGGCGACGTTCTTCTTCTCTTTCTCGTTGACGTGGCGATCGCTGATATAAGGGCTTATAAGAATGGCGCTGCCATGCGTCCGGTAGAGTTTCTTCTGCTGTTCGAGGTAGGACAGGTCCTTGCGGATGGTCACTTCCGAAACCTTGAAAAGCTCGGAGAGCTGTGTCACCGAAATCGAGCCGTTCTGCTGCAACAGCGACAAAATACGGCTGTGCCGTTCCGGAAGGCTCAAAAGTGGTTCTTCACCTGGTTTGTTCATGCGCAATTAAAATTTTAAAGTTTTGAGAGACTAATATACGAAAAATATTCGAAACACGAACATTCCGCCGCGATTATTTTCCCTCCCGCAAGAAATTGCATGCCCGATCAGAATATTTCAAATTAAAAGGTTTTTTATTTTGAAATCGCCGAAATGATTTGTACTTTTGTTCCGAAACGAAATCAATCATCAAACCGATATTTATGGAAAGAGCATCACAAATCAAAAAGTTGTCCGACAAGGGCAAAATCTGGGACATGGTAGTCGTAGGCGGCGGTGCGACCGGACTCGGCGTCGCGGTGGATGCAGCCACGCGCGGCATGAGCGTAGCCTGCCTGGAGAAGACCGACTTTGCGAAATGTACGTCGAGCCGCTCGACCAAACTCGTGCACGGCGGCGTGCGCTACCTGCAAAAGGGCGACGTGATGCTGGTGCTTGAAGCGTTGCGCGAGCGCGGCCGCATGAAGGCCAACGCCCCGCATCTGGTGAAGGACCAGGCGTTCGTCATTTCGAACTACCGCTACTGGGACAATTTCCTTTACTTCTGCGGCCTGACCTTCTACGATCTGCTCTCGTTCGGCTTCGGCTACGGACGTTCGAAGTACATCTCCGCCAAGAAAGTGATGAAATACATCCCCACCTCGGTCGAAAAGGGGCTGAAGGGCGGCGTGGTCTACCACGACGGACAGTTCGACGACTCGCGCATGGCCATCAACCTCGCCCAGACCTGCGTCGAGAACGGCGGCACGGTCGTCAACGAGGCCACCGTGACGGGCATCCTGCACAATGAGGCGGGCAAGGTCGCCGGCGTGAAGTTCGTCGACAACACCACCGGCGAGGAGTATTCGATCAAGGCGCGCAGCGTCGTGAACGCCGCCGGCTGCTTCGTCGACGACATCATGCACATGGACAGCCCCGAACACCGCAAGATGGTCACCCCGAGCCAGGGCGTGCACCTCGTGCTGGACATGAAATTCCTGCAGAGCGACTATGCGATCATGGTTCCCAAGACCTCGGACGGCCGCGTGCTGTTCGCCGTGCCCTGGCACGACAAGGTCGTGGTCGGAACGACCGACATCGTGCGCCCCACCCCGGAGGAGGAGCCGCGTCCGCTGAAGGAGGAGATCGACTTCATCCTCGGCACCGCGGGACTCTACATGAACCCGGCGCCCACCTACAAGGACATCCTCTCGGTATTCGCGGGTCAGCGTCCGCTGGCGGCGCCCAAGAAGGAGGGCAAGAACACGAAGGAGATTTCGCGCAGCCACAAGGTCATCACCTCGGACAACGGTCTGGTGACGATCACCGGCGGCAAGTGGACCTCCTACCGCCTGATGGCCGAGGACACGGTGGACAAGGCCATCGAAGTAGCGGGACTTCCCCGGCGCAAGTGCGTGACCAAGAAATTCCACATCCACGGCTACCGCAAGAATCCCAACCTCGCCGACCATATGTACGTTTACGGTTCGGACGAGCCGAAGATCCTGAATCTGATCAAGGAAAACCCGGCGCTGGGCGAAAAGCTCTCTCCGAAGTTCGGCTACACGCTTGCCGAGGTGGTTTGGGCCGTGCGCGAGGAGATGGCCCTCACGGTCGAGGACGTGCTGGCGCGCCGCGTGCGGCTGCTGTTCGTCGACGCCCGCGAGGCGATGGCCGCCGCTCCGAAGGTCGCCGAAACGATGGCCCGCGAACTGGGCCGCGACCAGGCATGGATCGATGCGCAGGTCGAAAGTTTCACGAAGATGGCGAAAAATTATATCTTTGAAGCTTAAACGGACTTTAACCCAAGCTTAAAATGTTCAATTTTTTTAATCCTCCGGCTCCCAAACCGAGGCTCTCCCAGGACAAAATCCCGGCCAAATACGCGCAGATGCGTCTGCGCGTATTTTTGGGTGCGTTTCTGGGATACGCAGCCTACTATCTGGTGCGCAAGAATCTTTCGCTCGCAGCGCCAGGCATGATCGAGTCGGGACTCCTCGACAAGGCCAGCGTAGGACTCGCGGGTTCGGCGATCTCGATCGCCTATGCCTTCAGCAAGTTCATCATGGGCAGCCTTTCCGACCGTTCCGACGCACGCAAATTCCTTGTCGTAGGACTTATTCTCTCATCGTTGCTGATGATTTGCACGGGACTGATCCCTTACAGCCACACAAATCCCGGCATCAACGTAGGCATTATCTTCGGTCTGATGCTGCTGGTGGGCTGGCTTTCGGGCATGGGATGGCCTCCCTGCGGGCGTATCATGGCCCACTGGTTCTCCCAGAACGAACGCAGTTTCAAAATGTCGGTATGGAATACGTCGCACACGATCGGCAGCGGCTCGCTGGGACTGCTCGTAACCGCCGGAATCGCCATCTTCGCCACGCTGGGATGGGGCGACACGTGGCGTGCAGCCTTCATCTTCCCGAGTTGCGTGGCGCTTCTTCTGGCCGTTTTCTGCTGGTGGGCGCTGCGCGACACGCCCCAGGCCTGCGGGCTGCCTCCCATCGACGAATACCGCAACGATTACTCGGCGGTAAAGGCCGCCAAGGGAGAAGAACAGAAAATCCCCTTCAAAAAACTCTTCGTCGACTACATTTTCAAGAACAAGATTCTCTGGCTCATCGCCCTGGCCAACGCTTTCGTCTATCTGGTGCGTTACGGCATCAGCGACTGGGCGCCGGTCTACCTGCAGGAGATGAATATCATGGATGCCTCGCAGAGCAACCTGGCCTTCTCGCTGCACAACTACGCGGGCGTCCCCGGAACGATCATCTGCGGATGGATCTCGGCCAAATTCTTCAAGGGACGCTGCGCCCCGGCCAACGTGATCTACATGGTGTTGGTGCTAATCGGCATTCTGGTCTATTGGAAAGCCGCTCCCATTGCCCAGTCGCTGGCTGAAATCTTCGGCGGCGACCCTGCCGCCATCGGCCGCACGGTCGTCTACACGGCGCTCTGCGAAATCGGGTTCTGCATCTACGGTCCCGTGGCGCTGATCGGCATTCAGGCGCTGAACCTCGTGCCGAAGAATGCAGCCGGAACGGCCGCAGGATTCGTCGGGTTGTTCGGCTACCTGTTCGGCGACGCCGTGCTGGCGAAAATCGTCATGGGTTCGGTCGCCAACGACAACTCGCTGGGATGGAACGCCACCTTCTGGATGTTCATTGTCGCCAGCCTGCTTGCCACGGCATTCTGTGCCACAACCTGGAAACGCGAGAAACAGGCGCTCTCCCGATAGAAAATTCCCGCTAACGAATCGTGAAAGCCCTTAACTCCCGGTTAAGGGCTTTTTCACGCCCTCCGACCAGACGGTCGACCAAGGCATGGAAACGGGGCGAATGGTCGTGGTGAACCGTGTGGCAGAGTTCGTGGACGATCACATAGTCGCGCAGGTGCTCCGGAAGAGTCATCAGAAAGAGGCTCAACGAGATGTGGTTGCACCCCGAGCAACTCCCCCACTTCGTGCGCGAGGCGCGGATCGAAAGTTTTTCGCACTTCAGGCCCGTCGCCTCCGACAGCCGCCCGATGCGGCCCGGCAGGTCGGCTTTCGCCGCACGGCGCAGCTCCTCGATGCGGGCTTTCCGCTCCTCGGGCGGCAACTGCGGAGGCAGGGATGCCCGCTTGCGGGCGAGCCGTTCGCGCGCCGCCCCGATCCATTCCGCTTTTTGCTCCAGAAAATCCAAAGCCCGTTTTTGCGGCACCCCGCAGGGGAACGAAAGCCGCACGGCGCCCGTGGCGCGCACCGAAATCGAAATGCGGCGGGCGCGCACGGTCTGCGAGAGGGTCACCTCGCCCAGCCGGGGATGCACATAGAGGGAGGTCATCGCATCAGCACAGCATTGATCGCCATTCCCTGTATTACAACGGCAGAATCCGTACGTTCCAACTTAATATTTTCGAACAGAATCCGGCAACGGTCATCGCGGTAATCCAACAGCCGCAGCAACTGCTCCGGCGCAGGCTCGCACGCTTCGGCCGGATCGAATCCGCTCCTTTCCAGCTGGCGTTCCAGCAAATCCCGACAGGAAATCCGGTACACGGCACACTCCTCCCCCAAAAACAGACGAAGCGTATCGTTGCTGACATCATAACTATGATCGTTGTACCAGTTCCGGAGATTCGTATAATAATGCGGATATTCCGCATTTACCTCGAACCGGACATTAACGGGCGCCTCCAGTTCAATAATATTGGTATCGACACATGTATCGACACAGCTCCAATCATAGCCCCACCTCACGTAATCGCGCATCGCTTCGGGAAAATCGCGGCCAGATCGTCGAGGTCCTTCACGCCGAAACGGGCGAAAGCCGCGCTGTCGCGGCGGATATAGTCGAGCGACTCGTAGAGTTTCCGGTACTCCTTCTTATAAACGGTATCGGCCAGCGGCATCGGCGTCAGCAGCAGCCGTCCGTCCCCGCCGAGGCGTCCGAGCCGCTCCGCCACCCGCTCCGCGCGCTGCGTCTGCGACTGCACGGCGATACGCTCCGGCTCGAGGAAGGGAACGTAAGCCAGCGCGGCGAAGCTCACCCATGCCGCAAGACACACCCACAGGTAACGGCCCGTACGCTGCGAAAGGAACAACAGCACGCAGAGGGTCATCAGACCGCCGCACACCACGAGGTAGACGCGCGGTTCGGTCAGGCCGTATTCGTTCGTGCGGCGCACCACGCCGATCCAGAACAGCGTCAGCACGGGCAGCGACACAAGGCTGAAACGGTCGAAGAACCAGTCGTAGATCCGCTTTTCAAGCAGCCGCCCCAGCGCCTTCACGGCCAGCGCCGTCATCGTGAACCCGAAGACCAGATAGGCCACGCCGCCCTCGGGCAGCGTCCACGTGACGAGGATTTTGGCCATGTAGAGGTAGAGGATTGCGGCGTAGATCAGCAGCGCGGGGGTCACGATGTAGTTCAGCAGCATTTCGAGGATGCGGCTGCCGCGCAGTTCGGCGTCCCGCCAGCGGTCGGCCATCATCAGGAACAGCAGCGGCACGGCCAGCGTCTCGCAGATCGTCACGGACCACACCGCGACGTGTTCGATCCACGCTCCGCCGAGGCCGAAGATATAGGTCGCCGAATAGAGTATCGCATAGAACAGCCCCAGCGCGACATTGGCGAACAGCAGGGCCAGCGCACCCGAGCGCAGCCAGACGAGCGCGCCGTTGACGAACCGGTCGTTGCGCACGGCCCGCAGGCTCAACAGCAACAGCAGCGGCGCCAGTATGCCGAGCGAAATGCGGAAAGACGCGCTTTCGATCCAGTCGCCGAGACCGCTCCAAAGCGTCAGCGGCACGATCGGCGCCCACACGACCCAATAGACTTTCCGCCACGGTCCGCGCCCCGCCAGGTTGTTGACGGCAAGCGCCAGAGCGAAGAACAGCGGCACGAGACCGAGTCTATTAAACAATTCCTCCTCGCTCCAGTCGAGTTCGTAGGTGAGCAGGCACCGGATGCAGGCGTAGAGCGCCAGGAGCGTTTCGACCGGGTACGACCGCACGACCCGCACGGCCCCTTCGCGGAGCCAGCGCAGGCAGTATTCGAGTTTGGCTTTCACAGAATTATGATTTTGATTATCGGCTTTGCATATTCGTTCGTCATGGCGAGGCGTCGTCAGATGCCGCGGCCATCTGCGGAGAGTGTCGTAACGCCGCAAGGATTGCCGCGTCGCTGCGCTCCTCGCAATGACGGGACTCCGTCTCCTCCTTTCAGTTCTCCGGCCCGATGCGCTGGCGCACGACCTCGAACAGCATCACGGCCGCCGCGGCCGAGACGTTGAGCGACTCGATGTGGCCGATCAGCGGAATGGCCAGCTGCTCGTCACAGAGTTTGAGCACCTCTTTCGAGATGCCCGTATCCTCGGCGCCCATCACGATCACCGTAGGACGGCGGAAATCGGCATCGTAGAGCAGTTTGCGGCTCTTCTCCGTGGCGGCCACGACCTGAAAGCCCTCCGCCTGCAATGCCTTGAGCGTATTGCGGACCGAGCCGACGCGGCAGACGGGAATCGTCGTCAGCGCCCCGGCCGACGAGCGGATCGCCTCGGCGTTCACCGGCGCCGAATTCTTCAGCGGCGTGATCAGCCCGTGCGCCCCGGCACACTCGGCCGAGCGGGCGATGGCCCCGAAATTCCGCACGTCGGTCACCCCGTCGAACAACACCACGAGCGGCGTCTCGTCTTCGGGCACACGTTCCAGAATGTCGGTCAGCTGCACATACTCGATGGCCGCGGTCTGCGCCACGACGCCCTGGTGGTTGCCGCGCGTCAGACGGTTGAGCTTCTCGACCGGAACCTCCTGATAATGCAGACGGTGGCGCATGCAAAGATCTTTCAGCTCCTGCATCAGCTGCCCTTCGGCTCCCTTGCGGATGTAGAGTTTCTCGATCTGCTTTCCGGCCTCGATCGCTTCGGCCACGGGACGAATCCCGAAAATAAGGTTGCTATCCATAGTTAGGTATATTTGCTTTGTTCGTTCTTCGCCATTCCCGATTTCCGATTATCGCGGAGCATATTTTGAGTTTCGCGAGTCAGGCAAGGCAGGAGCATACTCCACGTATGTGACTGTCTCGACCGGCGAGGGAAGTTCGAAAGGTGCCCGAGAGAATTGGGAATCACTCGTTTTCGATGATTTCCAGTTCATACGACGCCTTCTCCCACTCGTGCATCTGGTGGTCGTAACGGGTTTTCAGTTCGTTGTAAGCCTTGTAGTCGGCCTCGTTGTATTCGGTCGCGGCGGCGAACCGCGCATCGTACTCCGCGATCCGCTTCTCGATGTCGGCCAGCTCCGCCTCGATCGTCTCCACGACCTTTTTCGCTTTGCGCAGCTGCTTCTCCTGCTCCTTCCTCTGCTCGTAGGAGAGCTTTCCGGATACGGCCGGCTTCGGTTCGTCGCCTTTCGCAGGCATTTTGGCCGGAGCGTCGCGCCGCTCGATCTCCTGCAACGACTCCAGCTTGCGCTTTTCGAGGAAATAGTAGATGCCGCCCAGATACTCCTTCACCCCGCCGTCGCGGAACTCGTAGACCTTCTCGACCATGCCGTCGAGGAATTCGCGGTCGTGCGACACCACGACCACCGTGCCGTCGTACTTCATAATGGCGTTCTTGAGGATGTCCTTCGAGCGCATGTCCATGTGGTTCGTCGGCTCGTCCAGCACCAGCAGGTTGCGCGGTTCGAGCATCATGCGGGCCATCGCCAGACGCGCCCGCTCGCCGCCCGAGAGGACCTTGACCTTCTTGTCGATGTCCTCGCCGCGGAACAGGAACGCCCCCAGAATGTCGCGCAGGCGGGTCCGGATGTCGCCCACGGCCACACGGTCCAGCGTGTCGTAGACCGTGAAATCGCCGTCCATCAGATCGTCCTGATTCTGGGCGTAATAGCCGATATTGACGTTCGCCCCGAGGCGCACCGACCCTTCGGTGGGCGTCAGCTGGCCGATCAGCATGCGTGCGAGGGTCGTCTTGCCCTCGCCGTTGCGGCCTACCAACGCAATCCTGTCGCCCTTCTCGATGACGAAATTCGCGCCGCTGAAGACATGTTTCTCGCCGAACGACATGCCGGCCTCGCTGATCTCCGCGACGATCTGCCCCGAGCGGGGCGCGGGCGGGAACTTGATGTTGAGCGTGGCGAGGTCCTCTTCCTCGATCTCGAGACGGTCCAGCCGCTCCAGCTGCTTGATGCGCGACTGCACCTGGTTCGACTTGGTGGGTTTGTAACGGAATTTCTCGATGAACTCCTCGGTCTTCTCGATCATCCGCTGCTGGTTCTCGTAGGCCGCCATCTGCTGCGCCCGCCGCTCGGCGCGCAGGACGACGTATTTCGAATAGGAGACCTTGTAATCGGTGATCTTGCCCAGCGACAGTTCGACCGTGCGGTTCGTGACGTTGTCGAGGAACGCCCGGTCGTGGGAGATCAGCAGCACCGCGCCGTTGTAATTCCGGAGATACTCTTCGAGCCACTGAATCGACTCGATGTCGAGATGGTTCGTCGGTTCGTCCAGCAGGAAGATCGAGGGCCGCCTGAGCAGCAGTTTCGCCAGCTCGATACGCATGCGCCAGCCGCCCGAGAACTCGCTCGTGGCGCGCCCGAAATCCGACCGTTTGAACCCGAGGCCCAGCAGCGTCTTCTCGATGTCCGCGTCGCGGGTCTCGCCGCCGAGGATATGATAGTGGTCCTGCGCGTCGTTCAGACGGTGCAGGAGCTGTTCGTATTCGGGGCTTTCGTAGTCGGTGCGCTCGGCGATCTCGCGCGTCAGGGCCTCGATCTCGGCCTCGAGCCGCAACACCTCCTCGAAGGCCTTGGCGGTCTCCTCCGCGAGCGTCGTGGTGTCCGCCACGCGCATCGTCTGCGGCAGGTATCCGATCGTGCAGTCGCCGTTGAGCGTCACGGCGCCCGACGTGGGCTGCTGTTCGCCCGTGATGATGCGCAGGAGCGTGGTTTTGCCCGCTCCGTTCTTGCCCACCAGTCCGATGCGGTCCTTCGGGTTGATCAGGAGCGAAATATTGTCGAAAAGGGTCCAGCCCCCATAACTGACGGTAAGGTTGTCTAATGAAATCATGGCGAATCTAAAAACACCGCAAAGTTAGCGATTTAATCCGACATATCGTATCTTTACGGTCCCGAAACAGAATCCCGGAGATGGAAAAACTGGAACGATACCTGCAATTCATGCGCGAAGCCGAACGGCTGAAAAACGTCCTGCGCTCGGCCCGCACCTCGACCGGACGGCACGAAAGCACCGCCGAACACACGTGGCGGCTGGCCCTGCTGGCCCTCGTCCTTGCGGACGAAAAACCGGAACTCGACCTGCCTCGGGTCCTTGCGATGTGCCTGGTCCACGACCTCGGGGAGGCTTACGAAGGCGACATCCCGGCCGTTGCGCAGTGCGACCCCGCCTCCAAGGCCGCGGCGGAACTTGCGGCCATGGAGCGGCTCACGCCCCTGCTGCCCGCAGAAGCCGCAGCACGCATCCGGACGCTCTGGGAGGAGTACGAAGCCTGCGCCACGCCCGAAGCCCGCTGGGTCAAGGCGCTCGACAAGGCCGAGACCATCCTCCAGCACAATCAGGGAGCCAATCCCGCCGATTTCGATTACGAATTCAACCTGACCTATGGCGCGGAGTGGTTCCGCGACGATGCGCTCCTGCGCCGACTGCGCCGCCTGCTCGACGCCGAGACGGCCCGGCACGCCGGACGCTGACGGAGTGTTTTTTCCGAAATGAAATCCCCTGCGCTCTTCCGGACGGACCCTCCGGTCAGGCGTTGAGCATCTTCACGACCTCGGCCTGCGGATCTTCGGCTCCGAAAACGCTGCTGCCGGCCACCAGCACGTCGGCGCCCGCCCCGTAAACCGCTCCGGCGTTGCGGGCCGAGATGCCTCCATCGACCTCGATGATCGTTTCGAGACCCATCTCCCGGGCCATCGCCCGCAGCTGCGCGATCTTCTCCAGCGACCCCGGGATGAACGACTGTCCGCCGAATCCCGGCTCGACGCTCATCACCAGCACCAGGTCCACCAGCGGCAACACCTCGCGCAGCGCCTCCACCGGCGTCGCCGGCTTGACCGACACGCCCGCTTTGGCTCCGGCCCGGCGGATCAGCGCGACGCACCCCGCGGGGTCGTCCGTCGCTTCGAGGTGGAAGGTCACCAGATCGGCCCCCGCCTCGGCGAAGCGCGCGACGTATTTTTCCGGGCTGACGATCATCAGGTGCACGTCGAGAAATTTCGCCGTCGCCTTGCGGATGGCTTTCAGCACGGGAAACCCGAATGAAATGTTGGGGACGAAAACGCCGTCCATCACGTCGATATGGACCCATTCGGCCGCACTGGCGTCGACCATCCGGGTATCGCGCTCCAGATGGCCGAAGTCGGCCGAGAGCATCGAAGGGGCTACTATACGTTGCATGAATCAAAGAGTTTGTCGGTCAAAGATACGAAAAATTCCACGGAAAATTCTACCTTTGTCAGTATGAACACCGCATTCATTCTTGCAATCATCGTGCTCGGCGCCCTCTCGGCGGCGCTCGGGGCCATGCTCGCCGCCGCCCGCCGCGAAGCCGGCCACCTGCGTGCCGACAAGACCGCCGCCGAGCAGGCCCGCCTGCAAGCCGAAGCGGACATCCGCGTGCAGATCGAAACGCGGCTGCGCACCGAAACCGAACTGGCCGCCCTGCGCGCCTCGTCCCAGACGGAAATCGCCGGCCTGAAACAAAAGAACGCCGAGGAGCGCGCCGCCGAGAAAGCCGAACGCGAACAGCTCGAAGAGCGTTTCCGCCTGCAATTCAAAAACCTCGCGACGGAGATTCTGGGCGAGCAGTCGCAGCGGTTCAAGGAGACCAGCAGGGAGTCGATCGACATCCTTCTGAAACCGTTCAAGGAGAACATCGTCGACTTCCGCAAGCGCGTCGAGGAGATCTACACCACGCAGACCTCCCAGCGGGGCGAGCTGAAATCGGAACTCAAACGCCTGATGGAACTCAACCAGACGATCTCCACCGAGGCCCGGAACCTGACCGACGCCCTGAAAGGCAATTCGAAGGTGCAGGGCGACTGGGGCGAGATGCTGCTCGAAACGATCCTCGACAGTTCGGCCCTCTCGAAGGGCATCCACTACCAGACGCAGTACAACATCAAGGACGAGGAGGGGCGCAACCTGCGGCCCGACGTGGTGTGCACCTGCCCGAGAAGAAGGACATCGTCATCGACTCGAAAGTCTCGCTCACGGCCTTCGTGGGTTACTCCTCGGCCGACACGGAGGAGGAGCGGCGGCGTTATCTCGCGGCGCACATCGCCTCGGTGCGGCAGCACGTCACCGAACTGGGCCGCAAGGAGTACCAGCGGCGGCTCAATTCGCCCGACTTCGTCATCATGTTCATCCCCAACGAACCGGCGTTCCTCGCGGCGTTGCAGAACGACACGGCCATCTGGTCCGACGCCTACGACAAAAAGGTGATCATCTCGTCGCCGACGAACCTTTTCGCCCTGCTCAAACTCGTCGCCGACCTCTGGAAATACAACGACCAGGACAAGAACACCAAGGAGATCGCCGCCTGCGGACTGAAGCTCTACGAACAGCTGGTGGCCTTCACCGCCTCGCTCGAAGGGGTCGGCACGGCGCTGGACAAGGCCCGCGACGCCTACGAAGACGCCCACAAACGCCTCTGCACGGGCAACGACAACATCATCCGCGTCGGCGAACGCCTGCGCAAAACCGCCCGCCTGCAAACCAAGCGGCAGCATGCCGCGCGCACGCTCGAAATCGCCGGCAGCGATGCGGATTCGGACGACCGTTCCGAGGCCCCCGCCGCCCTGCCGGACAGCGGCGCATAGCCCCTCCGCAAAAAAATCGCACCGCAGGCTCATCGTTTTGCCTGCGGGATGTGTCTATTCAGCAAACTAACCCCATAAACTTATGAAAAGAGCGACAATTCTTTTTACGGTCCTGTGGCTGACGCTGGGTGCGGCCGCGGCCGGGAATCCCAAGGCCGACCCGCGGGCCGTTGTCGAGGCGGGCAACGCACGCTTCACGGTCCTCACCCCGCAGCTGATCCGCATGGAGTGGAGCGAGGACGGCCGTTTCGAGGACCGCGCCACGCTGACCTTCGTCAACCGTGAGACGCCCGTGCCGGACTTCAAGGTCCGCGACACGAAATCCCGGCTGACGATCACCACCCCGGCCCTGACGCTGACCTACACCAAAGGCGGCAAGTTTTCGGACAAAAACCTGAAAGCCGTCTTCCGGCTCAACGGCCGCGAGGTCGTATGGACCCCCGGCACGGAGGACCCGCAGAACCTCATGGGCACGACCCGCACGCTCGACGGATGCGACGGCAGGAAGCTGGGGCGCGAACCGATGGAGCAGGGGCTTCTTTCGCGCGCAGGATGGTCGGTGGTCGACGACAGCGGCCGCCACGTGCTGACGCCCGACGGCTCCGCCTGGAAAGAGTGGGTCGAGGCGCGCCCCGCGGGCGACCGCCAGGACCTCTACCTCTTCGCCTACGGGCACGACTACAAGCAGGCGCTCGCCGATTTCCAGCTCGTCGCAGGCCGCGCGCCGCTGCCTCCGAAGTACACCTTCGGCTACTGGTGGAGCCGCTACTGGCAGTATTCGGACAACGAGTTCGTCGACCTGGTGCAGAAACTCAAGTCGGTCGACATTCCGATCGACGTGCTGATCGTCGACATGGACTGGCACGAGACCTGGGGCCTGCGCAAGAAAAATCCCGCCAAGGACGAGTACGGACAACGCATCGGCTGGACCGGCTACACCTGGCAGAAGGAGCTGTTCCCCTCGCCCGCGAATTTCCTCCGATGGACCGAAAACGAGCAGCTGAAAGTAGCGCTCAACCTCCACCCCGCCTCGGGCATCCAACCCTACGAAGACGTTTACGAGCCGTTCACCCGGGAGTACGGATGGACCGAAAAGGGCAAGAGCGTGCCGTTCCATATCGACGAACAAAAATGGGCCGACGCCTATTTCAAGACCGTACTGAACCCGATGGAGCGCCAGGGCGTCGATTTCTGGTGGCTCGACTGGCAGCAGTGGATGGAGTCGAAATTCACCCCGGGACTTTCGAACACCTTCTGGCTCAACTACACCTTCTTCCACCACGCCGAGCAGCAGAACCCCGCGCTGCGGCCCTTCATCTACCACCGCTGGGGCGGTCTCGGATCGCACCGCTATCCGCTGGCATTCTCGGGCGACACCTACGCCAAGTGGGAGACGCTGGCCTTCCTGCCCTATTTCACGGCCACCTCGTCCAACGTCAACTACGGCTACTGGGGGCACGACATCGGTGGCCACATGTTCAAGAAGGAGACGAAAGCCACCGATCCCGAACTTTACACCCGCTGGCTGCAATACGGCGTCTTCACCCCGATCTTCAAGACCCACTCGACCAAGGACCCGCGCATCGAGCGTTACCTCTGGTTCTTCCCCGACCACCTGTTCGTCATGCGCGACGCCATCCGCCTGCGCTATACGCTGGCGCCCTACGTCTACAACGCCGCCCGCGAGAACTACGACACCGGCGTCGGCATGTGCCGTCCGATGTACTACGACCATCCCGAACGGGACGAGGCCTACAACGTCCCCGAGCAGTTCATGTTCGGCAACGACATCCTCGCCACGGCCGTCGTGGAGCCGGTCGACAGCGTCACGGGGCTGGCCGCGCGCCGGATCTGGTTCCCCGAGGGCCGGTGGTACGACTGCGCCACGGGAGCCATGTACGAGGGCGGACGCACCGAGGAGCTGCACTACACCCTCTCGGAAAATCCCTGGTACGCGCGGGCCGGAGCCATCCTTCCGATGAACCCACAGACGGTGAAAAACCTCCAGCAGCCCTGCGACACGCTGGTGCTGACCTTCATCCCCGGGGCCGACGGCGAGCTTGTCCACTACGAGGACGACGGCGTCAGCCAGCAGTACGCCACGGCCTACGCCACCACGAAGGTCACCAAGAAGCAGGAGGGCAACACCCTGCGCGCCGTCGTCGCGCCCCGCGAAGGCACCTACGCCGGCGCTCCCGACAGCCGCAGCTACGAAATGCGCTTCCCGGCGACCTTCCCGCCCAAAACGGTGCAGGTAAACGGCCGCGAAATCCCCTACGCCCGCTTCCCGAAAGCCGGACAGTGGACCTACGACGCCTATACGCTCGCCCCGGTCGTCTACACGGACGCCGCGCCCTGCGACCGTCCGCTGGAGGTCGTGCTGACCTTCGACGACCACGCCGCGGCGCACCAAGCCGACCTCTACGGCAAAAGCGGAGTCTTCAAACGCTGCATCGACCTGACCGTCGAATTCAAGACCGAACAGGGCAAGACGGAACCCTACCTCATGCTGCCCAAGGAGTACCTCAACGTCTCGCAGTGCCCCAATTTCATTCTCGAAGACCCGGGTCGCATCGCCGGCTACCTGGCTGCCTACGAGAAGAACAAGGCCGCGCTGTTCGAGACCACGGACAAAATGACCATCATCGGTGAAAATTTCAAAAAACGACTGCGCGCGCAGATCGGCGGCGTGAAATAGCCGCCCGCTCCGAACGAAAAACCCCGCTGACATCAGCGGGGTTTTTATTTTGCTCCGACCCAGTTACGACCTCGTTTTCCAGCTTTTGCGCATCCGGCTTTCGATGCCCGGCGTAGCGTCGAGGGCCACCGTCTCCACGATGTCGTCCCACAATTCGGCGACCCAGCCGACACGCTCCCGGCAGCGTTTCAGGACCTCCACGGCCCAGACCTTCACGGCGACTTTCGCCTCCGGCGACACGGCCCATCCGGCGGCCGTTTCGGCGATCCGCTCCAGATCGCCGGGTTCGGGCGCATAACGTCCCAGCAGGTCGGCCATGATCTTCCCGAAATGACGCTGCGCGCTGGCGTTGGCGCACGCCGCGAAATCGACCCGGCAAAAGGATTCGGCACGGGGCATGAACGCCTCGGGGGCGTCGAAATAGATCCGTTCGAGCACATAGGCGCCGCGGAACAGCACCTTCTGCCGGACAGGTCCCGGCAGCTCCGGATGCGGCGCGGTCGCCACCTCGTACAACAGATCCACAGCCCCGGCATCGCGCACCCTCCGGGCCGTCTCGTCGGCGAAATTGCCGTGGAACCGCTCCGACAGGAGCCGTATCAGGTCAGCCTCGGTCATACTGCCGGAAACCGCTCAAAACAACTTCTTGCGGGATGTCGTAACGACGAAATCCTTCAGATAGAACGGCTCGAAATAGGCGATGTCCTCCGTGCGGCCTTCGTCGAGGGCCTGCTGGGCGAGCCGGGCAAGCCCGCGGGCCGACGGGGTCACCTCCACGCACACCGCGTCGGAAAGGATGCCGGCGCATTTGCGCGCCCCGCTGCCGAAGATCACGAACGGACGCCCCTGACCGCGGAAGGCGGCGAAACTCCCGGCGTCGACCACCTCGGCCGAAACTTCGCTCTGCGGACGCCCTTCGGCGTCGAAAACCTGCGCATAGACCTCCATGCGCCGGGCGTCGACCATCGGACACAGCAAGGCGTTCGACCAGTCATCTACGGCGAGAATCCCCGCCTCGTAGTCCTCGCGGGCCACCTCGGCCAGCGCATCCAGCGACCCGACGGCCACCAGCGGCTTCTGCAACCCGTAACACAATCCCTTGGCGAACGACACGCCGATGCGCAGTCCCGTATACGATCCGGGGCCCTTACCCACAGCCACGGCGTCGAGTTCGTCGGGCGCAATGTCCGTCTCGCGCAGCAGTTCGTCGACGAACACGCCGACCTTGCGGGCGTGGTCGCGCCCCTCGTCGCTCTCGCGCAGCGACAGCAGTTCGCCGTCCTTGGCGATGCCCACGGAACAGATGTCCGTTCCGGTCTCAATAGCAAGTATTAAACTCATAAGTTATCCTATCGTTTTTTCTCGCCACCATCGGCGGTTGTCGCCGCCTTCGGCGTCGTTTGCAAATCTGCCCTCCCTCGGAAGGGACTCGTCGCGACGCAACCCGGATTATCCGCCGGAACGCAGACGCTATATCACCCCGAAATGCTCCAATGCGCGCCGGATTCCGTCGTCGTCGACCGAAGCCGTCACATAGTCCGCGGCGGCGAGCGCCTCGTCGCATGCGTTGCCCATCGCCACGCCCGCGCCTGCGGCCCGCAGCATCGCCACGTCGTTGCCGCCGTCGCCGAAAGCCATCGTCTCGCCGTTCGCAAAGCCGAAATGCGCGGCGAACTCGGCCATGCCCGTCGCCTTGTCGACACCCCGGACATTGACGTCCGCGAAAATCGGGCACCAGCGCGACGCCACGAGCGACGGCAGTTCGGCCATCACCCTCTTTTCGAGTTCGGGATCGAAATAAAAGCACATCTGGCAGCAGTCTCCCCGGTCGAAAAGCGCCCGCAGATCGACCTGTTCGGGGACCGGATGCGCCACCATCTCCGCCAGCCGTACCACTTCGGGCGTCACGCGGTTGACGAAAACCCCGTCGTTCAACTCCAACCCGACCGGAAAATCCAGCTCCGCCGACAAGGCGAGCGACTTCTCGAAGTCGGCGCGCGGAATCGGATGCCGGGCCACGACGCGGCCGTCACGCATCAGGCAGTCGGCGCCGTTGAGCGCCGCCACGCCGTCGTAGGGAATCGCCTCCAGATCGGCCAGATCGGCCGCCGCGCGCCCCGTGGCGATGAACAGCTGCACGCCGCGCGCATGGGCCTCACGCAACGCCTCGAGCGCCGAAGCGGGCACCCGGTGGGTCTTGAAGCTGATCAGCGTTCCGTCGACGTCCAAAAATATAGCCTTTATCATTACCGGTAGTTTTTCATCGCCTTGTCCATCTCGCGCCGGGCATCGTTCTCCTTGAGGTATTCGCGCTTGTCGTACGACTTGCGGCCGCGGGCCAGCCCCACGACGACCTTCGCCAGGCCGCGCTCGTTCAGGAACAGCCGCAGGCCCACGATCGTCAGGCCCTTGTCCTGCGAAGCGCGCTGCAACTTGTCCAGTTCGCGGGCCGTGAGCAGCAGCTTGCGGTCGCGGCGCGGCACGTGGTTGTTGCACGTCCCCCAGGCATATTCGGCGATGTTGATGCCGCGCACCCACAGTTCGCCCTTGTCGAAATAACAGAACGTATCGACCATCGAGGCCTTACCGGCGCGGATCGACTTGATCTCCGTTCCAACGAGCACGACGCCCGCAACGTATTCTTCCAGAATCTCATAGTCGAACGTCGCGCGCTTGTTCCGAATGTTTATCTTCTTTTCTGTTCACTCATATACTCAATAACGGCACACGAATTGCGATTTTAATTGCGGGGGTGGGAATCGGTCAAGGTAACTAATTCTTTTATCTTTGATATGTTTTACACATCTTTCTGTTTATTTTCTGTTTGCACACGGTATGCGCAGTGATGCGTGTACGACCCGAGACCCGCCCCCTTTTTTCTTAAAAAATCCCGAAGTCGGCCCGTCAAATACGGGTTATAAAATCAATCGTTGTATTTTATTTGCAATCGTTACTTTGACCTGATTGTAGGCCGTAAGCCGCTGCATGATATCGCGCATTGTTCGTCGTCGGGAATGTTCGTCGCCCAACTTCGCCTGCAACTCCTTGATCAGCGCCTCGACGACTTTCGATTTGTAGAGCGTCACGGCCTTCGGGACCCCCACGGCCAGCATCTCGGCGTCGGTGTCCAGGTGTATTTCCTTGCGCCGCCACAGCTCGCTAAGCACATAGTTGTCGTCCGAGGTGAGGATGTCCACCGACATGTTGCACACCTCGGGGTCGATGTGGTTCAGGAAACGTGCGCCGGGACCTCCACGCCCGTCCCCAGCTGCGTCCACTGCTCGCGGTAAACATTCATGATCTTGTTGTAGACCGGATTGCGGAACTCGATGTTGTCGTCGCTGAGCTCCGAGAAGATCACCTCCGCGACGTTGCACGCCACCATCGTCCGCCCTCCTTGAAATCGAACGAGCAGTGCCCGTACTTGAGGAGGTATTTCACGATCTCGCGCTCCAAAGCCTCGAAACTGCTCCCCGCCTCGACCTGTTTGACGAACTCCACCTCGGGCTGTGGCGCCTCCCTCTGCCTCAGCGTCGTCTGCCGGCGCAGGAACTCGTCCGTCTCGCGGTCGCCCGACGTGGTCATGCGCTTGCGCGCCACCTCCGAAATGAGTATCTGCTCGTCGATGTCCATGATCCGCGCGCACTCCTTGATGTAGACCGAGCGCTGAATCGGATCGGGAATCACCGACACCGACTGCACCATGTCGGCGATCAGCGCCGCTTTGCGGATCGGGTCGCCCTCGGCGTCCTGCAACAGCAGTTTGGCCTTGAACTCCAGGAAGTCCTGCTCGTTGGCGCGGATATACTCCTGCAACTCGGATGCCGTATGGCTGCGCGCGAACGAATCGGGGTCCTCCGGCTCGGGCAGCAGCACCACGCGCACGTTCATGCCCTCCTTCAAGATCATGTCGATACCGCGCAGCGAGGCGTGAATGCCCGCCGAATCGCCGTCGTAGATCACCGTGATATTCTTCGTAAAGCGGTTCAGCAGGCGTATCTGCTCCGTCGTAAGCGACGTGCCGGACGAAGACACGACGTTCTCGACCCCTGCCTGATGCATCGAAATCACATCGGTGTATCCTTCGACCATGATGGCGAAATCCTGCTGCTGAATGGCCTTCTTGGCGAAATAGAGACCGTAAAGTTCGCGTTTCTTGCTGTATATCTCGCTCTCGGGGGAGTTCTGGTACTTGGCCACCTGCTTGTCGGTGCGCAGCGTGCGGCCTCCGAACGCCACGATGCGCCCCGAAATGTTGTGCACGGGGAAGATCACGCGGTCGCGGAAGCGGTCGTACAACGAGCCGTCCCGGTCGCTGACAGCGAAAGTCCCGTCGAGAGGAGAAACTCCTTCTTGTAACCCGCCGCCAGGGCGTCCTTCGACATCCGGTCGCCCTTCGCGGGGCAGAATCCGAGTCCGAATTTCTTGATCGTGGCGTCGGTCATCCCGCGCTTCTGGCGGAAGTAGGCCAGTCCCACGCTCTGTCCTTCGGTCTCGCGCTGGAGGTAGTTGGCGAAGTACTCCGCGGCCCAGCCGTTCAGGGCGAACATCGACTCGCGGTCGTCGTTGCGGCGCACCTCCTCTTCGGTCAACGCTTCCTCCTTAACCTCGATGCCGTAACGCTTGGCCACCATCTTCAGCGCCTCGGCATAGGTTGTGGCTTCCTGATCCATTACGAAAGTCACGGCATTACCGCCCTTCCCACAACCGAAACATTTATAAAGGCCTTTCGAAGGAGAGACTACGAACGACGGGGTCTTCTCGTTGTGGAAAGGACAACACGCGACATAGTTCACGCCCTTTCGTTTGAGCGTGACGTATTCGCCGATAATATCCACGATATTGGCGGCGGCGTAAATGCGGTCTACTGTTTCCCGGTCGATCATAGCCTACAAAGGTACGAATAATCGAATTAAGAATTAAAAATTAAGAATTAAAAATTATTCTCCGCCCGCCGTCTTCCATCCGATGTCCCCGCACTTCTTCGGCATGAGATTCGAACACGAGGAAATAATTCGCGACTTTTAATTCTTAATTTTTAATTCTTCACTACCTTTGCATCTATGGATTTCAAGTTAGTATCGGACTATGCCCCGATGGGCGACCAGCCGGAGGCGATCGGGCAGCTCGTCAGCTCGATCGAACACGGGTCCAAACACAACACGCTGCTGGGCGTGACGGGTTCGGGCAAGACTTTCACGGTGGCCAACGTCATCGCGCAACTGAACCGTCCGACGCTGGTCCTGAGCCACAACAAGACCCTCGCGGCGCAGTTGTACGGGGAGTTCCGCAACTTCTTCCCGGAGAACGCCGTGGAATATTTCGTGTCGTATTACGACTACTACCAGCCGGAGGCCTACCTGCCTTCGACGGACACCTATATCGAGAAAGATCTCCAGATCAACGCCGAGATCGAGAAGATGCGTCTCGCCACGGTCGCCACCCTGCTGTCGGGACGCCGCGACGTCGTCGTCGTGTCGAGCGTCTCGTGCCTCTACGGCGCGGGCAACCCCGCGGATTTCCACGCCACGGCCATCAACGTCCGGGTCGGGCAGGTCGTCAGCTACAAGCATTTCCTCTACAAGCTGGTCGAGGCGCTCTACACCCGCACCGAACGCGAGCTGGAGCCTGCGACGTTCCGCGTCAACGGCGACACGGTGGACATCATGGCGGCCTTCGGGGAGTTCGGCAACCAGTGTTTCCGGGTGATGTTCTTCGACAACGAGGTCGAGGCCATCCAGTCGATCGACCCCGTCACGGGACAGCGCATCGCCTCTCTCGACAGCATCACGCTCTACGCCACGAACCTGTTCGTGACGACCAAAGAGCGCATCAACGCCGCCGTGCAGCAGATCTACCTCGACCTGGGCAAGCAGATCGAGTTCTTCGAACGCGCCGGGCGTCCGATGGAGGCGCAGCGCATCAAGCAGCGCGTGGAGTACGACCTCGAAATGATCAAGGAGCTGGGCTATTGCCCGGGCATCGAGAACTACTCGCGCTACTTCGACGGCCGCGCCGCCGGGACGCGCCCCTTCTGCCTGATCGACTATTTCCCGAAGGACTACCTGATGGTCGTGGACGAGAGCCACGTCACCCTGCCGCAGGTCCACGCCATGTTCGGCGGCGACCGCGCCCGCAAGGAGAACCTCGTGGAGTACGGCTTCCGCCTCCCGGCGGCCAAGGACAACCGCCCGTTGACCTTCTCGGAGTTCGAACAGTTGCAGGGCACGTCGATCTACGTGAGCGCCACGCCCGCGGACTACGAGCTGATGAAGAGCGAAGGCGTGATCGTCGAACAGCTGATCCGCCCCACGGGGCTGGTGGACCCGCCGCTGGAGGTGCGCGTGACGCTGAACCAGATCGACGACCTGATCGGGGAGATCGACAAGCGCGTGAAGAACGACGACAAGGTGCTCGTGACGACCATCACCAAACGCATGGCCGAGGAGCTTTCGAAATACTTCGACCGCGTGGGCGTACGCAACCGCTACATCCACTCGGACGTCGACACGCTGGAGCGCATCCAGATTCTCGAAGACCTGCGGGCCGGGATGTTCGACGTGCTGGTAGGCGTGAACCTGCTGCGCGAGGGACTCGACCTGCCGGAGGTGGCGCTCGTGGCGATCCTCGACGCCGACAAGGAGGGATTCCTGCGCAACGTCCGGTCGCTCACGCAGATCGCCGGACGCGCCGCGCGCCACTCGCAGGGCAACGTGATCCTCTACGCCGACACCTGCACCGACTCGATGCGCTACGCCATCGAGCAGAGCAACCGCCGCCGCGAGAAGCAGGTGCGCTACAACATGGAGCACGAAATGCTGCCGCGGCAGGCGCAGAAGAGCGGCTCGGGACAGAGCGCGCTGCTGGCGGGCCGCGTCGACACGTCGGAGGTCAACATGACGGCCTACCCCATCGCCGAAGACCACTACGCGGCGGCGGCCGACGTGCAGAAAAGCTACACGGCCAGCGAGAACATCGACGCGCTGATCGACAAGGCCCGCGAGGAGATGGAACGCGCGGCCAAATCGCTGGACTTCCTCGCCGCGGCGAAATTCCGCGACCGGATGTACGAACTCCAGAAACTGCGGGAGGAGAACCGGAATCAGAATTCACAATTCACAATTCACAATTCATAATCGGGCATTCTGCAAAAATCGGCCTGAAAGTCCGCTCCCGACGACACGAAAAGTCGTTCGGCTATGAATGGAATTCAGATTCTTGTCTATTCCGGTTTTTCCGCGTGGCGGAAGGTGAAATATTTGGCTGCGAGGAAACTGTAAACCGTCGTCAGCAGCGTCGTGACCATCTTCGCCGGCGTGGGCCACACGCCGCAGACTTCCACGAAGAACTTCAGCCCCGCATAGGTCAGCAGCACCGACCCCGCCACCGAAAGCAGGTAGCGCAGAAGCTGCGTCCCGGCCCCGATCGGCGACCGGCGGAACGCCACGTAACGGTTGAGCCAGAAGCCCACGAAGAAGGTGAACGGAAAGACGAGAATCATCGCCGCGATGTGCGGGGAGACGACCACGAATCCCAGGTCGACGTAGCGGTGCGCCACGATGAAATTGTAAAAGAGGAAATAGCAGACGGGATCGAACAGGATGTAGGTCACACCGCCGCAGACCGCGTAACGGAACACCTGCCGGGGCAGGACCGCGGCGACGGGCCGGATGTAAAACCAGTCAATCGCCCGGATTATCAACTCTGCAAGGGCCATCAGCGGGCGGTGTAGGTCCACATGTCGGGGAAACGCCCGTCCTGCACGCGGATGAACTGCGCACAGGCTCCGGCATCGTCCGACGAGAAGGGCGAAACCATGAATTTCCCTCCCGAAACGGTAAATCCGGCAACGGAGCGCCGACTCCTTGGCCTCGGTCTCCCGCACGGCGCGCCGGGCGTTCTCTTCGGTGCTGAAAACCCCCAGCACGACATAGTGGCGGCCCGAAAGCAACGCCGTCGGGGCGTCCTGCTCCTGCGCCGGATGCGTTTCGGCGATCTCCGGTTCCGGGGCTGCATCGGGAACGGAAGCCCCCGAAGCCGCGCCCCCCGCCTGCGCAGCGGACACCCCGGCCACAGACCGTTCCGTCGGAGGAGCCTCGACCAAAGCATCGGGCGCTTCGACGGTCCCGAAGCTGTCGGACGCAGCGGGAATCTCCGTCACGGCCGCCGCTTCCGGCGCCTCCGGATAGAGCAGCAGGAACTCCCGCCCGCCATAGACCGCCGCAATCCCGATTGCCGCGATGCCGACCCACAGCGGCCAGTCGAAACGACGCTGCACACGAACTCGCACGGGTTCGCGCCCCTGCGGATTCAGCCGGAGATCGAACGCCTCGTCGGGGATAAAATTCTTGAATTTCAGCTCTCCGACGCCCTCGACGGTCAGCAGGTCGACCCGGTGCACCCGGGCGATCCAGCGGTCGTAAACGGCCTGCGCCTCGGCTTCGGGATTTTCGTATCCGCCGGCCTCACGCATGACGCGGGCAATCTCGTCGACCAGTGACACGCCCCGCTGCTGCGAGGTGAAGGCCACCGTGCGGCTCGGCGGCAGTACGGTTCGCCGGTTGAGCCGCCTGGCTCCCTGCCGCTCGGTGTAGAGCGAGCCTACGCCGGGCAGAAAAATCTCCCCGCCGCCGGCCAGCAGGTTGCCGACAAGCCTGCCGATCTGCTCTTCCATCGGGTTCGCGTTCATTTTTTCTTCTTTTTAGGCGTTGCGGCCGGGGCTTTCGGCACCGGACCCGGAACCGTTCCGGGCCGGGTCGCGCCCCGCCAGATCATATAGATTCCCAGCAGGATGAAGGGAATGCTGAGCCACTGGCCCATGTCCAAAGCCCAGCCCACTTCGAAAGGCTCCTGCTCGGTTTTGATGTACTCGATGAAGAAGCGCGTGAGGAACGTGCCGATCAGGCCGATTCCGAACAGAATGCCCGGACGGCGGCGCGCGATGTCCCTCCTGTAATAGAGCCAGCAAAGGATGCCGAAAGTCGCCAGGTAGCAGAGCGCCTCGTAAATCTGCGTCGGGTGCACCGCCGCAGGGGCGAACTCGGCCACCCACTTGTGCGAACGGACGAACTCGAAGCCCCACGGCAGGGTCGTCGCCTGGCCGAAAATCTCCGAGTTGAACAGGTTGCCCAACCGCACGATCGCACCGCCGATGCCCACCGGAATCATAATGCGGTCCAGCGACCAGATATAAGGCAGTTTGTTGCGGCGCGAGAAGAGCCACAACCCGATCAGCAGGCCTATGGCCGCGCCGTGGCTGGCCATTCCGCCGTCGCGGAATCCCGTGATGATGGTCCACGGCTTCGAAAGGTATTCCATCGTGTCGTAGAACAGACAGTGGCCGAGCCGCGCGCCGAGGATCGTGGCGAGTGTTCCGTAAATGAAAATCGACTCCGAGACCTTTGCGGGAAGTCCTTCTCGATTGACGAAGTTATCGAAGAATTTCGCGCCGATCAGAATGGCCAGCGCCCACATCAGCCCATAATAACGGATGTCGAGCGACCCGATGCTGAACAGCACCGGATCGAAATTCCAGACAACGGAAAGAGGTTGTAGAATCATTTATTTAAGTTGTTTCTTTATTATTCAGCCCCGATTCCTTTTCGGGCGGTCACAGTCGCCGTCTCCGGCGTCGCATTCGAATCTGCCACCCCGCCCCTCTTTCGGGGAGGGAGACGGCGTACGCCCCGCGCCTCTCGTCCGAAAGCCGTCTCTCAAACGACCCACGTAAAGGACTTGTCGCGACGCAACCGGAATTCAGACCGAAATGCTAACGGATCTTACTCCGGATTTCGTACATTCTATTTCATCTCCTGCAAATTCACCTTCTTCAGCGTGAAGGAGAACGTGCTGCCCACGCCGAGTTCGCTGCGGACCGTGATCCGTTCGCCGTGCGCTTCGACGATATGTTTGACGATGGCCAGCCCGAGTCCCGTGCCGCCCTGCTCCCGCGACCGCCCCTTGTCCGTACGGTAGAAGCGTTCGAACACACGCGGCAGGTCCTCCTTGGCAATACCCGAACCGTTATCCTCCACCTCGATCAGAATTTTATCCAGCATGTCGCGGAAACGGATGCGGGTCTGCCCGCCCTCCTTGCCGTAGCGGATCGAGTTGATGATCAGGTTGACGAACACCTGCCCGATGTAGTGTTTGTCGGCCAGCACCCAGAAGGGCGAAGGCAGGTTCTCGGTCCCCTTGACCGAAATCCGGATCTCCTTCCTGTCGGCCTCCATCTCGGCCTGCTCGGCGATCTCCTTGGCCAGCGCCACCACGTCGAATCGCTCCAGATTGAGCTTGTTCATGCTGCTTTCGAGTTTCGAAATGGTGTCGAGGTCGTTGACGATGTTGATCAGACGGTCGATGCTCTTCTCGGCGCGTTCGAGGTATTTGCGGTTGATCAGTTCGTCCTCCAGCCCTCCGTCCAGCAGCGTCGAAATATATCCCTGGATATTGAATATCGGGGTTTTCAGTTCGTGGGCCACGTTGCCCAGATATTGCTTGCGAAAGCACTCGGCCTCTTTCAGCCGGGCGATCTCCCGGTCGTTGGTGTCGGCCCAGGCCGTCAGCTCCTCGCCGATGTTCTCGACGCGCTTGTCCTTCAGTTCCGAGAAGATCTCGTTGGTGTGCACGTCGCGCGAAAGCACGATCGAATAGATCGGCTTGAGTTTGTAAGCCACGTACTTGCGGATGATGAACAGCGCCGCGAGCGCCACCACGACGAACACCCCGACCGACGTGCAGAGCATGATCCACCATTCGATATGCTGTATAACCATACCCACGGCGACGATCGCCGTGGCGAGCAGGGCGATCCACAGCGACGCGCCCTCCTTTGTCTTGATGTGTACCATAGGCTTACTTCATGTAGTTTTGCATCAGCCGGGCGATGTATTTGCCGACGATGTCGAATTCGAGGTTCACGACCGAACCGACTTCGATGCGGCAAAAATTCGTGTGCTCGAAGGTGTAGGGAATGATCGCCACCCGGAAACTGCTCTCTTTCGAGTCGCAGACCGTGAGGCTCACGCCGTTGACCGTCACCGAACCTTTCTCGACCGTGCAAAGTCCGGCGCCCTGCGGCTCGTACTCGAAGGTGAAGTACCAGCTTCCGTCGGCATCCTCCTTCGCCGTGCAGACCGCCGTCTGGTCGACGTGCCCCTGCACGATGTGCCCGTCGAGCAGGGCATCGGGTTTCATCGACCGTTCGAGGTTGACCAGATCGCCTTCGCGCAGCAACCCGAGGTTGCTCCTGTCGAGCGTCTCCTTCATGGCCGTCACGGTGTAGGTGTCCTCCGTGATGTCCACAACTGTCAAACATACGCCGTTATGTGCTATGCTCTGGTCGATTTTCAACTCCTTGCAGAAATCCGCCCGGAGCGTGAAATCCTTGTTCTGACGGTCCGTGCGGATCGAAACCACTTCCGCCGTACGTTCCACGATGCCTGAAAACATACTCTTCAACTGTTTATGATCAATTTTCCCTTCACTTTGTAGACCGAGACTATATCGTTGACGTTCAAAACGATGTCATCGTAATTCTCCCGATCCCCGGCCACCAGGCGGACTTTGCCCTCCTCGTCGGCGGCCCGAACTATCCGCAAAGTTACAATTTTTCGGCAGACTATCACATATTCACCCCCGGGAATAATTGCATCGCGATCCACGGCTTTCAGCAGCACGACCGTTCCGGGCGGCACGATGTTTCCCATCGCACGCCCCGTATAGCACATCGCCAGGTCGCACGCCCCCACCGGAGGCACGACGAGGTTGCTCTCGGCCTCGAGATGTTCCAGATGTGCGATGCCCTGTTCGACATCCACATTATAATAAGGTATCTGCGCGCCGCGTATCCGCTCCTCGGAGAACATCTGCCCCTCCCCCGTCAGCAGCCAGAGTTTGTCGACCTGGGGGAATTTGCTGACGATACGATCGGCGACGTCCAGCGAAATGCCGTTGTTGCCCCGCTTTATCTGATAGAGGTTTTCACCGCGCGCCAGGCCGATATATAGCGCAAAATAGTTGGTCGACATATTCGCCCACTTGATTACGGCCTCGATTCTTTGCCAATTATTCTGCTTTTCTCGCATTTTTTTTTCGAATATTAAAAAAATTTTTGCATCTTTGCACACCCGGTCCCGTAGTTCAATGGATAGAATATAAGATTCCGGTTCTTACGATATGGGTTCGATTCCCGTCGGGACTACCAGGCACAGGTGCGCAACAAGCGCACTTGTGCTTTTTTTTATCGTATCTGGGCGAATGCAAAGTCGGGCGTCACTTAATTTATTCAACAAAAATAGTAACAAATTTCGATCATACAACAAAAAATAGCATATTTAATCGTCCGAATGCCACTTTTAGACACGCCTGCCCGTAATACGATAAAAGGAATCCGCACTCCCGGTGCGAACTCCTCTTATACAATAAATGTGCGATTTATAAAATCAGACTTCAAAAAGAGAGGCGCACGCCCAGTCTCAAGGTCAGCGTCAGAGGTGAATCCGTACGCGACGTACGCAATCCGGTTTCGGTGAAGTAATACGATCCTTCAGGCTCGAAATAAAGCCCCACCATACCGCCTACACGGTATTGCGCTCCCACGGCTGCAAGCGCCGACCACTGCACGCCCGGTTCGTCGACGGTCTCGGAGCCGAGCCGGGCCGAAACGCATTTCTCGACCATGCCGCCCGCACCCATATATAACGAGAAGCGGCCGCGCTCGAGGAACTGCCAGTTGAAGCGGAGGGGAACCCCTATGAAATGGAGTTTTTGCGCCACGTCGTCCGAGGTGTACTGCATCCTCACGTCCGAACGCAGCAGGGTGTAGTTCACGCCGCTTTCCAGCGACAGTCCGTGGGCGAACTCCTTGCGCACGGCGATGCCGAAGCTCAACGGCTGGTGGTGGCGGAACGAACTCTCGCCGTATCCGCTGCTGCGCAGGGGCGCCAGGCTGTTGCCGTTGCCGATCACCGACGAAGCATCGTTCTTTATCGAGGTGTTGAGCATCCGGGGAGCCAGACCTTCGCTGTTTCCGCCCGCCACGCCGCCGCCGGCAAACAGGGAGAACGACGCCTTTTTATGCGGTTTGGTGTAGGCTACGAACGGCTCGTCGGAGAACCCCGCACGACCGGCCGCGCCGGCCGCCGACCGCGTTGCGGGCCGCCCGGAAGCCTGCTTCGAAACCCTTTCGCCGGAAGCCTCCGCCTTCGCAGTATCTCCAGATGACGCCTTCGCGACTTCACCGGACGACGCCTTCGCCGCCTCTCCGGAAACTTCCGCCGCCGCGACCTCTCCGGCCCGGACCGCAGGCTCACCGTCCGTCCGGAGATTTTTCAGAGCCGCCGTCTGCGCAGGCTGCCCTGCGGCCGCAGCGAGGAGCGACCGCCGCCCCGCGGAGGATGCCTCCCCGGCAACCTGCTCCCGGGACAGCCCCACCGCCTTTGCAAGGGCGTCCCGTACGGTTTCCGGCTCCGCGGGCTGCGGTATGGCAACCGCGGTTGCTCCGTCTTCCGCCACCGATGCGATAACAGTCCCATCATTTTCCAACGCCTTGTCCGGCCGGAGCAGAAATTCACCCGCAACAGCCAAGATCAGCACGGCAGCGGCTGCGGCGGCAATCCGCGGCCGGTAGATCCGCCATACGGACCCGCGGGGTTTTGTCCCGGAAACCTCCGGCCCCGGAGCCGCACCGCCCAACTCGCGCTGCAAACGCTCCCATCCCCCCGCCGGAGGCGGGAGTTCGGCGTCGCGAAGCGCGTTCCGCATGGCTTTGATCCAATCCTTGTCTTGTTTCATAGTTCTATGTGAGTCCGGCAGCGCCGGATGATCCACCTTTTTCTGATATTCCGGAGCTGCATCCTCTCGATTTCAATGCGTCTCCAAATAAGCCCTGATCCTGCGGGCCAGCATGGCCCGGGCGCGAAACAACTGCGAAGAGGAGCTTTTCTCGTTGATTCCCAGCATCCGGGCGATGTCGCGGTGGGAATACTCCTCGATGCAGTAGAGGTTGAACACCGCCCGGTAACCCTCGGGCAGCTCGCCGATGAACCGCATCAGCACCTCGCGCGGAACGCGGGCCATCTCCGCCACGTCCGGTTCCGCCACCTCCGCCGCGGCCTTCCCCTCGTCGAGCGTCACGCTTCCCAGCTTGCTGCGGCTGCGTATCCACTCCAGCGCCACGTTGACCGTGATCCGCTCGATCCAGGCGCGCAGCGAGCCGGTTCCCCGGTAGGTGAAACGGTCGAACGCCCCGTAGATCTTCAGGAAAGCGTCGTGGAGCAGGTCTTCGGCCGTCGCGCGGTCTCCGGCGTAACGCATGCAAATCGACAACAGACGGCCTGCATAGCGGTCGTACAGCTCCTTGCGGGCCATATCGTCCCCTTTCCTGCACCCTTCGGCCAGTATCTGTTCCTCCATTTGCATTACTCAATACACTCTATAAATGCCGCGGAAGGCAAAAGACTGCATGAGTGAAAAAAATTTATTTCGCATGCAGTATTCGGCCCTGCCGGACGTTTTAAGAGCGAAAGGTAACATAAAATATGGATATTATGAAAAAATTCGGTTTATTCCTCATCGCAGCTATAGCTGTCACCGCTTTTACCTCCTGCAACGACGACGACGGCGGCGAACCGCTCCGTACGCTCATCACCACCGTCCGCACGCTCGACGGCGGAGACTACTATTTCCAGCGCGACAACGGGGAGACGCTCTACCCCGGCAACAAGTCCCGCGTCCCGGGCTACAAGCCCGATCCCGACAAAACGCAGCGGGTCATCATCTGGTTCACATTGCAGAACGGCATTGCCGATTACGATTACAACATCGACCTCTATTTCGTGGAAAACATCTACACCGGCACTTCGGAGATCGTGACCGACGCGGCTCGGCTCGAAGAGCTGGGCAGCGCCAAAACGGGCTTCCAGAGCAATACGTTCAACCTCACGAAAGAGTGGCTGACCTTCTATGCGCTCTACCCCGTATCGGACAATTCGAAACACACGTTCACGGTGATCGTCAACGAGGTGAAAGACGAAGGCGAAAAGGGTGACGGAGGCGCCGAACAGTCCGAAGCGGCCGAAACGGATTACCTGCAACTGGAGTTGCGCCACAACCCCGGCGGCGACACGCAGGGCTATACCGACGGCTATTACGTTTCGTTCAACCTCACGCCGCTCGCCGAACGGCTCGAAGGCAAGAAGGGCGTCGTCCTGCATATCGAGACCAACAAAAACGGTCCCCAGGAGATCAAACTCGACCTGCTGCAGAAGAAGTAGCCACTCCCTCACGGCAGCTGCTCCGGTCCGCCACTCTGCGGACCGGATTTTTTGCGTCCTGCCGCAGCGCCCCGCAGAGGCGCGTGTGGTCGGAAGATTCGTTCTCCGGAACCTCGACTCCGTTTTCAGGCGGCAGCTCCCGGGGGTCCGCCCGCAACTGCGTTGCGGGCAGGCCTCCCCCGGGCGAAGCGAGCCGGCCCTTCCCGGGCCATGCCCCGGATCGCGCTCCAACACCAGCCGTGCGCCCCGAACCGGCCTCCGGCCCGCCTCCCGGCGCATTGTTTTTTCGCCCCGAGGGCGCAGATTTGCCGAAAATCGCTATCTTTGCATCATGTCAATCGTACGCAACACGGAGAGCGATCTCGAATTCGAGAACAAAATCCGCCCGCAGGAGCTGGAAACCTTCTCCGGGCAGGACAAGATCGTCGAAAACCTCCATATCTTCATCAAGGCGGCGCTCATGCGCGGCGACTCGCTCGACCACGTCCTGCTGCACGGCCCCCCGGGACTGGGCAAGACGACCCTCGCGAACATCATCGCCAACGAAATGGGGGCGCAGCTGCGCGTCACGTCGGGTCCGGTGCTCGACAAGCCGGGCGACCTGGCGGGCCTGCTGACCAACCTCAATCCGGGCGACGTGCTTTTCATCGACGAGATCCACCGCCTCAGCCCGATCGTCGAGGAGTATCTCTACTCGGCGATGGAGGACTATAAAATCGACATCGTGCTGGACAAAGGCCCCTCGGCCCGCTCGATCCAGATCGAGCTGGCGCCCTTCACGCTCATCGGCGCCACAACGCGCAGCGGCCTGCTGACTTCGCCCCTCAGGGCGCGTTTCGGCATCCAGTGCCACCTGGAATACTACGACGCCCCGGTGCTCGCGGGCATCGTGCGACGCTCGGCGCGCATCCTCGACGTCTCGATCGACGACGACGCGGCGCACGAAGTGGCCCTGCGTTCGCGCGGCACGCCGCGTATCGCCAACGCCCTGCTGCGCCGCGTGCGCGATTCGCGATGGTCAAGGGCGAAGGGCACATCGACCTGGAAATCACGCGCATCGCCCTCGCGGCGCTGAACATCGACTCGCGCGGACTGGACCAGATGGACAACAAGATTCTCGGAACGATCATCGAGAAATTCAACGGCGGTCCCGTGGGTCTGAACACCGTGGCCACGGCCGTGGGCGAAGAGGCCGGGACGATCGAGGAGGTCTACGAGCCGTTCCTGATCAAGGAGGGCTTCCTCAAACGCACGCCCCGCGGCCGCGAGGCGACGCCGCTGGCCTACCAGCACCTCGGATTCACCCACCCGCGCGACGGAGAGGCTTCGCTCTTCTGACCGCGGGGAGTTGCCGACACGCCCGGAACACCTCGGCCGTCACTATGACAAACGCTCCATCCGCAATTTCGGCGTGCATTTCGGCATCGGCTGCGAATACCGCATCTCCTACCGCGTCGGCGTCAGTTACACCTTCTACGCCGACTCCCGGGCATCCAAAGCTCCACCCGCACCCGGTCGGGCATCAACAGCGGCCGGCGGTTTTATTTCTAAAAAAATTTCCGAAAATTCTAAAATTTGTTAAGATCGGAGCAGTTTTTGTGTTATATTTGCCGTTAGAGGTTAACAGGTTACTAACGGAAAATGAGAGAGATGAACACAAAAACGCAACTCGACGACGCGGCGCTGCGCTACCACAGCGAAGGCCGCCCCGGTAAGATCGGGATCGTCCCGACCAAACCCTATCATACGCAGTACGATCTGTCGCTGGCCTACTCGCCCGGCGTGGCGGCTCCGTCGCTGGCCATCGCCGAAGAGCCGGACGACGTTTACAAATACACGGGCAAGGGCAACCTCGTGGCCGTGATCTCGAACGGCACGGCCGTCCTCGGACTGGGCAACATCGGCCCCCTGGCGGCCAAGCCCGTCATGGAGGGCAAAAGCATGCTCTTCAAGACCTACGCCGGAATCGACGCCTTCGACATCGAGGTCGACACGACCGACCCCGAGGAGTTCATCCGCACGGTGAAAGCCATCGCTCCCACCTTCGGAGGCATCAACCTCGAAGACATCAAGGCCCCGGAGTGTTTCGAGATCGAGACCCGCCTGCGCGAGGAGCTGGACATTCCCCTGATGCACGACGACCAGCACGGCACGGCGATCATCTCCTCGGCGGCGCTTCTGAACGGCGCGAAGATCGCCGGCAAGGAGCTGGACAAAATGCGCGTCGTGGTCAACGGCGCCGGAGCCGCCGCCATCGCCTGCGCGCGCCTGTTCGTGGAGCTCGGCATCCGCCGCGAGAACACGGTGCTTTGCGACAGCCATGGAGCGGTCACGGTCTACCGCGAGGACATCAACCCGATGAAGCGCGAATTCGCCACCACGCGGCGCATCACGACGCTGGCCGAGGCGCTGCACGACGCCGACGTGTTCCTGGGCGTCTCGAAGGCCGACACGCTGACGCCCGAGATGCTGCGCACGATGTCCGGCAACCCGATCGTCATGGCCCTCGCCAACCCCGATCCCGAAATCGCCTACGATACCGCGATGCTCTCGCGCCCCGACATCATCTTCGCCACGGGCCGTTCGGACTACCCGAACCAGGTCAACAACGTGTTGGGCTTCCCCTACATCTTCCGGGGTGCGCTCGACGTGCGGGCCACGAAGATCAACGAGGAGATGAAACTCGCCGCGGCGCATGCGCTGGCCGAACTGACCCGCCAGCCGGTTCCGACCATGGTCCTGCGCGCCTACGGGGTCGAGAAGCTCGAATTCGGGCGCACCTACCTGATCCCCAAGCCGCTCGATCCGCGCCTGCTGTGCACCGTCGCCCCCGCCGTCGCGAAGGCCGCCGTCGAATCGGGCGTCGCCAAACAACCGATCGCAGACTGGGACGCCTATGCCGAGAGTCTGCGGAAACGCTATCAGGAATAAGCAAAATCCGGTCGAATGATTCGACCGGATTTTTTTGTATCGACCGCGCACCCGACCCTCTCTGTACCGAAAGCGCCGGAACCAGCTCTAAAACAACGCCGCGAAGGCATCCATCGTCATCGGCCGCACCTCGCAGTCGCCGATCCCGACCGGCAGGACGATCCGCAGCATGCCGTCTTCGTTTTTCTTGTCCTTGCCGACCTCTTTCAGCAGGCGTTTCACCTCCACGGGCGGCGTCAGGTCGAAGCCCAGCGCCGTCAGCACATTCACGATCCGGTCGCAGTCGGCCTGCGTCAGCGCACCCAGCTTCACCGCCGCCCCGGCGATCAGCGCCGTTCCCACCGCCACGGCCTCGCCGTGGTTCATGCGGTTGGAGGCCTTCTCGATGGCATGCGCCAGCGTGTGCCCGAGGTTCAGCTTGCGGCGGTCGCCCGACTCGCGTTCGTCGCGCTCGACGATGTCGGCCTTGACGCGGATCGCCGCCGAAACGGCGTCCGACAACAGATCGGTATCCGTGCGCAGCGCCTCGAAGGTCGTCCGCTCGATGCGTCCGAACAGATCGGCGTCGGCGATGATCGCCGCCTTGACCACCTCGGCCAGCCCGGCCCGGAACTCCCGCTCGGGCAGCGTGCGCAGCAGCGCGGGATCGCAGATGACGAACTGCGGCTGCGTGAAGGTCCCGGCCATGTTCTTGTAGCCGTCGACGTTCACGCCGTTCTTGCCGCCCACCGAAGCGTCGACCTGCCCCAGCAGCGTCGTCGAGACGAATCCGAATTTCACGCCGCGCATGTAGGTCGATGCGGCGAATCCCGCCACGTCGGTGACGATGCCGCCCCCGACCGCCAGCACGAAGGTCGAACGGTCCACGCCCAGCTCGATGAAACGGCGGTAGATCATCTCGACGGTCTGCATCGTCTTGACGCTCTCGCCCAGGCCGATCAGCACGGTGTCGTACTGCGCCAGCACCGAATGGTACAGCCGGTCGATCGTGGAGTCGGAGACCACCACCACGCGCCCTTCGGGGAGCACCCCGGAGAGGATGTCGGCCAGCGGGCCTATGAAAATTTCGCTCTGCTGGCGAACGTTGAAGGCAGGTTTCATTATTTAACTTTTTTAAGAATTTTGAGAAACAAGCAAATTTAGTATAATTTCCCGAGAATTTGTTACCTTTGCAGCACAAAATATACTTTTATGCAAAAACTGCGCAATATTGCGATTATTGCCCACGTCGACCACGGCAAGACGACGCTCGTCGACAAAATGATTCTGGCGGGGCACATCCTCCGCGACAACGCCAAGCCGGCCGGCGAACTCATACTGGACAACAACGACCTGGAACGCGAACGCGGCATCACGATCCTCTCGAAAAACGTTTCGGTCATCTACAAGGACTACAAAATCAACATCATCGACACCCCGGGCCACGCCGACTTCGGCGGCGAGGTCGAGCGCGTGCTGAACATGTGCGACGGCGTGCTGCTGCTGGTCGACGCCTTCGAGGGCACGATGCCGCAGACGCGTTTCGTGCTGCAGAAGGCCCTGGCGCTGGGCAAGAAGCCCATCGTGGTCATCAACAAGGTGGACAAGCCCAACTGCCGTCCCGAGGTGGTCAACGAGCAGGTCTTCGACCTGATGTTCTCGCTCGACGCCACCGAGGAGCAGCTCGACTACAAGACCATCTACGGCTCGGCCAAGCAGGGCTGGATGTCGCACAAATGGAACGAGCCGACCGACTCGATCGTTCCGCTGCTCGACGCCATCATCGACGAGATCCCCGAGCCGAAAATCGTCGGGGGCACGCCCCAGATGCTCATCACGTCGCTCGAATATTCGGCCTACACGGGCCGTATCGCCGTGGGCAAGGTCACGCGCGGCTCGCTCAAGGCGGGCCAGATGGTGACCCTCGCCAAGCGCGACGGCGTGACGATGCAGAAAACCCGGATCAAGGAGCTGATGGTCTTCGAGGGCCTCGGCAAGAAGAAGGTCGAGGAGGTTCCCTGCGGCGAGATCTGCGCCATCATGGGCATCGACGGCTTCGAAATCGGCGACACGGTCTGCGACTACGAGAATCCCGAACCGCTGCCCCCCATCGCCATCGACGAACCCACGATGTCGATGCTCTTCACGATCAACAACTCGCCCTTCTTCGGCAAGGACGGCAAATACGTCACCTCGCGCCACATCAAGGAGCGGCTCGACCGCGAGCTGGAGAAGAACCTCGCCCTGCGCGTGACGCCCGGCCCTTCGGCCGACTCGTTCAACGTCTTCGGGCGCGGCGTGCTGCACCTCTCGGTGCTGATCGAGACCATGCGCCGCGAGGGCTACGAGTTACAGGTGGGCCAGCCCCACGTCATCGTCAAGGAGATCGACGGCAAGAAGTGCGAGCCGATCGAGGAGATGACCGTCGACTGCCCGGAGGAGTACTCGGGCACGGTGATCGACCTCACGACGCGCCGCAAGGGCACGCTGACGAACATGGCCTCCGACGGCGAACGCACGCGCCTGGAATTCGACATTCCCTCGCGCGGCATCATCGGCCTGCGGTCGAACATGTTGACCGCCACGGCCGGCGAAGCCATTATGACACACCGCCTGAAAGGGTTCGAACCGTGGGTCGGCGAGATCGAGATGCGCACCAACGGTTCGATCATCTCGGGCGAGACCGGCACGGCCTACGCCTATTCGATCGACAAGTTGCAGGACCGCGGCCGCTTCTTCATCAGCCCGATGGAGCAGGTCTACGCCGGACAGGTCATCGGCGAGCACACGCGCCAGAACGACATCACGGTCAACGTCACCAAGGCCAAGCAGCTCACGAACATGCGCGCTTCGGGATCGGACGACAAGACGTCGATCGCGCCTCCGAAGGTCTTCACGCTCGAAGAGGCGCTCGAATACATCCAGGGCGACGAGTATGTCGAGGTCACGCCGCACTCGATGCGCCTGCGCAAAATCCTGCTCGACGAGAACGACCGCAAACGCGCGGCGAAATAACCCGTCCGCGTTCTTATCGAGCGACGCGACCCGACTATACGAAAAAACGGACTCCGGTCCGTTTTTTTGTGCCAGACCGTGCAGTATCAGGGTGTTGGCTCCGTTTTTAGGGAAAATCACCGACCTCTATGAAAAAATGCTTCGTCCTGCTTTTGCTGCTGCCGCTCGGGTTCGGCGGCTGCGACGACGGCCATGAATCGCGCATCGAAACCTGGACCGTGGCTTCCGAAAAGGGCGTCGCCGGCATCTTGATGAGTTTCGGCCACGTCCCCGCCTACATCGTCAAGACCAGCCCGACTGCCGAATGGCGCACGTTTTCAGGCTCCATCGAGAATTTCACGTTCGAAAAGGGGTACCAGACCGAGATGCTCGTCCGCATCGACCCCATCCCCAATCCCCCGGCCGACGGCCCCGATACCGCTACACGATGGAACGGCTGATCTCGCGCACCCGGATGCAGTCGGCCATCGACCGCTGCAATTCAGTCCGGAGTTCGAGGTCACCATCGCCTCCCGGCGCGCCGACAGTCCGGCAACGAGTGGTTATTGGATCAAGGACATGCGCTACACCGACCCGCAGTGGGAGCCGTTCCCGTGGGAGATCGAAGGCTTCGATTTCGAACCGGGCTTCGAGACCCGGCTCCTCGTCCGTCCCGTCGCCGAATACGACGACGCAAAGGGCGGCTACGAGGTGAAATACCGCCTGACGAAGCTGATTTCGAGCGAGGAAAAGGTTTCCGAAGGAATACCGGATAAATGAACCGGGGACTGCGCAGACCGGACCGGAAACGAACCGTCCCGCCTCCGCCCTCTAAAACCGGCTTTTTAAGCCGGGAAATCACTTGCGCAGCGTTGCGAACGAGAGGATGTGCCACGTGACGCCGACGGCCACGGCCAGCAGGCCGACCTGCGCCCACCACCTCCCGTCGAGCAGTCCGAAGATGCAGTAAAGCATCGTGCCCCACATTAGGGCTATGGAAACGACCTTGGCGCGCAGCGGTATGGCGCGGTTTTCGCGGAAGTTGCGGATATACCCGCCGAAACAGCGGTGCGCCAGAAGCCACTCGTAGAGCCGCGGCGAGGAGCGAACCCAGAGGGCCGCGGCCAGCAGCAGGAACGGCGTCGTGGGCAGCAGCGGCACGAAGATGCCGACGACGCCCAGCACGAACGCCGCGCAGCCCAGTATGGCGAGAAAAATCTTCACGGTGCAAAAATAACACAAATTCGGGACCGGGAAATGCCGTGCGACACGATTTTTGTTTATCTTTGGTGCCGGGACCGCAACGCTCCTTTTCGGAGTCGGAATGTCTTGCCGTGCCGGGCAGCATGCAATCCGGTTTGACAACCGCCCGTTTTTTTGTATCTTTGTAATGCCGAACACGAATAAACCGAAATACGATGAAGAAAATAGGTATCGCCAGCGACCACGCCGGCTATGAAATGAAAGAATTCCTGGTGGGTTACCTCAACGCCATGGGCTATGAGGTGCTCGATTTCGGCGCACACTCGCCCGAGAGCGTCGACTACGCCGACTTCGCCCACCCGCTGGCCGAAGCGATCGAAAACGGCGAACTGGAACGCGGCGTCGCGCTCTGCGGTTCGGGCGAAGGGATGACCATGACGCTCAACAAACATCAGGGCATCCGCGCGGGTCTCTGCTGGGACACCGAGATCGCGTCGCTGATCCGCCGCCACAACGACGCGAACATCATCGTCTTCCCGGCGCGTTTCATCACCAACGACGAAGCCGTCAAGATGCTCGACGCCTATTTCGCCGCCGAGTTCGAAGGCGGACGCCATATCGCGCGCATCGCCAAGATGCCCGTGGCGGGCTGCAAATAGAGCCGCTCGCTCCGAAGAGCCGGAAACGGCGGAAGCAGGCCCCTTGCAGCACGTTGCCGACGGCATCGCCGACACCCTCAACGAGGGGCGCAAAGCGGACGGAGACGTAACTGGCTGGGTGCGAAGCGGATGGGACCGAAGACGGAACCGGGTAACAGAAACGACGGGGCTGCGGAAAACCGAAGCGGACAGAACCGAAACGGCGCGGCAGCCCACGGATTCGCTTCCGGCAAAATAGCAGGAAACCGCCGCCGGAAGCCCCGGCGCAGCGGTTTACAGACCGAATACGAAAGGCGAAAGGCTGCACAGCCTTTCGCTTTTTTCATGCCCCGCGAACAGTCCGAAAACCGCCGAGCCGCTGCCCGACATCGAGGCGTACACGGCCCCTTCGGCCAGCAGGCGCTCCTTGGCGGCACGGATGGCCGGACGTGCGGCGAAGATATGCCGTTCGAAATCGTTGGTCACCAGCCCCTGCCACTCGGCCACAGGCCGCCCGAGACGCTCCGCGAGCGGCACCTCCGGAATCCGCGGCCGCACCCCGGCATAGGCCTCGCGGGTCGAAACCCCCTCGCCGGGTTTGACGATAACGAGCGTCATCCCTTTCAGGTTCAACGCAAAAGGCTCCATCACCTCACCTCTTCCTTTACATAACTGCGGCGTGTTGCGCACGAAAAACGCCGTGTCGCTGCCCAGCTCGGCGGCGCGGGCGATCAGCTCCGCTTCGGACAGCCCCAGTGCAAACAGCTCGTTGACAGCCAGCAACACCGCCGTGCCGTCGGACGATCCCCCGCCCAGCCCCGCGCCGAAGGGCACGCGCTTGCCGAGGCGGATAGCCACCCCGTCCACGCCGTAATGCCGCTGCATCAGCCGGAACGCCTTGAGACAGATGTTCTCCCCGGGAGCGCAGTCCACGGCCAGCCCTTCGGCGCGGAACTCCGCGCCGGGCGCAGCGGTGCGCACCACCTCCACCTCGTCATAAAGGCCCGCAACGGGGAACATGACGGTTTCCAGATCGTGAAACCCGTCCGCACGACGGCGCAGGATGTCGAGACCCAGATTTATTTTGCAGTTTGCTTTCAGAATCATAGAACAAAGGTAAGAAATTTTGTACATTTGTACGCCATGAAATTCCGCACCGAAATCGAAATTACATCCCTCGGGGTGAAAATCGGCTACGAAAACCGGGTGCTCGCGCTCGGGTCGTGCTTCGCCGCGCACATCGCCCGAAAACTCGCCGGCGCCAAATTCCGGGTGGCGGAAAACCCCTCGGGCATCCTGTTCAATCCGCTCTCCATCGCCGCGGCGATCCGCAGTTATGCCGACCCGGCGCCCGTGACGCGCGGGGAGCTGGGGTTCGACGGCGAGGTGTGGCACCATTTCGGGTTCCACGGCGACTTCTCGGCCCCGACGGCCGACGAAGCTCTGCAAAAAATGAACGCCGCGCGGCAGGCCGGGGCCGACGCGCTCCGCACGGCCGACCGCATCGTCCTCACCTTCGGCACCGCATGGGTCTACGAGCGTCGGGGCGAGGTCGTCGCCAACTGCCACCGCCGGCCCGCCGCGGAATTTTCCAGAAGACGGCTTTCGGTGGAGGAGATCGTCGAGACGTTCGCGGAGCTGATCGAAGGGCCGCTCGCCGGAAAGCAGATCATCCTGACGGTCAGCCCGGTACGGCATACAGGCGACACCCTGGCGGGCAACGCCGTGAGCAAGGCGACGCTGCGGCTGGCTGCCGAGCAGCTGACGGAAAAGTTCAAGTGCTCGGCGTATTTCCCTGCGTTCGAAATACTTACCGACGACCTGCGCGACTACCGCTTCTACGCCGACGACCTGGTGCACCCCGCGCCGCAGGCCGTGGCCTACGTCTGGGAGAAATTCGCCCCGGCGGTCCTGACGGACGAAGCCCTGCGCCTGCTTCCGGAGGCCGAAGCCATCGTCGCAGCGGCCGCCCACCGCCCCCGCAACCCGCAGGGCGAGGCGCACCGCGCCTTCTGCCGCCGTCAGCTGGAACGGATCGCCGCACTTCCGGAGATGGATTTTCAGTCGGAAACGGCCTATTTCCGCCGATGTCTCGAAATAAATTCGTAAATTTGCGGCCAACTCACGACACAGATGACAAAAAAATTCTTTCTATATGCCATAGCCGCTCTCGGGACGCTTCAGAGCGCCGCGGCACAGCCCCGGCTGATCGTCCAGATCGTCGTCGGCTCGATGCGCGGCGAAGACCTCGACCGCTACGCCGAAAACTTCGGCGAAGGCGGTTTCCGCCGCCTCACGGAGGGCGGCACGGTCTATGCAGACAGCCGCTACGACTATTTGCAGACCACTACGCCCGTCTCGCTGGCCACGCTCACCACGGGGGCCATGCCCTCGACCCACGGCGTGATCGGCTCGCGCTGGGTGGATTACACCACCAACCGGACCGTCGAACTGACCGCAGGCCGCAAAGGTCCCGGCGCCTACCACCTGATCGCCCCGACGCTCGCGGAGACGCTGTTGCGGCACGCCCCGGGCAGCCGCGCCGTCACGATCGCCCCGAGGCCGTTTCGGCCGTGGTGACGGCCGGGCACGGCGGAGAGGTGTTCTGGCTCGACTCGGCGCGCTGCGACTGGGTGACCTCGCCCTACTACGCCCCCGAAGTGCCCGAATGGATCGCCCGCAGCAACCGTGAACGCTACAACCTTTCGTACATCTCGGGCGAGTGGCGCACGCTCCTCGAACGCGGCCGCTACCTCAACACCCGCAACTACGACATCGCGCTGAGCGGAAAGAGCAAGAAAGACAAAGACCAAAGCGGCTCGGGGCGTCTGAAACTGCGGAGCGATTTCGAACGCATGCTCTACACCCCGGCGGGCAACACGGCCGTACTGGGGCTGGCCAAACAGGCCATCGCGCAATACCGCCTCGGGGAGGACAAGATCCCCGACCTGCTGAACGTCTGCCTCGACTCGCCGCGCCGCATCAGCGAGGCCTACGGACCCGAATCAATCGAGGTCGAGGACATGTACTACCGCCTGGACCGCGACCTGGCCGACTTCCTGACCTTCGTATTCGCACAGGTCAAGGACGGCAGCGTGACGGTGGTGCTCACCTCCGACCACGGAACCAGCCCTGCGTTCGACGCCGGGGCCGAGGAGGCCGACCGCTTCAACCCGCGGCAGTTCGAAGTGATCGTCAACGGATTCCTGAACGTCCGCTACGGCGTAGGCGACTGGGTGGTGGATTACAGCGACAAGTGTTTGTGGCTCAACCACAACCTGATCTACGAGCGGGGATTGAACCTCGCCGAGGTACAGAACGAGGTGGCCATCTTCGCCATGCAGTTCAGCGGCATCTCCCACGCGCTGGCCGCCACGGCCATGCGCACGAGCTATTTCGGCAGCGGCTACGCACGCCGGATGCAGAACAGCTTCTACCCCCGGCGTTCGGGCGACGTGATCCTGAACCTGATGCCCGGCTGGATCGAGGAGCAGGAGCGCTGCTGGTCGATGTCGGGCTCGATGTACGGCTACGATACCGAAGTGCCCCTGGTCTTCTACGGCAAGGGCGCCGGCATGCAGCGGGTGAACCGCCGCGTGGACATGACCGCCGTGGCTCCGACGCTGGCGCGTCTGGCGGGCATTCGCGAACCGGCGGCATCGGAGGGCGGAGTTTTAGAGGAAATTGCAGAGTGAACGAGGCGTAATTCCGACCGAAACCCGGCCGCATGCGACAAGTCCCTCCCAAGGCCGTTTAAGAAACGGCTTTTAACAGGGAAGCCAGGATAGGACCCGATGTCCAGCATTCGGGCATCGGGGGCTTTTAGCCGGGGGATCAATCGGCCGACGCCAAACGACGCACGGAAGAGAAACGACCATAAAAAAAACGTTATACCATGGATAGCATACAAGACGAGATCATCGAAGAGTTTTCCGTATTCGACGACTGGCTCGACAAATACGACTACCTGATCGGCCTGAGCGAGACGCTCCCGGCCATCGCCCCGGAACACCGCACCGAACGGTACCTGATCGAGGGCTGCCAGTCGCGGGTGTGGGTGGATGCGAAACTGGAGGACGGCCGGGTGTACTACGCCGCCGACAGCGACGCCATAATAACCAAGGGCATCATCGCGTTATTGATCCGCGTGCTGAACGGGCGCACGCCGCAGGAGATTCTCGATACGGAACTCTATTTCATCGACGCCATCGGACTTGCGGCCAACCTCTCGCCCACGCGGGCCAACGGCCTGGCGGCGATGGTCAAGCAGATGCGGTTGTACGCTTTGGCTTTTCAGGCCAAAAGCAATTCATAATTCACAATTCATAATTCACAATTAGGGTATGTCACCTGACGAAATACTTGAGGTGGAAAAGGACATCGTCGCGACCCTCAAGAACATATACGACCCGGAAATCCCGGTCAACATCTACGACCTGGGGCTGATCTACGAAATCGACTACACGCCCGACGGCGTGGCGACGATCCGCATGACGCTCACGGCCCCCAACTGCCCGATGGCCGACATGCTGGTCGAGGACGTGAACATACAGGTCGGCAAGGTCAAGGGCGTGAAATCGGTGAACGTCATCCTCACGTTCGACCCCGTGTGGGACAAGAGCATGATGTCCGAAGAGGCCCTGCTGGAACTCAACCTGTTCTGATATGACGGAGGCGGAGGCACGGACGATCGAACGGCTGCGGGCCGGGGCCGGGACTTACGCCTGCGGCGGTTATCTGGCCGCGCTCGACGGACTGCAACGCACCGAAATCTGCACGGCGCTGATCTTCGACCGCCTGCAACGGAAAATGCGCACGGTCGAAACCCTGCACGGCGAAGCCGACGGGAACTGGAACCAGACTTTCTACCTGCTCTATTTCCGCACGCTGGGCGACCGTCAGAATCAGGAAGCCTTCCTGCGGCTGGCCCGGAAGGTCCCCTACAAAATCGTGCTGCGCGAACGGCTCGCCCCGCATGCCGTCGAAGCGATGCTTCTCGGCGCCTCGGGGCTTCTGGAACTCTACCGCGGCGACGCCTACACGCTCGATCTGCGGCGCAGTTTCGAGTACCTCGCAGCCAAATACGGGATCGAGGCGACGGACGCTTCGGAGTGGGCGCTCACGGAGATTCGTCCGGCCAACCACCCCGTGCTGCGGCTGGCGCAGGCCGCGGAGTTCTTCGCGCAGGACGAGTTCATCATGGAACGCGCCATGGCCTGCCGCACGGAGGAGGACGTCCGGCGGCTTTTCTGCATCGAAGCGCCCTCCTACTGGCGCACGCACCACGTCCCCGGCGCCGAGAGCGACGAAAGTCCCAAGCGCATCGGGGCGTTCAAGGCCAACATCATCGGAATCAACCTCGTCGCCGTCCTGCAATTCGCCTACGGAAGCTACACCGGCAGCGAACGTTTGCGCGACAGCGCCCTGACGCTCCTCGAACGCCTGCCGGCCGAAGACAACCGCTACATGCGCGCATGGCAGGCCGCCGGCGTGCGTCCGCGCAACGCCTTCGAATCGCAGGCCCTGCTGCAACTGGCCACCGAATACTGCGCCGCACGCCGCTGCGCGGAGTGTCCCGTCGGACGGCGGATCGCAAAAAGCCTCGCCGAAGATTGACAAATCGCAAAAAATGAGTATCTTTGTAAGATTTAGAACCCGAACCGAGAAAACAATAAACGCATTATGGATATAGTTGCAAGTATAATCAAAGCCCTCTTCGGCTCGAAAGCCGACAAGGACCGCAAGCAGATCGAGCCTTATCTGGAGAAGATCAAGGCCGTCTACCCCTCGATCGAGAAACTCACCAACGACGAGCTGCGCGCGCACAGCGAAGCGCTGAAAAAGCAGATCGCCGACTTCATCGCCGCGGACGAGGCCCGCATCGTCGAGCTGAAAGCCATACTCGAAAAGCCCGAAACGCAGCTCGAAGAGAAAGAGAAAATTTCGAAGGAGATCGACGAAACGACCAAGCGCATCGACGAGAAAATCGAGGAGGTGCTCGACAAGATCCTTCCCGAGGCATTCGCCATTATGAAGGATACGGCGCGCCGCTTCGCCCAGAACGAGACGGTCGTGGTGACGGCCAACGACTTCGACCGCAACCTGGCGGCGACGAAGGATTTCGTCACCATCGAGGGCGACAAGGCCGTTTACGCGACACACTGGCTCGCCGGCGGCAACGACACGAAATGGGACATGATCCACTACGACGTGCAGCTGTTCGGCGGCGTGGTGCTCCACCAGGGCAAGATCGCCGAGATGGCGACGGGCGAGGGCAAGACCCTCGTGGCGACGCTCCCCGTATTCCTCAACGCGCTGGCCAAGAAGGGCGTGCACATGGTGACGGTGAACAACTACCTCGCCAAGCGCGACTCCGAGTGGATGGGCCCGATGTACCAGTTCCACGGACTGTCGGTGGCCTGCATCGACGACACGCAGCCCAACTCCGACGCCCGCCGCGAGGCTTACATGGCCGACATCACGTTCGGAACCAACAACGAATACGGCTTCGACTACCTGCGCGACAACATGGCTTCGTCGCCCAAGGACCTCGTGCAGCGCAAGCACCATTTCGCCATCGTCGACGAGGTCGACTCCGTGCTGATCGACGACGCCCGGACGCCGCTCATCATCTCGGGACCCGTGCCCAAGGGCGACGACCAGATGTTCGAGCAGTACCGCCCGGCCATCGAAAGCCTCTACAACCTGCAAAAGAACCTCGTGACGGCCCTGCTGGCCGAGGCGCGCCAGCTGATCTCGGAGGGCAAGAACGACGAGGGCGGCGTGAAGCTCTACCGCGCCCACAAGGGTCTGCCGAAGTACAAACCGCTGATCAAATACCTCTCGGAACAGGGCGTCAAGGCGCTGATGCAGAAGACCGAGAACACCTACATGCAGGACAACAACCGCCGCATGCCCGAGATCACCGACGACCTCTACTTCGTCATCGACGAGAAACTCAACTCGGTGGAACTCACGGACAAGGGCCACGAGGCGCTGTCGAAATACTTCAACGAAGACGGATTCTTCGTGATGCCAGACATCGGCGCCGAAGTCGCAGAACTGGAGAAAAGCAGCCTGACGCCCGAGGAGAAGGCGCAGAAACGCGACGAGGTGATCAACGACTACTCGATCAAGTCGGAGCGCGTGCACACGGTGATCCAGCTGCTGAAAGCCTTCGCCATGTTCGAAAAGGACATCGAGTATGTGGTGATGGACAACAAGGTGAAGATCGTCGACGAGCAGACGGGCCGTATCCTCGAAGGACGCCGCTACTCGGACGGACTCCACCAGGCCATCGAGGCCAAGGAGCACGTGAAGGTCGAGGCCGCGACGCAGACCTTCGCCACCATCACGTTGCAGAACTACTTCCGCATGTACCACAAGCTGGGCGGCATGACCGGTACGGCCGAGACGGAGGCGTCGGAGTTCTGGAGCATCTACAAACTGGACGTCGTGGTGATCCCGACCAACCGCAAGGTGGTCCGCGACGACCGTCAGGACCTGATCTACAAAACCAAGCGCGAGAAATACAACGCCGTGATCGAGGAGATCGTCAAACTCGTCGAGGCGGGACGTCCGGTGCTGGTCGGCACCACGTCGGTCGAGATCTCGGAGCTGTTGAGCCGCATGCTCAAACTGCGCGGCATCAGGCACAACGTGCTGAACGCCAAGCAGCACGCGCTGGAGGCGCAGGTCGTGGCCGAGGCAGGACGCTCGGGACAGGTGACCATCGCGACCAACATGGCCGGCCGCGGTACCGACATCAAGCTGACGCCCGAGGTGAAGGAAGCCGGAGGTCTGGCCATCATCGGCACGGAGCGTCACGAAAGCCGCCGCGTCGACCGCCAGCTGCGCGGCCGCGCCGGACGTCAGGGCGACCCCGGATCGTCGCAGTTCTTCGTATCGCTCGAAGACGACCTGATGCGTCTGTTCGGTTCGGGCCGCATCGCTTCGATGATGGACCGCATGGGGCTGAAGGAGGGCGAGGTGATTCAGGCCGGCATGATGACCAAGGCCATCGAGCGCGCCCAGAAGAAGGTCGAGGAGAACAACTTCGGCATCCGCAAGCGCCTGCTGGAATACGACGACGTGATGAACTCGCAGCGCGAGGTGATCTACACCCGCCGCCGCCACGCACTCTACGGCGAGCGCATCGAGATCGACCTGAACAACATCATGTACGACTACGCCGACAACTTCGTGGAGGAGAACCGCGGCATCGAATTCGAGGATTTCCGCATGGAGCTGATCCGCGAGGTGGCCGTGGAGCCGCAGATCGACGAGGCGACGTACAAGGACGCGAAACCCGGCGAACTGGTCGAGGCGATCGTCAAGGCCCTCAAGGAAGCCTACGCACGCCGCGCGAAGGCCGTGGCCGACACGGTGCGTCCGGTCATGGAGCGCATCTACGAGGACCGCAAGGACCAGCTGGATTCGAACATCTACTTCCCGCTGACGGACGGACATCTGGGTTACAACGTGCCGGTCAACCTGCGGAAATGCCAGAGCTCGGACGGCGCGGAGATTTACAAGGTATTCTCGAAAGTGGTGATGTTCACCACCATCGACGACGCATGGCGCGAACACCTGCGCGAGATGGACGACCTGCGCCAGAGCGTGCAGAACGCCACCTACGAGCAGAAAGACCCGCTGCTGATCTACAAGTTCGAGTCCTTCGGACTGTTCTCGAAAATGATCATCAAGGTCAACCGCGACGTGCTGGCCATCCTGAACAAGGCCTATATTCCCGTGCGCGACCAGAACGCCGAAGCGGTGCAGCGCCAGCAGCAGGAGCGCGCCAAGGTCGACGTCAACAAGTTGCAGGCTTCGCGCATGCAGGCCGCGGCCCAGGCCGGGCAGGAGGAGCGGCAGAAGCCGATGCCCCTGCACGCCGAGAAGAAGGTCGGCCGCAACGATCCGTGTCCCTGCGGCTCGGGCAAGAAGTATAAGAACTGTCACGGAAAAGGTCTGTAAGCCTTTACCCTGACAGTTCCGATTCATAATTTAGAACCAGAATTCAAAATTATGGGTTACCTGGAGGAGAAGCAACGCCAGCTGGACATGCGCTACCTGCGCATGGCGAGTATCTGGGCCGAAAATTCATACTGCGTACGCCGCAAGGTCGGGGCGCTGATCGTCAAGGACAAGATGATCATTTCGGACGGCTACAACGGCACGCCGTCGGGTTTCGAAAACGTCTGCGAGGACGACGAGGGCCACACCAAACCCTATGTGCTCCACGCCGAGGCCAACGCCATCACGAAGGTCGCCAAATCGGCCAACAACTGCGACGGATCGACGCTCTACATCACCGCCGCGCCCTGCATCGAATGCTCGAAGCTGATCATTCAGGCGGGGATCAGGCGGGTGGTCTACGCGGAGGATTACCGTTCGGAAGAGGGGCTGAACCTGTTGCGCCGCGTGGGAATCGAGTGCGTACAGTACGAGTTGAACGAAAAATGACGGTCCGATGAAAAAGATCCTTTTCCTGCTCGCAGCGCTGGCGTACGCCGGACTCGGTTCGGCGCAGAGCATCGAGGCCGACACCCTGCCGACGCTGCCGCCCCATGTCTACTGCGAGATCACGGCCCACCACCTGCCCACGCACCGCAACAACGGCGTGCTGTTCGATTTCGGGCAGAAGACCGAAGTCCTGAAATACAACTACCTGACAGACGCCGCAGGCAACAGACTGCTCTTCAATTCGGGGATAGAGGCGCTCAACTACATGGTGTGCCGCGGATGGGAACTCGTGCAGGCCTACACCTCGGGCGAGGAAAACAGCCTCACCCACTACCTGCTGCGCATCGCCCCGGCCCGGCTGACCGCGGAACAGCGCACAGCGCTGCTCACCCCGCTCCAAGGGGAGAATCCGAAACCCGGAAAAAAACGATAAGACAAAGAGAACCCTCCGGGGTTCTTTCTCTTTTCCGGGAAGATTTGCTTTTCCGGCATTCCTTTCGTATATTCGGTGTGTGAAACCCTGAAAATCAAACCGCCATGAAACGTATCGTCATCGTGGGCGCCACATCGGGCATCGGACTCGAAGTCGCCCGGCTCTGCATCCGCGCAGGATGGCGGGTCGGAGCCGCCGGACGCCGCAAGGAGGCCCTCGAAGCCCTCCGCTCCGAAGCCCCCGGCCAGGTCGAGACCGAGACCATCGACATCACCCGCGACGACGCTCCCGAACGCCTTGCCCGGCTCGTCGAACGGCTGGGCGGCATGGAGATCTATTTCCACGCCTCGGGCATCGGCAGCCGCAACACCGCGCTGCGCCCCGACATCGAACTGAACACCCTGCGCACCAACGGCGAAGGGTTCGTCAGGATGGTCACGGCCGCTTTCGGCCACTTCCGCAGCCACGGCGGCGGACGGATCGCCGTCATCAGCTCGATCGCCGGCACGAAAGGTCTCGGATCGGCCCCGGCCTATTCGGCGACCAAGCGGATGCAGAACACCTACATCGACGCGCTGGCACAGCTTTCCCGCATGGAAAACTGCGGCATCCGCTTTACGGACATCCGCCCGGGATTCGTCGCCACGCCGCTGCTCTCCGGCGACGGCCGCTACCCGATGCTGATGCGCACGGAAAAGGTCGCGGCACGCATCATGCACGTACTGCGGCATCCCCGCCGTCGTGTGGTCATCGACCGCCGCTACGCCCTCATGGTCTTCTTCTGGAAGCTGATTCCGGAGTGGCTCTGGGAGCGGCTGAACATACGCAAGGACGACTGACCAGACAAGGCCCCGCAGAAAGATTTCCGCGGGGTTTTTCTTCGCAGGGGCGAAAAAATCACTACATTTGTTCCGCATGGCACGACAGCGACATACCCCCAAAGGGCGGCTTCTGATAACGGGAACGGTTCTGCTGATCCTGCTCGTGGCGGGCATCCTGACCGCCGGACGCACGATCAACGGCGTGGCCGTGCAGATGAGCGGCCGTATCGTCAGGCATATCAGCGAATACCATTACAGACTGTTACAGGTCGAGTTCGAGCGTTCGGAGGGGGTGCTGGACGCCTCGGTGCAATTCATGCGCGAGCGCACCGCGCCGACGGACGCCGAACTGCACGTGCTCGCGGCGACGCTGATGCGGATGGACCCCAAAGCCGGGTGCGTCTGGTTCGCTGAAGCCGGGGGCCGCACGATCCGCAGCTACCCGCGCGGAAAAACGCCCCGCACCACGGAGGCAGCCGGAGATTTCCGGCAGCGGCTCATCGCCGCAACGGACGGCGACTCGGTGCGCAGCCATGTGACCGGTTCGGGACGGATTCAGGTCTGGAGCATGGCCTGCCCGGTGACGGACCGCACGGGCCGCAGGCATATATGCGGCATTGATTTTCCGCTGCCCGAAATCTATACCTGCATGACGCAGAGTCCGGCCAGCAGCGGATACGCCACGCTGTTCGATCCCGAAGGGGTGATCGTCTACCATCCCGACAGCCTCAAACTGGGCCGTCCGGCGAGCGACTCGACGGGACTGGCGGCATTCCGGAAGGTCGCGGCCACCGGACAGAGCGTCACCGTTCACGCGATCTCGGACTATCTCAACATCGACGAGGAGCGCATCTACTACCCCATTCAGCTGGGCGGACGCCGCTGGGTGGCAGGCATCGGCATCCCGCGGCTGGTCATCGAGCAGGAGATCGACGATTTTCACTTCTACACGGTTTTCGCCGCCGTGATCTCGGTGCTGTTCTTCGCCGTGCTGCTCGTCCTGGCACAACGCCGCTGGCGCCGCGAATACGATCTGCGCCGCCATTCGGAACGGGAGTCGGCACAGCTCCACCTGCAACAGCTGCTGGAGCAGATCGACCCCCACTTCCTGTTCAACTCGCTCAATTCGCTCTACGCGCTGATCCGCTGCAACCCCGATCAGGCCCGGGAGTTCACGCTAACCCTCTCGCGCGTCTACCGCCGGGTGCTGGAACGCCGCAAGCAGATACTCTCGACGCTCGCCGAGGAGATCGACTTCACGTGGCAGTACTACACGCTTCAGAAAATCCGCTTCGACGACCGCATCGAACTCACCTCGGCCATCGACCCCGCGCTGCGCAACTGGCGGATTCCCTCGATGAGCCTCCAGACGCTGGTCGAGAATGCCGTGAAGCACAACAGCATCACGGGCGGCAACCCGCTGCACATCCGCATCCGCACCGAGGGCGAAAGCTTCCTGATCGAGAACAACTACACGCCGCGCAGCGACGGCGACAAGGAGTCGCTCGGCATGGGACTGGAACGAATCCGCTCGGTATATCGGTTCTACACCGAAGAGAACATCTCGATTTCGGTCGGCGACGGAACCTTCCGGTGCCGTCTGCCGCTGCTGCCGCCCGAAAAGTAATCCGCCTGATTGAGGCATTCACTCCCCCGATCCGGGCATTCGCCCCCGATCGTTTTTCCGGTAAACATTTAAATTTTATTATTGCATCCTGCGGATTTTACCGATTCGCGCGATAACTGCAATAATAAACGATGAACAAGAGACGATTGATCGGGAGCATGCTTGCGCTGGCGACGCTCCTCCTGCTGACGGCCCCGACGGCCGAAGCGAAGGGCAAGCCGGGCCGCAAGTCGAAGAAAACCGAAGCCGCGGCCGAGAAGGCCGACACGACCAAAAAAGAGAAGAAAGGGTACGAAGAACTGCTGAAAGGCGCCGTGACCGACAAGGGCATGTTCGACGTGCACCGCAAGGGAACCGACTTCCTGTTCGAGATTCCCGACTCGCTGATGGGCCGCGACATCCTGATCGTCAACAAAATATCGGGCGTGCCCTACGCCCTGAACGACAGCGGCGTCAACAAGGGCATGGGCTACGGCGAGAAGATCGTGCGTTTCCGCAAGGACACCCTTTATAAAAAGGTATGGGTCATGACCTACGACCCGCGCATCACCTCGCCCGAAGGCGACCGCATCACCCGCTCCGTAAGGGACAACTACCGCGAAACGGCGATCGAGCAATTCCCGATCGATGCCTACGGCAAGGATTCGGCATCGGTGGTCATCAAGGTCAACAAGGTCTTCGACGGCAGCGAAAAGAGTTTCAACAACGTTTTCGGCTCCATCGGACTGCCCGGTTCGCCCAAGAAGGACCTTTCGAAGATCGAATCCGTCAAGTCGTTCCCCGAAAACATCATCGTCAAATCGCTCCTCTCGACCTCGCACACCGAGGAGGGCACGACGATCCCTCCTGACCGTGGAGATCACCTCGAACCTGGTGCTGCTCGCCAGGGAGCCGATGCGACCGCGGTTCTCCGACGACCGCGTGGGCTATTTCGAGATCGGGCACCTCTACTTCAACGACGAACAGCAGAAGGCCGAGGAACGCGCGTTCATCAACCGCTGGCGGCTGGAGCCGAAACCCGAGGACGTGGAGCGTTACAAGAAAGGCGAACTGGTCGAACCGCAGAAGCCGATCGAGTTGTGGATCGACCCGGCGACCCCGCCCGTATGGGTTCCCTACATCAAGAAAGGCATCGTCGAGTGGCAGGAGGCCTTCGAGGCCGCAGGCTTCAAGAACGCCATCGTAGCACGGGAGGTCACCCCCGACGACCGGGAGTTCGACATCGACGACGTGCGCTACTCGGTGGTGACCTACGCCGCCTCGGAGATGGCCAACGCCATGGGCCCTTCGGTGATCGACCCCCGGAGCGGCGAGATCATCGAGGCCGACATCATCTGGTGGCACAACGTGATGAGCATTCTCCACGCCTGGATCCGCCTCCAGACCGGCGCCGTGGACCCCGCAGCGCGCGGCAACACACTGCCGACGGAGGTGATGGGCAATGCCGTGCGCTTCGTCTCGTCGCACGAGCTGGGGCACAGCCTCGGACTGAAGCACAATTTCGGGGCTTCGTACTCCGTGCCGGTGGATTCGCTCCGCTCGAAGAGCTACACCGCAACGAACGGGACGGCCAGTTCGATCATGGACTACGCCCGCTTCAACTACGTGGCCCAGCCCGAGGACGGCATCACGCAACTGACGCCCAAGATCGGAACCTACGACAAACACGCCATCAACTGGGGCTACCGCTGGCTCGACGTGCAGGACCCGCACGAGGAGCTGCCGACGCTCAACGCCTGGCTGCGCGAGCACGAGAACGATCCCGAATACTGGTACGGCGAACAGTCGCGCGAAGGCATCGACCCCCGGTCACAGTCGGAAGACTTGAGCAACGACGCCGTGCTGGCCAGCACATACGGTCTGAAAAACCTCCGGCGCATCATTCCCCACGTGACGGACTGGACCTCGGAGGAGGGCAAACTGCAATACGAAGGCGGCCGGCTGCTGATGGCCATCGTCTTCCAGTGGCTGGCCTATGCCGACCATGTGAAGACCAATGTCGGCGGTTTCTACCTCAACAACGTCGTGGCGGGACACGACATCGACCGTTACGTGCCGGTTCCGGCCGACTACCAGCGCAAGAGCGTCAAATACCTCATCGACGAGGTGTTCACCACCCCCGAATGGCTGTTCGGCGCCAAGGCGTGGGACAAGGCCTATGCACAGCGATCGTCGCCCGTGGGACAGATGGAATACGCCCCCTACAACTTCGCGCGCGAACTCCAGTACAAGACCTACTACGAACTGCTGGCCGACCAGCGGCTGGTCCGCATGTACGAGGTCGAAGCGCGGCAGGGGCGCGGGGCGAAGACCTACACGCCCGAGCAGATGATGGACGACATCACGCGCGCCGTCTTCATCCGCCCCGGAGGCCGCTCGCTCTCGATCTGGGAACGGATGAGCCAGAAGAACTACGTCGACGCGCTGATCGTCTCGTCGAACCTGACGATGGTGAAGACCACCAAGCTGGGATCGACGCTCCGCGACCACGCGCACGACGGGCGCGGATGCGCCTGCTCGCTGATGCAGGACGCTCCCGAGCTGAGCCTCGAACCGCTGCCGAGACCCGAGGAGATCGGCTTGCGCACGGCGCGCAACTACGACATGATGCAGCGCGTGAGCGAAACCACGTCGGCCAAACGGGCTGAAATGCGAAGGCTGCTGACCGTCGTGCAGGGCCGCTTCCAAAGCGGCGACCAGGCGACCCGAAACCATTACCGCGATCTCGAATTGAGGCTGAAAGAAGCCTTGCGAATGTTATAAACCAAAACGCTGCAAAAGCCGTCTTCCACCCCGGGAAGACGGCTTTGCGGCAACTGAAAGGGCTGTTAAAGAGGTTACGATCTCGAAGCAATATCGGAAAAACAGATTCGATTTAACAGAAAAACAACTCAAACACATCTATATTTGTAATATGAAAAAATTCCTTACGCTATTCGTTCTGGTCTGTCCCCTGCTGGCGCTGGCGCAGCAGACCCGGCAGATCACGGGCCAGGTGCTCGACCGCGCCGACGGAGCGCCGCTCGTGGGAGCAACCGTCTTCATCGCGCCCGAGGAGACCCAGGCCAAAGACTACAATCCGCAGGGAACAATCGCCTACGAGCAGGGACGCTTCGCCTTCAAACTGCCCGCAAGCGTCCGGAAAGTCGTGGTCAGCTACCTCGGCTACGAAGCCCGGACCCTCGATATTTCGGGCAAGAGCGATTTCACGATCTACCTCTCGGCGTCGGACAACAAGGTGGACGCCGTGGTGGTGACCGGATACCAGCGCATCGAGAAACGCAAACTGACCTCGTCGATCTCTTCTGTCAAGATGTCGGACATCGCGCGGGACGGCGTGGCGAGCGTCGACGAAATGCTCTCCGGCTCGATCGCCGGTCTCGTGTCGACCCCCACCTCGGGCGGACCGGGCGCGGCCAGCAAGATCAAGATCCGAAGCACCGTGACGCTGAACGGCAACACCGACCCGCTGTGGGTGCTCGACGGCATGCCGCTCGAAGGCAACGACATTCCGAAGGACTGGTCGTCGAAGGAGAGCGTCGACAACCTCTACAACATGTCGATCGCGGGACTCAACCCGTGGGACATCGAGGACATCACCGTACTGAAAGACGCCGCTGCGACGGCCATTTACGGCGCCCGCGCGGCGAACGGCGTCATCATCATCACCACCAAGAAAGGCCTCCGCAACCAGGCGATGCGCGTCAACGTCTCGGCATCGCTATTCGTGACCGACCGTCCCGACCTCTCGCGCCTCAACCTGATGAACGCCTCGCAGAAGGTCGATCTGGAGCTGGGGCTGGCGGCGAACGCCCGACTCAACTACCTGCCGGGCATGGGCGGCGTAGCCCGCATCCTGGACAAGGCCGGGGAGCGCCCGGCGCTCGTCAACGGCGGAAGCCTCGCATCGCTCTCCCCCGAGACGCAGAGCGCGATCGGCGCCCTGCGCCGCAACGGCACCGACTGGGGCCGCGAAATCTACCGGACTGCGCTCAACCAGCAGTACAGCGTCAGCATTTCGGGCGGCAGCGGCAAGACCGGCTACTACTTCTCGGGCGGCTACTACAACGAGCAGGGAACGACCGTCGGAACGGGATTCGAGCGTCTGAACCTCACGATGAAGACCGACTACGACCTGCTGCAGAACCTGCGCTTCGGAGCCTCGGTGTTCGTGGGGCAGAACAAGAACGACTCCTACCTCTCCGACACGGACGTGTTCACCAACCCGTCGCGCTACACCCGCACGGTGAACCCCTACCTCAACGCCTACAATCCCGACGGCAGCTACGCGTACGACCCCGACATGACGGTCAATACGGGCAACACCGACGTGCTCGACTTCAACTTCCTGGAGGAACGCGCCCGCACGGAGTACACGCTCAAGACCCGTTCGATCAAGACGATTTTCGACCTGGATTACCGTCCGGTGAAGGGATTGAAACTCTACACGCAGTTCGGCCTGCAGGTCGACAACTCCGCGACCGAGAAAATGGCGCAGGAAAACACCTACTTCACCCGCAAGTATCAGCTCAAATCAATGGTGGATCAGGTAGTGCGCCTGCCGAAAGGCGGCGTAATCCAGAACTGGAACGGCGACCTCTCGCAGTACAACTGGAAAGCGCAGGCCGAATATGCGGGCACGTTCGGCGGAAAGCATGAACTGGACCTGATGGCCGGTCTGGAGATGCGCGGCGTAACCAACACGACCGTACACACCAAGGGATTCGGATACGACCACAAAACGATGACGACCAAACCGATCAACGTACCCGAAGACAGCGACCTGCTGGACGACGAGAGTTTCAGGCAGTATACGAAAAGCTTCTACGAAAACCGCTACATGTCGTACTTCTTCACAGGGTCGTACACCTACGACAACCGCTACACCGTTTTCGGTTCGATGCGCTACGACGGCACGAACCTCTTCGGCGTGGACCCCAAATACAAGTTCAACCCGATGTGGTCCATCTCGGGCGCATGGAGCATCAACCGCGAACGGTTCCTGCGCGACGCCCGGTGGCTCGACAACCTGCGCCTGCGGGTATCCTACGGCGCCCAGGGCAATATCGACCGCACCACCTCGCCCTACATTCTCGGTACGTGGAACAGCACCTCGCTCGGCGGAGCGAGCGAAGACCGCATCGACGTAACGTCGCCGCCCAACCAGAACCTGCGCTGGGAGACGACCTATTCGTGGAACACGGCCCTCGATTTCGCTGCTTTCGAACACCGTATCGGCTTCACGTTCGAACTCTACGGACGCCGAAGCAAGGACCTGATCACCACGCGCACGATCCCTTCGGAGACGGGATTCATCTCGACATCGAGCAACTACGGCGAAATCTCAAGCAAAGGTATCGAATTCACGCTCAACACGGTGAACGTCCGCACGCGAGACTTCCGCTGGGAGACCTCGATCAACATCGCCCACAACACCGACAAGGTCGAAAAGGTGCGTATCGACGACAACAGCTGGAGCCCCTCGCTGCAAGGCTATTCGTCGGGCGCCGTGTTCGCCATCAAAACCGCCGGGCTGGACGCAAACGGCATTCCGATGTTCTGGCGCGACGGAAAGAAGATCTCGCTCCAGGAGTTCGTCGGTTTCCGCGTGGAAGCCAGCGACCCCTGGGGACTGGGAATTCCGGAATATTTCGAATACGGTCCGGCGATGAATGTATCGCAGAAGGACGTGCGCGGCTACCTGACCTACGTCGGTTCCCGCAACCCGGATGTGACGGGAGGTTTCAACAACCGGTTCTACTACAAGAATTTCGACCTGGCGATCTCGTGCAACTTCGTTTTCGGACAGCTCATGACGCGCTCGCCCTTCTACAACCCCGCGCAGACCAACCCCGGGCAAAACTACACCACCGAAATGAACAAGGTGTGGTCGCCGTCCAACACCTCGGGAACCTATCCTTCGCTCACGGGCAACCTGCAGGCCGACGGTTCGGCCTGGGGCGACTGGGACGAGAATCCCGATCCGTACAGGGTCTATTACTGGATCATGGACAATTTCCCGACAAACGTCAACCTGTTCAACAGCCTCGACATCTGGAACAGGAAGATCAACTACTTCCGCGTGAACAGCATCCGGCTGGGATACTCCTTCCCGCAGCGAATCACACGCAAACTCCACATGGCCGGATTGCGCGTGCACTTCGAAGCCCGCAACCCGCTGGTGATCGCCACGAACTACGACGGCTATTTCGATCCCGAGACCTACGGCAACATCTATGCGCAGCCGATGGCGCGCACCTACTCGGTCGGACTGAACATTACCTTCTAATACGTTGAAAAAATGAGAAAAAACGCATATATCCTGCTTGCCGCACTGGGACTCGCCTCGTGCAACTACCTGGAAATCGAGCCTGTCGGAAAGGTGATTCCCCACAAGACCTCGGAATACCGGGCGCTGCTCACCGAGGGTTACAGCCGGTTTCCCTACACCAGTTCGAAGGCCTACACCGGACTGCTGTCCGATGAGGTCGGCATGTTCCACGAAGGCAACTTCTTCGACAGCAGCGACGCCATAGCCCTCTCCTACAACTACACCTGGCAGTACGAAACGCAGATGTGGGAGTATCCCTACCAATATTATTACCGCGCCGCCTTCCAGGCCAATGCCGTGATCGACGGCGTGGCGGACGCGGACGACGACTCCTCGGAAGACAAGCGGCAGATTCTCGGCGAAGCCTATGCCATGCGCGCTTACGCACACTTCGATCTGGTGAACCTCTACGGGAAGCCCTACGATCCGCAGACCGCTTCGACCGACCGGGGCGTACCCCTGTCCACCTACATCGACATCGAGCAGAAATACCGCCCGACGAACGTCGCCGCAGTCTACCGGCAGATCGTCGAAGACATCGAGGCCGCCGAAAGGACGATGACCCTGGAGAAACAGGAGAGTCCGACGCTCAACTACCGGTTCTCGCTCGATGCGCTCGCCGCCTTCAAGGCACGCGTCATGCTCTACATGCGCAACTGGCAGGCGGCTTACGATGCAGCGACGGGCCTGCTGCCCAAATACGAACTGGTGGATTTCAATGCCTCTCCCGAAAGCGGCGACCTGCCGTGGAAAGCGACCTCTCCGGAAGCCATATTGGCCTGGGAACGCCCGTTCGGCGGCGGAAACGGCGATCTGCGCGGCGCCAGCATCCTGTCGGACAAGATCCTCGGGCTGCTGGACGAAGCGACGGACAACCGCCGCAACTACCTCAACCCGGTGAATGCCTACGACGAAAACTGGACGCCGACGCTGCTGGGATACTGCGTGAACCGCTCGTCGTCGGACCGCGTGTCGATCCGCATCGCCGAGATGTACCTCATCGCCGCCGAAGCCGGCTCATACCTGCCTGCGGAACTGGAAAAGGCCAAGGGATACCTGCTCGACCTGAAGGCCAAGCGGCTGAAACCCGAGGCGATGGAGACCCAGCGCACGAAGGTCGGAGCGATGGATGCGGAGCAGCTGCGCACAGAGATCGCCGACGAGCGCGCCCGCGAACTGATCGGAGAAGGACACCGCTGGATGGACCTCCGCCGGACGACCCGGCCGGCCATCGTCAAAACCTACAAGGACCGGACCTACACGCTCAATGCGAATGACGCGCGTTACACGCTGCCCTTCCCGCAGTCGGCCATCGATAGCAACCCCGAGCTGAACGACTGAACCGAGGGAACGGTCCGGAGACCTTCGGAGTCCCGATGAAAAAACAGTCCGGTTTTTGCACCGGACTGTTTTTTTTATAATTTTACACGCCATGAGAGCCATTATCATAGAGGACGAGCCGCTGTCGGTCGCGGAGCTGCGCACGACGCTCGCAGAGGTCGCGCCGCAGATCGAGGTCGTCGCCACGGCATCGTCGGTCGCGGAGGCCGCCGCTGTCATCGCCGGCGTCGGTCACGACCTGATTTTCATGGACATCCACCTCGGAGACGGCAGCGGGTTCGACATCTTCCAGCGCACGGAGATCTCCGTGCCGGTCATCTTCATCACGGCCTACGACTCCTATGCCCTGAAAGCCTTCGAAAACAAGGGCATCGACTACCTGCTGAAACCCTTCGGACGCGAGGATTTGCAGCGGGCGATCGACAAGCTGGGGCTTCTATCGGGGGGGGGAAGCGCGTCTGCGGAGCACGGAGCCCCGACGCAGACGCCACCGGTTTACCAGGAACGGTTCCTGGTACACATGGGCGCCCGGATGAAATCGGTCACCACGGCCGAGATCGCCTATTTCATGGCCGACGGCAAGTACCTCCACCTCGTGACCCACGACGGAAAAGACTACATCGTCGACCGCACGCTGACCGAAGTGGGCGAAAAACTGCCGCCGAACCTCTTTTTTCGGATCAACCGCCGTTTCATCGTCGCCTTCGACGCCATCCGGGAGATGATACGCTACTCGGGCAGCCGAATCAAGGTGGTGCTCCACCCGCCCCTCGCCGAAGGAGAGGAGGCGTTCGTCAGCACCGACCGCGTGCCCGATTTCAGGCAGTGGCTGAACCGGTAGCACTCCAAACCATCAGCCATAAAACCCTCCGAGAACGGATTTTTCGGATTATCCCTGCAATTTTTGATTTTAAGCGAGTGAGTTTCGCGCATCGTGAAAAAACGGAGCGGATGGGTAGTACTTGAAGTACATTCCATTCGCCCCGTTCGAGGGATGTGCGGAAACAGCCGCTTATAAATCGAAGATCAAAAAGGCAGGTCGTCCGGATCGTCGGCCGGGACCGAAGGAGCCGCCGGCTGGGGCTGCGGAGCCGCTGCCGGACGGGGTGTCTGCTGCTGATAACCGCCCTGCTGGCCATAGGAAGCCCCCTGCGGCTGTGCGCCGTAGGAGGGAGCCGGAGCGCCGTCCGAAGCGGGATTGTCCGAGCGACGCCCCAAGAGGTTCATCGTGTCGGCCAGAATTTCGGTCGTATAGCGTTTGTTGTTGTCCTTGTCCATCCATTCGCGGGTGCGCAGGCGCCCCTCGATGTAGATTTGCGAGCCTTTGCGGACAAAACGGTCCACCACGTCGGCAAGACCGCGCCACAAGGTGATCGTATGCCACTCGGTGTGTTCCTTCGTCTCGTTCGACGCCCGGTCAAACAGACGCTCCGTCGTCGCCAGACGGACGCGGGCGACCTTCACGCCGCCCTCGGTCGTACGCACCTCGGGATCGAGGCCCACGTTGCCGATCAATATAACCTTATTTACCATAAGTTTACAGGTTTTTAATCATTCGACGGAAAAGAAGCTCCATGCGCACGCCGGCCTTTTTGCCCTGACGCTGCACGTCCTCGTGATCGCCCACCTCGTCCGAAAGGCCGCAGTTGGTGATGACCGACACGCCGAAGACGGGAATCGACATGTGACGCGCCACGATCACCTCGGGAACGGTCGACATGCCCGCGGCGTCGCCGCCGATGGCCTTGAAATAGCGGTATTCGGCCTGCGTCTCGAACGTGGGACCCGTGCCGCCGACATAGACGCCGTACTGGAGCTTGATCGACTCCTCTTCGGCGATCTTCGTGGCAGCGGCGATCAGCGACTTGTCGTAGCAGTTGTGCATGTCGGGGAAACGCGGCCCGAGCTGGGCCATGTTGGGACCGATCAGCGGATTGGGCATCAGGTTGATGTGGTCGGTGATGACCATCAGGTCGCCCACGCGGAACGACGGGTTGATGCCGCCCGAAGCGTTCGACACGAAGAGGTATTTGATGCCGATCTGCTGCATCACGCGCACCGGGAAGGTCACCTGCTGCATCGTGTAGCCCTCGTAGTAGTGGAAGCGGCCCTGCATGGCGACGACCCGGCGGCCTTCGATCTCTCCGAAGATCATGCGGCCCTTGTGGCCCTCGACCGTCGAAACGGGGAATCCGGGAACGTCCTTGTATTCGATGATGAACCGGGCGTCGATCTTATCGGCGAAATCGCCCAGTCCGGTTCCGAGTATGATCCCCACTTCGGGCGCGAAATCCTCGGTCCGGGTTCTGACGAAAGCGGCGGTTTTCTTAATTTCCTCTAACATCTTCTTCTAATTTTTGCAGAAAATCCGTTGCCGAATCCTCTATGAATGAAATATTTATCGGTAAATAGTACAGGTTGCTGCGGACCCGGGCGGGGATTTTCGCCCGGTTGGTCATCTTGACGGCATCCTTCTCGGTGGTAACAATTACCGCGCCCGGATGCTTCTCCAGAAGCGCCGCGAGGGCGTTCATGTCGCGGACCTTGTAGACATGGTGGTCGTCGAGCGTCATCTCGGCCACGACCTCGTAACGTTCGCGGAGCGTCTGCACGAAGGGCTTCGGGTTGCCGATGCCCGAAAGGGCGATCACCGGCCGCCCCTGCGCCAGCGGCTCGCCGGACGCCTCCTCGGCATAGAGAGGCTGGGGCATGAAACTCTCGAAACGCGTGAAATAGACCCGCTGGTAGGCCACCTGGATCAACACCTTGCGCAGAATGCGGCGGTCGATCGGGGCCATCCGCTCGGGGCATTTCGTGACTACGAAATAGTGGGCGCGGTGCAACTCCTCCGGAAGGTCCCGCAGCGTCCCCACGGGCAGCATCCTGTCGTGCTGGACGGGCCGCGTGGCGTCGATCATCACGATATTGATTTTCGGCTCCACGTAGCGGTGCTGGAAGCCGTCGTCCATAACGATCAGATCGACCTCGGGATGCTCGGCGCAGATGCGGCGGATACCTTCGGAACGCTTCTCGCAGACGGCGACCACCGTATCGGGAAACTTGAGTTTGATTTGCAGCGGCTCGTCGCCCGCGTCGCGGTAGTGCGAATCGGCCCGAACTTCAAGATACCCCTTCGTGCGGCGTCCGTAGCCGCGCGAGAGCAGCGCCACATTGTGCATCTGGGACATGTAGGCAATCACCATTTCGGCCATCGGGGTCTTGCCCGTGCCGCCGACGGTGATGTTGCCGATGCAGATGATCGGAATGTCGAACTTCTCGCTTTTGAGGATGCCCCAGTCGAAGAGGCGGTGACGGAACGTCACCCCCGCTTTATAGAGGAAGGCCGCAGGCGCGAGCAGGCATTTGAGCATCTTTCTATCGGTTTGAACAGATAACTTTCAAAGGTAACGATTTTTCCCGGGACCACCAAACCAAAAGTCGCAAATCTGGTTCCAGAGCGGAAAATAGCGACTGATTTTGCGGAAACGGAGGCCCGGGCACCGCTCCCTGTCGCGGGGATTTCCAGATGCTGTTGGGTCGCAAAAAGTCCTGATCGCAGTCTGCGACTGATGTTGTTTGCCGCTTTTTGGTCGGCTGTACCCCGCGGTCTTCGCCCGCGGGGTACTTTGTACTTTTTGGTGTCAAAAGTAGCGAGAAAGCCGTGACGATGTCGCGGGTGTTTTGTACCTTTTTTCCGCAAAAAGTACTGATCGCAGTCTGCGACTGGTGTTCTTTGCCGCTTTTTGGTCGGCAAAAAGCGGCGCAAAAACCGACCCGCCGACAAAAAAGGCTGAAAGACGCGGCCTAACGCTGGCTCCGGGCGACTATTCGCGGGTTTGTAAACAAACCGTCCCCTCCGCTCGCGCTTTTAGTCCGCATCTTTCTGAACGCCTTTTTTGCCAAGCGGGAGTCGTTCGCCGCGGAACGCGACATGCGGATGGTTTTGGCGCTTTTAACTTCGCTGCGCTCGTTTTCCTCGGAGAAAGAACAACTTCTGGCATGCCCGGCATAGCCCGCAAGCGGTCTCTGCTCGTGCTGCGTGCGTCGGTTGCCATCAAAAGGTAGCTATATCCCGCGGCAACCACCGCGGTTCTGGCTCCCGGACGGTCAAAAAGCACCGACAGTCCCTGCGGTCCGCACCGCACGACGACAAGCGATCCGCAAAAAAAATTTGGCATTGCGCCCGCCTTGCACTATCTTTGGCAGCGCCTTATACAGGCGGCGGCTCGGCAAATTGCAAACAAGTTTGCATTTGCGCCCGTCTTGCACTATCTTTGTCTTCATCTTATGAACGGTCTGAAAATAACGATATGCGCCCTGCTGCTCGCAGCGGCAGGCGCCTGCAACCGGACCCAGGGTCCGGCGGTGGAAGTGGAGGACGCAGAGGAGCCTCACAACATGCTCTACGGCATCAATGCCGACGATTACCGCACCGAGACCGGGGAGGTCGGAAGCGGCGAAACGCTGGGGAAAATACTCAACGGATTCGGCGTGTCGGCCCTCGCGGTCGACCGGCTGGACAAAGCCTCGAAGGAGGTGTTCCCGCTGCGCAACATCCGCGCCGGGCACAAGTACACGGCCTTTATCCACGAGGATTCGCTCTACGCACCCCATCTCGACTACCTCGCCTATGAAATATCGGTCACCGACTATGTGGTCTTCGGATTCCACGACGACTCGGTCTCCGTGCGCAAGGACGCCAAGGCCTACACGCTGCGCCGCACGAAGAAAAGCGCCGTGATCAACTCCTCGCTCTGGGGCGCGATCATGGAGCAGCAGCTGCCCTACGCTCTGGCCGCCGAACTGGAGGACATCTACCAGTGGACGGTGGATTTCTTCGGCATCCAGAAGGGCGACGACTTCACGGTGATCTACGACGAGCGGTTCATCGACGACACGGTGTCGGTGGGCATCGGGCGCATCTGGGGCGCGAAGTTCTCGCAGGGCGGCAAGGAGTATTACGCCATCCCGTTCCGTCAGGGCGGCAAAATCCAGTACTGGGAGGCGGACGGCGCGAGCCTGCGCAAGCAGATGCTCAAGGCCCCGCTGAAATACTCGCGCATCAGTTCGAAATTCTCCTACGCCCGCAAACACCCGATCTACAAGGTCTACCGCCCGCACACGGGCGTCGACTACGCCGCGCCGAAAGGTACGCCCGTACACGCCGTGGCCGACGGCACGGTACCTTCAAAGGCTGGGGCGGCGGAGGCGGCAACACGCTCAAGATCAAGCATGCCGGCAACCTGATGACGGGTTATCTCCACTTGAGCGGCTATGCCAAGGGCATCGTCAAAGGTTCGCGCGTGTCGCAGGGTCAGCTGATCGGCTACGTCGGTTCAACGGGCGCATCGACCGGCCCGCACCTCGATTACCGCGTCTGGAAGAACGGCACGCCGATCGACCCGCTGAAGATTCCGTCGGAACCCGCCGAGCCGATCGCCAGGGAGAACCGCGCGCTGTTCGAATTCGTCCGCGACCGCATCACGGCTGAACTCAACGGCGAAGTCAGCCCCGAGGAGCAGATCACGCAGCTCGATTCGCTCGTCCTGCCCGCAACCGTACAAGCACCCGACAAACAATAAAACGACAGGCCTATGGAACGCACGGGAGTCATCATCGTAGCAGGGGGCAGCGGAAGCCGCGCAGGCGGCGCACGGCCCAAGCAGTTCCGGTTTCTGGGCGGCATGCCCGTACTGGCGCGCACGATCAACACGTTCGCCGCGGCGCTGCCCGGCGCCGAGATCGTGGCGGTACTTCCCGAACAGCACATCGGGTTCTGGAAAAACCTCTCGGCGCGTTTCGATGTCGCCGAACACAAAATCGCCGCGGGAGGCGCGGAGCGGTTCCACTCGGTGAGGAACGGATTGGCCGCGCTGACGTCCGACCCCGGGCTGATCGCCGTGCAGGACGGCGTGCGCCCGCTGGGGAGCGTCGCGATGATCCGCCGTGTGGCCGAAGCCGCCGCAAAACACGGGGCTGCGATTCCGGTCGTGGAGCCGGTGGATTCGTTCCGCGAAACGGACGGAGAGGCGGACGCCGCGGGGCGCGCTGCGTCGCACATCGTCGACCGCCGGCTTCTGCGCATCGTGCAGACCCCGCAAATCTTCCGCGCAGAGGTCCTGCGCCGCGCCTACGAGAGCGAATACCGCGCGGAGTTCACCGACGACGCTTCGGTGGTCGAGGCCGTCGGACAGGCGGTCTGCCTGGCGGAGGGCGAGCGCGAAAACCTCAAACTCACGACCCCCGGGGATTTCGTCATCGCCGAAGCGTTGATCGCCGCACGCGAAGAGGCCGAAAACGAAGAAGGGACTACCGATGCAGAGCACGTATAAATACCGCTTCGATCACAGCACGATCTACTGGACGCTGATTTACATCATCGTCTTCGTCCTGCTGGGCGGCCTGCTGTACCACCTGTACGAAGGGGGTTACCTCTCGGCGTGGTTCACCTCGTTCATCGTGGCGCTGGTGGCCCTGATGTCGCTGTCGATTCCCCGCAAGATCGTCGTGTCGGACGAGACGGTCGAAGTGCGCTGTCTGCTGGACATCACCGAAATACGCCGCGACGAGATCGCCTCGGTGCGCCGGGTGGACCCCAAACGTATGAAATGGTTTCTGCCGATCTTCGGCGGATGCGGGTTCTTCGGCTACTACGGACACTTCATCGACCTGCGGAGGCTGGACCGCGTGCGGCTCTACGCCTCGGAGTGGCGGAATTTCGTCGAGATCACGGACATCTACGAAGACCGGCTCTACGTCTCGTGCGCCGATGCCGACCGGCTGGTGGCCGAACTCACTCCGCCGGGCGGAAATCGCCCCGACGAAGATGCCGAGGAGGAGGCGTAAGCGGCAGCCAATTTGCATACCCATTATTCACCTTATAAAACGAGTAAAAGATGAAAAAGTATCGTTGTGTAGTCTGCGAGTGGATCTACGATCCCGCAGTCGGCGATCCCGACGGAGGCATCGCCCCCGGAACGCCGTTCGAGGAGATTCCCGACGACTGGGCATGCCCGGTTTGCGGCGTCGACAAGAGCAATTTCGAAGAGGTCGAGGAATAGGCCCCGCTTCGGAGAAACGGAAGATGCGCCCCGGAAGGGAGCGCATCTTTTCGTTAACAAACCCGCAATTTCCCGCCCCCTGCCTTTCGCACGGACGCCGGCAGGCCGGTTCATAACCGATCCACCAGGGGACGGCAAGGCCGGAAAAAGACGGGAGCAGCGACATTGCGGCGTTCGGAGCCGCGCAACAAGTCCGGGGAGAGGGCTTCCGGACGATGAATGCGCGGTTCTTCTTATCGGATGGAATTCAGCAGGTCCGTTTTCCCGTCGTTTACGAGTTTGAGGATCAGTTCCCCGAAGAGTGTGTTCTGCCAGGCGAACCACGCGCGGGTGAAATCCGCGGCATCGTGGCGCGAAAAACTTTCGTGCATGAAGCCCGTTCCGGCGTCGGTGGTCATCAGGGCGACGATGCAATCGCGAATCTCTTCGTCGTCCTCCGACGTGAAGGCCCGCATCATAATGCTCATGGGCCAGATCATTTCGACGCCGATATGGGGTCCTCCGATGCCCTCTCCGGCAGCTCCGCGCCAGAAATAGGGATTTTCCGTGCTCCACACGAACCGGCGCGTGTTCTCGTAAATCGGGTCCGTGCGCTCCACGTCGCCCAGATAGGGCATGGCCAAGAGCGACGGCACATTGGCGTCGTCCATAAGCTGCGTGCTGCCGAAACCATCGACCTCGAAGGCGTAGATTTTTCCGAACTCCGGATGCTCCACGACAGCGTATTGCTGCAATGCCCCGGCCACCTCGTCGGCCAGCGCCGTGCACTCGGCGGCAAGCTCCCGCTCGCCGTTCACCGCCGTCAGGATCTCGGCAGCCTTGCGCAGCGACGTGACGGCCATGAAGTTCGACGGCACGAGGAATCCGAAGGTCGTGGCGTCGTCCGAAGGGCGGAACGCCGAGACGATCAGCCCCACGGGTTTCACGGGGTTGCCGCGCCCCACATGGCAGCGGGTGTCCAGCTGACGGTCCGTCGTGCGCAGGAAGATGTAATCGCCCGGCCCCTCCTTCATCTGCTGTTCTTTCAAAGTCTTTACAATATTGCGCATCGCAGAGATCCACTCCCCGTCGAAGACCGACGTGTCGCCCGTGGTTTTCCAGTAATGGTGCGCAAGGCGCAGAGGATAGCAATGGGAATCGATCTCCCATTTGCGCTCGAAAACCCAGGGACTTTGATCGTTGCCCGGATAGCCGACATCCTCGCCGTCACCCGTAGGGCCGACGTTGAAGGCATTAGCGTAAGGAGTCGATATTGATGAGTTTGAATTGCCGCGGATCACCCCCGCGATCATCTTCTGCAACGCCGGGTCCTCCTTGCACAGCTGCACGTAGGGCCACACCTGCGCCCCCGAGTCGCGGAGCCACATGGCCGGAATATCGCCCGTGTAGACGTAGGTATCGGGATTGCCCGCCTCGTCCTCGCCGTAGTGTACGGTGGTGTCGAGCGTGTTGGGGAAGCAGTTGGCGAACATCCACCGCAGGCGTTCGTTGGTCAGAAGACCGCACACGCGGGCGATCTCCCCCTCTACCGCTTCCGACTTAAAAAGCCGCTGCTCCTCCGCGGGCCGCTGGTCGGCGTACGCCTCCGGTTCGTCGGGGCAGTACCACACCTTCTCTTCGGCCCCCATCTCGAAGCGCAGCTCGCCCGCCCTTCATCACGTCGGCATGACCGATCCAAGGCTTCGTGTAGGGTTGACCATTGAGCCAAACACGCTGGATATATTTGTTCGCAGCGGAGTTGTTTTCGGCCGTGATCGTGAACACACCGCTCGGGACCTTCACTTCGGCCCGGTCGAAGAGCGGCGATCCGAACCAGTAGCGCCCTCCCGCAGGTTCGGCTTCGTACATTCCCAGCGACGAAAGAACGTACCACGCCGACATCTGACCCACATCCTCGTTGCCCGACAATCCGTCCGGCCGGTCGTGGTAGAGCGTCGTGAGCACCTCGCGGACCTTGCCGGCCGTCTTCCACGGCTGCCCCAGCATCGTGTAGAGGTACAGGATATGGTGGCTCGGTTCGTTGCCGTGGGCGTACTGGCCGATCAGCCCCGAGATGTCGGGCGAGGTCTCGCCGCCTTCGATGACCGAACTTACCGTAAAGAGCGAATCCAGCTTTTCAATCATCTTCGCACGTGAGCCGAACAGCCCTTCGAGGCCCTTGACATCGTGCGGAGCCAGCCAGGTGTACTGCCAGGCGTTGCCCTCGCAGTAGTCGTCGGCGCGGTGCGTCGAGGCGAACGCATTGAAGGGCGTCCTCCAGCCTTCCGCGAATCCCGGCCCCGCATAAAGCGCGTCGCAGGGTCGAAATAGTTGCGGTAGCTATGGCTGCGCTCCTCGAAATACTTCGCATCCTCCGCCTTGCCCAGCGTCTCGGCGGCACGCGCCGCCGCGCCGTCGGCCAAAGCGTACTCCATGTCATAGGCCACGGCCTCGTTGAACATCTCGCACGGGATGTAGCCGTACTCCATGCGCAGGCCGTTGCCCCGGTCGGGATTCATGGCCGTCTTACGGATCGCCTCGAAGGCCTTTTCGCGGTCGAAGCCCCCGATGCCCTTCACGATGGCGTCGGCCACAACCGGAATGCCCGGGTTGCCCACCATGCAGTCCGTCTCGTTGCCCCACAGGTGCCACACCGGAAGCCGCCCCTGCTCGTCGGCGATATGCAGCATCGTCTGCACGATGTCGGCCATCTTCTCGGGATGCAGCACCGTCATCAGCGGCATTGCGGCCCGGTAGGTGTCCCACAGCGAGAAGGTCGTATAGTTCGTGAAATCGGCGTTGCGGTGGATCGCATGGTCCGAACCGTAGTAGTCGCCGTTCACGTCGCAGAAGAGCGACGGAGCCACCATCGTATGATACAGCGCCGTATAGAAGATGCGCTTCGACGTTTCATCCTCCGTCTCGATCTTCACCTTCGACAATTCATCGTTCCACGCCTTGTCGGCGGCCTTCGCCGTTGCGTCGAAATCCCACCCCGGAAGCTCCGCCGCGAGGTTTTCCCGAGCGCCCTCCACGCTTACGGGCGATAAAGCGACTTTCAGCGACACTTGTTCCCCGTCGGTTGTACGGAACGAAGCCCGGGCGTAGTTATCGCCGATGGTTTCGAATTTTTCGAAGGGTTTCGAGAACTCCGCGGCGAAGTAGACCCGCTGGTCTTTGGCCCAGCCCGTCGAGTGGCGCCAGCCCGTCACCGTCCGGTCGCCCTCCTTTGCGAGATGCGTCTCCGTGGCCTTGTCCCAGCAACCCCCGTTCTCCAGGTCGAAGACCACGGCTGCGGCATCCGACGCCGGGAAGGTGTAGCGGTGCAGACCCACGCGCGCCGTGGCCGTCAGCTCGGCCCGGATGCCGTAGCGCGTCAACGGAACCGAATAGTAGCCCGGCCGGGCAATTTCTTGGGTCCGGTCGGCATAGGACCAAAGACCCGATGTCGGATCATCCTCCGTGCCCCGGGCGTAGGTCACCTCGCCCGTGACGGGCATGACCGTCACGTCGAACAAATCGCCGATGCCCGTGCCGCTCAAATGCGTGTGCGAGAAGCCGATCACCGTCGAATCGCTCGCATGGTAGCCCGAGCACCAGTCCCACGTCTGCGGAATGCTCGTCGGACCCACCTGCACCAGGCCGAAGGGGACGTTGGCTCCCACGAAGACGTGCCCGTGGCCGCCTGTGCCGATCTTCGGATCGACATGGCGCGTGTAATTCTCCTCCGCGGCAGGCTGCGTGCACGTGCCCAGCAGGGCCGCGGCGAATAATAATCCGGTAAGTTTCATCTATTTTCCAGTTTGAAGTTCGAAAGTAAGTTTGCCGCCCTTGAGCAAGTCATCGTGCAAGATACGATAATTTTTCAGCGGTTTATCGCCCAGCGTCATCCGGTCGATATAGCCCTCGCCGTGTTTTTCGATCACCAGCGTTCCCCGCTCCGTGTCGATTTCGGCCCGGTCGAATGTCGGGGACGTCAGCGTGTAGTATGGTTCGCCCGGGCAGTCGGGGTAGAGGCCCAGCATCGTGAAGACAGCCCACGCAGACATCGTCCCCGTGTCGTCGTTGCCCGGGATGCCGTCGGGGGCGGTGGTAAAGTATCGCTCCAACAGCCGCCGGGTTTCCCGCTGCGTGCGCCACTCCTCGCCCCGGAAGCGGCTGAAAAGATACGCATAGGCGATGTCGGGTTCGTTCGCAGGGTCGTACAATCCCTCGTCGAAGACCATTTGCAGTTTGTCGATGAATTTGCGTCGTCCGCCCATCAGCTTCGCAAGCCCCTCCACGTCGTGCGGAACGTAGAACGTATAGTTCCACGCACTCCCCTCGTGGAAGCCCGGAGCCGCCGTGAAGTTCTCGCCCGCCTTCGGGTCGAAGGGGCTTAAAAAAGTTCCGTCGGGATGGAGCGGACGCAAAGTCCCGCTTTCCGGGCTGTAATAACGCTTATAGCCCAATGAGCGGGCGCGGAACAGACGCGCGTCGTCCCCGTGTCCGAGCGAGTCGGCAAGCAGCGACAGCGCAGCGTCGGCCATGTAGTACTCCAGCGCGTGCGAGACGGAGGTGTCGCCCGCAAGGTCCTTGGCATAGAATCCCAGCGGGATATAGCCTTTCTCGATATAGGGGTCGAGGTCGGGCCGCATGCGGTTCTGCGCACCGGGCGTCGTGGCCGACTTGCGCATCGCCTCGTAGGCCTTGGCGACATCGAAATCCCGAAGGCCCTTCATCCAGCTGTCGACGATCACCGGGATCGCAGGGTCTCCCTCCATCGTGAAGGTCTCGCGGCCGTAAAGCTCCCATTTCGGAAGCCAACCCCACTCCTCGTACATCCCCGTCATCGAGCGCAGCATCTCCCGCTGACGATCCGGGTAGACAAGCGTCAGCAGCTGGTGCAGGTTGCGGCAGGTGTCCCACAGCGAGAAGACCGTATAACGTTCGCCATCCGTCACGCCCGTCTCGCCCGAACGCTCCATCAGCGGGTATTCGCCGTTCACGTCGCTCACGAGGTTCGGGTGCAGCAGCGCATGGTACAACGCCGTGTAGAACACCCTCTGCTGCTGCTCGGCGCCGCCCTCGACCCGGATTCTGCCCAGAGCCTCGTTCCAGCCCTTGCGGGCCTGTTCCCGGATGGCGTCGAACGGCGCGTCCGCGGCCTGCTCGGCATCGAGGTTTTTGCGCGCGTTCTCCGTAGAGACATACGAAATGCCCATGCGCACCTCCACCTGCTCGCCCGCCGCAAGGCCGTCGAAGGAGAACCAGTAGCCCACGTCGTCGCCCGAAAGCTCGCGCCCGTACTCCGTGTAGAGTTTATACCTCCCGTTGTCCGGCGTCCACTCCGCCTCCACGCCCGTCATCTTCCGTTGCTTCTTCCAATAGCCGCCGGCACTCGGAGTCTTCGAAACCCGAAGCACGAAGTACACCGGGAAAACCTTCTGCGCATTGTAGCAGAACGTCCCCAGCAACTTCGTGCCCTCGATCTCCGTGGCGCTCACCCGGCGAACCATCGCGCCGCTCTCGTTCGTAAGCCCCTCGCCCAGATTTAACAGAATATGCCCTGTGCCTTCCGGAAAGGTGTACCTCTCGGCCGAGGTACGCGCCGTGGCCGTGGCTTCGGCAAGGACGCCGTACTTGTCCAGAAAGACCGAGTAATAGCCCGGAGAGGCCTTTTCGTCCCGGTACGACGTGCCGTACTCCCGGTAATCCACCGTCAGAGGGCCCGTCGTGGCCATCGTCAGCAGCGACCCCATTTCGGGGCACCCCACGCCGCTCAAGGCGCCGTGCGCGAAGCCCGTGAAGAATTTGTTGTGGTATTCGTAGGGCGTGGACCACCAGCGGGCGTCCTTGTCGTAGACGTTCTCCTCCGACCCCATGACGTTGAACGGAACCACCGACATCATCCCGTGCGGCGTGACGGCCCCGGGGTTCGCGGTCCCGAAGTTCGTAGTCCCGATGAACGGGTCGACCCGGTCGGCAGGGGTCTGCGCAGAAGCCGCAGCGCCGAAAACGGCTGCGGCGAGCGCCAAGGTAAACAGCGTTCGTCGCAGTCGCATCAGAGGATCGAGTTTTGCTTCGTGAAGTCGATAATTTCAGGGATATAGCCGAACGCAAGGCCCGTGACGGTGTCGGCGCATCCGTAGTAGACGGCCACGCGTCCCGTCGCGGGGTCGTGCAGCGCAGCGCACGGGAACGTAACGTTCGGAACGTCGCCCATGCATTCGTACGTTTCGCGCGGGGAGATCAGGTAGGGACCGCTGCGGGCCGTGACCTTCCACGGCTCCTCCAAATCCAGCAATGCCGAGCCGAAGGCGTAGACATAGCCGTTGCATGAGCGAAGCACCCCGTGGTAGAACAGCAGCCAGCCCTCCGAGGTCTCGATGGGAACGGGGCCCGCGCCGATCTTCATGCACTGCCACGCCGAAACCTCGAACGCCGAGGGAGACATCACATGACGGTGGCGGCCCCAGAACTCCATGTCGGGGCTCTCCGAATAGAAGATGTCCCCGAAGGGCGTGTGACCCGTGTCGCTCGGACGCGACAGCATCGCGAACCGGCCCCCGATCTTGCGCGGAAACAGAACCCCGTTGCGGTTATAGGGAAGAAATGCGTTTTCAAGCTGGTGGAACGTCTCGAAGTCATCCGTCCACGCAATGCCGATCGTCGGCCCGTGGTAGCCGTTGCACCACGTAACGTAGTATTTGTCGCCGATCTTCGCAACGCGAGGATCGTAGCCGTAGACCCACTGGCCGATCTCGGCGTCCGCACCCTCCAGCCGGAAGTCGGACTCCTCGATCTCCCACCGAAGGCCGTCGACCGAAAAGCCTACGTGGATGCGCATCCGGCGGTTCGTGTCGTCGCACCGGAAAACGCCCGCATAGTTATATTTTCCTTTTTTGAAGGGAACGACCGCCGAGTTGAAGATCGAATTCGACGTCGAAAGCGCATGACGCCCGATGATCGGGTTCGCGCTGTAACGCCACATCACCTCTTTGGAGCCGGCGGGACGATCCTCCCACGGCATATCGGGCTGATTCGCGCCCGCAATTTTCAGTGTATCCATATAAATTATTTGTCGTTTGGTTTGTCGTCATAGGTAAAGGGAACCAGCCGGGTGATCACAAAAGCCGGAATGGTGGCGAGCATCACCGCGAGGAAGAAGATCCGGTAGCTCATCAGATCGCTCAAAAAGCCCGAAGCCATGCCCGTGAGCATCACCGAGAGGTTCATAATACCCGAAGCGAAAGCGTAGTGCGCCATCTGGTGACGTCCCGGAGCGACCTGCTGCATCATAAACAGCGTGAGGCCCACGAAGCCGAAGCCGTAGCCGAAGTACTCCACGACGATGCCCCCGCCGACGAGCCACATGCTCGAAGGCTGGAACCATGCAAGCAAGGCGTAGACCCCGAACGGCAGGTTGAAGATACAGCACAGCGTGAAAAGAGTGCGCCGCAGACCTCGGCGGGCGATGTAGTAGCCCGCCAAAAGCGAGCCTATGAGAAACGCCCCCGCGCCGAAAGTCCCGTAGTAAAGGCCGATCTGCTGGTTCGTAAGACCCAAGCCCCCGGATGCGGTATCCGCTTTGAGGAACAGCGGAACGATCTTCATCACGAAGCCCTCGCCCAACCGGTACAGGATGATGAAGGCGATATAATACCAGATGTGTCTCTTCGTGAAAAAAGCGCCGATGACCTCGCGCAGACCCGACAGGCCATCCCGCAGCGAGCGGCCTTCTGAAGCCGAGCCGCCTGAAGGAAGCGCGCGGAGATGGTAAAGGCCCAAAGCGACGAGCGTGACGCACAGGAGCAGCAAAACGACCGTCCACGAACGGACATAAGCGTCGAACGATGCGGTCCCCGAGGTGCTGAAACCCTCGTAAAGCCACCCCGCAAGCCACACCAGACCGCCCGTGGCGACCAGTTTCGCAAGGTTGTAGAACGCTCCCTGCCAGCCAATGTATTTCGCCTGGGACGCAGGCGATAGCTCCGACATGTAGACTCCGTCGGCCGCGATGTCGTGCGTCGCCCCGCTGAAGGCAACGACCGCAAAGACAGCAACACTGACCGCGAAGAACAGCGGAAGGTGAAGCGAAAGGGCCGCGACGCCGAACAGAACGCCGCTCAACAACTGGCTCCCCACGACCCAGAACTTCTTCGTCCGGTAAAGCTCCAAAAAAGGGCTCCACAGAAACTTGATCGTCCATGGCCACATGATCAGAGAGGTCCAGAACGCGATCTGAGCATCCGAGATCCCCAGGTCCTTGTACAGAACCGCAGAAACCATGTTCAGAACCACAAACGGAAGCCCCATCGCAAAGTACAAACTCGGAACCCATTCCAAAGGAGAATGTTTAAGATGACTAAGAGATTGCATAATACACAACTAAAAGAATGCTTAAAACATTATAAATATACGGATTTCATCCGATATGAACAACTTTTTTATATGTTTTATACTAAATCACAATAGGTTATTACTTATTCTGATATAGTGCGACAATCGCGAAATACAATCTTGTATTTTAACAAAGAAACCTGTTCGAAATTTTTTGTATCTTGTGATAGGTTATTTGAAATGCGGTATTTGAACGCAATAGGCTGAAAATAGACTGTTGCCTTCTCTACTGTATAAAGAATGTAACGACTCGATAAATCGAGTCGTTACGCTCTTTCAATCCCATAGCAGAATGGGATTCAGCTGCCACACACGAACCGTCGTTCCCGACGGACAGGCAACGCTTATTTTATCCGCTCGAAATTAGGGCAGACTCATCTCCACCCAGTTCATACCCGGGTCACCGATCTGCTGACCACCCGAAGAGTGGACGTTGATTTCACCCAGCATGTTGTTGCCCGAAGGAGAATGATCCTTGATAATCTGACCTGCTCCGTCGTTGAGTTTCCAGTAGCCTACCAGACCTTCCGAATCCACCGGAACGGAGTAGAAGTGGTTTTCGGCATTGATCTCCTCCTTGGTCAGCGTGCGGTTCCATACGCGCACCTCGGCCATATAACCGGGGAAGAAACGGTCGGCGTTGTAGGCATAACCGATCCAGAAAGCACGGTTGTAGTCGCTCTCGGAACCGCCGTATGCCACACCTAGGTTAAAACCGGAGTAATTGGAGATACCGGTTCGATACAAAAGTTCTCCGTCAATGTAGAAATAAGCGAAAGTATCGTCCCACGTCACGGCGACATGGTACCAGCGATCCAGTTCGGAGAGTTTCAACTTGGTATCCGTACGGTTTCCGCCTTGCATGGCCAGCTGAATTTGGTTCCAAGGCACATTGACGTCGCCCAGGCGGAGGAGGAATTTACCCTCGACACCCATGATGGTCGACAAAGATCCGGATACGCGCGTCTCCTGAATATTGACCAGCGCCTCCATGGTGCCGTTCTTCAAGCTGTTGAGCGCTCCGCCATTCTTCAAAAACGGGAAATAGCAGCGCGAGCGGCGCATGTCGGCCACACACTCGATCAGACCCTTGGGCTTCTGCGTAATATTGATGTTGACCGTCAGCGCCTCGGAGTTGTCGGGAGCGTTCTTCTCGGTGAGCACGACATCGCAGCTGCGAGCAGATCCGTTAACCAGAGCCTCCACTGTGAAGTGCAGGCCGCTATCGTCGGCATTATTATAGGTAAACCAGCCCGTCGCCCCCTCGCTTACCGTCACATCGAACTCGACATTGGCCGTTACCGGAATATCGAGTGTCTGAGCCTCCACATCTAGGAAATAGGCCAACTTCTCGGGCTCGATCTTCGACTTGGGAAGCTGAGTTACCTTCAGCACGGCTGTGCCGTTCTTCACACCCTTGATCGTCACGGTAGCCTCACGCGGAGTCTCACCGTCGTTCTGGGCCATGGAGAAATAGGCCGTCACGTCGGTCTCGGCGCCGCCCTCGGTGGGGCGGGCAATCGTATAGGTCAGCCACCCCTCGGTCTCCGATACGATTTCGGCCGTCAGGTTGCGATAGTTGACATTCGTCGTCAACTCCACGGCCAAACGCTCCACAGCCGTATAAGCCAGGCGCATTTCCGACTTCGACGTGATTTCGATGGTCTCGCCAGTTTCGCCTTTCTCGACGATCTGGAATTCGACCTCCTTACTGCCCATCTTGAAGACGTAGTTGGCGCTCCGCTCCTCCTCGGTCTCATTGGGATCCACCTCGAAGACTATCTCGGCACCGTCTTCTCCACTCGTAGCCGACGGCGTCACGAAATCGGACTCTCCTTCGAGCGTCCACGCGCCCGAGCTGGTAACCAGCACCGTCACCTTGCCGCCTTCGCAGGACAGGATGTTCGCCCCATCGGCATAGAAGAGTTCGAGCTGCTCCTCGGTCTCGGAGGCCTTTTTCTTGAGCGTAATCTTGAAAGACGCGGTCTTCTTGCCGCATGTGAACGTATAGGTGAAGACCTGGTCTTCCTCCTTGTCGTTGGCCTTCACGGTGAAGGCCACGATGTCGCCATCCTTGCCCTTAACGGCCGAAGGGAGCACATAAGCGTTCTCGGCGCCTTCGAGCGTCCACGCGCCCGAGCTGGTAACCATGGCCGAGACATCGCCGCCCTTACTCCCCACAACGCCTTCCATCGGCGAAACGGAAATCTTGTCTTCGGTAGTCGAAGGATCCACTTTGTCGTCGCTGTCATCGCAGGCTCCGCAGAGTGCGAGCGCAGCAGCGGTAAAAAGAAATATTTTCGAAATTTTCATATCTTGTCGTTCAGGTTTTAAGGATTTGTTCATTACCAGCGAACCGGAAAACGGCTTCGCCCGGTTCCGACCGAACGATCGGCGGCATCCCGGCCGAAGCCGGAACGCACGACCGAGTCGTTCGTTTTCAAGTTAGTTGATCGGGTGCGGTGCGGGATCGTATTGGCCCTCGCTGATCTTGTTGTAGACATTTTTGGGATCGCGTACGCTCTGCTCGTAGCAGCCCTCTGCCACGTTGCGGAACTGCCGGAGCGAATGCGAACGGTTGTTGCTGACCGTTCCGGTTCCGGAAGGATCGAATGCGAACCACATGATCCAGCCGTAACCCTGATTCATCAGTGCCTTGGCTCCAGACGACGAGATGGAGTAGCCATAGTTGAGTTGGATAGAGTTGCCGGCACATCCGCTCAGTCCCATACCGTTTACCGGTCTTGCCGAACCGCCGTAGTCGGCGCAGACGTTGTCAATGAATTCAGACGGCTTATGCTCCACACCGTCGATGAATACCGAAGGCAGAGAGGACTGGATATAGCCCAAGTAATAGAGGTGTACCCAAGTCTCCCAGGGGCACAATTCCTTCATCGCCTTTTTGGTCTCGTAGCAGAGACGGGCGGCCTGCTGGGAGCTGGGGCCTGCGAACCATTTTCCGGATCCGTAGTAGCGCGAATACTCGTCATCGAAACCGATACCATCGAGTTTATAGTCGAGACAGATTTGAGCCAGCTCCTTACCGAACTGCTCACAACCCCAGTCGCTCAAACCAGCGATGCCGGCCTGGTCGTGGTTGCCCAAGATGTCGAGCAACACCTTGATACCTTTCTTACGCAGCGGCTGGAGCAGTTCCTCCGAGTTGTCGAGTAACGCCTGCACGTTGGGGTTGGCATTCATGTAGACCTTCTGCTTCGAAGCATCCCAGTTGATGTTGCCAGCGAATAGCACGACAGCATCGAAAAACGGCTGACCGTCCTCCAAAATGTACTCAATGGCGTTGAGCGGGTTGCAGTCGTTCACCTCGAAATAACAGATGTTACGGATCTTCTTCGAACCAATGCGCGAAACTAGGAAGTCAACGTATTCAGCCTCATCTTTAACGACGATACCCTCCGTTTGGGCTACGGCCTGAAGGGGAACCATGTAGGTGGTTACATACTCCAGATCGGAAGCACTCGGCGTGAGCGTTACCTCGATCTGCGCAGAGGTTTCACCGGCGGGGATAGTCATCACGCCGTCGTTCGCAATGGTGCAGAGTTTCTCGGGGAATACGACATACTCGGTAGCGTGGTCGAAGTTGTACTCTTCGACATGGCGTTCGTCGAAGACGAGCTTCACCTTGGTCTCAACCATAGCGGTCTTCTCCAGCGTGAAGGTCAGGGTTTTCTTGACGGGCTCCACGGCATCGTGAGCGAACTGGATGTTCAGATCATCGGCCGTCGAGAGCGAACCGGCGATCTCCTCGCCCGGGGTGGGATTCTCGCTGCCGGCCTTCTGCGACACGGCGATCTTCGCAGTCTTCTCACCCTCGCTGGACGTCACGACGATCTGCCCCACACGGGCATCTCCCGTATTGTCCTTGGCGTTGACCGTCAGCTTGTCGCCCTGCTTCTCGGCCGTCATCCACTCCTCGGGGTAGGAGAACGTCCAGTCGGGTGCATTAGTCGTAACGGTCAGTTCAACGGCCTTGTTGCCAGTAGCCTCGAACCCAATGGGATCCGACGGCGAAATGCTCAGTACGATTTCACCTACTTCAAGCCCCTTTTGGTTTACGTTGATGTTGACGGGTTCGGCGTTACCGGCCGTAATCGTGATGCGGCCCGGACGTACGGACTCCGTGGTATTGGCCTGGGCATTCACAGTTAGTTTGTCGCCGTCCTGCTTGGCGACGATCCACTCACCGTTCTTCTCGAATGCCCACGACTTGGCGTCGGTCTTGACGGTCAGCACAACGTCCTGATTGTCGCCGGCCTTGAACTCAATAGCAGACGCAGGTGTTACCGACAGGGAATTCTTTTTGTTCACATCATCGTCATCGTTGCAACCGACGAGAGCCCCCCCGATGAAATGGCGAACATACCCGTTAAAAGCATCAGAAATGACTTTCTTTTCATGTTTGGTTGATTAGGTTAATTAAAAAGGTTAAATTAAAGTTAAGGAATTACGATTCTTCAGGTAATAAATCTCTCACTCTTCGGGAAGCGCGACGCTCTGCCAATTCACTTCGCGCTCGGTCTTCAGATCGAAGCCGTTGCCGGTATAATCCTTGACGGTCTTACCTTTCGTATTGTCGTCGAACTTCCAATAAGCCACCAGTCCGTCTGATGCGGGATCGATTTTGTAGAAATGGTTCTCGGAAGCGATCTCCTCGGCCGTCAGGGCCTTGTTCCAGAGGCGCACTTCGCCCATCATGCCGTCGAAACGACGCTCGTAGAACAAGTCGCCGTCCGACTGGAGGCGGTACGAGTGGCCGATCCAAAAGCAGCGCTCCTTGCCGTCCGTCTCGTCGGAGTGCGGAATGGCGAAGTTGATCTTGTCGATGATCACGGCATGCCCGTCGGTACCAGATACTGAAGCCTTGACCGTATCCTTCAGCTTGCCGTCGATATAGACGCAGATAGTGCCACGATCGAATGTGACGGCGATATGATGCCAAACGAACAGCTTGAGGTCATAACGGCTGTCGGCCTCGGCCGGAATCTTCCCGCGTGCAGGCGAGGTCTCCTCCTCCGAAACCTTCTTGGCGAAGGCCACCTGCAACTGGTTAGTCGGACGGCCGTCGTCGCCCAAACGGATGAGGAACGTATCCTCGATGCCCATAATTGTCGAGATCTTGCGGTCGAACGAGTTGGCGTAGACGAGCGCTTCGAGCGTGAAGGTCTCCATGTCCTTCACCGCCTCGGTATCAGCCGTCCACTCGGGCCAGGCGCAGTTGTTCTCCATCTCGGCCACGACGTTGATGAGCGCGGCCTTCGAGAAGACGAAGTAGACCGTCCGGGCGCTTTCGAGGATATTCATGCCGTCGGCCGACACGATGCGTACGGGCAGCACATAACGCTGCTTCTCCTCGATGGGCAGATTGTCCAAATTCGTAAAGGCGAAGGTGAGCGGCGCACTCTCCACCATCCCGGCCGTGATGACAGTCGAATTATCCGCGAAATCGTAATAGCCGCCGTTGGCAGGGAGCAGTTCGGCCGTTGGATCGTCGTAGAACATCCGGTAGTGCTCCAACAGACCGGGAGCCTCGGCGAACGTGACCGTGATGTCGCGCTCCCGGGGCTGGGCCATGGCGACGGTAACGTCGCAGCTCTCTTCCCGGGTCACGTCGAGGTTGTCCCGTTTGATAAACACGTCGTCGGTGAACGACGTGGCGGAGATGAACACCTGATTGCTGAAGTGGTGTTTGCCCTCCTCATCCTCCTTGCAGCCCATGAATACGGCTACCAGGAGCAGACACAATGCGAATCCTAATTTATTTTTCATCGTCGTTTTTATTTTCGGGATTGTTTTCGGGCTCCTCTTCGGGCTCGGGGTTCAGGATGCCGAGCGCCTCGCGGATTCTCTTGTATGTTGGCGTATTGAAATAGTCTTCCTGTGCGTTCGATGCGCAGAGCCCCAGCTTATCGCACTGTACAGTCTGGGAGGTTTTCGGATCCATCACCCACTGCGCGGCCACCTGGAGCGAAGCGCCCACCTGAGCGTCGTCGCCACCGTCGGCGATCGACGGCACGGAGGCTTCCAGCACGACCCGGTTGCTCGGAACACCCTCTTCGAGTTGGTCGCGCACCATACGGGAGATAGCCACCGACGACGAGGCACCCTCAGTCAGGATGATGACGTAGTCACACTCCGCAAGAATCGTCTGGTTCTCGATGCTCGTGATGAAGGCGGGGTATCCGCGGAAGAAGAGTAGCTTGTTGGGATTGTCGCGGCGCCACGTGTCCGCCGCCAGGACGAACGGAGCTGCGGCGCTGCTGTCGTAACCGCCCAGATAGGAGACGACGATGCCGTCGAATCCGTATCGGGAGCAGGCCGCAAGCTGCTTTTCAGTCTCGGCCTTGCAGTACTCGGCGAACTTCTCCTCCGTATAGTCGCCCTCGTGCTCTGTACCGAAAGATGCCTCCTTCATGGCGTCCCAGGTACTGCGGATTGTCGTATAGTCCACGACGTTGAGCGTGCGGGTACCCTTCTTCGAACGTACTTCGGCGATCTCGTCCGACAGCGCCGGATGCAGGTCGTCGACGTCGGTCATGAGCAGGTAATCCACACTGTCGGGCATGGACATCGGATGCTGGTTCTGCCGGTTCGGAGCGGTCGAAGTTCCCCGGACGATCATCATCGTCACCAGGTGTTCGCCGACCTTGAAATCCCGGAGCGATGTCAGAAAAGCCGGATCATTCTGATTCATCGGCGGCAGAAAATCTTTGTGTTCGGCTTCCGTCCAGTCGCTGCACGAGGCCAGCAGGGCCGCCGCGGCGAAGAACGGAATGAATATGCGTTTCATGTCGAATTTCGTTTTAATGGGTTAAACGGTGTGTACGGTTATTTGACGGCCGGATTGCAGTCCCACCACATGCGGGTTGCCATGTTATCGGAGCCACCAAGCATCTCCACAGCCTTGGCGTAGTTCTCCGGGTTGTTGGTCGCCTCGTCCGCAGGATAGGACATGCGGCGAGCGCCGAGCGTAAGGTTCCGGATGCCCTGCGAGTTATTGCCCACGGCAGACTCCATGGCCGGAATCAGGTGCGGAAAGCCTGTACGGCGGAAATCAGCCCACGCCTCGTTGCCAAGATGGAAGTTGGCGATCCACTTCTGGATGATGATGCGCTCCTGCATCTCCTCCTTCGAGGCGCTGTCGTTCCAAGCCACCCCCAGCTGGGAGAGCTGTGTAGAATAGGAGGTCGCACCGCCGTTGGGGTCGGTGTAGGATTCCGGAAGAGTGGTGCCGACAAGGTATTCGTCGACGCCCGCAACACCCCACTGTTCGAACGAGAGGCGGACGCCCTGCTCGTAGAAGGTCTTAGCGCTGCCACCCATGTTCCAGCCGAACACGCCGACGGCTTCCGCCTTCAGGAAGGCCACCTCGGCGGCATTCATCCACTGCAACGGAGTAGCCATGCCATCTACGAAGTTGACGCCTGAATAGAGCAGCCCCACAGTGCTGAGCGCTGGAATGGCGATACCACGACGCATGCCCACATACTCAAGGGCATTGTCCCCGGAGAACTGTGCCTTGCTGAAATATTTCTCGCGGCGCGGATCCTCATAACCGTTCATGTAGCAGATGATGTCGGCTGCAGCATGCGAATCGCCGCCCGTCACCGACCCAGCTGGGGAGTTGTACATGCATGCCGTATAGAGCGGATTGCCGTCCTTGCCGAAGGCCAGGGACGAAAGCTGCGCATTGTCTGCGTTCGACTGCATGACACCGACAGAGTGCGCCACGGCCTGTTCGCCCAACTGCTGCGGAGAGAGGCCCTTCGAGCTTACGAAATCGGTGTATACCACCCGCATGGCCAGCCGCAGCTTCATCGAGTTGGCAAAACGGCACCATTTCACGGCTGTGCCGTCGAAGACTTGGTCGGTCGTGCTCGTGATGCTCCTGTCGATGTTCTCGTCCAACAGGGCGATTGCCTCGTCCAATTCATCGAACATCTGCGAATAGACCTTGGGCTGGTCGTCGTAAGCCACCTGGATCTTACCGGTGCTTCCGATCTCGGAATAAGGAATCGGGCCATAAGTGTCCGTCACACGGTTCAGGACGCAGACCTTCACGATCTTGAGGATGGCCAAAACGAGCGGATCCTCCGAAATCCCCTCCACGTTCGACATGTTACTGTACAGTTGCGGGATGACTTTGTCGCTGTACATGAACACGTTCGTCCAGTTGTCGGTCGGGTTGTATTTGGAAATGGTGTTCGTCCAGCCATTGTTCGCATCAGCGTAATAACCGCCCTGCGTACTGCCCAGCAGACAGTCAGTGAACTGCGCCGTATTGACATCCGTCGAGACGACGGTCCCGAACATGGCAGAGAGTCCCGAGGCGATGGCGTAGTCCTTGGCCTCCATCTGCTCCTTGTCCACCTCGTAGGGATTGCTGTTGATGTCGAGGTAATTCTTGGTGCATGCGCCCAGAACGCACACAACTGCGAAGGAGAGCGCCGCTTTTATCAATTTGTCTTTCATCGTGTCGCTGTTTTAGAATTTGAGACGGAGATTGAATCCTACGTTGCGCAATGACGGCATCATGAAGTAATCAATACCTTGATAGTAGTTGCCCGTCGTAGCGATGCTTTCTGGATCGAACGGAGCCTTGTTGTAGAGCATCCACAGATTGCGGCCCACGATAGAAACCGTAATCTCGCAGACGTTACGCAGCAGCTTGCGGGGAATCGTGTAGCCAATCGAAGCCTCCTGCAACCGCACGTTCGTGGCCGAGTAGGTGTAGAACTGCGGGATGGAATTGCCGCCTGCGATGGCCGAATACCAAGTGTAGGCATCCACCACGTCGCCGCCGTTGAGCGTCACGCCTCCGGCATCGCGCGCCGCGGCCGTAACCTCTGACACGCCGTATTGGTCGAGCATGGCCTGCGTACGCGAGTAGACGATGCCGCCCAGACGGGCCGAAATCATGAAGCCGAAGTTCAGGTTCTTCCAGCGGAAGTCGTTGCGCCACGACATGTTGACATCGGGCAGTACGCTGCCCAGCTTGACATACTTATTCACATCCTGGATCGTCTCCGTAGCTACATTTCCGTTCTCGTCGATGTAAATGGCATTGTTCTCGTCGTAGCGCAAATCGCGGCGGGAGTAGAGGTCGCCCAACGTACCGCCCTCCTGCAGTAGGAACTGTGCGTCGCCCAGACCGCCCATGTTGAGCCGGTCGATCGAGAAGCGCTCGCCCGTAGCGTAGTTGATGACGTTGTTGGCCAGCGAGATGATCTTATTCTGATTGGTCGACAGGGTGTAGTTGGTATCCCACGTGAAGTCGCGCCAGGTGTTCCGATAACCCAATGCCAGCTCGATACCCTGGTTACGGACGTTACCCGACTGGATGATGATCTTGGAGAAACCCGTACCGCCCGAGATCTGCGGGTCGAAGGTCTGGTTCGACGTATGCGAATTGTAGTAGGTGAAATCGAGGTTGAAATGCTTGAGGAAACGCATCGTCAGACCCACCTCGAACGACTTGGTGCGCTCGGGCTTGAGGTGATAGGTGGGATACTGCGTCTGCGTGTTCCACGACAGGCCGCTTTCGTTCCACGAATAGAGCGGGTTGGCGATGTAACGCTCGAAGGCAACGCCCACCGAGGCGAACGAACCGCGCAACTTGATATAGGAGAGATTTTCAGGCATGTTGGGAATGAGCTGCGACAACACGACCGAAAGTCCGACCGAAGGATAGAAGAACGACTTGGCGTTCGAATGCGGACCCGCCAGTTGCGAAGGCCAGTCGTTGCGGCCCGTAAGGGTCAGGTAGTAGGTGCCCTTGTATCCCACCTCGGCCGAAGCGAAGATCGACTGCGTCTGCTCACGCCAGCCTTCCTGCTTACGGACGGTCTTGGTCGAATTACTCAAGTTCTGAATGTTGAAGACGTTGGCCAGCCCCTGCTTCTCGCCCGACGTACCGTCGGCAATGGGGCCGCGGATCTTCAGGGCGTCGTTCTTCATATCCGAGAACGAAGCACCGATGTTGGCCTGCAACGACCAGTCGTCACCGAACGTTTTATTGATATTGAGCAAAGCATCACCATAAACCTGGCGGTCCATCGTCTTGGTGACGCCGTAAAGGCCGTTGGCGGACTGCTCGGTGAGCTGCACGTTCGAGGAAGCATACATCTTTTCGGTGTAGGTGTTGTGCGAGTTGTCGATGCGGATGCGGCCTGAAACATTCAGCCAGTCGAGGATGTCGTACGACAGCGCCGCGTTGAGCATGTAACGATCCTTACGGTTCTCGCGCAGGTTGCGGTAGTTCGCCCAGTAGGGGTTCTGCATGGTGATGGAGCCGTCACCCATCGGCCAGTACTGTTTCGAAATCTTGTCTATGGGATCGTAGCGCTCATACATTTCGATATCCGCCCAGTCATCGCCGCGCGGGAAGAGGTAGGCTCCCGTCAGAGGGTTGTTGTAGGTTCCCTGATTGATCATGTTGCAGTCTTCCTGCAATATGTAGCTGGCTCCTACGTCCAGTCTCATCTTGTCGTTCAGAAAAGAGGAGGTGTTGCGGAACGTGAAGTTGTAACGGTCATAGCTGTTGTTGGGCACGATGCCGTTGGAATTGATGGCCGCGGCTGAAAAATAGGTCTGGTTCTTCTCCGTTCCGGTCGAAAGCGAAACGCTCTCGGAATTGGCTACGCCGGTACGGAAATAGTCTTCGCGGGGATCGTAGCCGTATCGGTTGGCGCGGTTGAGCCGCTTACCCCAGCTGTAACTGGCCACGTTGATCGGCGTAGTAAGGTTGCCCGTACCGTACCGGTTCTGGAACTCGGGAAGAACGAACGGAGTCATGATCTCAACACCGGCCGTCGCGGTGACGGAGAGCTGCCCCGCCTGTCCCTTTTTGTTGTCACGACGATGGCGCCGTTGGCCGCATCCGAGCCATACAGTGCGGCCGCCGCAGCACCCGTCAGTACGGAGATCGACTCGATGTCCTCGGGGTTGATGTCCGCAATCGGGATCGGTCGTACCCTGCGAACTGAACTCTGTGCCGCCCTCCTGGGCTTTGGTGAACATCGGCACGCCGTCGATCACGTAAAGCGCATTGGAGGTCTGCGAAATGGACTTCATACCGCGCATGATGACCTTCGAAGCGCCGCCGACGCCCGCCGACGAGGCGTTGATGTTCACACCCGCCACCTTACCGTTGAGCGAGTTGATGAAGTTGGCGTCCTTGTTGGCTGTGATGGCATCGGAATTCACCTGTTGCACATTGTACGACAGGGCTTTCTCGGCACGTTTGATGCCCAGGGCCGTAACGACGACCTGCTCGACCTCGATGGACGAATTGGCCAGCGTGATGTCGAAAGTCGTACGCGAGCCGATGGGCACGACACGGGTTTCGTAGCCGATGAAGCTGACCGACAGTTCGGGGTTGTCGACCGAGGCGGGGACCGTCAGGGCGAAGTCTCCGTCGATGCCGGTGGTCGTTCCGACGGTCGTGCCCTTGATCAGAACGGTGGCTCCGATAATGCCCAGGCCGCCGGAATCCTTCACCACGCCCGAGATGGCCGACGGCCGCGCTGAGGCGACGCGCTTCGACAGCACGATGTTGGGAACCGTGATCTCATAGGTGATGTCCGTGTCCTTGAACAGCAGCGGCAGCACCTCGTTGAGAGGCTTCGAATCGGCCTTGATCGAGACGATGCGTTTCGTGTCGATTTCGTCCGTATAAAGGAAAAGATACTTGGTCTGCTTTTCGATTTCGTTCATGACGGTCTTCATCGGAACCTTCGTCATGTCGAGCTTCACCGCGATTTTCTGCGTTTGGGCCACGGCGGGCGCACCGCACAGGAACACGGCGAGAATTAGAGTAATCAGGCATTTTATCTGCCTAATACTTAAATTTTTCATAAGTTTGCTGATTTAAGATCAATAGGTTAGCAATCGAATCACTGTTTATCTCCCGCCGGCGGACACGACCGTGTCCGGACGCGTCGGCGGTGCAGCATAAAAGTGTCTTGAGGCAGAGGCGGTTTATTCCATAGAGTCGGTTTAGATTTTAGTTATTTTTATGTGGATCGTATTCGTCTCGTCGTCGCGCGTATAGGAGAAGTTATTGGTGATCTGGAGCAGCTTCAGCGCATGGTCCACACCGTCCGACACGCGGATTTTGCCGTGGTACTTGAGTTCGGGCATATCCTCGGGATTGTCGATCGTGATCCGGACTCCGTAATAGTTCTCGAATTTGCGGATCACCTCCGTGAACGACAGCGTGTTCAGGTTCATCAGCCCGTCGACCCAGCGGAAGTCGTCCGGATCGGTTATCCGGTTGAGTTTGAGATGTCCGTCGACCAGGTCGATCTGATCGTTGGGCGAGAGAATGAAGGATTCGCCGCCGACGAGGCGGTTCGAGATTTTCAGCCGTCCTTCGAGCAGCGCCGCCGAGAAATCGGCGGTCCGGGCATCAGCCAGGATGTTGAATTTCGTACCCAGCACCTCGGCATCGCAGGCGAATGTTTCCACGATGAACGGACGGCTGGCGTCATGTTCCACCTCGAACATGGCCTCGCCCGAAATCTTGACCCGGCGTGTCTTTCTGGAAAAGATCGAGGGGTATTCCAACTTGGCGCCCGAATTGAGCCATACGGTCGTCCCGTCGCTCAAGGTGACGGACATGCTCTGCCCGTTGGGCGCGGTAATGGCCATCATGTCCTGGGTACGGCGTTCGAGAATCCGGTCGGCCATATAGTGGCCCAACCCGGCGCATGCGAGCAGCACGGCCGCAGCCGCGGCACTCCATTGAGCCGTTCTCTTCCAGAGCGAAACGGTATGTCTGCGGATACGGGGCTGCGCCTCTCCGGCCAGGATATTGAGGTTGGAAATATAATCGAGCCGATCGAGATACCGCTGGTTTTCCGTTGACGCGTCCAGCCAGTCGAGCACCTCGACGAGTTCCTCCTCCGAGGTCTCGTTTCTCAAGTATTTCTGCAATAAAAGATCGTCCATGTGTTCGTGTTATATAGTAATAACAAACACACGGAGGGGGTAAGTAGTAAAAAATGCAAGTTTTTTTGAAAAAAAGATCGGAACGGACTCCTGACAGCCCTGCGGGGCGCTATTTCACCACCGGGACGAGAGTATCAGGGTGATCAGCACGGCCGGGAGGTAATCCTTCAGTTCGGAGCGCATCAGGTTGAGCGCCCGGCGGATTTCGAAATTGACATGGCTGACGGAAATTCCCAGTTCGGCGGCGATCTCGCTGTATGTCATATTCCTGATCCGGCTTAACAGGAATACGCTGCGGGTCATTTTCGGCATCTTGCGGACTGCCTGTTTCAGGATGGCGCGAATCTCTTCGGAGAAGAGCAGATCGGGATCGCAGGCCGACAGCGAGCGCACGTCGGCCTGAAGCCGGCGCGTCAGCGTCGAATGCATGTCCTGTTCCGCCCTGCGGTGGCGGATCTTGGGCGTTGAGATGGTTCAGGCAGCGGTTTTTGACCGAAGTGAGGATATAAGCCGGCACATTGATGTCCGCCGGCAGGGTTTCATGCATTTCCCAAAAGGTCATAAAACTGTCCGACACCAGGTCTTCGGCGGTCTCCCGATCGCGGACATAGCGGTATGCCAGGGCGATAAAACGAGGCTTGAATTCGAAAAATAACTTCCCGAATTCCGTGGAGGAGATGCTGTCTGTCTTGACGTCTGCCATTTGAAGTCCCGTCTGTCCGGTACACGAAAACACCGGCGAACCCGATTCAGGATTCGCCCATCAAAAATTCCCCCCCCCGATAAAAATCGGATTGGGAGTCATTGATAATGTTGTATTTACCAAATCATTCAATTTCCGGATGCTTTTGTCGGACAGGAAACCGTCGGTGGTTCCTATCATCGACAAAGATAGCAATAAAAGTGATAATTGAGCTGTTTGCGGTGAAATAGTTTTCCGATACGGAGTGGCCGAAACGGCCCGGACGACAACAAAAACGGCCCCGGAACCGCTTTGCGAAAAGAGCGGACGGATGATTTCGCCTATATATATTATCGGTATAGGACGTCGGCCGGATTTCCGCCGCGCCCGGAACGCCGTCCGAGGAGATTCCCGACGACCGGACATGCCCGGTTTGCGGCGTCGGCAAGAGCAATTCCGAAGAGGTCGAGGAGCAGCCCGGAAAGCGAGGCGCAGCCCCGAAAAGGAGCGCCCCGCGGCATTTCGGAGAGCCGTTTCAAAAAAATCGGGGGGGGGTATACAATCTTCGCCGATTTTTGCTATTTTTGTCCGTCGCGCACGGTGCGCGGTTAAGAATCAAATCAATACAATGATGAAAAAAATCCTATTCCTGATGGCTGCAACGGCCATGATGTGGGGGGGGGTGATGCAGTAAAGGCACAGACCCTCGAACCCGAATTCGAGGGAGAGGTCGTCGGCGTATTCCCCGACGGCTCGTCCAAGAAGCTCGAAAAACACAACGTGCGGATGCGAACGGGCGCCGGCGTCTACATCGCCGGATTCGCAGCCAGCAAATCCAAAACAAAAGTACTCGTGGAAGGCGGTTCGGCCAGCGTGCGGTTCGACGCCGCGCAACCGATCGCGCTCATCGTCCGCGCCAAGGACAACAAGGCCGACCCCATGTCCATCGTGCGCGTCTTCCGCATGAAGAGCACCAAGAAAAACCGGTCGGCGGTGATCTCGGCCGTCGGGTCGTTCTCGGTGAGCTCCAACACGATGGACTACCTGCGGTTTTCGGCCGAGAAATACGGCGAAAGTTCCTACCGCCTGACCTTCGACGAACGTCCCGCAGGCGAATACGGCGTCATCGTCTCGAACCCCAACAACGTGGACGAGAAGATGGTGATCGTCTCGGCGTTCGCCATCGACGGCGGAGCCGCGGCGAAAGAGTAAGCCGGAACCACACGGTTCCGATCAGTGCGGTGCAGAGCGATTCTGCACCGTTTTCGCTATCGCGGAGCAGGTAAAGAGCCCGTGAGAATCGAAACGTCTTCGGTCAGTGCGGTGCAGATGTCGTGCATCGTGAAGAATCCCCGGATGGGTAGTCCTCGGCGGACGTCCCATTCGGGGATTCGAGGGATGTGCGGCAGGTGCGCCACAATCATCGAAAACTAATTGATGTTGGGCAGGAACGAATAGTTCTTCGAATAGCCGAGCATCTGTCCCACGTAGTCGGCCGGGTAGGAGATCTTCACGTCGACGATCCTGCCGTCCTTCTCCACCAGTTCGTATTCGGGATTGACGAAACCGCCGTAAGGCTCGATGTCGAGCGCATAGTAGCGGTCGCGGACCTCCTTGTGCAGCTCGGGATCGACCGTGACGGCATACTGCTCGACCAGCGCCTTGCCGGCTTCGTAGTCGCCCTCGGACTTGATGCGCTGCACCTCGCGGAGCATCTGGCCGAACAGGTCGCGCAGTTTGCCGAAGTCGTTGACCACGGCGTAGGTCTTGCCGTTCTCCTTCACCAACTCGATCACCTTGTCGGCCTTGCCGCGCTCGTAGCACCACTCGCAGATCAGCTTGCGGTTGCGCATGTGCGACTCCTCGACGTTCTTGCCCGGCTCGATGCGCGCCAGCTGGGTCATCATGCCGTTGAGGATATACTTGGCATAACCCGCCTTGGCGACGTCGAGCGAGGGAATCAGCCCCAGTTCGACCAGCTTCGGATCGCCCAGGTAGTAAAGCCCGAACAGGTCGGCGCGGGTCTCTTCGAGCGTCGAGCCGTAGCTCTTCAGCTCGCCGCCCTTGACACCCGGAGCCAGCTGGCCCGAGCCGTGCCCCAGGCACTCATGCAGGTCGGTGTGCAGGTCGTCGGCCAGCTTGCCGTACCGCTCCATCCGCTCGCGGTCCTCGGCGCGGAGCACGAACTCCTCGTTGAAACCGTTGCCGTGAGCAGCCATGTCGTAGGCATAGGTGATGTTGTCGATGGTGACCGACTTCGAGCCGTACTCCTTGCGAATCCAGTCGGCATTGGGCAGGTTGATGCCGATGGGCGTCGCGGGATAGCAGTCGCCGCCGAGCATCGCCACGGTGATGACCTTGGCCGAAACGCCCCTCACGACCGGCTTGCGGTAGGCCTCGGCCACGGGCGAATGATCCTCGAACCACTGGGCGTTGTCGGAGATCACCTCCGTGCGGTGGCAGGCCTCGGTATCCATGAAGTTGACGTTGGCCTCCCACGAAGCCTTGCGGCCCAGCGGATCGCCGTAGTCCTCGATGAAGCCGTTGACGAAATCGACGTTCGAAACGGTGTCCTTCACCCAGCCGATGTTGTAGCGGTCGAACTCTTTCAGATCGCCCGTCTTGTAGTAGCTGACGAGCGCCGCGATGTTGGTCTTCTGCGGCTCTTTGGCCACGGCCTGCGCCTTTTCGAGCCAGTAGACGATCCGCTCGATGGCCGGCGAATACATGCCGCCCAGCTTCCAGACACGCTCGCAGATGCGTCCCGCGTCATCCTTCGTCAGCTGCGAGTTCAGGCCGTAGGAGACCGGCTCGGGATTGCCCGCATCGGCGGCGGCCATGTCGGCGTAGAACGCCTCGGCCTCGGCCTGGCTCACGTTGTGGTAGTAGTTGCTCGACGAGGTGAGCAGCAGGTCGTCGCCGGCCTTCTGGTTGAGCTTCGTCGGATAGAGCGCCGGATCGAAGATCGCCCGGCAGACCTCGCCGCGCAGGGAGTTCAGGGAGCCGAACTTCTCCTCGGGGATGGTCTCGATCGCGTCGAGCAGGTAGCCTTCGGTGAATTCGGGCACGAACTTGTCGTTCGAGTAGTGGTGGTGGATGCCGTTGGCGAACCATACCTTCTTGAGATACTTCTCCAACGCCTTCCACTCGGCCGTCGTGCGGTCGCCCTTATAGTTCTCGTAAACCGTCTCCAGCGTGCGGCGCACGGGGAGGTTCACCGGGCAGTTCTGGTCGAAAAGAATGTCGCGGCCGCATTTGGCAGCCTCGGAGAGGTAATAGATCAGCTCCTTCTCTTCGAGCGGCAGGGCGTCGAAACCGGGAACTTCGTAACGGATGACCTTGATGTCGTCGAAACGGTCGACGATCCACGGCATATCGCCCTTGGGGCCACCGCCGCACGAGGTCAGTGCGGGAATGATGAGTGTCATAGATACAATAGTAAAAAGCTTTTTCATGCTCGTTCGAAATTAGTATTCCTACAAAAGTAATGCTTTTTCTGCGATTTTCCTTCTTTATGTCTGCGGGAATTTCTACCTTTGCCCCGCAACTCGTTTCAAGAAAGAGATGAAAGTATTTACAAGCGTCAAGGAACTTCGCGCCGAACTGGACCGGACGGAACAGTCGGGTATCGGCTTCGTACCCACGATGGGCGCCCTGCATGCGGGCCACCGCTCGCTCGTGGAGCGCGCCCGCAGGGAGAACGCCACGGTCGTCGTGAGCGTCTTCGTGAACCCCACGCAATTCAACGACAAGAACGACCTCCGTCACTACCCCCGCACCCCGGAGGCGGACCGGCAACTGCTGGAAGAGGCCGGCGCGGATTTCGTGCTGATGCCTTCGGTCGAAGAGATATATCCCGAGGAAGACACCCGGATTTTCGATTTCGGGCAGATCGACAAGGTGATGGAGGGTGCGACGCGCCCCGGACACTTCAACGGCGTGGCGCAGGTCGTCAGCCGCCTGTTCGACATCGTGCGCCCGGCACGCGCCTACTTCGGGGAGAAGGATTTCCAGCAGATCGCCGTGATCAAGGCGATGACGGCCCAGTTGAAACTGCCGGTGGAGATCGTCGAATGCCCCATCGTCCGCGGAGAGGACGGACTGGCGCTCTCGTCGCGCAACACGCTGCTCGACGAGGCGCACCGCGCCGCAGCGCCGCACATCTACGCCACGCTGCGCGCAGCCGTGGAGAAATCGCACGAAATGACGCCCGCCGAACTGAAGGCATGGGTCACGGCAGAAGTGGAGCGCAACCCGCTGCTCAAGGTCATCTACTACCAGTCGGTCGACGCGCTGACGATGCAGGAGGTCGCCGCATGGAGCGACTCGGTGCGTATCCAGGGCTGCATCGCCGTACAGGCCGGGGAGATCCGTTTAATTGATAATATCTGTATCCGATCATGAAATTCCAGATTGAAGTCATCAAATCGAAGATCCACCGCGTAACGGTCACGCAGGCCGACCTGAACTACGTGGGGAGCATCACCATCGACGAGGCGCTCATGGAAGCCGCCAATGTGATCGAAGGCGAGAAGGTCCAGATCATGGACATCAACAACGGAGAGCGTTTCGAGACCTACACGATCAAAGGCGAGCGCAACAGCGGCTGCGTGTGCCTGAACGGCGCCGCGGCACGCAAGGTGCAGGTGGGCGACGTGATCATCATCGCATCCTACGCGCTGATGGATTTCGAGGACGCCAAGCAGTTCCGCCCGTGGATCGTTTTCCCCGACACGGCGACCAACCGGCTCGTGAAATAACGCGCCCCGGCGCGGCAGCAGGCCGACCCGACACAAAATCTCCCCGAAAAAGGAGGTTTTTTCGTTTAATCCGTTATCTTTGCAGAAGATAACCCCTGCGGCGGCCGCGCGCCCCGGCCGGTCCGGACGAATCCGCCCGGCTCACCGGATAGTTCCGCCGCCGCAGGGCCAAGCACTTTTCGATGGACATAACCCTCTCCATAGCCGCTTTCGCGCTCTCGATACTGGGCATCATCGGCTGCATCGTACCGGCCCTGCCGGGCGTGGCGTTGAGCTACGCCGGACTTCTCTGCGCCTGGTTCACCTCCTACTCCCAGATGACCTCCGGGGCGATCTGGCTGTGGCTCGCCGTGACCGTCGCCGTGAGCGCCGCCGACTATTTCCTGCCCGCATGGATGACGCGGCGCTTCGGCGGATCGCGCTCGGGAGCCATCGGGGCCACGGCAGGCGTCTTCGCCGGGTTCTTCCTCTTTCCGCCCGTGGGGATCATCCTCGGCCCGTTCGCGGGCGCCGTGCTGGGCGAACTGCTCAACGACCGGAGCGACGTTCCGAAGGCTTTCCTCGTGGGATTCGGGTCGTTCCTCGCATTCGTCGTCGGCACGGGCGTCAAGCTGGCCGCCTCGGCAGGCATGCTGATCCATGTCGCGGCCGACACCTACCCCGCTCTCCGGGACTGGTTCGCAACCACTTTCTAAAACATATCGCATATGAAAAGGTTTCTACTACTAACGGCGGTCATCCTCGCGATGCTCGCTTCGGCTTGCAGCAAATACAAGTACGAAACGGTGTCGGGCGATCCGCTGAAAACCCGGATTTACACGCTTCCCAACGGACTGAAGGTCTATATGAGCGTCATGAAGGAGCAGCCCCGCATCCAAACGGCCATCGCCGTGCGGGTCGGCGGCAAGAACGACCCCGCCGAGACGACCGGTCTGGCACACTACTTCGAACACCTGATGTTCAAGGGAACCGAAAAGTTCGGAACATCCGACTACGCCGCCGAGAAACCCATGCTCGACGAGATCGAACGGCTCTTCGAGGTCTACCGCAAGACCACGGACGAAGCCGAGCGCGCGGCGATCTACCACCGCATCGACTCGATCAGCTACGAGGCTTCGAAGATCGCCATTCCCAACGAATACGACAAACTGATGGCCGCCATCGGCGCCAACGGGACCAACGCCTTCACGTCGCAGGACATGACCGTTTACGTCGAGGACATCCCTTCGAACCAGATCGACAACTGGGCTAAAATCCAGGCCGACCGATTCCTTAATCCCGTGATCCGTGGCTTCCACACCGAACTGGAGACCATCTACGAAGAGAAAAACATGTCGCTGACGCAGGACGGCCGCAAAATCTGGGAGGCGATGGACGCCGCGCTCTTCCCCAACCATCCCTACGGCACGCAGACCGTGCTGGGAACGCAGGAGAGCCTCAAGAACCCGTCGATCACCAACGTCAAGAACTACCACAAGACCTACTACGTGCCCAACAACATGGCCGTCTGCGTCTCGGGCGACTTCGATCCCGACCAGATGATCGCAACGATCGACAAGTACTTCGGCGGCATGCAGCCCAACCCCGACCTGCCGAAACTGGAATTCAAGCCCGAAGAGCCGATCACCGCGCCCGTGGTGAAGGAGGTCTATGGCCCCGAGGCCGCGCGCGTCATGCTGGGCTGGCGGCTGCCGGCCGCAACGGACCCCTCGAACGACGTGGCGGACATCGTAGGTTCGGTCCTCTACAACGGGCAGGCAGGCCTGATTGACCTCGACCTGAACCAGCAGCAGAAGGTGCTCTCGGCCTATGCCTACGCCTCTGCGCAGCCCGACTACGGAACGTTCCTCATGGCCGGCAGCCCCAAAGCCGGGCAGTCGTTGGACGAAGTGCGCGACCTGCTGTTGGCCGAAGCAGCAAAGATTCGCGCCGGAGAGTTCGACGAAGGGTTGATCAAGGCTTCGATCAACAACTACAAGATGCAGCTGATGAACGAGTTCGACAAATACGACCAGCGCGCCATGTTCTACGTCTACTCGTTCATCTACGGCAAGGAGTGGGCCGACGACATCCGCCAACTGGAACGCATGGAAAAGATCACCAAGCAGGATGTGGTGGACTGGGCCAACAAATACCTCGGTCCCGAAAGTTACGCCATCGTCTACAAACGCGAAGGCAAGGACCCCGGTGAGCAGAAGATCGCAGCCCCGAAAATCACGCCCATCGCCACCAACCGCGACGCGCAGAGCGTATTCCTGACCGAAATCCAGAACACGGAGGTGAAACCCATCGAACCGGTGTTCGTGGATTACAAGAAGGACATGTCGCAGTTCGAGGCCCGCAAGGGAATCGACGTACTTTATAAGAAAAACGAGTCGAACGACATCTTCACACTGACCTATGTGTTCGACACGGGCACGGAGAACGATCCGGCGCTCAATCTGGCGTTCGACTACCTGGGCTACCTCGGTTCCGAGTCGCTGACGGCCGAGCAGATCGCCTCGAAGATGTACGGCATCGCCTGCTCGTTCTCAATGCAGGCCGGCCCCACCTCGTGCCGCATCTCGATTACGGGACTGGGAGAAAATATGGCCGAAGCCATGGAAATCGTCGAGGGACTGCTGAACGGGCCCAAGCCCGACGAGGCGATTCTCGCCAACCTCAAAGCCGACATGATCAAGAGCCGCGCTGACGCCAAACTTAACCAGGGCCGCTGCTTCGGCGCCCTGCAAACCTACGTGTTCTACGGTCCCGACTTCATCCGCCGCACGACGCTCACCAACCCGGCGCTCGAAGCGATGAGTTCCGAAATGTTGTTGGCAAAGATTGGCGAACTGATGGGCAAACAGCACGAAGTGCTCTACTACGGCCCGCAGTCGGAGAAAGAGGTGACGGAGGCGCTGGCCATGCACCACAAAACGTCTGCGGAGCTTCAGCCGCTCGAAAAGAAGCACCTGCAACTGCTGCCCACGGACGAAAGCAAAGTGCTGATGGCCCAATACGACGCCAAGCAGCTCTACTACCTGCAATATGCAAACCTCGGCAAACAGTTCGACGTCGCGGCCGACCCCGAAATCACGCTCTACAACGAGTATTTCGGCGGCGGCATGAACTCGGTCGTCTTCCAGGAGATGCGCGAGGCACGCGGCCTGGCCTACACCGCGCAGGCCAGCATCATGCAGCCGAACTACGCCGACACGAAGTACGGCTACATGGCTTTCATCGCCACGCAGAACGACAAGATGCAGATGGCGATCGAAGCTTTCGACGAGATCATCAACAACATGCCCGAATCGGAGACTGCGTTCAAAATCGCCAAAGAGGGACTGATCTCGCGCCTGCGCACCGACCGCACGGTGAAGGAACAGGTGCTGTGGAGTTTCATCGGACTGCGCAACCTGGGCCTTGAGGAGGACCGCGACAAGCAGATTTTCGAAAAGGTGCAGGCGATGACGCTCGCCGACGTGAAGGCCGCGCAGGAGAAGTGGGTCAAGAACCGCAAATACGTCTACGGCATCCTGGGCGACATCCAGGATCTCGACCTCAACTACCTCAAGACGCTCGGTCCGATCCGGACCGTCTCGCAGGAGGAGATATTCGGGTATTAAACCGGCAAAAGATGTTCCAAAAAGCCCTTTCCTTTCGGAAAGGGCTTTTTTCAGGCAATCCGGACAAAGAGGAGGCGCAGCGCGCTCCCCTTCCGGAATCAGAGATAAGTCGTAACGCCGTCCCCGCTTTCGATGTCGGCGAGCGATCCCGAAGCATCGGCGGCCAGCTTCCGGCAGACAGCCGAACGGCCGCGATAGTAACCGCCCTGCGTAAAACTGCCGCCGAAGAAAACGAACTCCCCGGCATCGTTGCCGCCGTCGGGAAAGAGGAACGTATTGGTTCCCTGCCCGAAGAAGGGCTGACCGACGCCCGACAGGAGGTTCTTCGTGCTGTAAAGATCGTTGTCGGGAATCCGGTAGCCGTAACCGGCCGGGTTGTAGACGTCCGTGGTAATGGTGGCGCCGTAGAAGACCGCGTCGCACGGGACACTCTTTTCGTCGACCTCCGTACCCTTGAAAACAGCGATGCCGTCGGCGATATTTTTATTGCCGTTGCTGTTGTAGTTGTGAAGGAATCCGGTGGTCTTGTCGCCGATGCCGTCGGCCCCGGCCTGCGTATTGTAGTCGACACTGCAAATCCAGTTGGCGCCGCTGATGTCCGCACTCGAATTGCCGTTGAGCCGCTTGTTGACACCGCCGACATAGAAGAATGTACCCTTGGCCGCACGGCCCGAGGTGAGGTTGAACTTGTAGGTAACGTAACTGCCCTGCACCCAGCCCTTGGCGTTGACCTTGTTGTTGCGGCAGGCGATAACGCAGTAGGGCGTCTGCGCAAAGTCGATCTCCTCGAGGGCCATGAACTGAATGTATTCGTTGTTCGTGTCGCTACCCTTGGCGTCGGCCAGCATGCCCGTAATGACGATGGCGCTGCGGAACTCCTTGGCCAAAGGCTCGACCGTCATAATGATGGGCGCCTCATCGCCGGAATCCAGGCGGAACGAATGGAAACAGTCGCTGGCCGTACCGGGGAAGTAGCTGAACGCAGCGCGGTACTCCCCGGGTGCTTCCCTTGAAATGGATGCAGCCGTTCTCGTCGGTGGTGTGCCGGTGGGAGTAGAGTTCTCCGTCGTCGCCGATGAAGTTGAGCGTGAGCGGCTCGTTGGCACGCGGGGCGTCGGTCTTGGCGTCCATCACCTGAAGCGTGCGCGGCAGGAACCAGGCGCCGTCGTTGTCGTCGTCGCTGCACGAACCTGCCAGCAGGCAGGCCGTGAGCAGCAACAGGATATTCTGGAATTTCATGGAATCGTCATTTACTTGTTATACTTGATAGATACGTGGCCCAGCCGGTTCGTGGCGTTGGGCACGACCGACGACTTGCCGTCGGTTCCGGTCAGGCTGGCGCAGCGCAGACGAATGCTGACCGACGCCTTGTCCTGCAAAGCGGCGGGCAGGGCGAAGTCGAAGACCTTGAAGCCGGGCATGTAATGAGGCAGCGCATTTTTCGAGTCGCACTGGCCGATGACGGTATAGCTGCCGCCCGGAACGGCCGTCCACGACGTACCGTCGGTCGAATATTCGACTACGAAATCGCGCGGTCCGGTAGCCAGCAGCGAATTGGTCTCGATCTGCAACGACAGCTGCGAACGGATTCCCGAGGTCGAGACGTTGCTGATAAGCCAGTAGGTGTCCGTATCCCACAGCGCCGAATACATACCGCCGCCCTTGACCGTATTGGCCGTACCCTGACCGTTCGAGTCGACGTCGCCGCGCGGCTTGTTGCCGAAATAAATGCGGCCGCTGCCGGCGAGGAAGGCGTTGTAGAAACCGTCGGCATTGCTCTTGTAGAGCGAGGCGGACGCCGGGCCGGTCGTCGGGGCGACGTGGGTCACGCCCTCCTTGAATCCGGCGGGTTTGACACAGGTCCACTCGACGAGCACCTTGCTGAAGCTGTTCTCGCGCGAAGGGTCGAGGGCGATCTCCGCCTGGGTGAGGTGACGGATCTGGAAAGCGCCCATCTCCCCGAAATTGGAGTTGTACTCGCGGGTCAGGATGCCCGTGACGGTTCCCGAACCCATCGGCAGCGAATGACGGCGGTAATCCACGCCGAAATTGGTCAACATGTACAGATGGTCGCCGTTGATATCGCGCAGGCACGTGCTGTAGTACTTGGTGAGATTCTTGCCGTAGACATTGACGCCGCCGCCGGATACATAGTACTCGTCGTAGTTGACAAGACCGCCGTAAGGCATCGCGATCTCCACGTCGCGCAGCCGGACCAGCGAGAAAAGCATCTCGTCGGTCAGATCTCGGATGTAAACCTCGCGGGGCTGTACGGGCGAACCGGCCTCTTTCTGCATGATATGTTCGGCGGCGATACCCGTGAAAACTTTATAGGTGAACGTCCCTTCGGCAACCTCCTTCACGGTGCTGCCCAGCAGCCAGAGCCTTACACGGTCGTTGCGGGCGACGCCCAGGTCGATCGTCGACTCGAAGAGCAGCGCACGGCCTTCGGCGTCCTGAATCGAATAACGCCGATTCGGGAAGTTGGCATTGCGTCCGTCGAGCACGATCTGCCCCGTGACGTAGACGTTTTCCTCCACGTCGCCGGTCCCGAGGGCTGCCGCAAAGGCGAAGTCCTTTTCCGTGGCGGCAGAGGGATTCATGCTGAAAGACTGGGTGATACGTACGGCCGCTTCGGTCGTGCGGCCGAACTCATCCTGATAGAGGAGCGAAATCACCGCGATGCGCCGTTCAGACGAGCCGTTCTCCCCGGCGTCGAATGCGAGTTTTCCGTCGGCGAGGGTCAGGTTTTCGATCCATGCCCCGCCTTCCTCGTCCCCGTAGCTGACCGAGAGGTCGATGCCCGAATCGACGGACGTTTCAACGGCGATTTCGTGGTGTGCTGCCGTGGCGGAAATCGGCAGGGCTTCGGTTTCGAGACGGATATACGACTCGACGGGCATTTGCGAAAGGATGAACGAGTCGCTGGCGTCGCCCGAGAGCGTCGTGGCCGTAATGACGGCCGTACGCTTCTCGGTCATCGAGGTATTCTCCGAGTAGGTGATGATCACCGAGGCGCTTTTGGCGCCCTTCGTCAGGTTGAGTGTGAACCAGTCCGCGTCGCTGTGGAGTTTCCACGACGTGTCCGAACGCAGGATGAAAGAGGCGGTGCTGCTCTCGGGGCCGATGACGACCTCGGGCTTGTCGAAATGCAGCGTGGAGGTCTCGTCGTCGTCCGAACAGCCGCAGAAGAGCGCCGCGGCGCTCAACACGACCGCCGTACGGGCGATAAACCGCTTGATGAAGTATGTGTTCATTGTTCAGTTTCTTTTAGGCATGGATATACGTTATTTGGCAAAGGACCACTCGATGACCACCGGAAAATGGTCCGAAGGGTACTTCTGCGAATACGAGGTGTTGACAATCGCCCACGACTGCACCTTCGTCCGGCCCTTGGTCACGAAAATATGGTCGATGCGCGAAGCCTTGGCCGGAGGTGTGGAGATATACTTGTAACCGTTGTAGGAGGGCCAGTCGGCGTTGACCTTATCGGTCGTACGGGCATAGCTGTCCACCAGCGTCCCGGAGGTAACGATCGTGTTGTAGACGTTGGTCTGCTGGTTCGAGTTGAAGTCACCGGTGCAGAAGGCCGGGGTCTTTCCGGCGATCTCCGCGACCTTCTCGATCAGCAGCTTGGCGCTCTCGGCCCGGGCGACGGTTCCGATATGGTCGAAATGCGAGTTGAAGAGGAAGAACTCCTTGCCCGTGGCCTTCACGCGGAAATGCGCCCAATTGCACATGCGCGGGGAATAGGAGTCGGAGAATTTCGTATTGGGAACGTTGGGCGTCTCCGAATACCAGAACGAACCGCTTTCGAGCACTTCGAATTTGTCGGTCTTGTAGAATATCGGATTGAAATGACGGCGCTCCACATTGTCTTCGCCCGTCACGCTCGTGCCGATCCAGGTGTATCCGGGAAGAGCGGCGGCCATATCCTCGATCTGGAACTTGTAGGGTTCCTGCGCACCGAAGATATCGAAATCCTCGGCTTCGAGCAGCCGGCAGACGATCTCCTTGCGGTTCTCCCAGCGTCCGGCCTCCTCGTTGCGGTTGTCATACTGGATGTTGTAGCTCGCCACGCGGATGGGTTCGAGCCATTCCAGCTGTGTGCCGCCGTTGCCGCCGCCGTCGTCGTCCGAACTGCACGAGAGGGCCGAGGAGCTGAACAGCAGAAGTCCGCAAAAAAGGGTCGATTTCAGAAGTCGGTTCGTAATATGGAAAGTATTCATGGTGTTTTGCTTTTATCAGTTTTTATATCGGAACGGGAACGGAGCGGGGTTGAAGAGCGGATCGGAACCCTGCAACAGCCACATCCGTGAATTGCGGTCGTCGCCCTTGTCCAGACGCTTGATCGCCTCGGAAACCTGCGCATTGTTGTTGTCGATCTCCGACTGCGGATAGCGGTAGCGCAGAGGCAGGTAGCCGTCGTTGTAAATCTGGTCGGTGTTGTGCGTCAGGTAGGCCGAGAAATCGGGATAGCCCGTACGGCGCAGTTCGAAATAGGCCTCGTTGCCGCCCTGCATGAAGAAATTGAGGTATTTTTCCGTGATGATCTTACCCAGTTTTTCGGTGTCGCTGCCCTTGAACTGCACCTTTTCGTGCCCCAGGTAGGCCCGGGTGTCGGCAGAACTCACCCCCAGGAACTCATGCGCAGCGCGGATGCCGTTCAGGTAATGGGTCTCCGGATCGTCGTCGGTCCAGCCCCGCAGGGCGGCTTCGGCGAGGATGAATTCCTGCTCGGGATAGCCGATGTTCATGGCCGAAGGACCGACCGGCTCCAGATACCATTTCGACTTCAGGCGCGACTGCGACCCGTCTTCCATGTCGGTATTGTTGTTGTCGCCCGTAGCGCCGGGATTGGGAATGACGCCCTTGTAATTCGCAAGGTCCGTGGGATCGGCATTCTTGCCGTCCAGCTTGATCATCATTTCGGCCAGTTTCGGCAGACGCATGTCCCCGCGCTCCCGCATCCAGTCGACGACGAACTTGGAGATCCGGTACGACGAAACGAAATTGTTGTCGTTGTAATACTTGTAATTCTCCATATTGCCCTTTTCGTCGCGGATGGCGCTGTCGGACAACGTCCCCATGATCGGGTTGCCCTCCGGATCGCCGACGATGCCGGCGAACAGTTCGCCGACACGCTCCCCGGCGATGGTCTGCTTCATCGAGCAGTTGATCAGGATGCGCAGGCGGTAAAGATTGATCAGCTGACGCCACTTGCGAATGTCGCCGCCGAAGATCACATCGCCGTCGATTTTGGTATTGTCGTAGTCCCCCAGAGCCTCGTTGGCCGCTGCAAGCTCCCGCAGCAACCCGGCCACGATCTCCTCCTGGGGATCGTATTTGGGCGAAAAGTTCGGGTCGTCGAAGCGTCCCTGCGCAGCCTCGGTGTAAGGCACGTCGCCGAACAGTCGGGTGGTGTCGAAAATCCAGCTGGCACGGAAATATGCCGCAAGGTGGATGTAACGGGGATCGTTGAGGCGTTCGGCTTCGCGGACCATGTCGTAGCACCAGGTCACACGGCGGTATTCGCTGATGAAATTGCGGCGCTGGAAGTTGAAATGGCCGCCGCCACCGCGCTGATCCCACTGCCAGGCCAGCCGGTAGGGCTGCACACCGTAGTATTCGATGCCGAAAGTCGTGATGCAGAGCTGTGTGAGGATGGTTTTCGGATGCACCTGCGTCGGCTTGTTCACGTCCTGGCTCACCTCGTCCATGGTCAGGTCGCAGGAAACGAACACCAACGGCAGGACGAAAAATATCGAGAGAAAGCGTTTCATATTCATATCCGTATTAGAGTTTGAGGGTAAGATTGAAGCCGATCATGCGTTCGGTCGGATAGGAGAAATTCTTGTAAGCCGCATCGGGGTCTTCGTTGTCGAGCTTCTTCCAGATGAGCAGGTTGGTGCCGATAACGAAGAGTTCGAGCCCCTTGAAAATCCGGCTGCCGGAGAGCAAATCCGAAAAATCGTAGCCGACGGACATCGTGCGGAGTTTGATGAAATCGCCCTTGAAAAGGTTGTAACCCATCGTGTAGGGACCGTTGAGCTTACCCATGTAGCCGATCCAGCTTTTGAAATAGACGGGCGTAGTCGAAGGGGCGTAGCCGCGCGTATCGTAGAGCACGTTGCCGTGATCGTCATACTCGATGTCGCCGTCGACCACCACCACGGCGTTCGAAGGGATGTACGACGGAGTTTTCGTCCAGTCCAGCTCCCGCTCGGGAGCGGCCGTGAGCTTGTGGGTCCCGGCTTCGATCATACGGGCGTTGAGGTCTGAACGGATGACACCGCCGACACGGCCCGCGATGTCGAACGACAGGCTCCAGTTGCGGTAACGCAGCGTCGACGAGATGCCGAACTCCCAATCGGCGCCGGCATAGCCGATCACACGCTTGAAGGGGTCTTCGATGGGACGCCCGTTGTTCTCGAAAACGATGAAATTGCCCTGCGGATCACGCTGCCAGACGCTCTCGTAGAGCGCATCGGCACGGTCGCCCACCTTGAGGTTGTTGTAGTTATAGGCCCCGTTGTAAATCTTGTCGAGGTACTTACGGGTCTGGAACCAGTTGAAGCTGATGTCCCATTTCCAATCCTTGGTTTTGATCGGCGTGGCCCCGACCATCAGTTCGTATCCTTCGCGGCGGTAGTCGTTGCCGTTGGTGAGCATCTCCTCGTAGCCGCTCGACTGGTTGATGTCGACCTTCTGGATCTGGCCCTCGTCGTAGGTGCGGTAATAGCTGAAGTCGAAACGCAGGCGGCTGCCGAAAAAGCGCAGGTCCGTGCCGACCTCGAACGAACTCGTGAAATAGGGTTTGATATTGGGATCGATGATCGTGGTCGGAGGCGTGAACGCGGCATTGCCGTCCCAGTAGGTATTGAACGAATAGGTGTCCTGCAACATGTAGACGGTCGACTGGTCGAACCCGACCTTGGCCCACGAGGCGCGGACTTTCCAGAAGGAAACAGCCTTCGGAAGCTTGACCGCCTCGGTGATCAGTGCGCTGAACGCCACCGACGGATAGAAAAAGGAGCGGTTGTTCTTGTTGAGCGTCGACGACCAGTCGTTGCGGCCGGTGAACGAAAGGTAGAATGCATCGCGGTAACCCAGCGTGACGGACCCGTAAGCGCCGGCCATGCGGCGGCGTTCGATCTTCGAAGTGGTCGACGGGGTGTTCTGCGAGTTGGAAAGGTTGTAGAGATCGGGCTGCTGGAGTCCGCCCTCGGTCGTCGAAAAGAGGTAATTGCGCTGGTAGTTGAAGAGCGAAACACCCAGCATGGCGTCGAGGTCGAACTCCCCGAACCGTTTCTTGTACGAGAGCATGGCGTCGAGGTTGACGTCGACGCGGCGGTCGCTGCCGACCGAATAGAGACCGCGGTCGTTGCCCACCCAGGCGTAAGGTTTGCACTCCTCCTGGTTCTGGTGTTTGGAGTCGGTGGCGGCCTTGACCATGAAATTGAGGTCGTCGGTGATGTCGTAGTCCAGCGACGCCGAAGCGATCAGTTCGGGTTCGCTGTAAGGACGCGTGTACTCCTCGGCCACAAACCAGGGATTGTTGAACCACACGTGGTTCCAGTTACGCTGGGCGTAGCCTTCCTGCCCCTCCTCCCAGTAATTGCGCAGATCGCGGATGTCGTTGTTGGCGCCCATATACACCAGAATGTTGTAATACGGATGCGAATTGCCGTAACCGGACCAGGGACGGTTTTTGGAATAGGTATAGTTGTAGATCATGCTGGCATTGATATGCAGCTTCCTGGTGATGTTGTAGTTGGCCGCCATATTGACGCCGAAGCGCTTGAGATCGGTGTTGGGAGTCTGCCCCCGGCGGTAGAGCTGGTTGAGGCTGATGCGGAACGACCCCTCCTTGAATTTATGGGAGATGCTGACGTTGTTGCTCGTGGTGAGGCCCTGTTGCAGAAAATTGCGGAAATTGTCCTTGTGGGAGACGAAAGGCGTCGGAATCCGCTTCCCCGTCTTGGGGTCGATCGGGCTGTTGTACTGTACGGTCTCGAAATAACCGCTCGGCGTGGTGGGGTCTTTCTGGTCGAGTTTCGGGCCCCAGGTCCACAGACCGTCGTATACGCCGCCGCCCTTGCCGTCGAGGTAGGAATACTGGCCGAAATCGCCCGTACCGTAGATGCTCTGCTGCTCGGGCAGGGTGAGGTACCCGGCGGTGAACATCGTCGAGGAGTTGAGCGTGATCTCGGTCTTCTCGCCGATGTCGTCGCCTGTCTTGGTAGTAATCAGGATCGCACCGTTGGCGCCGCGCGAACCGTAAAGCACGGCCGCCTGCGGACCTTTCAGGACCGTGATCGATTCGATGTCGTCCGACGAAACGCCGCGGTAATAGGTCACGGGCGTTCCGTTGATGACGTAGATCGGGGTCTCGCCACGCAGCTTGATCGGAGGATCTTCCAGAATGCCGGCGCGGGTATTGACCGTAAGTCCGGCAACCTTGCCGTTCAGGGCGTTGATCGGATTATCGGTCTTCACCTTGTCGAAAGCGTCGGAGTTGACCTGCTGGAGCGAATATCCCAGGCTCTTCTCGGCTTTCTTGATGCCGAGGGCCGTGACCACGACCGTTTCCAGCGAAATGTCCGACGGTTCGAGACGGATGTCCACACGGGTCTGCACGCCGACATGCGTCCGCTGGGTCTTGTAGCCGATATAACTGAACGAGACGGACGCCCCGACCGGGACGCTGATGCGGTAGTTGCCGTCGGCATCGGTGACGCATCCGTTGGTGGTTCCCTCCTGGATGATGGTGACGCCGACGAACGGCATGCCCTTTTCATCGGTAACACGCCCCGTCAGGGCCACCGGCCGGGAATCGGTGCGGGGGGGGGTTCCGGCAGACCGCGCTGCAGACTGTCCGATGATGACATGGCGGCCCTTGACGGTATAGGTCAGCGAAGTGCGCGCCAATGCCAGATCCATCACCTCCTGGATCGAGGCGTCGGCGACCTTCACCGAAACACGGATGTCCGCCACATCCTGGTCCTTGTAATTGAACAGATAGTCGCTGGAGGCTTCTACCTGACGGAAAAGCTGCACGAGCGTCACCTCCTGTCGGGTATCCACGGTGATTTTCCGTTCCTGGGCGTGAACGACCGTCGTGCCCAGCAACAGCATGCACACGACCGCACGGCGCAGGACGGTGCGCAAGCAGCGTGTCTTCTGAAAAAATGCGTTGGTAAAGTTTGGTTTCATTGTTTCCGGGTTGGAAGTTTAAAGGTATTGGTACGTTGCCGCGATCGGGGCATCGGACCGAAGCAGAACGGCATCCGTTCGGGCGGAAGCCGCAAAAATCGGAAAGGCGAAGACAGGGATCTTGTCAGTTCATAGGCATCGGAAAATTTAGGAGTTCGGTATTATCGGGTTGGATTTTCAGCGTTTGGTAACGAAATAGACATTGTCGAGTTTGCTCCACTCCATGCCGGTCTGGCGGCTCACGATGTCGAGCGCCTGCTCGACGGACAGCCGTGTTTCGAGCGCACCTGAAAAGCGGGTCCGGCCGACGTCTCCCGCATCGGTGATGATGCGGACGTCGTAACGCGCGGAGAGTTGTTCGAGGACCTCCTCCAGAGTGAGCGATTTGTAGCGGAACAGATTGTCCTTCCAGGCGGTCGTGATCTCGGGATCGAATTCGCTGACGGTGATTTCGCCGCTTCCGACATGATAAACGGCCCGGCGCGAAGGCGTCAACCGCAGATTCTGATTTCCGGCGCGGAACGCGACCGACCCTTCGACCAGCGAAGCGCTGACAATGCCCTCTTCAGTCCGGTTGCTGGCATCGAAAGTCGTGCCCAGCACGGAGACCTGCACATCGCCCATCTCGACAACGAATCGTTTGTCCGGCATCTTCTCGACTTCGAAAAAGCCCTTGCCGACAAGCCGCACGTTCCGCTCGTCCCTGCCGAAATCACCGTCGTACTCCAGACGGCTCTCCTTATCGAGGGTAATGCGGCTGCCATCGGGCAGCTCGAACGACGAAATGCTGCTGCCCGTGATGAAGGCAAACCTTTCGGCAGCACGGGGACCGGACAGCGCCCATCCGCAGAACAGTCCCACGGCCAGCATGGCGGCCATCGACGCATAACGCCCCATACGAGTGGCGAGCAGGCGCAGCATGCCGCTCCTGCGCGATTCGGAGCCGGCAGCGATCCGCCGCTGCAATTTCCGGAACTCCCGCTCCGGGATCAATGCTGCGGGTCGTCGTCACGCGGGCGTTCCAATAGCTCCTGATCCGAGCGTATTCCTCTTCATGCGCGGGATCGGCGGCCCGCCAGGCGGCGAGGGCTTCGCGTTCACCGGCCGGGCAAGCCTCCGTGAGATCACGGACAAGCCGGGCGTTGAGTTCCTTTTCCGAAAGGGTGCGTATGTCTGTTTTTGATTTCATGTCTTATGGATTAAGTACCGGAAACGGCGGAATGTTCTTAACGGATCAGCAAATATTTTTCTTGCGCAGAGCCTCGCGGATCTTCTGCACGGCATGGCCCAGGTGCACTTCAAGGGTTTTGACGGAGATATAGAGCGTCTCGGCCGCTTCGCGGTGCGACATCCGGTCCTCGCGCACCAGTTTGAAGGCCAGCTTGCATTTGGGCGGCAGCGACTCGATGGCACGGTTTATCTCGCGGACGGTCTCGGCGGAAATGCAGTCGTCCTCGGGAGTCGTGCTGGTGCGGGCGAAAAGGTCCAGCGGCATTTCGTCCAGATTGACGGTGGGCAGGTTGCGTTTCCGGAGATAATTCAATGCCTTGAATTTGGCGATCCGGTAGATATAAGCATTGAAATTCCGGATTTCGGGAAGTTCAAGACGGTTCTCCCAGACCGCGAAGAACACATCGGAAGTCAGTTCCATAACAGCCCCGTCATAGCGGACATACAATCCGATATAACGGGCTATACGCTTGTAATAAAGCATATAAAGTTCCTGCAAAGCCTCCTGGGAAGCATTGCAGGCCAGGTCGTCGAGGATGTAACGGATGTCGGTCGGGTCCATGCTTTCTATTGATTAAGTACCCTAAAATCGCAAAAGTTCTTAATCGGAGAGGTGTTTTTATGCGAATAACGGGAAACAATCCGGAAAAACCGCCCTGCTGACAGGGTTTCGGGAGAAGAATGCGAACGCAGTCCGGCCCGGAGGAGCATATGTTCCATCCGGGCCGGACAAACGAAAGAGGCAAGCCCCTGAAATCAATAACGGTAGTGCTCGGCCTTGTAGGGACCGTCCTCCGGAACGCCGATGTAGTCGGCCTGACGCCGGGTCAGGCGGGTCAGTTCGACGCCGAGGTTGTCCAGGTGCAGGCGCGCCACCTCCTCGTCGAGGTGTTTCGGCAGGCGGTAGACGCCGACCGCGTGCTCCTTCTGCCACAGCTCCATCTGCGCGAGGCACTGATTGGTGAAAGAGTTCGACATCACGAACGAAGGATGGCCCGTGGCGCAGCCGAGGTTCACCAGACGGCCTTCGGCCAGAATGAAGATCGAATGGCCGTCGGGGAAAGTGAACTTGTCGACCTGCGGCTTGATGTTCAACTTCACGGCCCCGGACGTTTCGAGGCGCGCCATCTGGATTTCGTTGTCGAAATGGCCGATGTTGCAGACGATGGCCTGGTCGCGCATCCGCTCCATGTGCTCCAGCGTGATGATGTCGCAGTTGCCCGTGCAGGTGACATAGATGTTGCCCTCGGCGAGCGTACTCTCGACGGTCTTCACCTCGAAGCCCTCCATGGCGGCCTGCAAGGCGCAGATGGGGTCGATTTCCGTGACGATCACCCGGGCGCCGTAGGAGCGCATCGAGCGGGCGCAGCCCTTGCCCACGTCGCCGTAGCCGCACACGACGACCACCTTGCCGGCGATCATCACGTCCGTAGCGCGCTTGATGCCGTCGGCCAGCGACTCGCGGCAGCCGTAGAGGTTGTCGAACTTCGACTTGGTGCACGAATCGTTGACGTTGATGGCCGGAACCAGCAGTTCGCCGGCCTCCTGCATCTGGTAGAGGCGGTGTACGCCCGTGGTGGTCTCCTCGCTCACGCCCTTCCATTCGGCGACCGTACGGTGCCATTTTTCGGGGTCCTCGGCCAAAATGCTTTTCAGCGTGCCGAGGATCACCTCCTCTTCGTAGGACGAAGGTTCGTAATCGAGCGTCGAGGCGTCGTTCTCGGCCTTGTAGCCCTTGTGGATCAGCAGCGTGGCGTCACCGCCGTCGTCGACGATCAGCTGCGGGCCTTTGCCGCCGGGAAACGAAAGGGCCATGGCGGTGCACCACCAGTATTCGGGCAGCGTCTCGCCCTTCCACGCGAAGACCGGGACGCCTGCGGCGGCAATCGCGGCGGCCGCATGGTCCTGCGTCGAGAAGATGTTGCACGAGCACCAGCGCACGTCGGCGCCCAGCTCCACGAGGGTCTCGATCAGAACGGCCGTCTGGATGGTCATGTGCAGCGAACCCATCACGCGCACGCCTTTCAGCGGCTTTTTCGGGTCCGTATTTGCGGCGCACGGCCATCAGGCCGGGCATTTCATGCTCGGAAATCTCGATCTCCTTGCGGCCCCATTCGGCCAGCGACATGTCGGCAACCTTATAGGGAAGAGTGTTGTCAATATACATAGCAGTATGTTTTTAAGTTATCGCATCGTTCGTCCGTATCTGCCCGGTTGAGACCCGCGGCGTACCGCCGCGTTTACAAGTCTGACCCCACCCCAAACCCCTCCCTCGGGAGGGGCTTGTCGCAACGCAACCGGGTTTTTGACCAAAATACGGACACATTATTTCAATCCTAAAATATATTCCTTGTCCCTGGCAATCTGCCCGCGCAGTTCCTCCACCGAAGCGAACCGGCGTTCGTCGCGGATCTTTTCGAGCAGTTCGACCCGCAGCCGACGGCCGTAAAGTTCGCCGCGGAAGTCGAAAATATGCGTCTCCAAACGCCGCTCGACACCCCCGACCGAAGGGTTGCGGCCCAGGTTCGACATGGCGTCATAGACTTTCCCGCCGACCTCCGCACGCGAACGGTAGACCCCGTCGGCAGCGGCGACGTCCTCCGGAACGGCCAGATTGGCCGTCGGAAAACCCAACTCACGTCCGAGTCGGCGTCCGTGCTCCACAACGCCTTCGATCAGAATCCGTTCCATCAGATTTTTTCGGTCAGTTTACGCACCAGCCGGAACTGCGAGAAGAACTCCTTGGCAAAGACACGCAGTACCGTATAGGAAGGTATCGCCAGCAGCATGCCCAGGATTCCGGCCAGCGACCCGGCAATGAGAATCACCAGGAAGATTTCGAGCGGATGCGCCTTCACTCGTTCGGAATAGAGCGTCGGCTGGAGGATGAAATCGTCCATACCCTTGAGGATCAGCAGCGACCCGGCGATCACGAAAGCCGTATGCCCCACGCTCATGCCCTCGATCGGCGAGACGATGCCCACGAAGACCGAGACCACGCCGCCGATCAGCGGCCCGGCGTAAGGCACGACGTTCATCACACCCATGATAAGGCCGATGAACCCCGCGTCGGCGGCCTTCATCCCGAAGGCCATCATCACCAGCGTCACGGCGATCGTGAGCAGCAGGCTTTCCGAAAGGATACCCGTAAAGTAGCGCGCCAGCAGGACCGTCACCGAATCCAGCGCACGGGTGATGTTGCCGTGATAATGTTCCGGGAAAACGGAGGTGACCATCGCGTAGAACAGGCCCTCCTCCTTGAGGAAGAAGAAGGTGATGAACGAAACGGAGAAAATGGCGATCACCGACGAAAGCACAAGGTTGATGACCGACGAGAAAATCGTGTTGAGCGAATTGATGTCGATGATCTGCCGGAGGGCGGCCGTCAGTTCGTCGGAGAGCGAGAAAGTGCTCTCGGGCAGGGAGAAAAGCGCCTGCAAATCGTGCTGCATCCGGGCGATCGGCTCGCCGATGCTCCCCACGACCGCCGCGAAGTCGACGTGCGCGAGCTGGTTTATCTTGTTGAAGACCAGCGGCACGAACAACGAACACAGCGTAGCCAGGACGACCCAGATCACCACGAGGGTCGCCAGCGCGGCCAGCCAGCGGGGAACCTGCCAGCCCTTGAAGTGAAGCCCCGAAAGAAACTTCACGAGCGGATTGCCCATGACGGCCAGCACGGCCGAAACGAGGATGTAGACGACGATCGAGGAGAAATACCAGACCAGAAAGAGCACGGCCGCGGCAACCGCCGCGCCCGCGATGAACCGCAGGAAGGTCTGGGGCGTCGCCTTCATGGCGTTATTCGTTTTCGAGGTTCTTGCGCAGCCGGGCGATCGGAGTCTGCGAACCCACCGTGGGATCGCCGATCTCCACCAGCAGTTCGCTGTCCTTGGGGACGAGCACGTCGACGCGCGAGCCGAACTTGATGAATCCGCAGACGCTGTTCTGCTCGACCTGATGACCGACGGTCATATACGAGATGATGCGCCGGGCGATCAGCCCCGCGATCTGGCGGAAGAGCACCTTTTGGCCCGAGGGCATCCGCACCACGGTCGTCGTGCGTTCGTTCTCGGTCGAGGATTTGGGGTGCCAGGCCACCAGGAAACGCCCCGGATGGTATTTGAAATACTCCACCTCGCCGCCCACGGGAACCCAGTTCATGTGGACGTTCGTAATGGACATGAAGATCGAAATCTGCAACATCTCCTCCTTGAGGTACTCGTCCTCGGAGACGACCTCCGTCACGACCACGCGGCCGTCGCAGGGAGCGAAGACCAGATCGGCGTCGTGGATGCGCACCCGGCGGGGTTCGCGGAAGAAGGCTACGATGAAGAACCAGAACAGCAGCAGCACGAGGGTGCTGAACCACAGCAGCGAGACGTTCGCATCGTGGACCAGCAAATGGTAAAACAGCCACCACAGAAGCAGGCAGACAGCGCCCGAAACGCCGATGATCTTATATCCTTCCTTATTGATTCTCATAACACGGTAAAGTTTGCAGTTACATCACAAAAAGCATATAGACGAAGACGAACGGCGCCGAGAGCAGCATGGCGTCGAAGCGGTCCAGCACTCCGCCGTGACCGGGAATCAGCGTTCCCGAATCCTTGACCCCGGCGGCGCGCTTGAACATCGACTCCACCAGGTCGCCCAGACCCCCCGTAGCGGCCGCGACGAGCGCCAGCCCGGCCCACACCCAACAGCTGCCGTCCATCACGCGGGCGGCGACGAGTCCCAGGACAACGGCCCCGGCGATGCCGCCGAAGAAGCCTTCCCACGACTTCTTGGGCGAAAGGCGTTCGCAAAGGCGGTGGCGGCCGACCGACATCCCCACCAGATAGGCGAAAACGTCATTGGCCCAGATGATGAAAACGTAGAAAATCATCATCCAGGGACTCCACGTCTCGCTGCCGATGATCGGAATGTAACACATCAGCGAGAACGGCAGCGCCACGTAGACGACGCCCATGAAAGTGATGCCGATATTGGCGGCGGGATTCTCCCGACGGCGGTAAAGTTCGCAGATGAACATGGCGGGCAGCAGCAACAGCAGAAGGGCCATTCCGCAGGCGAAAGCCTGCCGGGCGCTGCCGAGTATCTGGATGTCGTCCGACACGAATGCGAAATTCAGCGCGAAAAGCACGAGTCCCGCAGCCAGTCCGACGATCCGCTGGGGATTGCTGCCCTGCTCCCCGGCCAGGGAATAGAACTCCGTCATGCCGACGACCAGCAACGCCGCCAGCAGCAGGCCGAAACTCCATTGCGACCATGCGATAGCCCCCAGCATCACCACGGCGAGGACGGCCCCGCTCACAGTGCGCACCCAGAGGTTCTTCATTTTTTCACTCATTGTTTTTTAAGGGTGTAGTTGGGTTTCAACGGGGTCATTCGGTTTCGGGCGCGGCAACGGCCGGAGCTACGGGAGCCGGTTCGGCCGTTTCGGACTTATCCGATTTGGCCGAAGGATCGGCGACCGCGGCGGCCTGCTTGCCGGCCTGCGGCTCCTCTCCGGCGGGTTTGCCGCCCTCGGCCTTGGCTTTCGCCTCGGCCTCGCGGCGTTCGCGTTCGATGTCCTTCTTGCGGCGGCCGAAGATGCGCTCGACGTCCTCGGTGAAGACCACCTCGCGGGAGAGCAGCAGTTCGGCCAGCTCTTTCAGACCGTCGGCATGTTCGCGGAGCACCTTTTCGGCCATCTTGTAGGCCTTCTCGATCACCTGCTTGGCCTCGGCGTCGATCTGCTGGGCCGTCAGTTCCGAATAGGGCTTCGTGAAGGCCATGTCGCTCTGGCCCGTGGAGTCGTAGTAGGAGAGCGTACCGACGTTCTCGCTCATGCCGTAATAGGCCACCATAGCGTAAGCCTGCTTGGTGACGCGCTCCAGATCGTTGAGCGCCCCGGTCGAAATCTCGCCGAAGGTCAGCTGCTCGGACACGCGGCCGCCGAGCGTAGCGGCCAGCTCGTCCATCATCTGCTCGCGCGTGGTGATCTGACGTTCCTCGGGCAGATACCAGGCGGCGCCCAGCGCCTTGCCGCGCGGGATGATCGTCACCTTGATCAGCGGGCTGGCGTGCTCGAGAATCCAGCTCACCGTGGCGTGTCCCGCCTCGTGGAAGGCGATCACGCGCTTCTCCTCGTCGGTGATGATCTTGTTCTTGCGCTCCAGGCCGCCCACGATGCGGTCGATGGCGGCGAGGAAGTCCTCTTTCGAAATGAATTTCTTGTTGTGGCGCGCGGCGATCAGCGCGGCCTCGTTGCAGACGTTGGCGATGTCGGCGCCCGAGAAACCGGGGGTCTGGCGCGCCAGGAACGAACGGTCCAGCTGCGGATCGAGCTTCAGCGGACGCAGGTGGACGTTGAAAATCTCCTCGCGCTCCTTCACGTCGGGAAGTCCCACCTCGATCTGGCGGTCGAAACGCCCGGCGCGCATCAGCGCCTTGTCGAGGATGTCGGCCCGGTTGGTGGCGGCCAAAACGATGACGCCCGTATTGGTCTGGAAGCCGTCCATCTCCGTCAGAAGCTGGTTCAGCGTATTTTCGCGCTCGTCGTTGCCCGAGAATCCGGCGTTCTTGCCGCGGGCGCGGCCGATGGCGTCGATCTCGTCGATGAAGACGATGCAGGGAGCCTTCTGCTTGGCCTGCTCGAACAGGTCGCGGACACGCGAGGCGCCCACGCCGACGAACATCTCGACGAAATCGGAACCCGAAATCGAGAGGAACGGCACGTTGGCCTCCCCTGCGACGGCCTTGGCCAGCAGGGTCTTGCCCGTTCCCGGAGGGCCTACGAGCAGCGCGCCCTTCGGAATCTTGGCGCCCAGCTCCTTGTATTTGTCGGCCTTCTTGAGGAAATCGACGATCTCCATGATCTCGACCTTCGCCTCCTCCAGGCCGGCCACATCCTTGAACGTCACGCGCTTGGAGTTGTCCTTGTCGAAGACCTGCGCCTTGGCTTTACCGACGTTCATAATGCCACCGCCGCCTCCGGCGCCCGCGCCGCGCGACATGGAGCGCATGATGAAGAACCACGCTCCGATGATCACCACCCACGGCAGCAGGTTGATCAGAATCGAGGTCCAGTCGTTGGCCTTGTTTTCATAGATCACCGGAACGGTCTGCCCCGACTTCTCCTCGGCGGCCTTCAAATCCTCGCGAAACGAATCTACCGAACCGATGGTGAAAGTCAGCTGCACGCCCGACTCGGGCAGGCGGCGGAAACGCTTGTCCACCTGATCGTTACGGTACTTCTCGCCGGCCTCCTTTTTCAGGAACACCTGCGCCTGGTCGCGGTTCACGACCTGGATCTTCTCCACGTCGCCCTTCTCAACCATCTCCTGCACGGTGGTCCAGTCGCTGGGCAGCGGCGCTTCATTGCTGCCGTCGAACAGATACCAGCCGATGATGAACAAACCGATCAGGCCGTAGATCCACAGCATCGAAGGCCGCGGCATGTTCATATTCATTTTATTGTTGTTCTTGCTTTTCTGTGCCATAATCCGGATTACTCTTCGTATTCATATTTCACCAGCGGTGCGTCGGCCCACAGCTCCTCGAGCTTGTAGAAGCTCCGAAGCTCGGTCTGGAAAATGTGCACCACGACGTCCACATAGTCCATGGCGACCCACACGCCGTTCTGCTGGCCTTCGATGCGCCACACCTTCTCGCCCAATTTCTCGAACACCTTCTCCTCGATTTCGGCGGCTATGGCGCACACCTGCGTCGTGGAATCGGCATTGCAGACCACGAAATGTGAACAGATCGCCCCGTCGAATCCCGAGAGGTCCAACGATACAATATTCTTACCTTTTTTATCTTCAATCGCGCTGACGATCGTTTCGATCAGTTTATCCATAAATGTTCAATAGGTATCTATAACCTTGCAAAGGTATGAAAAGAGAATGAGATTTGAAAGCAACGCTGTAAAAATCGCGCCGCAAGCGGGCATATTGTTCCGGAAGCGATTCATTATTTCGCCCTTTTTGTCGCCGGATTCGTTTTTTATCACTACTTTTGGAGATACTCCAACTAACCCAAGTTCAATTTATGCGAAAAATCTTCATGTTCTGTCTGACCGGCGCACTCGCACTGGCCACGACGTCCTGCAAGGACGAAAAAGTAACCACCATGCAGACGATCACCGTCAATGGTCAGATCTGCGAGGTCAAAAGCGCTTTCTATGTGGAAGAAAAAGCCGACGAGCAATGGGAAACCTCATACGACCTCATTCTATTCAGAGAGTATTTTTCAACATTACCGTTTACAATGTCCGACTACGGTGTCGATATAGAAGTTTCTGAATCCCTGATAGGCAAAACTATCGACCTCACAGAACCCGTTACCCAAACCGGGCCTCTCAGACCATACCTCTCCGTCGGGGCAATCGGTGAAACAGAGTTCGACATCGTACACTCGTTTGAAAGAATTACGGTAAGCAATGGAGACGACATCTCTTCGGCAACAGTCTCCTACGGAATGCTCACTGTCACCAGAGACGGGGATAATTTCTCCGTCAAACTCTCCGTCAAACTTTCCGACGGCAAATCAATCTTCGCCGACTGGACGGGAAAAGCGACCAAAGTAACGATTCCGGAATAACCGACCGGATAATCGACATGCGCCCGGCCTGCGTTTTGCAGGCCGGGCGCATTCTTTCAGAGAGCGGAAGCTATGCCTTCGCACCCGGAACATTGGCCAGAATGGTCTCGGTCAAGGCCCGGATGATCGAGTTCTTGACGTAGGTGCGGCGCACGGCGACGGCGATCTTGCGCGAGGTAGCCCCTTTCGAAAGGGTTTTCAGCCGGTCGCGGCGGTCCGAGGGGATGTATTCGACGGCCATTTCGGGAATGATCGTCAGACACGACGTGCAGTCGACGATCCGCATGAGCGTATCCAGCGAACCCGATTCGAACGAATAGTGCGACGGCATCGAACGCCGGGCCTGGCAGAGTTCGATGATCTGGTCGCGCATGCAGTTGCCGGGGCTCAAGATCACCAGGTCCTTGAGGTCGATCTCCTCGATACGGATATTCTGCCGCTCATAGAGCGGATTTTCGGGCGACACGTAAGCGTAGAAGCGGTCGTTGAAAAGCTCCTGCTCGAGGATGCCCTCGCCGCAGGTGCCGCTGGCGACCAGCGCCGCGTCGATACGGTCGCGCTTGAGCGCCTCGACGATGTCCGAAGTGATCATCTCGGATATTTCCAGCTCGACCTTCGGGTAGTCGCGCACGAAGGCCGGAATGAATTTGTGCAGCAGGTAGGGCGCGATGGTCGGGATGACGCCCAGCCGCAGTTTGCCCGCGGTTTCGCCCTTGAGCTCCGAAACGGCCTCCTTGATGTAATTGTACGCCTTGATCGTCTCGCGCGCCTGTTCCAGCACCACCTCGCCCGCCTCGGTGGGAATGACGGGCTTTTTCGAACGGTCCAGAAGCACCACGCCAAGCTCCTCTTCAAGCGCCTTAACCTGCATGCTCAAAGAAGGTTGCGTCACAAAACAATGTTCGGCCGCAAGCGAGAAACTCCCGCAGTTGGCCACGGCCAGCAGATATTCGAGTTGGATGATTGTCATAACAGGCGTCTATTTGAGAAAGCGAAGATATAAAAAAAATCTATATCGGACAACTTTTTCGCATTGCCGCATAGTTTTTCGTATCTTCGCCTGCAAAATGTACTTTCTCTAAAAATATGGCAAAAATCATCCTTACCGGCGACCGTCCCACGGGCCGGCTCCACCTGGGCCACTTCGTGGGTTCGCTCCGCCGCCGCGTCGAGCTGCAGAACTCGGGCGAGTTCGACGAAATATTCATTATGATCGCCGATGCGCAGGCGCTCACCGACAATGCCGACAACCCGGAAAAGGTGCGTCAGAATATCATCGAAGTGGCGCTGGACTACCTCTCGGTGGGTCTCGACCCCGCGAAATCGACGCTCTTCATCCAGTCGCAGGTGACGGAACTGTGCGAACTGGCGTTCTACTACATGAACCTGGTCACCGTGCAGCGTTTGCAGCGCAACCCGACCGTGAAGGCCGAGATCGCCCTGCGCGGATTCGCCGAGGGCGCCGCCGAAGGCGACACGACCCAGCGTCAGGGCATTCCCGTCGGATTCTTCACCTACCCCATCAGCCAGGCGTCGGACATCACGGCCTTCAGGGCCACGACCGTGCCCGTGGGCGAGGACCAGGAGCCGATGATCGAGCAGACGCGCGAAATCGTCCACAAATTCAACGCGGTGTACGGCGAAACGCTCGTCGAGCCGGAAATCCTGCTGCCCGAGAACGCGGCCTGCATGCGCCTGCCGGGAACCGACGGCAAGGCCAAGATGTCCAAGTCGCTGAATAACTGCATCTACCTGTCGGACACGGCCGAGGAGGTCAAGAAGAAGGTGATGGGCATGTATACCGACCCCGACCACCTGCGCGTGGAGGACCCGGGCAAGGTCGAAGGCAACACAGTGTTCACCTACCTCGACGCTTTCAGCCGCCCCGAGCATTTTTCGAAATATTTGCCCGAATACGCTTCGCTCGACGAGCTGAAGGCCCACTACCGCCGGGGCGGGCTGGGCGACGTGAAGGTGAAACGCCTGCTGATCGCCATTCTCAACGAGATGCTCGACCCGATCCGCGAACGCCGCCGCCACTACGAGACGCGTATCGGCGAGGTGTACGACATTCTCCGCGAAGGCTCGGCCAAGGCCCGCGCAGCGGCCGCCGAAACCCTGGCGGATGTCCGTGCGGCCATGAAAATCAACTATTTCGACGACCGCGAGCTGATCGACGGCCAGACCGAGCATTTCAAGTTGAAAACGGAAAATTAAAAATTGAAAATCAAAGGCATTTGACTTGCACACCGGGCATCGTACAGGATGAAATCAAACCGCCCGGTCTCGGTCAATCGCAATGTTTCACTTTTAACTTTTAACTTTTTATGTCCTTCCGCGCCGACCGCATCTACCTCGAGTTCCTCCGGCTGACCCGGAGGCTCTCCAACCAGCAGATTATGATGCTGCTGGCCGTGGTGGTCGGTGTGCTCGCAGGGCTGGGAGCCTACCTGTTCGAAATGCTGCTGCACGGCATCAAGAGCGGGCTGATACGCTGGTTCCCGGTGGACAGCGCACATATCCTCTTCCTGATCTACCCCGCCGTGGGCATCATCCTGGCGACGCTGTTCGTCAAATACATCGTCCGCGACAACATCTCCGAAGGCGTGACGCGCGTCCTCTACGCCATGTCGCGCCGCAATTCGCGCATCGCCCGGCACAACTGCTGGACCTCGATCGTGGGCGGTGCGACGACCATCGGATTCGGCGGTTCGGTGGGACCCGAGGCCCCGATCGTGCTCACGGGAGCGGCCATCGGCTCGAACATCGGACGGCTGGCGCGCCTCAACTACAAACACACGACGCTGCTGCTGTGCTGCGGCGCGGGCGCCGCCCTCGCGGCGATCTTCAAAGCCCCGATCACGGGCGTGGTCTTCGTGCTGGAAATCCTGATGCTCGACATCACCGCCGGGTCGGTCATCCCGCTGCTGATCGCCTCGATCACCGCGACGACGATGGCCTTCATGCTGCGCGGCTTCGACCCGATTCTGGCCGTGACGCTGGCCCCCGCGGACGCCTTCGAGCTGTGGCAGATACCGCTGTTCATCCTGCTCGGCGTGCTGTGCGGGCTGATGGCGTGGTATTTCACGTCGATGAACTCGCGGGTCGGAGGTTTCTTCAAGAGCATCGACAAACAGTACAAGAAATGGCTGTGGGGCGGTGCGATTCTGGGTATCCTGATCTTCGTCTTCCCGCCGCTGTACGGCGAGGGTTACGAGGGATTCACCTCCCTGATGCACGGCAACGCGCAGGAGCTGTTCAACAACTCGCTCTTCTACCGCTTCCGCGACATCGACTGGGTGATCATCCTCTTCGTCATCGCCACGATGTTCTTCAAGGTCATCGCCATGTCGACGACCAACGCCGCGGGAGGCGTGGGCGGTACGTTCGCGCCGTCGCTGTTCGTCGGAGCCTTCACGGGCGCCTCGCTGGCGCTGGTGTGCAACACGCTGTTCGGATGGGAGGTGTCGATCGTCTCGTTTACGCTGGTCGGCATGGCGGGCGTCATGTCGGGGGTGATGAACGCCCCGCTGACCTCGATCTTCCTGATCGCCGAACTCTCGAACGGCTACGGACTCTTCATCCCGCTGATGACCACCGCCTGCATCTCGTTCGCCGTAGACTACTACCTTGACCCCGACTCGATCTACACCAAGCAGTTGCGCCAGAAGGGCGAACTGCTGACCCACGACAAGGACCAGTCGGTGTTCGTCTTCCTGAAACTCGAAGAGCTGATGGAAACCGATTTCCTGCGCATCAAGGAGAACATGACCCTCGGCGACATCGTGCACATCATCTCGACGGCCCGCCGCAACATCTTCCCCGTGATCGACAACTTCGGACGTCTGCTCGGCGTCGTGCAGCTGGACGACCTGCGCGAGGACATGTTCAAACACGAGAAGTACGGGCACCCGATCTCGGACTACATGATTCCGCCGCCGGACAAGATCATCGAACACGAGGCGATTTTGAGCGTCATGGAGAAATTCGAGGACAAGCACGCCTGGATGCTGCCCGTCGTGGACAAGCAAGGCCGCTACCTGGGATTCATCTCCAAGTCGCGCATTCTGAACGCATACCGCGAACAACTCGTAAAAATACAGCAATGACAACGGAAAATGCCCTTCCCTGGGCCGAAGAGGCCGACTGCGCCGTCACGGTGTGCGACACCGAAGGCGTGATCCTCTACATGAACGAAAAGGCGCGTGCGACCTTCGCCCAACACGGCGACCTGATCGGCCGGAACCTGTTCGACTGCCACAACGAACGGTCGCGCGAAACGATCCGCCGCATGCTCGCATCGGGAGGCACGAACGCCTACACCATCGAAAAGCAGGGCGTGCGCAAGATGATCTACCAGACGGCGTGGAGGGAGCGCGGCGAAATCCGCGGGCTGGTGGAAATCTCGATGGAGCTGCCGGACGAAATGCCGCACTACATAAGGAAATAAATAGACGAGGGGAGGTTTTTGAAAACCTCCCCTCGTTTTACGGAAACGGTCCGAAACCGGTGGCATTGCTACAACTTGATGTCGTAAATCTGAATCACTCCGGTCAGCTTGCCGGCCGCGTCCGTCACGAGCAGCGAGGTGACCTTGTTGCGGGTCATCATCTTCTCGGCCTCGATCAGTTTCTCGTCCGGCGAGATGGTCTTGGGATTGCGCGTGGCGATGTCGGAAGCCCTGATATTGAAGAACTCCCCGCGCAGGCGCTCCATCGCGCGGCGCACGTCGCCGTCGGTGACGATGCCCTCGATGCGGTCGCCCTCGCAGATCACGATCAGCCCCAGCCCGCCCTTCGAAATGGCGTGGATCATCTCCGCAGCCGGGCAGTCGGGCGCCACGACCGGCAGATCGTGGTCGCGCATGACGTTCCCTACGGTCATCAGCAGACGCCGCCCGAGGCTTCCGCCCGGGTGCAGGCGCGCGAAATCGACGCTCGTGAAACCCCGCATCTGCATCAGCGACACGGCCAGCGCATCGCCCATGGCGATCTGCGCCGTGGTCGACGAAGTGGGTGCGAGATGCAGGATGCAAGCCTCCTCCTTCACCCCCACGTCGAGATGCACGTCGGAGTTCTTGGCCAGCGCCGAGTCGGGGTTTCCGGTCATCGAAACCAGCTTGTTGCCGTTGGAGTGGATGAACGGCACGATCTTGAGGATTTCGTCCGTCTCGCCCGAATAGGAGAGCGCGACCACGATGTCCTCCTTCGAAATCATGCCCAGGTCGCCGTGGAAGGCTTCGCCGGGGTGGAGAAAGAAGCTCGGGGTTCCGGTCGAAGCGAGCGTCGCGGCGATCTTGCGCCCCACGAGGCCCGACTTGCCCATACCCGTAACGATACACTTGCCGCGGCTTCCGAGGATCATCTCCACGGCCGTGGCAAACTCGTCGCCGAGAGTGTCTTCCATGCGTTTGAGCGACAGCATTTCGGTATGGATCGCCTTGCGGGCAACCTCCAGAATCTGCGCCTTGGTCGTATCTGTCATGCTTAACGAGAGTTAGATGGGTATTTTACAGCAGGCTTTTCACAAGGGTCTCCAGATCGTCGAGCCGCAGCATGTTGGCCGCATCGCTCAACCCCTTGTCGGGATCGGGATGCACTTCGAAAAAGAAACCGTTGGCCCCGAACGCCTTGGCCGCATGCGCCATGGCGGGCACGAATTCGCGGTTGCCGCCCGTCTTGCCGCCCGCCGCGCCAGGGCGCTGCACCGAGTGGGTGCAGTCCATCACGACCGTAGGGGCGATTTTGAGCATGTCGGGGATATTGCGGAAATCGACGACGAGGTTGTTGTAGCCGAACGAGTTGCCGCGCTCGGTCAGCCAGATGTCACCGGCCCCCGCCTCGCGGGCCTTTTCGTAGGGATAGCGCATGTCCGCGCCCGAAAGGAACTGGGCCTTTTTGACATTCACCGTTTTGCCGGTCCGGGCTGCGGCGACCACCAGATCGGTCTGGCGGCAGAGGAACGCCGGAATCTGGATCACGTCGACGACCTCGCCGACGGGTGCGGCCTGCCACGATTCGTGGATGTCGGTGAGCAGACGCAGTCCCCACTTCGCCCGCACGTCCGAAAGCATCTGCAACCCTTTTCGAGTCCCGGGCCGCGGAACGACGATATGGAAGTGCGGTTGGCCTTGTCGAACGAGGCCTTGAAGATGATTTCCGTGCCGAGGGTGCGGTTGATGGCCGCAAGCCTTTCGCCCACGGCGTCCAGCAGTTCGGCCGATTCGATGACGCACGGACCTGCGATAAATTTTATTGCCATAAAATTCGAATTAAAAATTAAAAATTAAAGATTAAGAATTCCGGAGAATTTTCAATCCCTAATTTTTCATTCTTCATTTTTAATTTTTAATTGGAGAAAGCGTTCCGCTTTCTCCAGGTCCTCGGGCGTGTCGATGCCGATGGTCTCGACCTCCGAAATCCCCACGCCGATCTTGTAACCATTCTCCAGCCAGCGCAGCTGTTCAAGCGATTCGGCCAGCTCAAGCGGCGACTGCGGCAACGCCGTCACCGCCCGCAGCACGTCGGCGCGAAAGGCGTAAAGCCCGATATGCTTGTAGAACGTGTGGCGCGCGAGCCACTCTTCGCGCGGAACGCCCCGCAGGTAGGGAATCACCGAGCGGGAAAAATAGATGGCCCGCGACTGCGCGTCGAGGACCACCTTGGGCGAGTTGGGATTTTCGAGGGCCGCCAGTCCGTCGGCCTTGGTAAAGGGTTTCACGAGCGTGGCGATGTCGGTCGCGGGATCGTCGAAACAGCGTTTCACGGCCTCCAGCTGCGAGGGACGGATAAAAGGTTCGTCGCCCTGCACGTTGACCACCACGTCGTATTCGCGGCCCTGCTTGCAGTAGGCCTCCCAACAGCGGTCGGTGCCGCTCCGGTGGTCCGGGGAGGTCATTTCGACCCGTCCCCCGAAGGCCCGCACGGCGTCGCGAATGCGCTCGTCGTCGGTGGCCACCACGGCATCGTCCAGCACGCCGGCGACCTGCTCGTAGACCCGCTGGATGACGGGCTTGCCGCCCAGCCGCGCCAGCGGCTTCCCGGGAAAGCGCGTCGAAGCGTAGCGCGCGGGGATGATTGCCAAAAAATTCATAATTCAGAATTCAAAATTCATAATTACAGCCTCCCGTTTTTTCGTCAGGGCGGATGCAATCCGGGACTTCGTGAAACCGGCAAGGCAGAAGCATACACGGGGTATGTGGCTGCCGAAGCCGACGAAGGAAGCGCCAGAGTTCGCCGCCATCACGAAAAAACTATTCCAGAGCCAGCTGCAACACCTCCTCGTTGGTCTTCACGTAATGGAACGTGAGGCCCGCGATATATTCGGGTTTGATCTCCGCGATGTCCTTACGGTTCTCTTCCGAAAGGATCAGCTCGGTGATGCCGGCACGCTTCGCAGCCAGGATCTTCTCCTTCACGCCGCCAACCGGCATCACCCGTCCGCGGAGCGTGGTCTCGCCCGTCATGGCGATACGCTCCTTCACCTTGCGCCCCGTATAGCTCGACACGATCGAAGTGACCATCGTGATGCCGGCCGAAGGACCGTCCTTCGGGATCGCACCCTCGGGAACGTGGATATTGATGTCGTTCGTTTCGAACAGTTTGGGATCGATGCCCAACTCCTTGTAGTGGGCCATCGCCCACTCGTGGGCGATCGTCGCCGACTCCTTCATCACATCACCCAGGTTGCCCGTCAGGCTCACCTTGCCCTTGCCGGGCGTCAGCACCGACTCGATGTAGAGGATATCGCCGCCGACCTCGGTCCACGCAAGGCCCGTCACGACGCCCGTCATGCCGCCCACTTCGTACTCCTCCTTGAGGAACTTGGGCATGCCGAGGATTTTCTCGACGTCCTTCATCGAAATCTCGGGCGCGAAAGCCTCGTCGAAAGCGATCTGTTTGGCGCGGGCGCGGGCGATCTTCGCCAGATTCTTGTCCAGCGAACGCACGCCGGCTTCGCGCGTATAGCAGGCGATGACGTCCTCGACCACCTCCGGGGTCATCGTCATCTCCTGCTCCTTGATGCCGTGGGCCTCGCGCTGCTTGGGCAGCAGGTGGTCCAGCGCGATGCGCACCTTCTCCTCCAGGAGGTAACCGGCGATGTTGATCATCTCCATGCGGTCGCGCAGCGCCGGGGCGATATTGGCCACGTTGTTGGCCGTGGCGATGAACAGCACCTTCGACAGGTCGTACTCCATGTCGAGGTAGTTGTCGTGGAAGGTGGTGTTCTGCTCCGGATCGAGCACCTCCAGCAGGGCGCTCGACGGGTCGCCGTGGTTCGAGACCGTCACCTTGTCCACCTCGTCAAGGATGATGACGGGGTTCGACGAGCCGCACCGCTTGATGGTCTGGATGATCCGGCCCGGCATGGCGCCGATGTAGGTGCGGCGGTGTCCGCGGATCTCCGACTCGTCGTGCAGGCCGCCCAGCGAAATGCGGCCGAACTTGCGGCCCAGCGCCGCGGCCACCGACTTGCCCAGCGAGGTCTTACCCACGCCCGGAGGGCCGTAGAGGCAGAGGATCGGCGATTTGAGGTCGCCCTTGAGCTTGATGACGGCCAGGTGCTCCAGCAGCCGCTCCTTCACCTCGTCCAGACCGAAATGGTCGTGATCGAGCTGTTCGCGGGCGCACTTGAGGTCGAGGTTGTCCTTCGTCACGTCGTTCCACGGCAGTTCCAGCAGCAGCTGCAGGTAGGTCATCTGCACCGAATATTCGGCCACGGCGGGATTCAGCCGCTCGACCTTCTGCAACTCCTTCTCGAAGGTTTCGCCCACCTCCGCGGGCCAGTTCTTCTTCTTGGCCTCCTCGCGCATCTTCTCGATGTCGGCATCGGCGCCGTCGCCCAGTTCGTCCTGGATCGTACGCATCTGCTGCTGGAGATAGTAGTCGCGCTGCTGCTTGTCGATCTCCTGCTTGACGCGCTCCTGAATCTGGTTCTTCAGCTCGGCCAGCTGCTGCTCGCGGATCAGGATTTCCAGCAGCTTGCGGGCGCGGGCCAGCAGACCGGGGGCCTCCAGCAGCGACTGGCGGTCTTCGTCCGTCAGCTCCATGTTGGAGCAGATGAAGTTGATGATACCCCGCTTGGAGTCGATGTTCTTGATGGCGAAAGCCGCCTCCTTGGGCATCGACGGCGACACGTTGATGATGTTCAGCGCCACGTCGCGGATCGAGTCCACGAGAGCCTCGAACTCGATGCTCTTCACATCGGGAGTCGAATCGCGCAGGGCCGTCACCCGGGCCTTGAAATAAGGTTCGGTGGTGATGTACTCCGTGATCTCGACCTTCTCCAGGCCGTTCAGGATCACCGTGAGGTTGCCGTTGGGCATTTCGAGGATCTTGATGATCCGCGCGGCCGTGCCGACCTTGTACATGTCGTCCGGCGCGGGGTCCTCGACGTCGCTTTCGCGCTGCAACACGGCGCCCAGAATACCGCCTTCGGCATTCACGGCGCGCACGAGGTTGATGCTCTTGTCGCGGCCCACCGTGATGGGCGTGATGGCGCCGGGGAAAAGCACCGACGAACGCAGCGTGAGAATGGGTATGATTTCGGGCACTTCGACCTCCTCCACAGGCTCGTCGCCGCCGGTCACGATGGGGATCACGCGGTGATTGCCGTCGAGCAGCTCGGGGACGAGATTCACGTCGTCTACTTCGATGGTTTTGATCTTATCTTTTTTGCTCATAGGATATACAGATATATAATGGTGCAAATATAACGATTTTTTAGAAATTTTATTTTATCTTTGACAGAATGTTAATAACTTTGCATCCCTGAAAACAAAGTAAAATTCAACGCGCCATGCAAATCGCAGACAAATACGCACCGCAGCAGATCGAATCCAAATGGTACGACTACTGGATCGAACAGCATATTTTCCACTCGGAACCCGACCAGCGGGAACCCTACACGATCGTCATCCCTCCCCCCAACGTGACGGGCATGCTCCACATGGGGCACATGCTCAACAACACGTTGCAGGACGTGCTGGTGCGCCGCGCCCGCATGTCGGGAAAGAACGCCTGCTGGGTGCCGGGCATGGACCACGCGTCGATCGCCACCGAAGCCAAGGTGGTAGCGATGCTGCGCGAAAAGGGCATCGAAAAGTCGTCGCTCACGCGCGAGGAGTTCCTCCGCCACGCCTGGGAATGGAAGGAGAAATACGGCGGCGTGATTCTCAAACAGCTGCGCAAGCTGGGCGCCTCGTGCGACTGGGACCGCACGTGCTTCACGATGGACGAAGCCCGCACGGAGAGCGTCCTGCGCGTCTTCTGCGACCTCTACGAGAAGGGCAGGATCTACCGCGGCGTCCGCATGGTCAACTGGGACCCCGCGGCACAGACCGCCCTCTCGGACGAGGAGGTGGTCTTCAAGGAGTCGCACGGCAAGCTCTACTACCTGCGCTACAGGGTCGAGGGCACCGACCGGACGATCATCGTCGTCACGACGCGCCCCGAGACCATTCTGGGCGATACGGCGCTGTGCGTCAACCCCAATGACGAGCGTTACAAGTCCCTGCCCGCCGACGCCCGCGTCGTCGTGCCGCTGGTGGGACGGTCGATCCCGGTGATCCGCGACGAATACGTCGACATCGAGTTCGGAACGGGCGCCCTGAAGGTGACTCCGGCCCACGACGTGAACGACTACATGCTGGGCGAGAAATACGGGCTGGAGACCATCGACATCTTCAACGACGACGGCACGATCAACGACAAGGTGGGCATGTACGTGGGTCAGGACCGCTTCGACGTGCGCCGGCAGATCGAAAAGGACCTCGACGCGGCGGGCCTTTTGGAAAAGACCGAAGATTACACCAACAACGTGGGCTATTCGGAGCGCACGGGCGTGGCCATCGAGCCGAAACTCTCGATGCAGTGGTTCCTCTCGATGCAGGAGCTGGCCGAACCGGCGACGAAGGCCGTGATGGAGGATGCGATCCGTTTCGTGCCCGAGAAATACAAGAACACCTACCGCCACTGGATGGAGAACATCAAGGACTGGTGCATCTCGCGCCAGCTGTGGTGGGGCCAGCGCATTCCGGCGTACTATCTTCCCAAAGGCGGCTTCGTGGTGGCCCTGACGGCCGAAGAGGCGTTGGAAAAAGGCCGCGCGAGAAGGCCGGCGACGCATCGTTGCAGCTGACGGACCTGCGACAGGACGAGGATGTGCTGGACACGTGGTTCTCGTCGTGGCTGTGGCCCATCTCGGTATTCGACGGCATCCGCTTCCCGGACAACAGGGAGATCGGCTACTACTACCCCACCGACGATCTGGTGACCGGTCCCGACATCATCTTCTTCTGGGTGGCCCGCATGATCATGGCCGGGTACGAATACCGCCACGAAAAGCCCTTCGCCAACGTCTACTTCACGGGTATCGTGCGCGACAAGATCGGCCGCAAGATGTCCAAGCAGCTGGGCAATTCCCCTGATCCGCTCGACCTGATCGCCCAGTACGGCGCCGACGGCGTCCGTATGGCGATGCTGATCAGGTCGTCGGCCGGAAACGACGTGATGTTCGACGAGGCGCTCTGCGAGCAGGGCCGCAACTTCGGCAACAAAATCTGGAACGCCTACCGCCTCCTGAACGGCTGGGCGGTGGACGCCGCAGCGGCGCAAAGCGAGAACAACCGTCTAGCCGTGGCGTGGTTCGGGCAGGCGTTGGGCCGCTCGCTGCGCCAGATCGCCGAGGATTTCAAGTCATACCGCATCTCGGAGGCCTTCAAGGAGGCTTACCGCCTCTTCTGGGACGATTTCAGCGGCTTGTACCTCGAGATGGCGAAGCCCGCCTACGGACAGCCCATCGACGCCCCGACGATGGAGGCGACGAAGGGCTATTTCGACGCCCTGATGCGCGTGCTGCACCCCTTCATGCCGTTCGTCACGGAAGAGATCTGGCAGGACCTCGCGCCCCGCGCCGAAGGCGCTTCGATCTGCGTGGCGCAGATGCCCGAGCCTGCGGCCGAAGACGCCGCGATGCTGGCGCGCTTCGAACTGGCGAAGGAGATCATCACCTCGGTGCGCAACATCCGCAACCAGAAGAGCCTGCCGCAGAAAGAGGCGCTGACGCTCCGGGTCATCGCCGATGAGAACTATCCCGCGGAGTTCGCCCCCGTCGTGATGAAGATGGCCAACCTCACGGCCATCGAGACCGTGGCGGAGAAGGACCCGGCGGCCGCGGCGTTCATCGTCAAGACGACGCAGTACTTCGTGCCGATGGCCGGAAAGATCGACGCCGAGGCCGAGCGCAAAAAACTCGCGGACGATCTGGCCTACTACGAGGGATTCCTCGCCTCGGTGATGAAGAAGCTCTCGAACGAGCGGTTCGTCGCCTCGGCGCCCGAGAAGGTGGTGGCCAACGAGCGCGCCAAGCAGGCCGACGCCGAAGCCAAGATCACGGCGATCCGCGAACAGTTGGCGGCGCTCGAATCCGGCAAATAAGCATTAAAACAGCTATCATGGCCCTACGATACAAACTCCTCCTGTCATGCTGCGCCCTGACCATGACGGCAGCCTGTGCCTATGCCCGGGGATTCAGACTGGAGGGAAGGATTGAGGGACTGCAAGCCGGAGACACCCTCCGTTTCGAGCGTATTCTCCTGCCTTCATGGAAGTACGGCCCGGGATTCGACGTCGTGGTCCGCAAACCGGGCGCATTCCGCTATCGGGGGAAGTCGGAACACGACCAGTACTACCTGATGACCTACCGCCCGAAAGCCGGAAGAGCCGCAGCCGGGGATCGCGGAGGCAAACCCGTCATCGTCAGGCCCGGCGATAGGATCGGCATGACCGGCTCGACGGATGCGATCTATTATTGCCGTCTCGGCGGAGGAATTTACGACGAGCCCATGCTGTCGAGCCTGCTGGCGGTCGATGATTCGCTCGGCCGGGTCCGGGGACGTTATCTGGAAGCGGCCAATCCGCACGGAAGCCTGTACCTGTTGATCGACAGGATACCCAAGTTGTCGTACACCCCAGCCAAGGAGGCGCACAAGTTTTACAAGACATTGTCCGAAGGGTTGAAAACGAGCTATTTCGGCCAGATGTACGCAGACTGCATGGCAAGAATGGAACAACTCGCCGAAGGAAAACCGGCGCCGGATTTCACACTGGCAACGACCGAAGACCGTACTGTCGCCAAGGCTGATTTCAAAGGCCGATACCTGCTGCTCTACCATTGGGGATTGTGTCCCGGCTCGATCCATATCGACCGGCAGGTGAGCGATCTGTTCGAAAAGTACAAGGACAAAGGGTTGCAGGTGGTGGGTCTGACCGAATCCATCGCCGATATCCGGAGCGTATACGAAAGTCTGCCCGCAGGCAAAAAAACGCCGTCGCCGGGTGTGGACGACATGCGCCCCGTGCTGGCCGGCATGCTGGAACACGGATGGATCGAAGCGGAACTGGAAACCGGTCATCCGGAAAACCGGCAGATCATGGAAACGTATGCCATCGAAGGCTGGCCGTTCTTCGTTCTGATCGATCCGGACGGCACCATACTGGCACGCAATTACACGAATGCCTTTTACCGGGCGAAAAAGATTCTGGACAAGGAGCTGGGCGGAACGGCCGCCGAATGAACCGCGAAACGGCCGGCGGCGGTGCGGCAGGCGCAAGCCCCGGAAAACCGGACCGGAACATCCCGTCATAAACTCTATGTTTGATCTCTAATCTACGAATATTTTGTCTCCGATCACCATCTACACCGACGGCTCGGCCCTCGGAAACCCCGGGCCGGGCGGCTACGGCGCAGTGCTTCTCTCGGGACACCACCGCAAGGAGCTGTCGCAGGGATTCCGCCTCACGACCAACAACCGCATGGAGCTGATGGCCGTGTGCGTGGCGCTCGAAACGCTCAAGTTCGAGGGTTCGGACGTGGTCATCTACTCCGATTCGAAATACGTCGTCGACGCCGTTTCGAAAGGCTGGGTCTTCGGCTGGGTCCGCAAGGGATTCGCGGGCAAGAAAAACCCCGATCTCTGGATGCGTTTCCTGCGCGTGTACAACCGCCACAACGTCCGTTTCGTCTGGGTCAAGGGCCACGCCGAAACAGTCGAGAACAACCGCTGCGACTGTTTGGCCGTGGCGGCGGCCAACGACAAGGCGCACTGGCTCGAAGACACGGGCTACGATCCCGCAGAGCGGTAAAAAGGAAGGCCGCCGCACCGTTTTTTCGGCACAAAGTCCACCATAATCCATCGAATTATCGTACATTTTTCGCTTTTCGGGTTATTATTCCTATCTTTACGCCGCTAATTGCGTAACCAACAAACATACGCTCCGAATGTTCAAGACATACATGCGGCTGTTGGGTTTTGCCCGGCCGATCAAGAAATACGCGATCCCCTACTTCTTCTACTCGCTTTTCTACGCGTTGTTCAACTCGCTGACGTTCATGCTGATCATCCCGATCCTGAACACCATGTTCGACGCGAACTACTCCTTCGAATACGTCGAAAAGCTGCCTCCCCTGGAACTCAATCAGGACTACCTCGCAACACTTTTCAACTTCGCCTATTCGCACATCTTCGAACAATACGACCGCCAGAACGTCCTCCTGCTCCTGGCCATCGTCGCCATCTGCATCAGCCTGCTGAGCAACCTGTTCCGCTACCTCGGCGCCTGGACCATGGAGAACATGCGCACGCGGACCCTGCAACGCATGCGCAACGAAATGTTCTCGCGCGTGATGGACATGAACGTGGGCTATTTCTCGGACCAGCGCAAGGGCGACATCATTTCGAAAATCACCTCCGACGTGGGCGTGGTGCAGTTCTGCATCACCAACACCCTCCAGGTGTCGTTCCGCGAACCGTTCCTCATCATCGGCTACATCGTGATGATGGTCGCCATTTCGTGGGAGCTGGCCATCTTCTCGGTGCTGTTCCTCCCGGTGGTCGCACTGCTGATCGGCAGCATCGTCAAGAAACTCCGCCACCCGGCCCGCACCAACCAGCAGCGCATGGGCGAAATGGTCGCCACGCTCGACGAGTCGCTCGCGGGCATCAAGGTCATCAAGAGCTACAACGCCACGGAATATATCAAGCAGAAATACTACGCCATCAGCGCCGACCTGGCGCGCCTGACCCTCTCGATGGCCCGCCGGCAGCAGCTGGCCTCGCCGATGAGCGAGTTCCTCGGCATCACGGCCGTGGGCGTGATCCTCGTCTTCGGCGGTTCGCTCGTGGCCAAAGGCGTGCTCGACCCCGGCGGATTCATCGCCTTCATCGCCATCTTCTCGCAGATCACGCGCCCCGTGCGCACCTTCATCGACCAGTTCGCCAACATCAACCAGGGTATCGCCGCCGGAGAACGCATCTTCTCGATCATCGACACGAAACCCGAAATACAGGACAAACCCGGCGCCCGGGAACTCACGGGGCTGAAAGAGAAAATCGAATTCCGCGACGTGCACTTCACCTACGACGGGGAGCGCGAAGTGATCGACGGCATTTCGTTCGAGATACGCCGCGGGCAGACCGTGGCTCTGGTCGGACCCTCGGGAGGCGGCAAGTCGACCCTGAGCGAGCTGCTGCCCCGCTTCTACGACCCCTCGGCGGGCGAAATACTCATCGACGGCATCTCGCTGCGCGACTACACGCAGGAGAGCGTGCGCGCCCATATGAGCGTCGTGGCGCAGGACACCGTGCTTTTCAACGACACCATCGAAAACAACATCGGCATGGGCAAGCGCGGCGCCACGCACGAAGAGGTGGTCGAGGCGGCGAAGGTCGCCAACGCGGACTGCTTCATCCGCGAATGCACCGACGGTTACGGGACCAACATCGGCGACCGGGGCGTGAAACTCTCCGGCGGCCAGCGCCAGCGGCTCTCGATCGCCCGCGCGGTGCTCAAGAACCCCGACATCCTGATCCTCGACGAGGCCACCTCGGCACTCGACACCGAGAGCGAAAAACTCGTGCAGGACGCCCTCAACAACCTGCTCAAAGGCCGTACGTCGGTGGTCATCGCCCACCGTCTGTCGACCATCCACAACGCCGACCTGATCGTTGTCGTCGACCACGGCCGCATCGCCGAACAGGGCACGCACAACGAGCTGATGGAACGCAACGGCATCTACGCCAAGCTGATCGAAATGCAATCCTTCGACTAAAATGACCGAGCGGGAAAAGATGCTCGCCGGCGGGTGGTTCGACCCCCGGGATGCGGAACTCACCGCCATCCGGGACAACGCCACGCGCCTGATGCACCGCCTCAACGTCGAACTCTGCGGCCACGACGACGCCTACCGCGCCGCGCTGCGCGAGCTGTGCCCCGGCTGCGAAGGATTCATCCGCGAACCGTTCCGCTGCGATTACGGACTCAACATCTCAATCGGCGAAGGGTCGTTCGTCAATTTCGACTGCGTGTTCCTCGACCTGGCGCCGATCCGCATCGGCCGCCACACGCTCATAGGTCCCAAAGTGCAGCTGCTCACCGCCCTGCATCCGTTCGACGCGGCACAGCGCCGCACTGGACTCGAAGCGGGCCGTCCGATCACCGTCGGCGACGACTGCTGGTTGGGCGGAGGGGTGATCGTCTGCCCGGGCGTCGCCATCGGCGACCGTTCGGTCATCGGCGCCGGAGCCGTCGTGACGCGCGACATCCCGGCCGACTCGGTGGCCGTGGGAAATCCGGCGCGCGTGATCCGCACGCTGACGCGGCAGGACGAAACCGAATAGCGCCGCCGCGCAAAAAATCATCCGGACAAAATTCGTTTTCTCCCGAAATTTTCTATTTTTGCAGAAACATCGAAAAAAGGGTAATTTCTGCCATGCACTCCGAACAAGCCGCCCCCGACCTGCTGCAAAAATCACTCGACGCCTCCGGCGTCGGATGGTGGCAGCTCGACTTCGGACAGCGCGAAATGACCTGTTCGCGGCTGGCGGCGGACCTTTTCGGCGCAGATCGCACCCGCATTTCGTTCGAGGAGGTCTACCTGCTGCCCGGCGAGGAGCACCGGGCGCGCATTTACACCCGCTGCGCCGCCCTCAAGGTCTCCGACTCGCTCGACGAAACGTTCGTCACGGCCAACGGCGACAGATGCCTGCAAGTCAGAGCCGTGGCTGCCGCCAACGATCCGCTGACGGGCGTCCGCTCGGTTTTCGGAACCGTCCGCCGCGTTACGGAAGGCACTCCCGAAAATGCCGAACTGGCCTCCATCAATCAGAGTTACAAGGCGACGCAACGCAATTACAGCCACCTCGCACAACTGATCGAACACCTGCCGATCGGCTACCTGCGCGTCAACATCCTGCGCGACAAATCGGGCGAAGCGGTCGACTACCTGCTTTCGTACATCAACCAGCAGGCCGGCAGGATACTGGGCATCCACACGCAGGGCCATGCCGGAAAGACGGCCCGCGAGGTGGGAATAGATCCCCTGAAACACATTCCCACATTCGAGCACATCCCCTCCTGCTCCTTCTGGGAGCAGACCGGGAAAAGCCCGGACGGCAAACGCACCTGCCGCTGCCTGATCTACAACACGCCGGGCGACGACGACGAACTGGTCATCCTGCTCGAAGACATCACCGACGCCACGCGCAGCCGCGAACAGCTGGACGATTTCGAGCATCTCTTCAACCTGGTTTCGGACTTCGCGCACGTGGGCTGCGTCAGCTACAACCCCCTTACGGGAGAGGGTTACACCAAGGGGCCCTGGGCCAAAAATTACGGCGAAGCGGAAAACACGCCCGCCTCACAGATTCTCGGCCACTGGCGGCAGGTCCATCCCGACGACCGGCAACACCTTGAGGAGGAGTTCGAACGCCTCAAAACCGGAGAAATCCGGACTTTCGTCAACGAAGTGCGCATCGTGAGCGATCAGGAGCCGATGCGCTGGATCAAAATCCACCTGCTCTGCCGCGACTACCGTCCGGAGGAGGGCGTGATCGACCTGGCGTGCGTCAACTACGACATCAGCGAACTCAAACGCACCGAGGAGGAGGAGCTGCGCGAAGCGAAGAAGCGCGCCGAGGAGTCCAACAAACTCAAGTCGGCGTTCCTGGCCAACATGAGCCACGAAATCCGCACCCCGCTGAACGCCATCGTCGGATTCTCGGAGCTGCTGGCAGACGAAAGCAGGCACGAAACCCGCCGGGAGTACACCGACATCATCCTGCGCAACAACACCCTGCTGCTGCAAATCATCTCCGACGTGCTGGATCTGGCGCGCATCGAGTCGGGACGCACGGACATCGAGCGCACGCAGTTCGACGCCCGGGACTTATGCCGGGAGGTCGCCGACTCGCTCCGCCTCCAGCGCCGGCCGGGCGTGGAACTGCGCGTCGAGGAAGGGCTGCCGGAATTCCCCGTCACGGAGTACAGGAAGGGGCTTGCCCAGGTGCTGAACAACTTTACGCGCAATGCACTGAAATTTACCGAAAAAGGATCGGTAACGATCGGATTCCGCCGGATTCCCGGCCACATCCGTTTCTACGTCCGCGACACGGGCATCGGCATCGCGCCCGAAGACCGGGAACGCATCTTCGAACGTTTCGTCAAACTCGACACCTTCACCCAAGGGACCGGGCTCGGGCTGTCGATCTGCAAGTCGATCGCCGAACAGCTGGGCGGCTCGGTCGGCGTCGACTCCGTGGCGGGCGAAGGCTCCTGTTTCCGGATCGACATTCCCGCGGGGGAGTAATCCCCAAAACCCGCGTCCGTCCCGGGCGCAGAACCGGACGGGAAACGACCGGGACGGTCATCGCCCCGAAGCCGGACGCGGACAGCCCCGACGAAGGGAAGGCCCCCGCAGACCCCGCTTCCCGGAACGGAGATCCATAAATCGAACGCTTCAGACCCGTTTTTCAAATCTTTTTTATATCTTTGCCAATTGTCAGAAAATTAGCGAAGAAATTTCTACCGATATGAAGTTCAAGGAGTATAAAGGCCTCGACCTGGCAGGCATAGCCGCCGACGTGCTCGGCGAATGGGACGCACGCGACACGTTCCACAAAAGCATCACGACCCGCGAGGGCCATCCGACATTCGTATTCTACGAGGGTCCCCCCTCGGCAAACGGCATGCCCGGCATCCATCACGTCATGGCCCGCACGATCAAGGACGTATTCTGCCGCTACAAGACGCAGCAGGGCTACCTCGTGCACCGCAAGGCCGGATGGGACACTCACGGACTGCCCGTGGAACTGGGCGTCGAGAAGAAGCTCGGCATCACCAAGGAAGACATCGGCAAGAAGATCTCCATCGAGGAGTACAACCGCACGTGCCGCGAGGCGGTGATGGAGTTCACGGGCAAGTGGGAGGACCTCACGCGCAAGATGGGCTACTGGGTCAACATGGACGACCCGTACATCACCTACGACAACAAATACATCGAGACGCTGTGGTGGCTCCTGAAGCAGCTCTTCGACAAGGGCCTGCTCTACAAGGGCTACACCATCCAGCCCTACTCGCCCGCCGCCGGAACGGGTCTCTCGACTCACGAACTGAACCAGCCCGGCTGCTACCGCGACGTGAAGGACACAACCTGCACGTCGCAGTTCCGCGTGATCCGCGACGCGAAGAGCGAGAAACTCTTCGAAGGAATCGAAGGTGAACTCTATTTCCTGGCCTGGACCACCACGCCGTGGACGCTGCCTTCGAACACGGCGCTGGCCGTAGGCCCTGCGATCGAATACGTGAAGGTCAAGTGCCGCAACCCCTACACCGACCGGCCGCAGACGGTCATTCTGGCCAAAGAGCTACTGGGTTCCTACTTCACCAAGAAGATGGAAGGCACATACGAGATCATGGAGGGGAGCTGGAAAGGTCCCGAGCTGGAAGGCATCCGCTACGAGCAGCTGATCCCGTGGGTGAAGCCGGAAGGCGACGCCTTCCGCGTGATCGTCGGCGACTACGTGACCACCTCGGACGGTACGGGCATCGTGCACATCGCCCCGACGTTCGGCGCCGACGACGACCGCGTGGCCAAGGCCGCCGGCATCCCGCCGCTCTTCATGGTCGACCGCGCGGGCAAGAACCAGCCGATGGTTGACAAGCAGGGCAAATTCTTTTTGATCGAAGACCTCGACCCGGAGTTCGTGAAGACGCACGTCGACGCCGCGAAATACGGGGAGTATGCGGGCCGCTACGTGAAGAACGCCTACGACGAGCGGCTGAGCGAGACCGACCCGACGCTGGACATCGACATCGCGGTGATGCTGAAAGCCGAAAACAAGGCCTTCAAGATCGAGAAGCACACCCACTCCTACCCCCACTGCTGGCGCACGGACAAACCCGTGCTCTACTACCCGCTCGACTCGTGGTTCATCCGCACCACGGCGCTGCGCGACCGGATGATCGAACTGAACAAGACGATCCGCTGGAAACCCGAATCGACCGGAACGGGCCGCTTCGGCAAGTGGCTCGAAGGGCTGGTGGACTGGAACCTCTCGCGTTCGCGCTTCTGGGGAACCCCGCTGCCCGTATGGGCCACGGAGGACTACTCCGAGGTGAAGTGCATCGGTTCGGTCGAAGAGCTGATGGCCGAAATAGAGCGTTCGATAGCGGCGGGCGTCATGCAGGAAAACCCGTACAGGAATTTCAGGGTCGGCGACATGTCGAAGGAGAACTACTCGACCGAGAACATCGACCTGCACCGCCCCTATGTCGATTCGATCGTGCTGGTCTCGTCGAAGGGCGAGCCGATGAGGCGCGAATCGGACCTGATCGACGTGTGGTTCGACTCGGGCGCCATGCCCTATGCGCAGGTGCACTACCCGTTCGAGAACAAGGAGAACTTCGGCCAGGTCTACCCCGCCGACTTCATCGCCGAGGGCGTCGACCAGACGCGCGGCTGGTTCTTCACGCTGCACGCCATCGCCTCGATGCTCTTCGACTCGGTGGCTTTCAAGAATATCATTTCGAACGGTCTGGTGCTGGACAAGAACGGGAACAAGATGTCGAAACGCCTGGGCAACGCCGTCGATCCGTTCGAGGTGCTCGACACCTACGGAGCCGACGCGACGCGCTGGTACATGATCTCCAACTCGCAGCCGTGGGACAACCTCAAGTTCGACAGGGACGGCGTCGACGAAGTGCGCCGCAAATTCTTCGGAACGCTCTACAACACCTACTCGTTCTTCGCCCTCTACGCCAACGTGGACGGCTTCACGGGCCGTGAAGAGGAGGTTCCGATGGAGAAGCGTCCCGAAATCGACCGCTGGATCATCTCGCTCCTGAATACGCTGGTGAAGAACGTTACCGAATCACTCGAAGACTACGACCCGACTCCGGCGGCCCGCGCCATTCAGGAGTTCGTGGGCGAAAACCTCTCGAACTGGTACGTGCGCCTCAACCGCAAGCGGTTCTGGGGAGGCGGCATGTCGGAAGACAAACTGGCGGCCTATCAGACGCTGTACACCTGTCTTGAGACCGTCACGATGCTCGCAGCGCCGTTCGCACCGTTCATCTCCGACCGCATCTTCACGGACCTCAACGCCGTGAGCGGCCGCCACAAGGACGAATCGGTGCATCTCGCGGCGTTCCCGACGGCCGACGAACGGCTGATCGACGCCCGCCTCGAAGAGATGATGTCGCTGGCGCAGAAGGTCTCGTCGATGGTGCTGGCCCTGCGCCGCAAAGTGTCGATCAAGGTGCGCCAGCCGCTGACCAAAATCCTGATCCCGGTGCTCGACCCCGCGACGGCGGAGCATATTTCGGCCGTGAAGAACCTCATTATGAACGAGGTCAACGTGAAGGAGATCGAGCTGATCGAAAAGACCACGGGGCTGATTACCAAACGCATCAAACCCAACTTCAAGACCCTCGGGCCGCGCTACGGCAAGTAGATGAAGCAGATCGCCGCCCTCGTCGCGGAGTTCTCGCAGGAGCGCATCGCCGAGGTGGAGGCCGCGCCGGAAACGGTGCTCGACCTCGGAGCGGAGCGGATCACCGTGACGCCCGCCGACTTCGAGATCACCTCGGAGGACATGCCCGGATGGCTCGTCGCCTCGGAGGGAAAACTCACCGTGGCGCTCGACATTACCGTCACCGAGGAGCTGAAAGCCGAAGGTGTGGCACGCGAGTTGATAAACCGCATCCAGAATATCCGCAAGGACTCCGGATTCGAGGTCACGGACAAGATCCGCGCAGAGATCGAACAGAAGCCCCTGGTGGCCGACGCAATCGCCCGATTCGCCGGTTACATCGCTTCGCAGACCCTCGCCGTGGAGGTCCGTCCGGCAGCGGAACCGGCAGGCGAAACGGTCGTCGAAACCGACGTGGACGACGAACCGCTGCGCATCGCCGTGACGCGGATATAGCCCCTATATTCCGGTAAAATTTGGTAATATCGGAATTATTGCTTAATTTTACAGTAAACCTTAAAAGAGAGGAGATTATTATGGCAGACGAAAGAACCAGATACAGCGACGCCGAACTCGAAGAGTTCCGGCAGCTTATCCTGAAAAAGCTCGAAAACGCCCGCGCGGACTACGAGCTGCTGCGCGCCACGATCACCCATACCGCCGACAACGATACGGAAGACACATCGCCGACGTTCAAGGTGCTGGAGGAGGGCGCCGCAACTCTTTCCAAAGAGGAAAGCGGTCGTTTGGCTGCCCATCAGATGAAATTTATCCGCAACCTCGAAATGGCGCTCGTACGCATCGAGAACAAGACGTACGGCATCTGCAAAACGACCGGAAAGCTCATTCCCAAGGAGCGGCTGATGAAAGTGCCCCACGCCACGGAATGCATCGAGGCCAAAGAGGGCCGCAGATAAGGCGGGGAAGGGATGACCCCCATTCCACGCTGGACGGAAAATGGAAAAAGACGACCTTCGGGCCGTCTTTTTCGTCTTCTCCGGGGGAGGGCGTCGCGGCAAAGAAAAGAGAGGGATGGAAAACACGGATTATAAGCCATGCGGGGAGCTGCACCCGCCGCCGAGACGGAATAATCGGGATTTGGGTATCGAATCCTCAATTTAGGCCCCTGTGTCGCACTTTTTGCCGAAAAAATCCGTTATCTTTGACACAATGTTCGCCCGGTTCTGCATATTTTCCCTGATCCTGATTGGGGCGGCAACGGTCCTCTCGGTCCGTGCCGCAGGACCCGGCACGCACGCCCCCGACCGGTTCACGCCCGACAGCGCCCGCGTGGCGAATCCCGATGCATCGGCGCGCAACCAGCGCCTCTACGACAGCATCCAGTCGAAAACCAGCCGGCGCGCCGTGCCGCGCATGCTTTACCGGATGCTCTTCGTAAAACCCGTGCTCGACACCACGATGAGCGGCCGCGTCACCGACGAGAGCCGCCTGCTGGAACCCTACGCCGGGAAAACCATCGGCGACATCACCATCGAACGCCAGCAGGTTTTCGACCCCGGCGGCAACCGGCTCGAACGCATGGCCAACAAAACCCACATGCTCACCCGCGACCGCGTCGTCCGGCGCGACCTGCTGTTCCGCTCGGGCGACAAGCTCGACCCGCAGCTCATCGTGCGCAACAAGCAGCTGATCCGCTCGCGCGACTACATCTCGGACATCGACGTCACGGTGCTCCCCGACGCGGTGGACTCGACACGCGTGAACCTCCTGATCACCACGCGCGACAGCTGGACCATCTCCGTCGACGGAGGATGGCATTCCGAGGGCCGGACGATGGTGGGGCTTTCCGACGCCAACATCTTCGGATCGGGCAACAAACTCAAATTTATGACCAACTTCAGCCGTAAGGACTTCTCCTACGGCGGCAACATGGTCGAATACGAAATCCCCAACCTGCTCGGGACCTTCTACACCGCCGAGATCGGCGGAGGGCGCGACTTCTACAACTCGACGCTCAACATGGGGCTGCGCAAAGAGTTCCTCAAACCCACGGACTACGAGATAGGCCTTACATACAGCGACATCAAAGCCAAGCGCTACATGATCGAACAGGACACGTCGCTGCTGGTGAAGGAGCGCAACCTCGACGTCTGGGGCGGCTACTCGCACTACCTGCGCGGGATCAAATCGAGCGTTTATCTCTCGGGACGCTACAACTACCGGCGCGTGAGCCGCAGGCCCCTCGTAGCCCCGGACTACAACCCCGCGCTGCACGACCAGGACGCCCTGCTGGTCGGCGGGGGTCTCTACCGCGAAAAATTCTACACGGCCAACATGATCTACGGATTCGGTACGCGCGAGTATCTCGCGACGGGCTACAAGGCCGAAGTGACGACGGGCTATTCGTGGGGCGAATTCAACGACGCCCTCTACCTCGGCGCGAGCTACGAAACGGGTGGATTCCGCAGACTGGGCTACATCATGGGCGGCTTCACGCTCGGAAGCTACATAGACCTCGAAAACGGCATGTGGCAGCGCAGCGCCGTAGATGTCGACCTGCGGTGGTTCTCCAACCTTTTCCTGTTCAAGCGCAGCCGCATCCGCCAGTTCCTCGCCTTCAACTACACGCAGGGCTGGAACCGTGCGACGGGCAGCGACGAGAGCATCCGCTTCACGCGCACCGACGGCCTGCAGGCCCTCGAAGAGCACATCATCGGCACCAACCGCATGATCCTCAACACCGAAACGGTCGTTTTCACCCCCTATCAGCCGCTGGGATTCCGCATCGCCGTCTTCGGATTCGCCGACTTCGGGCTGATCGGCTATTCGCCCAACATCTTCAAAAACGACTTCTTCACCTCGTTCGGACTGGGCGTGCGGCTGCGAAACGAACGGCTGGTGTTCAACACGATCCAGATCCGGCTGGGCGTGGCCTTCGGCAAACGCGGACTGGTCGAGAGCGAATATTTCCGCCTTTCGAACCCGACACGCATGGAGCAGTACCGCTACCGACCGACGCGGCCCGAGATCGTCGAATTCAAATAGGCACGCACAAAAAAGCGGAGGATTCCGTGGAATCCCCCGCCTTCGTGAACTTTTTATCTGCTTATGGTTTTTCCTTTAAGCCTTTACCTGCGGGCGCGGATCTCGACCACGCCGTTGCGCCCCTTCTCGCCGTAACGCTTCACGGCCTCGTCGCCCTTGTAGACCTCCATGCGCTTGATCTTCCCGGATTCCAGCCGTTCAACATCCTCTTTCGAGGCCTCCCTGCCGTTGATACGGATCAGCATGCCGTCGGGAAATCCGCCTTTCAGCGTCACCCTTCCCTTATAAACCGACATCGAACTCTCCGGCGTTCCTTGGATCGTCACCTTATCGGCATGCCCGGCGTCCGCCGAAAGTTTAAGCGACGTTCCCACCGCTTTCTGCATTCGGAAAGCTGTGCCGAAGTCTCCTTGCGGGCCGATTCAAGTTCCTTCTGGGCCTTGTCGAGCGCTTTCTGGGCCTGCTTCCAGTCATCGGAACTCATATACTTGCGGGCCAGTTTCAACCCTTCGCGGGCGGCTTCGATCCCGGCTCTCCCGGCTTCGATACCCTCCCGGGCCGACTTCGCGGCGGCTCTTTGCGCGGCAGCCGCCTGTTTGGTCGTAATCGTTATCACGCCCTCATACCCCTTGTCGGCAAACTCCCCGGGGAGATTCGTGCCTTTGATCACCGACATGCTTTCAATCTGATCCGGGTCGAGCGATTCGATTTCAGACACTTGTACGCCGTCGACGATAAATACAGGATTCGACTCGACCGACGAGCCGTTCTCGACCTTGAACCGATACGATTTCGCGATTCCGGCCGTATTCACCACAACCGTTCCGTCTTTCGGCCTCGTACCGTGACCGATCACCCGCACGGTTGTCGACTCGTTCGTCCCGGCGCTGTCCGCCCGGGTGACCGTCACGACTTTGCCTTTCAGTCCCGGGACCTGCGCCCCATCGCCCGGTTCTCCGGTCTTTTTGAGCGTTACAAGAATCACGCCGTCGGCGGCCTTTTCGCCGTACACAGCCATCGAAACGGAATCCTTGAGCACGGTGATCGCCTCGATCCGGTCGGCAGCGAGGCTGTCCATCGACTTCACCTCCCTGCCGTCGACCAGAATCAGCGGTTGTTGCCCATCGGAAAAAGATTTCGACCCCCGAATGTAAATCGTACTGGTTTCTTTTTTACCTTTGTCTTCCGGAAAGACATAAGCGGTTTCGGCGAAAGCCCCCAGGGCGACGGCCGTGAGCGGCAGGAGCAGGAGCGCCCTGGCCCCGGCCCACCGCGACGATTTTTTACGCAACATCATGGTAATACGGTTTTTAAGTTTACTGTGATTAAAGCTGTTGGCAATCGAGTACCACCTCCCGCCGGCAGCTTTCTTTATTAACAACATCTGGTAACTCCGGGCGTCGACGCCGCTGTCGAGCACCGCCTCGTCGGCTTCGTATTCGTGGATGGCCCGCAGTTCGCGGCGCAGCAGCCACATCGCGGGGTTGAACCATTGCAGGCAGCCCGCAACGTCGGTCACGATCAAATCGAGCGAATGACGCAGCCGCAGGTGCGCCCGTTCGTGAAGCAGAATCGCCCCGCCGTTTTCCGCCAGGTCCCTCTCGGACATCACGATATAGCGTCCCCAGCTGAAAGGCGTCACGGGCCGTTCCGTGCGCACCAGCACAGCCCCGTCCTCCAGCCGTTCGCGACGTCCGCCGCGGATCAGACGCAGGACTCCGATGAGCGAACAAAGCGTCCACAGCAGCGTGGCGGCCGCCCCGAAGCAGGAATGCCGCCCCGGCGAGCATCTCCCACGGAAAAGGTTCGGAAAGCGGTTCGGCGAAGACCGTCGCAACAGCCTCCCCGCCCGGGATTTCCGGCAGGACGGGGATTTCGCGGTAAACCGTGATCACGCACAGCGGCAGCACGAACGAGAGGAACATCGCCCCCAGAACCACGATCCGGTTGAAGCGGTGGAAGGTCTCACGGCTCAACAGCAATTTGAAAAAGAGGTAGAAGACAGCCAGGCAGGCGCCGACTTTCAGGCTGTAAATCATCAGGTCGTACATGGCGCTACCGGTTTTGATTTTCGATGCGGTCGATCAGGCTGCGCAGTTCGCCGAGCGAGATCTTCTCCTCCTCGACCAGCGCCGAGACCGCCCCGAGGTAGGAATTCTCGAAATAGCGGCTGATCACGCTGCCGAGCGTCGAGCGCGAAAACTCCTCCTCGCTCACCACCGGATAGTATTGGTAGGTGCTGCCGAAGGAGTTGTGGGCGACATAGCCTTTGGCTTCGAGCGCGCGGACCATCGTCGAAAGGGTGTTGAAATGGGGTTTGGGATCGGGCGAAAGGGCCACCAGTTCGCGTACGAACAGCGGACCGTGCTCCCAGAAGCAGCGCATCAGCTCCTCTTCCCTGCGTGTCAGTTTTTCAGGATTCTCTTTCATATTTCACTCAAACAAGCTTTATCAGGTATCGTTTTCAGTTGAAACGGAGGCATTCCAGCATACGGCGGCGCAGCAAAACGCCCGGTCCGGTCCCGATGCGGCGAACGGCGCCCTCGCGGCCGACGATCCTGCCGAAGGCGTCCGACCGACGCCGGATTCGTCCCACGACTTCCCGGACACGCCCGGCCGGCAATGCTCCCTCCGGAACAGCCGCCCATCGCTTCATCGGTCCTTTTTCATGCACCCGGGAACAAAGGTAACTAAAAAAAATTCACGTACAACTATTTTACATAGTTTTTAAACTAAAAAATTTAGTTATGGCTTTTTTCCGGAATTTGAAGATTAATCCGTATCTTTGAATTATGGTACTTATAGCCGACAGCGGATCGACCAAATGCACGTGGATCGCCAGCGACGGCGCACGGACGACAAACGTGCGCACGCAGGGGATCAACGCCGTGCAGCACTCGGCCGAACAGATACGCGAAGCCCTCGCGGAACTGCCGCCATGCGACGGCGTGACGAGCGTGAGATTCTACGGCGCGGGGTGCGGCGAGACCTTCCCGGAAGCGAGCGAGAAGCTGCGCCGGGAGTTGGAAGCGCACTTCGGAACGACGGACATTACGGTCGAATCGGACCTGCTGGGCGCGGCGCGGGCGCTCTGGGGCCGCGGGGAGGGCATCGCCTGCATCCTCGGCACGGGATCGAACTCCTGCCTGTGCTGCAACGGCGAAATCCTGAAAAACGTCCCCCCGCTGGGCTATGTGCTGGGCGACGAGGGCAGCGGGGCCGTGCTGGGGCGCAACCTGGTGAACGGCATCTTCAAGGGGCACATTCCGCTGAAAGAGGAGTTTCTCGCGGCGCACGGGCTGAATTACGAGGAGATCATCCGCCGCGTCTACCGCGAGCCTTACGCCAACCGCTTTCTGGCCTCGTTCGCACCTTTCATACGCACGCATATCGACCGCCCGGAGATCCGGGAGCTGGTACTCCGGTCGTTCCGCGACTTTGCGTCCCGCAACTTGAGCCGCTATCCGGCGGAACTCCCCGTATCGCTGCTGGGCGGCGTGGCGGCCCACTTCGAGGCGTTGCTGCGCGAGGCGCTGGAAGCGGAGGGCCGCCGCGTGGAAACCATCGTAGAATCGCCCGCCGAAGGGCTTTTGAAATACCACTATGGAAGATAGAATCACCGAACAGGATTCGGCCTACGACGACCTGCAACGGATGTCGGTGCACGACATCCTGACGGGCATCAACCGCGAGGACGCCCGTGTGCACGAAGCCGTGCGGCGGACCATCCCCGTCATGGAGCTACTCGTCGAACGCATCGTCGGGCGCATGCAGCGCGGAGGCCGGATGTTTTACATCGGCGCCGGGACGAGCGGCCGGCTGGGGGTCACCGACGCCTCGGAGCTGCCCCCGACCTACGGCGTGCCGTTCGACCGGGTGATCGGGCTGATCGCCGGAGGCGACGGCGCTTTGCGGCGGGCCGTGGAGCACGCCGAAGACGACACCGAAGGAGCCTGGCGCGACATGGCGCCCTACCACCCCACAGCCGGCGATGTGCTGATCGGCATCGCGGCATCGGGAACGACGCCCTACGTGATCGGCGGACTGCGCGCGGCGCGGCGCCACGGACTGCTGACCGGCTCGATCACCTGCAACCCCGCGTCGCCCGTAGCTGCCGAAGCGGAGTATGCGCTCGAAGCGGTCGTAGGACCGGAGTTCGTGACCGGATCGACGCGCATGAAGGCCGGAACGGCCCAGAAATTGATGCTCAACATGTTATCTACAGCGGTAATGATCCGGCTGGGACGTGTCGAAGGCAACCGCATGGTCAACATGCAGCTGACCAACGACAAGCTCGTGGCCCGCGGAACGCGGATGGTCGCCGAGGCGTCGGGGCTTGACGAAACCGAGGCCCGCGAACTGCTGCTGCGCTGGGGCTCGGTGAAGCGGGCACTGGAGGAGATCGGAAAATAGACAAAACGAATACACACTTCGACGTACAAATCGCTTTCGACCGCCGTCATTGCCGCCTGCGGAGCCATCTACAAGCATGGCCCCGCTCCGGCCTCCCTCCGGAAGGGAGACGACGCATGCTCCCGGCAGTTGAAACGATAAAGCATATGACCGCATAAACAGAACAATGGCTAAACTTTTTTCCGACCGCGAAATACGCGCCATTGCGGTATTCCTGCCGTTGGCCGGGCTGCTGATCATAGCCCTGATGCTCGTACGCCCGGCAGCCGACCCCGAAGCGGCCCGCCGCGCCGAGGCCGAGATGGAGGAGGCGTTGCCCGCGGACAGCGTCGTGATGTCGCATTTCGACCCCAACACGGCCTCGCTCGACGACCTGCGGCGACTCGGGCTTACGAAGCACGAAGCGGTGAGCCTGCTGAAATACCGCGCCGCGGGCAAAGTGTTCCGCATACCCGAGGACCTAACGCTCTGCTACGGCATCAGCGACTCGCTCTACCGGCGGCTCGAACCCTGGGTGCGCATCGGCCGCAAATACGCCATCGCACCCGAAAAATACCGCACGGGGCGCATTCTCCCCGAACCGCTCGCACCCGGGCCGTTCCGCATCGACACCGTGAGCGCCCGCTACCTGCGCGCCATCGGGGCCTTGTCGAAGCGTCAGGCCGAGGCGTTCATCCGCTGGCGGGATTTGAGCGGCATCTACGACATGGAGGACCTGCGCGAATGCTACGTCGTGAGCGACTCGGTGGCCGCGGCGCTGGAACCCTACGTCATCTTCCCGGAACGGAAGGCGCGGCCGATCGAACAGCCCGTGGAGCTGAACACGGCCGATTCGGCGACGCTGCGCTCGGTTGTGGGCATCGGTCCCAGGACCGTCGTGGCGATCATGCACTACCGCGAACGGCTCGGCGGATTCGTCCGCGCGGAGCAACTCGCAGAGGTTCCGGGAGTGCGGGAACGCAATTATGAAAAAATTTTGAAACAAATTTACTGCGATAGTTGCAAAATTCGGAAAATTGATATTAACTTTGCAAGTCCGAAAGTGTTGGGGAGACACCCCTACATAGCACCGCAGACATTACGAAAATTGCTGAAAGCAAGACAGTTGAAAGGAGGTTGGAGCACCGCTGAAGAATTGGTGGAACAGAACATATTGACCCGCGAGGAGGCAGCACGGCTGGCTCCTTATCTGCAATTCGGGTCGGACAGCGGACCTGCCGACGAATAAAACGACCGTTTTTGGGGAAGATGCATCGAGGATGCGCACCCCGCAGTTTTCAGAACGAACAAACAGATTCAAAACAACAAAAAACAAAGAATATTATGATTATCATGCCGGTAAAAGAGGGCGAAAACATCGAGCGCGCCCTGAAAAAGTTCAAACGTAAATACGAGCGCACGGGCGTCTCAAGGAGCTCCGCCGCCGCCAGTACTTCACCAAACCTTCGGTGGCGAAGCGCGAGGCGATGCAGCACGCCATTTACGTGGAACACATGTACCGCGACGACGAATAATTTCCGCAAGATATGAAACCAGAACCGGGAACACTCCGAAAGGAGTGTTCCCGGTTTTTCTATGCCGTAATCAGCCCGATCAGCGCAGGAACAACAGTTCGCGATACTTCGGCAGCGGCCAGATCTGATCGTCGACGATCTCTTCCAGCTTGTCGATATGGCGGCGGATCTCGTCGAAGCAGACAGCCACGGTATCGTGGTAGGCAATGGCCTTTTCACGCGGGTCCTCGATCCGGTTGGCAACCTTGCGGGCGTCGATCATCTCGCCGGTGAGTTTCTGGATCGAGGCCGTATGGTCCTGAATCTTCTTGATAAGCAGAATGTCCGACGAGGCGTTCAGCCCTCCGATCTGATGCATCTTATAGACCTTGTCGAGCAACTGCGCCTCGTATTTCGAAGCGATCGGCACGATGTGGTTCATCGCTAGATCGCCCAGCACGCGGCCTTCGATCTGGATTTTCTTGGTATAGGTCTCCCACTTCACCTCGGTGCGGGCTTCGAGTTCGACCTTGGTGAAAACTCCCCATATCGCCGAACATCTTCAGGCTCTCCCTGTCCAGGTAGCGGTCGAAGATCAGCGGCGTCGACGTCTCGCAGTCCAGACCGCGCCGCTTCGCCTCGGCCTTCCACTCGTCCGAATAGCCGTTGCCGTCGAACCGGATGGCCTTGCAGGCCTTGATCATCTGCTTGAGCACCTCGTAAATGGCCCTCTCCTTCTTGGCCCCGGCCTCGATCTTGGCGTCCACGGCCTTCTTGAACTCGGTCAGTTCGTATGCCATCGCCGAGTTGAGCACGATCATCGCCTCGGCGCAGTTGTCCGACGAACCCACGGCGCGGAACTCGAAGCGGTTGCCCGTGAAGGCGAACGGCGAGGTGCGGTTGCGGTCGGTGTTGTCCAGCAGCAGCGTCGGGATGTGCGAAATGCCGCTCATCTTGAAGACGTTCTTGGCGTCGAAACGGATGGCATCGTCGCCCTTCGATGCGGCCAGCTTGTCCAGCACGGCCGACACCTGCGTTCCGAGGAAGGTCGAAATGATGGCGGGAGGCGCCTCGTTGGCGCCCAGCCGGTGAGCGTTCGTCGCGCTCATAATCGACGCCTTCAGCAGGCCGTTGTGCTTGTAAACCGCCGAAATGGCGTTCACCAGGAAAGTGATGAACTGGAGGTTCTCCGAAGCGGTCTTGCCCGGACCGAGCAGGTTCACGCCCGTATCGGTTCCCAGCGACCAGTTGTTGTGCTTGCCCGATCCGTTGATCCCCTTGAAGGGTTTTTCGTGCAGCAGCACGCGGAACTGGTGACGGCGGGCGATCTTGTCCATAATGGTCATCAGCAGCTGGTTGTGGTCGTTGGCCAGGTTGGCCTCCTCGTAAACCGGAGCCAGCTCGAACTGACTGGGAGCCACCTCGTTGTGGCGCGTCTTGACCGGAATTCCCAACTTCAGGCACTCGTATTCGAGGTCCTTCATAAAGGCCATCACACGCGTCGGAATCGCCCCGAAATAGTGGTCTTCCAACTGCTGGTTCTTGGCCGACTCGTGTCCCATGAGCGTACGCCCCGTGAGCATCAGGTCGGGACGCACGGCCCAGAGGCTCTCGTCCACGAGGAAATATTCCTGCTCCCAGCCCAGGTAGGCGAAAACCTTCTCGACATTCTTGTCGAAATAGCGGCACACCTCCGTGGCGGCCTTGTCGATGGCCGTCAGCGAGCGCAGCAGGGGCACTTTGTAGTCGAGCGCCTCGCCCGTGTAGGCGATGAAGACGGTAGGGATACAGAGCGTCGTGTCGACGATGAAGGCGGGCGACGTGGGGTCCCAGGCCGAGTAGCCGCGGGCCTCGAACGTATTGCGGATGCCGCCGTTGGGGAACGACGAGGCGTCGGGCTCCTGCTGCACGAGCAGCTTGCCGGAGAACTCCTCCAGCACGCCGCCCTGACCGTCCGGCTCGGCAAAGGCGTCGTGTTTCTCGGCCGTACCGCCCGTCAGGGGTTGAAACCAGTGGGTATAGTGGTCCGCACCGTGCTCCAGCGCCCACTGGCGCATACCCGCCGCGATGCTGTCGGCAACTTCGCGCGTAAGCGGCGTGCGTTTTTCCATCGTGTCGAGCAGGGCCGCATAGGTGCGCTTGTCGAGATACTTCCGCATAGCCGCACGTCCAAATACCTTCTTTCCGAAGTAGTCCGACGAGCGTCCCTCGGGAACTTTCACCTCGACGGCCGTGTGATTTATGGCCGCATCGACCATCTTGAATCTGAGTAATGATGACATATACCTGACTGATTAAGGGTTTAGTGTTCGTAGAAAAAACCGCGCGGGGAAGGACCCGATAATTGCAAACTAAAACCTAACCTGAAATTCAACCGGACAACTGCCTCCCGGCAGGACCTGCCGACCTAACTAACCCGGGGCCGCTCCCCCGCTGCGGTACATCTTTCGTTCCGGCTACAAATGTACGAATTATTCCGTTACGTTGTTTTTACGAAATCACCGTTTTTTTCAAAAAACAGCTGTTTTTTTTCATCATTTTCCCGAAAAAACAACCGTTTTTCGCCACACACACCCGAAATTTTCAGTCATTTCTCGAAAAACAGCCTCATTTTTCACGAAAAATCCCCAAAATACATTTTCTTCCGTTTTCCCAAAACAAGCAGAAATAAAGACCATTTTTCAACCATTCAACCACACCGGAGACAGCATCCGCGCCGGGCCGTCCGGAAATGCGGCGGGCGGCGAAATCCGGAAAAATTCCGCCGCACTGTTATTTTTGTAACAATTTCTTGTTACAATTCGGTAATTAATTTGTAACTTTACGTGCAATTTTGAAACAGAACGAAACTACACTCATACTAATCTCTAAATAGTCATGGCAAATACCAAACGTGAAAAGCTGTTCACCGAGTTCCCGCCGGTCCCGACCGAAAAGTGGGAAGAGGTGATTACAGCCGACCTGAAAGGAGCCGATTACGAGCGCAAGCTGGTGTGGCGTACGGGAGAAGGATTCAACGTCCGCCCCTACTACCGCGCCGAAAACCTCGAAGGCATCCGGTTCCTGGGCTCGCAGGCAGGCGAGTTCCCGTTCGTGAGAGGTACGCGCACCCACAATCGCTGGCGCGTGCATCAGACCGTCGAGGTAAAATGTCCCAGGGAGGCCAACGCCGAGGCGCTGAAACTCCTCAACTCGGGCGTCGATTCATTGGGCTTCTCAATCGCGAAGGAGGGCTTCACGGCCGAAGAACTCGATCAGCTGCTCGCCGGAATCTCGATCCCGGCCGTCGAAATGGTCTTCTGCGGCGCGCAGACGGGCAGCATCGCCGAACTGGTGATCGCCAAGCTCGAAAAGGAAGGCACTGCCTCCGAGGCGCACGTGGCCTTCTCGATCGACCCGCTGGTCAAGGGACTGTCGCAGAAAGGCGACTTCTGCTCGCCCAACGGCGAAAAGTGCTTCGCGAAGATCGCCTCGCTGATCGAAAAGACCCGCGAGTACAAGCACATCCGCATCGTCACCGTCTCGGCCGGCATCTTCTCGAACGCCGGATCGACCATCGTCGAGGAGCTGGCGTTCGCCCTCTCGGCCGGTAACGATTACATCGCGCGCCTGACCGACGCCGGCGTGGACGCCGAGCTGGCGGCCCGCAAGCTGCGCTTCTCGTTCTCGGTCACCTCGAACTACTTCCTCGAAATCGCCAAGTTCCGCGCGGCGCGCATGCTGTGGGCCAACATCGTCAAGGGTTACAACCCCTCGAAGAACTGCGCCTGCAAAATGCACATCCACGCCCGCACGGCAGACTGGAACCAGACCGTTTACGATCCCTATGTCAATATGCTCCGCGGCACGACGGAGGCCATGTCGGCCACCATCGCCGGCGTACATTCGCTGGAGGTGACGCCGTTCGACGCCGCGTTCGAAAGCCCCACGGAGTTCTCGAAGCGCATCGCCCGCAACGTCGAACTGCTCCTGAAGCACGAATCGCACTTCGACCAGGTGGTAGACCCCGCAGGCGGCTCGTACTACGTGGAGAACCTCACGCAGTCGATCGCCGCCGAGGCCTGGAAGCTCTTCCTCGAAATCGAGGAGAAGGGCGGCTACGCCGAGGCCTACAAGGCCGGCTTCATCAAGGAGCGCGTGGAGGCTTCGGCCGCCGCCAAGGACAAGGCCATCGCAACGCGCCGCCAGACGCTGCTCGGCGCCAACCAGTTCCCCAACTTCACGGAGGTGGCCCCGAAGGAGATCACCGCCGAAGCCGTCACCCGTCCCGCTGCCGAAGGCAACGTCCTCACGCCCTACCGCGGCGCCATGGCCTTCGAGGCGATGCGCCTGCACGTGGACCGCTCGGGCAAACAGCCCAAGGCGTTCATGCTCACCTGCGGCAACTTGGCGATGGCCCGCGCCCGCGCCCAGTTCTCGTGCAACTTCTTCGCCTGCGCCGGAATCCGCGTGCAGGACAACACCTTCTTCAAGTCGATCGAGGAGGGCGTGAAGGCCGCACTCGAATCGAAAGCCGAGATCGTGGTGGTCTGCGCTTCGGACGACGATTACGCAGAGGCTGCACCGAAGGTGAAGGAGCTGCTCGGCGGCAAGGCCATCCTCGTAGTCGCAGGCGCTCCCGCATGCGCACCCGAACTGGAGGCCCAGGGCATCACGAACTTCATCAACGTGAAGTCGAACGTCCTGGAGACTCTGAAGTTTTATCTTAAAGAAATGGGCATCTGATCATGAGAGCTAAATTTTCAGAACTGACATACGAAGCAGGCGGGCAGAAGAGCTGCTGCGCCTCGAAAGGCTGCGGACAGGTGGAGCCGTGGCTGACGGCCGAGCGCATCCCCGTCAAGGGCGCCTATACGGCCGAAGACCTCGAAGGCATGGAGCACCTGAACTACGCGGCAGGCATCGCACCGTTCCTGCGCGGCCCCTACTCGACGATGTACGTGATGCGTCCGTGGACCATCCGTCAGTACGCCGGATTCTCGACCGCCGAGGAGTCCAACGCATTCTACCGCCGCAACCTCGCCGCCGGACAGAAAGGTCTGTCGGTGGCCTTCGACCTGGCAACGCACCGCGGTTACGACGCCGACCATCCGCGCGTGGTGGGCGACGTGGGCAAGGCCGGCGTGTCGATCTGCTCGGTGGAGGACATGAAGGTGCTCTTCAACGGCATTCCGCTCGACCGGATGTCGGTGTCGATGACCATGAACGGCGCCGTGCTGCCGATCCTGGCCTTCTACATCGTGACGGGCCTGGAGCAGGGCTGCACGCTCGACCAGCTGGCCGGTACGATCCAAAACGACATCCTCAAGGAGTTCATGGTGCGCAACACCTATATATATCCGCCCGAGTTCTCGATGCGGATCATCGCCGACATCTTCGAGTACACCTCGAAGAACATGCCCAAGTTCAACTCGATCTCGATTTCGGGTTACCACATGCAGGAGGCGGGCGCCACGAACGACATCGAGCTGGCCTACACGCTGGCCGACGGTCTGGAGTACCTGCGCGCCGGCGTCAACGCAGGCATGTCGATCGACGCCTTCGCACCGCGTCTGTCGTTCTTCTGGGCCATCGGCATGAACCACTTCATGGAGATCGCCAAGATGCGCGCCGCGCGTATGCTGTGGGCCAAGATCGTTAAACAGTTCAACCCCAAGAACCCCAAGTCGCTGGCGCTGCGCACCCACTCGCAGACCTCGGGCTGGTCGCTCACCGAGCAGGACCCGTTCAACAACGTGGCCCGCACGGCCATCGAGGCCATGGGCGCCGCGCTGGGACACACCCAGTCGCTGCACACCAACGCCTTCGACGAGGCCATCGCCCTGCCGACCGACTTCTCGGCGCGTATTGCGCGTAACACGCAGATCTACATTCAGGAGGAGACCAACATCTGCCGCGAGGTCGACCCGTGGGCAGGTTCCTACTACATCGAGACGCTGACCAACGAGATCGCCCATAAAGCCTGGGAGCGCATCGAGGAGGTCGAGAAGCTGGGCGGTATGGCCAAGGCCATCGAGACCGGCATTCCGAAGATGCGCATCGAGGAGGCTTCGGCCCGCAAGCAGGCCCGCATCGACTCCGGCGAGGAGAAGATCATCGGCATCAACGAATACCGTCTGGAGAAGGAGGCCCCGATCGACATTCTTGCCGTGGACAACACGGCCGTGCGCGAGAGCCAGATCAAGCGACTCAAGGAGCTGCGCGCCAACCGCGACGAAGCTGCCGTGAAGAAGGCGCTGGCCGCCATCACCGAGTGCGTGAAGACCAAGCAGGGCAACCTGCTCGAACTGGCCGTCGAGGCCGCCAAGGTCCGCGCCTCGCTGGGCGAAATCTCCGACGCCTGCGAAGTGGTCGTAGGCCGCTACAAAGCTGTTATCCGTTCCATTTCAGGTGTATACTCTTCAGAAGTGAAAAACGACAAATCCTTCGAGCGCGCCAAGGAGCTGTGCGCCGAATTCGCCAAGAAAGAGGGCCGTCAGCCGCGCGTGATGATCGCCAAGCTCGGCCAGGACGGACACGACCGCGGCGCCAAGGTGGTCGCTACGGGTTATGCCGACATCGGCTTCGACGTCGACATGGGTCCGCTGTTCCAGACTCCGGAGGAGGCCGCCAAGCAGGCCGTCGAAAACGACGTGCACGTAGTCGGCGTATCGTCGCTGGCCGCCGGCCACTTGACGCTCGTGCCGCAGATCATCGCCGAGTTGAAGAAGCTGGGCCGCGAGGACATCATCGTCATCGTGGGCGGCGTAATCCCCGCGCAGGACTACGACGAGTTGTACCGCGACGGCGCCGCCGCCATCTTCGGCCCCGGTACGCCGATCGCCACGGCAGCCATCAAGATCCTCGAAATCCTGCTCGCCGAGTAAATTCCCGGCTCCGACAAGAGAAACGCCGCGGTCGCAAGACCGGGGCGTTTTTTGTTCCGGAGCACTTCGGGAGGGACTTTTTTCACCCGCCAAAGACCGGAACGGGAGTTTTTGCATTATCTTTACGACTGAAATACACAAATTCATTCATTCCAACGTTCCATTCGCATGAAGAAAACCCTCATTCTGTTGCTTGCCTGCTGTGCCTGCATCCGGTCGCAGGCGCAGACTCCGGAGGCAGCCGCCGCACCGGAACCCTCCGTAACCCGGACCGACAGCACCCTGACATTCCCCGAACCTGAATTCATCGGCCAGGCATTGGCTATCCGGCCCGACAACAGAACCGAGCAGCTCGTCCAGGAGAGCCTGGCTCCCCGCCACCGTTCGTCCACCGGGCAGAAACTGTTCGGCATCGGAAAGGAGCACATCGACGAAATGACGCTGAAAGGCGCGCAGTCCCCCGTCCGGCTCCGGAAGAGCGACGGCATCGCCTTTATCATCCGCGTTCCGGACAACCTGATCGACCCGATGTCGGTGATCAGCGTCTTCCGGTTCAAGGTCAAGAAGAAGATGCGGATCGCCGAATACGCGTCGGTCGGAACCTTCGGCGACCGGCAGCGCAACACGCTGGAACGGCAGCCCTTCACCTCGCGCCGGTTCGGAAGCAGCTCCTACCTCATCATCCTGAAAGGCGTCGAGACCGGAGAATACGGCATCACGGTCGATGCGCTGGGCAGTCTCAACGTTTCGACATTCGGGGTGGACGAATAAACCCGCGTTCCATGACAAACAATCCCCGCAACCTCGGTTGCGGGGATTGTTCTTTCGGCAGCCGGCAATGGAATCACAGGCAGGCCTCCAGAATCCGGCGGGCCATGGCGCCGTCGACGTTCTGCGCCTCGCCGAACCGATCGCCCGCAGCCGTGAAGCGGCGTTCGATCTCGGCGATGGTCTCTTCGCCGATACCCTCCTCCGAAAGGCGTGTCGAGAGGCCCAGCGAACGGAAGAACGCCTCGTTGGCCGCAATCGTGCGGTCGATGCGCTCCTCCTCCGAACCACCGGCAATGCCCCAGATACGCTCGCCGTATTGCCGCAGTTTGCCGCGTTTCTGCCCGCGCAGCACGCGCAGCGTACCGTTGATGACAATGGCCAGCGTCGCGCCGTGCGTCAGGCCGTGCAGCGCCGTCAGCTCGTGGCCGATCATGTGCGTCGCCCAGTCCTGCGTCACACCCATACGGATCATGTCGTTCAGGGCCAGCGTCGCCGAAAGCATGTATTCCGACATCGTGTCGTAATCGCGCTCGTCCGCCAGCGCTTTGGGAGCGATTTCGACCACCGTATGCAGGATGCCTTCGGCCCAGCGGTCCATCAGCCGCGACTGATGGGGCGTAGTCATATACTGCTCCAGCACATGCACGAAAGTATCCGCAAGTCCGCAGGCTACCTGACGCTTCGGCAGCGAATAGAGCGTCTCGGGATCGAGGATCGAGAAGACCGGATAATCGCCGTAGAAAGCATATTTTTCCTTGGTCTCGTAGCGCGAAATGACCGCCCCGGAGTTCATCTCGGAACCCGTGGCCGACATGGTGAGGACCGTAGCCAGCGGCACGGTCTTGCCGGCCTGCCCCTTGAGCACGATGTCCCATGCATCGCCGTCGTAGAGAAGGCCCGCAGCGATGAGTTTCGTACCGTCGATGACCGACCCGCCGCCGACAGCCAGCAGGAAGTCCACCTTCCGCTCTTTGCCCAGCGCAATGGCTTCGCGCAGGGTCTCGACCGACGGATTCGCCTCGATGCCCCAGAACTCGACCAGGTCGCGGCCTTCGAGTGCGGCGACGACCTGATCGTAGACGCCGTTACGCTTGACGCTTCCGCCGCCGAAGGTCAGCATGATGCGTTTTCCGGCGGGAATGAGCTTCGGCAGACGGGCGATCTGGCCCTTGCCGAAAACCAGTTTGGTCGGATTGTGATAGATGAAGTTGTTCATGGCGAATATTTATTTATCCTATTACGAAGAGAATGAATGACCGGACGGCTCCGAAACGGATTGCACCTGGTTTGACAGGGCCTCCGGCTGCTAAAAGAGCCGTTACGCCTCTAAAGATACGAAAAAAGCCGGACTGCACAGAGAATTCTCCGCTAATTTTCAATCTTTGCGGTGAGAGCTGCCGGTTTGTGCTTAAACGAAGCAGAGCGCGGATGGGTGTACCGGAGTACGTCCCATTCGCGCCCTGCGGGAGCAAGTGCAAAGATGCACCGTAAAATCAATCGTTTAGAAGTACTTGCCGCGCAGGTCCTGAATCTTGGCCATCTGCTGGATAGCCGGGATGGCGAACTGCTGGGCCATGCCCTCGGCCATGGCCTGGGCGCGCACTTTCTCGCCTTCGGCGGTCTGCTTGTCGTCGGTCTTGACATCCCCGACCTCGAAGACATAGACGCCCGAAAGTCCCTTCACGGGAGCCGACAGGGCACCCTTCTCGGCCGATGCGATGGCGCCCACCAGACGAGGCTCCATGCCCACGCCGTTCACGTAGAACGAACCGAAAGTCACATCGGAGAAGTCCTCCACCTCCGAGCCGAGACTTGCAGCCTGCTCGGCGAGGGTCGAACCCGAAAGGCTCTTGACGATATAATCGTATTTTTTGTCGCGAAGAAGCTGCGAACGGATCTGGGCCGAAACCTTATTCAGCGGTGCGTACTCATTGTCGTCGATCTCGGTCAACGTGGCAATCACGTAGTCCTTGCCTACATTGAAGATCGCCGAAAGGTCGCCCTCCTTCGCTCCGTAGGCCCAGCGGGCCACCTCGCGCGAATCCTCAAGGCCGCGGATCGTACGGTCGCCCTGGGCAATCGCAGCCACGCGGGGCGTCACGGCAGCCGTCGAAGCGGCATCTGCGAATGCGGCGGCCGAACCCTTGGCGTTGACCATGAACGAACCGGCCTGGTTGTGCACGTCGCGGCGCGTGGCGGCCGAAGCCTCCACGGGATAGGTGATCGTAGCCACCTGCACGTGTTTCGAAGGTTTGTCGGCACGGTATACCTGCATCAGCTGGATGGCGTCGCCCGAAGCGATCTTCACGATGTCGCCCTGTCTGGCATTGGCCAAAGCGGCGGCGAACTCGCCCGTGAAGGCCGAGAAAGGCAGCACTCCCACTTCACCGCCGTTGGCGGCCGTAGCGTCGTAAACCGAATAACGGGCAGCGGTCTGCGCGAAATCGCCCCCCTTCTTCAGCACCGTCAGCAGGCTGTCGGCAAGCGCCTCCTGCGCATAGGGCAGCACGATATGACGTACGCCCACCGAGTCGGGAACCATCTTCGAATCGAGCGCGCGGGACATCGTCCACTCGTTGTTCTTCAGCACGGGGCCGTACATCTCGCCCGCCATCAGCGCCTTGGCCTCCTCGTCGGAGAGCTGTGCGGCGGAAACGTAGCTGTCGGCGATCTTGCCGTTGCGGTTGGCGCGGACGAAGGTCTTCACCTCCTCGGCGGCGGCGAACTCCCGGCCCACCTCCGTCACGCTCTTCTCAAGCGCCAGCAGGTCGTCGTCCGTGGGGGAGACCTCGAATACGACATACGAAATCGTACGTGACGGGGTCTGCTTGAACTGGTTCTTATGGCTGTTGTAGTAAGCCTTCACATCACCCGACGACACCTTGACGAGCGAATCGGGAACGGCCGAGAACTTCTTGCCGGCCCACTTGCCCGAGAAAGACTTGTTGGCGGCCTCGACACCGCGGGCGACCTCCAGCGAATTGACGTAAACGCCGCCCTTCACCAGTCCGAAGTACTTCTGCACCTCGCGCTCCAGACGGGCCTGCTCGTTGAGCTGCGCCCAGGCATTGGCCGCCTCGGGGTTGGTCTCGGCCTGTGCGAGGAACTGGCTGATGGCAGCCACGCTGTACTCGCCCGTGCGGGGATCGGCGAAAGCATTGTAGAAAGCCTGCGAAGGATGCTGTCCGCTGACCATCGCCAGACGCTCCGGCTCGGTGACGCGAAGTCCCATCCGGTCGAAACCGGGCGTCAACACGTGCTTGGCGATCAGCGCCTGCCAGGCGGCATTGGCCAGCATGGCCGACTGCTGCTCGTCGCTCTCCTGCATGTTGTTCTGCGACTTGATTGTCTCGTACTGGTCGTAGTACTCCGAATAGTTGATCTTCTCGCCGTCGATCACACCGACACGCGGGTCGTTGCCCGAGAAGCCCATTTCAGTCTTCAGAGAGAGGATGAATGCCAAGAGGGCCAGTGCGATGATGATCGAAAGCACGATGCCGAACTTGGTTCGTAAAGTGTTTAAACTTGCCATATAAATTGTTAATTATTCGTATTGTTTCGAATTATCAGCCAAAGGTAGTAAAATTAATTGTAAAAAGAACAGAATAAAAGTAAAAATATACGCACGCTTCGCCCCCGTAATCCCCGCCGGGGCGGGAATTTACCGGAAAGGCGGCGGAATCCGGCCCACGCTACAATTTCTTCACCCGCGCCAGTTCGATGCGCGAACGCGTCGTACGGAGAATCCGCAATTGCAGGCCGCCGATGAAAACCGTCTCCCCGGCGGTGGGAATACCCTCGTAATTGAAGATGATGAAACCGGCCAGCGTGTCGTATTCCTTGCTCTCCTCGATGCCGAGGTTGTATTTTTCATTCAGGTATTTCACCTCCAGGCGGCACGAGAGAACATACTCGTCGGGGCCGACCTGCTTTTCGGTGAGGTCCGGAATGTCGTGCTCGTCCTCGATCTCGCCGAAAATCTGCTCCAGCACGTCTTCGAGCGAAATGACGCCCGCCGTGCCGCCGAATTCGTCGATCACGACGGCGATGTTCGAACGGTGCTTGATGAAATTCTCCAGCATCAGCTGCAAAGGCATGGTCTCGGGCACGAAATTGACCTCCATCATCACGTCGGCGATCTGCCGGGGCCGCGTGAAAAGGCTTTTCGAATTGACGTAGCCCACGATGTTGTCGATCGACTTGCGCCAGACGAAGATACGCGAATATTTCGAGTCGACGAAACGCGCCGTGAGCTGTTCGATCGAGGTGTCGTCGATGTCCACGGCCTCGACGTCCACACGCGGAACCATGCAGTCCCTGACGCGCAGGTCGGCGAAATCCAGCGCGTTCTGGAAGAGTTTCAGCTCGTTGTCCGGTTCCGAATGCTGCTCCGGGCTGTTCGAGTCGAGCAGCGCCGCAAGGTCCTCGCGGTCGAAACTCGGAGTGATGTTCCGCTCCTCGACGCGGCGGCCCAGAAGGTGCAGAATGCCGTGGGAAAGCAGCGTCGTGAAACGCGCCACCGGATAGAGGACGATGTAGAAAAAATAGATCACCGGCGCCAGCGCGCGGTAATAGAAATTGGGATTGTTCCTGAAAATCGACTTGGGGAGAAACTCGGCGAAGAAGATGATGATGACCGTCGAAACGGCGGTGTCCACGGCGACCGAGCCGCTCCGGGCGAGCTGCTCCCACCCCAGCGAGGCATAGATGCTGCGCAGAAGCAACGACATCGACAGCGAATAGACGACCAGTGCGATGTTGTTGCCCACGAGGATCGTGGTGATATACTGCCCCGGATGGCGGGCGAAAACCTCGGCAATCTGGTCGAACATGCGGTTCTGCTTGCGGTCGATCTCCAGCTTGAGACGGTTCTTGCTCGTAAAGGCAATCTCCATCCCCGAGAAAAAAGCCGACAGCAACAGCATTACGACAATCAGGACGACGGTGGTGAGCATCGCTTTCAGTTTTTGAGTTTGGGTTCGACGGAAACCTGCTCCTCCCGCGGAAACGCGCCTCCTGGGAGCCGTCCCGCATTTTCAGCGGCCGGCGTTCAACTTCCGCTTCGGGTCTTCCGACCTGCCTTTCAGCCGGCCCGGCGGGAATCTCCCGGGCCGGAGCGGCCCTCCCGGATTCGGGCGTCCGGACGGCGGACCGGCTGTCGGAGGGCCGGCTGTCGGAGGGTTTCGGAACCGGGCGCACGGACGTGGAATCCGTGGCCGCGGAGTCGGCGCTCTGCTTCATCTCGACCTCCATGCGGCCCTTCATGCGGCGGAAGCGCCAGTCCTTGAACTCCTCGTCCGACTCGAAGCCTTCGCCGATGAAGACATCGCGGCCGTTGTTCTGCACGATCTTCGAATCGACGTTCGAATAGATTTTCTTGGTCCGCGCATTCCAGAACAACTGCTGGGTGTAGAGGGTTTTGCCGTCGGATTTCTCAACCACGACATTTCCCTTGGCCTCCCACAGTTCGCGGTTGACGTAATAAATGGCGTAATTGGCCGTCAGCACGGCGTCCACCGTGGTCAGCGAATCGTTCTGGTAGGTAGTGATCTTCACGCCCTTGCGGAATTCGCGGTAAGGTTCGCGGGCCAGCGAATAACCTTCGAGCAGCGGCGTGACGAAATGGTACGACCGGCGGCCGTTCTGCGACATCACGACCGAAAGGTCCTCGCTGTATTCGGTCATCATCGTCTCCTCGGAAGCCGACGCGCGGCCCGCATCCTTGTCCGCACACGAGAATAGCAAGATAGCACTCCCCGTCACGGAGAGTGCTACCCTGATCGTTCTTGTCATGCGTTTTCCCATCGAAGCCTGTCGGGAGCGTGTTTTTTAGCGGGCACGGACGGTGGTGGTGATACCGGCGGCCGTTCCGCAGGTCACCGTATAGCGCGCACCCTCCTGCAACTCGTTGAAGAAGCACTCCTCCGAGCTGGGGAAAACCGAACGGAACTTGCCGAGGGAACTCTTGGCGTGCTCCATGTACTCCGAATCGGCCGGGAGCAGCTCGACCGCCTTGGCCATCGTATCGTAAGCGGCCCAATAGGTCGCCAGACCGGCGAAACCGCCGCACGAACCTGCCGACGAAGCATAGCACTGCGCCAGGATGAAGTACGGAACGCCGTCCTCGGGATCCAGGTCGCGGGCCTGGCGCGCAGCGGCGGCAGCGCCCGGAATGTCGTTGGACACGAGGCCCACCAGCGCGATGCGCACGAGCAGTTTCTGACGCTCGGCGGGGTCTTTCTCGACATCCAGCGCCTCGTTCAGATAGGTCTTTGCCTTGACATAGTCGCCCTTGTTCTGGAAAGCCTGCGCCAGGAACATCGCCGTCTCCGACGAGGGCTTCACCTCATAGTATTTCTCGGCGATCGAGAAGTAGAAGTCGCCGTCGCACTTAGCGCGCGACATCAGAGCCACGGCCTGCGCCAGCAGCGCCTCGTCGTCGGGAGCGGCGGCCAGCTTGCCCTTGAAGAGTCTTTCGAGATTCTCGCAGCTTGCGGCGCCGCTCAATCCGAACGCAGCGTCGAACTGGCTCTTGTACTCGGCGGCAGCGGGGTTCTTCTCGAAGAATGGCGTCAGACGGTCGTACTCGGCGATGATCTCGTCGGGCATCACCTCGTCGGTATTCCTGTAATCGTCGCAGAGGTTCGAGAAATAGGCCACGACGGTCTCGGGATCGGTGTTGTCGCCGCCGGCCTCGATGGCTGCGCGGAACGCTTCGCGGATACCCTTGCGGTCGGCGGGTTTGTACATCAGATACTCACGGGCCTTGCGGTCGAGGATATAGGGCGTGCCGTACTTGGGATGGTCGCCGAAATACTCGTTGCGCAGGTCGTAAACGATCATCAGCGAGTCGGTGTAGGTGTTTTTCTCGGCGATGCTCTTGGCGCGCGCGATCTTGTTCTTATAAAGCGTGATGCCGCGCACAAAGGTATTCTGCGAAGCCTTCGGACATTTGTCGAGCAGCTCCTTGAGGTAATGCGCGGCAGCGTTGTAATCCTTGTTGTCGAGCGACTCCTTGAGGAAGTTGCTGTTCAGAATGTTCTGCTGCCGCTCCTCAGGCGTATCACCCCAGACCGCGTACTTCGGATCACTGAAATCTTGCTGTGCCATCGCTGCGACTGCAAAAAGCGCACACGCAGCAGAAAGCAGGAATTTAACGTTTTTCATCGGTCAGATTAATTTTTGTGTTTCTATCTTTTATTTTTGCTTGCCTGTCACATCAATCGAACTTGGAGCGCATGAACCAATATTCGCCGTTCTCCATCTGTCCCGCGAAGAGCGTGAAGCCGATCGCAAACTTGAAATACTGCTGCCGGACCAGCCCCAGGCGGTCGGCGATGTTGTAACCGCGGCGACCGTACTCGACACCGATGTCGATGGCCGAGAAGGCACCGCGCCTCACCGGGATGCCGATGCCCGCCGTCACGGCGTACTGCGCGAGCTTGTCCCCGTTGAACGTCTGGTTGTAGGCCCCGTAGCGGAAACCCGCACGGTAGGACCAGCGTTTGAGGAAGTGACGCGCATCGTAACGGTTCGGGGTGTATTCCACACCCATCTTGATCGTGCTCGTATTGGTGTAGGCCACCTTGTATTCCGTCTTGTTCTCCCCGCTGCCGCTGGTTCCCGTCATCTCGTAGCCCGAGTTGCGGCCGCCCCAGTTCTGGAACACATAATCCACGCCGACGGCCCACCTGCCGGTCTGGTAATAGGCCCCCACGGCCAGCTGCCGGGGCAGCACCAGCTTCAGGTGCGTCGTATCGCCCTTGACGACCGTGTTGTACAGGTCGCCGATATAGAGTTTTTTCGTCACCTCCGGGTTCAGGTCACCGCCGAAGTCGTACGTCGCGCCGAAGGTCAGGATGCGCTTCGCGTTCAGAATCGCGTTCCACTGCACGCCGACCTGCCCCTTGATGCTCGAAATGCTGTAATTGTCCTGCCCCACCGTCGAGGTGAAGGTTCCCTCGCCCGTAATGGCGGTCGGGGTCATCACGAACGTACGGTCGATGTCGCCCCAGTAATACTGTGCGGCGATACCCACCGAAAAATTCTTGAACGGCTCCCAGCCCAGGCCGACCTTGACCTCCGTCACGTCGCCCTCGCCCTGGTAGTTGTACTGAATATTGCCGACGTTGGCGTAAATGGGGTCTTCGGGATCGTATTCGTGATAATACTTGGTCCTGTAACCCACCGAACTGTAAGGCGTGAGGCTGAAACCGAGTCCCAGCCGCTTCGCCACCGGCATCTGGAAAGCGATGTCGTGAAAGTTGAACGTGTTGTAGGCCGTCCGTTTCCCGACGCCTCCGACCGTCTGGGCGTTGTAGTAGTTCTGCCCCTCCAACCCGAAGTTGAAAAGGAAAGTCTTCTGCGGAGCCGCGCTGTAAGCCGCGGGGTTGAGCAGGTTGACCGTACTCACCGAACGCATGGCCACACCCGCACCGCCCATCGAGCGCATCTGCAGCGTACCGGGGGTATTCTGTTCGCCGATGCCGTACATCGTATAGGGCGAGAATGCGTTAATACTGCTTGTCTGGGCCGAAACGGCAAAAGGAAACATCGCTGCAGCCGCGACAACCAGCTTAATCAAGGTGTTCTTCACTTGCATTGTACTCTAAAATTCGATCCAATCCGCAAAAGACCAGATTACAATTTGCAAATATCGTGTTTTTAATTCTTTTCGCAAAGTATTTCGCGTCCCCGCCGGTAAAAATTACGCATAAATCGTCGATTTTTTTCTCCATCCGGGCCATATAGCCCTCAATTTCGAAGGTCAGCGAGTTCATCACCCCCAGGCGGATGGCCTCTTCGGTGGTGAGCCCCTGCAACTCCCCGCTTTCGGTCGGACCGCACAGCGGCAGGCAGGCCGTGTAGTCGTGGAGCGCCCGAAAACGGGTTTTCATCCCCGGTGAAATGCACCCGCCGCGGAACGTGTTGTCGGCCGTCACCAGGTCGATCGTGACGGCCGTGCCGAAATCGACGATCAGCACGTTGCGCCCCGGGTAAAGCACCGTGGCGCCCACGGCGGCGGCCAGCCGGTCGCGGCCCAGCGTCTCGGGCGTATGGTAAGCGTTGGCAACCGGCACGGGGGTCTGCGAGGTGAATTCCAGCAGGTAATCCGCATAGGGCCTGACCGTTTCGACCACGTCGTCCGCTTCGCCGCGCGTCGAGGCGACGACGGCCTTCGCGGCCCTGCGGCCCTCCAGCAACTCGCCGAGCATCGACGGATGCAGCCGCTCCACGCAGCGCTGGGCGACGATCCGTCCGCCGTCAAAAACGGCCAACTTGACAAGGGTGTTGCCTATGTCTACGATCAGATTCAAAGCTGCTGCAGCGTTTTGTATGCGTCTTCCACGTCTTTGACATTCCTAACGGTCATCGCCAACCGATTATTGTGCTGTTTGAGCACAAATCGGTCGGGACGCTGCGTAACCCGCTGCAACAGGGTCATAAAGGCCTCGCTCTTGTAGAAAGGCGAGTTCTCCTCGCCCACGAAGTGCACGATCATCAGCCCGTTCTTGACCTTCACGCGCTCCATGCCCAGACGAATGGCCTCCCAGCGCAGCCGAACCACGTTCAACAGCTCCTTCGCGGCGCGCGGCAGGGGACCGAAACGGTCCGCCAGACGGCTCTCGAAGGCCTGCAACGCCGCCTCGTCCTTCGTCGAGTCGAGTTCGCGGTAGAGCTTCAGGCGTTCGGCCTGCTGCGAAACGTAGGCGTCGGGCAGCGCGGCCTCGACCTCGATGTCGATGTGCGCGTCGTCGATGAAACGCATCTGCTCCACGACCTCCTGCTCCCCGTCGCTCAAGCCCGGGACATGAAGCCCCTCGGCACGCAGTTCGGCAACCGCCTCGTTCATAATCTTCTGGTAGGTCTCGAAACCGATGTCGGCGATGAACCCGCTCTGCTCGGCGCCCAGCAGGTTGCCCGCGCCGCGGATGTCGAGGTCCTGCATGGCGATGTTGAAGCCCGACCCGAGGTCCGAAACTCCTCGATGGCCCGCAGACGCCGCCGCGCGTCGGACGACAGCAGCTCGTCGGGCGGCGAAAGCAGGTAGCAGTAGCCCTTCTGGTTCGAACGCCCCACGCGGCCGCGCAGCTGGTGCAGGTCGCTCAAACCGAAGTTCTGGGCATTGTCGACGATGATCGTATTGGCGTTGGGAATGTCGATGCCGTTCTCGACGATGGTCGTCGACACCAGCACGTCGAATTCCCCGTAGATGAAGTCCATGATGAGTTTCTCCAGCTGCTCGGCCGGCATCTTGCCGTGCCCGACGGCCACGCGGGCCTTCGGGCAGAGGCGCGTGATCAGCCCCTGGAGGGCCGGCAGGTCCTCGACGCGGTTGTGGACGAAATAGACCTGGCCGCCGCGGGCGAGTTCCGCCTCGACGGCATCGCGGATGATCTCCTCCGAGAATACGTGCGACTCGGTGAGGATCGGCTGGCGGTTGGGCGGCGGGGTCGAAATGACGGACAAGTCCCGCGAACCCATCAGCGAGAATTGCAGCGTGCGCGGAATCGGTGTGGCGGTGAGCGTCAGCGTATCGACCGAAACGCTCATCTCGGTGAGCTTTTCCTTGGCGGCGACGCCGAATTTCTGCTCCTCGTCGATGATCAGCAGCCCCAGGTCGCGGAACACGATCTGCTTGCCCAGCATCTTGTGCGTGCCGATCAGGATGTCGATCTTCCCCGAGGCGAGGTCCTCGCGGATCTGGCTGACCTCCTTCGTGGATTTGGTGCGGTTGATGTACTCCACCCTCACCGGGAAATCGCGCAGACGCTCGGTGAACGAGCGGTAGTGCTGCAAGGCGAGGATCGTCGTCGGAACCAGCACGGCGACCTGCTTGCCGTCGACGGCGGCCTTGAACGCCGCGCGGATCGCCACCTCGGTCTTTCCGAAGCCCACGTCGCCGCACACCAGCCGGTCCATCGGCTGGTCCGACTCCATGTCCTTCTTGACGGCCGCCGTGGCCGACTGCTGGTCGGGGGTGTCCTCCCAGCGGAACGACGCCTCCAGCTCGTGCTGCAAATAGCTGTCGTGCGAGAAGGCGTAGCCCTTCGAGGCCTTGCGTTTGGCGTAGAGGGCGATCAGTTCGCGCGAAATGTCCTTGACGGCCTTCTTGGTGGCGTTCTTCAGCTTCTGCCAGGCGCCGTTGCCCAGTTTGTAGACCTTCGGCGGCTCGCCGTCGCCCGACTTGTAGCGCGAAATGCGGTGGAGCGAGTGCACGTTGACGAAGAGCACGTCGCCGTCCTTGTAGACCAGCTTGATCGCCTCCTGCATGCGTCCGTCGCCCGCGGCGATCTTCACCAGCCCGTCGAAACGCCCCACGCCGTGGTCGATATGCACCACGTAGTCGCCCGGGCGCAGCTGGTTCAGCTCGGCGACGGTCATCTGCTCGTCGCGCCGGATCTCGCCGTTGATGCGGTAACGCTGGTAGCGGTCGAAAATCTGGTGGTCGGTGTAGAGGCACAGCTTCAGGTCGTTGTCCACGAACCCCTCGTGCAGGGTCGTCGACAGCGACCGCACGACGGCCTGTCCGCGGCCGATCTGGTGGAAAATATTTTCGAGACGCTCGACCTGCGCCTTGTTCTCCGAAAGTATATAGGTATCGTAACCCCGCAGCGCACCCCGGATCATGTCGTCGGCCAGCATCTCGAAATTTTTATTGAATTTCGGCTGGGGCGACGTCGCGAACTTCACCGTTGCGGCCGCGGGCCGCTCGGGAAGATTGTCGCGCAGCAGGAAAATCCGGCTTCCGGAAAGGTCGGCCACGAGCGAGTTGCGGCTCGTCAGCAGCGAGTCGATCTCATCGGGATGCTCCATGTCCGAGAGCGTCCTGCGGCGGATGTCGTTGACCCTCCGCAACACGAAATCGGCGTCGTAGAACCACCAGGAAGCCTCCGCGCCCGCAAACCGCGCGAAGGAGACCTTCGCCGCGGCGGGCGTCCCGGCATTCAGGTCGGGGATGATCTCCACGCGGTCCAGCTTGTCCGACGACAGCTGGCTCGAAATGTTGAACCGCCGGATCGAGTCGACCTCGTCGCCGAAAAAATCCAGTCGGTAGGGTTTGCTCTCCGAATAGGAGAAGACGTCGACGATACCGCCGCGCACCGAGTACTGCCCGGGTTCGTAGACGAAATCCACGCGCGTAAACGAAGCATCGACAAGCGCCTGCTCCAGCACCTCGATCGAAATCCGGTCGCCGACCCTCACGGTGATCGTCTCCCGTTGCAGGGCTTCGGCGTCGGCGACCCGCTCGGCCAGCGCCTCGGGGCAGGTGCAGACCACCAGGTAGCCCTTCCCCGAGAAATTCCGCACGGCGTGCATCGTCGCCGTGCGCTGCACCACGCCCTGCGCATCCTCGGCGCCATAGGCCGCCGAACGCTTCCACGACGAGGGAAAGAAGTAAACCTGCCGTTCGTCCAGCAGGTTGTAGAAGTCGTTCAGAAGGTAGGCTGCGGCGTCACGGTCCTCGGCGACAAAGACATGCACGCCCCCGGATTCGGCCACGGCCGCCGCGGCATAAAACGAAAGAGCGCCGCCGACCAGCTCTTCGAGGTGGACGGTAGCACTTCTGTTTTTATATTCGCGGCACAGTCTGCCGAGGGCTTTCGACCCGGCGGCGAACTGCGCCAGCTGCTCGCGGGCGGTTGCCATGCCTTATTTGGTTATAAGGTCGTTATCCTTTTTGTCATGGTAGTGGATCTCGACGATCCCGATGCTCTGGTCCTCGGCGATCTCAAGGCGCACCTTGTACTTCCACTCCCAGCGGCGGCGCAGCGACCAAAGGCCCTTTCGGAGGAACGCCGCCACGTAAGGACTGACGACCAGCTTGATGAATTTGTGTCCGCGGTCCTGCGTGAGGAACGAAATCTGATTCTCGATCTTCTTGTCCAGCAGCACCGTAGGTTCGATCTTGCCCGAACCGTTGCACGTCGGGCAGACGTCCGAAACGCTCTCGACGGCCACGGGACGCACCCGCTGGCGGGTGATCTGCATCAGGCCGAATTTCGTGAGCGGCAGCACCGTGTGCTTGGCCTTGTCGGTGGCCATCAGCTTCACCATCTCGTCGAACAGCGCCTGCTTGTTCTGCGCCTTGTGCAGGTCGATGAAGTCGATGATGACGATACCGCCCAAATCACGCAGCCGCAGCTGGCGGGCGATCTCCTTCGCCGCGGCGAGGTTCACGTCCATGGCGGTCTGCTCCTGGTTGTCCTCGGCCTTGGTGCGGTTGCCCGAATTGACGTCGATGACGTTCATGGCCTCCGTGCGCTCGATGATCAGGTAGGCGCCGCGCTTCAGCGACACGTACTTGGCGAACAGCGACTTGATCTGCTTCGAGATGTCGAAGTTGTCGAAAATGGGCACGTTGCCCTTGTAGAGTTTGACGATCTTCTCCTTCTCGGGTTCGATCTGGCGGATGTAGCCGCGGATTTCGTTGTACATCGCCTCGTCGTCGACGGCGATCTGCGAGAAGGAGCCGTTCAGCGAGTCGCGGATGATCGTGTTGGCGCGGTTCATCTCGCTCATCAGCTGCGCCGGGGCCGACGCCGCGTTCTTCTTGATCGCCGCGCAGGTCTTGCGCCAGCGGTCGATCTGGGTCTGGATGTCGTGCTCGATGTCCTCGTCCTTGGCCTCCATGGCCGCCGTGCGGATGATGACGCCGAAATTCTTCGGCAGCACCGCCGCGGCAATGCGCTTGAGACGCTTCTTCTCGTCCGCCGAGCGGATCTTCTGCGAAAGGAACACCTTCGAGGTGAAGGGAACCAGCACCACGTTGCGGCCGGCCAGCGAAATGTCGGCCGTCAGGCGCGGGCCCTTGGTCGAAATCGCCTCCTTGGCGACCTGGACCATGATCTGCTGCCCCACCTGGAGGTATTCGCCGATCTTCCCGGTCTTCTCGACGGGCGGTTCGAGTTTCATGCTCTCGACGCGGAACCCGCGTTTTCCGGGCTGCTGCGAGGCGACGAGTTTCTGCAACGAGGGGAACTGCGGCCCCAGGTCGAGGTAGTGGATAAAGGCGTCCTTTTCGTGTCCGATGTTGACGAATGCCGCGTTCAGTCCCGGCATGATCTTGCGCACCTTCCCGAGGTAGATGTCCCCCCACGGCGAAGCCCGTCTGGCACTGCTCCTTGTTCAGTTCGACGAGCACCTTGTCCTCGCACATGGCGATTGATATCTCGGTCGGGGTTACGTTTACGATTAATTCTCTGTTCATCTATCGTGTGTCGCGCTCCGGGAAACCGGGCGCGGTATGGCTGAAATTAGTACTGAAGCCGCGTTTTGCTGTGAAGTGGCGGCGAACTCCAAAGGGAAAAATGGATGCCGGAAACGTCCGGCAGAACGCGGGGCCCGGCGTCCGGAAAACCCGCGAAAAAGGCGGAAAAACCGCCCGAAAAATCGGAAACCCGAAAATAGGTAAAGCTAAAAGAACCCCTTGGCCCCTTTAGCTTTATCTATCGTTAGCACAAAGGTGCTACCCTACTTCTTCTTGTGGCGGTTCTTGCGCAGACGTTTCTTGCGCTTGTGGGTAGCCATCTTGTGCCGCTTATGCTTCTTTCCGTTTGGCATAGTGGTTAAATTTAGAGGTTCTTATTATCCGTTATTTCACCTTCGCTGCGAAGCTCTTTGCGGGCTTGAAAGCGGGGATGTTGTGTTCGGGAATGGTGATCGTCGTGTTCTTCGAGATGTTGCGGGCTACCTTCTTGGCACGCTTCTTCACGATGAAGCTTCCGAAGCCGCGAAGATACACGTTATTTTTTTGGGTGAGCGACGTCTTGATGCTCTCCATGAAAGCCTCGACGATAGCCTGCACCTGCACCTTCTCAACGCCGGTGCTTTTAGCGATTTCGCTTACGATATCTGCCTTTGTCATGTTTATATAGTATTTAAAATTAAGTTCATCCAAAATGATTCGGAGTGCAAATATACGCTTTATTTACATATCCGCCAATAATCGGCAATTTTTTTTCACTTTTTTCCCGCGGCAGTGTAGTCTGCACGTTCACAACACGATAACAAATATCGGGCAAAACCCGGGCCAAAATTAAAATATTCTATATCAGTTATTTATTCCGCACTGCGCCTCTTCCGCCCCGACAATCGGCAAAAAGCTGCGAAACAATACGTTACGCATCACTTCGCGCCCAGCCACGTCAGACGGTGCCAGAGACTTTCCAGCGGTCCCTGCCGGTGGCCGCGCAGCCACCAACGGCAAAAAGCCGCCTGCAAAACGAAGACCGCAACGCCGATCACCAGGCTCAGCGCATATCCGCACCGGGAAGCGAGACCGAGTCCGAACGGGAAAAAGATCAGGGCGCCGACGACGGACTGCGCGATATAATTGGTAAGGCTCATCCGCCCGTAGAAGCGCAGGCCGTCGGTCACCCGGCGGAAACGGGCCGTGCGGTAGAGCAGCACGAACGAAGCCGCAAGCACCGCCGTGAAGGCAAGTTTCTGCCACATGTCGAGCACGGTCGCAGCCATGCGGGCCGCCGTCGCTTCGCCGAAAAGCCCGTGCAGGGCCTGGAGCGGCACGAAGGCAACGGCCCCGACGATCAGCGTCCGCACCCAGAAGCGCGCATTGTCCGCCGAATCCGAGAAAAGCCCTCGACGGCCGAGCAGCAGACCCAGCAGGAAAAGGCCCGCCGTCTGGCTGTACCGTCCGGCATTGACGGCCCACAGCAGACTCGCCTTCTGCCCGAGCGTGACGTTCCCGGCGACGAACTGCCAGAAATCCCCGGCTTTCGTATAGGCCGCAACCTCGCCGTACATGGCTCCGACGCCCAGATCGGGCGGAGCGAAACCCGGGTCGGCCAGCGCACGGAAGCAATGGTACCATTCGACGGGCTGCACGAGAAACAGCAGGGCCAGCGCCAGCACGGTCCGGTCGTTCAGACGCCGGACGGCGAACAGCACCACGCCCACGAGGCTGAACAGCAGCAGCACATCCCCCGCGGGAAAAAAGGCGGCGTTGAGCGTGGCGAACCCCGCCAGCAACAGCAGCCGCCAGAGAAAGCGGCCTCCGAAGTCTTCGCCGCGGCTCTGCCGGGAGGCGTATTGCAGATGGAAGGTGAAGCCGAAAAGCAGCGCGAAGATCGCATAGGCCTTGCCTGCGAAAAGCGCGAACACGACCGCAAAGACACCTTCGTCGAGGGCCGCGAGCCACGCAGGCGACGAAGCCGGATAAACCGGAAAGATAAAATGTTCGAGGCTGTGTACAAGCAGGATCGCCATCACGGCAAAGCCGCGCAAAGCATCCACCGCGTCGATACGGGATTTTTCTGTTTTAAGCACAATGACCGTTATTTTGTTTTTTTTCGGAGTAAAGGTAGCATTTAATCGGCAGCCGGGCCAATAAACCGCAGGGTTTTTGCGTTTGATGATAAAAACATTAATTTTGCAAATTCTAAATCCGATAACGGTATGGTCAAAATACTCTGGGTCGACGACGAAGTCGAACTGCTGAAGCCCCACGTGCTGTTCCTCCAGCAGAAGGGCTATGAAGTGGACACCTGCAACAACGGATACGACGCGATCGACATGGCTTCCGAAGGAGCCTACGACCTGATCATCCTCGACGAAATGATGCCCGGCATGACGGGACTCGAAACCCTTCCCAAGATCAAGGAGGTGCGCCCCACGACGCCCGTGATCATGGTCACCAAGAGCGAGGAGGAGAACATCATGGACAAAGCCGTGGGGTCGAAGATCGCCGACTACCTCATCAAACCCGTCAACCCCAACCAGGTGCTGCTCTCGATCAAGAAGAACGTGCACCAGCAACAGCTGGTGACCGAGCAGACCACCGCCGACTACCGTTCGGAGTTCGGCCGCATCTCGTCCTCGCTCCAGATGGCCGACACGTTCCAGGACTGGTGCGCGCTCTACCGCAAGCTCACCGCATGGGAGGTCGAACTGGCGGAATCCACCGACCAGAGCATCAAGGAGGTGCTGACCTACCAGAAAAGCGAGGCCAATCAGGAGTTCTGCAAGTTCGTGCGCCGCAACTACTACAACTGGATCAACAAGCGCTCGGACGACACCCCCGTGATGTCGCACACGCTCATGCGCACCAACGTCTTCCCCGTCGTCGACGAGAACCCCAAGACCACGCTGCTGCTGATCGACAACTTCCGCTACGACCAGTGGCGGTCGATTTCGTCGCTGCTGCGGGGCTGGTACGACGTGGCGCAGGACGACTTTTACTGCGCCATCCTCCCCACCGCCACGCAGTACGCCCGCAACGCCGTCTTCGCGGGGCTGATGCCGCTGGCCATCGACCGCCTGATGCCCAACAAGTGGCTCAACGACAACGAGGAGGGCGGCAAGAACCAGTACGAGGAGGAGTTTCTGAAGCGGCTGATGAGCCAGAACGGCAAGAACTGGAAGTTCTCGTTCGACAAGCTGGTGCGCCCGGAGCAGGGGCGCAAGCTGGTGGACAACATCCAGAAGGTCTACGACGCCGATTTCTCGGTCATCGTCTACAACTTCCTCGACATCCTTTCGCACGCACGTACCGAGACCGACATCATCCGCGAACTCACGGAGGACGACGCGGCGTTCCGCTCGCTGACGCGCTCGTGGTTCGAGCACTCGGACCTCTACACCATCCTCAAGCTCCTCTCCGAGCGGGGACACACCGTCGTCATCACCTCGGACCACGGCACGATCCGCGTGGACAACCCGGTGAAGGTGACCGGCGACCGCGAGACCTCGGCCAACCTGCGCTACAAGACGGGCCGCAACCTCGCGTACAACTCCCGCGAGGTCTACGAAATCCTGAATCCCGAGGACGTGCAGCTGCCGTCGAGCAACCTCACGTCGAGCTACATCTTCGCCTACAACACCGATTTCCTGGTCTACAACAACGACGCGAACCGCCACATCCGTTACTACCGCAACACGTTCCAGCACGGCGGAATTTCGATGGAGGAGATGATCGTACCGTATATCGTTCTAAAGCCAAAACAATAGATGAAAACCATTCACATCACCTCGCAGGACGAGCTTCCGCAGGTCGCCGGGGCGATCATCGGCTCGCTGGGCCGCCGTACGGTGGTCGCCTTCCGCGGCGAGATGGGCGCGGGCAAAACTACGCTCATCCGTGAAATCGCCGCAGAACTCGGGGCCGCCGACACCGTGACCAGCCCGACGTTCGCCATCGTCAACCAGTACAAGGGCCAGGGCAACCGCCGCATCTACCATTTCGACTTCTACCGCATCAACGATCTGCGCGAAGCCTTCGACTTCGGTTACGAGGAGTATTTCTACTCGGGAGACCTGTGTCTGGTGGAGTGGCCCGAGAAGATCGAACAGCTGCTGCCCGACAACACGATGACGGTGCGCATCACCGTAGACAGCGACACGGCACGCACCTTCGAGATCGACTGACCGCCGGCTTGAAAAGCCGGATTCAGAACCGGCCGGATTCAAAGACCGCCAACCCCGGATCACGCCGTCGGGAGCTGTCCGCGCGCAGCCCCCATATCGCCGGCCCGTTTTTCCAAGGCCCCGCCCCCGTTTCCGCAAGGCCCTGCCGCTTCGCAACCGCATCCCGGACGAACCCCGCAAAGGTTCGTCCCGTTCGTTTGCCGCCACCGGAAAAATCCCTATCTTTGCAGCGGACATAATCGCCGCCCATGAAAAAACTCTTCAAAATCGCAGGTATCGCTCTGCTTTCGCTCATCGGCCTGCTGCTGGCAATCTTTCTGCTGGCCCGTTTCGTCTTCCGCGAACAGGCCATTGACTATCTGACCGGTCTCGAAAAACAGCAGCGCGTGGAGCTGCTCCGCGCCGCAGGCCCTTACGCCGCCGACACCGTGCAGTATCGCTTCACCTATAAACAGGACACCGTCCGCGCCCGTGAAATCCGCGAATACTTCCGGCTCGACACCCTCGTGAATCCCGCCGCGACGACCTGGGACAACGCCCGCGCGCTGGCGCAGTTCGTCGCCCGGAACATTCCCCACGCCAATCAGAAAGTCCAGCCCGAAACGCGCAACGCAATCGGACTGTGGGAGTATACCCGTACCGTAGAACCGGCTTTCAACTGCCGCCTGCACTCGATCCTGCTCCACGAGCTGCTGCTCTCGCAAGGGATCGTCAACCGCTTCGTGACGTGCCTTCCGGCCGACTCGCTCGATCGGGACTGCCACGTGGTCAACCTCGTTTGGCTGCCCGAATGCGAGAAATGGGCGATGATAGACTCGGACATGCAATCCTACGTCGCCTCGCCCGAAGGCGAAGCGCTCTCACTCGAAGAGATGCGGCAGCGTACCGTCGCCGGAGAGCCGATGACCGTACACCGGCTTCTCGGACACGCGACCCGGAGAATTACCTCTCCTACTGGGCCAAGAACCTCTACTGGTTCACTTGTTGGGAGCAGACCGGATACGACAAGGAGGTCGGATACGAAGGCCGCGCCATCGCCCTGCTGCCCCCGGGGTTCGAGGGATTCTCGCTGGATGAATCCACCGTCCGGACCTCCGACGCCGACCGTTTCTGGGCCGCCCCGCAGCCGGCGGAATGATCCGGACCCGCAAAACTTTCAACTTATAATTTTCAACGCGCAATATGCAGGAATACATTTCGAAACAACACCGGATTTTACGTCCCGCCGAACAGATTTACGCCGTCATCAGCCGCTTCGACAACCTCACCCCGGCCGTTGCCGACCGCGTCGAGGAGTGGCAGGCCACCGAGGAGACCTGTTCGTTCAAGGCCAAAGGCTTCACCGTCCGTCTCCGCATGGAGGAGCGCATCGAACCGCGCCACGTCAAGATCGTGGGCGACGACGGGGGAATCCCGATGGATTTCGCCTTCTGGATTCAGCTCCACAAAGTCTCCGACACCGACACCCGCATGCGGCTGGTGCTGCACATCGAGCTGAACATGATGATGAAGATGATGATCGGCGGCAAGCTCCAGGGCGCCATCGACCAGATCGCCGAAGGCATCGCCCGCGCGATGCAGGCGCAGGCGTAGGACGCCTGCTTCAGGGGCGACCCCAGGCCGACAGGCCTCCGATCCCGACCATTGCACTCGCAGCGTAGGACGCCTGCTTAAAAAAGCAATCGCAGGACGACACGGCCTCCGACCCCGACCGCCGCTTCCGCAGCGTAAAAATTTTCAGAAGACAACCGCAGATATGAGACCGGCCGACTACATCGCTTCGCTGTTCAAGCCTTCCGGAGGTCCCGGAGGGGAGTCTGCGGCATATGACTTCGATCCGATCGGCAGTTATTTCTACAACTGCCCGGCCGAAGAGGGAGTCTTTCAGATCGTCGACGCCGAGACGACGGCCGACCTCGACCTGAACGCCGTGTTCGAAAAGATCGACCGCACGACCTCACGTGTCGGCCAGCAATACCTCTACGCCCGGCTGCGGACGCTGCGGGGCGAGGAGGACGCCGCGGATTTCGACCGCCGGGTCGGTGCTTTCGAAAACGACGACGAACTGACGCAACGGTGCGCCGGACACCTTGCACGCCTCGCGGGCGACGACGCCTACGACCTCTGCCGGCTGATCTTCGACACCCCGGTCCGGGTCCGCCGCATCGGACTGATCTACGCGCTGACCGCTGCGGCCGCGGCCGCGCTGCTTCTCGCGCCGTTTTATCCGGCGCTGTTGCTGCTCTTCGTGGCGATCTACGCGGTCAACATGTATATTCATTACAGCAACAAAATCAACATCTCCCTCTACACATCGGCCGTAAAGCAGCTTTCCACGGCCCTGAAAACCGCGCGGTACCTTGCGGCAGAGGGGGTTCCCGGCTCGGACGAAGCCGCACGGCCGATCCGCCGGGTCGCCGAGGTCGAGCACCGCAGCCGCATCGTCGGCACGCAGGGCGACGGAGGCAACGAACTGGCGGCCGTCGGATGGCTGGCATTCGAGCTGGTGAAGATCGCGTTCAACATCGAGGTGATTCTTTTCCACCGCTTCACCGGCAGCATCGCGACTCACCGCGACGCCATCCACGACGTGTTCCGCTTCATCGGCCGGACCGACGCGGCCATCTCGGTCATGCGCCTGCGCCGCGCCGCGAAGACCTGCCGCCCGACGTTCACCGACGGCAAATACCTCGAAGCCGTGCAGGTCGTGCATCCTTTGATCGAGGGCTGCACAGCGAACACCCTGACGCTCGACGGCACGGGGCTGCTGCTCACCGGGTCGAACATGTCGGGCAAAACCACCTTCATCCGGACGGTGATGCTCAACGCCCTGTTGGGCGAGACCCTCTGCACCTGTTTTGCGGAGCGGTTCACAGCGCCCTACATGCGGCTCCACTCGTCGATCCGCATTTCGGACGACATCACCGAAGGGACGAGCTACTATTTGCAGGAAGTGCTCACCGTCAAGCGGCTGCTCGAAGACGCGGACCGGCCCGCGGCGTGCCTCTTCGTGCTCGACGAACTGTTCAAGGGCACGAACACCACCGAACGTATCGCGGCCGGGAAAGCCGTGCTGGCACGCCTCAACCGCGGACCGCACATCGTGCTGGCCGCCACGCACGACATCGAACTGGCCGAACTGCTGCGCGGCGACGGCTACGAACTGCACCACTTCCGTGAAGAGGTGGCCGACGGGCGGCTGGTATTCGACTACTGCCTGCACACCGGTCCCCTCACCACGCGCAATGCCATCCGCATTCTGGAGCTGTACGACTACCCGCCCGAACTGATCGCCGAGGCGTACGACACGCAGCAGAAACTGCTCGGCAACGGTTAAATCGCGCCCGTTTTATAACCGGGCGCGATCCGTTCAGAAACCGGAAAGGGCGCAGAACCGGACCGGAAGCCCGGCGGCCATCTTCCGCCCATACGCCCCGGTTCCTAACCGGGCTATATCCGCGGCTTCTGCAACATGCGGATCACCAGCGAGGCGGCATAGATCAGCAGGGCGTAAATCAGCGATATGAATGATACCTTCAAGCCGCCGGCAACCAGCGTCAAAGGAACGTCGCCTACCTGCTGCACGACTTCAGCGGCATTGAACATCCCTTTCAACTGCCAGATCAGGTCGGTCACCAACACCAGCAGGCCGATCTCCCTGACCCATGCCGGGGCTTTCCACGCGGCAAACAACAGACAAATCAATTCCACGGTCAGAATCGACATGATCCATGTCCCGCCCTGAAGAAACAAATCGAACATAACGCAAAAGTTTTAAGTCATCGCGGGACCATTCCCGTCTGGCAAAGATAGGCTGCCGCAGGCCGAAACCACAAAAAAACCGCCCGTCGAATCCCGCTCTTACGCCGTCGAATCCCGCCGATCGGCCCCGGGAGCGTTTTTTGCGGGACCGGGCGGGGACACCGGAGACTGATTTTACCTATATTTGTAAAAACGGAAATTCCGCATGAAACAGTTTCTGCCCGTCGTCTGGTGGCTCACGGCCACGCTCGTCATCGCCTTTGTCCTCGTGGGGTTGGGGTATCTCTTCGCCGACGCCCTCCTGCTCGGAGTGCTGTTCCTGCCCGGAATGCTCACGGCGCGTTACTTCGTGCCGCAGCTGTCGTTCGAAAACCGACGGCAGGGAATCCTCGACACCGTCTACCTTGCGCTGGCGATCCTCGGCATCGAATACCTCTCGCTGATGCTGGGCCATGCGGTGGTGCTCGGCGCCGACGAAGGCGGAATGCCGGGGCTGCTGCTCAACCCGCCCTTCATCCTGCTGGTCCTGACGGCCCTCATCGCTCCGGAAATAGCTCTCGAAAAACACCTCGAACGCCGCTGTCCCTACGCCCGTTCGATCAGTTTCGTCTCCGACCGCCGCAAAATCACGCTCGACCCCGCGGAAATCAGCTACGTCGAATCGAACGACAGCGAAGTGTGGATTCACACCGCCGGGAACGTCGCCTACCGCACCAAAACCCGCATTTCGCAATGGGAGACACAGTTGGACAGCCGTTTCCTGCGCATCCACCGTTCGTTCATCGTCAACACGGCGCGCATCGACCGCTGCTGCCCGGCACACGTGGAGATCGGCGGAATGACCATCGAGATTTCGCGCAAATACCGGGAGGCCGCGCGCCGACGGCTCACAGAGCAGGCCGCAAACGCCTAATTTCGGCCCATAGCCGCCGCCACGCAGCGGATCGTCGGGAAAGCGTCGCGCAGATTGTCTGCCACCTCGCGGGGCGCACACCACACCGCGGAGTCGATCCCCTCCTCGGTCTGGGGCGTCAGACCGGCGCACCCGGACGCATGCAGTTCGTACCAATGGGTCCGTTTCAGTTCCCAGCGCGCAGTTTTCGGAAAATAGTAGGCGTGCAGCGTCTCGCACAGCGGCCGCACGACCCGAGCCGCCACGCCCGTCTCCTCTTCGACCTCACGCGCAGCGCACTCCTCGATGCGCTCCCCGCACTCCAGGTGCCCTTTGGGCAGGTCCCAGCGGCCGTTGCGGTGGATCATCAGCCACTCGCCGCAGTCGTTCACCACCACGCCGCCCGCCGCCTCGACCGGCGTGAACTCCGCAGCAAAGGCCGCGAAAGCCCTGTCGGGATCGTCCGAAACGACGGCCACGGAGTTGTGCGATTCGAGAAAATTGAGTATCTTGGCCCGTGATATGCCGCCGCAGGCTTCGGCCGCAACGGCATACCACGCCCCGCCGGGAGCTTCGGCCGTGAACGCCACGGCCCTGTCGGCGAAATAAACGGTACGGTTCATCTTTTCATCGGAAATTTGTGAACAAATATACGTAAGAAACCTCAAAAAATGAAAAAAATTCTCCTGATGACGGCTATTGCAGCTATGGGCCTGGGCGGATGCGACAAGCGCCCCGAGCCCCTGAAGATCGACAATGCGCTGACGGCCGAAGAGATCGCCGCCGGACGCCTCACCCCCGAGGTGATGTGGAAGATGAGCCGCGCGGGCGGCTCGTCGCTCTCGCCCGACGGCCGGACGCTCCTCTACCAGCAGACCGACTACAACATGGCCGAGAACCGCGGCGTGACGACAATCCGGGTCGAGGACATGGACTCGAAGGCCGTGACATGCCTGACGGACTTCACGTCGAACAGCCTCTCGCCGAAGTGGAGCGCCGACGGACGGCACATCTATTTCCTCTCGGACCGCGGCGGTTCGATGCAGGTGTGGCGGATGAACGCCTCGGGCGGCGACGCGACGCAGATCACGGGCAGCGGCGAGGGCGAGGGCGTTCCCGACGTGGAGGGCTTCGGCGTAAGCCCCGACGGAAAGCACATCTGGTGGGTGCAGACCGTGCGGACGGCCGACCGCCGTTCGTCGGACATCTACAAGGACATGGACAAATCGAAAGCCCGCATCTACGACGACCTGATGGCCCGCCACTGGGACTACTGGGACGAGGGCGAATACCGCCACATCTTCGTCGGCGAGCTGAGCAAGGGAGTCGTGACGGGCGGCAGGGACATCATGCCCGACGCGCAGTGGGACGCCCCGCTGGCGCCCTATTTCGACATGGCCGAGATCGCCTGGAACAACGCCGGGACGATGCTGGCCTACACCTGCAAACCGCTGACGGGCACCGCCTACGCCGTGTCGACCGATTCGGACATCTTCGTCTACGACCTCGAAAGCGGCGCGACGCAAAACATCTGCAAGCCCACCAACTTCAATACCGGCAAACCCGTCAACGATCAGGCGGCCATGGTCGGCTACGACAAATATCCCGTCTGGTCGCCCGATGATTCGAAGATCGCCTTCCTCTCGCAGCGCCGCGCAGGCAACGAGTCGGACAAGGCCCGCCTGTTCGTCTACGACTGCCACACCGCCGAAATGCAGGACCTCACCGCCGACTTCGACTACAACGCCCAGAACGTCGTCTGGAGCGGCAACGACCTGATCTATTTCATCGCCCCGATCGAGGCGACGCACCAGATCTGCCGCGTCGCGCCGTCGGTCGGCGAGGTGGAGGTCATCACCCGCGGCGACCACGACATCAACGCCTTCACGATGGCCGGGGAGCGGATCGCCGCCGAGATGTGCACGATCTCGATGGCCACGGAGTTCTTCGAGATAAATCCGGAGGACGGCTCTTTGGCGCAAATCTCGGCCATCAACAAATCGGTCTACGACAATATCAGGATGGGCGAGGTGCAGAAACGCTGGGTCAAGACCACCGACGGCAAGCAGATGCTGACGTGGGTGATCCTGCCGCCCGATTTCGACCCGTCGCAAAAATATCCGGTGCTGCTCTACTGCCAGGGCGGCCCGCAGAGCGTCGTATCGCAGTTCTGGAGCTACCGCTGGAATTTTCAGCTGATGGCCGCACAGGGATATATCGTCGTCGCGCCGAACCGCCGCGGCCTGCCCTCGTTCGGACAGGAGTGGCTCGACCAGATTTCGGGCGACTACTCGGGCCAGAACATCCGCGACTACCTCTCGGCCATCGACGACGTGGCCCGCGAACCGTGGGCCGACCGGGAGCGCATGGGCTGCGTCGGGGCATCGTACGGCGGCTATTCGGTCTACTTCCTCGCCGGATGCCACGAGAAGCGTTTCAAAGCCTTCATCTCCCACTGCGGCATCTTCGATTTCGACTCGATGTACGGCGAAACCGAGGAGCTGTTCTTCGTCAACAACGACTACGGAGGCCCCTACTGGGACACGGCGAATGCCACGGCGCAGCGTTCCTACGCCAACTCGCCGCACAAGTTCGTCTCGAAATGGGACACGCCGATCCTGATCATCACCGGCGAGAAGGATTTCCGCATCCCCTACACCCAGTCGCTCGAAGCCTTCACGGCGGCCCGCACGCTGGGCATTCCGGCGCGGCTCGTGGAGTTCGAGAACGAGGCGCATCAGGTCTTCAAGCCCCAGAACTCGCTGGTCTGGAACCGCGAATTCTTCGGCTGGCTCGACAAGTACGTAAAATAGCCGACCCGACAGCGAACGAGGGCCACCCGGACCGGAACTGCGCTCCGGTGAAAGCAAACACCGCCGGAAAGGAGCATCCGTGAGGACAAAAAGGAGGCTGTTCGTGATGAAAAATTCGGCGTTCGTTGAATTTATTTCCGCGAACGGGAACCTGTACCTATTTTTGTACACATTACAGATAAAAGAATCTATTCTATGCGAATTAATTTCCGGATTATTTGGCTCGCGCTGCCTCTGGTCTTCGGGGCATGCTCCGATTCTTCGGATGCGGACACCCGGCCCGCGACCGAAACAATCAGCGTATCGGTAGGCTCCGGTCCGAAGATCGACATCGAATCCGAAGACAAGTCCCGCACCCAGCTCGGCGAAGACGGAGTGTCGGTCAAATGGGCTTCCGACGACCAGATCGCACTCTGGGCCGTCAACTCCCGATCCGAGACCGTCTTCAGCAAACAGGCTTTCAAACTCTACCACTACAACACCGACTACAACACGGCCAAGTTCAGGGGAGACATCCCGCAAATGCCCGCGGACACCTACACCTATTATGCCGTGTCGCCCGTTCCGTCCGAAAGTGACGGCACGCAGGCCACCTACCTGATCCCTGACGTGCAGGACGGCGGCTTCAACGGCGACTGGGACGTGATGGTGGCCGATCCGGTCAAGGCCCCGGCTCTGGAGAAGAACGACACCGGCGAGACGGTGCAGTTCCAGTTCCGCCACAAAGTTCACGTGCTGAAAATACGCATTCCGAAAAACGATCTGGGCGAAAAGGTCTCGGAGATCACGCTGGCATTTCCGCAGCCCGTCACGGGGCGCATGACGGTCGATGCCGCCGATCCCGATGCCGCGCCGACGCTCACCGACGGCAACAACACGCTGACGCTGCGTTTCGACACTCCGAAGGATGCGGGCGACGTGGTCTTCGCCGTCATCGCACCGGTGGAACTCACCGCCGAGCAGCCGGTGACCATCACCGCGATCTGCGAAGCCGGGGAATCCGAGCCGCGCAACATCCCCGGCAAACACTTCTCCGAAGGCCACACCACCCCGATCGCCTACCACATTCCCGCCATCGGCCGCTATTACACGCGTCTGAACTTCTCGCTGCCTGCGGACAAGGGCACGGCGACGCTGGGCGAGGCGGTCGGAAAGATCACCCTCACCGCCCCCGAAGGCTCGCTGTTCGACAACGGCACGAACGTCCGCCAGTTCACGCCCGACGCCGAGGGCAAATACACGATGGTGCTCAAACCCTCGTGGACCGACAACCTCTCGGGAAAAGCCGTCACGGTACAGTACGAATCGGAAAGCGCTGTCGTATCGAACACGCTGACAATGCCGCAGATCACCGAATTCGGCAACAACGACATCACGCTCAGCGTCCCCTACCTGCTGGCGGAGGATTTCAGCAATATCATCCAGTTCGACTACGACTGCAACGTCGGAACGGGAACAAGCAGCAGCAGCGCCGGAAACAAGGATGCGCACCTGCTGTCCGACAAGGGCGCCATCGGATGGACGGCGGCTCGTGTGGGCGGGGAAACCGGGAAATGTATCCGAAGCTCCTGCCGGTTCGAAGGCGGAGGAGTCGGCAAGGCTTCATCGTATGCCCGCTACCCGGGACGTATCGACTCGCCGCCCGTCAGCGGTATCAAATCCGGCAAAACAGTCAGAGTCCGGGTTTCATTCGATTACGTCGGAGGACAGGACTCCTGGATGATGGACAGTAACAAGAATAAGGGCGGAACATACGGCAATCCTACGTTCAATTACGGCTACACGACCAATTCGGGCCAGCCCAACGGCGGAGACAATCTTGAAAACCCCGTCGAAGCGGAAGACATAGCCCTCGAAACCGACAAATCGTGGAATACCCCGCTTTCGAATTGGAACACCAAAACATTCCTGGCCGACTTTAACAGCGCCCACAGAATCTCATGGAAGGTGAATGTCAACCGTATCGGCAACGTATCGTCCTGGACCGGAATATTCGGTGCCAACGGCAATCACTACCTCTACCTCGACAACATCAAAGTATCCATCGTCAACGAATAACCGCCATGAGAAAACTGCTTTACCTGCTTGCATCGGCGGCTGTCATGGCCGGAGGATGCTCCGAAAAGAAAGAGACCCCGGCCGGAGAGGGCTGCGGAACCATCCGCATCGCCTGCGAGGCCGACGCCACGATTGATGCCGCTGCGGCGATGGCCGCGGTTCAGGGCGCGACCCGCGCTGCGGCGAAACCCGACGGCAAAGATTTCACGCTCCGCATCCGGGGTGAAAATTTCGACAAAAGCTGGGCGACGGTCGCGGCGTATAACGCCGAGGAGACCGCCTACTCCTTCCCCGAAGGCCGCTACGCGATCACGGTCACCTACGGCGATCCCGAAGCCGAAGGCGCGGACAAACCCTACTACGCAGGCGCGACCGAAGTGGAGGTCGCGGCGCGCCGCACCAGCACCGCGCAGATCACGGCGACGATCGGCAATGCGCAGACCCTCGTGCGCGCCACCGAGTCGTTCAAAAAATACTACAACAACGCGGAGTTCACCGTGACGACCGGAGCGGGCAGCATCTTCACGTTCCGTCCCTGCGACGCGGCCGAAGCGGAAGCCGTCTGGGTGCAGGCCGGAAAGCCGCTCACCTTGAAGGGTACGGCCCGGGGCCAGAGCCAGGACGGCACGTCGGAGGGGCCGCTCTACACCTTCACCCCCGAGCCGCTCGAAGCGGCACGCCCAGCCACGCGCCACATCTTCACGCTCGACGCCAAGAAGGCCGGCAGCGCGACGCTGACCGTCACCCTCGGCGAAGGATACACCGAGACCGTGGAACTCGACGTGGAACTCAACGACGAGGCCACCGAATAACGCAAATAAAAACACCGAGATATGAAAACCTTTACCAAGATTCTGACGGCTGCGGCAGCGACGGCGCTGCTCGCGACCGGCTGTGTGAACGAAGACCCCGCCTATAAGAACAACGAGCCGGGCACTCCGCCCGATCCCAACGCCAAAGGCTACCTGACGCTGGCGGACATGAGCATGCGCGTCGTGGTCGACACCGATACCGAAACCCGCCCCGACGACACGTCAGACGAGACGGCGAAGCCCCAGACGCGCACCGACGAGGCGCAGCCCGACGTCGACACATTCATCATCGAAATTCGCGACGCAACGGGCAAGCTGGCGCTCCAGGAGACTTACGGCGATCTGAAGGTCTCGATCGGCGAGGCAGGCAGGCTGGAGCTTCCGGTGGGCGGCTACACGATGGAGGTCCGTTCGGAAGAGGCCGCCACGACGCCGGCAGCCGAATGGGAACACCCCGTCTATTTCGGTTCGCAGGAGTTCGTCATCGAGAAGAACCAAACCACGCCCATCAACGAGGTCGTCTGCACGCTGAACAACATCAAGGTGACGCTGATGTGTTCGAAAGACCTCGCCGACCAGCTCACCGCCGACACCAAGTCGACCGTCACGCTGGGCGAAACGACGATGACCTTCCTGAAGGATGAAACCCGCGCGGCCTACTTCATGCCGCAGGGCGAGACCAACACGCTCAAATTGCACCTCGAAGGGGCTTTCGCCGATACGCCCGACGCACCCGTCCGGATCAACAAGAGCATCTCGGGCGTCAAGGCCGGACAATGGCGCAAGCTCTCGATCGTGATCACCTACTCGGACAAGGGAGACATCAAACTGGACATCGACGTCAACGACTTCATGGAGGACGACGAAATCCCGGTCAACGATCCCGACAACCCCGGCGAACCCGGACTTCCCGTCGCCCCGACCCTCGAATGTCCGGGCTACGACCTCACGAAACCCTTCCAGCTTCTGGCCTCGATGTTCGACGCCCAGGGCAACTACACCCGGCCGTTCGCATTCAATCTCGCCTCGTCCAACGGCATCGGGTCGTTCGCGGTGAAAATCACGTCGGACAACTCCCGGCTGGCCGGCATGGTGTCCGGAATCGGCGGTCCGGAATTCGACCTCTGCACAATCGGGGCGTCGGACCCCGCCTACACGGTTCTCGCAGGCCTCGGCTTCCCGCTGGGCGACGATCTCAAGGGGGCGACTTCGAAGAGTTTCGACATCGCAGGAGCCATGAAACTGCTCTATCCCGCATACGAGGGCACGCACGCATTCGCCTTCGAAATAACCGACGCCAAAGGGCTTTCGGCCCGGGCGTCGCTGACGCTCACGGTCGATCCGGCCAACGAAGGCCCTTCGATTGTCGGCGTAGATTTCAATATCGACGAAACGCAAACGCCGTCCGCAGACCGCGACACGGAGATCGACATCACGGCGCAAACAGGCATCAAATCGCTCGACGTGACCATCGACTGCGACAACCTCGACGCCAGGGAACTCGGCACGATGGGCATCCCGGCCCGGTTCGATCTCTGCAATATCGAAGGCTTCGAAGATACGAACGGAACCATGCATCCGGCCGAAGATGTCCGGGAGGCGATTTCAGCCCTCGGATTCCCCATCGAGGACGCAGTCAAGGACAAACCGTCCATTCGGCTCAAGATCGACAAGATATTCACCGGATTGCTGACAGGCTTCCCCGGCAACAACAATTTCATACTCACGGTGACGGAGAACAACGGTCTCAGCACGACCAAGACCCTGAAGTATTACGTACCGGCGAATTAAGGCTGACGAATTATGAAAAAATACATTACCGCCGCCCTGCTGTTCTGCGCCGCGCTGACGGCCGCCTGCTCGAAAGAGACGGCCGGGAGCGCCGACACGGGCGACACGGGCGCGCTCGAAATGCGGGTTTCGGCCACGCGGGCCGAAGCCGACGGGGAATACGACCCCTTGCAACGCCTTGCCGTACGCATCTACCGCGCAAGCGGCGAGCTGCTGCGCCAATACACCGCAGAGACGCTCCCCTCACGGCTGGAGCTGCTCGCGGGCGAATACCGCGTGGAGGTCGATGCGGGAGAAGCCGTCCCCGCGTCGTTCACCAAACGTTTCTACAAAGGCAAGAAGACCTTTACGGTGGCAGCCGGGCAGACGACCGTCGCCGAAGTGGAGTGCAAACGGCAGAACGTCGTCGCCGAAGTGAAATTCGACGCCACGGTTTCCGCCGCTTTCGGCGAGAATTTCCATGCGTGGGTAGTCGCCGCCGACGCGTTCGACGAAGGGCAGGTTCAGCAGGGCGGCGTCCCGGCGCTGAACTACACGGCCGACGGCACGGGCTACTTCACCATGCCCGAGGGTGTGACCACGCTCACGACCCGCTTCGAGGGCACGCACCCCGACCGCGGCGTCATCGTCAGGGAGGCCAGATTCGAAGGCGTGCAGACCGGCGGCAAATACAGCGTCTCCTTCCGGTTCTCGAAGACCTGCCGGGCTTCATCGAATGCTTCGTCGTCAAGGTGGACACCTCGACCGACGACTACGACGACACGTTCCCGTTCAGCCCCGAGCCGAGCATCGAAAGCGACGGTTTCGACATGGACCAGCCGCAGGATTTCATCCCCGGGACAACCGCCCCGAAACGTTACATGATAACCACGATGGCCGCCGTAAGAGCGTCGTGATCGGCATCGGCGACGACAGCTACGAAGCGCTGAACGGCACGACCGAGGGCGTCGAGGTGACCAGGGAGAGCGACTTGAGCCTGACGGTCACCCTTTCCGACGCCTTCTTCGCAGGGCGTCCGGGCGGCAGCCATCCGGTGAGCATCCGCGTCACGGATTCGGCCGGCGCCGAAGCCACCGCCATCTCGGAATACCGTCTGCAAGGCCTTCTGCCCATTGAAAAGACGGATTACGACCTCTGGACGAACAGCCTCACGCTGCGCGCGCTGGTCCTCGATCCGAACGTCACGACGGCGACCTTCGGACTGCGCGTCAAAGACGGCGAGTGGTCCGACGCCGAGGGCGTAAACGCCGGCGAGGGCATCTATACGGCCACGTTCACGGCCCAATGGAAGGAATCGGTCAATGCCGCGGGCCTGACCGTCCACACCCCCGTCGCAGGCACCGGCGTCTTCGCCGGCAACAGCTACGAGGCGCGGGCGGCGCTCGATGGTGAAACCGTCTCCTCGGCAGAGTTTCAGGCCGCTGCCGGGCAGGTCATCCCCGACGGGGATATGGAAAGCGGATCACTCCCCTGTTTCGGCAAAAGCACGTCGGAATCCACGACGTTCTGGGGCAGCGGCAATGCCGCAACTTCGGGACTGTGTGCGCAGTCGACCAAACCCGGCATGGGCGGCAGCTACTGCGCCAAGCTCGAATCGCAGTCGGCGTTCGGCCTGCTCGCCGCGGGCAATCTCTTCTCGGCAACGTTCCGTTTTGCGAATCTCTCGGGAACGGCCAGTTTCGGAATGCCCTACCAGTGGACAGCGCGTCCGACGGCCTTGCGGCTCAAATACCACGCCACCGTGGGCGCCGTCAATAAGGGAACCGTCACCGAAGAGCACGAATACATCCAGGACGGCCAAGACCGTTCGCGTATCTTCGCCGTTATCGTCGATTGGAACAGCCGTCACGCGACTGTCGCCGGCATGGGATCGCCGACAGGCGTGTGGGACCCCGCCAAAACCGCCGAAACCGCCGAAGGCCCCGTCATCGCCTACGGATCGCTGCTGATCGGCGAAACCACACCAGGCGACGCGATGACGACCGTGGAGATTCCGATCGAATATTACGACAGAACGACCAAACCTACGGGTGCATATACACTCGTCATCTCCTGTACGACGAGCGCCTACGGCGACTTCAAGGTCGGTTGTCTGGGCAATGTCATGTACGTAGACGATTTCGAATGGGTATACTAATCACTAAACGCAAGCAGATGCGCAAGCTATTCATCCGCACGCTCGCCCTCGCGCTGTGCCTCACGGGCACGGCGCAGGCGCTGCGCGCACAGGAAACAACCGCCGCCCAAACTGCGGCGGCAGCCGACCAGCGTCCGAAAACGATCAACGAAATGCGCCAGGAGCGCGGACTTACCGACACGCACAACCTGTTCGTGCCGAAAGGACAGTGGATTTTCGGCGGTACGGCCTCCTACTCGACCCATACCAACAAAGGCTATCAGTTCCTCGTCATCGAGGGAATCAACTCGAAAGGCTACACCTTCCGCGTCAGCCCGATGATCGCCTACGCCTTCCGGGACAACATGGCCCTCGGAGGACGTTTCATCTATTCGCGCACGCTGCTCAAGCTGGACAACGCCGAACTGCATTTCGGCAACGAGGAGACGGGCACGAACATCGTGGCCAGGGATTTCTACTCGCTCAAGCAGACCTATTCGGCGGCGGCGATCTGGCGGCAGTACATCCCGCTGGGACGCAACAAACGCTTCGCGCTGTTCAACGAGATGTCGCTCGCGGCCGGAGGCACGCAGGCGCGCTTCGCCAACGACTCGCCCGTGAAGGGAACCTACGAAACCGGCTACACCCTCTCGCTGGGCATTTCGCCGGGCATCGTGGCCTTCGCCACCAACAACATGGCCGTCGAAGTGAACGTGGGCGTGATGGGCATCAGCTATACCCATACCAAACAGGTTCACAATCAGGTCACCGTGGGCAAACGCAACACGAGCATGATGAACTTCAAGGTCAATATCTTCTCGATCGGCCTCGGCATGGCCTTCTATCTCTAAAAACGGCACACTATGACACGAAGCATACTCTGCACCCTGCTGATCATAATTATCTCGTGCGGCAACGCGCTGGCGCGGCAAACCGCCGCAACCGGGAATCCGAAGGAAACAGCCGCTCCGGCAGCCGCAATCGCACCCCGCCGCAGCCGGAACGATCTCCACCGAAGAAGAAACCCCGGCAACCGGAAATGCGCCGGCCGCGGAAGCGGCCGGCCTCGGAAGCGGCAGTCCCGGCCGACGGACAGAAGCAATTGCAGGCACTCAAGGCCGCGGAAGTTCAGTCGCCGATCCGCGGCAAAAAACAGTTCCTGCCCACACGCCGGCGTATCGACCGCGAAATCAACAAGCTCAAGTTCGCCTACAAGGGCGAGGTGATCATGGGTCTGACGGCCTCCTACGGCACGATGTCGAGCGACGACACGGACATCATGCTCATCCTCGACGGCATCGACGCCGACGGCACGGTGGCCACCGTCAAACCCTTCATCGGCTATTTCTACCGCGACAACAACTGTCTGGGCGTGCGTTTCGGCTACCGCCACATGGACGGCAACCTCGATGCCGCACGCTACGACCTGGGCGAAAGCAACGACGCCTCGGGCAGCATTCCGAAGGTCAATTTCAACAGCGACAACTACTCGTTCGGCATTTTCCACCGCTCCTACGCGGGACTCGACCCGAAGGGCCGTTTCGGACTGTTCGCCGAGTTCGAGCTCTCGCTGTCGACCGGAACGTCGAAGCTCTCCTACCAGCCCGACACCGCCAGCGACAACATGAAAACCACGTTCAGCGACAATACGCAGCTCAAATTGGCGTTTAATCCGGGAGCTGCCGTCTATATCTTCCCCAACGTCTGCGCCACGCTGTCGTTCGGGCTGGGCGGCATCCAGTACACCTCCGTCACGCAGAAGGACGACGCCGGCAACAAGATCGGAACGCGCAAGGCTTCGAACATGCGTTTCAGGCTCAACGTCGCCGCCATCAACTTCGGCATGACGGTACACCTGTGGGACAAGAAAAAGAAATAAATTATGACCAGATACCTGAAAACAGCACTCCTTGCAGCCGCGGCGCTCCTCGCGTCGTGCATCCACAACGACATCCCCTATCCGGTCGTCGAACTCCGCATCGCGAGCGTCGAAGGCCAGGGCTTCTCGGTCTCGGAAAACAACGTCACGTCGCGGACAGTCACCCTCTCGCTCGACGAAGCGACCGACATCCGCAACGTGCGGATCGACGCCGTGGGTTACGACGCCGTCATCCACAGCATCCAGCTCGACAAGGAGGAGGTCCTGCAACAGATCCGCAGCTCCCGGGAGCTGACCGGCACGTTCGACCTGCGTTCGCCGATCTACACCACGCTTTCGCTCTACCAGGATTACGAATGGACGATCCGCGCCACACAGACCATCGAGCGCCGTTTCAGCGTGACGGGGCAGATCGGCGCCACGGAGATCGAGGAGAAAAACCGCATCGCCCGGGTCCTCGTCCCCAGCGACACCGATCTGGCACATATCGAGGTCACGGAACTCAAACTCGGCCCCGCCGACATCACGACCTATTCGCCCTCGCTCGAAGAGCTTTCGGGCAGCAGCTTCGAATCGGTGCGTTTCGTAGACGTCACCTGCCACGGAATCACCGAACGGTGGCTGCTTTACGTGGAGCCTACCAATGTGAAGGTCGCCCTCCGGGCAACCGACCTGTGGAACAATACGGCCACGGCCACCGCACTCGTCTCCGCCGAGGAGTATGCGGCCGGCGCCGCGCTGGAATACCGGATCAAGGGCGCCACGGAGTGGCAGAGAATGGCGGAGAGCAGCTACGAGGCCGGCATCCTGACGGCAACGCTCGCGCCCGAATGGAGCTCGTCGACCAACCCCTACGGGCTTGCCGTCTACAACTTCGTGCCGGACAAGGGTCTCTTCGCAGGGCACACCTACGAATTCCGCCTGACAGTCGGGGGCGAGCAGACCCAGCTGATGGAATATGCGGCCCCCGCGGGCAACACGATTCCCAACGGCGACCTGGAGGACAGCTCGCTGAGCTGCTGGACCCAGAACAACAAGACCGCGGAGTTCTGGGGCAGCGGCAACAACACCTTCACCAGGGGACTCTGCACGCAGGCCCCCTTCGACGGAGGCACGCGCGCCAAACTTCAGGCTACGTCCGCCGTGGGAGTCCTCGCTTCGGGCAACCTCTTCTCGGGGCTGTTCCAGAAGGACGTCCTGACCCGGGGCGTCGTGTCGTTCGGCCAGCCTTACGCCTGGAAAGCCCGTCCCAAGGCGCTGAAACTGCAATACTATGCGGAACATATCGGCATCGTCGACATCGAAAAGAATTTCGGCGCCCCGATTCACGAAGGAGACCGGGACAAGGCCCGCATCATGGTCGCCATCGTGGACTGGAACACCCGCCGCGAAGTCGGATCGGGCACGGAAGCCCCCACCGGGACCTGGGACCCGGAAGAGATGAGTACGCTCGACGAGGGTCCGATCATCGCCTACGGCTCGCTCTTCATCGACCAAAGTTCGACCGGCGGCAAGATGATCGACGTACAGCTTCCGCTCAACTTCTACGACACGAAGGCCAAACCCTCCGGATTGTACCAGATCGTGATCTCCTGCTCGACGAGCGCCTACGGCGACTTCATGGCAGGCTGCAAGTCGAACGTACTCTACGTCGACAATTTCGAGTGGGTCTATTGACAATATCTATTTTCGCAACCCGCAAAAAGCAGAGCCTCACCGGTTCTGCTTTTTGTTTACCCCGGCGGTCCGAAAAAAAACGCCGGAGGAGGGTAGGGTTTCAGCGCTTTCATCCGTGATATAGATAGAATGAAGAGACCCGAACATATCATCGAAGATCTGATAACCCGCCAACTGGACGGCACACCCCTCACCGACACGGAACGCCGGGAACTGCAGGAGTGGCTCGAAGCATCCGAAGCCAACCGCGACGCCTTTCTCCGGGCTTACAAAGCCTGGGGAAACGCCCGCCTTGCGGAAACCCGGTTCAACACCAGTCAAGCCCTCGAAAACGTCATGGCCCGGATTGCCGAAGCATCCAGACCCCGGTCTTTCCTGCGGCCGCAACTGCGCCGTCTGGGCATCGGCATCGCAGCGGCAGCCTGCGTCATGCTGGCCGTTGTCGGTTACTACCAACTGCAACCGTCGACCGTCCCGGACATCGAAATGTTTATCCGGCAGGCCGACACCCCCGTATTCACCCAGAAAGAGGTGCAACTGGTGCTGTCCGAGCAGAAAACCCTCCTGCTCGAAACCCAAAAATCGACAATCCGTTACGATTCGACCGCCATCCGGATCAACAACGCCGAAAAAACCATTCCCAAAAAAGAGGCTGCGACGTTCAACCAGCTGGTCGTTCCCTACGGCAAGCAGACGACGCTGACGCTCGCCGACGGAACCCGCGTCTGGATCAACGCCGGATCACGGCTGGTCTACCCCGTCGTATTCGAAAAGCAGAAGCGCGAAATATACGTCGAAGGCGAAATCTACATGGAAGTGGCGCACGATGCCGAACGGCCTTTCTCGGTACACACAGGCAAGATGGATGTCTGCGTTTTGGGAACCAAATTCTACATATCCTCCTACGGCCGCGATCGCACGCAGGAGGTCGTCCTGCTCTCCGGCTCCGTCAGCGTAGCCCCTGCCGGACGATCCGACCGCGGAATTCGCATCGTTCCCGGCCAACAAGCCATCCTCGGCACCTCGGAATCGCTGGAGGTCCGCGAAGTGGAAGCCGAAAGCTACATCAGTTGGATTCACGGATACCTGCCCTTCGACAACGACCCGCTGTCGAACATCCTCGAACGCCTTTCCCGCTACTACAATTGTCGGATCGAGTGTACGCCCGAAGCCGAAGCGCTGACGCTCTCGGGCTAACTCGAACTCAAAGACGATCCGGCCGAAGTGCTGAAAATCTTGAGCGCAACAGCCCCTATCAACCTGCAAATCACCGGATCCGGGAATTTCCGAATCGACTATAACCCGACTACCAACAACCCAAACTGACCTGCCTATGTAACAGCCCGTATCCCTCCAAAAAAAGACCGGATGTCGTCCCTCAACGACATCCGGAGCGATTGAAAATCTAAAATAGCCTTTTAAACTTCAAATCTTTACAAATGTACAACAAAAATGGTAAAATCGGTCTTTTTAAGGCCGATAATGGGGGATTATTCCACCTATTCCGGATAACATTCCTGTTTTTGCTGGCAACAATCGGGTTCATCCGGCCCGTCAGTGCACAAACGGCAGAGGCGGCGAAAACCATCACGCTCAACGTACAGAACCGCCCCATCAAGGAGGTCCTCACACTGATCGAACGCCAAAGCGACTACATCTTCGTTTACTACGACAACATCTTGGACATCCACCGCAAAGTCACCCTGAAAGTAACGAATCAGCCCATTTCGGCTGTCCTGAAACAGTTGTTCGCCGGAACCGACAACACCTGGAAACTCTCGGGAAGGCAGATCGTCATCGGACGCTCCGTAGCTGCGGCCGCAGCTACACCCCGGAAGATCACACGCATCACAGGCGTCGTCAGGGACCAGAACAACGATCCGCTCATCGGCGTCACGATCCGCATCAAGGCCCGTCCGAACATCGGTACAGCCACCGACATCAACGGCAAATACCTGCTCGACGTTTATCCCGACGAAGTGCTGGAATTCAGCTATGTAGGTTACAAATCGCAGGACGTTTCGGTCGCAGGGCAGGAAATCGTCGACGTGGTTATGCTGCAAAACGACGCCATCCTCGACGCCGTGGAGGTGGTGGGCTACGGCGTGCAGAAAAAGATCAGCGTCATCGGCTCGCAGCAGACCATAGCGACCAAGGAACTGAAAGTTCCCGTCGCCAACCTCACACAAGGCCTTGCGGGCCGCGTATCGGGTCTGGTCTCGGTACAGCGAACCAGTGAACCGGGCTTCGACGACGCGAACATCTACATCCGCGGCATCTCAACGCTGACAGCCAGCATGAGCGCCCCTCTGACGCTCGTCGACGGCGTTCCCCGCTCGTTCTCCAACGTCGACCCCGAAGACATCGAGAGTTTCTCGATCCTGAAGGACGCCTCTGCAACTGCTGTTTACGGCGTTCGCGGCGCCAACGGCGTCATTATCATCAATACCAAAAGCGGTCTGAAAGGACGCCCCAAATTCAGCGTACGCTATACCGAAGGCCTCACCAAACCGACCAAGATCACCGATTTCGCCGACGGCGCGACTTACATGGAGATGTCGAACGAAGCGTCGCTCACCCGCGGCGGCGGCAAACTATACAGCCAGGAGATCATTGATAAGACCCGCCGCGGGGAAGACCCCTATCTCTATCCCGACGTAGACTGGATGAAACAGATCCTGCGTAACTTCAGCCGCAACCGCTCGGCCAACGTCAACGTGCAGGGCGGTTCCGATAAGGCGGTCTACTACATCGGCCTGGCCTACTACGACGAGAACGGCATGTACAAGGACACGAAACTGGCCGACTACAACTCGAACACCTTCTACCGCCGTTACAACGTCACCTCGAACCTCACGCTCAACCCGTTCCGCACCACCGAAATCAAACTGGGCATCCAGGGCTACCTGGCCAACGCCAACTATCCGGCATCTTCGCAGGCAAGCATCTTCGAATCGGCCTATTTCACACCTCCGACCTATATCGCGCCGCTCTACCCCGACGGCAAGCTCGGCGCCTTCTCGGGCGGCGATATAAACCCCGTGGCACAGCTCGGCGCAACGGGCTATGCCAACCAGTGGCGCAGCCAGGTTTATTCGAACCTGCGCATCACGCAGCAGATTTACAAAGGACTCTCGGTTTCAGGCATGTTCTCGTTCGACACCTACAACTACACGAGCAACCGTTTCACCAAAACCCCGAACACCTACCACGCCACAGGACGCGACGCCAACGGCAACCTGCTCTACGAGCAAACCCGCCAGGGAACCGAGAACCTGGCCTACAGCCTCAGTGCAAAGGGTAACCGCGCCATCTATCTGGAGGCCGCAGTCAACTACCGCAACACTTTCGGCAGGCACACCGTATCGGGCATGATGCTCTTTAACCAGAGCGACGAAATCAATACCAAAGCCACCAACGTCGAAGAGGCGCTGCCCTACCGTTTCCGCGGCCTGGCAGGACGTTTCACCTACTCGTTCGACGACCGTTATTTCGGGGAGTTCAACTTCGGATACAACGGTTCGGAGAACTTCGCCCCGAAAAACCGTTACGGCTTCTTTCCGTCGGTCGGACTTGGCTGGGTAATCAGCAACGAACCCTTCTTCAGAGGCGCCACAGAGGTGATCCAATACCTTAAACTGCGCGGCACATGGGGTCGTGTCGGCAACAGCCAGATCAGCGGACGCCGTTTCGCCTACCTGGCTACGGTCAAGGACACCAACGACACCAGTTACCAGTTCGGAAAGAACATGGACCAGACCTACGGGACTACGGCCATCGACGAATATGCCGTCGACGTAACGTGGGAGATCGCCGACAAAACCAACATCGGACTGGACATGCGCCTGCTGAACAACAAGTTCAACCTGCAATTCGACGCCTTCAAGGAGTCGCGCAAAGGCATTTACCTGCGCCGCACAAGCATTCCGTCCTATTTCGGTATGATCAACAACCCCTACGGCAACATCGGCAAAGTCGAGAACAAAGGTATCGAAATGTCGGTCAGCTATGCCAATTCGTGGCGGGACTGGTCGTTGAGCGTCATGGGTAACTACTCGTTCAACCGAAACAAGGTCCTCGAAGACGACAGCACCGTGGCCTATCCCTGGCAGAAAACCATCGGCAACAAGGTCGACCAGCGGTTCGGGCTCATCGCACTGGGACTCTTCGAAAGTCCGGAGGAGATCGCCGCAGCGCCTGTACAGGTCGGCGACACGCGCCCGGGCGACATCCGCTACAAGGACATCAACGGCGACGGCAAAATCGACGAATATGACAAAGTGCCCATCGGCTGGGGAAGTGTCCCCGAAATCGTCTACGGCTTCGGATTCTCCGTAGGCTGGAAAGGCCTCTCGCTGTCGGCCATGTTCCAGGGCGCCGCACACGTCGACGCGATCCTCAGCGGCGAAGGCGTACTGCCTTTCGCACAGGGATCGAGCCGCGGCAACCTGCTGAGCAACATCACCGACCGTTGGACCGAGGCCAATCCCCGCCAGGATGTCTTCTACCCGCGCCTCTCGATCGGCAACATGAACATGAACTACGAAGCCAGCACGTGGTGGCTCAAAAATACCAGCTACCTGCGTCTGAAAAACATCGAACTCTCCTATACGCTCCCCGACCGCTGGATGAAACGCATCCACATCAACAATGCGCGCATCTTCATACAGGGCGTCAATCTGCTTACATTCAGCAAATTCAAACTGTGGGACGTGGAACTGGGCGACGGCCGCGGCGCAAAATATCCCAACATCGGTTCCGTCAGCCTGGGTATCAATTTCAACTTCTAAAATCCCCGACAAGCTATGAAACTTAAAACAATACTCACTTTACTGGCCGCCCTCGGCATCCTGACCGCCTGCAACGACGACTTCTTCGACCAGGTTCCCGACGACCGGATCACCATCGAGCAGGTATTCCAGCGCACCTCCTACTCCGAGAAATACCTGGCTACCGTTTACAGCTACATCCGCGACGAGTCGCACCGCACCAACGGCGTGCCCTGGGACCCGTGTTCGGACGACCTGGACGTTACCTACGACCGCGAGGATTACAACTCCTTCAAGATGAACCTCGGCAACTGGAGCGCATCGTCGAACTACTACGAGTACTGGTCGCACTACTACCGGGGCATCCGCTCGGCAACCTACTTCATCCAGCACATCGGCTCGAACCAGGAGATGCTCGACGATCCTACGCGCGGCCCGATCGTCGTCGAACAATACAAGAACGAAGCCCGCTTCCTGCGTGCCTGGTTCTATTACTGCCTGCTGCGCCAGTACGGTCCGTGCGTACTGCTGGGCGACGAAGTCCTTCCGGGCGACCTCGACCGCGACGATGTGAAGATGAACCTGCCGCGCAGTTCCTACGACGAGTGCGTGGATTACATCGTCGGCGAACTGGACGACATGATCGACAACAACCGCCTGCCGCTGCACTTCACCGTGCAGGCCGACAAGGATTACGGCCGGGCGACACTGGCCATGTGCATGGGACTCAAAAGCCGCGTACTGCTGCTGGCCGCCAGCGACCAGTTCAACGGCAACCCGGCCTACGCCAACGTGGTCAACACGGACGGCAAACACCTTTTTTCGACCCGAAAAGACCCCGAAAAGTGGAACAAGGCCGCCCAGGCTGCAAAAGATGTCATCGACCTGGGAATTTTCGACCTCTACAAGGAGTACCACACCGACGGAACGCTCGACCCTTACCTGTCCTGCCGCAACGTTTTCCTGGAGAACTGGAACAGCGAGGTGATGATGGTCCGCATCAGCAACTACCTCAAACATTGGGAACGGTCGGCTTCACCCCGGCAGTTCAGCGGCTATGAAAGCATGGGGGCGACCCAGCAACTGGTCGACGCTTTCCGCATGAAAGACGGCACGGCCATTACCCCGGACAAGGAGAGCGGCTATTCGAAGGCGAACTACTCCGACCCCAAATCGGGCTGGGTATTCGCTCCCGCCGGTACGCGCAACATGTTCGTCAATCGTGAACCGCGTTTCTACGTCAACATCTGCTTCAACGGCGCCTACTGGATCGGCGATCAGAAAACCCGCATCCAGCTCTACTACACCGGAGGATCGGGAAAGAAAGGCACGTGGGACTTCCCGCGTTCGGGATACATCGCCATCAAAAACGTTTCGCCCTCGTCCAATCCCAAGAACGGCAACTACATCAAGCGTCCCTTCGTCATCATGCGTTACGCCGAGATACTGCTCAACTACGTCGAGGCGCTCAACGAATACGATCCCGGGAATGCGGACATCGAAACCTACCTGAACAAAATCCGCGAGCGCGGCGGCCTGGGACCGGTCCAAAGCGATCTCAACCAGAGTCAAATGCGCGAGCAGATCCGGCTGGAACGCCGCATCGAACTCTGCTTCGAGCAACTGCGCTATTTCGACACCCGCCGCTGGCTGATCGCCGACCAGACCGACGGAGGACCCTTCTACGGCATGAACGTCGACGCAGGCAACAGCTTCACCGACGAGGCGTTCTACGAGAAAACCGTATTCGAAACCCGCGTGTTCCGGCCCGAGTTCTACCTTTTCCCCATTCCCCAGTCCGAAATCAACCGCGATCCGCAGATCGTCCAGAATCCCGGATGGTAACCGTAAAAACGAATAACGACTATGAAACTTACGAAATACCTGGCTGTCCTCTGCTGCGGAACGCTCTTCGCAGCCTGCGAAAACCCGATTCAGGACGACCTGAACGTGGACAACCCCGAGAACTATACGCGTATTTACACGGTCAACGCCGTCGACGACGCCTCCAAGAACACACTCTCATTCCCGCTCGAACGCGACACGTCGCTCATGGTCTACGCCAACTTGAGCGGAATCCGCAACCCGGGATGCGATGTGACGGTCAAATTTCGCGTCGCCCCCGAACTGGTGGATACCTACAATCAGAAGCACCAGAGCAACTACCCGATGATGCTTGATGGAAGCTACACGATCGAGAACCTCGAAGCCGTGATTCCTAACGGGAAATACATCTCCTCGCCCATCCGGATCGCCATCAACAGCCAGGCGTTCGACGGCGTGGGCGTCTTCCTGCTGCCGGTACGGATCGAGAATGTGACACCCGACCTGGCCGTCAACGAATCGTTGCAGACGGCTTACCTGCGCATCAACGGCTACTACACCGAAAATCCGTTCCCGAGATACGACAGGAGCGGCTGGTCGATCGCCGGGTTCTCGACGCAGGAGGCTGAAGCGACATCAACCTACCCCAACCGCGGATTGGCCGTTTCGATCATCGACGGCGAAAACAACACCTATTGGGGTACGCAGTGGCGCAACGCCAAACCCGGCCCGCCGCACTGGATCGCCGTCGACATGGGCGCACCCAAGGAACTGCACGGACTCACAATCCGCGGACGGTCTGACAAAGAAGGCTCCGACGTTCCCAAGAGCAGCGGCAACCCGCGTATCTTCAACATCGACGTGAGCGACGACAACCAAAACTGGACCCATGCAGGGACCTTTACCGTCGAAAACCGGATCGAGAACACGGTATACCTCGACCACAAGGCAACGGGGCGCTATTTCCGTATCTTCGTCACCGCCACGCAGGCCGACCTCTACCAGACCTGCATCGCCGAAGTATGGGCATTCTGATCCGACTAACAAATTTTTAAACCAAACAAAAGACTATGAAAAAGACTATATGTCTGTGGGCGCTGCTCCTGATTGTCGTTTCATGCACCAACGACGACAATTACAACGACGAGCACGGAGACAAGGCAGTCATTCCACCCAAAGGCAGGATCATCCGCATAATGACCTACAACATCTACGGCGCACGCGCCACAAGCCCCGCCAATGCAGCCGATCTGGACGCGCTGGCCGAGGTAATCCGCCGGCAGGACCCCGACTTCGTAACCCTCAACGAGGTGGATGTCTTCACCAACCGCACGGGAAAAGACGTACACCAGGCCCGCGACCTGGCAGCCAAACTCGGTATGGAGTGGCACTTCTCGAAAGCCATCGACCGCGACGGAGGCGAATACGGCGACGCCGTGCTGTCGAAACACCCGATTATAGAGACCCGCAGTTACCGGCTCCCCTGCGCCGCTTCGCAACCGGGAGAGGACCGTTCGCTGTGCGTCATCCGCGTCGAGATCGACGGCAAAGACCTCTATGTCGCCTCGACGCACCTCGATCATCTTTCGGGCGATGCGAGCCGCCTGGTGCAGGCCAATGAGATCCGCCGTATCCGCGACACGGAACTGGACGGAGACCTCATCCTTGCGGGCGACCTCAACGCCATTCCCAGTTCGAACGTCATCGCCACGATGACCGCGTTCCTGACCAATGTCGGAACGATCGACCAATACACTTTCCCGTCGGAGAATCCCACCCGCAAGATCGACTACATACTGTATGCCCCGATCGGACACTTCGGCGTACAGAACTGCACAGTGGTTTCGCGCAGCGACCAGCAGGTCGACGGCGTCGACGCCTCGGACCACCGCCCCGTCGTGGCCGACATCCGGTTCCAGACCGAGGAAGACCTCCCGGAGAATCAGGAATAAAGCGTTCGGAAGATGAAAAAACTGCTATTCACACTCCTCGGGCTGGCAGCGGCACTGACGCTGCCGGCCCAGGATTTCAAGATCACGCATGGCCCGTGGCTGTGCGACATGACCGAAGACGGCGTAACCGTCCTGTGGACTACCAACAAACCCGCTTTGTCGTGGGTCGAGGCAACCGAGGACGACGGACGCAGTTTCTACGCCGCCGAACATACCCGCCATTACGAAACCGTCGCGGGCCGCAAACAGGCGCACAAGACACTGCACGCCGTGCGGCTGAACAACCTGCGTCCCGGAACGAAATACTGCTACCGCATCTTCTCGCAGGAGGTACTCGAATGGAAACACGGAGACAACGTCCTCTACGGCAGGACCGTTGCCAGCAATGTCTACAAACGCGCGCCGTTCCGGTTCCGGACATTCCCGGCAACGGGAACCGACTGTTCGTTCGTCATCCTGAACGACATCCACGGACGCGCCGACGACATGACCGAACTGTGCCGGGAAATCAATTTCGGCAAACACGACTTCGTAATGCTCAACGGCGACATGTCCAGCAGCATTGAAAATGAGGAGCAGTTGTTCCGGGATTTCATCGACGCCTCGGTAAACCTTTACGCCTCGGAGACCCCGATACTCTACAACCGCGGCAACCATGAGACGCGCGGCGTCTTCGCCGACCGTCTGCACGACTATTTCCCGACGCGTAACGGCCGCCACTACCAACTCTGCAAAGTCGGATCGGTCTGTTTCTTGCTGCTCGACTGCGGCGAAGACAAGCCTGACACGGACATCGAATACGGAGGGCTTGCCGACTACGACGCCTATCGCCGCGAAGAGTGCGAATGGCTCCGCAGGGCGGTGGCCTCCGAAACCTTCCGCAACGCCTCGGCACGCGTCGTCTTCCTCCATATTCCGCTCGACGGCGGAACGTGGCACGGCAGCAACCACCTCCGGAATCTGTTCCTGCCGATCCTCAACGAGGCCGGCATCAATATCATGTTCTCCGGCCACACGCACCGCTACGGCTTCCACCCGGCAAACGACGAAGTTCGGTTCCCGGTCGTGGTCAACGGCAATCAAAGCTACATACGGTGCGACATGACGGGCGACCGAATCGCAATCCGAATCGTCGGTCCCGGCGGACGCGTCGCACACACACACGAATTCCCACTCCGCTAACGAGGCGGAAAAAACAATGCCCTGCACCGAAACGGTGCAGGGCATCTTCTGTTTTTCAGAGGAAAAGCCGCAGAAATCCGCTGCGGCTGAGCCGGAGCCGAAGCTGGGAGAGCGCCGCCCCAATATGCTTTTCGACGGTCTTGACGCTGATGTTGAGCCGCTCGGCGATCTCCCGGTTTTTCAGGCCTGTCGTGCGGCTCAACAGGAACACCTGGCGGCACTGCTCGGAAAGTCCCGAAATGCAGCAGTCGATCTCCTCGCTCAACTGCGATAACTGGAACTCCTCTTCGATATGGTCGGCGACAAGCGTACGAATACAGACATCCAACTCGTCCAGTCCGGATTCCCCCCCCCGCCATTTTTTGGAGCGCAGCAAATCTATGGCACGATTCTTCACGGCGACAAACAGCAGCGGCAGCAGCGGCCGGTCGAAGTCCACCTCCTCCCGCCGTTCCCACAAGGCAAGAAAGACATCCTGCACGATGTCTTCCGACGCCTTGCGGTCATGGACCATCTGAAAAGCCCGTGCACACAAGGGTTCATAGTGATCGCGGAATAGTTGCTGAAAATACGCCGAATGGTTTTCCACAGTTTTCTCAAAATATGTCGGAATACTCCGAATCATTCAAATATAGCGATAATTCGGGAAATTGCAAAATTTGGACTGCCGCCAACTATCTTCGTCTTCGAGTAGATTCCACACCGCAGGGCATCCTGTCCCCGCTGCGCGGGGCACAGGCACAAAAAAGGCAGGACCGCTCTTGCGGGTCCTGCCTTTAATTTATCCTGCCGCCGTCACCTTCCGGCGATGCGGCAGTATCTGTCGTAGCGTCCTATCACGTCGTTCACATAGGCCAGCGTCTGCCGGCTGCCGGTGAATCGTCCGCATCTGACCACTTCGTTCTCGTAGAATTCCGGCTCGGCCTTCAGCGTAAGGTACCGGGCCACGACCTCCCACGAGTTGGGGTTCTCTCCGTTCAGGCGGGCCAGACGGCGGGCGTCGTTCACATGGCCGATACCGCTGTTATACGAGGCCAGGATGATGCTCATGCGGTCTTTTTCAGGTGTCCCTTCCGGAAAACGGAGCGACGACATGATCTTCGACATCAGTTTGTTGGCCAACCAGATATTGGTCCTCGGATCAGTGATCTCGGCCGCGGGGACGTCGAACTGACGCGCCACCGAAGGCATGATCTGCATCAGGCCGCGGGCCCCGCTGCGCGAGGTGATGTCGGGCGTGAAGCGCGATTCGTGGTAGGCGATGGCGCTCATCAGCCGCCAGTCGTTGCCCTCCTCTTCGCTGATGTTGCGAATCAGATTGTCGTAGGCCGAAATGACGTAACTGCCCTCGGGGAGCAGCGAGTGGTGCATCTCGGCCAGTGCGTTCAGTGCGTCGTCCGTCGCGGGTGCGCTGAACTGGGCGTTGAAGCCGTAAAATGTCGTAAGAATGGTTAAGAACGCAAACGTTAATACGGTCTTTTTTAACATAAAATGTTGTTTTGCGGGCAGCTTACACCGCACAGAACAGCACGTCAATCATAGAATCCCCATGAGATACCGATTTTGAACATGCCCGGATTGAGCGGATAGCGAGCCGCCGAGAAATATTCTCCGTTACCGAACAGTCCCTTGTTCACATGCTGATATTTCAGGAATATCCGCATTCTCTTCCACTTTCCCATGACGAAAGCGTCCATATAGGGGTAATTCCCCGTCTCGACCTCCCGTTGGTTGTAATACACCGACAGAGCCGGATTGTAACCGGGCGCATAATATCGCGTATTATAGCGACCGTCCAGACCGATCTGCAGGCGCAGTACATCGCGCACGACCCAGAATTCGTAGTAATACGACAGGAAGGCGCTCAAAAGCGGAACGGGTACAACATCTTGATCCGTGCTCCACTGCAACAATACCCTGTTGTCCAAATGAAGTCCGCCTAAGCGGAAATCTTTGCGAGCATACACACTCGTGAGGCTGACGTTTCCGCGGTGCTGGGCGACGTTGCTGTCCGACGCATAATAGATCTTGTCGGAGACGACTCCCTGCCATGCCCCCGCTTCGAACGCGAAATCGGGAACCGAAAACTTGACCTCGAACCGAGTTTCATTCTCCTTGCTTAAAGGAGTGTTCCATATATAATGGTTCGAGAACAGATTCTCCTGCCAGTAGGTCGGCGAGCGGCGGTCCATCGAGAACCGGCCTTCGAGAATCAGGGGGTGTCCGCGCAGATAGCCTTTCAGCGCGAGGTGCGCGCCGATCGAGAGATCTCCGCCTCTGTATCCCGACGGGTAGAAACGGAGGTTTCCGTCCCAGTCGACATATTTCTTTATCTTTCCGCTGACGGAGCCGTAAAAGAAGTAACTCGTCTTGTTGACCTTCGTGTACTTCCCCGTCAGGTAATCTTTCAGTTCGAATTGCGAGTAGGTGTGCATGTCGATGCCGATGCCGGCGTCGAGCGTCCCCACGATTCCGTTCCGGTCCCAGGGCTGCGCCTGCACGAAGAAGCGGTTCGAAATGTTCCGCTCGTAGATCGAGTCACGCGTCTCCGCAGGGTTGATGAACCAGTTATCGTAATAATGCCCCTTCGCAGAGACGAAATCGCCGTTCTCGTCCCGGTGGTCCCGTTCATTCGTATAAGGCTCGTTCCTGTCGGTGTAGACCTTGCTCCACGAACTGTACTCGAACGAATGGCCGATATACACCGCCGAGAGGTTCGCCATCGAGAAATCGCTCTCCGTGAGCCGTTGCAGCGGGATGCCGTAGGACTGCGTGACGAAGAAGGCGTTGTTGCGGTAGAGGTTCTTGGCCTCGGCGTCGGCCAGCCGCATCGGCACGCCCGAAGGCATCTCGAACGTCGTGTCCGCAATGGCCCACTCGCCGACCACGCCGCCGTTCTCCTGCTGCTCGATGTGGTTGTTGTAGTAGCCCGCATGGACCGAATACCGCCTGCCCGTGTGGCTGACGGCCACCGCAAGGTTGTGGTTCTTGGTCCGCGACCAGACGTACTGGCCGCGCGTGCCCCGCGCCTTGTAGTCGATGTTGAAACCCGTCGTCGGAGAGATGTTCTGCGCATGCATGATGCCGAAATTCTCCTCACGGAAACGCTTCTGCCCCGACTCCGCGTAATTCATCCGGATCATCGGCTTCTTCGTGTTGTAGAAGGGCACGTTCTCCATGTTGTAGGTGTACGCGTAGTAGGGACTCGCAAAACTGAAGTCAAAGAACTGCGGACGCCGGAAATAGTTCAGCGGCAGCGACGTCTGGCCCAAAGCCCCCTGGGCGATGTCGCCCACGTCCTCCCGATAGAACGGATAGTCGATCCGGTAATCGGTCAGCGTGGTGTCCAAAGGCCCGATCTCGACGCGGTTGAAATCGCGGCTCACGTGCCATTTGAAGTTGTTCAGCGCGCGGATCGAGTCATTGAAAAAATAGGACTCGAGCGGCTTGCGGATTTTCCGTTCCTTCTTGGTGGTGTCCTGCGGCTGCTGGTTCTCGCCCTCCTCGCCTTCGGTCTGCTCGTAGGGATTGCTGCCGTAGAGGTTACCCGTCTGGCCGTTGCGCTGCGCGCGCTGCAAGGTCTTCGCATCGAAGCCCTGGGAGCGCACCGCCTCGGGCGCTGCAAAAAACAGACCGAGCAGGAGCGTCAGCAATATGCGGTTCGAAAATCTCGACATGTCAGCCAAAGAGCGGAAATCCGCGGCAAATGTAATTAAAAAATTTTAAATATACAACTATTCGGCTTTCCCACAGCCTTTTGTCCGGCAGGCAAGCCCCCGCACCAGCGAAACGAGGATATACAGCACGATGATCGCCGGCACGGCGTAACCGCGCAGGAGGACGGCCGTCACGACGGCCGCGATGATGAATCCGTAGCGCAGTTCGTTCCCTTTCCAGCCGAAGCCGTGGAATTTAAGGGCGAACATCCTCACATTCGAGATCATCAGCAGTCCCACGACCACGGCAATGGCAGAAATCGCCTCGCGCGGAAGTTCCAGTCCGCTGGTCTCGAACAACAGCCCCAGCGAACCGCAGAGCATCGCCGCCGCCGGGCTGGGCAGTCCGCAGAACTCCGTGCGCTGCGTGTCGTCGATATTGAATTTCGCCAGCCGCAACGCGGCGCAGGCCGTAAAGACGAAAACGACCAGCCCCGGATACCCTTCGGGCAGCCAGATGCCGGGCATCCATTGATAGAGCGAATACATGATCGCCGCCGGGGCCAGTCCGAATGAGATGTCGTCGGCCAGCGAATCGAGTTGCAGCCCGATGGGCGAACTCTGGTTGAGCAGACGCGCTGCGAAGCCGTCGAAAAAGTCGAACACGGCGGCCAGAACCATCAGGCCGAAGGCCAGCTTCAGGTCGCCCCAAACCAGCGCCGAAACCACCGCCGCCGAACCGCAGAACAGGTTCGACAGAGTCAGCAGATTGGGTATCGTGAAGAGTTTGATTTTCATTGCCGGGGCGAAAATTTAATTTTCCAATAGGCGGCAAAGTTACTAAAATATTTTTATCTTTGTCGAAATTAACTCCATATAATAACTCATGTCAAGCAATAAATATTGTGTCATCATGGCGGGCGGCATCGGAACGCGTTTCTGGCCCAAGAGCCGGCAGTCGATGCCCAAGCAGTTCCTCGACATTCTCGGGACGGGCAAATCCTTCATCCGCCACACCTACGAACGCTTCGCAAAAATGGTTCCTGCGGAGAATTTCCTCGTGGTGACCAACGATAAATACAAGAGCCTGGTGCTGGAACACATCCCGGAAATCGGCGAGAAACAGGTGCTCTGCGAGCCCGTGGGCCGCAACACGGCCCCCTGCGTGGCCTATGCGGCCTACACGCTGCTGAAACGCAATCCCGATGCCGAAATGATCGTCACCCCGGCGGATCACCTGATCCTCAACGAAGACGACTTCCGGGCGATCATCGCCGAGTGTCTCGACTTCGCCTCGGAGCACGACGCGCTGATGACCGTGGGCATCAAACCCACGCGTCCCGACACGGGCTACGGCTACATCCAGGTCTCGGACGACCGGCCCATCAGCAAGGTCAAGTGCTTCACCGAGAAGCCCGACATCGAACTGGCGCGGGTGTTCCTGCAATCCGGTGAGTTTTACTGGAATTCGGGCATCTTCGTGTGGAAGGTGCGCTCGATCGTCGAGGCCTTCGAGAAATACCTCCCCGAGCACCACGCGCTCTTCAGCGGCGTGATGCGCGCCATCGGAACCGACGCCGAGCGCAACGTCGTGGAGATCGCCTTTTCGGAGTGCCGCGCCATCTCGATCGACTACGGCATCATGGAGAAGGCCGACAACGTCTACGTCCGCTGCGGCGAGTTCGGCTGGAGCGACGTCGGGACGTGGGGTTCGGTCTACCAGCATTCGCGCAAGGACCGCTATGCCAACGCCGTGCCCGAAGAGGGCTGTTACCTCTACGATACACGCAGTTCGATCGTTTCGCTCCCAAAGGACAAGATCGCCGTGATCAGCGGACTGAAGGAGTACATCGTCGTCGACACGGACGACGTGCTGATGGTCTGCCCCCGCTCCGAGGAGCAGAACATCAAGAAATTCATCGACGAAGTCAAGTTCCACAACGGCGACAAGCACATCTGATTCGTTGGATCAGATGTGCTTGATGAAATCATTCCATACCTTATGATTTCCATCGCCCGTCACTGTGCACTCCAACGTTCGCATTCACGGCGTTCCGCCGTGTTTGCAGTCTGCTCCTCCTCTAAATCCCCTCCCCGGAGGGGACTTATCGCATGTGACCGAATAATCTCAAAACAATACTTGCCAACATCTTCCATGAGCGAACTATACGAACTTTTCAGCCAGCACCCCCGTATCTCGACCGACACGCGCCGGATCGAGCCGGACTCCATCTTCTTCGCCCTGCGGGGCGATACCTTCGACGGCAACCGTTTCGTCGCCGAAGCGCTCGAAAAAGGCGCGGCCTACGCCGTCTCCGACGATCCGCAGGTCGCCGCTTCCGACGAGCGGCAGCGCATCGTGCTCGTCGACGACACGCTGAAAGCCTTGCAGGACCTTGCCCGCTGCCACCGCCGGGCGCTCGGAATCCCGATCCTCGCCATCTCGGGCAGCAACGGCAAAACCACCACGAAAGAGCTTGTCAGCCGCGTGCTGGCCGAGCGGTTCGAGGTCTACGCCACCCGCGGCAACCTCAACAACCACATCGGCGTGCCGCTGACGCTGCTCGCCATGACCCGCGACACGGAGTTCGGCGTGGTGGAGATGGGCGCGAGCGCCTGCGGCGAACTGGCTCTGCTGGCATCGGTCGCCGAGCCGAACTACGGCATCCTGACCAACATCGGCCTGGCGCACCTCGAAGGCTTCGGCGGACCGGAGGGGGTTCGCCGCGGCAAGGGCGAACTGTTCGACTTCCTCGCGGCGAACGGAGGCCACGCCTTCGTCCCGGCCGACGACGAAATCCTGACGGGCATGGCCGCCGAACGCGATTCGCTGGCCGTCGAATATTACTCCGCATCGCTGGCCGACGGCATCGAAAACCATCTGGAAGGCAGCTACAACCGGTTCAACATCGCGGCCGCCGTCGCCGTGGGACACTATTTCGACGTTCCCGACGAACGCATCCGCCACGCCATCGCCGGCTATGTTCCTGACAACAACCGCTCGCAGCGCATCGGAACGTCCCGCAACACGCTCGTCGCCGACTGCTACAACGCCAACCCGTCGAGCATGCGGGCTTCGGTCGGGAATTTTCTCGCCGAGCCGCTCGAAGAGCGTCAGCGCCGGGTGCTGATTCTGGGCGACATGCTCGAACTGGGCGACTGGTCCGAACGCGAACACGCCGCAATCATCGAGATGGCCGCACAGGACCCCGAAGCGGAACTGCTGCTCGTAGGTCCGGAATTCGCCAAGGCCTACGACGGACTCGCGGAAAAGCCGGCCAACGTCACGCTCTGCCCCACGCGCGACGACCTGATCTCGCTGCTGAAAGTCTCCCCCGTGGAGCACTCCCTCGTGCTGGTCAAAGGTTCGCACGGCATGGGGCTGGAGCAGGCGCTGGAGGCGCTCTGACCGTCCCCGGAAACCGCCCCGGAGACTGCACCCGGAGACTGCACCCGGAACACCCGAAAACAACCGAAACAAACCGACCCAAAATAAACGGACCATGAAAAAACTACTCGCAACTCTCCCCCTGCTGGCACTGCTCTCCTGCACCGGCATCCCCCCGCAGCGTGCTCTCTCGCATTTCGACTGGACGGAACCCGCCGATCCGCAGGGAGAGAAACCCGAAACCTGGAACGGAGTCGAAAAACCGATCGTCACGTTTGGCTCGACGGATGTCCGCTATCCCCGCGCGACACCCTGCGCAGCAGCCGTGACGGATCAAACGACCCTCACGGGCTGGCGCGGCGAGAAGGTCTCGGCCCAGGCTGTCATCTCCGCTCCCGCGGCTGTCGGCGGCCTGACCTGCACCGTGGGCGACTTCGTCGCGGACAACGGCGCGAAGCTCCCCGGCATCGCCTGCGCACGCTTCGTCAAATACGTCGTCAGCGACCGCTTTCTGACCGACCAACCCTGCGGCGCACGGCCGGAGAACAACCCGGCGCACCTCGAAGCGGACCTGCTCGACGAGGCGGCTTCATGCGACGTGCCCGCCCGGTCGACCCGTCCCGTCTGGATCACGGTAGACATCCCGCGCGACGCCGCCCCCGGCCGCTACACGGCTCCGGTTGCGGTAAAGGGCGAAGGCGTCGCCGAAACGCTGACGCTGCACCTGAACGTCACGGAACGCACCCTGCCCGCGCCCTCGGAGTGGACCTACCACCTCGACTTGTGGCAGCATCCGGCGGCCGTGGCCCGCGCCGAAGGGGTAGAGGTCTGGAGCGACGAGCATTTCGAACGGATGCGGCCGACGATGCGGCAACTCGCAGACGCCGGGCAGAAAGTCATCACGGCAACGCTCAACAAGGACCCCTGGAACAACCAGTGCTACGACGCCTACGCCGATATGATCGTCTGGACGCGCCTGGCCGACGGCACGTGGGAGTATGACTTCACGGTCTTCGACCGCTGGGTGCGGTTCATGCTCGACCTGGGCGTCGGCAAGTACGTCAACTGCTATTCGATGCTGCCGTGGAACAACATGCTCCACTACAAGGATGCCGTGACGGGCGAATTCGTCGACGTCAAGGCCGATCCGGGCACGCCGGCCTTCCGCGAAATGTGGGGCCCGTTCCTGCCCGCCTTCGTCGGTCACCTCCGCGAAAAAGGATGGCTCGGCATCACCAACATCGCGATGGACGAGCGTTCGCCCGAGGTGATGGCCGCCGCGACCGCCCTGCTGAAGGAGGTCGCGCCCGAACTGGGCATCGCATTGGCCGACAACCACAAGATCTTCAAACAGTATCCCTACATCAAGGACATGTGCGCCAGCATCTTCGGCCCGATCGAACAGACGGACATCGTCCAGCGCCGCAGCAAGGGGCTGACGACCACCTTCTACGTCTGCTGTTCGTCGGGATTCCCGAACACCTACACCTCGTCGGCGCCGGCCGAGGCGACCTATTTGAGCTGGTACGCCGCCGCCGAGGATTACGACGGATTCCTGCGCTGGGCCTACAACTCGTGGGTCGAGGACCCGATCCGCGACTCGCGGTTCCGGAAATGGGCCGCCGGCGACACCTACCTCGTCTATCCCGAAGGCCGCTCGTCGATCCGTTTCGAACGCCTCGTCGAAGGCATCCAGGACTGGGAGAAAATCCGGTTGCTGAAAACGGAATTCAGCGGCGACGATGCGAAACTGCAAACCCTCCACGACCTGCTGGAGCCGTTCCGTTCGTCGGTCGCCTTCGACGGTTGGGAGCAGACCCTGCGCAATGCCCGCGCGACGCTGAATACGCTCTGATCCGCCGGACGGTCCGCAATACGGCATAAAAAGAGGTCACGACAACCCGATTTTCAGACAGGTTGCCGGGACTTTTCGTGCATTCTTGCGAAAAAATCGTTATTTTTGTCCGATTTAACTCATAAACCCCAAACGATGACTCTCAACGAATACCAGCAGCACGCCCTCGAAACGGCGATCTACCCCGACGACCGCCGCATCATTTACCCCACGCTCGGACTTACGGGCGAAGCGGGCGAAGTGGCCGACAAGGTCAAAAAAGTGATCCGCGACGCCCACGAGGAGTTCACCCCCGAGAAGAAACTCGAAATCGTCAAGGAGATCGGCGACGTGCTGTGGTACTGCGCCACGCTCTCGCGCGACCTGGGCTACGAACTCGAAGAGGTGGCGCAGATGAACGTCGACAAACTCCGCTCGCGCATGCAGCGCAACCACCTGACGGGCAGCGGCGACAACCGCTAATCGTTCGGCAAAACCGAACGATTGCAATTCAGAATTCAGAATTCAAAATTCATAATCATACATGGAACCCGAAAAAATCCAAACTTCGCTGCCCGAAAACGCCTACCGCGAACTTAAGCCGGGCGAAGAGTACACGCCCGTGATGCCGCTTCGTCGAATCCGAAGGAGGTGACGCCCTACTCGGTCACGATGGGCGTCGTCATGGCCGTCGTCTTCTCGGCCGCCGCGGCCTTTCTCGGCCTCAAGGTCGGGCAGGTCTTCGAAGCGGCCATCCCGATCGCCATCATCGCCGTGGGCATGGGCACCGTGCTGGGCAAAAAGAACATGCTGGGACAGAACGTCATCATCCAGTCGATCGGCGCCTCGTCGGGCGTGATCGTCGCCGGGGCCATCTTCACCCTCCCGGCGCTCTACATTCTGGGCCTCGACGCCGCTTTCTGGCAGGTGTTCCTCTCGTCGCTGTTCGGCGGTCTGCTGGGCATCGTTCTGCTGATCCCCTTCCGCAAATACTTCGTCAAGGAGATGCACGGCAAATATCCCTTCCCCGAGGCCACGGCGACCACCGAAGTCCTCGTCTCGGGCGAGAAGGGCGGCAACCAGGCCAAACTGCTGGCCGTCGCGGGACTCGTGGGCGGATTGTACGACTTCGTCGTCGGTACGTTCGGACTGTGGACCGAGTCGGTCTCGACGCGCATCTGCGAATGGGGCGCGGTCGCCGCCGACAAGTTCAAGGTGGTCTTCGGGCTGAACACCTCGGCCGCCGTGCTGGGTCTGGGGTATATCATCGGCCTGAAATACGCCATGATCATCACCGCCGGCTCGTGCCTCGTCTGGTTCGTGATCGTCCCGGTGGTCGGCTCGCTGGCCGAAGCGGTCGATTCCGCCGCGATGCTCTCGCTGCTGGGCGTCACGCGCGCCGACATCGTCGCCGACCCGCAGTCGATCTTCACCGCCGAAAACCTCTTCGCCTTCATCGGCAAGCCGATCGGCATCGGCGGCATCGCCATGGCGGGCATCATCGGCATCATCCGCCAGTCGAAGATCATCCGCCAGGCCGTAGGCCTCGCGGTCTCGGAGTTCGGAGGCGGCAAAAGCGCAGCCGCAGCCCCCGAGCGCACGCAGCGCGACATCTCGATGAAGCGCATCCTCACGATCCTGATCGCCACGCTCATTTCGGTCTTCGTCTTCTTCCACTTCGGGCTGCTCGACGGCTGGGTGCAGTCCGTCACGGCCATTCTGATCGTCTTCATCATCTCGTTCCTCTTCACGACCGTCGCGGCCAACGCCATCGCCATCGTGGGAACGAACCCCGTCTCGGGCATGACGCTGATGACGCTGATCCTCTCGTCGCTGGTGCTGGTGAGCGTGGGGCTGAGCGGCACGACGGGCATGACCGCCGCGCTGGTGATCGGCGGCGTGGTCTGCACGGCCCTGTCGATGGCCGGCGGCTTCATCACCGACCTCAAGATCGGCTACTGGCTCGGCACCACGCCCCGCAAGCAGGAGGCCTGGAAGTTTCTCGGGACGTTCGTTGCGGCGGCTACCGTGGCCGGCGTGATGATCATCCTCAACAAATCCTACGGATTCGTGGGCGAAGGGGCGCTGGTGGCTCCGCAGGCCAACGCCATGGCGGCGGTGATCCAGCCCCTGATGACCGGCGGCCAGACCCCGTGGATGCTCTATTTCTGCGGCGCTGCGCTGGCCCTTGTGCTCACGTCGATCGGCGTTCCGGCCCTCGCCTTCGCGCTGGGCATGTTCATCCCGATGGAGCTGAACGCCCCGCTGGTGGTGGGCGGACTGGTGGCCTGGTTCGTCTCCGGCCGCTCGAAAGACGAGGGTCTGAACAAAGCCCGCTTCGACCGCGGCACGCTGATCGCCTCGGGATTCATCGCCGGCGGCGCACTGATGGGCGTGGTGAGCGCCGTGCTGAAATTCGTCGGCGTGGACTGGTTCCTCTCCGGCTGGGCCTCGTCAAACGCCGCCGAATGGACGGGCCTTGCGATGTACCTCGTTTTGATCGGCTACTTCGCCTGGCACACCCTGCGGGCCAAAAAGGAAGAATAACATTTAATCTGCAACGACAATGGACTTGAAAGAACGTTTTCTGAAATACGTCTCCTACGACACCCAGTCGTCGGAGGAGAGCACGACATTCCCCTCGACCGAAAAGCAGAAGGTCCTCCTGGCGGCCCTGCGCGACGAGATGGAGGCCCTGGGCATGATCGAGGTCACGATGGATCAGTACGGCTACGTGATGGGCACCGTCCCCGCCTCGAAAGGGTGCGAGAACGCCCCCGTCATCGGCTTCATCGCCCACGTCGACACCTCGCCCGACATGAGCGGCAAGGAAGTGAAACCCCGCGTGATCGAGGAGTACGACGGCGGCGACATCGCCCTGAACGGCCAGCTGACGATGCGGGTCGCGGAGTTCCCCGAGCTGGCCTTCTTCAAGGGCCACACGCTGATCCACACCGACGGCACGACGCTGCTGGGCGCCGACGACAAGGCCGGCGTTGCGGAGATCATGACCGCCGCGGAATACCTGATGGCGCACCCCGAGGTGAAACACGGCAAGATCCGCATCGGCTTCACCCCCGACGAGGAGGTGGGCCGCGGCGTGGATTTCTTCGACGTGAAGGCCTTCGGCGCCGATTTCGCCTACACGGTCGACGGCGGCATGGAGGGCGAACTGGAGTATGAAAACTTCAACGCGGCGAGCGCGAAGGTCGAGATTCAGGGCCGCAACGTCCATCCGGGCTACGCCAAGAACAAAATGATCAATGCCATCGACGTGGCGTGCGAACTTCAGGGGTTGCTGCCCGCCTCGCAGCGTCCGCAGTTCACCGAGGGTTACGAGGGATTCTACCACTGCGTAGGGCTGAACGGCACGGTCGAGAACGCTTCGGTCAGTTACATCATCCGCGACCACGACGCCGAGAAGTTCGAGCAGAAAAAGGTCTTCATGTGGGCCGCAGTCGACCTGCTGAAAAAGAAATACGGCGACCAGGTCGTGACCCTCACGCTCAAGGATCAGTACTACAACATGCGCAAGATGGTCGAGCCGCACCCGCAGGTGATCGACAAGGCTCTGAAAGCGATGGAGATGGCCGGCGTGAAACCCCTCGTACGGCCCATTCGCGGCGGCACGGACGGCGCGCGCCTCTCGTTCATGGGCCTGCCGTGCCCCAACCTCTTCACCGGAGGCATGAATTTCCACGGCAAGTTCGAATACTGTTCGCTCACGACGATGCGCAAGGCCCAGCAGGTGATCCTGAATCTGGCGGTTCTTTGGTCTGAATAGCCCGAAGAACAATTAAAAATCACGAAGTCTATGGACAATTTCGGTTTTCTCAAGGTGGCGGCGGCCGTTCCGCACGTGCGGGTCGCCGACTGCGACTACAACACCGAACGGATGGCGGCGATGGCCGAGGAGGCCGCCCGGCGGGGCGTCGAGATCGTGGCGTTCCCCGAACTGGGCGTCACGGCCTACACCTGCGGCGACCTCCTGTTGCAGCAGACGCTGCTCGACGCGGCCGACGAGGCGCTGGAACGCCTGGTGCGCGCCACGCGCAAACTCCCCCTCACGCTGATCGCAGGCGCTCCCCTGCGCCACGGGTCGACGCTCTACAACTGCGCCGTGGTCTTCACGCAAGGCAAAGTGCTGGGCGTGGTTCCCAAAACCTATATCCCCGACTACGGGGAGTTCTACGAAAACCGCTGGTTCGCGTCGGGCGCCGGGATTTCCGACGAGCATATCGCCGTCGCGGGGCAGCAGGCCGACTTCGGCGCCGACCTCACGTTCGAAGTCAACGGCGCGGAGTTCGGCATCGAGATCTGCGAGGACCTCTGGACCGCCGCACCGCCCTCGTCGCAGCTGGCGCTCAACGGCGCGAAGGTGATCTTCAACCTCTCGGCATCGCCCGAATCGGTCGGCAAACACGCCTACCTGCGGCAGTTGGTGGCCCAGCAGTCGGGACGCGCGATTGCGGCCTATGTCTACTGCTCGGCGGGCTTCGGCGAATCGACCACCGACCTCGTGTTCGCCGGCAACGCCGTCATCGCCGAAAACGGCTGCATTCTGCGCGAAGCCGCGCGCTTCTCGCCCGACGAACAGCTGGTCGTCGCCGACGTGGACATCGAGCGGCTGGAGTTCGAACGCCGCCGCAACACCTCGTTCCGCGCGAACGAAGGGGCCACGGAGAACACCGTGATCGAAATGGAGATTCCCGAGGGGCTTCGCGGCGTGGCGCTCGACCGCGACATCGACCCGATGCCGTTCGTACCCAAGGACGAGGAGCACCGCAGCGAACGCTGCGAGGAGATCTTCCGGATACAGTCGCACGGACTTGCGCAGCGGATGGTTCACACCCGCTCCGAAAAGGCCGTCGTCGGGATTTCGGGCGGCCTGGACTCGACGCTCGCACTGCTCGTAACGGCCCGGACCTTCGATTTCCTGCACCTCGACCGCGCGGGCATCATCGGCATCACGATGCCCGGATTCGGGACCACCGACCGCACCTACAACAATGCGCTGGAGCTGATGCGCGGACTGGGCGTGACGATCCGCGAAATCCCGATCCGCGACGCCTGCACGCAGCATTTTCAGGATATAGGCCTCGACCCCGGCTGCCGGGGCGCGGCCTACGAAAACGCCCAGGCGCGCGAACGCACGCAAATCCTGATGGACGTGGCCAACATGGAGGGCGGACTGGTCATCGGCACGGGCGACCTGTCGGAACTGGCGCTGGGCTGGGCGACCTACAACGGCGACCAGATGTCGATGTACGGCGTCAACGCCTCGGTTCCCAAGACGCTGGTGCGCCACCTCGTGAAGTGGGCCGCCGCGACGGAACAGGACGCCGCGACGCGCGCCACGCTGCTCGACATCATCGACACGCCCGTCAGCCCCGAACTGCTCCCGGCCGACGACAGGGCCGGATCGCCCAGAAGACCGAGGACCTCGTGGGGCCTTACGAACTCCATGACTTCTTCCTCTACAACTTCCTCCGCGCGGGTTACGGTCCGGCGAAAATCCTACTGCTGGCCGAACAGGCCTTCGACGGGAGTTACGACCGCGCCACGATTCTTCGGTGGCTCACGGTCTTCGTCCGCCGTTTCTTCACCCAGCAATTCAAACGTTCGGCCATGCCCGACGGCCCGAAAGTCGGCTCGGTGACGCTCTCGCCCCGCGGCGACTGGCGCATGCCCTCCGACGCCTCGGCAGCGGCATGGCTGCGCGAACTCGACACGTTATAACATAGACCCAATGAAGAAACTCCTGTTATTCACAGCATCCCTGCTCCTGCTCGGCGGCACGACCTCCTCGGCGCAGGACTGGAAAGAGGCCTTGAAAAAAGCCGCCACGGCGGCCGCCGACAAAGCCACCGACGGCAAGCTGACCCAATATGCTCTTGCCGGAACGTGGAACTACACGGGTCCGGGCGTCAAGTTCGAAGGAGGCGACATCGCTTCGGAGGTCGGGGGCGCGGCGCTCGAAACCGCTGTCGTCAAACAGCTCGAAAAGGCCTATGCCAAGGCGGGCATCCGCCCCGGCGCCGGAACGTTCACCTTCGGCAAGGACGACGACGCCTTCACCGCCACGCTCGGCTCCCACACCCTCTCGGGAACCTACGAATACGACGCCCCGACACACGTCGTGACGCTCCATTTCGCCAAGGGCAAGCTCAACCTGGGTTCGGTTCCCGGCCACGCCTACATCAGCGGGCAGGAACTGGTGCTGATCTTCCCGGTCACCAGACTCGTCGAGGTCGTCACGGCGCTCGGCAGCAAAGTCTCCTATTTTTCGACGGCCACGACGCTGCTGTCGAAATACAAGAACGTCTACGTCGGCTTCGCCTTTTCGAAATAATACGGGCTTCCCGGCGGGAAAAGCCGAAAAAAATTTGAAAAAATTTCGATGACGGATTTACTGCAAATCCGTCATTTTTCGTTACGGATTTTCATTCCCGAAGTCCAACCTTCTCGCAGACAGTAAGCAAATTCGGGGAGTGGATAAATAAAATATTTTACGAAATTCTTAAATAAGTTGCAAAACTCCGATAAATGTTCTATTTTTAGGGGCGAGAAACAAATACAAACCCCCTCAAAATCGAATCGCTTATGAACGAACAAGCCCAACAGTACGTCGAAGACTTCATGGCCCGGCTGATTGCACGCAATCCCGGAGAGCCGGAATTCCATCAGGCCGTCCGCGAGGTGGCCGAATCGCTGGCCCCGCACATCGTGACCAGCCCGATCCTGCAAAAGATGAAGGTGCTGGAACGCATTGCCGAACCCGAGCGCGTGATTATTTTCCGCGTGCCGTGGCTCAACGACAAAGGCGAAATCGAAATCAACCGCGGCTACCGCATCCAGATGAACAGCGCCATCGGCCCCTACAAGGGCGGTATCCGCTTCCACCCCTCGGTGAACCTCTCGATCCTCAAGTTCCTGGCTTTCGAGCAGACCTTCAAGAACAGCCTCACGACGCTCCCGATGGGCGGCGGCAAGGGCGGCTCGGACTTCAACCCCAAAGGCAAGTCCGACAACGAGGTGATGCGATTCTGCCAGTCGTTTATGACCGAGCTGCAACGTCACATCGGACAGGACACCGACGTTCCGGCGGGCGACATCGGCGTGGGCGGCCGCGAAATCGGCTTCATGTTCGGCCAGTACAAGCGTCTGCGCGACGAATTCACCGGCACGCTCACCGGCAAGGGCCGCGACTGGGGCGGCAGCCCGCTGCGCCCCGAGGCCACGGGCTACGGAACCTGCTACTTCGCGCAGGAGATGCTCGCCACGCGCAACGACTCGTTCGAAGGCAAGACGGTCTGCATCTCCGGCTCGGGCAACGTAGCGCAGTACGCCGCCCAGAAGGCCACCCAGCTCGGCGCCAAGGTAGTGACGCTCTCCGATTCGTCGGGCTACATCCACGATCCCGAAGGCTTCAGCCCCGAGAAACTGGAATACGTCATGGAGCTGAAGAACATCTTCCGCGGCCGTATCAAGGAATACGCGGAAAAATATCCGTCGGCAACCTACTACCCCGGCGAACGTCCGTGGGGCGTGAAGTGCGACATCGCCATGCCGTGCGCCACGCAGAACGAGCTGAACGGCGACGAGGCGCAGGCGTTGGTCGACAACGGCTGCATGTGCGTCGCCGAAGGCGCCAACATGCCCTCGACGCCCGACGCCATCCGGATTTTCCAGCAGCACAAGCTGCTCTACGCTCCGGGCAAGGCGGCCAACGCCGGCGGCGTCGCCACCTCGGGACTCGAAATGACCCAGAACTCGATACGCCTCACCTGGTCGCCCGAGGAGGTCGACGCGAAGCTGAAGTCCATCATGCAGAACATCCACGCGGTTTGCGTGCGCTACGGAACCCAGTCCGACGGTTACATCAACTACGTCGTGGGCGCCAACATCGGCGGCTTTATGAAGGTCGCCAACGCCATGCTCGCCCAGGGCTGCGTCTAACAGGCGGTACAACTACGAAAAACCGGCCGGAAACTGTTTCCGGCCGGTTTTCATTTTTTCGGGACGATTTACAGAAAAAGCACCGCGAGGACGGACACGGCGAAACCGCCGCAGAATCCGGCCAGCACCTGCCAGCCGTTGTGGCATCCGAGGTAGAGGCGCGCCGACGCGAGCGCCCCGGCGCAGAGGATGGCGACCATGAGGGGAACGAGCATGTTGCCCACGCCCACGACGTTCATCACCACGAGCAGCGCCACGACGGCCCCCATGCCCGTCAGGTGAAGGCTGATCTTCCAGTAGAACGACACCACGAGACACAGCACCTCGCAGCAGGCCGCGGCGACCATGAATTTACGCAGGAAAATCGCCGAAGGAATCTTCGCGATGGTGATGGCGCACAGCACGTAGCAGACGGCCCCGACGAGCAGCGGCAGGAAGCGTTCCCTGCGGTCGTCGATCCGGTAGTCCGAAATGCGGCCCAGCGAGCGCAGCACCCCGAGCGACAGCAGCGGAATGACGATCGCGTAGAGCGCCACCACCCACAGCAAATAGAACTTCACATTGGGAGGATAGTGCGAAAAGGCGGTCATCGTCAGCAGCACCGCCATCAGGTAGACGGGCAGCAGGAACGGATGCAGGACCCAGGATATGCCGGTAGCGATTTTTTTATAGTTCATTTCCAATTCTTTAATGCCCGCCGTTCAGACGGCGTCATTGCGAGGAGGACTTTCAGTCCGACGCGGCGATCTGCGGATCATGTCGGAACCTCCCGACTATCCATCGGATTGCCACGCTCATTGCATTCGCTCCGCAATGACCCGCCCGCTTAAAAAACGTTTTTCAAGGCAGGCAGCGCAGACCCGAATCCGATATCCGAAAGCCTGCCGCCCTTAAATCCCGCTTCTTAAGCGGGCTATATCTGTTTCCGAAGCCTTGCCACCGGTATTCCCAGCATCTCACGGTATTTGGCCACGGTGCGCCGGGCGATGCGGTAGCCCTTCGAATTGAGGATGTCCATCAGCGTCTCGTCGGTCAGCGGACGCCGCTTGTCCTCTTCGTCGATGCACTGCTGCAAGATGTTCTTGATCTCGTAGCTCGACACCTCCTCGCCCGAATCGGTCTGCATGGCCTCCGAGAAGAGCGACTTGAGGAGGATGATCCCGAACTGCGTCTGCACGTACTTGCTGTTCACCACGCGCGAGATGGTCGACACGTCCAGCCCCGTGCGGTCGGCGATGTCCTTGAGGATCATCGGCCGGAGTTTCGACTTGTCGCCGTCCTTGAAATACTCCTGCTGGTAGTCCAGGATGGTCTGCATCGTGCGCATCAGCGTGTCGTGCCGCTGCTTGATGGCCGAGATGAACCACTTCGCCGAGTCGATCTTGTTCTTCACGAACTGAATGGCCTCCTTGTCCTTCTCCCTGACCCGCCCGTCCGAACCCACCATTTCGCGGATCATCTCCATATAGCGGCGGTTGACGCGCACCTCGGGAACGTTGTAGGAGTTCAGCGAGAGGTTGAACCGCCCGTCCTGATAGTCGAGGATGAAATCCGGAATGATATAGGGCGTGGTGTCCGTGCCGCCCTCGGCGTAGAGGTTGCCGGGCTTGGGCGACAGGTGGCGGATCTCGGCGATCGCGTCGCGGAAATCGTCCTCGGATATTTGCAGCCGCGCCATCAGTTTCTCGTAGTGCTTCTTGACGAACTCGTCGAAATAGCTGGTCAGAATCTTCCTGGCCAGCCGCCGCGGACGGGTGTTGACCGGCATCTGCGCCATCTGCAACAGCAGGCATTCGCGCAGGTCGCGCGCGCCGATGCCCGCCGGCTCCAGTTCGTGAATGATTCCGAGCAGGCGTTCCAGCTCCCCGGCCGTCGTTTCAAGCCCCATCGTGAAGGCGATGTCGTCGGCCACGGACTCCAGATCGCGGCGCAGGTAGCCGTCCTCGTCGATGCTGCCGATCAGGTAGACGGCCAGGCGCATGTCGCGCTCCGGGAGATTGCGGTAGCCCAGTTGCTCGACGAGATACTCCTGCAGCGACCGTCCTTCGGTCAGGTAGACCGGGCGCTGCTTGTCGTCCTTCGAAAAGTTATTGATGCGGCTCTTGTACGACGGCGTGTCGTCCTCCCGGAGGTATTCGTCGAAGGAGATCTGCTGGGGAGGCTGCTCCTCGTCCTCGGCCGAACGCTCCTCCTCTTCCAGCACGATATTGTCTTCGATCTCCTGTTTGATACGCTGTTCGAGCTGCACGGCAGGCAGTTCCAGCAGCTTGATCATCTGTATCTGCTGCGGAGAGAGCTTCTGCTGAAGCGAAAGTACCTGTTTCTGATTAATAGCCATATTGGGTCCAAATTAAGAATTGTTCAGCATTCCGAATTTGGTCTCTTCATTTATCGGGTTTCAGGGTTTTCGAAAGTCGTTCAGGGCGGGCGGATTCCGGTTTTCGGGAAGTCGGGCGCGGCAGGAGCACACTCAAGTATGTGGCTGTCGCGGACGGCGAGGGAAGGCCGGAAGGCGCCGCACTCGGACGGCTTTCGTTAAAGTCGGCGTGCTGGGGCGTCCGCGGGAACGGCTGCACGTCGCGGATGTTGGTCATGCCCGTCACGAAAAGCAGCAGGCGGTCGAAGCCCAGGCCGAAGCCCGAGTGCGGCGCCGAACCCCAGCGGCGGGTATCGAGATACCACCAGAGTTCCTTCTCGCTCATGCCCAATTCGGCGACTCTTGCATGAAGTTTGCCATAATCGGCCTCTCGCTCCGAACCGCCGATGATTTCGCCAATTCCCGGGAACAATACGTCCATGGCGCGCACCGTCTTGCCGTCGTCGTTCTGCTTCATGTAGAAGGCCTTGATCTCCTTGGGGTAGTTGATGAGGATCACCGGACGCTTGAAGTGCTCCTCCACCAGGTAGCGCTCGTGCTCCGATTGCAGGTCGCATCCCCAGTCGCACGGGAACTCGAACTTGCGGCCCGAAGCTTTCAGAATCTCGATGCCCTCGGTGTAGTCGAGCCGCTTGAAATCGTGCTCCAGCACAAAGTTGAGTCGGTCGAGCAGGCCCTTGTCCCACATCTTGTTCATGAATTCGAGGTCCTCCATGCAGTGGTCCAAAGCGTACTGGATGAGGTATTTCAGGAACTCCTCGGCCAGTTCCATGTTGTCCTCCAGCTCGTAGAAGGCCGCTTCCGGCTCGATCATCCAGAACTCCGAGAGGTGGCGCGGCGTGTTGGAATTCTCGGCACGGAACGTGGGGCCGAAGGTGTAGATGCGCCCCAGCGACAACGCGCCCAGCTCGCCTTCGAGCTGTCCCGACACGGTGAGGTTGCACGCTTTGCCGAAGAAATCCTGCGAATAGTCGACCGCCCCCTCCTCGGTCCGGGGCAGGTTGTTCAGATCGAGCGTCGTCACCTGGAACATCGCGCCGGCGCCCTCGCAGTCCGAAGCCGTGATGATCGGGGTGTGGAAATAGTAGAATCCGTGTTTGTTGAAATATTCGTGGATGGCGAAGGCCATCGCGTGACGGATGCGCAGCACCGCGCCGAACGTATTGGTACGCGGACGCAGGTAGGCGATGTCGCGCAGGAATTCGAGCGAATGGCCCTTTTTCTGCAACGGATAGGTCGCGGGGTCGGCCGTGCCGTAGATCTCGATTTTTTCGGCCTGCACCTCGACGCCCTGCCCCGCGCCCGGCGAAGCCACCAGACGGCCGTCGACGCGGAGACAGGCGCCCGTGGTCACGGGCTTGAGCTGCTCCTCGGAGATTTTGGCCAGATCGACCACCACCTGTATATTACCTACGCACGACCCGTCGTTCAGGGCGATGAACGCCACGTTCTTGTTACCGCGCTTGGTGCGCACCCAGCCTTTTACGACGACGTCGGTATCGACAGCGTCCGATTTCAGGATTTCTACGATTCTCTGCGTTTTCATATCTCGATTTTGTCTGTGTTTCCAGTCGTTTTTTCCGAATTGACAAAGTTAACGATTATTTGCGATTTGTCAAAAAAAAAGTACCTTTGGTGCCGTAACGACACTTCCATGCGTCGGAATGTTTCACCGGGCCGCATGCAATTCCGTTTTGAACCCATTCAACTTTTTTGTACCTTTGTCGTGATTATACACCCCCGTAAACAATGAAACGAACGATATTGACGGCTGCGCTGGCAGCCTGCGCGCTCTCTGCGACGGCCCAGATCATGGAGGAGAGGAATCCGGTCCCGATGACGCCCGGAGGAGGCCGCGTCTACCGTACGGAGGTCGTCCCCTACGACGCGCGCCACGACGCCGAGGCCCGCAACCGCGAAGCCGGAGGCTACTGGAAGGCTTTCGAACCCGAGGTGACGATTGCGACCGAAGGTCCTCTCCATGCCGTTCTCGAACAGGAGATCGAGATTCCGTTCGCCTGGACCGACGGCATGGTCTACCTGCACGTGGAAAATCCCGGTTCGGCCTACTCGCTCTGGCTCAACGACCGCCAGGTAGCCGAGGTCAGCGACCCGCTGACGCCCGCGGAGTTCGACCTGACCCCCTTCATCCGCGAGGGCGCCAACGACTTCAAACTGCTGATGCGCAACGACAATCCCGCCCGGCAGCTCGACGCCGCGGCCCCCGTCGTCCGCAAGTCCTTCGAAAACAGCTACCTCTATTACCAGAACAAACGCTCGATCGCCGATTTCGAAATCGGACTGGTGCCCGACTCGCTGGGGCGCGATTTCGGAATGCTCGACCTTAAGATCGTCGCCTGCAACGCCTACAACTACGAGGAACCCGTCACCGTGGGCTACGACATCTACTCACCGCAGGGCAAGCTGCTCGAATTCAACATGACCGAGATCACCATCCCGGGCCGCTCGACCGACACGGTGCGCTTCTCGCCGTTCATCTACCACACCTACAAGAACAAATGGGAGGCCGGAAGCAAAACGCCGCCCCTCTACAAGGTGATGCTTTTCACGCGCCGCAACGGAGTCTACAAGGAGTATATGCCCCTGAAGATCGGCTTCGGCAAGACCGAACTCGTCGACGGACGCATCATGCGGCTGGGCAAGGAGCTAAAACCCGTCAAGGCCGGATACAACGCCGCCGCCGACCGCAAGACGACGCTCGCGGAGCTGAAAGCCCTGAAGGCCAAGGGAAAGAACACCATCTGCCCGGACTATCCGCAGCCCGCATGGTTCTACGAGTTGTGCGACTCTCTGGGCCTTTACGTCATCGACCGGGCCAACATCAACGCCCCGGAGCGGAGCGGCGACCGCACCGTCGGAGGGCACGCCGTCGAACGACCCTCGGCTTGTCGGCGACTACCTCGAACGCGTGAAGGCGATGTACTACCGTTCGCGCAATTTCACCTGCGTCATCGCCTACTCCCTGGGCGGTCCTTCGGGCAACGGTTACAATATGTACAAGGCCTACCAGTGGCTCAAATCGGTCGAAAAGTCCCGTCCGGTGATCTACTCCGACACCGACGGCGAGTGGAATTCGGACCTGTAAATACGACAACCCAATGAAAAAACTGCTGTTACTGCTGCTCTTCGCCGGCCTGCTCAACACGGGGAGCGTCTTCGGATGGGGACGCGAAGGCCACGAGACGATCGCCAAGATCGCCGAACGCAATCTGACGAAAAAAGCCAAAAAGCGCATCGAGAAGTACCTCGGGGGCCACTCGATCGTCTACTTCGCCAAGTGGATGGACGAATACCGCCATACCCCCGAGTATAAGTTCACCAACAACTGGCACACCGTGCCCGTGAACGCCGAACTGCGTTACGAGGATTCGATGCTCGCGACGGGCGGCAACGCCATCTACGGACTGGAGCAGGCCATCGAGAACCTGAAGAACTACCGCAGCCTCACCGATTCGGCCGTGGAGGTCAACCTCAAGTACATCATCCATCTGGTGGGCGACATGCACTGCCCGGCGCACATCAAGTACACGACGCACGACACGAAATACGACGTGCTGTTCGAGGACAAGTACCACAAGCCGCACAAATTCCCCATCCACAGCGTCTGGGACAACGAGATCATCACCACCACGCGCATCTGGTCGGTCAGCGAGTGGGCCGATGAGCTGGACCGCCTTCCGAAGGCCGAAAGGCAGGCCGTAGCAGCCGGAACGCCGCGCGACTGGCTCCACGACAACGCCGTCGTGTGCGAGGCGCAGTTCGAATGGGCGAAGCCCGGCCAGCGGCTGGGACAGGATTTCCTGAACGAGGCCTTGCCGCTGATCGAGCGCCAGATCCGCAATGCCGGATACCGTCTTGCCCGTGTGCTGAACGAACTGTTCGGATAGCACCCCCGGCCCCGAAGCCCCGATGCCGCGCCCCGAAGCGCGGCATCGCCGTTTCCGGACGGGAAAAACGATTTGCCCGAACCGAATAAAAAGGCTATCTTTGCGCCGTACTGTGCCCGACCGACGCACAGGCGGAACGCAATGACCATAGAGCTGATCGTCATAGGAAAGACCGACTCGAAAGAGATCGCCGCGCTGGTGGAACTGTATGCCCGGCGCGTGAATCACTATTGCCGGTTCGCCGTCACCGCGCTGCCCGACGTGCGCAACACCAAAAGCATGACCGTCCGACAGCAGCGCACGGCCGAAGGCGAGGCCATCCTGCGCCAGCTTGCCGACGGCGACTACGTGACGCTGCTCGACGAGCGCGGCGAAGAATACCGTTCGGTGGAGTTCGCGCTGTGGCTGCAAAAGCGGCTGAACAGCGGCGTGAAACGCCTGGTACTGGTCATCGGCGGTCCCTACGGCTTCTCGGACGAAGTTTACGCACGCGCCGACGGCAGGCTGTCGCTCTCGCGCATGACCTTCTCCCACCAGATCGTGCGGGCCATCTTCGCCGAACAGATCTACCGGGCCTTCACCATCCTCAACAACGAACCCTACCACCACGAATGATGCAGCAGCGCCCCGTCATAGCCATCCTGACCGCCAACGTTCTCGTAGGCGTGGGGCTGCGCTCCATCCTCGAAAAAGCGGCCCCGGCCGCCGACGTGGAACTGTTCGGCAACTTTCAGGAATTTGCGGAGGCCGATCCGGAGCGGTTCATCCATTATTTCGTCACGGCGCAGCTCTTCGCGGCGCACAACGCCTTCTTCCGCGCCCGCAGCCACAGAACCATCGTCCTCGCCAACGGACAGACGCCCGCCGGGGTGCACTGCATCGACGTGCAGACCGACGAGGAGCGTTTCGTGCGCTCGCTCATGCGACTGCAACACAGCGTTCGCCGACCGGAACACGCTCTGCCCGTCCAGCCGCAGGCCGCGCAGCCGCTCACGGAGCGCGAGGCCGAAGTGCTGACGCTCATCGCCGGCGGACTGATCAACAAGCAGGTCGCCGACCGGCTGGGAATCGGCCTGACGACCGTGATCTCCCACCGCCGCAACATCATGGAGAAGCTCGGCATCCGCACCACCGCCGGGCTGGTGGTCTACGCCCTGGCGGCGGGCTACGTCGATCCCGACGGGATGTGACGCGCCTCCTCATAAATTAGGATTGCACCGACCGAAATAAAACCGTTACTTTGTACTCCCGATAACCGCAACCGATACATGCACCGCAAATCGCTCGTCATACCCCTGTTGCTGCTGGCCTCCGCGGCCGCGGCCCGCACCGCGGGCGGCGACGGCCCGGCGCCGGACACGGAGACGGCCGACACGGTGATCGTGGTGGACAAGGTGCAGGTGACGGCCATCAAACAGGGCCTCGTGCTGCGTTCGCAGCCCGTCGCGGCGTCGATCGTCGGCGGCCGCGCCATCGAACGGGGACGCATCGGGGCGGTGAAAAACCTCTCGCAAACGGTTCCCAACTTCCACGCTCCGGACTACGGTTCGCGCATGACCTCGTCGATCTACGTGCGGGGCCTCGGCGCGCGCATCGACCAGCCGGTCATCGGGCTGAATATCGACAACGTCCCGGTGCTCAACAAGGACAACTTCGACACGGAGCTGGCCGACGCCGAACGCATCGAGGTCCTGCGCGGGCCCCAGTCGACGCTCTACGGCCGCAACACGATGGGCGGCGTGGTGAACGTCTACACGCTCTCGCCGCTCACCTACGAGGGCGTGCGGCTGACGGCCGAATACGGCAGCGGGGATTCCTACCGCTTCCGGGCATCGTCCTACTACAAGCTCTCGCCCGACCTCGGAATGGCCGTGACGGGCTATTTCACCCACACGGGCGGCTTCTTCGACAACGACTGCACGGGCGAGAAATGCGACTGGGAGCGTCTGGGCGGAGGACGCTGGAAAACGCAGTGGCGCAACAACCGGGGAGTGCGCATCGACAACACCTTCTCGTTCTCGGCGCTCGACCAGGGAGGTTATCCCTACGCCTACGCCGGCGAGGACATCGTGCGCGACGGCAAGACCGTCATCCGCAACGGCCAGATCAGCTATAACGACCCGTCGTCCTACCGCCGCACAACGGTCAGCGACGGACTCACGGTGCGCTACGACGCCGCGAAATATTCCGTCTCGTCGATCACCTCGTACCAGTACTCCGACGACGAGATGACGCTCGACCAGGACTTCACGCCCGAACCCTGGTTCACGCTCCGGCAGGCCCGGCGCGAACACGCCCTGACCGAGGACATCGTTTTCCGTTCGCACGACGGACGGCGCTACGGCTGGCTGCTGGGCGCCTTCGGTTTCTACCGCCACGGCGTGATGGAAGCCCCGGTGCACTTCAAACGCACGGGCATCGAGGAGCTGATCGTCAAGAACGCCAACGAGCATCTGGGCGCGATCTGGAACGAGGAATACTCGATCTCCGCGGATGAACTGCCGCTCTACTCCGATTTCCGTATGCCCGTGTACGGAGGCGCCGTTTACCACGAGTCGAACCTGCGGCTGGGCCGCTGGCGGCTCACGGCCGGCATCCGTTTCGACGTGGAACACACGTCGCTGGCCTACCACAGCCGGACCGACATGGATTATTTCGTCAGCAAGGAGGGCGGCGCGCCCGCGCCGAAACGCATCTCGATCGACGAGGGGAACCGCATCGCCCACACCTACTGCGAAGTGCTGCCGAAGGTCTCGCTGCTCTACGCTTTCGACGAAGTGCGCAACCTCTATATTTCGGTAGCCAAGGGCTACAAGGCCGGGGGATTCAACACGCAGATGTTCTCCGACATCTTGAGCGAAAAGCTCAAATGGCGAATGGCCGGTTCGCAGTACGACGAAGCGGACCTGATGTCCTACGAGCCGGAATACAGCTGGAACTACGAACTGGGCGGCCACTTCTCGTGCATGGACGGCGCCGTGCGGGGCGATTTCGCGGTATTTTACATTGATGTCCGCGACCAACAGCTCACGGTCTTTCCCGCAGGGACGGCCACGGGCCGCATGATGACCAACGCGGGCCGCACGCGCAGCGTCGGAGCCGAAGCGGCCCTGCAATTCGCGCCGTGGCGGTCGCTGGAGATCAACACGGCCTACGGATACACCGACGCCCGTTTCGTGCGTTACGACAACGGCATCGAGGATTTCAAGGACAACCGCATCCCCTACGCCCCGCAGCACACCCTCTCGGCCCAGGCGGCATGGACCCTGCCCACGGGCGTCAAGTGGCTCGGCGACGTGGTCCTGCAAGCGGGAGTCCGCTGCGCGGGGCGCATCTGGTGGAACGAGGAGAACACACTTTCGCAGCCCTTTTATGCGTTAGCAGACGCCTCCGTGCGGTTCGAGCACAAGCACTATTCGCTCGACATCTGGGGCCGCAACCTCGGGGGAGCGCGTTACGACGTCTTCTATTTCAAGTCGATCGGCAACGAGTTCGTCCAGCGCGGACGCCCCCGCACCTTCGGCATCACTCTGAATATAAACATCTAACAATACCGACACATGAAAAAAATCCTCTTCCTCCTCTTCGCCGCCGCAGCTTTCGCTGCCTGCAACGACGACGACGGCGAACCCAAAGTCCGTTACGCCACAACCAATGACGGCATCGAAAACGGATACCTGCAAGGTGCCAAGCTGCATTTTTACGGCACCTCGACCGTGACCGACGCCAAAGGCGAAACGTTTACGGACCCGGAAGCCTGGTTCGAATTCGCAGGCGGTCCGGAGAGTTTCTCCCTCTACATGCACAAAACGCGCTTCGCGGCCAACATGCCGGGCGTGGAAATGCGGCTCCAAACGGTCACCTACACCCCGAAGGGCGACAAGTCGCTCAACTTCGTCAGGGAGGAGATCATTCCCTCCGCCCTCAAAGAGAACAATGAAGGCGGAGGATCGAGCTACCAGCCCGTCGAACGCTATAAAATCACCAATCTCACAGGCGCAATCGACGGCGTTGACTGCCGGGTCAGCTTCACCTGCGCCGGCGTTTTTCAGGTAATATACGAAGGACGACTGATTATCAAAGAATAAATATCCACGAACCATGAAACCCGAATACAAACCTTTCGTAGATGAATTGATCGAACTCTGCATCAGGGAGGACATCGGCGACGGCGACCACACGTCGCTCTCGTGCATCCCGGCCGACGAACACGGACGCATGCGCCTGCTGTGCAAGCAGGGAGGGCACGATCGCCGGGATCGAAATCGCGCAACTCGTTCTGCAACGCCTCGATCCCGAAATGAAATTCGAACAGATCCTGCACGACGGCGACCGTGTCGCGCCCGGCGACGTGGCCTTTTACGTCTCGGGACGCCTGCGCTCGCTGCTTCAGGCCGAGCGCATCCTGCTGAACATCATGCAGCGCATGAGCGGCGTGGCGACCCAGACCACCGTTTACGTCAAGCGGCTGGAGGGACTTCGTACCAAGGTCCTCGACACGCGCAAGACCACGCCCGGCATGCGCGTGCTGGACAAGATGGCCGTGAAGATCGGCGGCGGCGAGAACCACCGCATGGGCCTCTTCGACATGATCCTGCTGAAGGACAACCACATCGACTTCGCCGGCGGCATCCGCCCCGCGATCGAAGGTGTGCGCCGATACCTCGCGGCCAAAGGCAAGACGATCCCCATCGAGTGCGAGGTCCGCACGCTGGAAGACATCGACGAGGTGTTCGCGGCGGGCGGCGTCGACCGCATCATGTTCGACAACTTCACCCCCGAAATGACCCGCCGGGCGGTCGAGAAGGTCGCCGGACGCTGCGAGAACCGAATCGAGCGGCGGCATCACGCTCGACACGATGCGCGACTATGCCGAGTGCGGCGTCGACTTCATCTCGGTGGGCGCGCTGACGCACCAGATCAAGTCGCTCGACATGTCGCTGAAAGCCTGCGAATAGAGGATGAAACGCCTGCTCCATACGCCGCTGGCGCTGCTCGTGTGGCGCATCGCACTGCTCTACGCGGCGCTGATGCTCTGCCGCGCGGCGTTCTGGGTCTACAACGCCGCCCTGCTCGGTCCGCCGGTGTGGAGTGAACTGGGGCAGCTCGTGGCCGGGTCGCTGAAGTTCGACACCGTATCGGTCGTCTATGCCGACGGCGTGTTCATCCTGCTGTCGCTCCTGCCCCTGCACCTGCGCGAACAGCGCTGGTACCGGGGCATGCTGTTCTGGTATTACGTGATCGTCAACGCCGTGCTGATCGCAGCCGCGAATCTCGCCGACACGGTCTATTTCCGCTACACGCAGAAGCGTTTCACGGCCGACGAAATTTTCTTCGCCGACAACGACAACTCGTTGCAGCTGGCCGGAAAGTTCATGGCCGAAAACTGGTATCTCGTGCTGCTGTGGGCGGGACTCGTGGCGTTGCTGGCGTGGGGTTACCGCCGCCGGACGCGCGAGGAGAGCCTTTTGAGACGCGGCTGGGCCTACTATGCCGGCGGCACGGTCGTCTTCGCCCTCGCGGCGGGGCTGAGCGTCGCCGGGATGCGCGGCGGCATGACCCGCATGACCCGTCCGATCACGCTGTCGAACGCCATGCTCTACACGGCGGACAGCGGCAAAGCCAATCTGATTTTAAGCAACCCGTTCTGCATCCTGCGCACCATCGGCAACGCGGGAAGCGTCAAATACAGGAAATATTTCACTCCGGAGGAATTGCCGCAGCGCTTCACGCCCGTGCACCAGCCCGCCGACAGCGCGGCGGTCGATCTCACGGGCCGCAACGTGATGATTTTCATCATGGAGAGCATGTCGGCCGAGCACTCCGCGTTCCTCCATCCGGAACTCTACGCCGACCTCCCGGAAAAAGGTTTCACGCCGTTCCTCGATTCGCTGATGCGCAATGGACTGACATTCAAACGGATGTACGCTAACGGCACGCGTTCGATCCAGGCCATGCCTTCGGTACTGGGAAGCATCCCCTCGTTCCGCACGCCGTTCGTACTGATGCCCCAATCGTTGGGCGAGAGCCGCCAGCTGCCCGCCATGCTGGCGGACAAAGGCTATGCGACGGCCTTCTTCTGCGGCTCGGAACGCGGCTCGATGGGCTTCGGGGCCTATGCCCGTTCGGCAGGCGTCGAGCGGCTCGTAAGCCGCGAGGACTACGAGGCGAAGCACGGAACGGGGGATTTCGACGGCTACTGGGGCATCTGGGACGAAGAGTTCCTGCAATTCACGGGCGAGGAGCTGACGGCGATGCCCGAACCTTTCTTCGCCGCGCTGTTCACCCTCTCGTCGCACCACCCGTTCGTCGTACCCGAAAAGTACGCCGCGACGCTGCCCGAGGGCTACACCCGGATTCACAAGGGCGTCGCCTACGACGACCGGGCGTTCCGCCTCTTCTTCCAGCGTTCGGCGGCGAGGAGTGGTTCCGCCGCACGATCTTCGTCTTCGTGGCCGACCACGTGTCGTCGGAGAAATTCGCGGAGGAGACGCGCTCCTACCCGGGCAACATGCACATCATCGGCTTCATCTACACCCCCGACGGCGCCCTGCGGGGCGAGGTCGGCGAGATCACGCAGCAACTGGACATCATGCCCACCCTGCTGGGACTCACGGGCAACCGGGAGCCTTATTTCGCATTCGGGCGCGACGTGCTGAACGAACCGCAGCGGCCCCGCTGGTCGGTCAGCTACGACGGACGGTTCCGCGCGCTGACCGGAGAAGGCGCAATCGTGCTCGACGATTCGGACATGAATGTGCAGGAATGCCCGGCCACCCCGGCCGCCGACAGTCTGGCACAGAATTTCCGGGCGCTGGTCCAGCAGTATTACACCCATATCGAGAAAAAGAATTACACGGCAAATGATTGATTTCAAACCCGTGCGCCTCGGGGACCGGGCGGTCATCGAGCGTTATACCATGCCCTCGGGCATCTGCAACTGCGACCTCGCCTTCGCCAACATGTACTGCTGGCAGGCGGTGTTCCACAGCGCGTGGGCCGAGATCGGCGGATTCCTGGTGATCCGCTTCCAGATCGACGGCGGCGAGCGCATCGGTTACATGCAGCCCGTCGGCGAGGGCGACTTCGGCCCGATCCTCCCCCTCCTGCGCGAAGACGCCCACGCCCACGGACAGCGGCTGCGGATCATCGGCCTGACGGACGAAGGCCGCGACACGATCCGCCGGATCGTTCCCTGCCATTTCGCGTTCGAGTCGGACCGCGCGCTGGAAGATTACGTCTACAACGCCGACGATCTTCGCAACCTTGCCGGACGCCGCTATCAGCCCAAGCGCAACCACATCAACCGCTTCACGGCCGAATATCCCGACTACCGCTACGAAGAGCTGACGCCCGACCGCTTCGGGGAGTGCATGGCCCTCGAGCGCGAATGGCGCAAGGCCCACGAAGGCCACACCTCGGAGCTGTGCGCCGAGCAGCGGGCCATGCAGCGGGCCTTCGAGCATTTCGAAGAACTGGGGCTGATCGGCGGTTGCATCTACGTCGGCGACCGCCTCGCGGCCTTCACCTACGGCTCGGCGGTCAACGACCACACCTTCGACACCCATGTAGAGAAGGCCGACACGGAGTTCGACGGCGCTTTCACGATCATCAACAAACTCTTCGCGCAGCACCTCCCCGAACGTTTCACGCTGATCAACCGCGAGGAGGACCTCGGGCTGGACGGACTGCGGCAGGCCAAACTCTCCTACCACCCGGCGTTCCTCCAGCACAAATTCGCGGCGATCTGCATGCACCCCGACGAAGTGGCCTGCAAAGAGCTTTGGATGAAGGCCTTCGGCGACGACGAGCAGTTCGCCGACTCGTTCATCATGCGCTATTACTCCCGCCGCCGGATGCTGACGGCCGAGGCCGAAGGCCGCATGGCGGCGATGCTCCACCTCCTGCCGTTCCGGACGGAGCTGGGCCGCACGACCTATATTTATGGCGTAGCGACGGACCCGGCGTTCCGGGGACGCGGACTGGCTTCGCAGCTGATGCGCGAAGCGATGCGGCTCATCGCGGAGCGCGGCGACGATGCGGCGCTCCTCATCCCGACGCCCGGCAAGGAGTGGCTCCGGGAATTTTACGGACGCTTCGGGTTCGCTGGCGACGTTCCGACGAGGTTCGTTTCCGCAGACCGCTTCGACTTCGGCACGGGCGACGCGGCCGCCGACCGGGCGATGGTCTGGCGGCGCGACTCCTCGGTTCCGCTCCCCGAACAGCTCACCGCCTCCTGGCATTCATAGCCTCCGGAACTCACCTCCGCGAGCGTCTTTTCGGCCTGCGCCGAAATCCGCCCGCCACACTGCCGCTCCCGGCGCAGGCGACAGCCCGCCCCGAGCGGCCGGGACCGGTTCCGACAACACCTCCGGTTCCGCCCGCCACTCTTCTCCGCCATGCCGTTTTCCGAACTGCCGTCGCCGAAAAACAGACGCCCGACAGTCTCGCTTCACAACCATTCCACAAATCAAGGGCAACGAAAAAGAAATGAAAGGGAAATGGCAAATCTACCAAACGAAACACGACTAAAAATTAAAATTTTTTATTTGCAAAAAAAATCATCCGATTTTGTTTTTTAATAAAATAAGTTTAATTTTGAAATGTATTCGAAACACAAACAAGTTATATTTGAAAAGTTTTTCAGACAGAAGCGACACGGTAAACAGATGGTTACCATATATATAACGGAAGATGCGAAGGCCGGCAGGGCCGCAAACGGAGACTTCGGGACGGAGTCCCCGACCGGGTCTTTCCGGGCCTTCGAGGTGTCCAAACAACCGGATTTACAAAACGCGGACAAATAAAAAAATTATAATCGAAGAACTTAAAATGAAAAACGTATTAAAGTATCTGTTACTGGCACTCATCGCCGTCTCGCAACTCTTCGCCTGCGGCGGCAGCGATGACGAAAAGACCCCCGCGGATAATTTCGACGTGCAATTCACGGTTCCGGGGTCGGTAGACGTCACCGAAGGCGGCGAGTGCACTTTCGCCGTAAGTGGGGGGGGGAAATCGCCCCTGACCACAGACACATTCATTCTTGAGTCGGACGCAGGCATCTCCTACGTCTGCCCCATCGTCAACACCTCTTCCGACAGTTTCACCGTACGCCTGGCCGACGGGTGTGAAACGGGTTACTACAAAGTCTTCGTCAAAAGAGACGCGCGCAAAAAATCGTTCGGAAGAATCTACATCAACATCGTCGAAGACATAGATTTCAAACCGGATGCAGGCACCACGGTCTACGGGATCGTGTCGTCGGCCGGCGTCGGCGTGGAGAACGTCGTGGTCTCCGACGGCGCGGAGGTGACCGTCACGAACGAGAAGGGCATCTACCAGCTCAAATCGGCCAAAAAGTGGGGATATGTCTTCATCTCCGTCCCGAGCGGCTACGAAGTTCCGTCCGTCGGGGTGCTCCCGCAGTTCCACCGCGCGCTCAAAAACAGCGCCGACGTCGTCGAACGGGCCGACTTCAAGCTCGAAAAGGTCGACGGACAGGACTCCTACAAGATCTTCATGCTGGGCGACATGCACCTCGCCAACCGAACGGGCGACCTGGGACAGTTCGCCCAGTTCACCTCCGACCTTACGGACTACATGACCCGCCACAAGGGCGAGAAGATGTATGCGCTCACCCTCGGGGACATGACCTGGGACCTCTACTGGTATTCGAACAGCTACTATTTCCCCCAGTACCTGAACACCGTCAACAGCCAGATCAAGAATCTGCAGATCTTCCACACCATGGGCAACCATGACAACGACTTCCAGACCAGGTCGGACTACGATGCGGCGGTCAAATATGTGGATCAGATCTGCCCGACCTACTATTCGTTCAACATCGGCAAGGTCCATTACGTCGTCATGGACGACATTGATTGCAGCAGCTACGACGGAACCGAATCCCGCAACTATGTCAAGAGCCTCTCCGCCGAGCAGCTGGACTGGCTGGCGAAAGACCTGTCGCACGTGGACAAGACGACCCCCGTCGTCGTTGCCATGCATGCGCAGGTATTCTATCCGACCACATCGGGATTCAAGATCGACCATGATCCGGTCAACACCCTGCGGCTTTTCGACATCCTCGACGGATATACCGTCCGCTTCGTGACGGGGCATACCCACAAACTTTTCAACGTGACGCCCGACGCCCCGATCGTGGACGGGCATAACTTCCGGGAGTATAACTCCGGCTCGGTATGCGCTTCGTGGTGGTGGTCCGGCAACCTCACACCCGGAATCCACATCGGAACCGACGGAACTCCGGGCGGCTACGGCATCTGGGATGTCACGGGAACCGATTTCCAATGTCTCTACAAATCGACCGGATGGCCCGAAGAGTACCAGTTCCGCAGCTACGACCTGAACAACGTGCATTTTTCGATGGCCGACGTTCCGCTGATGCCTTCCGACATCTCCGCTTCGGTCAAGAACGCCTATATGCAATATGTCAACGCCTATCCGCAGAACAACGACAACGAGGTGCTGATCAACATCTGGAACTGGAATTCGGACTGGACGTTGAGCGTCGTCGACGAAAACCGCAAGACGCTGCCCTACACCGAAGTCTGGGCCTACGACCCGCTCCATATCGCAGCGCTCTCGGTCAAGCGGTTCAACAACGCGGGACTCAAGTCGACCCCGTCGTTCATCACCGACAAGTTCACGCACTTCTTCAAGGTGAAGGCGGACGATGCGGACACCGACCTTGTGATCACCGTCAAGGACGAATTCGGAAACGAGTGGACCGAAAACATGCAGCGGCCGAAAGCATTCTCCACGGATGCCTACCGCCGCAAGTGATTTTCGCTACATACCCAACCACAATCATCATTTACTAACCAACAAACACAGATCTTATGAGAGTATTAAGACCACTGGTTCTATCTCTTCTTCTGGTATTGGGAGGGGGAATAACAGCCCTTTCGGCCCAGAACAGGGAGGTGTCGGGAAAAGTCCTCGACGCCAATCAACAGCCGCTCGTGGGTGTAGCCGTTCTGGTCGATGGTACGACCAAAGGCGTCACAACCTCTGAAAACGGCACCTTCAAAATCCAGGTTCCGTCGGGAGAAGCCGTTCTCCAGGTCACCTGCCTGGGTTACCTGCCCCAGAAAGTGACGGTTCCCTCAAGCCGGAACAGCATCACGATCTACCTGCAAGAGGACGCCATCATGCTCGATGCAACCGTCGTAATCGGCTACGGTACGCAGAAAAAAGTCAACCTGACCGGCGCCGTTGCGACCGTAGGGAGCAAGGAGCTCGAAAACCGCGTCACCCATTCGCTGGGCAGCATGTTGCAGGGTTCCGTAGCGGGTCTCAACATCACCACCTCCTCGGGTAAACCCGGCAGCACGCCGGCGATCAACATCCGCGGCGTCAACTCGATCAACTCGGCCGACCCGCTCGTGCTGATCGACGGCGTGGTGGGCGACCTGAACCGCGTCAACCCCAACGACGTGGAGTCGATCTCGGTCATCAAGGACGCTTCGGCGGCAGCCGTCTACGGCGCCCGCGCAGCCTTCGGCGTCATCCTGGTCACCACCAAGAACGGCTCGGCCCAGGACGGCAAGGCGACGGTGCGTTACAGCGGCCGTTTCGGCTGGGAGGAGGCCACGACCTCGACCGACTACGAGAACCGCGGTTACTGGTCGGTCTATACGGTCAACAAGTTCTGGCAGGCCGACTCCGGAACGAACTATGTCAAATACAACGATCACGACATGCAGCAGCTGCTGGCGCGCGTGAACGACAGGACCGAGCATCCCGACCGTCCGTGGGTCGTCGAAGAGATCCGCAACGGCCGCAAACAGTGGGTCTACTACGGCAACTACGACTGGTGGGACATGCTCTTCCAGCAGCGTCGGCCCGTGCAGCAGCACAACATCTCGCTCAGCGGCGGCACGAAGGACATCAAATACCTCGTCTCGGGCGCCTATGACCGCCAGGAAGGTATTCAGCGCGCACATCCCGACGTGTATAACAAGTACAACCTACGTGCGAAACTCGATTTTCGGATCAACCGGTGGGCAACGCTCTCGAACAACACGTCGTTCTTCTCGTCGAATTACAAGTCTCTGGGAGACGGCAGCGTAGACAACACCATCGCTTACAGCGCCCGCCACGCACTGGCCAACTTCCCCATGAAGAACCCCGACGGATCGTGGCTTTACAGCACGCCGTATCTCGATTACAAGATCGCCAACGGACGCCACATCCTGCTCAACGAGGGCACGCACCGCAACGTCGACCGCTCGAACGACTTCTCGAACACGACACGCCTGGTCATCACGCCGTTCAAAACGTTGAGCATCACGGGTGACTTCACCTACCGCCTCTACCAGAACCGCAATACGAGCCGCAGTTCCGCAATGAACTACCGCGAATACCCCGACGGGCCGCTGCTCGCCTACGACACGGGCGCCGGCATGAACCAGCTCGACGAAGTGGTTCAGACGCGCAACTACTATTCGGCCAACGTCTACGCCAACTACGACGAAACGTTCGGCGAGGCGCACCACGTGTCGGCAACCGCCGGATTCAACTACGAAACGTGGTCCAGCAAGAACGTCTCGGTGGCAGGCATCAACCTCTCCTCCATAAACCTCGACGACCTGAATCTGGCAACGGGCTCTCCCACGGAGGGCGCTTACGGCGGCGGCCAGAACGAATACGCCCTGGCAGGCTTCTTCGCCCGTATCAACTACGACTACAAAGGGCGCTACCTCTTCGAGGTGAGCGGACGCTACGACGGATCGTCGCGTTTCGCACCGGGCAACCGCTGGGGCCTGTTCCCCTCGGCATCGGCCGGATGGCGCATCTCCGAGGAGCCGTTCTTCGGCAACGCCAAAGACCTGGTGGACAACCTCAAGCTGCGCGCTTCGTTCGGCAGCCTGGGCAACCAGAACGTGTCGTCCTACTACACCTACATGCGCCTGATCACGAACAAGGATTTCAGCAACTACACCTTCGACGGCAGCATAAAGGGCAAATACTCCTCGCTGGGCGCCCCCGTAGCCTCCGACCTGACCTGGGAAACCGCCCAGCAGTGGGACCTGGGTCTGGATCTCACCATGCTGAACAACCGGCTCAACTTCACCGGCGACGTCTACATCCGCGACACGAAGGACATGCTGACCGACGGAATGGCGCTGCCCGGCGTATACGGGGCCGATTCGCCCAGCATGAACTCCGCCGAACTGCGCACGAAGGGTTATGAACTCTCCGTCAGCTGGCGCGACCAGTTCAAACTCGCCGGCAAACCGTTCGAATACAGCGTCGGTTTCAACCTCAGCGACTACAAGAGCGTCATCACCAAATACGACAACAACCCGAACAAGTCATTGACCAACCTGACAAAGGGAGATTATTACGTCGGCATGGAGATCGGCGAAATCTGGGGCTTCAAGACCGACGGGTTCTTCAAGACCACCGAAGAGGCGCAGGCCTATGCCAAAGAGGTCGACCTGAGTTACAGCACGGGCCGTCTGACCGGCGGCTGGCAGGCCGGCGACCTGAAGTTCGTCGACCTAGACGGCAACGGCGTCTGGGGAGTCGGCAACGACACCGTCGACAAGCCGGGCGACCGGACGATCCTGGGCAACTCGCTCCCGACGCTCTCCTACGGCATCAACGCCTCGATCCGCTGGATGGGCTTCGACGCTTCGGTCTTCTTCCAGGGAACCGGCAACCACTACTGGTATCCCCACGGAGAAATGATGCCTTTCTGGGGCTGCTATTCCTATCCCTACCTCTCCTACCTCCCGACGGATTTCCTCGGCAAGGTATGGGCGGAGGACAATCCCAACTCCTATTTCCCGCGCGCAAGAGCCTATTCTTCATCGGGAGGTTATCTGAGCAAGGTCAACGACCGTTACCTGCAAAATATCCGCTACCTGCGCCTGAAAAACCTGACCGTCGGCTACACGATCCCCGCGACCCTCACCAAGAAGGCCGGCATCGACCAGATCCGCATCTATTTCTCGGGCGAGAACCTCTGCTACTGGTCGCCGCTCAAAAAGAACTCCAAGTACGTCGATCCCGAAGCGGCTATCAACCGTTCCGGCGTGAACAACAACGCCTACTATCCGTGGGCCAAGACGTTCATGTTCGGCATCGACATCACCTTCTAATAATTTCAAAATCCGAATACCATGAAGCGATTAATCATACTGGCAGCAACGCTGATTGCAGGATTATCGGCCTGCGACTCCCTGCTGGACAAAGAACCGTTGGATCGGGTGACGCAGTTCGACTATTTCAAGACGAGAAGCGATCTGGAACTCTTCTCCAACCCCTTTTACGACAACCTGCTGGACAAGACGCCCTACGATGAGCAGAACGACCTGCTCGTTCAGATGACCCTCTCCGATGTTCTCTACGGAGGCGACAAGCGCACCGTTCCGAACACCGGCGGCGGCTGGTCGTGGGGCAACCTGCGCCGCATAAACACCCTGCTGGAATATGTCGATCAATGCGAGGACAAGAAGGCTGTGACCGAATATACGGCCCTGGCCAAATTCTTCCGCGCCGCCTTCTATTTCGACAAGGTGAAACGCTTCGGCGACGTACCCTGGTACGAGGTGCAGCTCGGCTCGGCCGACGAAGCGCTCTACAAACCGCGCGATTCACGCGAACTGATCATGACCAATATGATCAAGGATATCGACGAAGCCATCAACAGCGGAGGTCTTACGGAGGATATATCGACCTACCGCGTCAACAAATGGGCGGCGCTGGCGCTGAAAGCGCGGTTCTGCCTCTTCGAGGGAACCTACCGCAAATACCACGGCATCAACCTCGAAGGACATGACTACACCTATTATCTGGAGGAAGCCGCCAAGGCCGCCAAAACGATCATCGACGAAGGTCCCTACAAGCTCTACTCCACCAAAACTCCGGACAAGGACTACATGATGCTCTTCGCACAGGAGAATGCCAGCACCGAAGAGTATATCCTCGCCATCCGGAACAGCTACGAGGCCCAGGTCTACCACAATGCGACGGCCTACACGCTGCTGCCGACACAGGGCCGCCCGGGCTACACCCGCAAATTCATCAACATGTACCTGATGAAGGACGGCAAGGCATTCACCGACAAATTTAAGACAGAGTGGCAAACAATGCCTTTCACCGAAGAGGTGAAGGACCGCGACCCGCGCCTGGCGCAGTCGATCCGCACCCCGGGTTACAAGCGCATCGGCGCCAAGCGGGTGCAGGGACCCGATCTCGGCGTCACGATCACCGGCTACCAACCCATCAAATTCGTTCAGGACACGACGGCCTCGGGAGGACAGATCGACCGCAACGACCGTTCGACCTGCGACATGCCGGTTTTCCGCTATGCCGAAGTGCTGCTCAACTATGCCGAAGCCAAGGCCGAACTGGGAACGCTCACGCAGAACGATCTGGCGATCACCGTCAACGAAATCCGAAGCCGGGTGGGAATGCGGGGCCTCGACATGAACGAAGCCAACAAAAATATCGACTGGTATCTTGAGTCCAAAGAGTACGGCTATCCCAACGTGACCGGCGCCAACAAGGGCGTCATTCTGGAAATCCGCCGCGAACGGGCCGTCGAGCTGATCCAGGAGGGTTTCCGCCTTCAGGATCTGTATCGCTGGAAAGCCGGCTATTGCATCGACCAGGCCATTTCCGGCATGTATTTCCCGGGCCCCGGCGAATACAAGCTTGCGGGCAAAGAAACGGCCGATCTGATTCTCTATGCGGCAGGAAGCACCAAACCCCAGGGCGGCGAAGGAGTTTCGGTATACGAACTCGGTTCGGACATCATCCTCTCCGAGGGGAACAAAGGCTATGTCTACTATCACAAAACCGTAGAGAATCTGCGCACTCGGTTCAACGAGGAACGCGATTACCTCTACCCGATTCCCAGCGGCGAGCGTTCGCTCAACCCGAACCTCACGCAGAATCCGGGATGGAGCGACGGACTCGATTTTTAAGTCGGAAATAACCTAAAAAACAAGATTATGAGATTTGTAAAATATATGACAGCCCCGATCCTCATGGCGGCCCTATGTTCCTTCTGGGGCTGCGACAAGGATGAGGACCACCTTTCCGAAGCTGTTCTGGCGAGCGCCAACACCTTGAATTTCGAAGCGGAAAGAGCGGCGGAAAAGATCATCACCATCTATGCCGACGCCGACTGGGTGACGGAAGTCCCCGACTGGGTGACGGTCACGCCCAACTCGGGAACCGGCGTCATGGACGTGACGGTTTCGGTGACCGACAACATGCGCGACGGCGCGGAGGACAACCCCCGCAAGGCCACCCTCGTCTTCAAGGGACGGACTCTTGCAAGCCGCGCACAGGTGCTCATCACGCAGAACGGAGACAAATACCGCGATGTGAAGGAGTACACGGCAGGTGAACTCGCCGCCCTGGCGGACGAAACGGTCATTTCCGTACCGTCGGCGATCGTCGTGGCCGTGACGACCAAAGGCTTCGTCATCAGCGACGACAAAAACACGGACAATATCTTCGTCTCGGACGCCACGACGGTTGCCGTCGGCGACAAGATTTCGCTCTTGGGCACCAAGTCGTCCGACTCGCAGAAACTCGCTACGGTAATCGACTGCGACGAGGTGACGGTTCTGTCCGGCGGAGCGGTGAACTACCCCGAACCGGAGGACATCAGCGCAAAGATCGACGACTACACCTCCTCCAAACGGGGCTACGTCACCGTCAAGGGCGTTTTCAACGGCAGCACCCTCACCGTTTCGGAGGACGCCAAGTACTCGGTCAGCGTCGTGGACGCCCCGTCGAGTCTGGGCCTTTCCTCCCTGACCGGCCATATCGTAACCGTCACGGGCTACTACGCCGGGTTGGCCGAGCCTGTACAGCGCATCATGGCCACCGATGTCGAGGACAACGGCCTGAACGAGATCGTCTATTTCCTGGAGAACTTCGAATGGCTCGAACCGTGGTCCGTAGCAAGCGGTGTCGGCCAAACGGTCGAGACGGATAACCTCGATGCAAAAGCGACAGCGCTTACCTCCATAACTGTCGATGGAGTGACTGCATTCGACGCTGTCGAAAAACTCGGTTACAAGTTTATCTACGACAAGAACGACAACAAACGCATCTACCTCCAGCAGAACTACCTCAAATTCGGCAAGACCGGCAATCACGCAGGTATCATTCTTCCTCCGATAGACGGGGTTCCCGAAGCAAAGGACAATGTGACACTCTCGTTCGACTGGTGCGGAATGCGCCAGGGGTCCGGCAAGATCGACCCCGTCAATCTGATCGTCATCTTCGAGAACGGCAGCGACAAAGTGCAGATCGACATACCCGAACTGGGATGGGAGGATGGTCACAAGCTCGAATGGGTTCGCGCCGAAGTCAGCCTGAAGGGCATTACGGTCAACAAGGATACGAAGATCACCATTACGCAGACGCAGTGGGAAGTCGGAACAGCCAACCGCTGGTTCCTCGACAATATCAAAATATCCGAACCGATCAAACTCTGATAACAGGAACCTGTAAAACGAAATCAGCCGTTGACCCGTGAGTCAACGGCTGATTTTTTTCAGCGGAGGCGCAAAAAAACCGAAGTTTTCGCTCCGTTCCTCCGGCTACCGGCCCGCTCGCCGCAGAAAACACTCGATCGTGTTCTCCATCAGGCAGCAGATCGTCATAGGCCCGACGCCGCCCGGCACGGGCGTGATCACCGAGGCCTTGGGTTCGATGGCCGCGAAATCGACGTCACCGCACAGTTTGCCCGTCTCCGGGTCGCGGTTCACCCCCACGTCGATCACCACGGCGCCCGGCGACACCATCTCCGCCGTGACGAACTTCGGCCGCCCGATGGCCACCACCAGAATCTCCGCCCCGCGCGTCACTTCGGCGAGGTTGCGCGTACGACTGTGGGCCATCGTCACCGTAGCGTTCGCGTCCAAGAGCAGTTTCGACACAGGAAGCCCTACGATATTGCTGCGGCCGATCACCACGGCGCGCTTGCCGGCGATCTCCACGCCTGCGGCCCGCAGCATCTTGAGAATGCCTTTCGGGGTGCAGGGGAGCGTGCAGGGCTGTTTCTGCCACAGCGCCGCAACGTTCAGGGGATGGAAGCCGTCGACATCCTTCTGTTTGTCGATGGCGGCGATCACCTTGTCCTCGTCGATATGTTTCGGAAGGGGCAGCTGGACCAGAATGCCGTCCACCTCGTCATCGAGGTTCAGGGCCGTGATGATGTCCAGCAGTTCGGCCTCGGAAACGGACTCGGGCTTTCGGATCGTGGTATTGCGGATGCCCACCTCGGCCGAAGCCTTGGCCTTGCCCGTCACATAGCTCACGCTGCCGGGGTCCTCGCCCACGAGGATGACAACCAGATGGGGCACACGGCCATATTTCGCGGGGAAGGTCTTCACCTCGTCCGCCATTTCAAGTTTCAGTTTCGCTGAAAGTTCTTTTCCGCTGATTATTTTTGCCATATATCGCTCGTATTATCTTTCCAAATCGTCGAAAGCCCGGTGGCCGATGTCGGTGCGGTGGAACAGATTGTCGCAGTCGATGCGGGCCACGTCGGCCAGCGCATTCCTCCGCGCTTCGGCCAGGTCCCTGCCCTTGCCCACCACGAACAGCACGCGGCCTCCGTTGGTGAGAATCCGCCCGCCGTCGGCCCGGGTTCCCATGTGATAAACAGCCCCTTCGACGCGGTCCAGGCCCTTGATTTCGTGTCCTTTTTCGTAGTCGCCCGGATAGCCCTTCGAGGCCAGCACGATGCCCAGCGCGGCGAAATCGTGCCACTCCAGCTGCGTATCGCGTCCCTCGGCCACGGCACAGAAGATGTCGACGATGTCACTCTTCAGGCGCGGCAGCACCACCTCGGTCTCGGGATCGCCGAAACGGGCGTTGAACTCGATGACCTTGATACCCCGCGCAGTCTTCATCAGACCGCCGTAGAGCACCCCCTCGAAGGGACACCCCTCGGCGATCATCGCGTCGGCCACGGGCTGCATGATCTTCTCCAGGGCATAGCGTTCGTCCTCCGCCGTCACGAACGGCAGGGGCGAATAGGCGCCCATACCGCCCGTATTGGGACCCTCATCGCCGTCGTAGGCGCGCTTGTGGTCCTGCGCCAGCGCCATCGGCCACACCTTGTGTCCCGAAACGAAGCACATGAACGAGAACTCGGGACCTTCGAGGCAATCCTCGACGACCACCTTGCCCTCGCCGAACTTATCGTCGAGCAACATATCCCGCAACGCCGCTTCGGCCTCGGCCATCGTCCGGGCGATCACCACGCCTTTTCCGGCGGCCAGTCCGTCGTATTTCAGCACTGCGGGCAGAGGACGCCCCTGCACATAGGCCAGCGCCCCGGCATAGTCGGTGAATGCGCGGAATCCGGCTGTCGGGATGGCATATTTAGCCATCAGCCGTTTGGCGAACTCCTTCGACGACTCGATGCGCGCCGCCGCCTTCGTCGGGCCAAAGATGCGCAGTCCCGCCGCCCTGAAGCAGTCGACGACACCCGCCGCCAGCGCCACTTCGGGACCCACGACCGTGAGGCCGATGCCCCGCTCCGCGGCAAAGTCACGCAGGCGTTCCACCTCGGTTTCACGAATGGCCACGCACTCGGCCTGCCGGGCGATGCCCGCATTCCCGGGTGCGCAGTAAATTTTTTCAACCTGCGGCGAACGCGACAGCGCGTCGACAATGGCGTGTTCGCGGCCTCCGCCGCCGATAACCAGTACCTTCATAAACAAAATTCCTTTTTATCGCAGAATAAACTCCGCAGATTCCGGCACTTTTTTCCGCAAAAAGTGCCACAAAAACTCTCCGACGATACCTCCGCCTGCCCGGAACGGTCTAACGCTGGCTCCGGGCGACTATTCGCGGGTTTGTAAACAAACCGTCCCCTCCGCTCGCGCTTTTAGCCCGTCCCTTGCCAACGGCTCCGGTATCCGGTCGGATTTCTGTACTACCCAAACATGGTAACGCCGGTGATACTAATGCTTGAAGTGCCTCTCACCGGTGAATACCATGGCGATACCCTTCTCGTCGGCCTTCCGGATCGAATCCTCGTCGCGCACCGAACCGCCGGGCTGCACGATCGCCGTCACGCCGTATTCGGCGGCCAGCGTCACGCAGTCGTCGAAGGGGAAGAACCCGTCCGACGCCAGCACGAGACCCTCGGTGACGCCTGCGGCATGCGCCTGCTTCAGGGCGATCTCCGCCGAGCCGATGCGGTTCATCTGTCCGGCGCCGACGCCCAGCGTCCGGCCGTCCTTCACCGCCACGATGGCGTTCGACTTCACGTGTTTGACGATATGCCAGCCGAAATTGAGATCCTCCATCTGCTCCGCAGCGGGCTTCGCCTTCGTGACGCACATATCGGCCGTAACGGCCTTCGTCGCCACGTCGAGGTCCTGCACCAGCAGGCCGCCGTTGACGCTCACATACTGTTTCGGGTCCACGTCGCCCTTGTCCATGCTGACCTCGAGCAGGCGCAGGTTCTTCTTCGCCGAGAGCACTTCGAGCGCCCCCTCGTCGAATTTCGGGGGCCATGATGATTTCGAGGAAGATCGGCTTCATCAGCTCGGCCGCTTCGCGCGTCACCGTGCAGTTCGTCGCCACGATACCGCCGAAGATCGACACCTTGTCGGCCTCGTAGGCCTTCGTCCACGCCTCCACGACATCCTTGCCCGTCGCCGCGCCGCAGGGATTCATGTGTTTGAGGCCCACGCAGAACGGCTTGTCGAACTCGCGCACGATGCACAGCGCGGCGTTGGCGTCCTGGATATTGTTGTACGACAACTCCTTGCCGTTGAGCTGTCTGGCGAATGCCAGCGAATAGGGCACCTCCTTCCCCGCGGTAGAATTTGGCCGACTGGTGGGGGTTTTCGCCGTAGCGCAGCGACTGCACGAGGTCGAACTCGAGGAAAAGCTTCTCGTTCAGACCCGCCTGCGCGCGCATATAGGCGGCGATCATCGCGTCGTACTCGGCGGTATGCGTATAGGCTTTGGCCGAGAGCTTCAGGCGCGTGGCCTTTTCGGTATTGCCGCCGGCGCGAATCTCGTCCAGAATCGCGTCATAGTCCGCGGGGTCGCACACCACCGTCACGTCGGCCCAGTTCTTGGCCGCCGAGCGAAGCATCGAAGGTCCGCCGATGTCGATGTTCTCGATGGCGTCCTCCATCTTCACGCCGGGTTTCGAAATCGTCTCCCGGAACGGATAAAGGTTCACGCAGACCATGTCGATGAACTCGATATGATTATCCTTCAGGGCTTTCAGGTGCTCCGGATCGTCGCGGCGGGCCAGCAGTCCGCCGTGCACGTTGGGATGCAGGGTCTTCACGCGGCCGTCGCAGATCTCGGGGAATCCCGTCACGTCGCTGATGTTGATTACCTCCACGCCGCTGTCGGCCAGGAGCTTCATCGTACCGCCCGTGGCGATCACCTCCCAGCCCAGAGTCCGCAGCCCTTTGGCAAACTCCACGACACCGGTCTTGTCACTTACACTAATTAATGCGCGCATTATTCGATCAGTTTTTTAATAGTTTCAATGTATAACGGATATTCCACGGCATGAATCATCGCTTCCAGTTCCCCGATGTCATCGCCCTCGTAGGGAAAGGCCCGCTGGGCGATGATGCGTCCGCCGTCCAGCTCGGCGTCGACGTAATGGATCGTCACGCCGAAGACCTTGACGCCGTATTCCAGCGCTTGCTCGATGGCATGCGCCCCGCGGAAGGCCGGCAGCAGCGAGGGGTGGATGTTGATGATCCGCCCGCCGTAGGCCCCCAGCAGCACGTCGCCCACAATGCGCATGTACCCCGCCAGACAGACCAGATCGACCCCCGCGGCATCGAGCCGCGCGACGATCTCGCGTTCGTAGTCCGCTTTCGACGCATATTGCTTCGGCGCGAAGACGAACGCCCCGACCTCGTGAGCGGCAGCCCTTTCGACCACCTTCGCACCGGGTTTGTCGCAGACCATCAGCACGACTTCGGCATCCAGCACGCCCCGCTCGCAGGCCGTGACGATGGCTTCGAAGTTCGTGCCGCTGCCGCTGGCGAAAACCGCAAGGCGCCGCATCCCTCTATCGGATGACGACACCCTCGGTGTCGGTTACGCGTCCGATGACCGTGGCACGCTCGCCCTGCTCCGTGAGGATGCCGATGGCCTTCTGCGCCTCGGCGGCATCGAGGGCGATGACCATGCCGATGCCCATGTTGAAGATGTTGAACATCTCGCGGTGGGCCACCTTGCCGTACTTTTCGAGGAAGCGGAACACGGGCAGAATCTCCCACGACCCTTCGTCGATCTCAAGCCCCTGCCCCTCGCGGAGGATGCGGGGAATATTTTCGTCGAAACCGCCACCCGTGATGTGGCTGATGCCGTGGACGTCGCACCGGCGGATCACGTCGAGCACCGGCTTCACATAGATTTTCGTCGGGGTGAGCAGCACCTCGCCGAGCTGTTTGTTCGACAGTTCGGGATAGGACTCGCGCAGGTTCAGGCAGTTGTCCGCGACGATCTTGCGCACGAGGCTGAAGCCGTTGGAGTGCACGCCGCTCGACGCAACGCCCACCAGCACGTCGCCCGCCCTGACCTTCGAACCGTCGATCAGTTGCGACTTCTCCACGACGCCCACCGTGAATCCGGCGATGTCGTATTCGCCCTCGGCGTACATGCCCGGCATCTCGGCCGTCTCGCCGCCCACCAGCGCACAGCCGGCCTGACGGCAGCCGTCGGCGACACCCGCGACGATGGCCTCGATCTTCTGGGGTTCATTGCGCCCCACGGCCACGTAGTCGAGGAACACCAGCGGTTCGGCGCCCTGCGCCAGCACGTCGTTGACGCACATGGCCACGGCATCGATGCCGATCGTGTCGTGCTTGTCCATCTCGAAGGCCAGCTTGAGCTTGGTTCCCACGCCGTCGGTACCGCTTACGAGCACCGGCTCCTTGACCTTGAGGGCCGAGAGATCGAACATGCCGCCGAAGGCGCCGATGTTGCCCATCACACCCAGACGCGAGGTCGAGGCCACATGCTTCTTGATGCGCCGGACCACCTCGTAACCGGCTTCGAGATTCACGCCGGCCTTCTCATAACTTTGAGCCATAGCAATATATGGTTTAAATAATTTAAATTCCCTGTTTTTATCCCCATTCTCCGGGCCCGTCATTGGGAGGCATCGCCAGATGCCGTGGCAATCCGGGAAAAATGCCGTAACGTCACAACACCGGTTCAGATTGCCGCGTCGGACCTGCGTCCTCCTCGCAATGACCGCTTCGCGTCCGCTAACATTTTACGTCCTTGTTGGCCTCCTCGGGCGACTGGTAGAGCGCCGTGGGATACTGCCCCGTGAAGCAGGCCATGCAAAGTTCCTTGCGGCTGCCCGCCTTCAACAGCGACTCGGGCGAGAGGAACACCAGCGAATCGGCGCCGATCTCCTCGCAGACCCCCGCCGTGTTCTTGCGGGCCGAGATCAGCTCCTCGCGTGTCGAGGTGTCCACGCCGTAGAAGCAGGGATCGGTCATCGGGGGACTGGCGATGCGCACGTGCACTTCGGTGGCTCCCGCCTCCTTGAGCATCGTGACGATGCGCCGCGAGGTCGTGCCGCGCACGATCGAGTCGTCGACCAGCACCACGCGCTTGCCCCTGACGATCGAACGCACGGCCGAAAGTTTCATCCTCACGCCCTTCTCGCGCAGCTCCTGCGAGGGCTGGATAAAGGTGCGGCCGATATACTTGTTCTTGATAAGTCCCATTTCATACGGCAATCCGCTCGCCTCGGCGTAACCCATCGCGGCGCTGAGGCTCGAATCGGGCACGCCGACCACGATGTCCGCCTCGGCGGGAGCCTCCTTGCAGAGCAGGCGTCCCGACTCCTTGCGGTAGGCGTGGACGTTGCAGCCGTCGATGTCGCTGTCCGGACGGGCGAAGTAGATGTACTCCATCGAACACATTTCGTGACGCTTGTACATCGAGTAGTCGCGGCTGCGGATGCCCTGCCTGTCAATCGTCACGATCTCGCCCGGCTCGACGTCGCGCACGAACTCCGCGCCCAGCACGTCGAACGCGCACGTTTCGCTCGACACCACCCATCCGTCGCCCAGCTTGCCGATCGACAGCGGACGCAGGCCGTACTTGTCACGGCAGGCGTAGATGCGGTTCGCGGTCATGATCAGGAAGGCGAACCCGCCTTCGAGCATGTTCAGCGCGTCGATGATCGAGAAGATGCGCGGCCGGTCGTGGTAGCGCGTCTCCTTCTTGATCAGGTGGGCCAGGATCTCGCTGTCGGAGGTCGACTGAAACAGGCTGCCCTTGTTTTCGAGGTGGCGGCGCAGCAGCTCCGAATTGACGATGTTGCCGTTATGCGCCAGCGCGAAGTCGCCCGTGTTGTGGCGGAAGAGGAACGGCTGGACATTCTCCATGCCGCCGCCTCCGGCCGTGGTGTAACGCACATGGCCGATGGCCGTGGAACCTTTCAGCGTGGCGAGTTTCGCCTCGTCGAAAACCTCCGTCACCAGCCCTCCGCCCTTGATGCGGCGGAACGTGCCGCTCTCGTCCACCGAGACGATGCCGGCACCCTCCTGCCCGCGGTGCTGCAAGGCGTGGAGACCGTAATAGGTCAGCGACGCGGCGTTCGGCACTCCGTAGATGCCGAACACCCCGCACTCCTCGTGCAATTCACGGTCGCGGATCACTTCCATCATACTACCCGACGATTTTTTGCAGGCGCGCCAGAATCTCCTCGTAAGCCTCGCGGACCTTGCCCAGGTCGCGGCGGAAACGGTCCTTGTCGAGTTTCTCGTTGGTCGTGGCATCCCACAGACGGCAGGTGTCGGGCGACACCTCGTCGGCCAGCACGATCTCGCCGTCCGACGTCCGGCCGAACTCGATCTTGAAGTCCACCAACTTGATGTTCATCTTCAGGAACAGCTCCTTGAGCACCTCGTTGATCTTGGCCGTCATGGCGTACATCTCGTTCAGCTCCTCGTACGTAGCGGCGCCCAGCGCCACGGCGTGATGGTCGTTGATCAGCGGATCGCCCAGCTCGTCCTTCTTGTAGCAGATGTCGAAAATGGCGTTCGAGGGCTGCGTGCCCTCCTCGATGCCGAGGCGCTGGGCCATCGAACCGGCGATGACGTTGCGCACGATCACCTCCAGCGGAATGATCGTCACCCGGCGGCAGACCTGATCGCGGTCGTTGATCGTCTCGATATAGTGGGTCTTCACGCCGGCCTTATGCAGCTCCTTGAAGATCAGGGTCGAAATGGCGTTGTTCAGCACGCCCTTGTTCTCGATCGTAGCTTTCTTGATGTTGTTGAAAGCCGTAGCGGCATCCTTGTAGTGGATGATGATCTTATCGGGATCGTCCGTGCGAAAAACCTGTTTTGCCTTGCCCTCGTAGAGCATTTCGAGCTGTTTCATGTTGTTTGGGTGTTTTTTGATTATTTGATTCGTTGTCTCATTTCATATTGAAGTCCACCACGATCGGACGGTGGTCCGAGGGGTGCCAGAAATTCGAAAGTTTGGCCGGATCGCGGACCGGCTCGGTGTAGGCGTCGGTCACCACGTCGGCATGCGTGATGCGCTCGTAGAGCGGCGGCGTGCAGTAAACGAAGTCGATGCGCGACTTGCCGCCCGTCGTGGTCTTGAACTCCCCGGGATATTTCCCGGCGATCACGTCCACATAAGGCGTGTGCCGGAGAATGTAGTCGTGCACCAGGAAACGCGTGTCGCCCGCCGGATATTTGTAGAACCAGTTGTCGCGCGACGAACGCGCGTTGAAGTCGCCCATCATCATCCAGAACTGCTTTTCGGCGCCCGGAACCGAATGGATCGTATGGTTGCAGATGTATTCCATCTCCATGCGGCGGTATTTGTCGCCGCCGTTCTCGGCACGGCTCGCATCGCGGTCCTTAGCCTGGAAGGCATACCCCTGCGGCCAGGTGTGAAGCGTTACGATGTTGACCGTCTTGCCGTTCTTCTCGATGCGCGCCCAGCCCGCTCCGTGCGTCACCACGCTGTCGGGTTTCGAGCCGACGATACGTTCGACGTTCTCGATCGGGTATTTCGAGGTAATCACCTGCGGGAAATTGTCGCGGTGACCGCCCACGTACCAATACTTGTGGCCGTAACGGGCGGCCAGTTCGCCCCAGTTCCCGACCAGATAACGGTCGGCGACATCCATCTTGTCGGCCGTGCCGGTCTTGTAGATCGACTGCGCCTCGCACCAGACGCAGACGTCCGGATCGTACGCCCTGACCCACTCCACGAACTTGTCGTAGTTGTCGCCCTGCCCGGACCACATTCCGTTCTGAATGTTCCAGTACAGCAGGCGCATGTTGTTTTTCGGGTTCTTCGGGTTTTTCCGGGCATGAACGCAGACCGGAGCGAGCATCGCCGCAAGAAGCAGCACGCCGCAAAATCGGAACAGGGAGGTTTTCATCGGTTATCGTTTTTTTAAGGTTATTGCACTTTGCGGAAATAGGCCACGGCATTGGCGAACAACGACTGCTGCTTGTTGCCGGCGATGTTCTTGAACAGGTTGTTTTCGTAACGCTCCGTGTGGCCCATTTTTCCAAGAATCAACCCGTTCTGCGAGATGATGCCCTCGATGGCGTACGACGATCCGTTGGGGTTCCAGGGAGCCTCTGCCGTGGGGTTCCCTGCGGCATCGGCGTACTGGAAGGCCACCTGCCCGTTGGCGAACAGCTCGCGGGCAAGCTCCTCGCTCACCACGAACTTACCCTCGCCGTGGCTGACGGCAATCGAATGCAGTTCACCCGGACGGAAGCCGCGGAGCCACGGGGAAGCGGTCGTCGCGACGCGCGTCGAGACGATCTGCGAAATGTGACGGTTGACGTCGTTGCGGAAGAGCGTCGGCGACTCCTTGGTGACCATGCCCAGACGTCCGTAAGGCAAAAGGCCCGACTTGACCAGCGCCTGGAAACCGTTGCAGATGCCCAGGATCAGGCCTCCGCGGTCGGTCAAAGCGTGGATTTCGTCGCGAATATCCTTATTGTTCAACACATTGACAATGAATTTGGCGCTTCCGTCGGGTTCGTCGCCCGACGAGAAGCCGCCGCTGAGCACGAAGATGTGGCACCGGCGGATATGCTCCTTCATCTCGGCGATCGAGCGCAGAACGTCGTCGCCGGCGATGTTGCACAAGACGCTCGTCCGGACCTCGGCCCCCGCCGCGCGGAACGCCTTGGCGGTGTCGTAGTCGCAGTTCGTGCCGGGGAACACCGGAATATAGACCACCGGGGTCTCGACCGCCTCGCCGGGATAAACGAACGTTTTCGGGGCGGGTGCGGAAGTCATCACCTCCGCCGAGTTCCGGCCCTTGTCGGGGTAAACGGCCGCAAATTTCTCCGTATTGGCCTTGTAAAGCTCTTCGAGCGGCATCTTCACCCCGTTGACCGTCAGCGCCTCCTCGGCGACGGTGAAGCCCAGCAGTTCGGCATGCGGATATTCCAACGTGCCCTCGCACTCGACGAGGATCGAGCCGTAGGCGTATTCATACAATTTCGGCTCGTCGAGGGTGATCTCCGCGCCGACGCCGTTGCCGAAAGCCATCTTGGCAAGGCCCTCTCCGACGCCGCCGAAGCCCACGGACCACGCCGAGAGGATTTTCCCGGACTCGATCCGCCCGCTGACGAACGCAAAGTTCTCCTTCAGCTGCGCCGTGTCGGGCATCCGGTTCTCCAGCGGAGTATGGCGGACGAGGTAAATGCGATGTCCTGCGCCTTTGAGGTCGGTGGAAATGACCTTCGAAGCGTCGACCGTCGTGATGCCGAAGGCCATCAGCATGGGCGGCACGTTGATCTGCTGGAAGGTGCCGCTCATCGAGTCCTTGCCGCCGATCGACGGCAGCCCCAGCTCGACCTGCATCCTCAGCGCACCCAGCAGCGCGCCGAGCGGCTTGCCCCACGACTCGGGATTCCGGGTCATACGCTCGAAATACTCCTGATAGGAGTAGCGCATCCTCTCGTAACGCGCACCCGCGGCCACGACCTTCGCCGCAGCTTCCACGACGGCATAGGCCGCGCCGTGGTAGGGACTCCACGAAGCCACGAAGGGGTTGTAGCCGAAGGCCATGATGCTCGCCGTCTCGGTATATCCGTCGGTGGGGAGTTTCTGCACCGAGACCTGCGTCTCGGAGCCCTGCGTGCGGCCGCCGAAGGGCATCAGCACCGTCGAGCGGCCGATCGTCGCGTCGAACATCTCCACGAGGCCCCGCTGCGAGACGACATTGTTATCCTTGAGGTTGTTCGTAAAACGCTCGGCGAGGGTCTCCCCCGCCACTTCACGGGCAAAGGGATCGCGGTTTTCCACCGCGCCGATCCGCGCCTCGGCATAATGCTTCGCCCCGGCGCTGTCGATGAATTCGCGCTTGAGGTCCACGACCTTCCTGTCCCCGTTGAACATCCGCATGCGCGCCGTGTCCGTCACGTCGGCCACGTGCACCGCCTCGATGTTCTCCTCGCGGCAGTATCCCATGAACTCCTCCATGTCCTTGGCCTCGACGACCACCGACATGCGTTCCTGCGACTCGCTGATAGCCAGTTCCGTGGAGTTCAGACCGCTGTACTTGGTCTTCACGCGGTCGAGGTAGATGTCCAGCCCGTCTGCCAGTTCGCCGATGGCGACGCTGACGCCGCCCGCTCCGAAATCGTTCGATTTCTTGACGAGGCGCGTCACCTCCGGACGGCGGAACAGCCTCTCGAGCTTGCGCTCCTCGGGGGCGTTGCCCTTCTGCACCTCGCTGCCGCACGTTTCGAGCGACTTGGCGTTGTGCTCCTTCGACGAACCCGTCGCACCGCCGATGCCGTCGCGGCCCGTGCGGCCGCCGAACATGATGATTTTATCGCCCGGTGCGGGACGCTCGCGGCGCACGTTCGCGGCCTTCACGGCGCCCACCACGGCCCCCACTTCGAGGCGCTTGGCCACATAGTCGTCGTGATAAATCTCGCGCACGTGGGTCGTGGCCAGACCGATCTGATTGCCGTAGCTCGAATAGCCCGCCGCGGCCTTCTTCGAAATGACGCTCTGCGGCAGTTTTCCGGAAAGGGTCTCCGACACAGGCAGGTAAATGTTTCCCGCGCCCGTCACGCGCATCGCCTGGTAGACGTAGCTGCGACCCGACAGCGGGTCGCGGATCGCACCGCCCAGACAGGTCGAAGCCCCGCCGAAGGGTTCGATCTCGGTCGGATGGTTGTGGGTCTCGTTCTTGAACTGCAACAGCCACTTTTCGGGCTGCCCGTCCACGTCGACGTCGACGAAGATCGAGCAGGCGTTGTTCTCCTCCGAGACCTCCAGGTCGTCCAACAGCCCTTTCTGCCGGAGGTAGCGCGCGCCGATGGTCGCCATATCCATCAGGCAGAGGCTCTTGTGCTCACGCCCCAGTTCGCGGCGGATACGCAGGTACAGCGCCAGCGAATCTTCGATCTCCTCCTTGGCGAACGACTCCTCGACGGTGATGCCCTCCAACTCGGTCGTGAAGGTCGTGTGGCGGCAGTGGTCGCTCCAGTAAGTGTCGAGGATGCGCAGCTCGGTTTCGTAGGGATCGCGCCCCTCCGCCCGGAAGTATTTCACCACCTCGCGCAGGTCGTCGGCGTTCATCGCCAGCCCCATCGTCTTGCAGTAAGGCTCCAGTTCGGAATCCGCCATCTCCCGGAACCCTTCGAGCGCCCCGACGGGCTTCACTTCGGCCTGCTCCATGTCGCTGAGCACCGAAAGGTCCTTCTCGCGCGATTCGACGGCGTTGATGTAGTAATGCCGGATCTTCGCCAGCTCCCCGTCGGTCGTCTTGTCATCGAAAACGAGCAGCCGCGACGAGCGGATGTCGACCCGGGCCTCGGGATCGATCAGCCGCACGCAGTCGACGGCCGACGCGGCGCGCTGGTCGAACTGTCCCGGCAGATACTCCACGGCGATATACTTGCGCCCCGCGAGGTCGAACGTGTCGGTCACCGAGTCGGTCACCACCTCGCCGAAAACCGTATAGCGGCTCTTTTCCAGCAGCTCTTCGCTGAAGCCGAAAAGGTCGTAGACGCAGAGCAGGTGCACCTCGCCCAGCGACAGGTTCAGATTGGTGTTCAGCTCGCGGCGCAGGCTCTCGGCCTCGACCCGGAAGCGGGGTAATTTCTCGACAAAAATGCGGTAATTGGTCGTATTATTCATTTATCTCTGTTTGTATTCATTCATCGTTCAGCGGCTCAATACGCCGTTATCACGTCCTTTGGCCATGTACGTAAGCGGCCTCCCCGGAGGGGACTTGCCTGCGGGACGGCCCGATCGGTTATTTCACAAAACGTCCGGCCCATTCGGCCTCGAACCGTGCGGCATCCATCCCCACGAACGTGATGTGGCCCATCTTGCGCTTGGGACGGCTCTCCGTCTTGCCGTAGAGGTGGACATATACGCCCGGGAGGTTCTCCGCGGCGATTCGCTCCGCGGCTTCGAGATCCTGTCCCAGAATGTTTTTCATCACCGTGGGAGCCACCGGCTGCGGCTCCTGCAAAGGCTCCCCGACCAGATAGCGGACCAGTTCGCGGAACTGGTTCGTGGTCGCGCCTTCGATGGTGTAGTGACCCGAGTTATGCGGGCGCGGGGCCATCTCGTTGAAATAGATCTCACCGCCCTTGATGAAATACTCGATCGCCAGGATGCCCCGATAGCCGCAATCGCGCATGAAACGCTCGCTCTGGGCCTTCATGCGCGCCAGCACCCCGGAATCGACTTCGGCAGGTACGATGCACAAATCCAGAATCCCGTCGCGGTGAACGTTGCGCCCCACGGGAAAACTCACGACCCGCTCGCCGTCCGCCACCATCACGATGCTGGCCTCGGAATCGAACGGCACGAACTCCTCCAGGATGCAGGGAACCGCAAGCAGGGGCAGCGCCCCGGCGATGTCGGCCTCCGTCTTCAGCACCCGCTGCCCGTGGCCGTCGTAGCCCAGCGTGCGGGTTTTCAGCACGGCGGGAAGCCCCAGCCGCCGCACGGCTTCGCGCAGCGACGCTTCGTCGTCCACGGCCTCGAAACCGGGCGTGCGCAGCCCGTGGTCGCGGGCGTTCGACTTCTCGCGCAGGCGGTCCTGCGAATCATAAAGGGGTTTGTAGCCCTGCGGGATGTTGTATTTCCCGCACAGCGGAATCAGAATATCCCCCGGTACGTTTTCGAATTCATAGGTCACCACGTCGCTGCGGCGGCACAGCTCTTCGAGCGCCGCCCCGTCGTCGTAGGCCGCAACGATATGATCGTCGCAAACGTTGAACGCCGGAGCGTCGGCCGCCGGGTCGAGGCACACGGTGCGCACGCCCAGTTCCCGCGCCTGCTCGGCGATCATCAGCCCCAGCTGACCGCCACCTATGATACCGATGGTCTTCATTAATCCGCCTTTATGTTGTTTATTCGTCATTCGTTGTTTTACTTTCGACCGTTGTCATTCGCGGCGTACCGCCGCGTTTACCAGTCTGCCCCATCCCAACCCCCTCTCTCGGGAGGAGCTTGTCGCACGCGGTTGGAAATTTCCCAACTATATTTCAGCCTTCAGCACATCCGCGGTCTGTTTGGCGCGGAAGGCGTCGAGTTTCGCCGCCAGAGCGGCATCCTGCAAAGCGAGGATCGACACGGCGATCAGCGCGGCGTTCTTCGCCCCGTTGATGGCCGTCGTGGCCACGGGAACGCCCGCGGGCATCTGCACGATCGACAGCAGCGAGTCCAGCCCGTTCAGGGCGCGCGACTTCACGGGAACGCCCACCACGGGCAGCGGAGTCATCGAGGCCACCATGCCCGGCAGGTGCGCCGCGCCGCCGGCCCCGGCGATGATCACGCCGATACCGCGCTCCCTGGCCGTCTTGGCGTATTCGCACAGCAGATCGGGCGTGCGGTGAGCGCTGACCACCCGTTTTTCGAAATCGACACCGAACGCTTCGAGCATAGCGACGGCTTCGGCCATCACCTCGTAATCGCTCACAGAGCCCATAATCACGCCTACTTTCATATGAATTCGTTTTTTATATCACTTAAAACCCGTCTCTTGAGCGGACGGAGAACCGGCGCCGGAACGCCCCGACCTGCCTCCGCCCCTGAATCCCGTCTTTCGGACGGGTGAAAAAAGCAGACCGCCACGACATCGCATGTCATGGCGGTCTGGTATCTATCCGAGCACCCCACGAGCAGGCATCTGCTGCCCCAGGGACGCTGCACGTCGCATCTGCTGCTGACACGCCCGCGAATAGAAGGCAGCGGCCTGGCCCTGCTGTTTCTTTCGTTCGCGTTGGTCGATATTGCAGCCTGAATTCATGGGAATTAACCTAACAGTTGTAAAAACAACGTTACAAAAATAGCGCTTTTCGACATACTTTCAAAATTCCCGGACAGATTCTATCGACAATTTATCGACAATCCTCCCGGCTCATCGAATAGGGCGCATCCCCGGGCTTCGCGCCCCGGTCTTTGTCTGGCTCCGGCTGCATCCCGAAGGCGATCTTTGCGCCGCCGAGCAACTCGCCGTATTCGAGGAACGTCTTCCCGGTGACCTTGCCGTCGACGGTCATCCGTCCCACATAACGGTTTTCAGCGCAGTTCTGCGGGGCGTCGATCTCCACGGTCTGGCCGTTCTCCAGATGGATCGCCGCTTTCCGGAACAGCGGGGAGCCGACCGCATACTCGTCCGATCCCGGGCACACGGGATAGAATCCCAGAGCCGAGAATACATACCAGGCCGAGGTCTGTCCGTTGTCCTCGTCTCCGCAATAGCCGTCGGGCTTCGACGAATAGAGGCGGTCCATCACCTCGCGCGTCCACCACTGCGCCTTCCAGGCTGGCCGACGTAGTTGTAGAGGTAGATCATGTGCTGCGCCGGCTGGTTGCCATGGGCGTAGTTGCCCATGTTGGCCACCTGCATCTCGGTGATCTCGTGGATGCGGAACCCGTAGTAGCTGTCGTCGTAGATCGGCGGCACGACGAACACCGAATCGAGCATTTTTCCGAATTCGATTTTGCCTCCCATTAGGGTTGCAAGGCCCTCCGGATCGTGGAACACCGACCAGGTGTAGTGCCACGAGTTGCCTTCGGTGAAGGCGTCCCCCCACTTGAAGGGGTTGAAGGGCGACTGGAACGTGCCGTCCTCGTTGCGGCCCCGCATCAGGCGGGTTTCGGGATCGAACATGTTTTTATAGTTCTGCGAAGCCTTTTCCAGCCGTTTCGCATCTTCGTCCTTGCCCAGCATCTTCGCCGTCTGCGCGATACACCAGTCGTCGTAGGCGTATTCGAGCGTCCGGGCGGCATTTTCGTTGATGCCCACGTTATAGGGCACGTAGCCCAGCGTGTTGTAATATTCGTGTCCGAGGCGACCGGTGGAGCTTACCGTGGGATGCACCTTGTCGCGTCCCGCAAGCATCGCCTCGTAGAGCGTGGCGACATCCTCTGCGGGCGTCACTCCTTTCAGGATCGCATCTGCGACTACGGAAGCCGAATTGTTGCCCACCATGCAGCCGCGGTGGCCCGGCGAGGCCCATTCGGGCAGGAAGCCGCTCTCGCGGTAGGTGTTGGCCAACCCGGCCTGAATCTCGGCGTTGACCGACGGGTAGACCAGGTTCAGCAGCGGGAACAGACACCGGAACGTATCCCAGAAACCCGTGTCGGTATACATATAGCCCGGCAGCACCTCGCCGTTGTAGGGGCTGTAATGCACCGGATTGCCTTTGGCGTCGATCTCGTAGAATTTGCGAGGGAACAGGGTCGAGCGATAGAGGCACGAATAGAAGGTCCGGTACTGCTCTTCGGTGCCGCCCGAGACCTCGATCCGCCCCAGCACCTCGTCCCAGCGCTCCTGCGCACGGGCTTTCACCGTCTCGAAATCGGCATCGCCGACCTCGGTTTCGAGGTTGCGCAAAGCCTGCTCTTCGGAGATGAACGACGAGGCCACGCGCGCCGTCACCTGCTCGCCGCGGCGGGTGGTGAAGTACACCGCCGCCAGCGCATGGCCGCCTTCGACCGACGAACCGGCGATTTCCCGCTCCCCATCGAACAGCTTGCTGCTTTCGATCGGCTTGTCGAAGCGGATGACGAACCAGTTGCGGAAATTGTCGGGCACGCCGCCGCTGTTGCGCGTGGTGTATCCTACGACGGTGCGGCTGTCGGACATGACTTTGACCTGCGACCCGCGGTCGAAGGCGTCGATCACCACGCCCGATTCGTCCGACTCGGGGAAAGGTGAAGCGCAGCACAGCGGCGCGATCCGTCGGAGCCATTTCGGCCACGACATCGTGGTCGGCCAGATAGACCGAGTAATAATAGGGCTTCGCCGTCTCCGACTGGTGGGAGAACCAGCTCTGGCGCGCATTTTCATCAACCTTGTCTTTGCCGCGCACGGGCATGATGGAAAACTGTCCGTAATCGTTGATCCACGGCGAGGGCTGGTGCGTCTGCTTCAGGCCCCGGATCGTGTGCGATCCGTAGGTGTAGGCCCAACCGTCGCCCATCTTGCCCGTCTGCGGCACCCAGAAGTTCATGCCCCAGGGCAGGGCGATGGCGGGATAGGTATTGCCCGTCGAAAGCGAGTAGTCGGACTGTGTGCCCACGAGCGTCGTGACGTATTCAGAAGGGCGCAGCGAAATTTCGTGTTTCGGGGTTTCGCAACAGCCCCAGGCCAAAGCCGAAAAAAACAACAGTATGAGGTTCTTCATTTTTTTATTCCAAATTACCGGATTGAGTAAAAAGACAAGCTACCGGGCTTTCGCCTCGCAGTAGGCACAGCGGCAGGTCCCGTCCGCCTGACGGTGGAACAGCCGGTCGACATCCTCCGTGGCGGAGATGCAGCGGCGGTTCGGGCACTCGTATTCGTTCACGACATACCGTTCGCTGAAGACCGGGGTGCGTTCGAAGGTCTGTTCTCGTCGGCCCAGCGCAGCAGCGTATAGATCAGCGCCATGCGGACGAACTTGCCGTTCTCGACCTGCCGGAAATAGGCAGCGCGGGGGTCGTTGTCCACCGCGCGCGTGATCTCGTTGACGCGCGGCAGCGGGTGGAGGATGATCATATCCTTCTTGGCCGTCGTCAGTTTCTCGGGATTGAGCACGAAGCTGTTCTTCACGCGGTCGAACTCCTCCTCGTCCAGAAAACGCTCCTTCTGCACGCGGGTCATGTAGAGAATGTCCAGTTCGGGCATCACCTCCTCCATGGTCTCGACCTCGCGAAACTCCAGATGCGAGTTCTCGGCCATCTCGGCGAGCATGTAGTCCGGAAGGCGCAGCTCCTGCGGAGCGATCAGGATCACCTTGATATTCGAATAGCGCGACAGCGCCTTGATGAGCGAGTGCACCGTACGGCCGAATTTCAGGTCGCCGCAGAAACCGATCGTCATGTTGTCGAAACGGCCCTTCTCGCGCTTGATCGTCAGCAGGTCGGTAAGCGTCTGCGTGGGATGCGCGTGGCTGCCGTCGCCCGCGTTGATGACCGGGATGCCGGCATACTGCGACGCCACGAGCGGCGCCCCCTCCTTGAAATGGCGCATGGCGATGATGTCCGCGAAGCAGCGGATCACGCGCACCGTGTCGGCCACCGTCTCGCCCTTCGACACCGACGACGAGTTGGCGTCGGAGAAGCCGATGACCTGCCCGCCCAGTTCGAGCATCGCCGCCGTGAAACTCAGCCGCGTGCGGGTCGAAGGCTCGTAGAAGAGCGTGGCCAGCTTCTTGCCCTTGCACGCCTCGCTGTACTTGGCGCGGTTGGCGATAATGTCCTCGGCCAGAGCTACGATCTGCTCGGTTTCGGCAACCGTGAGGTCTGTGGGATCAATCAAATGTCGCATAAGTTATTTATAGAAGTTCGGATTTTAAATTCTTCAACGGTCCCTCTTTTCGGTCGGTCCCGATTCACGGCCTTCCGCCGTGTTTGCAAACCGGACCCGCCCCTAAATCCCCGCCTCGGCGGAGACTTTGGCTGCGCGGGTATCCGCATTGTTCCGCTTTCATTGCGCCGTCGGTATTTCCCGCTCGCGGCACGCAACGGATCGGCGGAAGGCGCCGGGCGATCGCGGCAAACCCTGATTCTGATTTTAGGGGAGCGATTTTTAGCCTGCCCGGTGATCGGCACGGATGGGCTGTACATGAGGCACTGCCCATTCGGGACGAGCGGGGAAGGACGAAAATCGCCCGCTAAAATCGGAATTATTGCATCCAGCTCTCGTCCGACGGATTGTTGCGGAAGGCGATCAGCCGCGCCTTGTCCTCGGGCTTGATATACCCCTCCTCGGCGGCCACTTCGACCAGCGCGTCGAGGTTCGAAAGGCTGTAATTCGTGACGTTCGCCTCCCGCATGCGGTCGAGCCCCTTCTGCATCCCGTAGGTGAAGATCGACGCCACGCCCAGCACCTCGGCGCCCGCTTCGCGCAGCGCCTCGACCACCTCGATGCACCTTCCCGCCGTCGAGATCAGGTCTTCGATCACCACGACCTTCTGCCCTTTTTCGAGCCGACCCTCGATGCGGTTGCCGCGGCCGTGATCCTTCGCGCCGCTGCGCACGTAACCCATCGGCAGATCGAGGATCGTGGCCGTGATGGCCGCATGGGCGATACCGGCCGTCGAGGTTCCCATCAGCACCTCGGCTTCGGGGAATTTCGTGCGGACGATCTCGGCGAGGCCCGCCTCGACATGGCCGCGGACGACAGGAGCCGTCAGGGTCAGCCGGTTGTCGCAGTAGATCGGGCTTTTGATGCCGCTCGCCCAGGTGAAAGGCTGTTCGGGGCGCAGGAACACCGCGCCGATCGACAGCAGGTCTTTAGCAATTTTCTTCTCCATCTTACTTGAACGCAGGTTCGGCAAAATTCTTCATTCTTTCCCCTCCCCATGGGAAGAGTGTCAACCATGAAATCCGCCGAACCTGCGTTAACGGCATCTGCGATGCCGATTTCATATTGACATTCCCACTAAATCTCCCTTTGGCAAAGGGAGACTTCGGGGCGGAAACCCATTTATTCTTTTCGTTTTTCAGTTTTCATATCTTCGGCGACCCACAACGTCCATGTATCGACGTTGTCGGTCAGGACTTCAGGCAGCGGCAGCGGAATGCGCACATCGGGCGCGATGCCCGCGGAGTCGATCCCGCGGCCTTCCGGAACCCGGCAGGAACGGGTCGTGGGGAGCATCATCCACCGGGTCGGGTCCTGCGGAAAATAAAGTATTTCGCAGTTCGAGAAATCGAGGCACCCGAGCGTGTTATCCTGCCCGTAAACGGTCGTGCGGCGACTGCTGGCCCTGACTTCGAGCACCAGCTGTTCACCCGAGGAGCCGACTTTCCCATCAATCAGCAGCCCCGCCCGGCGAGGCCGCGGCGAGACGGAATCGTAGTGTATCCGGTAGGTTTTCGGTCCGTCCGTCAGGAACTCCCCGGCCGGAGTGCGTTCCATCCGTGCGATCTTCCCGCGTCCACGCTCCGTATCTCCGGCAAACTCCCGCACGTGGGCGACGGCCAGGTCCGAAACGCGGTACTCCATGGCATCCTCCGCCCCTTCGTGGTCGTAGAGCAGCCGGAGCAGCGGTTCATAGGCGCTGTCGCTCCCGCCGCCGTTGCCGCGGATGTCGAGGATCAGGTTTTCACACCCCGAAGCCAGATAAGCCCGCACGGCAGTCCGCACCCAAGCGGTCTGTTCTTCATTCAGGTCGCACGACGGGAAACGGATCAGATACGTTTCGCCGTCCACCCGACAATGGGTGAACTGCGGGTCATAACGCTCCATCCGTGCCGCGTAATCCGAAGGTCGGCGGATTGATTTGGGCCGGTAAGCCCTCACGCCCTCCGTTCCGAGGTGCGAATCGTCGAACCAGCCGAGATACTCGGCAACGGCGTCATACGTGTCGCGCCCCGAAGCGATCCCGCTCCGCAGCCGCTCTTTCAGCGCCCCGTACTCCGCCGCGCGGTTCGCCGTCTTGTCCGGATAGCCCGCATAGGCGCGCTCCACGACGTCGACGGCGAAGTCGAAATCGGAGACTTCGCCGCCTTTCACCGGGACTTGCGCCCCGGCAGGCAACAACAGCCCGGCAACGGCCGCGACAAGCGGCAGAACACGCAGCAAGACACTCATTTATTCCAGCGCCGAACGTAAAATCTTCTCCACCTCCTCGGGATAAATGCCGCCCTCGTGGACCTTCACGCCGTCGACGTAAAACGTGGGCACGTAATAGTAGTCGAACGCGTCGGCCACGTCGGGCTGCTCCGACTCCTCGATCAGTTCGATGTCGACGGCCGCCAGCTCGGGATGGGCGGCCTTGACGCGCCTCGTCGATGTAACGCAGCGCCTTCTTGCAGAAGGGGCACGAGCGCAGGTAGAAAAGTTTTACCGGTTTCATAGAATTAACAATTTTTGTAATATCGTTCCATCTCACGCAGCCGAATGCCGTATTCGCCGCCTATGGCGGCGTTTACAAATCCGATCCCCTGCCTCAAGCAGGGGCTTGTCGCATCGCGACCACAAGGCAACCAGAACCACGGTCTATCCGACGAACTCGGCGACGCACCGGCGGTAAGCCGCCACAGGGTCCTCCGCCGCGGTGATCGGGCGTCCCACGACGATCAGGTCGGAACCGATCTCGCGGGCACGCGCGGGCGTAGTGACGCGCACCTGGTCGCCCACGTCGCCGTCTGCAAAACGCACGCCGGGCGTGACCGTCAGAAACTCCTCGCCGCACGCCCCGTGCACCATGCCGGCTTCCAGCGGCGAGCAGACCACGCCGTCCAGCCCTGCGGCCCGGGTGTTCTGCGCGTATTTCACGATCGTGTCGTTGATTGAGGCGTCGATCAGAAGTTCCTCCCGCATGCGCTCCTCGCTGGTCGAGGTGAGCTGCGTCACGGCGATCAGCAGGGGCCGCGTGCCGTCTTCGCGCGTAAGGCCTTCGCGCGCGGCTCGCATCATCTCGATCGTCCCGGCCGCATGGACGTTGCACATGTCCACGTCCAGCCGCGACAGCACGGCCATCGCCTTTTTCACGGTGTTGGGAATGTCGTGGAGTTTCAGATCGAGGAAAATCCGGTGTCCCCGGCGCTTGATCTCCCGCACGATGGCGGGTCCCTCGGCGTAGAACAGCTCCATGCCGATTTTCAGAAAGGGTTTGCGCTCCTCGTCCTTAAAGAGGTCGAGGAACCGGAAGGTGTCTTCCGCCGACTTGAAGTCGCAGGCTATGATTACATCGTGTTGCATAATATACAAATTTAGCATTTATTTTTCACATCGGGTCAGCGTGCGGCAAATTCGGAGTTTCGCAGAACATATTCGACGCATGTGGCTGTCGGAGCCGACGAGGGAAACGCCGAAGGTGCCGCGCGATCACTCGATGCAGCCGATTATGTCGCTCAACTTTTCAATGCCCAGCCGCTCCATTTCGCCGGGCAGCGCCTCGACGATCTCCTTCGAGGCATAGGGATTCACGAGGTTCGCAGCCCCGACCTGCACGGCCGTGGCCCCGGCCATCATCATTTCGATGACGTCGCGGGCCGTCGTCACGCCGCCGCACCCCATCACGGGAATCCGGCACGCCCGGGCCACCTGGTAGACCATCCGCAGCGCAACGGGGAAGACCGCGGCGCCCGAGAATCCGCCCATCGTGTTGGCGATCACCGGACGGCGGCGCGCAATGTCGATACGCATCCCCAGCAGCGTATTGATCAGGCAGATGCCGTCGGCACCCGCCTCCTCGCACGCCCGGGCGATCGCCACGATGTCGGTCACGTTGGGCGAGAGCTTGATATAGACCGGTTTGGTCGTCACGGCCTTCACGGCGCGCGTCACCTCGGCGGCGCATTCGGGCACGTGCCGAACGACATGCCGCCGTGCCGCACGTTGGGACACGAGACGTTGACCTCGATCAGTCCGATCCCCTCCTCGCGGTCGATACGCTCGCAGCAATAGGCGTACTCCTCGACCGAGAAACCCGAGATATTGGCGATGACGGGCTTTCGGAAGAAGGTCTTCAGCCGGGGCAGCTCCTCGCCGATCACGGCGTCGATGCCCGGGTTCTGCAACCCCACGGCGTTGATCATCCCCGCCGTGCACTCGGCGATGCGGGGCGTCGGATTGCCGAAGCGCGCGTCGCGCGTCGTACCCTTGAACGAGAAGGAGCCCAGAATGTTGATGTCGTAGAAATCGCGGAACTCGTTGCCGTAGCCGAACGTGCCGCTGGCCGGAACGACCGGATTGTCCAATTTGAGGCCGCAGAGTTCAACCGAAGTATCTGTCATAATTGTAAATTTTGAATTATGAATTGTGAATTGTTCTTACCAGATGATTTCATCCTTGGTAAGGACCGGCCCCTCCTTGCAGATGCGTTTGTTGCCGTATTTGGTTTTGCACGTGCAGCCCATGCAGGCGCCGAATCCGCACCCCATGCGCTCCTCGAACGACAGCTGGCCGTCCTGCTCCACGGCGTTGTAGAGCGCATGGAGCATCGGCAGCGGCCCGCAGGCGTAAAAGTAATCGAAATCCAGCCCCCGTTCGGCGATGGCCGTCGTGACGAAGCCCCCGACGCCCCGCGAACCGTCGACCGTCGAGACGGCGACCTCGCAGCCCAGCGCGCGGAACTCCTCCTCGTAGAAGACCTCCGACGCGGTGTTGAAGCCCAGCACCACCTGCACGGGCTTTCCTTCGGCGAGGAGTTTTTTCGCCAGGTTGTAGAGCGGCGGCACGCCCACGCCGCCCCCGACGAGCAGGGGTCTCCGCGCGTCGTTCTTCGTCGAGAATCCGTTGCCCAGACCCGTCAGCAGGTCGAGCGTTTCGCCCGGCAGCATGCGGCTCATCTGCTCCGTTCCCCCGCCCACGACCTTGTAGATCAGCGCAATCGAGCGGTTATCGTAATCGCAGATCGAGATAGGACGGCGTAAGTACTTGCCCTCCAGCGCAATATTGACGAACTGCCCCGGCGCCGAGATCCACTGCGTATCGCCCGCGAGGGTCATGCGCCACACCGCGTCGGTCAGGGGCTCGTTCGTGAGAATCTTATAGATACCTTTCTTATACATAATTTTTTCAGCACTTTTGATCCGGCAAAAGTGTCACAAAACCGGCTTCCGACGATCGGACCTTCGCCTACTTCATGCGACCTAACGCTGGAAACGGGCGCCTATTCGCGGGTTTGCAAGCAAACCGGCCCCGTTTCTCGCGCTTTTAGTCCGCATTCCGTTGACGGCTCCGGCGTCTTGTCGGAATTTTATTTCGAATCAATAGTCGAAACGCGCAGCGTGATCTCCTCCAGCACATCCAGCAGCACCTTCACCGTCTCCAGCGCCGTGAAGACCGTCACGTTGTTCTCGACGGCCGTGCGGCGTATTTCGTAACCGTCGAGGCGCGTGTTGTGCTGGTTGATGTCGATGGTGTTGATCACGTAGCTGACATGCCCCTGACGCAGCGCCTCGATGATCTCGTTGCTGCCCTCGTTGAGCTTGCGGCGCGTACGGGTGCGGATGCCGTGCGCCCGCAGGAACTCGGCGGTCCCGGTCGTCGCCTCGATGTTGAAGCCCAGGTCGTAGAACCGCTTCACCAGCGGAAGCGCCTGCTCCTTGTCGTGGTCGGCGATCGTCACGAAGATCGTTCCGTAGTTCGAGACGTGCATGCCCGTAGCCTGCAACGCCTTGTAGAGCGCGCGCGTCAGCTTGTCGTCGTAGCCGATCGCCTCGCCCGTCGACTTCATCTCGGGCGAGAGATACGAATCCATCCCGCGAATCTTCGCGAACGAGAAGGCCGGAGCCTTGACGTACCAGCGCTCCTTCTCACGACCGTAGACCTCCGTGATGCCCTGCTCGCGGAGCGACTTGCCCAGAATCACCTGCGTGGCGATGTGGGCCATCGGCACGCCCGTGGCCTTCGAGAGGAAGGGCACGGTGCGCGACGAGCGCGGGGTTGACCTCGATGACGTAGACCTCGTCGCGGCCGTCGCAGATGAACTGGATGTTGTAGAGGCCGACGATGCCGATCCGGAGACCCAGTTTGACCGTATAGTCGATGATCTTCTCCTTGGCCTTCTGGCTCACGCTGAAAGTCGGGTAGACGCTGATCGAGTCGCCGGAGTGGATACCCGTATGCTCGACGTGCTCCATGATACCGGGGATGAAGACGTCGCGGCCGTCGCAGATGGCGTCGACCTCCAGCTCCTTGCCCATGATGTATCGGTCGACCAGCACCGGCTGGTCCACGTTGACCTCCACGGCCGTCTGCAGGTAGTGGCGCAGCCGCTCCTCGTTCGAAACGATCTGCATGGCGCGGCCGCCCAGCACGTAGCTCGGACGCACCAGCACCGGATAGCCGATGCGCGCAGCGGCCCGCACGCCCGCCTCGATGTCAGTAACGGCCTCGGCCTCCGGCTGCGGAATTCCCAGCTCCTCCATGATCCTCTCGAAGCAGCCGCGGTCCTCGGCGTTCCTGATCGCCTGCACGTCGGTGCCGATGATCGGCACGCCCAGCCGCGCCAGCGGCTCGGCCAGGTTGATGGCCGTCTGGCCGCCCAGCGAGACGACGATGCTCTTGGGCTTTTCGAGGTGGATGACGTTCATCACGTCCTCGACCGTGAGCGGCTCGAAGTAGAGCTTGTCGCTGCAGGTGTAGTCCGTCGAGACGGTCTCGGGGTTGTTGTTGATGATGATGGCCTCGTAGCCCGCCGCACGGATCGACCAGATGGCGTGCACGGTCGAGTAGTCGAATTCGACGCCCTGGCCGATGCGGATCGGGCCGGAACCGAGCACGATGATCTTCTCTTTCCCGCTGACGATCGACTCGTTTTCTTCCTCGTAGGTCGAGTAGAAATAGGGCACGTAGGAGGCGAATTCGCTGGCGCAGGTGTCGATCATCTTGTAGACCGGGAAGACGTTGTTCTTCTCTCGCGCAGACGGTACATTTCGTTCTGCGAAAGGCCCCACAGCTGACCGATGTACTTGTCGCTGAAACCCATGCGCTTGGCAGCGCGGAGCGTCTCGACGTCCATCGGGTGTGCGCGGACGACGTTTTCGAACTCGACGATGTTCTTGAACTTCTCCAGGAAGAACATGTCGATCTTCGTCTTGTCGTAGATCAGCGCCAGGTCGACGCCGTTACGGATCAGCTGGCCGATGGCATAGAGCCGGTCGTCGGTTCCCCCCTTGATGTAGGCGAGCAGGTCGTCGTTCGACCACTTGTCGAATTTCTTGTGATAGATGTGGCAGACGCCCGTCTCGAGCGAGCGCACCGCCTTGAGCAGCGACTCCTCCATCGTGCGGCCCACCGACATCACCTCGCCCGTGGCCTTCATCTGCGTGCCGAGTTTGTTCGACGCGTCGGAGAACTTGTCGAAGGGGAAACGGGCCACCTTCGTCACCACGTAGTCCAGCGTCGGTTCGAACGATGCCGGCGTATTGGCGATGCGGATCTCGTCGAGCGTGAGTCCCACGGCGATCTTCGCGCTGACGCGGGCGATCGGATAGCCCGAGGCCTTCGACGCCAGAGCCGAGGAGCGCGACACGCGGGGATTGACCTCGATCAGGTAGTATTTGAACGAGAGCGGGTCGAGTGCGAACTGCACGTTGCAGCCGCCTTCGATCTTCAGTTCGCGGATGATCTTCAGCGCCGAGTCGCGCAGCATCTGGAACTCCTTGTTGGTGAGCGTCTGGCTCGGTGCCACGACGATCGAGTCGCCCGTATGGATACCCACCGGGTCGATGTTCTCCATGCAACAGATCGAGATGGCCGTATCGTTGGCGTCGCGCATCACCTCGTATTCGATCTCCTTATACCCCTTGATGCTCTTCGACGAGCACCTGGTGCACCGGCGAGAGCGAAAGGGCGTTGCGCATCATCTCGCGCAGCTCGGTCTCGTCGTCGGCAAAGCCGCCGCCCGTGCCGCCCAGCGTGAAGGCAGGACGCAGCACCACCGGATAGCCGATCTCCTCGGCCACCGCCACGGCCTCCTCGATCGACATGGCGATGTGCGAAGGAAGCACCGGCTCGCCCAGCGACTCGCACAGCTCCTTGAACAGCTCGCGGTCCTCGGCGCGCTCGATCGACTCGAACGACGTGCCCAGAATCTCGACCTGGCACTCCTGCAGAATGCCCTTCTTGGCCAGCTGCACGGCCAGGTTCAGGCCCGTCTGTCCGCCCAGCCCCGGCACGATGGCGTCGGGACGCTCGAAGCGGATGATCTTGGCCACGTATTCCAGCGTCAGCGGCTCCATGTAGACTTTGTCCGCAATGTGCGTGTCGGTCATAATGGTAGCGGGGTTCGAGTTGGCGAGGATCACCTCGTAACCCTCCTCTTTGAGCGCGAGGCAGGCCTGCGTCCCCGCATAGTCGAACTCGGCGGCCTGACCGATCACGATCGGACCCGAGCCGATCACCATTACTTTCTTGATATCCGTTCTCTTAGGCATTTTTCCAATCCTCCATCATTTTAGTGAACTTATCGAACAAATAGGCGCTGTCCTGCGGCCCCGAAGCGCTCTCGGGATGATACTGCATCGAGAAAACCCGGTCGGCGGCGCACTCCACGCCCTCGGCCGTGCCATCGAGCAGGTTGACGTGCGTCAGCGTAAGCCCCGTGCCGGCGAGCGAATCGACATCCACGGCGTAGCTGTGGTTCTGGCTCGTGATCTCGATTTTGTCCGTCTGGAGGTTCTTCACCGGATGGTTCGCGCCGCGGTGGCCGAACTTCATCTTGAAGGTCTTCGCTCCGTAGGCCAGCGAGATCAGCTGGTGCCCCATGCAGATGCCGAAGATGGGCAGCCTGCCGCGGAGCTGCTTCACCAGTTCGATCACCGGCGTCACGTCCTCGGGATTGCCGGGTCCGTTCGAAAGCACAAGCCCGTCGGGATGGAAGGCCATGATCTCCTCCACGGTGGAGTTGTAGGGCATGACGGTCACGTTGCACCCCACCCGGTTCAGCAGCCGGATGATGTTGTACTTGATGCCGCAGTCGACGGCCACCACGTCGTACTTGTGGTTGGGCACGCGCGACATCCAGCGCTTCTTGCAGCTCACACGCGAAACCATGTCGCGCGGCATGACGTATTCGCCGAGTTTGCGCAGGGCCTCGTCGCGCGGCGTCGCCACGTCGGTGATGAGCACCTTCTGGGACCCCTCGTCGCGGATGATGCGCGTCAGGGCGCGGGTGTCCACGCCCCAGATGGCCGGAATGTCGTGCTCCTCGAAGACCTCGTTCAGCGTCTTCGTATAGCGGAAGTTCGAGGGCGAGTCGTTGTACTCACGCACGATCATGCCGCCGATGGTCGGCGTTTTCGTCTCGTAGTCGTCGTCGGTCATACCGTAGTTGCCGATCAGCGGGTAGGTCATCACCACCATCTGGTCCGTGTACGACGGGTCGGACATGATCTCCTGGTACCCCACCATCGAGGTATTGAAGACGATCTCGTTGATGGCCTCGCGGTCGGCGCCGAAACCGTATCCGTAGAACTCGCGACCGTTCTCCAAGACAATTTTTTTCGTAAAAGCTTTCATCCTTATCTGTTTGATTCGTAGTTATCGTCATAAACCTCTTTGCCGCCCACCACCGTCAGCACGGCGCGGCCCTGCACCTTCCATCCGGCGAAGGGCGTGGCCCGCCCCTTCGAAAGGAACGTCCCGGGGTCCACGGCATACTCCGCCCCGAGGTCCAGCACCGTAAAATCGGCGGCATCGCCCTCCTCCACGCCTCCTTCGAGCGCGAAAATCCGGCGGGGATTCACCGACATCAGGGCGATGAGCTTTTCGAGCGTGATCACCCCCTTCAGCACCAGGTATTTATAAAGCAGCGGAAAAGCGGTCTCCAGCCCCACGATGCCCATGGCGCTCCCGGCCAGTCCGCGCGCCTTCTCGGCGACGGTGTGGGGGGCATGGTCCGTGGCGATGACCTCGATCGTGCCGTCCTGAATGCCCGCGACGAGCGCTTCGCGGTCGGCGCGGCTCCGCAGCGGCGGGTTCATCTTGAAGCGACCCTCCTCCTGCAAATCCTCGTCGCACAGCACCAGGTAGTGCGGCGCCGTCTCGCAGCTCACGCGCAGCCCCTTCGCCCGGGCGCGGCGCACCAGTTCGACGCTCTCCTTCGTGGAGACGTGGCAGACGTGATACCGGCAGCCGGTCTTCTCCGCCAGCGCGATGTCGCGCCCGACCTGCCGCCACTCGCTCTCGGAGCAGATGCCCTTGTGTCCGTGCTCGCGGCAGTAAACCCCGTCGTGGATATAGCCCCCGTGCAACAGTTCATCGACTTCGCAATGAGCCACGATCGGTTTACCGACAGCCGCGGCCCGGCGCATCGCCTCCTCCATCAGCTCCGCCGACTGCACGCCGCGGCCGTCGTCCGAGAAGCCGACGACCTGCGGGGCCAAGGCCGCGAAATCGACCAGTTCGCCGCATCCGCGCTGGCCCATCGTGATCGTACCGTAGGGTTTCACGCGCACCACGGCGTCGCGGCGGATGATCTCCAGCTGCTCGCCGAGCGTCGCCGGCGTATCGGGCGCCGGGTTCAGGTTCGGCATCGAGCAGACCGTGGTATACCCTCCCGCGGGCCGCGGCGGCCGTACCCGTCGCAATGGTCTCCTTCTGCGGGAAGCCCGGCTCGCGCAGGTGCACATGCACGTCGACCAGCCCCGGCACGAGGTGCCGCCCCCCGAGGTCCACCACCCGGTCGCCCGGGCGCGGTTCCCCGGCGGCCGCGATGCGGCCCCCTTCAACGGCGATCAGCCCCGGTTCGAAACGACCGTTGCGGAAAATCTTCGCGTTGGTGTAAAATGTCTTCATTCGTCGCTGGACACAAAAAAATAGGGCAACCAAAACAGTTACCCTAATAAAACAATAATGCCCGAATCCGTCGGAGACTGGAAACCCGACCAGTAATCCTGCTGCCAGAACGCTTGCGCCGATGCTATGTTGGGTTTACAATTCATAGGATTCAGGTGTCGCTATAATTGTGCACAAAGATAGGGCATTTTCGCCGCCTCTGCAACACTTTTTCCGGAAAAATTTTTCAACATGCCGTATACGCCCCGCCGCACGCACTCCGCATGCGGCGGGGCGGAAGGCGCATGTCCGCGGATTTCCGGCGCGGCAGGCCCCGGCTCCCGGAACCGCCCGCCCCGGAGAGCGGGCTATCGGACGATGATCAGATCGACGCCCGCCTCCTCGATGATCGAGATCATCTGTTCGGGAATCCGCTCGTCGGTGACGATCACGTCGATGTCCTCCAGCGCGCAGATGCGGCCGAAACCGCGCTGTCCGAATTTCGACGAGTCGGCCAGCACGATGACCTGCGAGGCGGCGTGCATCATCCGCCGCGTGAGTTTCGCCTCGTCGATCGTCGAAGTCGTGATGCCGTGCTCGGGGTCGATGCCGTCCACCCCGAAGAAGACCTTCGAGCAGATGCAGTCGTCCAGTTCGCGCGCGGCCTCTTCGCCCAGCACCGACAGCGACTTCTTGTGCACCGAGCCGCCCAGCTGCACGACGTTGACGTTCTCCGACTCGTTCAGCAGCACGCCCAGCCGCAGGAACGGCGTGACGATGTTCAGGTGATGCCACATGCGCATCTTGATCTCCTCGGCGAAGGCGTAGACGGTCGAGCCGGAGGCCACGATGATCGAGTCGGTCTCACCGAGCATCTCCGCCGCCCGCTGGGCGATGCGCCGCTTGGCGTCGCGGTTGATGTTGTCCTTCACATGCACGTCGAGGTCCGCAACGTGGGGATTGGCCGGACGCGCGCTGCCGTGCACCTTATATAACAGGCCTTTGCTTTCGAGAATCTTGATGTCCTTGCGGATGGTCACCTTCGTAACGCCCAGTTCGTTGGCAACGTCGGTAATCCGGACGAAACCGTGCTTGTTCAGACTGTCGAGAATGTATTTGTGCCGTTCGGCAATGCTCAGCATATCGGTCGGATATTTAAAGTGTTACAAAAGCAAAGACACAAAAAAAGTCGGACGGGCGCACACCCGGATTACCTAACGGTTCGGCAAAACCTTCCGACTGATAAAAGTATCGTTACGCCACCAAAGATAAAAAAAGATTCCGTATTTCGCAAAAAAAAGGTCCGCAACCCGTGACGGGCCGGACCCTTCCGGACCGAAGTCCGTATCATCATCTAAAACAGAACCTTCGATTCCCTTATTCCGCCTCGGGTTCGTAGCCGTCGGCCTTGGCGCCCCACATCAGGAGGAAGACCAGCATGCCCACGACGGCCATGCCCAGGATGCCGACATAGGCCCAATTCCAGCCGTAGTGCTGGGCCACGAAGCCCAGTCCCACGCCCGAAACGAGCGTCGAAGCGTAGCCGAACAGCCCCGTGAGGCCGTTGGCCGTGGCGGCGGCCTTCTTCGTGGCCTGGTTCGCGGCGGCAATGCCGATCAGCGCCTGCGGGCCGTAGATGCAGAACCCTGCGGCGCAGAGCGTCGTGAACAGCAGCCAGATCGGAGCGTCGGCAGGCAGCTGCCAGAACAGGAAGACGAACAGCGCGGCGCCCGCCATGCAGAAGACGCAGGTGCGGTGCGCACGACCCTTGAGCCACTTGTCCGTCGCCCAGCCGGCGAAGAGCATGCCGAGGATGCCGGCAATCTCGAACATCGCCACGAGCCATCCGGCGTGCGACATCGAGACGCCCTTCGACTGGCTCAACAGCGAAGGCCCCCAGTCGAGCACCGAGAAGCGGACGATGTAGACGAAAAAGTTGGCGAAGCCCAGAATCCAGATCAGCGGATTCTTGAAGACGTATTTCATCAGGAACGCCTTGTGTTCGGCGCCCTTCTTCTCGGTCTTCACCTGCCTGGTCTCGGTTCCTTCCAGTTCGGGAAGCCCCACCGAGGTCGGGGTGTCGCGCAGGAAAACCACCAGCCCGATGGCTCCGGCGAAAGCGATCGCCGACGGAATCCAGAAACACCACTTCCACGCCCCGACATGCGCCGCGGAGGTCATCACGCGCTCCATGCCCGCGGCATCGTCGGGCGAAACGCCCAGGTTGGCGGCGATGGAAGCCACGGCGTCGGGATCGCCCGCCATGTTCGTGCCCAGCGTACCCATGATGTAACCGCAGAGGATCACCACGAGGCCCGCGCCGATCGAGTGCGAGGTATTCCACACCGACATTTTCGTCGCCAGCTCCGTAGGCGGAATCCAGTGGGTCAGCAGACGCGCGCAGGGCGGGAATCCCGTACCCTGCAACAGCCCGTTGACGACCCACATGACGCCCATGAAGAGGATCATCGTGTTGCCGAACTGGTCGCCCGAATGCTCGCCCGTGATCCAGTAGGAGACGTCCTCGCCGAATCCGAACGCGAAGTTGGCCAGCGCGCACAGCGCCAGACCGACGGCCATGTACCAGCGGGCGTTCATGCGATCGGCCAGAATGCCGTTGGCGAAACGCGAAAAGCCGTAGATCAGGCCGTTCAGGGTGAGGAAGATGCCGAGGCTCGTCTTCGAAATGCCGAGATCGGCTTCCAGGCCGGGCATGGCCAGCGAAAAATTCTTGCGCACGAAGTAGAAGAGCGCGTAACCGACCATCGTCGCGATGATCGTACGCATCTGCCAATACTTGAAGCGCTTGGTTTGTTCAGATGTCATTTCGAAATGAAAGTTAGTAGTTTCAGAAGCCAAATATACAACTTTCGGAGCGATATTCTAAATTATTTTCGTGATTTTTCCGTTTTATCGCCCGGAAGCCGCACACGGCTCTATGCGCCCGGGACCGGAGCCGCGGCGGAGCGAGCCGGTTCGCCAGAACCCGGCGCAGGGCTTCCGACCTCCCAGACGCCGCCCTTGCCGAACAGCCGGTCGAGCCACTCCTCCATCCAGCCGCAGCGGAAGGCGGTGTCGATGACCGTATAGCGGCTGCGCATGTAGGGAATCTTCCCGAACGCCTCGCGGAAACGGGTGCGCGAAACGCCGATCTGTTCGGGTTCATAAGGCGCCCCGACGAGTTCCAGGCGGCGGCGCACCTCGTCGAAAGGAATGATCTGCCGGCGGATGCGTTCGCGCAGTTCGGGCCACGCCTTTTTGAGCCGCGTGAGCTGGTCGCGCAGCCCCTCCCTGTCGACATATTTGTCGCGGGTCTCCTTCAGGCCGCGGGCCACGAATTCGGGATCGTCGTTAAAAATGGCCCGGATGTCCCGCTCGGTCTCGTCCCACGATTTCCACGCAGCGACGCACCTCTCGATGTCCAGCTGCTCCACGGGGGCATCGAGCAGCATTTCGAGAAAGGCCGTCGAGGCCAGCGTGCCGATACCGACCTTGAAGCCGTGCGACACCGAAGCGCCGTTGTATTTCAGGTGCTCCATGTCCCACAGATGGCTGAACTGGTGTTCGGCGCCCGAAGCCGGGCGGCTCGACTGCGTGGCCTGCATGGCGAAACCGCTCAACAGCAGCCCTTCGGCCAGCTGTTCGACCTTCTCCACATTGCCCGCATGCACGCCTGCGGGATCGGACAGAGCCTCTTTCAGCCCGTCCTGCACCAATCCGAAGGCGAAATCGTCCATCGGCTCCGACCCCACGGCGTCGGAAAGCATCCAGTCGGCCCCGGCAGGGATCTTGGCGATCAGGTCGGCGTAGCCCGAAGCCGACATTCTGGCGGGCGCAGCCGCCGAAATCGACGGATCGAGAACCATGCCCAGCGGCGCAGGACAGTCGAAGGTCTGCTTGTTGCCGTCCTTGGTGATCGAGGCTCCGTAGGCCGTGTAACCGTCCATCGAAGCCGCCGTGCCGACCACCATGTAACGGCGGCCGTTGTGGTGGGAGCAGAGTTTGGTCAGGTCGTTGATCACGCCCGAACCGACGGCCACGGGAACGGCATCGGTCGCAGCCAGCACACCGTCCAGCTCCTCGACGAACGACCATTCGGCGTAGAGTTTCGGATCGGCGAACACGTGCGGTTCGTCCTGCCCGATCCCCGCATCGGCGAGGATGCGGTGCACCTCGCCGCCGGCGACGCGCCACGTATTGGTGTCGGCGACCACGACGGCGCGGCAGCCGGGAAACAACTCGTTGAACATCTCCGCCGTCCGCGGAAGGGTTCCGACGCCGATCACCAGCGCTTTGGTGTCGGTCGTGCGCTGAAGGGCGCTCTCTACCTTATTCATAGAATATCTGCTTGATTTTACCGTTTCCAATTTTTCACAAACGAAACCCGCAGGAAAGCTCCCGGGTTTCCCAAAACAAAGGCAAATATAGATATTATTTTCCTTTCGACAGCCAAAAGCGACGAAAAAATTTTCTTTCACAATGCATTTTATTTCTTTTCGGATTAATAAAACGAAAAATTGGATAAAAGAAAATAAAAACATACCTTTGGATTTCGAACCGATACAACTTTCACCATGAAACGACTTACCCTGCTGCTGGGCGCGCTCCTGCTGACGGCCGCCGCCCTCGCCCAAACCGCCGTGCCGCCTACGGTACGCATCGCACACGGACCCTATGTACTGAATGTCACCGAAGACGGCTTCACGGTCGTCTGGGACGCGAAGGCCGACGCCATCGGCTGGGTCGAACTCGCCCCGATGGACGGATCGCACTTCTACTCGGCCGAACGGCCCAGGTATTACGACTCGCATCTCGGACTTTGCCGCGTCGGACGCATGCACTGGGTGCGGATCGAAGGGCTCCAACCCGGCACGACCTACCGCTACCGCATCATGCAGCGGGGAATCGTCCTGAACGAGGGCAACCGGCGCGTCATCCTCGACGACGGGGACGGCAGCGAAGTGTACCGGCGCAAGCCCTACACCATCAGAACCCTCGACCCTGCACAGGAAAAGGTCGATTTCTGGATGGTCAACGACATCCACGCCCGCGACTCCGTTTTCCAGCTGCTGATCAAGGAGGCCCCCGAAGCCCAGCCGGACTTCGTCTGCCTGAACGGCGACCTGGCCAGCCAGACCGAGACCGAGCAGACGCTCTGGGACGCCTGCCTCGGGTCGGCATCGAAGATACTCACGCCCGCGGGCATCCCCCTCGTCGTGACGCGCGGCAACCACGAGAACCGCGGCGCCTATGCACAGCACTGGCTCGACTATTTCCCCACACCGACCGGCGAAACCTACTACACGTTCGCCGCGGCCCGGCCTTCTTCATCGTGCTCGACGGCTGTGAAGACAAGCCCGACAACGATCCCCGCTATTACGGCATGGGCGACTGGAACGAATACCGCCGGCAGCAGGCGGAATGGCTGAAAGGCGTCGTCAACAGCGACGAATTCCGGGCGGCCCCCGTGCGCATCGTGCTGATGCACATGATCCCGGGCAAGGAGGACAGCTGGTACGGCGAGCAGCAGATCCGCAGGCTGTTCGTACCCGAACTCGCCGGCAAAGGCATCGACCTGATGCTCTGCGGCCACTACCACCGCTACCACTGGATCGACGACGGCAGCCGCGGGGTCGACTTCCCGATCCTCGTCAACTCGAACAACGACTGCCTCCGCGTGTCGGCCGACGCGAAGGGCATCGACCTGAAGGTGGTCAACACCGCAGGCGCCGTGATCAAACAACACCGCATCGACAAAAAGAACAAATAACGACATGGAAAACAAACCCTTTCACAAGTACCGCTCCGTCTGGGAGCACGCCGAACTGATGGAACGCCTGCGCCGCATCCGCCACGTGGCGCTCGACATGGACGGCACGATCTACATGGGGATGTCGCTGTTCCCCTACACGCAGGCCTTCCTGCACGGACTCAAGGAACAGGGGATCGGCTACTCGTTCCTGACGAACAACCCGTCGAAAAGCATCGCGGACTACCTCCATAAACTCGACACGCTGGGCATCAGGGCTTCGCGCGACGAGATGTACACCACGGCGCTGGCCACGATCGACTACATCAAGACCCATCACCCTGCGGCCAAGCGGCTGTTCCTGCTCGGCACGCCGTCGATGATCTCGGAATTCGAGGCTGCGGGCTTCGAGTCGTGCGCCGACTCGGCCGACGACGTGCCCGACGTGATCGTGGCGGCGTTCGACATGACGCTCCGCTACGAACGGCTCTGCCGCGCGGCCTGGTGGATCAAACAAGGAGTGCCTTATATCGCCACCAACCCCGACCGGGTGTGCCCCACCGATCAGCCGACCGTATTGGTCGACTGCGGCTCGATCTGCGCCTGCCTCGAACACGCCACGGGACGCCGCCCCGACATCACGTTGGGCAAGCCCGACCCGAACATGCTTTCGGGCATCCTCTCGCGCCACGGACTGCAACCATCCGAAATCGTCATGGTCGGCGACCGCATCTACACCGACGTCCAGATGGCCCACAACGCCGGGGCGATGGGCGTGCTGGTGCTCTCGGGCGAAACGACGCTCGACGTGGCCGACAAGGCCGACCCGCAGCCCCATATCACGGCCGACAGCATCGAAGTGCTGGGCGAACTAATCCGCGAAGCGCACGAATAACAACAGCCGGAACCCCACGACCGGACGTCCCGCCTCCGATCCGCCGCCCGGAGAGGGGCAAACAGAAACGCCTGATAAGCTACGACAATAGCGCTATCGGAAAATACCGAATAATCATCGGTGTGGGTTTATAAAGATGTAACGACTTGATTTATCGAGTCGTTACATCTTTGTACAGGAGAATAGGTAACGAAAAGACAACGGCTTATTTTCAGCGACTTGCGCTCAAATACCGCATTTCAAATAACCTCTCGCAAGATATGAAAAATTCTCAAAATAGGCAAATTGTCGAAAACGATAAAGGTATAACAAATTTCTTTTTTGTATTCTATAAAATTATATTCTCCAGAATTGGAAACAGCCCTTAAGTGAGGGCTGCCGATTATCATTGTTGGCTTCTTTCAATGAGATATCCTCTCAATAAGTCCAAAAAACGAGTCAACCGCAGTTTTCGGTTCAGTATTGCATGCTTACACTGATTGGGATTGTTTATCCGAACATTGAACATCCACGAGAAACTTTCTACGAACATATCCAAAGAAGCCTGTGAACCATCGAGACATCGTCCGACTCCGAGTCCCTGCATCGAAGTTACTATTTCCATAAGATCTGTGGGCGTAAATTGTTCTGCCAAATAAATCGGAGACTTCGGCAATGCGACTTTCTTACTACAGTCCATGACCGCAGGATGGCTTACTTTCAACCAGACCATTTTTATTTCGAAATTTGTCAATGCAATGGCTGCCCGAAGTAACGATTCCATTTCCGGAGCCACTTTTACCGGTTCTTCTTGGATTGCTATCAACTTTATTTTTAACTTTGCCATCATATGAAGTGTATCCGCAGGAGATAATTTTCCGGGTCGGAACAACCGCTGAATACAGTTGATATAACGTTCGTATGCTGTTTGTGCTTGTTCGTATTCCGAAGCAAAGAGAGAACGTACTTGCGAAAGACGCAGAAAACGGATAAAACTATTCTTTTCAAAAGATCGGGTATTTCGTAACATGGCTATCTGTTTTTTGAATTTCAATATAATTTGTTTATTACATTACTTTGCAAATCCGTAGGAGGTCCTCGGATCTTTTGATATTCGGAAACGACAAGCCCCGGAACTTCAAGAAGTCCCAGGGCTTGCAGATAGGATAATGCTCCATTTCCTGATATTATTTCATATAGGATTGTATCTGATGCTCTAAGTTCGGTTGTAAGTCATAGTTTCAATAGTTAGCCTTTATCTTTTTTCCGATTTAATAGCGGGAGCAGAAATGATATTACTGACGCCGCAATCCAGAATAGTGCCACGGGCCCGAAATCGTAGTGCTTCGCGCCGTCGGCGGCTACGGTGATGTGCCTGTCGATAAGCCATCCCGATGCTACGTCCTGAATGCCCGCCGCGATGTAGCTTGCTATTCCCACGACCCCCAGCGCGGCACCCGTGGCCTTTCGCGGCACGATGTCCACAGCCATCAATCCTCCAAGGAAGCAGATCAGCACGCCGATTGCTATTCCGAACAGCACCATCGAGAGGACGTTCACCCACATGGCATTTCCTCCGTACAGGAACAGTGCCAGGGCCAGGGAGTTCAGTATGCCGAACAGCAGGGCGGGTATCTTTCGGTCTCCCTTGAAGAGTTTGTCCGAGAACCATCCCGAGAGCACCGTGCCGAGAATGCCCAGCAGCGCGTTTATCGAGACCACGGAGATCGCCTCGACATCCGAGAATCCCTTGGCCTCTTGCAGGAACAGCACTCCCCAGCCGTTTATGGCATAGCGGGATATGTACATGAACGCGCTTGCCGCCGCCAGCACCCATACCGCCGGGGTGCGGAGCACCTGCTTCTGAATCTCTTTGACGGACTTCTCCGCTCCGGGGACGGGTTTTTCATGGGCCAGCGCCTCTACCGGCGGGAGTCCTTTCGACTCCGGCGTGTCGTGGAGCCAGCAGAGTACCAGCACCACGCCGATGGCCCCTGCCACGGCCGATCCGAAGAACCCGGCCTGCCAACCCGCAAAGGAGACGATGGAGCCTACGAAAAGGAATGAGAAGAACTCCCCGAGGTTGTGGCTTGCGGAGAAGAACCCGTAGTAGGTCCCGCGCTCCTTGAGGGGATACCAGCGGGAGAGGGATATGATGGCCGGAGGCGCTCCCATGGACTGCGCCCACCCGTTCAGACCCCACATCACGGCGAATGCAACGAATATCACGGCTGTCGGGACTACGGAATGTGCGAGCCCCATGAGCCCCATCAGGGCGTTGGCCGCCGCCGAGACGATCAGGCCGGTGGCCATGAAGCGTTTGATGTTGCAGTAGTCGGCGATGAATCCGTTGACGAACTTGCCGATGGCATAGGCGAAGAGGAGTGCCGAGCCGATGACTCCCAACTGCGATGCGTCCAAGGACCCGCTGTCGAGAATGGGTTTCTTCATGACGTTGAGACTGGTGCGGCAGACGTAGTAGAGGCTGTAACCGAGCGTGGCGGCGATGAAGGCCTGCATGCGCAGGCGGCGGTAGTATTTGTCGCGCGATGCTTCGTCCTGCTCCCGGGCAGGAGCCGCAGGACTGATGCGGTAGAATTCCGTAATACGGCTCATGGCGTCAGTCGTGCAGCCCGCGCGAGCGGAGGTAGGAGATCAGCAGTTCGGGGCGGTCCGTCTGGATCATGGTGGCGCCCATATCGACCAGTTTCCCGTACACCTCGGCCGGGTCGCCCTCTACCGCGGCATCGTCGCAAAGCCCGCCGTTCAGGGAGGGCCACAGGGAGTTCACCCACAGTTTCGAGCCGCCGGCGATGACTTCGCGCATGCAGGTCTCGACCTCGGGCGTGTATTCCGACCAGCAGATTTCGTAAGCCAGCAATGGATATTTCAGTCGTTCATAGCTTTCGAGAATTTTTCGGTACGATTTCTTCCCGAAGTTTACAATGGGCATAAAAAGACAATTGTCGTCATATTTCGAGAAAGTCGCGGCGGCACGGTCGGCGGTGACATTGCTTTTGATGAGCACCTGTTCCAGCATGCCGTATTTTTCAAGCAACGGATGTATCAACCCGTAATATTGAAATCCTTTGTCGATATTGACGACAATTTTGTCTTTGCATAATATGAGCACCTCTTCGAGCGTGGGTACTTTCCAATGTGTGACCGCATTCTGCCCCGCACGCAAATTCACCCGCCGAATGGAATCATAAGTAATTTCCGCAATAAGTCCCCTGCCCGAAGTCGTCCGGTCGATGGTGCGGTCGTGACAGAGTACCAGCACGCTGTCCGAGGTCAGCGCCAAATCTATTTCTACAATGTCGACTCCCATTTCGATAGCGCTGCGGATGGCAGGGAGTGAATTTTCAGGATAGTTGCGCCAGTCGCCCCGATGGGAGGCGACCAGCACCTTTTTCGAGGCGGGGTCGTGAATCTCTGAAACAACCCGTTCGGCACGGGTGCCGGAAACGGATTCGGAACTCGCACAAGCACCAAACAGGAAAAGGGATGCAAGAAAAATCAATAATCTTATCATCATATTCGGGTTAGTTGTTTTTTACTGTTTCGTATTGTTCGTAATCGGTCGGAAGCACCCAGTTCGACTGTTCCCACGGAATGATCTCCCCACTGACGGTCCGTTCGTAAACGCTGTCCTTTCCCGGCTTGTCGTAGGGATAGCGATCGAATACGTCGCCGTCGCCCGTCATCCGCGGATCGCCCTGCTCGCGCAGCGTCCGGAAAAGCTCGGCCCGCAGTGAATCTGCCAGAATCCGGCATGAAACGTCCCCGATCCGGTTGGCGAGGCATTCGCGGTCCGTTTCGACATGGTACAACTCCTCCGCCGGACGCTGTCCCATCGACAGGTCATAATAACGACGATCCTGCCCGCTGCGCCGCAATTGCAGAATGGCTGTTTTCGTCGGGGAACTGTCGATGTCGCGGTAGCCCGTTTCCGGATTGCCGCCGGGCAGCAGCCACGGTTTGAGGTTGCACAGATAGAGCCAACCGCCCCGTACAATCCCCCGGATCGGATAACCCTGATCCCCGGGCCGTCCGTTGTCGTGCCGCTCGCGTCCCAGCAACGCCCGTTCGCGCAACGCGGCACAGGGGTCCGCCTCATTCCGCAACAGCGGCACGAGGCTCCCGCCCGGAAGCAGCGCCATCCCGGCCGCCGAAGGGTCCGTTCCGGCAATCTCCAGAATGGTCGGTGCGATGTCCACGAACGAGACGTAAACCGCCTCCCGGCGTCCGGGACTATTCACTCCTTGCGGCCACATCATGGCCAAAGGCATGTGATGAGCATACTCGTACTGCGTCCCTTTGGCACGCGGGAACGGCATTCCGTTATCCGACGTGACAATGACAAGCGTGTTGTCCAACTCCCCGAGTTCTTCCAGCCGGGCCAGCATCAGCCCCAACTGCCGGTCATAATGTTCGATCTCGAACCCGTAGTCCAGCATGTCGTTACGCACCGTCTCGTTGTCGGGCCAGAAAGCCGGTACACGATCGATCTCTCCGCAGTCGTCCGGCCGCCCCTGGCCGCTCCGCTTCCGTATTCATAACGACGGTGCGGCTCGCGGCAGCCGAACCAGAAGAACCACGGCCGCGACGCATCCTCACGCGAGGAGAGGAAGTCGGAAAAATTCGCCGCATAGTCCGTGGCGAGCATCTCGGATGTCGGAGGCGTCAGTTTCCGATTCTGCCACGCTTCACCCGTCAACTGCCGTCTACGGCCGTTCTTCATGCCGGGATTGCCCGGAGCCCAGCCCTTGCCGGTAAAGGCCACGTCGTACCCAGCCTCTTCGAGCGCCTCGGTGAAGACCCCGGCATCCTCGGGAAAATGACAGATGTGATTACCCGCCTCGCCCAACTGCCACGAGTAGCGTCCCGTGAGCAGCGACGCACGCGAAGGCGCCGATTTCGCATTCGGAGTGTAACAATTCTCGAACAGCACACCCCGTGCGGCCACACTGTCGAAAACCGGCGTCGAGACCCATTGGCAGCCATAAGCCCCGAAATGAAGCCATGCGGCATCGTCGGCGATGCAGAACAGAATATTCGGACGGCGCATCGTATTATCCTGCCCGTGAACAGGGACCAATCCGCCCAATGCGGCGGCTCCCCAAAATACAAAATCACATCTCATAGATCACACATTGTCTATTGTAAAATCCCCGGCGGCCCGGAACGCAGGAGAGGGGTTACCAACTTACACTGGCAGTATAACGGTTGCCGAACCGGTCGGTTGTCTCGATCGTCGCCGAAGTGGCACCTTCCGACGGTTCGATACTGAACATATGGGGTGTCGTGGTGTATGCCAATACCGTATACTGATCCTTATACTGCTCGTAGAGTGAATTGGCGTAACCGTCGTGGGTCTTGTCCTTGCTCATCGCCACCTTCGTTTTACCGCTATCCGAATAGTAAACGGGCCCCCAGTGGGCGTCGTAGTTCCAGACGTTGACATAAACTTTCCCGGAAGTGTACCAGCCCTGCTCGTTAGGCGCATAAGCACGGAGCTGCCAGTCGGCAGGTAGGTTTTCCAGCTTTTTGCCCTCCTCATAACCGCAGGCCTTGAATTTCCACGTGATGTTCTCGCCGTCGACATCGATCACCAGATAACCCCGCGGGCCGCCGTCGGACGTAACGGACGCATTGAGTCCCAACATACCGGTCGAACGTCCCAGGATATGCGACTCGACATTGGGGTATTTCGGACTGGTCTCCTCGGCGGCATAGGCATAGTTATAATAATCGTGGTTGTGCCCCGCCCATGAATGCACGAATTTGTAGGCGGAGAACAATCCCGTATAGACGGATGCATTCAGGTCCGACACCGACGGATCGTAACCGATCTTCTTGTAAAACGAGGTGTGTCCGCAAACCATGAGGATCTTGTTTTTGTCGACATGCGACAGATGACCGCACAGCCATTCGACAGCCTCTTCGGAAAGCCCGTTCTTGTAGGCGCCCGTGGCGCTGGCCGTGAGTGCGGAATTATCCGCCATTTCGATATTGTCGAGGAAAATGTAGTGAACTTGTCCCAGATCGACGGCATAATTCGTCGGCCCGAGGTATTTTTCATATTCCGCCACGGCCAAATCGTCGCTCGCAGCATTCTGAATGTGGTCATGGTTGCCGATCACATGAAACACCGGGAACGAAAAATCCTTGAGGCCCTCGCAATAGTCTTCCCACAAACTCATGTTGTTGTGCACCATGTCGCCCAGGCAAATGCTGTATACCGGACGGTCGGTGATCGTCGCGGCGAGCTCCTTCATGTCTTTGCACATATCCTCGTAAATGTCAATCGAATGGAACATGTATTTGTCCGTTCCCGCGGTCTTGGCGCGGATCTGCGGATCGGCCGTCATCAAAATCGTATACCGATCGCCCGAGCCGGCGCGCTTCATCAACGTAAAATCGGCCTTGAATTGCTTCTCGTTTTCGGGAATCCGCTGCCAGAACTGGGGAATTCCGTTCTTCGACGGAACTTCATAACCGGCCGGAATCGTGACGAACACGAACCGACGAAGCTTCAGGTCGCTGAACAACTGCCAATTGCCTTTCGCATCGGTTTCAGTAGTCTGCATGCCGTCACTAACAAGTACGCCCGCTATCGGTTTGCCGTAGTTGTCCTGAACCGTACCATAGAGCGCGGCCTCGCTGTTAAATTCTCCCTCGGACGAATTTCCGTCCAAATTGATTTTTGTGGCGAAGTCGTCCGCACAACCGCACAGACATAACGCCCCGATAATGAATAGAAAAATAAAAATACGCTTGTTCATTGCTTTCAATTTTAAATGGATAAAAACAGCCCCGAAAGATCACCCTCCAGGGCCGTTTTACAAACATGAATGAAGGGTTAGTCCGCCAGAACCGGGTAGGTGCCCGAACTCTTCCAACGGCGGAGTACCACGCCTTCGGGTTTCTGGCTGAACGTCGCACTGTTGAAAATATCCACGCCGGCATTCAACGCCTCGACGAAGCTGCCGTACTCCGTGTTATTCGAGGGTACGCTCACGCTGCCCGACATCATCTCTCCGAGCGAGAGGGCTCTGGAAGTCTGCGTCGGCCATACCGAAGGAACATTGCTGCCGGTGTTTTTTCGCTCTTCCCACAGCGACGCCGACCGCTGAATTGCCGTAGATGTTCTGCAGGTTGCTCTTCTTGACGTATCCGACAGCTCCGCCGTACATGCCCCCGGAGACAACGGTCGCCGTTGTCGTATAGCAGTTGACGGCAAACGAGTCACTGCCACCGTAACCGATGATGCCGCCGGTATTGGGCCCCGATGAAACGAGCGACTCCATCCAGCTGTAACAGTTGATGACGAAGGCTTTTGCATTGGTGTTGCCGCCCGTGATGCCGCCGGCATTCTCGCCCGATGACGAGATGTTGCCGCCCAACACTGCGCAGTTGACGATAACCGAGTTGTTTTCGCCCGCAATGCCGCCGACACGCTTCACACCCGTGAGCGTGCCTTTCACGAAGTATACGCCGTCGAGCGTTCCGTTGTTGCGCCCGGTCATGCCGCCGATCCGGTTGCCGTTCGAGGTGAGGGTAGCTTCGATTTTGAGATCCTTGACCGTACCCGAATTAATGCGGATGACGCCGAAGATGGCAGCATCCGCGTCGATGTCGGCCTCCGCAACCGTGCGGGTCGCCGTAATGCCCTTCAGCGAGTTGCCGTTGCCGGTGAGCTGACCGGAGAAGCTGTCCCATGCGATGAAGTTCTTACCGCTGAAATCGATATCGTTCGTCACCAGATAGTAGTCCCCGGCTTTATAATCGCCCGGCTGGGTGCCGTTGATCGACTGCGCGATCTCGTTCCATCGGTCGGCGGTGGCAATCTGCCACGGGTCGCTCTCGCTGCCGGAGCCGATGCCCTCGTCGCCTGCTACGAAGATTTTCTTCGAAACCTCGCTGCTTGCACCCCGGTCATCAGTCACCTGAAGCGTCACATCGAACGTGCCGCCCTTCGTGAAGGTATATTTGACCGAAGCTTCGGTAGAGGTCGTATTATCGGGAAGGGTCCACCGGCGGGCGACGATCTCGCCATCGGAATCGACCGATGTGTCGGTAAAGGTTACTTCGGTATCCACAACCACCGTTTCCGGAGTATACGTGAAGGATGCCGAGGGCGCCAGATTGGCGGCCTTGACGACAATGGTCCGTTTGGTCGAGCTGCTGTTGCCGTCGGCGCCGTAGACCGTCAGCGTAACGACATATTCGCCGGCCTCCTTGTACATGACAGGGTCCGGAGCAGCCTCTTCCGACCAGTTTCCCAGTCCGGCGAATCCGAAATGCCAGAAATAGCCGCTGATCTCCGTGCCTTTGGCCGTTGAATTGTCGGTAAACTGTACGGCATCGACGCCGGCGATAATCTCTGCGCCGTCATCGAACGTGAAATCGGGGGTAAGGACCGAATCGAAAATCGGCCCCACCTCTTTGTCGTCGGAACATGCGGTTATCAAAACCAAACATGCGACGCATAGCAACGATATGATTCTTTTCATGGTTTCAGTCTGTTAAAATTTTTCAAATGTCTAACGGGTTGCCTCTCTACGACGGATACCCGTGCAACCGAGCAGGAATGCCTGAAGAATTAACGAGAATCTTTTCATGTCCCGAACCGTTTAATTGCTTCCGTATCCCGGATTCTGATAAAGGCCTTCGGGATTGAGAATCCGTTCGTTGTAGGGAATAGGCAGTAACAAGTCTTTCAACGAAAAATTGGAATTGATCGCGCTGAAGTGCTCCAGCATCTCCATACGATCGTACATACGCAGCAAATCCTGCCAGCGGAGCCCCTCCTGCATGAATTCGTGCAGGCGTTCATCGTAGATGCCCTGACGCAGGTCGCTCCCCGACCAATCGCCCAGCCCGGCACGCTCACGCACCTTGTTCAGCCAGGTTTTCGCCAATGTTTCCTCTTTCGACCAATAATAGGCTTCAGCCAGCATCAGCGCCACATCGGCATAACGCAGCACAATCCAGTTGTTGCCTCCATACCCGTTGGCGCCGCATTCCAGATCGGCATACTTCATGGTGTGATAGTAAGTCTGCCCCGCCTTGTTCGTTGCCCGCAGGAAAGAGCGGCGGACATCGCCCGGCTCGAATGAATCATAGACAGCCTGTATCGTGACGTTCTGCATCTCGCCTTTTCTCTGCGAGGTGACGCCCGCTCCCTCAGGACCGTACATATAATTCCACACCGATCCCAGGTCGGCGTTCCCCTGAATATAGTTGACCTGGAAAATATTTTCCGCACACGACTTCTGCGTAGAGAGGTCCCAGACGGAGGAATAGGAAACCGACGAGAGTTCGCCGAACTTGCGCAGATCCCAGGCAGCAGTCAGCTTTTCGATCGCCTGTCCGAGCAATTCGGATTTCGAACCGACGAAATCTTCATCGCAAGCCTGCTGCAACAAGGCTTTGCCCCAAAGTGCCCATGCGGCAGCCTTACTGACCTTGCCGCATGCCGAGGCAGGTTGCACATCAAGCAGGGGGCTTTCGGTCACATATTTCAGGTCGTCGAAAATGGCCTGGTAGATTTCGGCCTTCGGGCGGCGGTAATTGTTGGCCCGAACCTCTTCCGTACTCTCCAGAACCTTGAGCACCAATGGCACGTCACCCCACTCGGTTACCAGCCAGTAGTAAGACAAAGCGCGCAGGAACCGGGCTTCGGCTTCATACGTATCGCGGGCCGAAGGAGTAGCATAACTGACATCCCCCAGATGGGCGAAGAGCGTATTGGCGCGCGAGATGATCTTGTACAACTGCGAATAACGGTTGTAAACATAGACATTCTCCTCGGTAAGCGTATAATTGTAGAACTGATAGGGAATGCCGCTGTTGGCGCCGCTGTTGGTTACGACGGTCGCATTGGCGCGCACATCGGTAAAATAGTGATAGTTATCGGCAACATAACTTTGCGTCAGCGAGGTGTAGACGCCGTTAAGCGATGCGACAATGTCCTCTTCGGAAGTATAGTAATTGCCGACTGTCACTGAATTGGGATTATATTCGTCGAGAAAATCGCACGCAGTCAGCATAGCCGACGCTGCAAGAAGAATAAACAGATGACTGATTCTCATAACAGAACGGATTAAAACGTTAAATTTAAACCTACCGAGTAGATACGCGACAGCGGATAGCAACCCCAGTCGAATCCGGGCATCAGGTTGCTGCTCTTGTACGAAACCTCGGGGTTGTAACCGCGGTAGTCGGTAATAGTGAAGAGGTTGTCGCCGCTGACATATACCCGGCACGATTCGACCCCGATCTTCCGGAGCAGACGTTTGGGCAACGTATAGCCTAACGTAATGTTCGAGCAGCGGAAATAAGAGGCGTCCTCCACATAGTACGAAGAGAGTTTGAGAGATTGGTTCGTCACCGAGATCCGCGTGGCGATGGGTACGATGTTGCGCCCCGGATTCGTATCCGACACATAACGGTCGGCGGCAATCGCATACTGGTTCGACGATCCTTCCACGTTGAACAGATAGTAATCCTGGAAATTGATCACCTCACCGCCGTACGAGTAAGTGAAGCTCGCTCCCAGATCGAAGCCTTTCCACGAGAGGCTGGTCGAGAAGCCGCCCGTAAAGTCGGGATAAGCGTTCCCCAGAATCGTTTTGTCGTTCGTGTCGATGACGCCGTCGCCGCTCACGTCTTTCCAGATCGTATTGCCGTAGGACAGATCGTCGAGCGCATAGCTGGGTACGGCAGGCCCTTGCAGCGTGTAGCCGGCAGGGAACTTGCTGCCGTTGGCCAGATAAACCTCCCGGTCCTTCAGCGCGTTCTTGTAATCGAGTTCCGACATGATGCCGACGGCCTTGTAGCCGTAGAACGACCCAATGGGATAGCCCTCCTTGGTAATATGGGACTGGACGGAACGCTCTGATGTAGAAAGGATGTCGTCGAGTCCGCCCAAACTAACCACTTTGTTACGGTTGATCGAAATATTCGTGCTGACATTCCACTTTACCTTGCCGGTCAGCAATCGGGCGTCGACCTGCAGGTCGAAACCACGGTTGCGGATCTTCGCATCGGTCATGTTGGTCGTTGAAGAGGTGAACCCGGAAATCGCGGAGATCGGTGCGTTATAGAGGATGTCGGTCGAGATGGAGTTGTAATAGTTGGCAATCACATTCAACCGGCTGTTGAAAAATCCCAGGTCCAGACCTATGTTGGTCTGCGTCGTCGTTTCCCATCCGAGTTCCGAATCGGCAAACCCGCCGAGACGGGAAGTGGATACGGCCGTCGTGCCGAAAGCATAACTTCCGGTCGAGATACCTGCAATGCTGGAATAATTGCCGATGTCGTTGTTGCCGCTCTTACCCCAGCTGGCACGGATACGGACCGTAGCAATGTTTTCGAGCGCATCTTTCAGAAACGGTTCGTTCGAGATCGTCCAGCCTGCCGATACCGACGGGAAATATCCCCAGCGGTTATTGACGCCGAAACGCGACGAACCGTCGGTGCGGAACGTTCCGGTCACGGTGTAACGGTCGTCGAACGAATAGTTCAGACGCGCCAGATAGGACATCATCGACCAAGCCGCTTTGCGGGTTTCATAAAGCGATACGTCCGAATCTTTCGGGCCGTGGGCTGTCACCTCGTGGATGCGGTCGTCGGCGAATCCCGTAGCCTGGACACCGAGTCGGTCGTAGGTCTTGCGCTGAAGCGTATAGCCGATGAGCGCATCGACGTGATGGCGTCCGAGCTGTTTCTTGTAGCTTGCCGTGAACTCCCCGAGCCGGTCGATATCGTAGGTCGAGCTCGAGCGGGCGATATTGTAGGAGGCCAGTTCGGGCCCATAGGCGGGCGTGCTGTTTCGGCCTATGCTCATCGGCCGGTAGTAGAAATAGCGGTAGTTGTACCACTGCTGTCCCAGTCGCGCCGAGATCTTCAGATCGGGCAATGGTTCATAGACCAGGTTGAAGTTCAGGTTGTGGCGCGAAGTCTTCTCCGAAATATCCAGTTCGTTGGCGATGACGAGCGGATTTTCGGGGAAATTGATGCCCCAGTCCGTCACCATCCGGATCATGGCGCTACGAGCGTAATCGCCGTTCTCCTCATAGGCCGGCAGGTTGGGCAGATACATGAGCATACTTTGAATAACACCGTCATTGATCATACGCCCTTCCGCCTGTACCACTTTGTTTTTGACGTCGTACATCGAATAGCTCAGGCTGGCCGAAAAGTGCTTGGTGATCTGTGCATCGAGATTCAGACGGGCATTAATGCGATTGTGATTCGAGGGGGCGATAATACCATCCTGATCCATGTAGCCGACGCTGGCCATGTAGCGAATAGCCTTGGAACCTCCCGTCACCGAAATGTTGTGGCGCATCATTCCGGCGTTGCCGAACACCTCGTCCTGCCAGTCGGTATTGTACTGCTGTTCGACAGGCGTCCGGGTCGTAAAATCGTAGAACATGGGGTGGATACCGACATCGGCGAGCGAAAATCCCTTGGCCGAACGAATCGTATTGTCGTCGTTGGGACTCCACGCAATGCCGGCGGCCGTCGCTTTCCGGCGATAGGAATCGTTGCGCGAAGCAATGTACAGGTCCCGGAATTGGTTCGCATCCAACAGATCGACCTTACGTTCGAGCTGCTGAATACCATAAGAGAAATCATAGCTGATCTTGGCGCGCTCGCCCTCTTTGCCGCGTTTGGTTGTAATCAGCACGACGCCCGAAGCGCCGCGCGAACCGTAGATTGCAGCCGAGGCGGCATCTTTCAGAATGTCGATGCTCTCGATATCGCCCGGATTGATGTAAACATCCTCCGAGGCAGGATAACCGTCGACAACATACAGCGGATCGCTGCCAGCCGAGAGCGAGTTGACACCCCGCACACGTATCTGCACGCCCTCACCCGGCGCGCCGTCGGCCTGCCGGACCTCCACGCCGGCGACCTTGCCGGCAAGCGCCTGCGCCATGGTGGGCGTCGTTGTCGTCAGTTCGCTGGCTTTGACACTCGCTATCGAGCCCGTAAAGTCGCTTTTGCGCATGGGCGTATAGCCGACAACGAGCACATCCGAGATTTGTTGGCTATCCTCTTTGAGCGTAATGTCGAAGCGAGTGGCGCTGCCGACCCGAACATCCGCCGGGGCATACCCCAAATAGTTGATTTCCAGAACGGCCTGCGAAGCGGGGGGGGGTACCTGGAGCGAAAACCGGCCCTCTGAGTCCGTGCTGATCCCGATCGTCGTACCTTTCACGACTACGGCTGCTCCGACAACCGGGTTGCCGGCCGCATCGCGTACGACACCGGAAATCACAGCAGGCTTCTTCGCCTCGGCTTCAGAGCGTCCGTTCTTCAGTACAATGTTCGAGCCCTGGACCGTATAGGATACATTTGTTCCCCGGAGCATGGCGTCAAGCGCCTCCTGCAGCGGACGATTCACGACCTGTACCGTAACAATACGTTTCACATCCACGTTCTCGGCGCTTCCGAAAAGATATTTCGTCTGACGCTCAATCTCATTCATAACCTGCTCCATACGAACCTTTTCCATACGAATAGTCACACGAACGTCTTGCGCGTGAATGTCGGTTACGGGATATGCGATGGGCAGAACGAATAAAAGAATTAACAAACTAATTCGCTGAATAATCTTTTTATTCATACTTTTGTTGAATTAAAGTTCAATTTTGAGAAAAGGTTGATCATTTTCCGATTGGACTCCGGCCTGCAGGTGTTTGCCCGCCTGCAGGTTTTTTCACGTCCGACCGGAAAGGCAATGGTGGATCGTTCGGTCATTTCTTCATAGGCAATTTTCGTTTGGGGGTGGTATTAAACTTTATGAAACCATCACTGGATGATAATTCTGTTCCGGTCGTGATCGTATTCGTAGGTAAAATCAGAGGCGAGCTGCAACACGCGTAAAGCATGTTCGATTCCCTCTGAAATGCGGATTTTGAGGCGTCCATAGGCCACTTTCGGAAGCGTAGCGCATCGGATTTCAATCTCGACGTCATAATATTTCCTGAGTTTCTCAACGACCTCATCGAACGAGTCGTTCCGGAACGACAGAATACCCTCTGTCCATAGATACTCGTCGCAATTCTCAAGTTCGTCCACATACAAGTAGCCGTTTTCGAGCCGGACGACCGTATTGGGTTCCATGACGACCTGCTCGCTGGTCCGATGGTTGCGGACGGACACACGGCCTTCGAACAATGCCGTCGAGAACCGGCCTTTCGCCTCGTCGGCAATCACATTGAAATCGGTTCCCAACACCCGGACATCGTAGGCGAAGGTCTCCACAATGAAAGGCTGTTTTTCGTTGTGGCTGACATCGAACCGGGCTTCACCGACGAGTTTGACCCGGCGTTCCTTGCCACTGAAAATCGAAGGGTAGATGAGCCGGCTTCCGGAATTCAGATCGACCTCCGAACCGTCGTTGAGTGAAATCCGGACATGCTGGCCCGCCGGAGCCTCGATGACGGTCTGCTGTTGGGCCCAGCCGTTCAGCCGGAAGGCAAAGAATGCATAGCTGCCTGCAAATCCGACCAACAAGGCGGCGGCAATGCCGGCAGCATACCGACGGAAAGAAGTGGCCCATGCAGAGCGTCGTGTCGGCAGCTTAGCTTCGGATTCGTCGCATAAAATGCTTACAAGGTACATCGAATGCACGTCGTTCAGCCGTTGCTGATGCTCTTCGGGATTCTCATCCAGCCAGGCGGCAATTCGATCATTCTCTTTGACTGTCGTTTCTCCGGCACAGAACCGAAACAACTGGGCGTTTGTAATTTCTTCTTTCATCTTTTATGGGCTCTATCTGATAATAAAGATGCATAACTGCTCCTCTTTCCCCCATGAACAAACAACAAATCACGAAAATATTTTTTTCAATATGTTCAATTCATTGAAACGGTGTGAATTAAGCACATGCTCCGGCTTCTCTGATCCGCGCTTTCCGGAACCGCTTCGCATTCCGTCCGTACGGGCGTAATTTTATTTTCAGAATTTCTTCCGGGAAAATATTATATCTTTGTGTATAGAATACTCTCTATGGACACAGCTTCGTCGTTCTCACAGCAACTTTTCGAGCAGCTATTCCGCCAATACAAGCGGAAATACCTGCTCATAGCCAACAGCTATGTGCGGGATTCCAAAACGGCAGAAGATATCGTGCACGACAGTTTCATGGCCGTATGGGAACATCGCGACAACATTAACGGGGCGAACATCGAAGCCTATCTGTATAAAGTCATCCGGAACAATTGCCTGATGTATCGCCGGAATCAGCAAATAGGACAGGCCGTATACGAACAGATCAAACTCAAAGAGCGCAGCGCAATGGATTACTATACCCGAGCTATCGAGAGCTGCGACCCGGACATCCTGTTCCGGGACGAAATTCTCGAAATATGCCGGGCCCAACTCGAACAAATGCCGGAACTGACGCAGCAGATATTCAAGGCCCGGCGGCTGGAGGGAAAGAGTTACAAGGAGATTGCCGAACAATTTGGCATTCCGCAGAAAAAGGTCGACAAACAACTTCAACAGGCAGTTACCAAGTTGCGTCGCGCATTGAAAGACTTTTTCTCGATTATCTTTATCTAATAGAAAGAATCCGCCTCCGAAGTGAAATTAGGGTCACAATAAACAGTTCTGTACTTGGCTCTGAAAATGAAATCATACTCGAATGAAACTCTCCATGTAGGCATTGACATCCATGCGCCCGTATCGGTCGAACGGTTCCAACATCTTCTGCCAGAAGAGCACCTCGGCTTCATCCTTATCCACTTTGTCCCGTCCTGAAAAAGGTTTACAGTGATTGATAATTAAAGATAAACATTTTGGTTCAAAAAATATTGTCCTGATATAAGTTTACATATGCCTTCCGAACAACCGTCTTTCGGCCCCAATGATGTTTGAGTTTCCCGGTTCTAAGTTCCGCTTCCAAGGGCGTAAGCCAATCGCAGCTGGCATGAGGTCTGAGTGAATTGTAAAGGATAACGATCTGGTCGATGCGTTCTTTTGCTGCCTGAAAACTTTCAAAACATTCCTCGTCGATCCATTCGCTCTTCAGAATACCGTTCACCTGTTCGGCAACGGCATTCTCATACGGATCGCCCTTTTCAGTCATGCTGATGCGAATCCCATTATCGGTCAGTAATTTCACATATTCTTTCGAACAATATTGGCATCCTCTGTCCGAATGATGGATTAACCCTTGCCGTTTTTGCTGCGGAGTCTGGTCTATGGCCATCCTCAGTGCACGGAGCGCTCCGTCCCGTTCCAATGTCGTATTCAGATTATAGCCTACGATCCGTTTGGAATAGGCATCCGTTATCAAAGCCAGATATGCAAATCCTTCTTTCAAAGAAATGTACGTAATATCTCCGACCCATAAACGATGCGGCCGCTCGAGGTCGAAACCCCGGATCAGATTCGGATATTTACGCATCCAGTGCCGCGAGCAGGTCGTAACGCTGTATTTCTTCCGACGTTTGACCAGAAGATTGTTTTCCGAAAGCAGCGTAAATAACCGATCCCGACTGACCGGAAATCCGTCTTGTTGCAGCAAATGCCACAGTTTACGACCGCCGAGCCTGGGCATCAGTTTCCGGTAGTAACCCACCCGCTCCAAAAAGAAGGGTGTCGGACAAAGATCCTTCCCTATTACGCCGTAAATGTTTATAATAGGCCTGACGGGTATAGCCGAACAACCCGCACAGAAACGATAGGCTCATTGCTGTGTGTCTTTCTTTGAGACGCTGGACTGTCCGGCTGCGGATTTTTTAGCAGGTCGATACCGTATTCTTCTTGGAGGATATCTCCCATGATCTCATAGCCTTCCAGACGTAATAAAGCCTCTTCCAAGCGCCGCCGAAGGGCTTTGTTCTCGGATAATAATTCACTGGCTTCTTCACTCGTAACGCGGGACATGATCGGATAAGGATTAGGGGTACTCACAAAGCTACAACTATTTTTCGCTTTCCACCGCTGACCCATCTTATGAATCGTAGACATGGGAATACCATGTTCTTCGGAGAGTTGGCGAGCCGTCTTGACTCCGCTCAAATACTCCTGTAAAATCAGATGACGCAACTGACGCGGTAAATAATGACGTGATAAGTCTGAATTCGTTTTTTGCTGCATAAGATTTACTCTTTTCTGTAAACCTTTTTCAGGACGGGACAACGCCAAAACAAACCCTCGGTGCGGACTGGAGCGGTCTGGAGCGGACATCGGAACCGAAGCATTTCACCCGGTTGTATATTGCAGCATGAAAGGTCGATTTTCTTATTGCGTTCATTATCCCGATATAAACTGCATGAAATAGAAAACGGTATTTTGAATGGTTTAAAACACAAAACCGGGCATACACGCTTTACGACTGCAAACCGAACATTCAATCTCAAAAACGTTGCACCATGGATTCATTAAAGGAAAAAGACAACCCTGCACCCAATCCTTCTAAACATCCCCGTATCGAAGTCGATGAGGAGCTGATGCGTCAGATGATCGCCGGACAAGCCCCTTTGGATTCGAAAGTCGTCCGCAGGATTCCCGAACCGGAAGAGGAAGATACGGACACTCCCGTAGGGAAACACATCGGAAACGGTATCCGGAGCATCGGCACCGACTGCTGAGAAAACAGACGTCGACATCCAAACGACTACTGGAAAGGAGTCGGCCGGATTCTGGCGTAAAAAGATCGCGCTGCCGGATTTCGAACGCACGTTCTTCGCTCCGGTGGATTGCCGCAACCGCTCTGCGATCTATGTCAGCGCCCGAACCAAGCACAAAGTATCGGAAATACTCCACCTGTTAGGGAATGAGAGTACAAGGCTTACGGCCTTGGTCGACAATATGCTGCGGTTCGTCATGGACATTTACAGCGACGAGCTGAATTATCTCCACGAGAAGAAGAACAACAGACGACCGTTTTGAAAAAGCGGAGGCATTTCGACGCCAGATAGCAGGACGGAAGGGGCCGTCGAACGGGCAGGCCGCTCGCGGCTGAACATCAGAACCGGATCGTCAGGAGCCGCAGAATGTCGCCTTTTCCGACGGTAGCGTCCAGCAACACGCCGGGGATGGAAATACGCAAGGCTCGCCCCTCGGGCGATTCGCATGGCCTTGCGTATTTTCATCTCCGGCGTTTAATTCCCTGCCGGTGGGAAAACTCACATCGAAAATTACCCTGCCATTGACGAAGCAAGATCGGAAATCGAACTAGCTGTAAGATCGTAGGCCATTACTGTGCGACCTTGAAGACGCTGCTGAGTTTCTCGCTTAATGCCGCCATATCCTGTCCGATCTTGTCATTGGTGATTTTGGCATAGATTTGGGTCGTGGTGATCCGTTTATGTCCCAGCATCTTGCAGACCGTTTCCAGAGGTACACCCTGTGTGAGCGTAACCGTCGTAGCGAAGGTATGCCGCGCCATGTGGATCGTCGGATTGAACGACAGACCGGCATGTCTGGCAACATGACGTAACGACATGTTCAGTGTTTTATAAGTGCCTTTAAGCGGAAAAACCTTCTCGCTTGTGCGATATGTATCCTTATAACGCTTGTAGAGCATTTCAGCGGCGGGAAGCAGTTTGACCCGGAACTGCGTACCTGTTTTCTGGCGCCTGTCGATAATCCAGCGCTCTCCGTTATCGTCCGTATGGATGTCCGCGTGGGTGAGTTTCACTACGTCCGCATGGCTCAGGCCCGTGAAGGCGCAGAAGACGAAGGCATCCCGGTTGATGCCTGTCCGATAGTTGGGGAGCCTGACATCCATGACAGCCTGCAATTCCGAAGCCGAGAGGTAGCGACGTTCCGAGTACTCCGGCCTGACGTAGAAACCTGCGAAAGGATCGGTGGGAATCCAGCCGTTCTTATACGCCGTGTAGGTCATCAGCTTCAGTTTCTTGATAGTCGAATGGATCGTCCCGGAACGCATCCCTTGTACCGAGGAGAGGTAGACTACAAACTTTTCGATGAAATCCCGCTTCAGCTCTTTGAAAGGAATATCTTTTACACGGTATTCGTATTCGAGGAAAGAGGCAGTTTGCGGTAATTGTCATAGCTCGAATAGGCGCGGTCTTTGCCCACACGTTTGAGGAACCCTGCAAGGTATTCGTCGAAGGTCTGCAACAGCAGGCGGCAGTCGTCGCCCATACCGAGGAAGGCGTTGCGGACTTTTTCGGCCGTAACATACGAATCACGGTCGCAGAGCCGCTGGTACTGCTTGCCGATATTGGTCTTGATATTTTCCAGTTTTTCATTGAGACGCTGAGCTTCGAGGCTCTTACCGGAAGCCTTGTTCGCCTTGGCATCCCAAAGGGTGGAGCGAACGGTGAGTTTGCAGCTGAACTGCGACATCGTACCATTAATCGTGATACGACCCATGACGGGAACCTGACCATGTTTTTCCGACTGCCTTTTCACGTAGAAAAGGACTTTGAAAGTGCTGCGTTGCATAATAACTTGAACTTTGTGGATGGGTTAAACGTTAAGTCAAGTTATTTGTTATGCGGAAATTTGATGCAACAATAAGCTGAAAACAAATACCTTAATGCAAAACAAAGCATTTCGGGCAGGTAACGGATAAGTAACGAAACTCACCGTTAATCCTGCCCGAATGTGCAATTCTATTGCTCGGAGCATATGCAGAATAGAGAATTAAATACCTGTAAACATGATATTTACTCTTTTCTGCACGTTCGTTTACCTACAAATACCGAACCCTTGCGGGTTCGGTATTTCGTTTTATGCATTATCTTTGCGGTGGAAAACCCGGCAACCCGGACGGTTTGCTGCGTATTTGCCAAACAAACGAAAACGATTCGTATGGAAGAACACAATATCCTCATCCCCCTGCTGCTGACACTCGGCGCGGGCCTCGCCACGGGCATCGGCAGCGCGATCGCCTTCTTCGCTAAACGCACCAACAAACGGCTGCTTTCGTTCTCGCTGGGCCTCTCGGGCGGCGTGATGATCTACGTCTCGTTCGTCGAGCTGTTCCAGCAGGCAAACACGACCCTCTCGGCCGAATGGGGCGCACACACGGGCGTGATCGTCACCGTGGCGAGTTTCTTCGCGGGCATTCTGCTGATCGGCGTCATCGACCGGCTGGTCCCTCGATCGAGAATCCCCACGAAGCACACAGAGTCGAGGAGATGGACCATCAGCCGCACAATCCCCGTCTGATGCGCATGGGCGTGATGACGGCGCTGGCCATCGGCATCCACAACTTCCCCGAAGGCATCGCCACCTTCACTTCGGCGGTGGACAACATGGCCCTCGGCGTAGCGATCGCCGTGGCCATCGCCATCCACAACATTCCCGAAGGCATCGCCGTCTCGATCCCGATCTACTACGCCACGGGCGACCGCCGAAAGGCTTTCCGCCTGTCGCTCCTCTCGGGCCTCGCCGAACCGGTCGGCGCCGTACTGGCCTATCTGGTGCTGACGCCCTTCATGACCCCGACGCTGATGGGCTGCATCCTGTCCGGCGTGGCAGGCATCATGGTCTTCATCTCGATCGACGAACTGCTGCCCGCGGCCCGCGAATACGGCGAGGCGCACATCTCCATCTACGGCGTGGTGGCCGGCATGGCCCTGATGGCCGTGAGTCTGATCCTGCTGGCATGATCAAACAATTCAGAATTCACAATTCAAAATTCATAGTTTGGACATCTTACTCCTCATCATCGGCCTCGGACTGATCCTCGCAGGCGCGAACTTCCTAACGGACGGCTCCGCGGCGTTGGCGCAGCGGTTCCGCGTGCCGGAATTCATCATCGGGCTCACGGTGGTCGCCGTCGGTACCTCGACGCCCGAACTGGTCGTGTCGGTGCTCTCGGCCATCGCAGGCAAAAGCGACGTGGCAATCGGCAACGTCGTGGGGTCGAACATCTTCAACGTCTTCGTCATCCTGGGCGTCTGCGCCCTTATCCGCCCCCTGCCGCTCACGGCGGGCAACATCCGCCGCGACATTCCGTTCGGAGTGATCGTATCGCTGTTGCTGCTGGCGCTGGCAGCGGACTCCTATGTCTTCAAAGGTGCGGCGGACCGCATCGGACGCATCGACGGCATCGTCATGCTCCTGCTCTACGGCGCGCTGATGTGGTACACGATCCACACCACGAAACGGCCCGAGGCGACGGCCCCGGACGCCGGAGCGAAACCCGGAATGGCCGGATGGCTCATGGCCGCGATGATCGTCGGAGGCCTCGCCGGACTGATTTTCGGCGGCGAAATGTTCCTCCGCAGCGCCACGGAGATCGCCCGGCGGCTCGGAATCAGCGAATCGGTGATCGCCATCACGCTCGTGGCTGGCGGCACATCGCTGCCCGAGCTGGCCTCGTCGCTCGTGTCGCTGTTCAAGGGCAAGGCCGACATGGCGCTGGGCAACGTCATCGGATCGAACATCGCCAACATCCTGCTGATCCTGGGCTTGAGCGCGACGATCCATCCGCTCTCGATGGACGGCATCACGGTCTGGGACCTGCTGATGGTCGTATTGAGTTCGGTGCTGCTGTTCCTCGCGGCCTTCACGTTCAAACGCCGGGCGATCGACCGTTGGGAGGGCGCGATCTTCCTGGCGATCTACGTCGCCTACATCGGGTATCTGATACGATAATCCGACCGCAAACCCACGGCTCACAGCCGTGTTTACAAATCCGGCCTACTCCTAAATCCCGCCTCGGCGGGATTTAAAACGAGGAGTCGTCCGAACCGGCCTGCATCAGGTAACGGTCGACGAGCCGCGGCACGGCATAGTCGCCCAGCGAGTCGGCCGGGACGGCCATAGCAGCGGCGGCCGGAGTGAATGCAGGCGTTTCGATGCGGTGAACGACCGCATGAAGCCGCTGGTGAGACAGCTGGTGCCGGGGCAGGGAAACGCTGCGCACCAGATGCCACGGACCGTCACCCAGCAGGCGGCGGAACTGCGGCAGAGCCGCGAGGTCCGGGAATTCAACGGGAGCGTCGGTCTCGATCAGCGGAAACTCGTAAAGTCCCTGCCAGATGTCGCGCCCCTCGCGGCGGTGCAGCAGGACCCGGTCGCCCGAGGCGACGTGCAGGTAATTGAACCAGCGGTCGCGGACCCGGGTTTTGCCTCGTTTCACGGGACGGTCGGCGACGGTTCCGGCAGCGAGGGCCAGACAGCTCTCCGACAGCGGACATGCTTCGCAGCGGGGCGACGCGGGCGTACACTGAATCGCTCCGAAGTCCATGATCGCCTGGTTGTAGCGGCCCGGATGCGCGGCGTCGAGCTGCGACTGCGCCAAGCAGGCGAAAGCCCGTTTTCCGGCCGTGGTGTCGATCGGTTCGGCGAGGTCGAAGAGCCGCGAGAGCACCCGGTAGACATTGCCGTCGACGACGGCGCACGGAGCGTCGTAAGCCGCCGAGCAGATGGCCGCCGCGGTATAGTCGCCCACGCCGCGCAGCGAACGCACGTCGTCCAACGAGCGGGGAAACACCCCTCCGAAACGCTCTACGACCTCACGGGCGGCGGCCCGGAGGTTGCGGGCGCGGCTGTAATAGCCCAGCCCCTGCCAGAGTTTCAGCACCTCGTCCTCGGGCGCGGCGGCGAGCGACGCAACGTCGGGAAAACGCTCCGTGAAACGGAGGTAGTACTCCATCCCCTGCGCCACGCGGGTCTGCTGGAGGATCACTTCCGAGAGCCAGATCCGGTAGGGATCGCGCGTACGACGCCACGGCAGGTCACGACCCTCGCGGGCGTACCAGTCGAGCAGTATTTCGGCAATGCGGTTCATAACGGAAGACAAAAATACGACTTCGGAATCAAATTTGAAGCATTCAGACCCAATTAAAACGAGATGCATATGGAAAGGAAGCACACTTTGATAGACAACGCCGCCGAAAAGCGTTACGAACTCGACCTCGGAGACGGCATGGCCCTGGCCGAATACGTTTTGGGACACGGACTTATCGTACTGACGCACACCGAAGTGCCCCCGAAGTACGAAGGTCGGGGCATCGGCAAGGAGCTGGTGCAGGGCGTGCTGGAGGACATCCGCAGAAAGAAGCTCAAGGTCGTCCCCCAATGCCCGTTCGTCGCGACCTATATCCGCCGCCACCCCGAATGGATGGACTTGGTGCTGACCGCCGAAAACAAGTAGGCCCGGGCAGGTTCGGCCCCCCACAACCGCCTGCCCGCAGGGAGCGCCCCGCCGCGAAACCGGACTCTTTTCGAAGGGTCCGATTCTGCCTCCTCCCGACAGGCATCTTCCCGCTCAATAAACACTTCCCGCTCAATAAATATAGGTATTCGCTTTTTCCGAAAAATTTCCGGCTCGAAATTTGGTTTATTTTATAAACTACTTTATATTTGTAATGGATTTACAAACCGAGCAGCCGCTCACAACCGGAAAAAGCCATGGAAATCACTCCCGCCCGCACCGACAAACGCCGCCTTTTCGCGCGCTGGTTCATCCGCCGCCTGACCACCTGCGTCGTGGTCTGCGCCTTTCTCGCCTTCGTCAACTGGCAAACCTCGCCCCACTACTGGTGGGTGCTGTGGGTCATCGCCGGATGGGGGCTGAACATCGCCCTGTCGCTCGCCTGGTATCTGTTCGACTGCGACGACGAATGCAATTACCGCAACCGCTGAAAAAAACGAAACGATGGACAACAAAAACTTCAACGCCGACCAAAGCATCGAACTCATCCAGCGCATGATCCGCGACACGCGCCGCAACCTTTCGTCGGGCAGCAGCAACCTCTTCATCCTATGGGGATACCTGCTCGCCGCAACCGCCGTCGGGATTTTCCTCCTGCTCACCTTCACCGAAAGTCGCGCCTGGCAATGGCTGTGGCTGCCCGCGCTGGCCGCCGGATGGGCCGCTACGTGGTGGTACAACCGCCGCCGTGTATCGCAGGTCAAAAGCTACACCGACCGCCTGCTGGAACAGGTATGGGGATGCATAGCAGGTCTGGCCGCCTTTTCTACCTTCGTGATCTGCATGGAGCGGGAATGGCCCGTCGATCCGCTGTTCCCGGTCCTGCTGCTGATCAGCGCAGGGCTTTTCATCTCGGGAACGGTGATTCACAACAAATATATGTATTACGTTTCGTGCTTCCTATTGCCGGTTGCCTTCGGCATCATCCGCGAATCGTGGATCAATGTCAACCCGGACGGCAACCTGATTCAGTTCGCCGTGGCGGTCCTCGTCGGGCTCGCAGGTTCGGGATACGCACTCAAACGACAAGTAAAACGCGACGCCGCAGAAGCTTCGGAAAACCGATAACACCATGGAAGACCGTAAACTCGAAGCCGCCGAAAGCCTGGCGCTGATCGGCCGCATGATCGAAAACACCCGCAGCCGCATGGTCCGCAACTCGGGCCGTCCGCTGCTGGCATGGGGCTACGCCACCGTACTGACGACGCTCGCCGTCTGGGGCGCAGTCCTCTATTTCCAAGACCCGCGCTGGAACTACCTCTGGCTGATGCTGCCCCTGCTGGGCTGGCTGCTGATGTGGATTTCGCGCGAGAAGAAGCCCGAAGGCGAGGTGCGCACGTTCGTCGACCGCGTGATCGGGAACGTCTGGACGGTAATGGGTCTTTCGGCGTGGTTCGTCAGCATGCTGGCGCTCTTCACGCCCATGCGCCTGCCGATACTCTTCATCATTCTGCTCATCATGGGCATGGGAACCACCGTGACGGGGCTGATCATCCGCTTCACGCCCACCGCCGTCGGGGGCGTCGCGGCCATCATCCTCGCTCCGTTCACGCTGATCGCCGGCAACATGTGGCAGCCGCTGCTTTTCATCGCCGGATTCGTGGTGATGATGATCGTTCCGGGGCATATCCTCAACTACAAGTCGAACCACCCTGCCCGATAACGCGATGTTCAAAGAGCTGAATCCCCTGTTGCACTCCGAATTGAGGCTGGCCGTCGTTTCGATCCTCATCGGGGTCGAAAGCGCCGACTTCGTCTTCATCCGGCAGCAGACCGGAGCCACCGCCGGGAATCTCTCGGTGCAGCTGGACAAACTCGCAAAAGCCGGTTACATCGAAGTCGAGAAGACCTTCCGCGGCAAGATTCCCTGCACGGTGTGCCGCATCACCGACGCCGGGCGCGACGCCTTCGCCGAATACGTCGAGGCGCTGCAATCGTATATCAAGAGATAAATATGGCTATACACAGGGGTTATTCGTCGCGTTTCGCGGCGGGAAGTGTTCCGCATTATCGCTTGCAGCGGAAGAAGAACGGCATGAAGGCGAAGCGTTAAAAAACGGGGCCGGTTTGCTTGCAAACCCGCGTCAGGCGCCCGTTTTAGCACAGCCAAATGTCGTTCCCGCGAAAGCGACATGCGGATGGTTTTGCGCCGCTTTTGCCATCAAAAGCGGCAAACAATCGCGGCAAAGACGCGGTACATTGGCAACTTTTACCACCAAAAGGTGCCAATATCCCGCACGGAAGTGCAAATCAGATCGTACAGAAAAACGTCACCAGAAACGGGACGCTGAAATCGAGCGCACAGCCGTGGAAGATCGAAACCACGGCATAGGGCCGCCCGGCGGCCTGCGTGATGACGGGCAGCGTGGTGTCGAAGGTCGTCGCGCCGCCGATCGACACGGCGGCCAGAGGTCCGCACCAGCGCGCCACGAGCGGTGCGGCCAGCAGGGTGAAGATTTCACGCATGACGTTGCACAGCAGGGCGATCGTCGCCAGCTCCGGTCCCCGGAGGTCGGCGATGAAGATGCTCGAAAGCGAATAGTAGCCGAATCCCGCGCCCACGGCCAGCGAGTCGGTCAGCGACCAGCCGCCGAGCAGCGGCGCGGCGAGGGCCGCACCGGCCAGCGTGCCTACGGCCGTGGCGACGGGCAGCAGCGCCAGCCGCGGATCGAGCCGCCGGACCCGCTCCGCAAGGGTGCGGTCGTTGCCCAGCGTCACGCCGACGCAGAACATCAGCGCGTAAAGCACATAGGCGCTCATGCGCGAACCAGTCATGTCGAACGGCGCAAAAAGCCCCGCGACGCACCCCGCGACGAAAAAGGCGACGATCACCAGACTCCCTTTCAGGGCCGTCCACGCGGAAACGGGAGCTTCGTCCGCATCTCCGCCTTCGTCCGCAGACACAGCGCGGCCGCGAATACGCCGCCACAGCAACCACGCAGCGAAGACGCTCCCCGCAACGGACAGCGCGAAGATCGCAAAGGCGGCCGCCCCGAGCGTCGCCAGAGAGCCGACGACCGCCGGATCGGAACCGACCTCGACGCCCAGCAGGAACAACAGCGCCCAGATAATGAAGGTGATGAGACGTTGTACGAAGGCGAGGCGCCAGCCGACAAGCAGGCGCCCCGTCACAATGCCTCCGATGATGACGGCGAATATTGCAAGCATTCCGGTTACTCCTTTTTCGACGTGAGTTTCTCGATCTGCCGCTCGGCCTCGGCTTCGAGGTTGGCAGCCTGCTTCTCGGCCTCCTGCACCAGCTTATCCCCGCCCTTCTCGGCGGCAATCCTGGCCAAAGCCCCCTTCGAAGCCGCGGCTTCGACGAGTTTCGCGCGCTGTTCCTGCGCGGCGGCGATGAGTTTCTCGCCGGCGCGCTTCGCCTCGGCGCGGAGGTTTTCAGCCTGTTTGGCGATCTCTTCCGAGAGCGACTCGCTGCCCGTGAGTTTCTGTATCTGCTCGTCGACGACGTTCTTCACGGCCTCCTCGGCGGCCTCCCTGATCCCGAGGGTGATCTTCGGCGAGGAGAACGTGCCGCCGATGTTCACGCCGACCGACTGGAGCGTCTTCCCGCCCGGAACGGCCACCCGGGCCTTGTAGTCGATGGTCTGGTCAAGCCCCGTCGAACCCGCGAGGTTGATGTTCACGCCGCCCATCTTCAGATCGAAGGGCTGCGTGGTGATGCGCCCGTCCTTAATGGAGAAACGAATGGCGACATCCCGGGCCTCGATTTTCCGCAGGTCGTCGTTGCCCAGCGCCTTGGCCAGGGCATCGAACGCCTCGATATTCTGCACGTGGATATTGGCCGACTTGATCTCGCCCGCAGCGTTGAGCGACCGCAGGTCGGGAGACATTGCGGCGTCGAGCGACGTGCCGAGGTCGAGTGACAGCGAATAGTCGCCGCCCGTCTTGGCGAAGATCGGCACGAGTTGCTGCACCATCTCCAGCTCCTCGAAGGTCTTCCGGAACGAAGCGCCCGAAACGGCGGCATCGAGTTTCAGGACCGGACGCGCCGGATCGGCGGCCGTCGAGTAGCTGCCCGAAGCGGTGGCCCTGCCGCCGAAGACGCCCATCGCGAGCCGTTCGAGCGACAGCGCGCCGCCGGCAACGCGCATCTCGCCCGAGATGTCGCCGATCGTCATCTTTTCGAAAAGCACCTTTCGCAGATCGGTGTTGAGCGAGAGGTTCAAGTTGCGCGGGACCTCGATGGCCCGCACCGGTTCCGCCGGAGCCTCTTCGTCCGCGGCCCCGCCTTCCGCCGAGGGCATGGCGTCCATGATCTCGTTCAGGTCGAGCAGCTCCGATTTCACGTAGAGGCGCCCCGAAAGCACGTCGTCCCGCAGCAGGTAACCGATGTAACCGGTCAGCTGGCCGTTGGCCGAAAGGTCGCTCCTGCCGACCGTCAGGCCGAACTCCCCGAGCGTCATCGCGGCGGGCGTGACGGTGGCCGCAGCGCGGCGGATACGGACCGCCGGGAGGTTGGGAAGCGTCAGCCCCACCCCTTCGACGACGAAGGTTCCCTGCGCGCCCAACCGTTCGTAGCGGTTCTTCTCGATGTCGGACATGCGGCCCGAAAGTTTTAGGTCCGCAGTGATCAGACCGCCCAGGTCGACGCCCTTTTCCAGCGGATAGACCTCCTTCACGGCTCCCAGGTCGACCCGTCCGTCGGCCGAAGCCCGAAAAACGGGGTCGCTGACGAGATTCGTGGCGTAGAAGGTCGCCGCAACGGAATTTCCGGCCATCCGAAGCCCGAATTTCGAGAGATCCACGACCGTCTTGTCCATCACCGATCCGGGGTTCGAGACCCTGGCGGCGATATTGATGTCCGTCACGGCCTTGGGCAGCGAGGAGTACTGGAAACTGCCGTTGCGGACCTCGGTTTTCAGTTCGAAGGCCGGAAGCGCCGGGCCGCGCATTTCGCCCCGGGCCCAGAGTTCCATCGACAGTTCGCCGCCCGCCGTGAGGTTCTTGAACTCACGGGTGTAGAAGGCCGGGATCAGCGACAGAACGTCCTTGAACTGCACCTTGTCGCAGCCGGCCTTGAGGTCCATGGCCACGGCGTCGCCGTCCAGTTCGACCCAGCCGTCGAGACCGACCGAAATGGCGTTCAGACGCAGCGTATTGCGCGAGAAAGTGAAGCGGTTGTTCGCAAGGTCGGCGTCGATCACGGCGACAAGCTCCGCCTCGGCGTCGCTCAACAGCGGAATGCCGCCCGACACGAAACGCATGGCGGCGGCCGTCAGCCGCAGGTCGAGGTCGGTGCGGTCGGCCGACATGTTGCCCCGGAGACGTAGCGAGAGGGGCGCGGTCGAGAACCGCATGTTCGTCGAATCGTCCTCGTAGCGGATCGCCGCGTCGGAAATGCGGAAGTCGCGGACCGAAAGCCGGAACGACGACGGCGCGGGCTCCTCTGCGGGAACCTCCTCCGCGGGAGCCTCCGAGGGTTTCATCACGTCCCAGCTGACGGCTCCGTCGGCGAGTTTGTGCGCATGCACCGCCGGCGAGGCGAGGATGACCTTCGTCACCTCGAATCCGCTGTCGCCGAAAAGCGACATCAGATTGACGACCACAGAAATACGCCGTGCGGCGACGATCGTGTCGCCTTCGAAACGGTCGACGCCCACCAGCGTCAGCCCCTTCAGTTCCACCGAAGCGTTGGGGAAATGGCGCAGCAGGCTGATGTCGAGTTTCTCGAAATCCAGCCGGGCGGCGAGCATTGCATTGGCCTCGCGCTTCACGATGTCGGCGATCTTGCCCCGGAGCGCGGCCGGCGCGATCAGGGCGATAGCCAGGATAACGACCACGGCTATAACCGCGATCTTCACGATTTTTTTCATTCCGTATCTGTTTTACAGGCAAAAACCGTGGTTTCCGCCTCCTTGAATCCCATTTTTGCGTACAGTCTGCGCGCAGCCCCGCGCGAAGGGTTGGAGGTGAGCATCACCTTCCCGGCGCCGACCGCGGCGGCATGCGCCTGCGCCGCGCGCACGAGCGCCTCGCCCGCCCCGAATCCCCGGGCCGCGGCGTCGACCACCACATCCTCGATCCACGCCTTGCGCCCCGACGGCACGTCGTACCACACCAAGGTCAGCGCCCCGACGACAGCGCCGCCGGACTCCGCGGTGAAAAGCGCCGCCGAAGGGTTCGCCGCCACTGCCCGCAGCCGCTCCCCGGAAGGGGCCTCCAGCCGCGGCGAAAGCTGCGGCATCAGCCGCCCGAACGCTTCGAGCAGCGAATCGGTGACCTCGGTCACCTGTCGCACCTCAAGTTTCATTTCAGCACAAAGATAACCTTTTTAACGGAAACGTTGCGGCAGTCTGCGGAAAAAAGCGTACTTTTACCCCGCAACGGCCCGCGCCCTGAAACGGCGCACAAAATAGCCGCGATTTGCAAAATAATATTATCTTTGTAATTCCAAAAGATACGACATCCGCCATGCGCAAACTGGTAATCATTCCGACCTATAACGAAAAAGAGAACATTTCAGCGATGATCGACAAGGTCTTCTCGCTGCCCGAACCCTTCGAGATGCTCGTCATCGACGACGGTTCGCCCGACGGCACGGCCGCGATCGTCAAGGAGCGCCGGAAGGAGTTCCCGGAGAGGCTCCACCTCATGGAACGGGCCGGGAAACTGGGCCTGGGCACGGCCTACCTCGCGGGATTCCGCTGGGGACTGGAGAACGGATTCGACTACATCTGCGAGATGGACTGCGACTTTTCGCACAACCCCGACGATCTGGTGCGCCTCTACCGCGCCGCCGCCGAGGGCAACGACGTGGTGGTCGGTTCGCGCTACGTGCAGGGCGTCAACGTGGTCAACTGGCCCATGTCGCGCCTTCTGATGTCCTACTTCGCCTCGATGTACGTGCGCATCGTCACCCGCATGCCGCTGCGCGACGCCACGGCCGGATTCGTCTGCTACTCGCGCCGGGCGCTGGAGACGATCGACCTCGACGCCGTCCGCATGAAGGGCTACGGGTTCCAGATCGAGATGAAATACTCGGCCTGGCGGCTGGGAATGCGGCTCAAGGAGGTGTCGATCATCTTCGTCGAACGCCGCGAGGGAACGTCGAAGATGTCGGGAGGAATCTTCGGAGAGGCGTTCTTCGGGGTGCTGAAACTCCCCTTCCGCCGTATCCGCAAACGCAAATGATGCGGGGCCGGAAAGACAGCCCGGTCAGAAGGTGAAGAAATAATTCATAAAGAAATTCCAGAACGTCACCACGCCGATGGCAAAGAGTTTCGCCAGGTAGAAATTCAGGCGGAAACGGCCGTGCAGGACGTAGATGGTGGCGTTGTTGATCACCAGCCCGACAGCCGCGATGCCCAGGAACCGAAGGTACTGGCCCGTGATGTCGGGATTTTCGTTCTGGAACGTCCAGATGCGGTTGAGAATGTAGTTCGAAGTCGAGGCGCAGAGGAATCCCAGCGAATTGGCCACATATTTGTTCAGCTTCAGCCACTCCTTGCAGAGATAGGTGACGCCGAAATCGACGAAGACGCCCGAGCCGCCGACGACGCAGAATTTGAAAAACTGTTCTATCATAAATTTCCGACCTCCGTCGGGACGGATTTTCCGTTAAACCAATTCGTATAACCCTCCCGGCGCAGCGCAAACCCCACGTCGAAAGTCTCGCCGGCCAGCTGCGGCAGAACGGTGAAGGTCACCCCGCGCGTCAGTTCGCTGTCGGCCGGAATCGTGAAGGTCTCGCCGGTGGGGAACTCGTCGACCCGGAAACGCCCGTGTTTCCACAGCATCACCAGCTGCGTGTCGCCCGCACCCACGCGGATCGCATAGGGATAGGGATTCCTGATGCGCAGTTCGAGGCGCAGCGTCTCGCCCGCGGCCACCCGCCCGGGCAGGCCCGTAAAGGCGATGTCCACCAACCGTACGGGGTGGAAAGCCGGATCGACGAACCAGGTGAAACTCCGGCCGTTGGCCATCGTGAGGGTCCGCACCTGCCGGGTGCTGTCCGAGACGGTCCCGTCCGGGCATTCGACGAGCACTTCGCGGCCGATGAACTGCGAATCGTCGTCGCGGAACTGCCACTGATGCGTACGGTAACGGATATTGGGCTGGCAGTAGGCCTCGCCGCCCGTATAGAACGCATATTTGGCCGCAACGGCGTAACCGTAGCGGAAAACCACCGGACGGCCGTCGGCCTCGGCGGCGATGGCGGCGTAGCTCTCCGGATTGTTGAACACCTCGAAACGGATGCCCAGCGGATTGAAGATCATCACCAGTCGCACCAGGACGATCAGTCCGACGGTCACGCCCCCGGCCCGCATCACGTAACGGCGCGTGCGGGGATGCCGCCGCGCATAGGCGAACAACACGCAGACCAGTCCGAAGCAGGAGACGATCACCCACTGGGGCTGGACGTAACCGCGCAGCGACGAGAGCATGAAAAAGACAATAAAGGCCACGGGCAGGAGCTTCAGCGCCCGCCCGACGGGGGTCTGCGGCTTCACCTTCCGCCATGCCTGCACGTAAAGCGGCACGAAGAAAGGATTGAAGACCACCAGCACGTTGGCCAGGAATTCGACGACGTAGCCGGGTCTGAAGACCGAGTTGCGGCCCGAAAGGTGGTAGGCGAACGACGCCCAGTCGTGCTCGTACTGCCACACGAGGTGCGGCACGAGCAGCAGCAGCGCCACCGCGCCGCTTGAATACAGGGCAGGACGCAGCAGCTGCCGCGGGTTGGCGGCCAGCGCGAAAAGAACCACCAGCGCGCCGTGGTATTTGCTGTAAGCCATCAGCGCCATGGCAATACCCATCCACAACCACGCCCGGCGGCGGTTTTCGGAAAACCATTTGAAAGTCAGCAGAAACAACGCCGTGGTGAACATCAGCGGCCCGTCGGGCACGGCGATGAAGCCGTAGAGCTGGAGCATCAGCGTCGCGGCCGACACCACGACGAACAGCGCGGCGTCGCGGCGGCCGGCATCCGCCGGGCGGATCAGACGCCACAGAATCCAGAGGTAGAGGGGTTGCAGCACGGTGAAGAAAAACCGCACGCCCAGCTCCCCGCCGAAGAGACGCTCTCCGGCCCAGACCAGCAGCGCCGTCACGGGCGGATGGTCGAAATACCCCCATGCGAGCCGTTCGGCGAACATATGGTAGTAGGCCTCGTCGTTGGCAAGCTCCGTAAAGCCGGCCTGCACGAGGTTTGCGATCCACCACACCCCGAGCCACAGAAGGACCAGCCTGTCGGCCCCCAGCGAGGCGTATGACTTTTTGAAAGATGCTTCCATACCGGGAAGCAAAGGTAGAAAAATTTATCCGTTCCGCCTAAAAAAGCCCCGCTTTGTCCCCGAAACCATCCGGCAGCCCCGCAGCGAGGGGGGGGGCGGACAGCGGCGCAGGCCGGCCGCAAAATCACGCGCCGGGCAAATTTTTCAGACCCGGAGACGGGCCGTTTGGAGGAAATGAACTATTTTTGCAGCCGTTATGAAAACCAGACAAGAACTGACCGAAATCCTCGATTTCATTGCGGACTACGCGACCTACCTGCTCGCATCCGGCGTCCACACCTCGCGTGTGATCCGCAATTCGCAGCGTATCGGACAGTCGCAGGGAGTCGACATTCAGCTGTCGAGTTTCCAGAAAAGCACGATCCTCACGGTCCGCGACGACGCGACGGGCGAAGCCGTCACCCGCGTGGTGAAGATTCCCGCCCTGCCGATCAGTTTCGAACGCAACTCCGACCTGAGCGCCCTGAGCTGGGACGCCCTCGACGACCGGCTCCCCCTGGACGAAATCCGCCGGCGCTACGGGGAGCTGATCGACAAACCGCGCATCGACCCGATCTTCGTGCTGGTGACCGTCGGACTGGCCAACGCCTCGTTCTGCCGTCTTTTCGGCGGCGACTGGACAGCCGCGGGCATCGTCTTCACCGCCACGCTCGTGGGCTTCGCCGCCCGGCAGCGGATGCAGGCGCACGGCGTCAACCACTTCCTGATCTTCATCATCTCGGCCTTCATGGCCTCGCTGTGCGCCTCGGCGGCCCTGCGCTTCGACTGCACGGCGGAGACGGCCCTCGCCACGAGCGTACTGTACCTCGTGCCGGGCGTGCCGCTGATCAACGGCGTGATCGACATCGTCGAAGGCCACATCCTGATCGGATTCAGCCCGCTGATCAACGCCCTGCTGCTGATCATCTGCATCGCCATCGGGCTTTCGGCGACTTTGCTAATGGTTAAAAACAGCCTGCTATGATCGCTGCGGATATTTTCGTCGACGGGTTTTTCGCGGCTGTCGCGGCGATCGGGTTCGGGGCCATCTCCGACCCGCCCGTGCGGGCCTTCCCGTCGATCGCCCTGCTGGCCACCGTGGGACACGCCCTGCGGTTCTGCCTGATGAACTGCGCCGGCATGGACATCGCCACGGCGTCGCTCTGCGCCGCAACGGCCATCGGCTTCGGAAGCCTCTGGCTGGGCAAGGCCATCCGCTGCCCGATGACGGCGCTTTACATCCCGGCGCTGCTGCCGATGGTTCCGGGCATCTACGCCTACAAGACGGTCTTCTCGCTCATCATGTTCCTCCAGTCGCTCAACGACCCGGGCCAGGGCATGCAGTACATGCAGCTGTTCTTCCTCAACGCCACCGTGTCGTTGAGCGTCATCGCCCTGCTGGCCGCCGGAGCCACGCTGCCGATCTTCGTCTTCAACCGCCGGGCGTTCTCGCTCACGCGGCGCAGAAAAAACGTGAAATAAACCTTCCGCATGGAGACTTTCTGGAATACCATCGCTTCCTACAACGCCGCGACATGGCCCGCACAGCTCGCGCTGACGCTGGCGGCCGTCGTCCTGACCCTGCTGCTCTACTTCCGCCCCTCGCCCGCCGTGCGGATCGCGATGAAGGTGTTCATGGCGCTCCTGAACTTCTGGATCGCCGGGGTCTATTACCTCGTCTGCTGCGAGCCGCGCGAACACCACGACCTGCTGGCGCTGTTCTGGGCCATCATGGGGTGCATCTGGGTCTACGACCTGGCGGTCGGGCACGCCTCGCTGCAACGCACGGGCAACCACAAGGCGTTCGCCGCGCTGCTGTTCGCCATGCCGCTCGTCTACCCGCTGTTCTCGCTCCTGCTGGGCCGCACCTTCCCGATGATCACCTCGCCGGTGATGCCCTGCTCGGTGGCGGTCTTCACGATCGGGCTGATGCTGGCCTTTTCGGAGAGAGTCAACATCGTGCTGGCGATGTTCCTCTGCCACTGGGCGCTGATCGGACTTTCGAAGGTCTACTTCTTCGGCATTCCGGAGGATTACCTGCTGGCGTGCAGCATCGTCCCGGCGCTGTACCTCTTCTTCCGCGAATACATCCGCGACAACGCCGGGCGGCCCACGAAACCCTCGCCGCGGGTGCTCAACGCGCTGCTCGCGGTGATGTGCCTGATCATCGGATGCTTCTTCGCCTTCACGCTGCTGCACCAGCTCAACCTCTTCACCGACTGCTGACACGCCGCACACACGCAAAAAAAGCGCCCGGCCAACCGGACGCTTCTTTTTTTTGCGGCAGACACCGCCTATTCGTTGCGGCGCAGGTCCCACTTGTTGTTGGCGCCGATGACGGCCTCCACCAGGTCGTCGCCGTAAACCGCCATGTTCGAATAGGTCTGGCCGTAGGTCATCGTGGCGTTCGAAGCCCCCGCGAAATCCATCAGCACGATGCCGGCGTTTCCGCGGAAATCGGGCCGGTTCAGCTTGTCCGCCGTATAGCGGTTGTAGCGGTTGGCGCAATAGTCATAGTCGCCCAAAGCCCCGAGGATGCCAAGCCCCGTCACGCTGCAATGGTCTCTGTCATAGCAGCTCACGTAGTTCATACACCAGCGCGCGACGTCCGTCGCATTGTAGGTGTAGGCGATGCACTCGTCGATGGCCGCATACTTGCTCACGCCGTCCGAAGCCCCGTTCTTGATGTTGTAGAGGTCGTTGACCTTGATCGGAGCCGCCTCGCCGGTGTTGCCGTGGAGCGTGGTCTCGAAGACCACCTTATCGTTCGTCCAGTTCAGATAGGCCCCGAGATACTCCCCGCCATTGTCCGATTTATAATCTTCGCGGATGACGAACAGGATCTTGCCCCGGGCGTCGGCGAGCGTCATCCGCGGCGTGAAGTCGGCGATACGGCCGTTGCAACGGGACTTGATGTAGCTCACGACACTCTTGTTCCACCCTCTTTTATTGGCGTTGGTGGAGGTGTTCTCATATTTCATATGCACGAGCAGCGTCTCGCCCGGATGCTCCTCCAGGAAACGCACGAAGCGGTCGAGCACCTGCGAAAGCAGGAAGGGCGACAGCTCCTGCCGACCGGACGCGCCCGGCGTATAACCGCCGCGGGCCGGATCGCCCAGCACGGAGATGCCGTGATGAATCGGAAGGTCCTTTACGGAAGCCGAAGACGCGCAGGGACGCAGGTCGAACATGCGGACGCCCGCCGCCAGCTGCTCCTCGATGGAAAGTTCCTGCGCCTTGGTGACTTTCGTTGTGTTGGTGTTGCCTAACCAGGAAAGCAGCCATTTGAAATGGTATCTCTCTTGCGGCATACCGCTCTTATATTCGTAATGCGAGCCGTAGATCGCGCAGGCGTCGTGCGATCCGGGAATGGAGATCTGCGAGAGGAAAGCGTTATCGGGCAGGTATTTCATCCAGTCGGACCGGTCCGAGGCAATGTGCTGGGCCTGGGCCGGCATGTCGCCGACCGAGAACGAATAGCGGTGTCCGGCCCGGAGCGTCGCCGGCGTGGTGTAGCTGTAAGTCCGCCCTTGGGTCGTAACGGCCGTCAGCGTCAGGCCGCGGATGTCCTGCGGCAGCATAAAGGCCGTCACCACGATTTTCGAGCCGGCATTGATCCGGATATAGGGCGCATCGCCCGTCGTCAGATGGAGCGCCAGCACGTTGGAACGCCTGTCGGGATCGACCGTGCTGACGTTAGCGGCGATGTCGTGGGTAAACTGTCCGGCCACGGCGTCGTTCGCGCTCGAAAGGACGAGTTTCTGCACCTCGACCGTCTCGGAAAATCCCACCGACACGGCCACCGTGGTCATCAGCGGACGGAATGCAAACGAAACCACCTCGCCTTGGACCACATCCTCGGCGCAGGCCGACATGCAGGCATACTGCATGTTGCACTCCCCGTTGTTGCAGGTCTGGACGGCAGGGACCGCCGCCACGACGATCGAACCGGCATTGGCCCGGATCGCCCCGGAGGGATAGAAGGCGTAAAAATCGTGCAGCCCTTCGCCCCAGACCATCCCGGTATCGCTCAAATCGGCCTCGCTTTCGGTCGCCCCGGAGACGCGGACCTCGACCGTCGCCCGCTGCGGAGTCGTCTGCGGAGAGATGACCTCCACCCGATCGCCGCTGCGCCAGTAGATCGGCCAGGAGCCGTTCGTCAGCGGGCCGTATGCCGTACGGGTTTCAGCCTCCGGCGACTCGTCGCCGTCGTCGATCGAAAGGCGGCAAACGACGGGATTTCCCGCCGCTGCCGGTTCTTCGGGGCGGGTCCATGCCGTCGTTCCGGCATCGTCCTCCCCGCATCCCGCCAGCAGAAGCGCCAGCAGCGACAAGCGGAAAACAGAACTGTATTTCATATTTTTGATTTTCAATAGGTTAAATCCCCGTTATCCGAATAGTCCTCCGAAGTCGGACCCAACTCACCCCGTCGGGCTGCGAGATTGCAAACCCGGCTTCCACCGCAACTGCGAAGACCTCCAGTTCCGGTTTTGTATAAACTGCTTTCATACTGGATATGGTTATATATAAATCGGGACGGCTGTTGCATCCGTCCCGATCGTATGTATTTTGCCGTGCCGAGATCTATTCGACCGTATAAGGTAAAGTCGGCGAGTTCCAAATGACAAGGGGTACCGCCGCCGCTGGAGTAAACCTTCATCATAATCCGCTGACCGTTGGTGACCGTAAAGGTATGGGTCCGGGATACGGAACCGCTATGTTTCCACGGGCACTCTCCCTCCAGGCTCGACTGAATATTGTCAAAACTCCGGAGGAAGTTCTCCGAAATATCAGCGCCATTGTTTGTCACGCCGATTCGGTATTGAACCGAGCCAACAGTTAACTTATTGGTGGCCGCCGTAAAAGACACCGTCACGGTCTTGGTTCCGTCGCACTGAATCGGAGGCGTTACAAACGCACCGTTCTGCGCCCTGTTGGTGCCAAGGCTGACAGCCTGCAACTGGATACGATTTCTGTTCTTGAGTACGTCACCGTCGGCAGCGTCCTTGTCGCTCTTGATCTCGGAGCGGAGGAAATGCCAGCCATCAAAAATACTTTCCGGATCATACTGCGGTTCTACCTGGAAGAATCCGTTATCCCCATAGGTGCCCGTACCGTACTTCGAGTTTACGCCATCGGGAACCGTAAGCATAAAGCGTTTCGTTCGGCAGGGAACATTCATCGTATAGTAGGTATTGCGCTTCAGACCGGCCAGCTGGAACGATTTGTCCGAATAGGTCATGCCGTCGGTGGTCGTAACATGTACGCTCATTTTCGAAACGACGCCGACGGGCAGCAGGCCCACGGTGAACTCCTTCCGGTCGGTCTCCACGGTGAGCGAGTTGGTCAGGGCCGAAGCGGAGAAAGTTCCGTCTGCATTGACCGTACCGGCCGTCGGCAGCACGTTGTCGTCGGTGGTGAAGGTGACGTATTTCGGGGTCTCGTTGGCGCCCAGAGCGAGCTTCATCCCGATACGGGCCATCAGCGGTCTGAAAGTCAGCGCAATGGGCAGGACAGTCGTTGTCTCGTCGACCACGAACGGGGTCTCGTACACGGTCGAGAACATAAAGTCGTAGGCGGCCAGATCCGTCGAGCAGTAAGCATCGCCCCACGTATGCGTGAAGGTCTTGTTTACAGCGTCGAACGTGGCGGCGCAGAAGGGATAGTGGGCTGCGGCGCACGTGTAGCTGCCGACGGGCACGCTGCCCGAGAAGGTCGTGGTCGCGCCCGTCCTGTCGACCGTGAATTCGCAGACCTCCGTCGTGGAACCGTTGTAGAGAGATACGGCGACCTTGTAGCCTGCGACCCAGGAGGTCGTCGTGCCGTCAACCGATGTGCGGGTTTCGCCGGAAGCCGCGTTCTCGGGGATGGTCACCTGAACATATTTCCGCAAGTCCTCCGGAGCGGAAACGCCGTCGTCCTTGCTGCATGCACCCATGCCGACTGCGGCAAGAGTCGCTATAATCAATAATTTTTTCATCGTGCATTCTCTGTTTTGAATGTTGGTTTTCGGGTATCCGATCTCATCAGTAGGTTTCGTCGTATCCCAGCTCACCGCCGCCTTCTCCCGGCTCGATGTCGCTGCTTACAGCAAACCCCTTTTCGACGCGGACGGAGATCAGAAACAGCTCCGGTGCCTCATAAGGCATTAACAATTTATTCATGGCTTCTTTTTCGTTGAATGTGACGTTTGTATATGATTCGGCTGAATTATTCCACAATGACGGCGCGGTTCAGTTCCGGCTCGGCGAACCGGTTGTTCGTATCACCCTCGGCCTTCCTGACCAGACGCTCCGGAGCGACGCCGTACTTGTTTTCAACAGGTCGTAGACATACTCCATCCGCTGCTCGCTCAGACGCTGGTTCAGCTCCCGGTTGCCGGTATCCTTGTCGGCCGAGCCGATCAGCGTGAAGGTCTTGTCGCTGTCGAGCTTCATGGCATTCCTGACATAGAATTCGAGGTTCGTCAGCTCCTTGCTGTCGAGCGTGGCCTTGCCGATCCTGAAGAAGAGCACCACGGGCGATGCGGAGACCTTCTGTTCGACGACGACCTTGGCGGGCGCGTTGCGCAGTTTCTCGTTCTCGTCGTTCAGGACGGAATTTTTCGAGGCAAGGTCGGTGTTGTTCTCCTCAAGATTCCGAATCCGGTCGAGATAGGGCGTAACGTCCACCGGCTGCACGTTCGAGGCGCGCACGAAGCCGCGGCGGTTGAACTTGTAAGCCAGGCCGGCCGTCACCGAAAGCATTCCCTCGCCGGTGCGGCCGCCGGTCACACCGTCGAAACGCTGGTTGACGAGCAGGCAGCGGGCTTCGAGCGTCAGGTCGAGCGAGCTGCACAGGCGCACCACGTTCAGCAGGCCGGCATCGAAGCCGATCTCGTTGTCATGGGCGTCGTTGCCGTAGGAGCGCGCCCAGCCGACACCGACAAAAGGCACGAAATTCCACGTACGGCTCTCCTTGTAGCCGCTCACGGCGTTCGAGAAGTTCCACATGGCGTCGGCGTGCAGGTACATCACGCCGAATTTTTCCCGGAACAGGCCGCCGTCTGCGCTCTTGGCGTAGAGCGTTCCGGCAGAGGTCCAGCCTTTGGCCTGCAAGCCCGCGTAGCCGACGCGCGCACCGATCGAAGGCGTGAACCATTTGCCGACATGGATGTCCATCGCCGGAGCCAGGCGCTTCCCGAATTTTCCTTCGGAGTCGTTCTCACCGAAATAAAGGTTCACACCTCCGGCCACTCCGACGAAAAACATTATCGAAAAAGCGCTTGGTTTCATAAGGCCCCCGTACGATGCGGTTCTGCGCATCCCGGTTCCCGTTTTCCTGGGCAGAAGCAAATCCGCCCGCGAAAACGAACAATGCAATAATGTAGAGACGTTTCATTTTTCGGGTTATTAATTAAGTGTGTTGTTCCGCATGTTCTGTCGTTTGTAAATTCATATGGGGCAATTTGGCCCTGCTCCGTTCGGACAGCGCCGGGGAGTCGAGTTCGTCGACGTAGATGCTCGAGAGATATTCGCGCGTCAGCGCGTCGTACCGTTTGTTCACCTTGTGCAAAGGCTGCATCGTGTAGGTGTTCTCGTACGACCAGAAAGCATTCGATGTCTCGTGGATGCCGCCCTCCAGCCGGATGACCAGATCGTACAGGCTCGGGCGGACATCGGGATTCCACTCGTAGGTGGTCCGGCTCGACTGGATGTCGCAGGTCACAAAGTCGGTCTTGGCAACCAACTCCCGCAGGGCGCGGCGATACATATAGGTATCCGCATGCGGAGCCACGCAAGCCGCCAGCAATTCGGAGCTTTTCATGGGAGGAACCCCGGCTTCCGCCGCCTTGCGCAATGTGAGCAGAATCTTCACCGCCCACAAAATCTTAAGAGAGAGTGTCAACTTGTAATCTGTTTTAATACAACCGGTACACCATTCTCCCGAGTCCCATTACTGTAAATAATGGGTCTTGTTTACATAAAGCAATGACAGTCAGCTAAAAAGACATATTTGAACACGATGCAGAGCCAAAAACCGGATTTTATGTCCGCAACCCGGTCCGAAAAAATGAGATGGATATACAAAACACGAATAATCAGATTATTATCGAATTATTTGCATTTTTTAATGTAAAATGTTTGGTTATAATCAGAAATAACCTTACCTTCGCAGACGATGGGAATTGTTTAAATAGCAATCATTTATGTCCCGAAGACCCATTATTTACAGTAATGGGCCTTGTTTCCGTCATCCGCACCGTTTTTTTCCTTGTATTCATTTGATCCGAATATCGCCTGAATCGGTCCGATCTTCACAGATTGATGATTTTCCGATTGGCTTTGTCGATGACGCTGCGGTCGAGCTGCGCAAGATAGACGCGCGTCGTCCGCTCGGAGGTATGCCCCATGCCGGCGCTGATCACCGTCAGCGGCGTGCCGCAGTCGCGGGCCAGCGTCGCCCGAGTGCCGGGCCACGTAAAAGGTCAGCAGCTCGGAGATTCCCAGCAGCTCGCCGATTTTACGGATGAATTTGTTCAGCTCGCGCTGCTGCTGACGATAGGCGCGGTAGCTCGTCGGCGGTCAGGACGGGCAGCACGTAGGGGAGAATCGCTGTCGTAACGTAAATAGAAGTCAAAATAGATGACTTTGCATTTATTTTATTTATTATCAATAATATATAAATATTCAATCATTTTACCAGATAAATTCAGATTGAACATATTTTAGCAGATGTGGGGAAAATGTGGGGAATTTTTCGTATTTTTGCTCTGTCAATCCGGAATCTGGGTACTATGAAAATAACTCTCATCATCAAAAAGAGCGTAAAACGCTATGATACA